>ERZ1292625.66-Hain-H41-01um-R1-66-length-179485-cov-21_pt2 | contig 130092 bp, 149 predicted proteins | sample MGYA00564400_ERZ1292625 | MGnify/ENA primary metagenome ERZ1292625 (study PRJEB36523, sample SAMEA6512639) | groundwater metagenome | collected 2019-01-08 | study: AquaDiva: Metagenomics assemblies of 32 groundwater samples | reverse complement strand
GTATTACAGCTGGTTGTTCAACCAATCCATTAAAATATTGTCCGGAAGATCCTACAACACGGGCTCAAGCAGCAGTTTTTTTACTGAAATCAAAGTATGGTTCTTCTTATTCTCCACCTGCAGCAACTGGTATTTTTACTGATGTTCCTGTTTCTCACCCACAGGCCAAATGGATTGAAAAATTATACGCAGATGGTATTACAGCTGGTTGTTCAACCAATCCATTAAAATATTGTCCGGAAGATCCTACGACACGGGCTCAAATGGCGGCGTTATTAGTAAAGACCTTTATAGTCCCTGGTTGTCCTAAAAAAATTCAAGGCGATGCCGATTGTGATGGTAATGTAACTTTCAAAGACTATTTTTATTATGTAGCTAAAAAAGCCGGAGTAACACTGCCAACAACAATTAATGTTGATTTTGATGGCAATGGAACAGTTGACGCAAACGATAGAGCTATAGTAATTAAAACCTTAAAGCCATGAAAAAAGAACTATTAAAAATCGCAACGATATTTTTAATCACGATCGGGGTAGTTTTGTGGGGATTAAACTTTATTTTCTTCAAAGGGAATGCTCCAAAATCAAAAGCAGCCGGAGAGACGATGAATCTGTCTTTTACTCCGGCGACTGCGACCGTTGCGGCTAACGCAGATTTTACTGTCACTATTCTTGCCAAACCATCGATCAATACGGTTTTACGAGGATACAAAACAAAAGTAAATTTTGATAAGGCAATTTTAAAATTAAAGTCAATTCAATATAAAATCGGAGTAGTTAGCGCTGGGCTAGGTAATACAACTGCCGACGTTACAGCAGTTAATGGCAATGGTTTTGTTGATGTAATAGGTGAAGATACGACGGCCACAGGTTATACATTGGGTGCGGCCAATGGAGCCGAAATTGTTAGTCTGACTTTTACTGCTTTAGCGGCTACAGGTACGACGGTGACAATGACTGATTCAAGTTTCTATTCAGTTAATTCCGATGGATCTTTATTTGACACTTGGACAATCGCCGCACAAAATCTTGATGTAAATGGAGGCGAAGCAAAATGCCAATCTTTTTCCGATGATTTTTCCGCGTCGAGTTTAAATGAGAGCAATTGGAGATTTATATCGTGGACAAATGGCTATGAAACGGTTGGGACGGCTGGTACCCTCAATATCCATTTACCTTTGTCAACTGAAGTTACAGCAAAAAGCTCTTTTGTGGAATCAAAGAAAATTTTGATTGGAAATTTTAGTTCAGAGATAACATTAGTTTCAAGAAACGACCCTTCAACCTATGAATTTTTTCAGTTTAATAATAAAGCTTATGGTGAAGCGGTAACAGGTGGTTTTGGTTTTAGGATATTGAATGGCAGTTTGTATACCGAAGTTTATGGTACGGACAATCCAAACAATCCAGGTCCTTCAAATCATAATATACTTGTGTCAAATACGACACCCATTAAATTAAAGTTAGAAAAAATTGGAACGAGCGCAAAAATGTCTATTGATACAATGAACGGCCAAGGTTACCAGGTGATTCGGGTTTTTGAAAATTTCAATACAAATGCGGGTTATGTTATTGCCGGAGTTCAGCATACAGGTCCAACCAATCTCACTCTTGATGCTTCTTTTGATAATTATAATCAAACTTGTTCCACAACTGGCGCAGGTAACGTCAAATTAAATTTGAAACTGAAATTTCAGGGGATTAGTAAATTACCGGCAACTGGACAGAATTCAATGGTTGTTAAAATTAAATTAATCAACCAAACAAACAATCAGGCAATTGATTTCCAAACAGTTCCTTTTACTGCCGATGACAAAGGTATATGGTCAGGACAAGCAGGTTTCAATAGTAATAATATCTTTACGGTTACTGATAAATATTTAGTTCTTGTAAAAGGCCCTCAACATATCCAAAAAAAGATTTGTGACGGTGCACCGACCGAAACTGCTGGCCCAGGACTTTACGGGTGCGCTAATGGCAGCATTACTTTAGCGGCGGGTGATAATAATCTGGATTTTTCAGGTATATTATTATTAGCTGGAGACCTTGATCAAAACGGCATAGTTGATTCGATTGATTTTGGATTAGTGAGAAATAATTTAGGTAAAACTGATGTGGCAACGCTCGCTAAAGCAGATATTAATCGTGATGGAATTGTCAATACACAGGATTTTTCGATGATTTTAGTCGCTTTAGGAATTAGAACGGACGAACGATAAGAAGTTTTTAAAGTTTATAAAGTTATAAAGTTCATAAAGATGGAAAATAAAAGCAAAATTTTTACTTACTTATTGGTAATTTTTTTTGCCATGTTTATTGGCACAGGAATCTTTCTTTTAGTGAGTAGCAGACAGGTAGTAGTAAAAGAAGGCGCTCCGTCAACATCTGCAACAATCAAACGGCAGATGATTTTTCCGACTGAAGCTCCAAAACGCGGTAAAATAAAACTAATAGAAAATAAAAGCGAAGAGCCGGTTTCATTAAAAACGAATCCATATCTAAGCTTAAATATTGTTGCCAGCTCAGATGGTGAAAACGTCTCTGCCTTTGACGTTTTAATAAGTTATGACCCTTTAGCTTTTGATTTTGTCGAAGCTGTTTCTCTTGATCCAGCTTTTCAAGTCTATTCTTTCCGGAAAGACAAACACCTGACTTTGACAGTCGTCAAAACGAGCCAAGATCAGAATCTTTCGGTTTTTTCTGGAAAAGCAGTGGTAAAATTGAGTTATAAGCCAAAAAAAGACGGAGACTTTACTTTTACGATTCTGTCTGTATCTGACAAAGAGACCAGCAAATTTGTCAATGAAAAAACCGAAGTAATTTATCCGGGGGTTAATGCAATAAAGGTCACTGTAAATTAAAATTTTAAGCAAATACGTCATCCCCGTGAAGACGGGGATCCAGGAAATTTTAGTCTGGATTCCCACCTACGAGGGAATGACTTTAATCAACATTCAAGATTTATAATTTAGTATCATTTAGTTGTGAATAACTTAAAACGAATAATTTTACTACTACTTTTTTTTGTATTGCTGCCGTTAATAACTGTAGTAAATGCCGCCAGTCTGAAGTTTGATAAAACAACAGTTTCAACCACAAATGGTGGGACTTTTCAGATTGCAGTGACAGTTGACCCGGGAAGCGATCCTATATTATCAACCGATGTTTATGTTACTTTTGATAGTAGTTTACTAAAGGCTAATAGCGTATCAGCAGGATCTCTTTTTCCGGCAGTTACCAACGATACGGCAACTTCGGGCAAGGTTTATATCACAGGGATGGTTACTGATACGGCTACGCCAGTGACAACTACCGGAACAGTTGCAACAATTACTTTTCAAGCTCTGAAAGATGGAAGCGGAACTTTGTCTTTTGATTGCAATACTTCAACTATTGTTAAAAATGATATTAATACATCTAACGTTATAAATTGTTCTCAAAACAATAGCTCGGTCGTCACGATTGGAAGTGGTGGAGGAGGGACAAATCCAACTTCAGTACCGGTATCAGAACTTCCTCAAAGCGGAGTGTTTGATAATATTGTGAAACTTGTAATACCAGGGATAATATTGTTACTATTAGGTAGTATATTTAGACTAGTACTTTGAAAAACAGTTAAATCTTAAATGTTAAAGGTTAAATAAATTACAAACTATTAAATATTAAACTAAAAAAATATTTTTCTTATTTAACTGTTTAATCTTTAATATTTGTTTAACAATTAATATTTAATCTTTAAGATTTTTTTTTATGAATAATCCTGCCATCAAAAAAATCTCCGCCATCGTTATTGGAATAGTTATTTTTGTCGTATTGGTTTTTGGTTATTTTGCTATTTTTGGAACCCGCGCCGCCGATTTTGAGCCTCGTGACGTAATTGTTTCCAATATTGAAAAAAATTCTGTTCGCGCCACTTGGGCAACCGGAGTTGATACTCAAGGAGTAGTTGAATACGGAACCACGCCAACCGCTTTAAATTTTTTTGCTCCTGAAGCCACTAAGACAAAAACGCATACTATAGATTTAACTCTTCTTTCTCCAAACACGACCTATTATTTTGATGTTCGGGTAGGGGATACGAAGTATGATAATGGCGGTGTGCCTTGGACTTTTACAACAAAGGGGGCAGAGAGCTCAGTTGTTGCCCCAACTACAGCTCCTACTCAATCCGCTTCTCAACAACCAACTCCGTTTCAACAACTTAAGATTCCTGACGGAACAGAGGGTTGTACGGAAACAGATTGTACTAAGATAAAAGAAAAACTAGGCAAAGGATGTTCAACTCAGGACTACTTTTTGTGCTTGAAGAAGGTGACCCCTACCCCTATCCCGTAATTAGAAAATTTGAAATAAAGTCCACAATTGGAAACAGAATATTGCTTAACATTGAACTGCCGGCAATCGGAAAGATTAATAATATAAGAAAAATCATTCCATATCTTTGTAACCCTTTCCATTCATGAGCTTTTTCTTCGGGTAAAATTCCCTCAACTATTTTAAATCCGTCCATAGGATGAATCGGAAGTAAATTAAAAACTCCCAAAACAATGTTCATTCTTATCATTGGAACAAAGATAAAACTACCTATAATAGTTAGCATATCAAGTTGCAAAATTATGAATAGTTTTAGTAATAAAGAAAGCACTATAGCCAAAATAAAATTAGAACTCGGACCGGCTATTGATATGAAAGCTGCGTCCCTCCGAGGGTTCTTTAGATTATAAGGATCAAATTGGACCGGTTTACCCCAGCCAAAACCCAAAAGTAGCAAAAAAACCATTCCCATCGTATCAATATGGACTAATGGATTAAGTTTTAGTCTGCCCTGAAGCCTTGGAGTCGGATCACCCAGATAATCGGCAGCCCAAGCATGAGAGAATTCATGGATAGTTATAGCTACCAATAAAGAAGATAGATAAATTATAAAGAGGAGAGGATTGGAAAAAAGATAAGAAATCATATTGTTTTTGTAACTCTATTATGATATCATAAAAATCCTATGGTTAAATGTTATCATTGTGAAAAATCTTTATTATACGGCCGTTCTCATACTCATCATCGAGGTGTTGCCGGAGGACGATGGAAAAAAAGAGCTCCAAAAACTCAACGTATTTTCAAAGCGAATCTTGTCCGTTTGAGTATTATTGAAAAAGGAAAAGCCATCAGAATAAGATTGTGTACCAAATGTTTAAAAAGAATTCGAAAAGATATGTTGGAAGGAAAGAAACCATTCCTACAGTTGAAATCGGTTAAAACGGTCAAGTCAGTTGAATCGGTTAGATCAAAAGAAAAAGAAAAGAAAAAATTTTAATACTCAATCTTCACCAGCTCGTCATTTTCTTCTCTAAATAATTGTCCTTTTTGTTCAATTGATCTTTGAGTAAAAACAACTCCGTTAAGATGATCCATCTCATGTTGAATAATAATTGCCTCAAAACCAGTAAACCATTTTAGATATTTTTTTCCAGTAAGGTCTTGATAATGGAGGAATATTCTCTCAGCCCGTTTGACCGGGCCCCAGATGCGGGGAATGGAAAGACAACCTTCGAGTTTGACCCTAGGCTTTTTGCTTTTATAAGGACGGACCTTTTTAGGACTGTCCTTAAAAAGGTCCGTCTTTGTTATAATCTTCGAGTTTACAAAAACTTTGATTTTTGCTTTTTCTGTTGGTTTAATGATGAAGATTGACAGGTCAAGCCCGACCTGATTGGCGGCCAGGCCGACGCCGGGCGGATCATCTTGAGCTACTAAAACTTTTTCCATTTCAGAAACAATTTTCTTAATTTTTTCATCGACCTTGGGGACCGTTTTTGTTGGTTGAGTTAGAACGGTTGCTGGCACTGTGACGATTTTTAGCATGAAGATATTATAGCAAATTGGATAAGTCCTAAAACGAAGTGCAACATTTGTTGATAAAAGGCCTATAGTATGATAAAATATCAACTTATGACACCAAAGAGGATTGAATTCGAACTTGACCCTTTTAAATTTAAATTAAAGAATCTTGCGGTGGGTCTAATTCAATTTCCTTTGTATTATAAATTAGCTTTATATGCGACTGAATTGCAAGCTCAAGCTCTGAAGCATTTAAGAAATTACGATGTTATCCAAGGACAAGGAGCCGATTTTGGTTATACGGCTGGAGTAGCTTCAATAGCTCTTTTAGCCGCCGGTGATTCAATAAAAAACCAGTTAGTCATGTCAACAGGCCTTGCGGTTGTCACTAATATTCTTGAAATAGTTGATGCTTTAACAAGACCAGGTGCACGATTTGATGGGGGGGATCTTTTAGCCTGTACGATCGGTTCTTTTACGCCATTTTTGGTGAATTTACTAGTCAATCAATTAAGCAAAAAATCGTTAAAAATATCCAATAATTTGTAAAATATATTTTTATTGTATAATGAAATTATTATGGATCAAGAAACTATAACTAAAAGAGACGAAAGCCTTAAGAGCGATTTTAGAGGTGAAAGATTTTTAGGAGCAAATAAATATAAAGATCTGGAATTGTTACTAAAAAAAATATATGGAGTTGATATAGTGTTTGACATGAGTTCATATGATACAGATCCTGTATATAATAAAAGTCTCTTGCATCAGAATGATAATTTGGTCTTTATTCCGAAAGGATTCACATTAAAAAACGGTGAAAAAGAAGGTGAATATCATAATTTAACTGCAAAAGAATTGATAACATTACTTGAGTTGAGGACAACTAACGGGGAATCTTCCTTAATAGAGCCACAAAATCTAAGGAATTTTAAACAAGACATTAATTTATTGAAAGATCAAGTTGTAACTGCTGGAGAATGGTTAATTATTAGAGAAAATGCGAAAGTACAACAAAGGACTGCTCAAAATATTGAAAAAGCTTTTCCAACAATACCCTCTAAATCTACCGACTTTGTTACTTTGAAACAGGGTATGGTATTCAGTTTGTTAAAACCAAAAAGTAAAAGACAGGCTTTTTGTTTTACCTCAAATACCCTGGGTGAAGGAAAATTGGCCATTTTTTCACATAATAAAGAAAATCAATTAGTCTTAGCAAAATTTCCTGTAGGAACTCCGACTAATGTCCATCAGCTGACCGTGAGAAAAGTATAAATATTTTAGGTATAATATCTTCATGAAACTTTCCCTTTGCATCGCAGTTTACAACGAAGAAAAGAATCTTCATTATCCAATGGACTGCGCGATTGATATTGCCGATGAGGTGATTATTGTTGACGGTGGTTCGATCGATCGAACGATTGAAGTTGCTAAATCTTATGGCAAAAAGGTTACGGTCATAAACTCTGATAATCCCATCATGTTTCACAAAAACAAACAAAAGGCAATTGAAGCGGCGAAGGGGGAGTGGATTTTGCAGTTAGACGCGGATGAAGAATTAACACCAGAATTAATTGAAGAAATTAAAATAATTACGAATGACGAATTACGAATTAACGATAAACCAGTCGCCTATAATATTCCAAGAAAAAATTTTTTTCTAACCCGTTTTTTAATGAAAGGTGGGCAATATCCGGACTATACAATTCGTTTATACAAAAATGGTGTGGCAAAATTTCCCTGCCGCAACGTTCACGAAAACGTTGAAATTATAAAATTACCCCCTGCCCCCTACAACCTACAACCTAAAATAGGCTTTCTTAAAAATCCACTTCTTCATTACGCTGATCCGGATTTCTCCCGCTATTTAATGCGCTGGGATCGCTACACCACTCTTGAAGTAGAAAATATGAAATTCGTAATTCGTAATCCGCAATTGAATTTAAATTATTTTAATTATTTTATTGTCAAACCCTGTGTGACTTTCTTTCTGATGTATTTCCGTCACAAGGGTTTCATGGATGGTTTTCCGGGATTTGTTTTTGCTCTGTTTTCGTCAATTAGATTTTGGGTGATTTATATAAAGTGGATAACTAAGTCTAAGCTCCGATCTTGAATTCTACCACTTCTCCATCTTTCATTTCGTAATCTTTTCCGGTAGTTTGTACTAATCCTTTTTCGCGTGCAGCCGTCCAACCAGGAGCTTCTATAAATTTCTGGTAGGGGATGACGTCGGCTTTAATAAACTTCTTTTCAAAGTCGGTGTGAATTGTTCCGGCGGCCTGTGGAGCCAGCCAACCTTTTTTGATTGTCCAAGCCTTGACTTCAATAACGCCTGCCGTCAAAAACGAGATTAAACCGAGAGCTTCATACGCTTTTTTAATTAAGCGATTGAGTCCGGTTTCTTCAAGTCCGTATTGTTTAAGATATTCTTTTTGCTCCACAGGATCAAGTGCAACAATGTCAGATTCTAACTTTGCACATAAATAAATATAATTATCACCTATGCTGTTATTCCCGTCCTCATTCGGGGACAGGCTCCGGCGGGAACCCATGTCTTTTAGAATTGCTTTGATTTTCTTTTCGGTTTCTATCTTATCTTGTAATTGGTTTTCGGAAACATTAAAGACATAAATAACCGGCTTGATAGTCAATAAGTTCAGTGGCTTTAAAGCGATTAATTCTTCTTCAGTTAAATTTTGCTGGCGGACGGGGATTCCTTTATCCAACTGTTCTTTAACTTTCCGTACAACCTCGTAGGTTGTATTGGCTTCTTTTTGTTTATTCAAAGTTTCCAGATCGGCGAGAATTAACTCCGTTTCAATCGTTTTTATATCATCAGTCGGATTTATTTTGTCAGATACATGGACAACGTTTCCATCTTCAAAAAGTCGGACGACGTGAACTATTGCTTCCACTTCTCGAATATGGGATAAAAATTTATTTCCTAACCCTTCTCCTTTCGAGGCTCCACGAACTAAACCGGCGATGTCATAGAATTCGATAACGGCTGGAACAATCTTAGTTGTATTAACAATTTTTGCAAGTACGAGTAATCTTTCATCCGGCACTTCTATGATTCCGACGTTTGGTTCGATAGTGCAGAAAGGATAGTTAGCGACGTTTGCTACTTGTTTTTTTAATAGTGCATTGAAAAGAGTACTTTTGCCAACGTTTGGAAGTCCAACGATGCCGATACTTAATTTCATATGAAGGATATTATAGCAGTATTTTAATATTTAAAATTTAATATTTATTTATTATTTGTAATTTAATATTTGTTATTTTCTATAACAAATTTTGTGCCTATACGACTAGGTTACCTATCACAAAAAATACCTTGTCCCAACAATATAATCCTATACATTTGTAGGTTATAAGCGATTGACATCAATTTTTAATTTTTATATCTTATTTTTTAACATGCGTGAAAATTTTTTCTACCGGAAATTAGGAAAAATAATTTTTCGTTTGCGAGAAAAAAAGAGGCTAACACAAGAGCAGCTCTGCCTGCTTTGTGACATCAACCGGTCATATTTTTCAAAAATAGAAAAGGGGATGGCAAACCCCTCGCTTAAAATTCTTAACAAAATCTGCCGCATTTTAAGAATAAAAATATGTGATTTGTTAAGAGGAATGTAATTTCATATATAAATGTGGTATATTGAGCAAATTATTTTGTCATATCAATCTAAAGTATGTGTTTTGTAGGTTATAACCTACTGCTTTTGGATTTTGATTCCAATATTATTGCTCCATGGTTCGTGGAAATTTTTATTATAAGAGATTGGGTGAAAGTATTATATCTTATCGAAAAAAACTCAAATTATCACAACAACAAGTAGCAATTCTTTCCGACGTCGACCGTAGTTATCTCGCCGAAGTTGAAGAGGGGAAAGCCAATCCATCAGTCAGATTTCTTCATAGAATTTCAAAAATTCTTAAGATAAAAGTAAGGAGTTTGATAAAAGATTTATAGTATTGTAACTAACACAAGAACTATAATTAACAACCCAAACCCCAAGAACTCCAAATATTGCGGCCAGAAGATTATAGTGACAGTTTGATTATTCCACCCCCGCCATGACTTACCGTTCGCCTTTTCACTACTATTCGTAGACGGCTCACGGAGCGTTTCATCGGCGGGCTTAGGCGTCTCTTCGAGTCGCCACGCATTCGCCCAGTTGTTGACTAAAACATGATCAAGAATTTTTCCATTGCTAAAAGCAATCCAGCCAGTATCATAACCTTGATTAAGTGTAATATGTTTAGCACGTGACTGATCAGAAATTTTGACAGTATAGGTACTTGAATTTGGATGACTAACTTCAAAATCAGCTACACTTTGAGATGCATTTATCATCGTTTTTTCAACCCGTAGGGAATTTATAAAAGAGTATGGAATAGGATTAATAGCAAATCGGAAAATTTTATTTATAGTTGGGTCAGAACCTATAGAAACATTATTAAACAATATTCTGTAACCTACGTTATACATGTCTTGTTCTGGGAGAAGAATATAATTTGTACCTAATTTAGTGGATAAATAGTTATCAATTAGTTGCTCTTTATTATTGAGTTTTGATATCTGTAATTGAAGACTCTTGCCTTTAATATGTTCTGTTTTAAAAGAAATAACATATCCAGATTTGTGATTTAGATTGGGTAAATCTTGAATTACACAACTAGAGGCATCTATAGATAGTAGTTCGACTCCATCTGACATATTACCGGCTTTTTGAATATTCCCAGACTGTAGCGTATCGCATGATTCAGCGCCTCTGGTATAAAAAGAACTGTCTTGTATTGATTCATAACTATTGTAACCCTTAACTTTTGGTACAACTACTTTTATGATTCCTGGACTATCAAATAGTGGCAGTTGAATATTTTTTTCAATTTTTAAACTGTCTGAATTTAATTGATAAAGAAGTTGATTGTTTAGGTAAATTTTTGGATAAAGAAGAATAACTTTTGTAAGATTATTTGGATCAAATTCCGCAATATCATCGTAATTAATTACGGGAATTTTAATAATCTTTCCTGAAAAAGACGTAGGAATTGTCGAGGAAAAAATAAATTTGGAATCAGATTCTGTAATATATGTAGGTGTCATATCGTTCTTATTTCCATTAATTTCCCTAAAGGGAAAAAAAACAGTTGCTAGATCATTATTATTGGTTGAAATATAATCGCCATATTGTTGTGTGGCACTGTCTATTGAAGCCCAGTTGTATTTCGGAGAAACATACGGCAAATTAGATTGTATATTAATGTAGTCTTTTAGGCCCTGTTTTTTAAGTGTATAAATATCAATATTGCCGAATGATTTTACATAAGAAATTAATTCAGATTTATTTAGAAAAGACTGTATTTCATCATATTGAAGCGATTTAGGATTAGAAGGAATTACAATATTTTTATCAACCATAATCCAGCTAATAGCATATTTATGAATAACGTTGTTAAATAAGGTTATGTTTTTTGCGTGAAATGCTTGTGATAATTCCCAATAGTAATTTTCATTACCAGGACTCCACACATCAAATGCACGATCTAAAATAGGCTGTTTGATCCCATACCATAAAAATCCTGATCCTCTGTATCCCCAGTTATAAAAGTTCCAATAAACGTAAGAATGTTGCGGGAGATTGGCAATTCTGCCGTTTGGATTTTCGTGAGCAAAAAAGTCCATTAATTGAAAGTATTCATTAGGTATGGATAAGCGAACATTGCTATAAAATAATCCATTTTGAAAAATTGGAAATATAGACAATATTAATAATCCAAAAATGACGAGATATGTGGATAATTCTAATTTGAAAGAAGTGATTTTTTTTGATAGTTGATATAACCCAATTGAAAACAGCACTGCATAAGAAAAACCTGCCAAAATTGATAATTTGGTAAAATAAATTCTAAATATTTCTAAATAAAGAGGTAATTTTTGTATGATTTGATAGGGGAGAGAAAATGGAAATTGTTGATTAGCGAAAATCGTGAATATAATTAAAAATAAAAAAATATAATAATAAAATTGGCGATCTTTTTTGTAAAAACAGACGATTAAACCATATATTATTATGGCAAATAATAGGTAGTTAATAATTTGTATTATGTTTTGGCTTGTATATTGTTGCCACTCTCCCATTATGGGCGGTACTAGATTATTATTTTTTTCGTAGTCATAGGTATCAAACCAAAAACCTTTCAGTTGGACTGCATTTGAAAAAGTTGATGCTTTAAGATTTTTTAGATAAAGATCCTCCGAAGACATCTGATTAATTTTGGCCTCTTTAACGATATATAAATTATGAAAGTTAAAATATGTAAATGGTAAGATCCAGAATGCATTCAAAAGAAATGTAAACAATATAATTTTTAAAATCCTAATTAAATATTGTTTTTGCTTGATAAGTAAGAAAAAAATATAAAGCCCTAAAGCCCCATAAGTAACAATAAACAAAGTTGGTACAAACCCTTGTGGAATACTTAACAAGCTTATTAATAAAAAGAATAACCAGGCTTTTCGACTATTCTCTTTTAAGATCCAAGTAATAGAAAAAAATAACCATGGAAGCGTAGCAAATTGGACAATAAACGACTCATATTGGATATAAAATGTTTGTATTGTAGCAAGATTAAAAATGTAGAATAAACCTCCGAGTAGGGCAGATTTCTTATCATTAGTTACATATTTAAAAAGAAAATAATATGTTCCTAGTGCTCCAAAAAATAAACAAATCATGTAAAAAAAGAAACGAAGTTGATTAACTGGGATAAAAAAAGACATTACAAGTAATATTAATTGCCGCGGGAGTTCTGCTGCGTGACCCAGACCACCTAATAAACCTAATCCTTGATTTTCTTGCCAAACCGCAAATATCGAGCGCTTGATATTCATTAATAAATTAAACTCCGGATGGAGATTGTCCCAGCCCGTTATCCATTTTCCCGATTCAAAATTTGTTATTCCAATTAAAAGCACAACAAAAGACAATATTAATTGAGGATAGTATTTCTTGAAAAATAATTTGTACATACTTTATCTATTATTGTTAGATATTACTATTGTAATGTAAGTTAGGTGTAGTTATGTCTTGATAACAATGAATTGAGTTTTATAAATGATTTATGGAGTGATTGACTGTAAAATTTATTATCTTCTATGATATTTTCATACCACAGTTTTCCAAGCTTTTTCCATGTGTATTGTTTATAAAGTCGTTTTGAAAAATATTTCATATTTTTCATTTTTTGAGGATTCTGAAAATTTTTTATTGAAGTAACAATACCTTTTTTTGTCATAGGAAAAAATATGTCTTTATCTGTTAAATTAGCTTTTATCATTGCATCTGAAAACTCTATATTTTTCTTAATATCTCTAAAATTATCTGACAATATAAAAGGCTTTTTGTATGACAAGGCGAAAGAAAGAGGGCCGGAGGCGGCCATAAATGCTCGATATGGAAAAATCATTAGATCTGAAGCGGCATAGTATGTTGAGATATCTTTTTCATCAACAAATCCAGTCAATTTGATATTTTTTGATTTTTGTATTTTCCGAGAAATTTTTGCATAGTACTCTTTATAATATTGTTTACTGGCAAGTGGAGGGGTTTTTCCACCAGCTAATATAAATTTGATTTTTTTCCCAGCTATAGTCAGCGATTTAGAAAAATTATTCACTAGAAAATCAGCGCCTTTGTACCATACAACAAATCCGAATGAAGTAGCAACAAATTCATTTTTAGTAAACCCAAGTTTTTTTCTTGCTTCAAGATATGAAATTTGTCTATGAGGAAGATCTACTCCATGAGGAACAAAGACGATTTTAGCTCGAGGATTAATCTTTTTTAGCTCAGCAACAAATGCATTTTCCAGTATGATGATTTTTTGTGTAGTAAAACTAAACAATAGATAAAAAACCTTAATACACATGGTAAATATTTGTATTTTTACCTTTGATAAAAGATCATTTCCATAGCCAAGATGCGGACCAATTTTTTTTAAATCCAATATAACAGCATGTAAGACCAGATTTGTCCTGTAGCCAAGAAGTTTCAAAAACAAAAGAAAAAATGGGAATAAACTAACTACATAAAAATCTCCATAGAGAGAAAAATCAAACTCGACTAATAAATCTTTAGTTTTATTATATTTTAATAGCTTTTTAAAAATTTCTAAATACATAGAAAATTTATTTTTTTCAAAAGCTCGTTCTACATAGACTCCTTTTTCTGCATATGTCTCGGCATGAGAAGTTTTATCGGCTATAACTACGATAGATTTATCCAATTTTTTCATATGAGGATAGATAGAGGTAACAGTATTTTTTGCAAAAGAGACAATCCCATGAGTTTTATTGTAAAGCGTTCCACGTTTTGGATAGGGTGAGATAAGAATGAGTGATGGGTTTTTCATATTTTTTTACACATTAAATTACAATATGTTGTATGTTTCATCACTGATTTTAGATTATTTTCTGAATAGGGGATCACTTTTCCCCTAGTTTCATCAATTATTGAGATTGAAGTTAAACCGAGCTTAAAAATATATGTAATTAACTCATCAGGGGAATATCCAAAAGATTGTATGCTTTTAGGATTATATTCAAAAAATAACGTTAAATCATTTTTAAGGACGGTCTTTTTAGCACCTTTTAAAGCTAAAAGCTCTGCTCCTTCAATATCCATGATAACGGTATTAATTTTTTTATTTTTTAAAAACGAATCTAAGGCAATACTTTTAACTGTTTTGTAATTAGCTTTATTACCAACAATTATAGATGATTTTCCAGTATGGACTGAATCTGTAGAAAATTGTACAACTCCATTTTTATCTGAAACAGCAGCATTCTTAACCTTAATATTGGTAATTTTGTTTAAATTTATATTTTTTTTAAGTAATTTGAGGTTATTTTTATCCGGCTCGAAAGCAAAAACCTTCCCTTTTCTTCCTACTTTTTTTGATGCAAGTAGAGAATAATAGCCGTTGTTGGCTCCAATATCTAATACAACATCACTTGTTTTTATGTTTTCAAGAAAAAGTTTAGTTGTAATTGGCTCATAAGTACCCGTCATTATTAAACTAATACCAGAGCAAACATCTTGACTATAGACCAACATTTTCTGACCGGTTGAAAGAGTGATCCTCTTTGTGTCATCAGTTTGTAGGGAGGCGTAAACGCGCTGGAAGAATATATTTAGCTTTGGAAAATAGGTATCCAATAAACCTTTACCTATGAAAGGCTTAGTAAATAAAGAAAGCATTAATAACAAATTTTTTTTCATACATATTTTTTACGTATTATAATTATAATCGTGTATTATTTTGTTTTATGTTGCTTTCTTTTTCGGAAAATTGGAGCAGCGACTGTTGGAATGGTGATCGCTGCTGCTATGTTAAAAGGATCAGTGTATGGGTCGCCATTAACATAATCAAGAGGATTTAGATTCTTAGTTACTTTAAATCTATTTTCTTCTTCTGCTTTATCAAATTTGAAAACAGTTACCCTATTTCCAATTTCTTGAAGCTCGCTTGACATCCCATCGTTTAGCCAAAGAGGTATTGATACCAAATCAGTAAAAGCATTACCTGCAATTTCAAAGGTATTTGCATGATTAAAATCTGTTCCGTGTACTTTTGGTTGCCATTCTGCTGTACTTGCTCTATACCCACCAAACCATGTTAAACCAGCGAGTCTTTGTGCTTCTGGGGATAAATCTTTTGGTAACCATAATACATCCCATTCACCTTTAGTTAAGTGTCCGTGTAAATTAGAATCAAAGCTAACTACAAAAGCAGGAGCCACATCAAAAAATTGTTTTCCATTATCAAGCTCGACTCTTAAACCTTGGCCAAATAATACTTGAGATCCTTTTGCCGCTACAACATCAGTTGGAATTTCATTTCTGTCTTCTTGATATATTCGAGTCATCACAATTGGTCTATTGTCAACCATATCAGGAGCATTGAGCGGTTGGACCCCCATAAAATATCCTGGTGGAAAGACTCTATCAGGCCAGGCCGCTTGAGTAATTGGATTATTCTCCGGTGTATAATTTGCTGGCATTTCGTGAAAATTTCCGTCGGCGTAAAGTCCATAATATCTTTCGTCTGCTCCCATCTGTGCAATCCCTGTCCAACCAGCATAATTAGCATCGACACTTGTTAAAACGTCTTGCCATTTTTGTTGTTTGTCTAAGTTGCCAACTTCCGCAAGGATTTTACGATCTTGGGCGGAAAAGGAAGCAAATAAATCAGGCTCAGGTGTTGGTGTTTCTGTGGGATTTAGTGTTGCTGTTGCCATTGGAAGATCAGGTATTGGTAGAAAAGTTGGGGTGGCGGTTGGCAAAATATTATTAACGGCTTGAGTTAATGCGTCAACAGTTTGAGTCAGTGCGACTTTAAAATGAAAATCTTTTGATTTTAATTTATTTATATTGGCAATGGCCACTGCTGTTACAGCAAGTGCAGCTGTGGTAACAACGCCTAGAACTACTTCACCAGTTGATGGCCTTCTCATATTATTTATTATTCTTCAATTTATAACTCATATATATTCCGGTTCCGAGGGCGAAGAGTTCGCCAGTGAATAAAAGTAATCCCATCTCCGGTCCTGCGCGAGGTACTTTTGGAGGAGTAGCGACCTGTTTTTCGATGCAAAATTGAGATGAATCGTCGTCAGTTGTAGTATTTGACCAAGCTTGAGCTTTATTGACTAAGCAAAACAAACCTTGATCGGTCGGTAAATTAGCTTGTGAGTTGATTTGCATTTTAAAGTAATAAGTTTTTTGTTCATCAACAGCAAAAGCTCCAGCATCCCAAGAAACTATTCGGGACGACGCATCAAAAGTTCCCGGTCCTTCGATTGGTGTCAAATAAGAAGGGACATAATCTTTGGCAGTCATTCCGCCAAAAGTGGTCGTTGAGGTATTTTTTATTGTTACTTTAAACATGACGTATTCACTTGGTTTGTAGCGGGGATCTGAAACAGAAAGATTATCAACATATTCAGAAGTTCCTGGTTTGGCGACCATTTTATCAACTAACATCGAATAAGATTGACAAGGGGATTCGTACTGTCCGCCACAACCGGCTGAAACAGAAGCAGTAACAACGAGAAATAAAAAAACAATCGCAAGTAAAGCAAATATTTTTTTCATAATAAGGCATTATACTATAAGGTTTATCAGATGTCAACTATAGGTCAGGAAATTTTCAATTTTCAATTTTCAATTTTCAAAGTATAATATCAGCATGATTAAATTGAATGCAAAAGAGTTACGTGATGTTGATGAGACAAACGTTGCCATTGCTGAAAAAATAAAAAATATAAAGCGTCGGCCAATGTATTTTATATTGGAAAATATCTATGATACTTATAACATTGGCGGATTGTTTCGATTAGCAGATGCTTTATCTATTGAGAAGATATATATATGTGGGGAAAGCGAGATACCTCCTAATTCAAAAATAAAAAAAGCGTCGATTGGAACTTATAAAGTTGTCAATTGGGAATACAAAAAAACTGCCAGAGAAGCAATTGACGACTTAAAATCCAAATTCCAAAATCCAAGATCCAAACAAATTCCAAATTCCAAAATCCAAATTATTGCCGTCGAGCAACATAAAAACTCAATTCCTTATCAAAAAGCCGATTATTCTTTGCCTTTAGCATTAATTCTTGGCAATGAAACCTATGGAGTGACTAAGGAGACGTTGAAGTTGGCTGATAAAATTGTTGAGATACCGATGTGGGGGATTAACAAATCATTAAATGTTATTGTATCAGCGGCGATTGTGTCGTACTTCACAATCAATAAATGAAGATTATCCAAACTCTTTTTAATACCGTTTTAATTTTTATATAGGTTCTTTGTGTCATCCCCTCGTAGGAGGGGATCCAGTTGATAATTACTTCTTTTAAAAATGTATATTTAGCTTGGATTCCCGCCTCCGCGGGAATGACAAATCAATTTTTTGATCTTAATTTTGGTGAATTTTAAAATGCGCTTGACATTCTAAAAAGTATCCTTTATTGTTTAATTATAGGATTAATTTAATTATTTATCCTAGACCTTTACGCCGCCGAGTCCAAAGAAATTTTCCGAGGGCCCGGCGCGTTTTTTTCACCTCACCGTCGCCTCTTGATTAGCCAGGGTTCCCTTGTAAATCAATTTATTTTCCTCAATCCGAGCCTCTTTGGCATAAAAGAAGCTGCTATATCCCGAAAGCCGATCGTTAATATAATTGATGATCAACTGCCTTTTGTTCTTTACTGAAGCCAGATCAGTCAACATATCAGCTGACAGCTGGGCACTGACTTCTTTAATAAAATGAGGCTTGTTAAAAGATAAAAATGCGTTAACAGGAAGAGGAATCCGGTTAAGTTGGAAATTCTGCGGCTCGAAAACGTTGACATGATTATCTTTGAGCGAGGCTCTCATTTTTAAATAAAAAACGGGGGATGGCGGCAATAATTTCATGGCAAATTCAACGGCGACTTTGGGAATACCGATTGCGGCGGCATAACTTGGAACAACAGCTTTATTTAACCCACCGGAAACTTCAGCCGATCCATCAGTATTAAATTTTACTTGCACGTTTTGATATGGCCAAAATTTCCAAGGCCGGTTATTCATTAGAGCTGAAGCTTGAGCTGAAGACCAGCTCGTGTCAACATTGTGGCGTCCAAATCTTTGGATGCTTAATTCATCAGAAGTGGAGGCGGGGAGAGTGCCATACTCAACTCCGCTCTTTGCATGAGCTTCAACGCGGTCTTGCTCGGTGAATCGAATTCCGAGATCTTTAGGTTTGTTTGTTCCTAATAAATTAGCAATGGCAGGAATATAGCCCATGTACCCGAGTCCGAAAATAATAGCCGTAATCGAAAAAAGAAAAACAAACAAAAAAAGTCTGCCAATGAGTTTCATAAATATTTCAGAAATTAATAACAGATATTATACTATTCTATTACAAATAAATATTAATTTAGGAATTTACCTTGGCAATAAAAGCAATTTTTCTCCTTTTTCTCTAAGTAATTTTTTTTTTGCTTTCACATAAACACTATCTATATCGTTTAAAATATTCGGGCTTATTTTTATAAGGTTCTCGATTGATCCAATATCAGCTTTTGTAAGAATAAAAAGGCAGTTAAGTATTTCTAGTGTCGGACAAATTTTTAATACATCGTCAATAGTTTCTTTTGTTTGAGAATTGACGATTTTTCCTAAAAAATCATGATTGGCTATCAAATGAAGACATAATTCAATCTCTTTTTTATTGAAATCCATCCATTTTAAATAATGTTCCACTTCTTGGGCCGAGTCAAGGGAGTGTTTGGGATTGGTCGGATCATTTCTTTTTCCGTTATCATGAAATAAAGTAGCTGCTCTGATAACCTTTACTCTATCAACGTCAGGCTTATTGATCACTCCCGTTGTGTCGAGATTTCTAGCTACATGATTAATATGTTGTCCTACCGTTTCATTATGAAACCAAAATTGGGGAACGAAGTCAAGTTTTTGTAAAATCAAAGGTCGAGTACTCCACATACTTTTGGGATTACCTATGTCTAGTTCTCTTCTAAATTCATCATCACTCGGATGAATTTTTAATAAATTACCAAGATTTTTAAACCATTGATGCATTTTTCGGTCTTCTAAGGACAATGACTCTCGCAATGAACCTCCTGGTTTAAGAGTTAATATTTGCTTGTTTGCTTCGGGTAACATAAGATAAGGTCTATACTTATAACAAATTTGGAAGCATTTAACAAGAAAATTTTTTAATTAAGTTGAAGTGAGATATCCAGGGCTTTGGAAGAATGAGTTAGGGAGCCGAGAGAAATAACGTCGGCGCCAACTTGGTTGTAGTCTTTAATATTATCTTCGTTAATTCCGCCGGAGAGCTCGAATAAGATTAATCGGTAATTATTTTGTTGCTTAATTGTTTTTATCGTCCTAACAGCAATTTTAGGCTCAAAGTTGTCAAGCATGATGATTAGTGGGGCCAAAATATTTATTTCAAAATAATAATTAGCTAATAAAATTGCTTCTTTTTCCGTCTCAACTTCAATTTCAAACGGATTTTTAACTAAGTTTATTTTTATTTGATTCATAATCATTTTAAAACTTTCAAGGCGTGTAACCCGAGATTTTTTAGCTAATATGTCAATATGGTTATCTTTGATAAGAATTTCATCAGAAAGGGAGAGTCGGTGGGTGAGACCGCCGCCAATAGAAACGGCTTTTTTGTCTAAAAGCCCCCACAAAGTCTTGCGGGTGGCGGATAGGGGAGTTCTTAAATTATTTTTGGAAATAAGCGAATTTGTCAAAGTTGCAATACCGGACATTCGTTGCAAAATATTTAAAACAATTCTTTCGAATTTTAAAATTTCCAAAGGGTTGCCAGATAGTTCAATTAATAAATTTTTTTCTTTAATGACTGTTCCATCCTTAGTAAATTGCTTGACTTTCAAATGAGTTCTCTCATTAATCAAATAAACAACTTCCTCAATTCCGGCAACAATTCCTTTTTGCTTAGCAATAATAATCGCCTTTGAATCTTTATATTTTCCAGTAATTATTTTTGAAGTAATATCATTTTCGACTAAATCGTTTTTTGTTTGAAAATCAAAAAGGTCAAGGCAAGTTTGAGAGTAAACTTTATTTTTAACTGTGAGTAGGTGACTTTTGTCGAAATATTGTTTGATAATATTATTCATATGATTAATTATCTGGGCGTGATAAATCACGCCCCTACAGAAAACATTCTTTCAATTGGCACTCTGGCGCGATCGGCAATTTCTTTAGGAACCTTAACTTCAAATTCTAAATTAATTAATGAGTTTAAAAGTTTAGGTAGAGTTATCATCTTCATAAACTGGCAGACCATATCATCACGAAGCGGAGCAAAGTTTTTTCCGGGATTTTGTTTTTCCAAGCGATGAATAATACCGGTTTCGGTGGCCACAATAAAATCAGTTTTTTTCGATCCTTTTGCATGTTTGAGCATTCCGCCTGTTGACAGAATATGAGTAATACCCGCCGGGATATCACCGTTGGCCACGTAATGCATGCAGTTTGAGACACAACCGCATTCGGGGTGGATGAGAAAATCAGCCTCGGGTTTATCTTTTATTTTATTTAAAATATCTTCCGGACGGACACGGGCATGAACATGACATTGCCCCGGATAAATTATCAGGTCTCGACCGGTCATTTTCTGTACATATGCCCCCAAGAACATATCTGGAACAAAAAGGATCTGTTTATTTTTTGGAATAGAATTGACGACCTCAATGGCATTGGTTGAGGTGCAGCAGTAGTCTGATTCGGCCTTGACTTCGGCAGTCGTGTTGACATAACTGACAACCACAGCATTGGGATACTTAGCTTTCCATCTGCGCAGTTCGTCAGCATCAATAGAGGCGGCCAGAGAACATCCGGCTCCTAAATCTGGGATAAGGACGGTCTTTTCCGGGGAAAAAATTGCGGCAGATTCGGCCATGAAGTGGACTCCGCAGAAAACGATCAGTTTTTCAGAAGATTTAGCAGCTAGTTTTGAGAGTTCAAGGGAGTCGCCAACAAAGTCGGCTATGTCTTGAATTGCGGGAATTTGATAATTATGAGCAATGATCAAAGCGCTTCTTTTTTTTCTCCATTTTTTTATTTCTTCAAGGAGTTTTTTGTCATTCATATTTATATTATTAATATCGGTAAATTAAAATTTATTCAAACAAAACTCATCAGGTTTTCGGAATTTTAACTAAATTATAGTTTTTTTAAAATATAGAAATTATTTTAATTCCCTCAAATCTGACTCAAACAGGTTGTTTTCATAAATTTTTATTTATCGAAATAAAAAAATCGCAAAAAATTTTCGGTATCAAGCTTTTATTTTATTATTATTTTTAGCACGACTATTATATACTTCTTACTGAATGAAAAACAACTTCGATTATATAATCATTGGTTCCGGTATTGCCGGATTAACAACCGCCCTTACTTTGGGAAATTCTGATAGTATTGCCATCTTTACTAAAAAAAATTCCTCCGATTCAGCAACTAATTTAGCCCAGGGCGGAATGGCGGCGATGATTGATGAGGGCGATCGGGCCGATTGGCATATTGAAGATACGATGAAGGCGGGGGATTATCATAATAAAAAAAAGGCTGTTTCACTTCTTGTTAAAAACAGCCGAGAAGCACTTAATTGGTTGGAAAATCAGGGAGTTTTGTTTGATACAAAGCCTTCACTTGAAGGCGGTCATCAAATCCCTCGAATCTTTCACACAACTGATTTTACCGGTAAGGATATCGAAAAAACTCTTTTGAAAAAAGTTTGCGAAAATAGAAAAATTGAAGTTTTTAAAAATTCTTTAGCAATTAACCTAATTGTTAAAAACAATATTTGTCAGGGAGTTTTTATTTTAACCAAAGATAATAAAATTACCCCGTTTTTTGCCAAGTCGGTTATCTTGGCAACTGGAGGGAGCGGTCAAGTTTACCAGTGGACGACTAATCCGGAAGTAGCAACGGGAGACGGAATTGCGATTGCATCAAGATCAGGAGCAAAAATTTCCGACCTTGAGTTTATCCAGTTTCACCCGACCGCTTTTAAAGGGAGTGCTTCACCGCTATTTTTGTTATCCGAACGGTTACGTGGAGAGGGAGCAAAATTGGTTGATGAAAAAGGAGAGCGGTTTGTTGACGAGCTTTTGCCACGTGACGAACTAACGCGAATAATTTTTGAAAAACAAAAAACATCTGAAGTTTTCCTCACGATGGCTCACTTAGATAAAAAAGAAATAATTAAAAAATTCCCAAATATTTATAATAAATTAATAAAATATGGATACGACCTAACAAAAGATAATGTTCCAGTTACGCCGGCGGCTCATTATCAGTGTGGGGGAGTCGTGACCGATCTTGATGGTAGAACCTCAGTAAAAAATTTATTTGCAGTCGGGGAAGTGGCAAGGACGGGTGTGCACGGGGCCAATCGGTTAGCGTCTAATTCGTTGCTTGAAGCGGTTGTGTTTGGAAGGAGGGCAGGGGAATACATTAAGAAATATCAAATATCAAATATCAAAAATCAAAAATTTCAAGTCAAAAGTCGAAAGTTAAATTTTAGTTCGAAAGATATTGTCCAGATAAAAAATATAAAAACTAAAATTCAAAAAACTATGTGGGAAAAGGTGGGGATTATCCGACGTAAAAATGAATTAAAAGAAGCGCTAAAAACTTTTAAATCAATTAAAAAACAACTTGAAAAAATAAAAGAAAAAACCGGAACTTCACTTCAATTAATTGAAGTGCTTAACTTAGCTGAAGTCGCGTTCGCAATCACTCAAGCCGCCCTAAATCGTCACAAAAGTCTCGGCGCTCACTATTTAAATTAAATCTTTTTTTAGCTGCTCGAATTCTTTTTTAATATAATTGATCGCTTCTTGGGGAGTATCAGCAAAAAATAAAAATTCATCAAGGGATTTGTTTAAAAAACCATCTTTTTCCATTCTTTCCAGTTGAATTTTCAAACCCTCATAAAATTTATCTGTATTTAGGACAACCACCGGTTTCAGATGAAAGTTGTGTTTCTTTAGCTCGATTACTTCTGAAATTTCGTCTAAAGAGCCTAGTCCTCCTGCCAAAAGAATAACAGCATCGGATTTTTTAAGAAGCAATTTTTTTCTCTCAGGAAAATCTTTAGTAATTAACATTTCATCAGCATCCATTTTCCGGACATCTTTGAGAAATTCAATAGTGACGCCAAATATTTTTCCTCCGTTATTTTTCACCGAATCAGAAATAACTTTCATTAAACCGAGGTTACCCCCGCCCCAAACAAGATTAAAATTATTTTTAGCGATCATAACCCCAAGTTGTTTAGTTTCCTCAATATACTTTTTATCAACTTCATTGGTAGAGCAAAAAACACAGATATTTTTCATATTCAAGCTTTAATTTATTATACCTGATATACTGTAGACATCTTTCGCAAAAGAAATAAATGAAAATTAATCCACCATATCTTACTTCAAGCCTTTTCAGTACTATTCGTACACGGCTTGAAGAGCGATATTTGGTGGACGTAAGAAACTGTAAAACTCGTAGGAACTCGTTAACAGTTTCTAACGAAGGGGGTGTTAATACATAATGGATAAAAATAAAATTTTCGTCGGAAGCTTGCCTTGGTCAATCAATAATGATTCTTTAAAAGAATTGTTTACTCAATACGGTGAAGTCACAGAAGCAGTTATTATCATGGATCGAGAAACACAAAAATCAAAAGGATTTGGTTTTGTTACTTTTTCTACTCCGGAAAGTGCTCAAAAAGCCCTAGAAATGAGTGGTAAAGAAGTCGATGGTCGTGCAATTGTTGTCAATATTGCTAAGCCCCGAGAAGAAAGAAGATCATTCTAATACCAGTGAATTTAAAAAACCATCATCCATTGGGTAGGTCTAAAAACTTAAACAGTGGGTGGTGGTTGAATATAGTATAATTACTACATGAAATTACCTAAGTCACTGCATCAGTTTTTTTGGGATGTTGACGTGAAAAAAATTGATGCACGAAACAAGCCGTATTTTATTATTAACCGATTATTGGATAAGGGTAATGTCGAGGCGGTCAAATGGGTTAGAAAAAATTACTCTGAAAAAGAAATAAGAGAAACATTTGCACATATTCGAGATTTTAATCCAAAAGTAGGTAGATTTTGGTCTTTATTTTTACAAATTCCAACGGAGGAAGTAGCATGTTTACAACCGTCTTACCTAAAAATGCGCAGGACACACTGGCCTTATTAGGCAAAAGCAATGTTTTGCCAAAAAATACATATTTAGCTGGTGGAACTGCTTTAGCCCTTCAATTTAGTCATCGGATATCTATTGACTTCGATTTTTTTACTCCAACAGATTTTAATAGTAAAGAAGTTGTTGAAAAGTTGGAAACAATTGGCAAGTTTGTTTTTCAAGAATCTAAGGAAAAAAATACTTTAATAGGATTATTTAATGGTGTTAAGTTCAGTGTTTTTAAATACGATTATCCGTTAGTCAAACCCACAATAAATTATTTAGGAATAAAAGTTGTCAGCCTTGAAGATATTGCTACCATGAAGATCGTGGCCATCATGGATCGCGGAACTATAAAAGATTTTATTGATATTTATTTTCTTATTAAAAAAGGAATTTCACTAGAACAAAGTCTCGACTATTACAATAAGAAATACAAAAGTTTGGCAAATAATATTTATAGCATTATCAGAAGTTTAACTTATTTTGATGACGCGGATTTAAAAGAAATGCCGGAGATGATCGAGAAAGTTGATTGGGAGGAAATAAAAAAATTCTTTGAAAAAGAAACAGTCCGAATTGCGGAAAAATATCTTGCGATTAATAAATGATTTTTTTGGAGTGACCGGGCGGATGAGTTCCGTACCCAATTTAGGTAATTATAACAACTTTCTCCAAACTGGTGGAGGATGTTAGAAACTTTTTTATAAAATTTAATTAAGTTAAAACAATTTCAACTCAGAAAGATAACTAGTAACCTTTTTATTAATTATTGGAATTATAGGTAAATCATAGAAAGTTATTGAGATAAATCCGTTATGAAGTGCCCACATATCTGTTCCCTCTTGAGTAACTTTATTTTCTGTAAAATTCCCCCCCGTTTTAATATAACCTTTTGATGTTTTTGAAAAAAGGCTACCATAATTCCAATGATAAGGTCGAGTTATTACCCATTTCCCGTTATATTTCTCTTCCGGAGGAATATTTATACTTATAATTTTGACTTCTGAAGGTAATTTATTCTCTAAAATATAATCTGTGATAATCTGACTTACTTTTCCGCTTAATTGAAAAAATTTTTCGTAGGAGGTTATAATTTGTTTAGCTCTTACGCTTTTAGTTATTTCATTATATGTTTCATCCGAGAGTTGTTGACTAAAAGCAATCCCTTTCACACCGCAAATTGCACCTTCAATAGTTGCAGCTACCGTTGCTGATGATAAAAGCCATCCAACCGTAGCATTTTCACCAATATTAATTCCAGAAACTAAAAGATCTTGTTTTTCTTTAATAATATGATTCAAACCTATATTGACACAATCTGCTGGAAAACCATCAATGACAAAAGCTTTATGATTAGCAATGGACTCCTCTTTTAATTTAATATATTTATTTACAGTAATAGCTTTTGCTGTCCAACTTTTTATATGTTCGGTACTAACGATTGTTAGATTATGTTTCTCTAAACTTTTTACTAATACTGATAAACCAGGTGATCGAACGCTATCATCATTAACAACAAAAACATTTTTCATAAAAGTAATTATAACAAAATGTAATAAACTCAAATATAAGGTTTAAATACTGAAGTGTTTTATGTTAGATTAGATTGTCTTTATAATCTAAATTCGCTATGGGTGATCGAGGGGATTTGAACCCCCAACATTCGCCTCCACAGGGCGACGCTCTACCAGTTGAGCTACGACCACCAGTACTCACTATTATAGCCTATACGACTTCAAAATGAATATAATAATCAATAAATAAGGTAATTATAGTCTGGATTCCCGCCTCCGCGGGAATGACGATTATATATTGGATTGTTGGTAGTATTGGTCGGATTTGTAGTATTGGATTATTTTACCTCTGCTATAATAAATAGGATTGCCCTGATAGTTTAGTGGTAAAACAAACCCTTGGTAAGGGTTAGACTGTGAGTTCGATTCTCACTCAGGGCTCCATCACAATGCAAATTATCAAACCGCTTGAAGCAAAACCCGATCGATCAGTACTTTTTAAAGCAGTGTTTTTAGTTACCGTAATTACCACAGGTATTTTGTTGGATAAAATATTTTTGAAAAAATCACAAGACATTCCCAGTATTTTAGGTAAAACTCAGGAAATAAAATTACAAACCCAAGAAAAAATAGTTAAAAAAGTTCAAGAAAGTGATTTAATAAATGATTCAATAAAAAAAGCCGAAGAAGTCAGTGGGACAATTTTAGGGGAGGCAAAATCTTTTGTCTCCGATGTTATTTATAATAGTTCAATAGGTAAAGTGATTGATCAGATTGATAAACTGCCAAAAGATCAACAGGAAAGGATTAAAGAACAAATTTGTAAATAAATATTATTAATGGATAACCATGATTATTTATTCATTGAATTTTCTCTTTTGTTTTGTTATCCTTTTTACACTTAATTAATAAAAGCTCGGTACCATATTTTTTGAACGCCACACCCCTAAAGGGGCCCCTGGCGATTATCAAAAAATACTATTACCTCGCTTTAAATAAATATGGAAATTAAATACTTAGGTCACTCGTCTTTTTTAATTAAAACTAAGATGACAAAGATCGTTACCGACCCTTTTGACTCGGAAATGGTTGGTATTAAATTTCCAAAAACCGAGGCGGATATTGTGACCGTCTCTCATCGCCATCTTGATCACGATCGAGCAGACTTGGTCATGGGCGCCCCCTTGATTATAGATATGCCGGGAGAATTTGAGAAATTAGGTGTCAGAATTTTTGGTTTTCAATCTTTTCATGATAAAACTCTGGGGAGCGAGCGGGGAGAAAATATCATGTATAAATTTGAGTCTGAAGGAATTTCTGTCCTTCATTGCGGTGATTTGGGAGTTATTCCAGAGGAGAGCTTTTTGGAAACAATCGGCGAAGTTGACATTCTTATGATCCCGGTCGGTGGAATCTACACAATTGACGCTGATGAAGCGCTTAGTTTGGTAAAAAAAATCGAACCGTCAATTGTTATTCCAATGCACTACGGTTCGGGAAAATTAGCTCCTGTCAGCGATTTTACAAAAAAATTCGGTTTGGATAATCCGGTTCCACAACCTAAATTAGTTTACAAAAAAGAAGAAGTCGAGCAGGAGATGAAGATTATTGTTTTAGAAATTTAAATTATGGCTACTTCAGAAGATCTGAAAACCCCTCCCCATGATCTTGATGCGGAAAGATCAGTCTTAGGTGCCGTCCTGATTGATTCCGGTGCCATTAATTTAGTAGCGGAATTTTTGAAAGCAGAACATTTTTACAGCCGAGAACATCAGCTGGTTTATTTGGCCATGATTACTCTCTTTGAGAAACAGCAACCGATTGATGTTGTCACCATCCAAGACGAATTGAAAAAAACCGATTCCTTAAAACAAATTGGCGGGAAAAATTATCTATCTGATTTAATTAACGCCGTTCCCACATCCGCCTACATAGAACAGTACGGTCGGATTGTCAAAAATCATTTTGTCAAAAGGCGCTTAATCCAAATGTCTTCCCGGTTGGTTGAAAAATCTTTTGATACCAAGGGGGACGTAAAAAAATTATTGGATGACGCTGAGACGGAAATATTTGCTCTTTCTCAAGAACATCTTCACCGCGATTTTATTCAGCTGAAAGAAGTCTTGGCCGAAAGTTTTGAACGTCTGGAGGAGTTTGTCAAAAAAGGTTCACATTTAAGAGGAGTATCAACTGGATTTGTTGATCTTGATTCAAAATTAGCCGGAATGCAGGATTCAAATTTATTGATACTGGCAGCCCGTCCGGGAATAGGAAAGACAACTATGGCTTTGAATATTGCTTTACAAGCGGCCACAAAAAATAAAACTCCAGTTGGTTTTTTCTCTTTAGAAATGAGTAAGGAAGAATTAGTCGATCGTTTACTTGTTGGTCAAGCAGACATTGATGCCTGGAGATTGAAAACAGGCCGACTTTCAGAAGACGATTATAAAAGATTAACTGAGGCAATGGGGGATCTATCTGAAGCGCCAATTTATATTGATGATACACCGGGTGCTTCAATTTTAGAAATGAGAACCAAGGCAAGGAAACTTAAAATGGAAAAAGATATTAAACTTTTGATTGTTGACTATCTTCAGTTGGTTGACGCCGGCCGTCGATTTGATTCCCGAGTCAATGAAGTTTCTTTCGTTTCCCAAAACTTAAAAAATTTAGCCCGTGAACTAAAAATACCGGTTCTGGCGATCTCACAGTTGTCCCGTGCGGTTGAGCAGCGGGGGACTCGCAAGCCTCAACTTTCAGATCTTAGAGATTCGGGCGGAATAGAGCAAGATGCCGACGTTGTTATGTTTCTTTATTTGGAACAAGAGTCTGAAGATATTTTAGATCAAAACAAAAAATTAGTCAAACTCTACATTGCCAAACACCGTAACGGCGCAACCGGGGAGATGGACTTGATGTTCAGAGGGGACCGCGTAAAATTCTACAGCGTGGAGAAGTAAACTTCTTAAACTACTTGACAAATTTATTTGATTTCTGTATCCTGGGGGGGAGGATTGAGGAGGAGGGGAAAATTTTCAATTATCAATTTACAATTTTCAATGATATGAATAGTAATCAGAAGATTTTACATAGGATGAAGATTGCAAAAGGGCATTTAAGCAAGGTAATAAAGATGGTGGAGAAGGACGAATACTGTTTAAACGTGATTCAGCAAACACAAGCGGTGACAAGTTCTCTTGAAAAAGTCTCCGAATTAATTTTGGAAAATCATCTGAAAACCTGTGTCCGTGAGTCGATGGAAAGCGGAAAAAATATTGATGAAAAAGTAAACGAGATAATAGAAGTTTTTAAAAGAAAATAATATGAATTCTAAAATTTTAATAATAGGACTAATAATATTTTCGCTGGTAGCGATTGTTGGCAGTTATTTTTTCCTGGTCAGCGGCCAAAAACCTCAACCTACAATCATTTCTTATTCGCTAGACGATAAAGAAAGGCCAAAAGTTGAGGCCAAAACCATCTTTTTCGATTTGGGGACAATGAAAGTATCTGAAGATAAAATAGCAAATTTTAAGATTAAAAATGTTGGTCAGAAATCTTTGCAGTTAAGTAATATTAACTCAAGTTGTAACTGTACCTTTGGTCAAGTAGTGATTGATGGTAAAGAGTCAGAAGTTTTCGGAATGCACAATATCTCAGATTTTGCCGGAGAAATATTACCGGGAAAAGAGGCGATTATTAAAGTGACTTACCGACCTTCCATTATGCCGGTTTATGGGCTAGTTGAACGGGAAGTTTACGTCAATACCAATGATCCGGAAAAGCCAAAATTAGTATTTAAAGTTAAAGCAACAGTTAAATGAAAGTTCGACACCGTTAATAAAAGCTCGCTGAGCAATTTTTGACGAAAAACAAAAAGTCGCAAAAATCACTCAGCTTCGCTTTTAAGATTAAAAGAAAAGCGTAGATACCAAATTTTTTGCGGTTTAAATTCTTCCGTCAAAAAATTTTCGGTATCAAGCTTTTTTAAAAAATAAAATTATGACAAGCAATTTTTTTTTCGGAATTTCCTTGACAGGCTCATTTTTAGCCGGAGCTTTGGCTTTATTTGCCCCATGTTGTATTACTTTTCTATTTCCTTCTTATCTGGGAACGATTTTCAAGGAACGTAAAAATGTCATGTTCTATACCTTGATCTTTGCTCTGGGTTTGGCTTCCATTTTAATTCCGGTTGCCTTGGGCTTCCGGATGTTTATTTTTTTCTTCGATCAATTTCATCGGACAATTTATTTTTTAGGCGGATTATTTTTGATTTTTATGGGTTTTATGACCCTGAACCAGAACAAGTTCGGTTCAGGGCAAGCAATCTTAAAACTATTTAATTGGCAACCGAAATTAGGAAAAAGAGTCAACATAACATCGGTTTTTAGTCTTGGATTATTTTCCGGCTTAAGTTCTTCCTGCTGTGCGCCGGTTTTATTTGCCGCCGTCACTTTGACCAGTCTGGCCCCTAACACTTTTCAAGCAATCGTTGTTTCTTCGGCTTATGTCTTGGGAATCGTTTTTCCGCTTTTTATTATGTCCTTATTTTATAAAAAATTGACAGGAAAAATTTCCGGATCAAACCGCCAGAAAATATACGATATTTTTAAATTTTTTGGAGCAGCTATTTTTATAGTCAGCGGAATTTTAATAATAATCTTTGATGCATTGAATAAAATTCAGATGTATCAGATGGAAAAGTACACGAAGCCTCTAAGATTATTAGTTTTTGAACTGTCAAAATATTTTCAAAATCCGGTCCTTGATCTGTTAATATTTGGTTTAATAATCTTTGTTTTTTATAAGTTGATAGTCAATAAAAAATAAAAAAAATGGATAAAATACTTGTTTTGATTTTTGGATTATTATCAATTTTATTTACCTATTGGTATTTTTTTATGAAAAAAATTAATACAGTTCAAGCTGAGGGTATAATCGAGATTTTGGTTGATGGCGGCTATAAACCTGAGCAAATTTCTATTCCATATGGAAAAACTACCAAGCTAATTTTTCACAGGAAAGACAGTAGTAGTTGTTTAAAAGAGGTTGTAATCGCTGATTTCAAAGTCAGAAAATTTTTACCGCTCAATGAAAAGACTGAAATCGAAATTAATCCTACCAAAAAAGGGGAATTTGATTTTTCCTGTGGAATGGGGATGTTTCACGGAAAACTAATTGTCATATGAATAAACAAACTTTTGCTATTAAAGGAATGCATTGCGCTTCGTGCGTCTATACCAATGAGAAGGCTCTAAAAGCTATTCCCGGAGTCACCGAAGCGGTTGTTAATTTAACGACGGGAAAGGCAACTTTAACTTCAGAACAACCAGTGGAAACAAATAAGATTCTTGACGCGGTGGCATCGGTTGGTTATCAGGCGATGTTTCCCTCCTCCGCTAAAGCTACGGAGGGCAAGGAAGAAACCCTGGATGATAAAATAAAAACAGAGAAAATAAAAGAACTAAAAGATCTTCGAATAAAAACCACTGTCAGTTTAATTTTAGCAGGGTTAGTTGTCTGGGGAAGCTTTCCAGGTTTGATGAATACGGCTCCAGATATCTTAAAAAACATGCTTAATCATTTTTTACTGGCATCAATTGTCCAGTTTTGGGGAGCACGTGATTTTTATAAAGCCACTATATCGTCACTCAAACACCGAATTGCCAACATGGATACCTTGGTTGTGATTGGAACAACCGTAGCTTATCTTTATTCTACTGCGGTAGTATTTTATCCTGGTTTTTTTGAAAGACTAAATTTAAAAGTCGAACCGTATTTTGATGTCTCAACCGTTATTATTGGTTTGATTTTGTTGGGCCGGTACCTGGAGGCTCAAGCCAAAGCCGGAACGGGAGAGGCGATAAAAAAACTAATAGGGTTACAAGCAAAAACAGCCAGAGTGATTCGCAATAAAAAAGAAATTGATATTTCAATTGATATGGTTGTTGCTGGTGATTTAATCAGAGTTCGGCCAGGAGAAAAAATTCCCGTTGACGGAGTTATTGTTGAAGGAGAGTCGGCTATTGACGAGTCAATGGTGACCGGAGAAAGCATGCCTGCTTCAAAATATAAAGGAGATACGGTCATTGGGGCGACGATGAACAAATCGGGAAGTTTTGTTTACAAAGCGACCAAAGTAGGAAAAGATACCATGCTTTCCCAAATAATTAAATTAGTTGAAGAAGCACAGGGAAGCAAAGCCCCAATCCAAAGATTGGCCGATATTATTTCTTCTTATTTCGTTCCTATCGTTATTATGTTGGCTATTTCAACATTTGTTGCTTGGTATGTTTTTGGACCTTCATCAGCATTCATCTTTGCCATGTTGAACGCAATTGCCGTCTTAATCATTGCGTGTCCTTGTGCTATGGGATTAGCAACTCCAACTGCAATAATGGTTGGAACAGGAATTGGGGCTCAACATGGAATATTAATTAAAGATGCTGAGAGCTTGGAAACGGCTCATAAAATTAAAACAATAATTTTTGATAAGACGGGAACGTTGACGAAGGGACAGCCGGAAGTGACAGACGTCGTAGTAATTGACTCAAACGCTCGACAACAAACCGCAAAAAATTTGATATCTTCGCTTTTAAATCTATCAGCATCAATTGAAAAAAATTCCGAGCATCCGTTGGGAGAAGCGATTGTGAAAAAGGCTGAAGAAGAAAAACTTCAATTAATTAAAGTCAACAAATTTAAATCAATTACAGGAAAAGGAGTTGAGGGGATTGTTAGAGGAAAAAAAGTTTATGTAGGAAAGTTGTTAAAAAATTTATCAATCAAAGAAGCAGATAAATTAAAAAATCAAGGGAAAACAGTTGTTTATGTTTATGTTGAAGATAAATTGGCGGGGTTAATTGCGATTGCTGATACGGTTAAGGAGACGGCTCGCGAGGCAGTCCAACAGTTGCAAAACCTAAGAATTAATGTCTTTATGATTACAGGAGATAATAAACAAACTGCACAAGCAATTGCTGTCCAAGTAGGGATTAAAAAAGAAAACGTTTTAGCCGAGGTTCTACCACAGGATAAAGAGAAAGAGGTGAGAAAACTCCAAGAAAAAAAAGTTGTGGCCTTTGTTGGCGATGGTATTAACGATGCGCCGGCACTAGCTTCAGCAGACGTTGGTATAGCCATGGGATCGGGGACCGACGTGGCCATCGAAGCAGCCGGAATTACGTTAGTTAATAAAAATTTAATGTCAGTGGTCTCGGCGATTAAATTATCCAAACAAACAATGAAAACAATTAAGCTTAATTTATTTTGGGCTTTCGCGTATAACGTAGTTTTAATACCAGTGGCCATGATGGGTTTAATCAGTCCGATTTTAGCGTCAGGCGCAATGGCAATTTCGTCGATTTCAGTCATTACAAATTCGCTTTTCCTAAAAAAAGCAAAAATATAAACCTATGATACGCGAAGGATGTTGCGGCGGAGAAAAAAAAGGACCGAAAAAATAACATTAAGAATATGAAGAAATTTATCGGGTCTATTGTGCCGTTTTTTTTGTTCCATCTTGTTTGTTGTGGTGGCTTAATTATTTTTTTGGCCACTTCCGGCTATCTTTTGTTGGTTCGTCAAGAAGGAGATAAAAAAATATTTCTTATCCCGCTTCTTCTTGTGGGAGGACTTTTCTTTTTTTTGTATCAATATTACGGAAGATGCTGTGAGAAAAAGGGACATAAGAACATGGGAGACCACCTGCTTTTAATTAGTTTTTACGTAGTATTTTCTATTATCTTTGGTATGGCTTTTATGATCTATGTTTTTATTCCTTGGTGGATACCGGGATACAAAGGGGGACTTCTTCTTCCATAACTCAAACTATTCTTTTGCATTTGGCCCCATGAATTGTGAGGCTGGCGGCGGATTGACAATCTTTGAACCAATCGAGGTATGAAGGAGAGAGTTAATTAAAACATAAAGAGCTACAATTACCCCAAACAAAAAAACATACAAAGAAAACTTTCTAAATTTATCTTCCATGAAAAAATATTAACAGATTATTTATTAAAGTTTGATTAAGATAAGATATAATTAAAACTTAATAATATCTTAATGTTAGCTATATTATTATTTACCGTATGAGAGTTCTTATTATTGAGGATGAGCGAAAATTATCGAATATTGTCAGAAAAGGATTGATTGAGGAAGGGTTTGCCGTTGACCAGGCATTTGACGGAGAAGAAGGACAGTATTTAGCTGAATCAGAAAGTTATGACCTGATTATTCTTGATGTCATGCTGCCTAAAATTAACGGACTGGATGTTTGCCGGAGCTTGAGAAATAAAAAAATTACTACACCTATTCTTATATTAACCGCCAAAACCACTGTTGAAGATAAAGTGGAGGGCTTAAATGTTGGTGCTGATGATTATCTCACCAAGCCATTTGCTTTTACCGAACTGAAAGCCCGTCTGCAAGCCCTTCTCCGCCGCAGTCACAACCAAACGCAAACCATCCTTCAGGTTGATGATCTTGAAGTTGATCCGGTTAAACACACCGCAAAAAGAGGCAATAAAATAATTTCTTTAACTCCCAAGGAATTTTCTATTCTTGAATTTTTACTAAGACATCAAAATGAAGTAGTTACCCGAACTCAGATTACCGAACATGTCTGGGACTATAACTTCGACGCTTTGTCCAATGTAGTTGACGTCTTTGTGGCCACTTTAAGAAAGAAAGTCGACTTCGGATTTAAAAATAAATTGATCCAGACGATTCATGGAGTCGGTTATAAAATCAACAAAAAATAAGGATGAAAAAACCAGTTGACACTTTGATAAAAAAACTTTTCTTTTGGTATATAGGCAGTCTGGCAATACTGGCAATATTTATAGTTTTGGTTGTCCATGTGTTTGCTTTTAAAAACGGTTTTTATTTTATCTTACTCCTTTTTTTAACTTTGGCTCTGTTAGGCTTTATTATCATCTATAAAATCACCGAGTCGCTAACTTATTTGTCCTTTCGGATGAGAATGATTTCCTGTAAAAATCTTGATGAGAGAGTTGATGGAATTGACAGCCGCGATGAAATCGGTGAACTGGCCCAAGCTTTTAATCAGCTGCTTGATCGTCTGCATTTGGCTTTTAAGCGTGAACAACAGTTTATTGCTGATGTGGCTCATGAACTAAAAACACCTTTGTCAACGCTCCGCAGCACTTTGGAAATTGCCTTGAATCATAAAAGAACCGAAGGTGAATATCGCCAAACTCTTAAAGAGGCAGTTTCCGAAACTCACCGCGTCTCAACCACATTGAAAAATGTTCTGGACCTTGCCTGGTCGGAGACACCGATGGAACAAAAAAATGCTATTTCATTTAATCTCCACGAACTAATGGAAGAATTATTGGAACTGGCTCAGAAAATGGCTCTAAAAAAAAACGTTAAAGTCTCCGGTTCTTTTGATAAAAACATCATCATTATTGGTTTCAAAGAAAAGCTAGGACGGGCCCTATTAAATATTATTGATAATGCGATCAAATACACTCCTACAAAAGACAAAGTTGAAATCGTTCTTAAGAAGAATAAATATCAGGCAGTTATAGAAATAAAAGATAATGGCATCGGAATATCCCAAAAAGATATCTCTCATATTTTTGACCGTTTTTACCGTGGATCAACTAAGGAAAAAACATTCGGGTCGGGATTAGGTTTAGCCATTGCCAAAGCCATAGTCAATTCCCACAGAGGAGAGATAGAAGCGGAAAGCAAAATTGGTAAAGAAACTGTTTTTACCGTTACTTTGCCCCTTGTTTCTTCATAAATTCTTTGTCAGTCATTCGAGAAGTTTCATTTATAGTTGATTTTTATTGATATAATAAACTTTATATTGCTTTTCCTAATTTATGACTAAAAAAAAGACCTTCCAAAAATTGAAAAGCCAAGACTGTTAAAAAGATCGCAGACGCACTTGACGTTTCGCTTAATGATTTAATAAAGTAAAAATATGGAAAACAAAGAAAAAGCCATTGAGGCCTTAAGAAAAATTGAAAAAGTAATTGATGATGTGAGGGATATATTCCCTAGTATTAAAAAGGAGCAGATTAAAATTTCAGTTAAGAAACATTATGACCCCGTTCAGATTCTAAAAAGAGTTAATGGCATAATTGTAAATTATGACGAAAGTAATGCCGAAAAAAAGTTAGAAAATTTACTAAAATTTTTAGGCATAATCTCTCACGAAAAGAAATAATATGAATAAAGATATAAACAAAAAACTTATTAACTATCAGCAATTTTTAGAGGGCTACAAAACCGGTGAGATTACAGTTTTAGTAAATAACTCAAAAGCTGGTGATTTCGTAATGTCTAATTTTGGTGACAAGCACAACAAATCAGCGCATTTGTTTTGGACGTGGCTGGGTATCCTTTTAATATTTCCTTCACCTATCATTTTTTGGGTACTATTCGGTTGGGTTTATGCGTTGGGTTCTTTTATTTTGGGTTTAATGATAAATAAGGTAGCCAGAAAAAGTGCATCGCAGTTTGTTTTGCAAAACATGATTAAGAGTGAAGATTTTTGGGATTATATTTTGCTTCACAAAGGTGCAATTATTCAAGATAAAGAAGGTAATGAAATAGGATCGAAATTTTTAGATAGAATGTCAAAAAAACAAGGAGAACCGAAATAATATGGATAAAACAAAGGTTACAGCAGAAGAAATGGCCAGAGGGCTTTCAATGTTTTGTAAAAAATTTTCAAAGCATCTTTATGAAAATTTTGGAGTGAAAGCCCAGGGAATTTTAGGCGTTAAGCTTGACGAGGCTCAATTAGTAACTTTAGCACGAGAAATTTGGATAATTAATCTTTGGATCATTTCTAAAGTTTTAAGCCCTGATAAAAAAGTCCTCGGTGAACTACACAAAATTTACCTTTTCTCACAGGAGAAAACGGCTAACATGGAATACGGTAAGGCAAATTTTCCAAAAGAGGCAGAGAAAGAATTACACGAACGATACGAAAAATATTACGACGCTTGGGACAATAATTCTGGCGGCAATCAAAGCGTCTTAGCGATGACTATGCTTGAGTATATGCTGAATAAAGGACAACCCGATAAACGTTTTACAAATTTTTTACTGATTAGCGAAATTAACTCTCATATGCTTGGCATGATGAAAGCAGTTTTGGATTTTAGAAAGGATTTTGAAATAACTAATCAATAACAATATGGAAAATAATATTGCAGACATAAACGATTTAGTTGTTTTTTTGTCCCGCTACAGCAGGACTATAAATAATAAAAATCGCGCGCTTTCAAAAATATCAAAAAAATATTTTTAGTACAGGAGAACTGGATCAAACTATAACTTGTGCAAAAATTGCACAACATCCCGATTTTGACAAAATGGCAAAAAAAGATTTTAAAAAAAGCGAGAAATTAGAAAAATTATGGAAAATTTTAGAAACTTACTAAATGAAAATCAAGGAGTATTGACTGTTGCCTTATTCCTATTGGGAGGAATAGGTGGTTTTGTTTGGTGGTTGATTGGGAAAAACAGGAAAACCTCAACCCATAAAAATTCTCCTCATATAACTGCGGGTGGCAATATTTCTGTTAGGGGAAATATTAATGTTGGTAATTTTAATAAAACCATAACAAGAGGTATTCCTGAGTTTCATCTTCATCTTTATGGAGCTGGATTAAAACGTGCAATTAAGGGACATATTGAAAAAAAAGACAATAAAACATTAATTGTTGAAAATATTAGTATAGATGGATTGGAAACTACATTAAACAGACAGTTTATCAAGTTCTTATCCATAACAGATTTAAACATTTCTGATTCGTTATTTACAGATAGAAAACAGGATATTGTAGTTAAGGTAATTTACAGAACACTTATAGGAGAGAGATATGAACTTTTTCAAACAATGTCTCAAGAAAATAGAGCAGATGGTTTATTTAATATTATTCTTACAGGAATACCTTCTATTAAGGCATTAAAAAATGAAAACTAATTGGCCAACAAAAAAATTACGAGTACCAATGAAAAATCATATGAATTCAGATGATCCTGTAAACATACTTCATAAGTATTTTATTTGGGCAAACAGAATGCGAACACACTTTGATGACATTTTGGAAAAACACGGAAAAAGAAAAATTGATGAACATAGTTTTGGCATAGAATCTATGATGTATATGTCACTATGGTATGGCTTGCTATATGTAGTAATAGAAGGATGGAAGACGCTAAAGTTGAACAATTCTATTATTGATAGTTTACTAAAGTCACCAAACACCGATTTGTTAAATAGATATAGAAACGCAGTTTTCCATTTTCCTAAAATACATAAATATCTCGATCAACGATTTGAAAATTTTTATAAAGAAAAAACAACTGTCGAGTGGGTAAGAAAACTTAATTTAGAATTTGGACGATATTTTCTTCAATATTTTAGGGTAAAAACCAATGAAAATTGACTGACCAATAAAAAAATTAAGATAAAACTATGAAAAAAATACCAGACAATCAAATCGCTTTCTATCAATCGCCGGATGGGTCAGTGAATATTGAAGTGCTGTATGCAGAAGAGAACATTTGGTTGACACAAAAGAGGATGGCAGAGCTTTTTGACGTAACTGTGCCAACAATAAACGAACATCTTGCAAATATATTTAAATCAGGAGAACTGAATAAGGATTCAGTTATTCGGGAATTCCGAATAACTGCCGCGGATGGTAAAAACTACGCAACAAAATTTTACGGACTTGAAGCCATTATTGCCGTTGGTTACCGGGTAAACTCCGAAAGAGGCACGCAATTCCGTCAATGGGCAACGGGGATTTTGAAAAACTACATCCACAAAGGCTATGCGTTAGATAGTAATAGATTTAAATACGGTTCCCGTTTCAGCGCCAGATATTTTGATGAACTCTACGAAGAAATCAAAGATATCCGTACCAGCGAACGGATGATCTATCAGAAAATTACCGATATTTATGCAACTGCTATTAACTATTCACCAAAAGCATATGAGAGTAAACAGTTTTTCGCTACTGTCCAAAACAAACTTCATTTTGCGATCACAGGAGAAACCGCCGCAGAAATAATCACCAACCGGGCGAGTAGCAAGAAAGACAAAATGGGGCTTACTTCGTGGCGCAAGTCTCCGCAGGGTAAAATTATGCCAAGCGATGTAACAATTGCCAAAAATTATTTGGATAAAAAAGAACTTACTCATCTTAATCGTATCGGTAATATGTATTTGGACTATGCGGAAGTGCAGGCGGCGAGGGGAAAAGAAATGACGATGAAAAATTGGACAGAAAAACTGAATGCCTTTTTGAAGTTTAGCGAATATGAGATTTTGACTAATGCCGGAAAAATAAGCCACGAAGTTGCAGAAACTCTTGCCCTTGGCGAGTATAAAAAATATAAAAAAGTACAGGACAAAAACTACATATCAGACTTTGACCGCTTAGCAAAAAAATTATTAAAAAAAACTAAAAAATGAAACGCTTTGAGATAACTGAAGCCTAGATTTTTATCTTCATAAATTCTTAATAACTAATAAGATATTATTGGACAATATGGATTTTATAAAAAACATCCTTCCGTATGCAATATTGTTGCTGTGTCCGCTTATCCATATATTTATGATGAGGGGACACGGCGGTCATGATAAAAATTCTAAAAAAAGCTGTCATTAAATGAAAAAAATTATCTATCTCTTTGTATTTTTGACCTATTTCTTTTTTGTCCAAACTGTATTGGCGGCCTCACAGCAAAATTATGAGGGAGTAGTGACAAAAATTTTAGAAGATAAGACGATTGAAGTTTCACCTGGAGTCAATCAGCCATATCAAAAAGCAGAAGTTGAGATAACCAATCATGATCTAAAAGGAAAGAAAGTGGTTGCTGAGCTCGGAGGAATGGTTGTCACAAATGAAAATCTAAAAGCAAAACCAGGAGACAATGTCATGATCACTCAAATAAAAAAAGTTGACGGATCAGAGCAATTTTTTATCAGCGATTTTGTAAGGAGGGACTCACTTTATTTTTTGGCAATTATTTTTTTCATTTTAGTGATAATTGTTGGTGGCATCCGTGGTTTTACTTCATTTATTGGTCTCACAATCTCTTTTGCCGTTCTTATTAAATATATCATTCCACAGATTGTTGGCGGGGCTAATCCGGTTTTTATAGCTATTTCCGGATCTTTTATTATTCTGATTACGACGCTTTATTTGGCTCACGGCATCAGTAAAAAAACTACGGCAGCGGTTTTAGGGACTATTATCAGTTTAATAATCACCGGCCTTCTCGCTTGGGTTTTTGTCAATGTTTCCAGGCTTTCCGGTTTTGGCTCAGAGGAGGCAAGTTTTTTGAGCATGTTGCCAGGGGTTAAGGTCAATCTTCAGGGAATACTTTTGGCCGGAATCATCATTGGTTCTTTGGGTGTCCTTGACGACATTACTGTCAGTCAGGCGGCCTGTGTCTTTGAGCTTCATCAAGCCAATAAAAATCTGACTTGGAAAGATCTATATAAAAGTGGCCAAAGAATCGGTCAAGATCATATTGCCTCACTCGTCAATACTTTAGTACTTGCTTATGTTGGTGTATCTTTGCCACTGTTACTACTTTTTGCCTTTTCCGGTGGAGAGCCCGCTTCGGTTCTTCTCAACCGCGAAATGATCGCCAATGAAATAGTCAGAACACTGGTTGGAAGCATTGGATTGGTGACTGCCGTTCCAATCACAACGGCAATCGCAGCAAGTTTTAGCATCAAAAAACAATGAATATCTTATTTGAAACCTCAATCATTGCCTCATTTTTAGGAGGCATGTTGGCACTTTTTGCCCCCTGCTGTATCACTTTCATGTTGCCGGCTTACTTTGCTTACACGTTTAAGCAAAAAAAGGCGATTCTTTTAATGACGTTTGTTTTTTTTCTTGGTGTGGCTTCAATATTGGTTCCGATCGGGTTGGGAATATCTTTTCTAAGCCAACTTTTCAAAGGTTATCACACCCAGGTTTTTTATTTAGGCGGCGTCTTTATGATTTTACTGGCCTTTCTTTCTTTTTCTGGCAAAAAATTTAACCCGCCTTTCAAAACCGCCCCGCTTTTAAAAAAGCATGATGTTCTTTCCGTTTTTGGATTAGGTCTATTTTCCGGCCTAGCCTCTTCTTGTTGCGCGCCGGTATTGGCCGGAGTGTTGACTCTGACGGCTTTATCCAGCGGTATGTTTCAAGCGTTAATCCTATCTTTGGTCTATGTCTTTGGAATGGTCTTTCCGCTTTTTATTCTGGCTTTTTTTTGGGAAAGTTTTAATTTTTCGGAAAGCAGATTAGTCAAAGGATTTACTTTCCGGTTCAAACTTTTTAATAAACAGCTGATGATTCATTCAACCAATCTTATTACCGGAATTGTCTTTTTGATTATTGGCGTCTATATTCTTTATCTGGCAACCACCAATCAAATAACAACGGTCACTCCTTCGCAAACACGGTTTGTAGCAATAATGACTTTATGGCAGAGGAAAATTTTAAGTTTTACCAGCGGTGTGCCGGACTGGATATTGCTGTTAATCATTATATTAATTGGCCTAGGATTTTTTCTCAAAGGAAAATCCCGCCAGTCTTAACAAAATCTTAATTATTAAAGGTATATAAATAGTTTATGAATATTACAGTATCGAAAGATAAAATATTGACCTATACCCTTATAATTCTTATTATTGCGACGGTCGTGGTCGGATATTCGATTGCCAGCAATAAAAATCAGGTAAAAGCAGATAATAAACAAACGGCGGCAGATCCGATGGCCGATCATCATGGGGGGTCGGGGGCCGAAAGCAACAAAAAATTTGAACCACTCGCTCCCGGAACTGTAGCTCCAGATTTCAGTCTTCCTTCAACCGCAGGGAAAACAATTTCACTATCAGAATATAAAGGAAAAAATATTTTTCTTTTTTTTAATGAAGGAGTGATGTGTGCTCCTTGCTGGCAGGAAGTTTCTAAATTAGAGAGGTTTAAACAAGAGTTTGACAATCTCAATACGGTAATTATTCCCATCAGCGTTGACGATCAAAAGACTTGGGATCCGATTTTGAAAGAAGAAAGAATTACTACTCCAATTTTGATTGACGCTGAAAGGAAAGTGTCAAAGATATACAAGATCCTAGGCACGCCTTCATCAATGCACGATGATCGGCCCGGTCATACCTATGTTCATATTGATCCGCAGGGCAAAATTCACGCCTCATCTGATTTTCCCAATATGAATGTTCCAACCAATGTCTTATTACAACACATTCAAGAATTTAATAATGGTAATAAACCACAAGGTTAATAAAACTATTCATTTGCAGTTTCTTACCGCCGAAGGATGTAGTGACTGCGAGAATGCCAAACAAATAATCAGCGAGATTAAAAATAAATTTCCCTATCTAAAACTCCAGATTGAGGAAATTGATATTACCAGTTTAAAAGGACTAAAATTGGCAGTTGAACATTCAGTTATGTCTAATCCGGGAATAATTATTAACGAAAAATTGTTTTCTACCGGACGTTTGGACCAAGAAAAATTTATTGATAAAATTCTTGGCTTATGAAATATGAATATGGTAATTGGTTCCTTGTTGTCATAAGTATCGTTCTTTTTTTATTTTTCTTGAAGTCTGTCTTTCGCCCACGTACGAAAACCGATTGGCGAACGTATCAATCTTTTTCCGCTTTTATCATTGCTCTTTTTGCCGAGATGTACGGATTCCCTTTAACCATTTATCTTCTAACTTCGTGGTTTGGTAACAAATTTTTCAATATTGATTTTTCCCACGACTCTGGCCATATCTTAAATAAAATCTTAAACATCGCCGGTGATCCTCATTTTAACCGGCTCCACATGTTAAGTAATGGGCTAATTGTTGGCGGATTAATTTTAATTGCCTCGGCTTGGGAGATTTTATATAAAGCTCAAAAAAAAGAGATTTTAGCAACAAGCGGTGCCTACAAATATGTCCGTCACCCTCAGTACATTGGTTTTGTCCTGATTATTATCGGTTTTCTTCTCCAATGGCCAACATTAATCACTTTGTTTATGGCGCCGATTTTAATTATCCGTTATTTTATTTTGGCTAGACAGGAAGAGAAGGAGATGGAAGATAAATTTGGCAAGACTTACTTGGACTATAAAAAGAAAACTTTTTAAGTTTAAAACATTAATTTCAGTTCCTCGTAGCTTTTTTGTGCGGAGCTTGTTTGTCATCCCCGTGGAGACGGGGATCCAGTTTTAGTCTGAATTCCCTTTCATCTTGCCTTACTTTATGCTATTATTACAAATAAAAGTTATTATTTTATTAATAAATTTGTTACGGTGCCACAGTTTTAAAATACATCCCTATAGCGTCCGTAGTTAAAATTTAATAAATGAACAAATACGTATTACCTATTAAACCAACAGAATATCTCAAACAAGGGTCAGTGCATTGTGGAGTGTACGCAATTAAAGGAGTGCTAAGTGCCTATGGCCTAGATAAACATTTAAACCCCGAAGATTATCATCCTAATTTCATAGGTAAGATTACTGGCACAACACTACCTTGGACATTTCCACAAGTTTTAAGTAAATATGGTTTAAAAGCCCAAATGAAACTAGCCACAGGCTCCAAAAAAGATAAAATAGATTTATTAAAGAAGCTTCTTCAACAAAATCACCCAATTATATTGCTTATAGGAAATGGCTATCTTCAAAATGGACAATATTCTTCAATCAGAGCTAAATTTGTTTTACATTGGATAACTTTATGGGGATTTGATGATTTAGAGAAAGTTTTTTATGTCTATGATTCGGCAATCCCAAAAGATAAATATGACCGAGACATACCCATTGGAAATAGAAAAAGAAAATATGAAGACGTAGTCAGAGACTGGGGAGCTGGGGCAATATCTTTTGGCTTTTGGAGATATTTATATATTCCAGTATCACGCCCATAATGATTGTTTACAAACGGTCAACTTATTTGTGAAGTTTCTCTATAAAGATAAAGCGTTTTGAAGTGATAGTATGGATTGTAATAACGCCAATGCCCAACCCCAAAAAAAACAATGCATTTGTAAAAGGGGGATACATAGAAAAGAATCCGATTATTAAGAATAATAGTCCAAAAGTACTGTGATGAACACGATATCCGAAAATAGATTTATGATTATCCACAAATTCTTTTCGAAGTAATTTATTTCTTTGCAGTGTTATTTCTAATGACCACGTTGTAAACATTCCAATTAATAATCCAAAAATAAAGCTCATATTAATATTTTACGAAGTAGTTTATCTTTGCTTTGGCTTTTAGGTCGGTGATAAAGGTCTGAATTTTTTGTTGTAATTTTTGTTGCTTCAGTTGAGCGATTGCTTGTTCTTTTGGAATCTCTTTATCAAATCCCTGTTGGTTTTTATTGGCACTGATGAAATCAGCGATTTCTTTATCTGATATTTTAATATCATTTCCCGCCATTTTCTGAAGCATTAGCTGAATTTTGATTTCTTCGATTAAATCACTTTTTGTCATTCCCTGGTTTTGTAGCGCCTGATCAAGAGTTGATCCTTGGGAAGAAACATTTGCCTCTATTTTTTTCATTTCGGCATCGATCTCTTTTTGGCTGACGGCAATCTTTCTTTTTTCCGACTCCTGTTGAATAAGGACTTGGGTAATCATCGTCTCAAGAATCTTTTTCCCACCCTGTTTTTCCAGTTTTTTTAGAACAGATAATCTACCAATTGATTTGTCGTTAACGGAAACGGCAATCAAAAATCTCCTGGAAAAATAAATCAAACCCAAAATAAAAATAAGAACAAGAACAACTATTAGTAATCTTTTTGAAAACTTTATTTCGTAATTAAAAGATTCTTGTTTCTTTACCATTTTTTGATTATACAGTAAATATTTTTAAATTTGTCAAGGGAATTTTTGTTTTAGATTGATTTGGTAATCTTAATAAAATCTTAATAAAAACTAAATATAATTAGATTGTGAAAAAAGAAATAAGAAACGGAATTATAGCCGGACTTTCTCTTCTAATTTTTTATTTTTTGGTGATGACGATTTCCTCGGCCAGTTTATCCGCAACGGTGTCACAGTTTAAACAACTTTGGTATTGGATGATTGCTTTGTCACTAGGTTTTGGTACCCAAGTAGGTCTATTTACTCACCTAAAAAGTCTTATCAAAGATAATCGGACGATAAACAGCGCCGGTGCTGTGACCGCTACTTCAACCGGTACCTCAGGCGCTTCAATGGTTGCCTGCTGTGCCCATCATCTTTCCGAAGTTTTACCTATAATCGGTCTTTCCGGATTTTCCATTTTTTTGACCCGATACCAGATTCCCATTATTGTTTTTGGCATCGTCATGAATATTTTTGGGATTATTTATATGTTAAAAACAATTAACAAAATCAAATCCCATGTCAATCACCAATAAAATATTATTGACAGCTTTGGTTGTTGTTGTCATTTTTTTTGGCTTTAACGAATTTAAAAAAACTAGCAAACAGATTAATACCACAGATAGCCCTGCCAATCAGGAAAAAAATTCAAAGTCCCAAGAGAATGAAGGCGGGAATGTAACGGTTACGGCAGAACCAAAAGCCTTAAAGATGGGGGAGAAACCGGCCTTCAAAATAGAATTTAATACTCATTCCGTTGATCTTTCATTTAATATTACGAAAATAAGTTCGCTCGTTGATGACAAAGGCAATGTCTACTCAAATCCTAACTGGGATGGTTCCGGCCCAGGTGGCCATCATCGAGAAGGAATCTTGACTTTTAATTCGGTCTTATCCGAAACAAAATTTGTTGAACTTATCATCAAAAATGTTGCCGGAGTTGCAGAAAGAAAATTAAAATGGAATTTATAATCCAAAAATATATCTGAAAATGTTAAACTGATTTTTATGGACCATCAAAACATGAACCATGAATCGATGAAACAAGAAGAACATATAATGAAGCCTGTAAACAAGATGTCTTTTTGGGAGAAATTCAGAATGAGTATGACTATGGCGATGGGAATGGAGCACGGTGGTCTTGCCGGCCGGGAAATGGCAAAGTTGATGGAAGAAGACATCCGTAATAAATTCTTTTTTTCCTTAATTCTTTCAATCCCCATCATTCTTTACTCTCCTTTAGGGGAAAAAATACTGAGAGTAACATTATTTTCCCCAATTCCGGTACCTTGGTTGTTATTTTTATTAACCACTCCGGTTTTCTTCTATTCTGGCTGGATTTTTTTGTATTCAACTTATAAAGCACTTCAAGCAAAAACCCTTAACATGGCAGTCCTGGTTGCAGTTGGAATCACCGCCGCCTATGCATTCAGTGTGTTACTAACCATTCTGGGGAACAACGATTCATATTATGAAGCGGCTGCTTTATTAATTACTTTTGTTTTGTTTGGCCACTGGATGGAAATGAAAAGCCGACGGGGAACAACCGATGCCCTGCAGGCCCTTTTTGATTTAGTTCCTCCCCAAGCCAGAGTGATCAGAGGCGGCCAGGAAAAATTAATTCCGACGGCCGAAGTTAAACTGGGTGACATTATTATCTTAAAACCGGGTGACAAAGTCCCGGTTGATGGGGAAATTATTGAAGGCGAGACCGCTATCGACGAGTCTCTCGTGACTGGAGAATCTCTCCCTGTTGCCAAAGAAAAAGGAAGTAAAGTTATAGGTGGCTCGATTAACACTTCAGGGTCGGTCAAATTTAAAGCCACCAAAATCGGAGAAGACACGGCTTTAGCGCAAATTGTCAAGATGGTAGAAACGGCTCAGAATTCCAAAGCCCCGGGGCAAAAAATCGCCGACCGATTTGCCAGCTACTTAGTCATCGTTGCCGTCGGTGGAGGATTTTTAACCTTTACCGTTTGGTATTTTATCGTTGGTGAACCAATAATGTTAGCGTTAACATTTGCCATCTCAACTGTTGTCATCGCCTGTCCGGATGCTTTAGGTCTGGCGACGCCGACGGCTGTGGCCGTTGGGACAGGACTTGGTGCCAAGCATAATATCTTGATTAAAGACGCTCCGACTTTGGAAGAAGTTTCAAAAATTCAGGCGGTGGTTATGGATAAAACCGGAACTTTAACTGAAGGAAAACCTAAGATCACCGATGTAGTTGCCACAGGGGGATTTTCTGCCGATGAGATTATCCGACTGGACGGGGCGGCCGAAGCCAAGTCTTCGCATCCTTTGAGTCTGGCGGTACTTGAGGAAGCTAAAAGAAGAAAAGTCAACGTTTCAACCAAAGTGGAAAAGTTCAAAAACCTGGCCGGTCATGGGGTAGAGGCGGTCGTTGAAGGAAAGCATGTACTTGTTGGCACTTTAAAATTAATGAATGACTGGAAAGTCGATATTTTTCCGATAAAAAAAGAGATAGACGGACTGCTTTCAGAAGGGAAAACAATCATGATATTGGCAGTTGATAAAAAGGTCGCCGGAGTGGCCGCCGCTTCTGATCCGGTAAAGGAAAACGCCAAGTTAGCGATTGAGCGAATGAAAGAGATAGGGTTAGAAGTAGCCATGATTACCGGGGACAACAAAAAAACGGCTGAGGCGATTGGAAAACAACTTGGCATTGATCGTATATTTGCCGAAGTTCTTCCGGAAGATAAATCAAAGTATGTAAAAAAACTCCAGGACGAAGGAAAATTTGTGGCGATGGTTGGGGACGGAGTTAATGATGCTCCGGCTCTTGCTCAAGCAAACATTGGTATTGCTATTGGTGCCGGCACTGATGTGGCGATTGAAACTGCCAAAGTGGTTTTGATGAAATCGGATCCGGCCGATATTTTAAGGGCAATCCGTCTGAGCAAAGCCACGGTCAGGAAGATGAAAGAAAACTTGGTCTGGGCCAGCGTCTATAATATTCTTGCAATCCCGATCGCCGCTGGCGTTTTGTATCCGAAATTCGGGATTACTTTGCGTCCGGAATTTTCGGCTCTTTTAATGTCAATTTCATCTATAATTGTTGCTGTCAATGCCGTACTATTAAAGCGGGCAGAGAAAGATCTAATAAGGATATGAAAAATTTTGACTATACAGTGACCACAAAAAAATCATTTGACGAAGCAGTGAAATCTGTCGAAGAAGAAACAAAAAATGCTGGCTTTCGCGTCCTTTATATTCACGACGTTGCCGCTACTCTATCAGAAAAAAACTTTCAGATAGAACCGTTTAAGATTATTGAGATTTGTAATGCCAAAAGCGCCTATACAGTTCTTCAAGCTGACATTAAAATTGGATTATGTTTACCGTGCAAGATAAATGTTTATATCAAAGATAAACAGACTTTTATTTCCGGTATGAGGCCGGTTATTTTATCTCAATTTTTTCCAAAGGTCGATCTTGGCGATTTACCAAAAGAAATTGATAAAATTATTAGAGAAATTATTGATAAAAGCATATAATTTATAAAAAAATATTAATGAAATCTTAATTAATTAAGGATTAAAATATTTAATAATCAAATCTAATATAAAAGGGAGGTGATAATATATGAAACATAATCCTATATCAACAGCCAATGCGGCGGCAGTCACAGTCGCAATAGTCTATATTGTTTGTCGTGTAGGTGTTTCCCTTTTTCCAGATCTATCAATGACAATTGCCCAATCATGGTTTCACGGTATTAAGTTAACCCAAATTTCTGAATTAAATCTATCATTGGGTTCATTTGTCCTGGGACTGACAACCTCAACAATCGGCACTTGGTTGGTCGGTTATCTTTTTGCCAAGCTTTATAATTATTTTTTGAAATCATAAAAAATGTTTAATTTTATTAAAAAAATATTTTCTCAAGAGGGAAAAGAAAAAGATCCTATTTGTGGAATGAGTGTCGATACAAAGACAACTCAATATAAAAGCACTTATAATGAGAAAAGTTACTATTTTTGCTCGGAACACTGTAAAAAACAGTTTGACGAAGACCCAAAACTAAGTTAGTATGGCTCAAAAAAAATATACTTGGTTTTTTGTTTTAGGTATTGGCTTAAAGAATACATTTATTAAGGCCTATTCTTGGGCTTTGACTATTTTTATTGCCTTGAATGTTCTTCTTCTCTACTATTTTTTATTGATTCAAAAAACGACCTGGGTAGCCTTCTGGCAGTCAAATACGGCTTTTTATAGTTGGTCCCAAATAGTATTAAGCATTGTCAATGCACTTTTAATCGGAGCCTCCATAGCAATGCTTTTTGAAGTAATTAAAGAAAAGAAAAAAACTTCGAAGACTTCATATCTCCAGACTTTTGCCTCACTGCTTTTTTCGGCGGCTGCGACCGGTTGCTCGGTTTGCAGCGCTTTTCTTCTTCCACTTTTAGGTATTGCCGCCTCTTTGACGGCCTTGCCGTTTGGAGGTTTAGAGGTAAAATTATTATCAGCCTTACTTCTAATATATACTATATACGAATACGCAAAAATCACCAGCGGACTATGTAAAATGCCAAAAGAAAAAGTTATTTCTTTTGAGAAAAGTCAGATAGAGTTTAAAATTAATAAAGAAACTTTACCTCAACTCCTACCATTGGTATTTCTCATCATTTTTATTGCTATAGTTTATACGCTTCCTCGGTTGCCAAAAACCTGGCGCCTACAAACCCAAAGAAAAATTATGCCAACGACCACAGACATAAAACAGACTCAATCGGCCGGTATATTTGCCCAGATCAATCCTCCGGAAGGATACGAAATGAAGACAAAATATAATTATATTGGGCCGCAGATGTTGGAAATGGGCGTCATTGATCTTGAAAAATTCAAGCAAACATATGAAAAATCAGGCCAACCTTTAACGGCAGAGCAGCTCAATATCTTAACCAAAGGTTCTAACAAAAAAATCAGGATTACTTCTGATAATTCCTACTTTCTTTTGAATTTCTTTTGGGCGTTCGGTCTGGCCAACAAGACGAAGATTCTTGAAGAAGGAGACATGGTTAAGTATGGTGAAGGCCAGGTTGGTAATTTTGCTTCAACCGGCGGCTGGAGTCTGACTAAAAGCGGTGACTCGATGGAGTATTATTCAAAAAGAGCCATTGTTCCTTTGACTAAAGAACAAGAAGACTTGGTTAATAAAGTCGCCTCGGGAGTCTATCGACCATGTTGTGGAAATTCAACCGCCTTTCCTGATTGTAACCATGGTATGGCCCTACTTGGAATATTTGAAGTGATGGCCTCACAAGGAGCAACAGAATCAGAAATGTTTCAGGCGGGAAAATATATTAACTCCTATTGGTTTCCAAGTACAGCCTTTGACACAGCCTTATACTTTAAAAATAAAGACGGAGTAGAATTTAAGAATATTGATCCAAAAGTTTATTTAAGTAAAGATATTTTTTCCGCTTTTGGGGCACAGACGGTAAAGAAATGGCTTATTGATAAAGGAATTCAGGAAAAACCTCCGGCTCAAGGCGGCGGGTGTGGAGTATAATGAACGTATGGAACCGGAAATAATTCAAAAACAAATTGAGGACTTAAAAAATAAAACGCAGTTGACGAGAAGGGAACGAAGATATTTGCAAAAACTGGAGAGTAAATTATCTAAAAATCAAAATCCGAGTAATCCTTTAGAATCAAAGAGTAAGCCTCTCAATACAAAGCCGATTCTTACTAAAATATCAGTCGTTGTCTTGGTAGTGTTAATTATTACTGCCATTACCTGGCTCATCACTTCAAGACCGAATTTACCACCGATTGATCTGACCGGACATATCGAACAAAACCCACCCTCTCATATTTTAGATACTGAGTTGACGGAACCTATCCAAAAACATATGCTGGAACACGCTGATGGAGATGATAAAAAAGGTCAGGGAGTAATAATCCAATACAACTGTAAAAAATACAGTTGTGAGAAGGATTTAATTCCTAGGCTAACGGCTCTGGTCAAAAAATATCCGAAAAACGTTTATCTGGCCCCCGGAAATTATACCGGAAAAATTATTTTGACACGTCTAAATAAAAGAGAAATTTTAGAAAAATTTGACGAGAAAAAGATAATCGCTTTTATTGAAAACAAATAATCGATTTTCATCTAATAATTATCTCTTCATAAAATCTTCATAAATATTTGAGTAAAATCATTCTTTATGATATTTAAATCAAAATTAATCAAAGGTCTTTTAATTGTTGCAATTTTAGTAACCGCCGTTAAACAAATTCTTTTAACTCAGGTAATCTACGCGCTGTCAACAGGTTCAATCGCCCTATCTAATTCATCCGGCGGTAATATGTCAATCGGGATTTTACCGACTGATAAAGACGAAGACAGGGGGTATAAATGGAAAGAAGAGCCAGTGACTTTAAGTAAATATGTTGCGACCAACGGTAAACAAATGGTTGAGATGGAAAAAGAAATTAATGATTCCAGTTTGACTCCCGAACAGAAGAAAAGGTTGGACGCTTTTGGACTTCTGCCTCATCTTTGTTGCAACGCCCCGATTAACACCAAAGACTGCCTTCATGCGGTCGCGGCCATGGGTCTGGCAAAATTTTTGATCACACAAGGTTGGGATGATAAAAAAATCAAGGAAGAATTGTTTTTATGGTATCGATATTGGTGGCCAAAACATTATGCAATTGTATCGACTTATTTGCAATCAAAAGGTGCTGATCCAAAGTCAGTTTCCGTTGACGACTGGATGAGTGATCGACTGTCAACGATTAGTATAGAACAGTCGATGATGAATGAGCTGGGAGGTGAGAAATAATGGCGGATGAATTAAAAAAGCAAAATAAACAGATAACTTTTCGTTTGAATATTAATATGTTAGTTTTGGGCCTGTTGTCAATCTTGGTATTTGTTTCCGTAGTCCAAACAGTAACTTTAGCCAGTCTTTTTACCAAAAAACAGGCAGTTACCGCTACTTCAGTCGGTAAATCCAATTTACCGGCAGCTTTAAAAGATATTCCCCAGCAAGTAGGGGGTTGCTAATTTGCTAATATGAATTTCCCCAAAATCATTGTTGAAAAAAATGAAAAGGGTTATTTTTTATTAGTGATCGGTTTAGTAATTATTTTTTTATTTGTTTTTGCTAATATTACTTTAAGAAATTTGATAAATTTTAATAAAAAAAAATTAGTCATTTCCCAAAAACAATTACTCATATTAAAAAAACAACAATTAAAACCCGAATTTACTAAAAAAATTAAACTTGAATCAAAATGTCCGGATGAGCAAGCCGGAAATCCTGAAGCAGATTTGACTATAAAATATTTTTATTCTCCGGTTTGTTTTTGGTGCATACTAGAAGATCAACATTTGGATGAGCTTTTGCAAAAAGAGGGCCAGGCTTTTAAACTGGAAAAATATAACCGGGAGGACTGCGATGATATCATGCAAAAATATAAATTAAGTTTGACTCCTGGTTTTGTATTTTCCACAAAAAAAGACTCCAAAGAATATACGGTTGACGGATATATCTCCAAAGAAAATTTAGCCAAAATAATTTGCGATGTTACTGGTTATTGTCTAAAAAATGAAGAACTCAAACCTAAAGATGTCAAAACTCCAAAAGGGCAAAAAGTCATAATTAATTTTCAATAGATATAAAGATGAATTATCTCTATGCCTTTATTTTAGGTATTCTGTCGATCGTTGGTCCGTGTACCTTTATCATGGTACCGGTAATTCTTAATAAAATAAAAAATTCGCTGATTGAAGTAATTTATTTTTTTTCCGGAATTCTTCTCATTTTTATTTCTTTAGGGATAGTTGCCTCTTTAACAAGCATTGTTTTTACTAATTCTATCAATCGCCAGCTCTATTTTATTGCAGGAGTTGTTACTTTGATTTCGGGATTTTCAATGATAGGGGCAATAAAAATAGAATACCCTCATTTACAAGAGCAGAACAAAAGTTCACATGCCTTTATTGATGGCTTATTGCACGGCGGTGTCATTTTGGGCTGTATCGGTCCTCAATTAGCGTCGATATTGACATTCATTATTGCTCAAGGAAACTTGGTTAACGGAGTTCTTATGATTATTTTTTACGGGATTGGGTTTATTGCCCCGTTTTTTATCTTTGGCCTGATTATTACCGATAAAATTTTTCAGTTAAAACTGATGAAGCACGTGATATTGATTCAAAAAATTGGCGGAGTATTAATGATGGCAGCATCCGTTTATCTTATTTATTTTTCTTTGCAGGGATATATATGAAGGTAAAATTAATTGTTGGAGGAATATTATTATTAGCTATTTTTATTATGTTATTTTTTAGCAATAATATTAAAAATTTAATTACAGAAAAACTTTTTCAACAGTTGCCTAATTATAGTTGTAATAGCGGGGGATTATGCATGAAAAAATATCTTCGATTGAAAAATATTCCTTAAAATGGTTTAATCTTTCTTTATGGCAAAAATCAGCAAAAAAACAATTCACATCAAAGGCATGCACTGTCCGTCTTGTGAGATATTAATTACCAATAAATTTAAGGAGATGCCTAATGTCACGACTGTTAGCTCTAATTTTCAAAAACAAGAGGCGGAAGTTTATTTTACCGGCCATTTAGATCAGGAAATTGTCAATAAAAAAATTCAACCTTTTGGCTATGAAATCGCGGAGAGAAAAAATGATGTTGAAGACGAAGAATCCATGGGTAAAAAGATTTTTGAAGCATTTTTAATTACCATCGGTTTGATTTTGATTTATTTAATTGCTAAGGAAATCAATATTATTCCGGATATCAATGTCACCGGCAATTTGAATCTATTAACCATTTTGTTTTTAGGTCTAGTGGCCTCTATCTCTACCTGCATGGCAACGTCAGGCGCACTATTTTTATCAACGATTGGCAGAAAAACCAATAATTTAAAACAGGCAATTTATTTTAGTCTTGGGAGAATTATCTCTTATGCAATATTTGGTTTAATAGCTGGACTGGTCGGCAGTGTCATTATCACTAATTTTAAATTCGGAACGGGACTGACGCTCCTTGCCGCCGTTTTTATGATTTTATTGGGCCTTGACATGTTAAAAATTCTCTCATTCGCCTCAATTATTCCATATGGTGCGACCTCAAATATTTTTAGAAAATTAGAAAATAAATTAATTAAAGACCCTCATAAATCAGCCTTTTTCTTAGGGGCGATTACTTACTTTTTACCTTGTGGATTTACCCAGGCAACTCAGGTTTATGCTCTTGGATTGGCGTCCCCCTGGCAAAGTGCCTTAACGATGGCTGTTTTTGCTTTAGGAACAGCACCGGCCATTTTATTCATCGGTAATTTAAGAGGTTTACTAAAGAGTACAGTCTACCAGTACTTTATGAAAACAGTCGCGGTTGGTGTTTTGATACTCGGTATATATTATGCAAGTAATTTTTTGTCAATTTATGGGATAAATATTGGTTTTAATCAAAGCATTAAAGGGACGGGAACGAGTGTTAATATAGAAAATGGAAAGCAAATTATAAATATGGATGTTATCAGTGGAGGCTATTCTCCAAACCAATTTACTATTAAAAAAGGAATTCCGGTGCGTTGGGTGATTAACGGTAAAAACGTCTTCGGCTGCCAAGGATATTTTATTGTTCCTAATCTAGGAATTTCCAAAGCCTTAAACGAAGGAGAAAACATTATTGAATTTACTCCCAAAGAACTCGGTTTCATTAATTTTTCTTGCGGAATGGGAATGTATCGGGGTCGGATAGAAATAACTGACTGATTATATAACCAAGGACAGCTCCTGTAAATACGTCTAAAAAATAATGACAACCAAGGTAAATTCGCGAATAGGATATTAATAGTGCCACAATGAAATAAAACCACTTTCGTTTTTTATCAAAATGAGCAAGGACTCCAAATGCAACAAAGGCTGTTGCTGCGTGGGCGGAGGGAAAGGAGAAATCGGAAGGACAGGAAAAAGTTAAAAATAGTTGTAAATCGTTAAAAATAGTTGTAAATGGTCGAGGACGCTGGAAGATATTTTTTAAGACAAAATCGGAAAGTAAAAAAGTCAGTAAAAAAGAAATCGAAAATAAAAAAATAAATTTTTTGTCTCTTTTGTTAATCCCGGGGTTTTTTCTTTCTTCCAAAATTAACACTATTACAATCACTAATATCCAGACTAAAATAGAAGCTCCTTTTAAAGAAAAAAAGGAAAAAAATCTATCAAAGAAAATATTATGGGGAATTAGTTGATTAAAAAAATTGGTTAAAGTGTAATCTAGATTTATGACATATGACATTCCTTATTATATAATAAGGTCGGACCCTAGAATAGGGTCCGACCTTAAATAATGATTAAATACATCATCTTCGATTTTGACGGTACGATTGCTGATACACTTCCTTTTAGTTTTCAGAAATTTTTAGAAATGTCCAAGCTTCTCAAAATAGATGATCTTAGCGAAAAAGAAATAATCAACGAAATTAGATCAAAAAGCTATCAGGAATTACTGAAGGGTAGCTTTAAAAAGGCTTGGCTCAAACTTCCATTTGTAGTTAATATGATTAAAAATATGCAGGTAGAATTGGAAAAAGAAATGGAGAATATTAAATTTTTTTCCGGAATAAAAAAGTTTCTTTTTGAATTGAAAAAAAAAGAATATAAATTAGCGATTATTTCTTCAAACAGAATAGAAAATATTAATGTATTTATTAAACATAATAATATTAATATCTTTGATTTCATTCATGGAAAAACCGATCTTTTTGGCAAAGCCGGTTATTTAGGGAAGTTTCTCAATGACTTTAAATTAGGAAAATCTGAAGTAATTTATATAGGGGACGAAATCCGCGACGTTGAAGCCTGCAAAAAAGTTGGTATTAAAATGATTGGTGTCTCCTGGGGTTTACACACAGTTGAAGCCTTAAGGAAAGTAGGGGTTGATTTTATTGTAAATAAACCAGAGGAAATTTTTAAAATTATCAATAAATAAATATTGTGTTTTTTCCTTGAATGATCTTCTCTTTTTTCTTCAAACTTTTTATTGCGTACATATAGCTAACTACAGAAAACATTGCTATTTGACGTTTTATATTTGAAATAGTTTTTTCGAGAAACCAGGGGGAGATGTAGAGATAGAATGTTGTAGAGACGCAAAATTTTGCGTCTGTACATCGATTGTAGAAAGAAAAATCCATTTCGAAAATATCGTCGTGAACGATTTTAATATTTTTCCTATTTGGGTGAAATAAACGACGTAGGTGCAGAATCAAAATTAAGACCGGGTTGATTTCAACAGCGACGAACTGAGTGTTTAGCTTTTGTTGATAAGCCTGTTGAGCTGCCTTAAAGATGACAATCCCGTCGCCAGCCCCGAGATCAAATATTGTTTGGTTATTTTTTAAACTCAAAGCCTTAATAATCAGAGGTATGTCAACAGGTTGGGAGGGGAAGTAGGGGATTGGAGATAAAATTTTGGAGGAGAAGAGAAAAATAATAGTGATTATTATGAATAAAATTACTATAGATATAAGCATTTAAATCTTAAAGATTAAATATTAAAGGTTAAAGAAATATTAAACAGTTAAAACTTAAACAGTTAAAAAAACATTTAAAACTTAAAACCTTAAGCCCGTTTTCGTTTATTAGTTTAATATTTAACAGTTTATTTAACCTTTAACCGTTTAAGATTTAACATTTTATTCCTATTGACTAATTCTATCAATTATTGTTAATATTAGGACGGACAAAAATATGATTAAACTTGTAATTGGCAGTCAGTGGGGGGATGAGGGAAAAGGTAAGATAGTTGATATAATGGCGGCAAAAGCTGATTTGGTTGTTCGTTTTCATGGCGGAAACAATGCCGGCCACACAGTCGTTATTAATGGAAAAAAATTTCCTTTTCATTTGATTCCTTCAGGGATCTTACAAAAAAAACCAACTGTAGTAATAGCCGATGGAACCGTGATTGACCCGGATGTTTTGCTTGAAGAAATGGATATTTTTGAAAAAATGGGCATTAATTTAAAAAAGAAATTGCTGATTTCTCCCCGTTGCCATTTAATCATGCCGTATCATAAAGAACTTGATCAGGCTTATGAAAACGCCCGAGGAAAAAATAAATTAGGAACAACTAAGCGGGGAATTGGACCGGTTTATGCTGATAAAGTCAGCTATAATGGAATCAGAATTTATGAACTTCTAAACTGGCCTTTGTTCATCGAAAAGTTTAAATTTCAAGCAGAGATTAAAAACAAAATTTTAGTTACTTTCGGTGTAGCTCCAATAGAACCGGAAACTTATTTTCCAATTTTTAAAAAGTTGGCAGAAAGAGTCCGCCCTATGGTTAGAGATACTTTTGCGATATTTCAAAAAGCGATTAAACAGAAAAAATATATTCTTCTTGAAGGCGCTCACGGAGTGATGCTAGATAACAGTTTTGGACTATATCCTTACGTGACGGCCTCAAATGTTATTGAAGGAGGAGTAAATATTGGCAGCGGTGTTCCCTCAAAAAAAATTGATGAAGTTTGGGGAATTGTCAAAGCCTATACTTCAAGAGTCGGTGGCGGACCTCTTCCCACAGAATTGTTTGATAAAACCGCCGAAGGGATCAGGGAAAGGGGCTATGAATACGGGACAACGACCGGGAGACCGCGCCGGGTTGGTTGGTTAGATTTGCCGGCTGTCAAGTTTGCCTGTCTTCTATCTTCAATTAACAGAATTGCAATTACTAAAATTGATATTTTATCAGGACTTTCACAAATTAAGGTTTGTGTTGACTATAAATTAGATGGTAAAAAAATTGAATTTAGTCAGTGCGGATATTTAGAATTAGAAAAATTGGAACCTGTTTATAAGAGTTTTGCCGGTTGGAAAGAAAATATTTCAAAAATCAAATCCTTTAAAAAATTACCAATCAACTGCCAAAAATACGTTAAATTTATAGAAAAATATTTAGAAGTGAAAGTAAAAATTGTTTCAGTTAGTCCGGAAAGAAAGGCGAGTATTTTTGTTTGAATTTAAAAGCTCGCGCCCGAAATTTTTTGACGGAAAACTTAAACCGCAAAAAATTTGGTCGCTTCGCTTTAAAGATATTAAAAATTAAATCCTAAACATGCTAAACATACGCAAAGACATCGGTTTAACCTTTGATGACGTATTACTCGTTCCTCAAAAAACTAATTTGGTTTCAAGGGGGGAGGTTGATCTTTCTACAAATTTAACAAAAAAAATAAAGTTAAAGATTCCGGTTATTTCAGCCAACATGGATACGGTGACGGAGATTGAGATGGCGATTACACTGGCCCGCGAGGGGGGAATTGGGATTATTCATCGATTTGCAACGATTGAACGTGAAGCGGAAATGGTCTCAACGGTCAAAAAAGAAAGATTATTAGTCGGGGCCGCCGTTGGTATAAAAGATGACTATGTTGAAAGAACGGAAACATTAGTTAAGGCTGGAGTCGATGTCATCGTTATTGACATTGCCCATGGTCATTCGATTTTTTTAATTAAAGTTTTAAAAGATTTAAAGAAAAAATTTCCTGAAGTTGATATTATTGCCGGAAATGTGGCCACTCCGGAGGCGACCGAAGAATTGATAAAAAGTGGTGCCTCGGCTATTAAGGTTGGTATCGGTCCAGGAGCTTTGTGCATTACCAGGATTGTTGCAGGCGCGGGAGTTCCACAACTGACGGCAATTTCTGAATGTGCAGCGGTCGCAAAAAAATATGACATTCCAATTATTGCTGATGGAGGAATTAGAAATTCTGGAGATATGGTTAAAGCATTGGCCGTTGGTGCCTCAACTGTGATGATTGGAACATTATTTGCCGGGTGTGACGAATCACCAGCTTTGACTTTTTTTAAAAATAACCGAAAATTTAAATTAACGCGAGGAATGGCATCCCTCATGGCCAATCATGATCGACAAAAAAATGATATAAAAGTGAAAAAGGATCTGAAAGAATACGCAGCCGAAGGAGTCGAAGCAGTTGTTCCGTATCGGGGAAATGTTGCCGAATTTATCAATCAACTGCTTGGCGGTGTTCGTTCCGGCCTCTCATATTCAGGAGCGAGAAATATTAATGAGCTTTGGGAAAATGCCGAGCTTATTCAAATCACTCAAAGTTCACTCATTGAATCAATGCCTCATGATGTAGAACAAATATAGCCTTGTGACAGTCTAAAGTGGGTGAGGAGGGAGTCGAACCCTCATGGAAGTGAATCCACTAGTTTTTGAGACTAGCCTGTATGCCATTCCAGCACTCACCCGTACAAATATTCTCTTATTATATCAATAATTCAAATTTTACCCTTGCTATTTTTTTAAATTCGAATATAATAATATTCTCAGAGACTATGAAAAACTCTGAGATTTTTTTTGGGAAAGATATTATTTCCCTCGATCAGTTTAATCGAAAATCAATAGAATTTTTGTTTCATCAAGTAAAAAAAATTAAAAAAACTTCTTCAAAACAACTGCTCAAAATTCTTCAAGGTAAAATCGTTGCCCTTTTATTCTTTGAACCATCAACAAGAACTTTCAGTTCTAATTCTGCCGCGGTCAAACGCTTAGGCGGTCAAACAATTGAACATCAAAACCCGATGCAAAATTCTTCGGTTGTCAAAGGTGAGACTATTGAAGACACGATTATGATGATTGAACAATATTCTGATGCAGTCGTTATTCGTCATCCACTGGTTGGAACAGCCGAAAAAGTGGCCGAAGTAGCTAATATTCCAGTTATCAATGCCGGTGACGGAATTGGCGAGCACCCGACCCAAGCCCTTCTTGATATGTTTACGATTTATGAAAAGTACGGGCATTTGGATAATATTAAGGGTTTGATGGTGGGAGATCTCCTAAACGGTCGGACTGTCCATTCATTGATCAAAGGCCTTTCAATTTTTAAAAATATTACGCTTTATCTTTTATCTCCAAAACAATTACGCCTATCTAATAAAGATTTAGCAGAAGCTAAAAAAAGAAAGATAAAATTAGTGGAAATAAAATCATTTGAGGAGATTCCGGCTGACTGTCACTTCTGGTACTGGACGCGGGTGCAAAAAGAACGTTTTACTGATAAAAGTGGGTATGAAAAATTAAAACTGAGCTTTATTTTAACCAAAAAATTAGTTGATATGAAGGCGGGAAAGAATACGTTGTTGATGCATCCGTTGCCGAGAATCGGGGAGATTGAAACAACGGTTGATAGCGATCCAAGAGCAGTGTATCTAACTACTGAAGCGAAAAATGGCATGTACGTAAGAATGGCGCTTTTCAAATTAATACTAAATGACAAATAACAAATGACAATTGAATTACCAATAACAAATATCAAATGTCAAAACAGTTTTGTTATTGATTATTTGTAATTTGTTATTCAATTGTTATTTAAATTTTGATATTTGTTATTTTTTATGAATGCTAAATTAGTCTTATTTGATGGCTCGGAATTTGAAGGGCAAAGCTTCGGTTACGAACAACCTCGTTCTGGCGAGTTCGTTTTCTCAACCGGTATGGTCGGTTATCCAGAGTCGCTGACAGATCCTTCATACGAAGGACAGATTCTCGTTTCCACTTATCCAATCATTGGTAGTTATGGAGTTCCTAATAAAAAATATTGGGAATCAGATAAAATCCATGTTTCCGGATTAATAGTCTCACAATATATTGATACACCGTCTCATTTTCAAAGCGAGATGAACTTAGGAGAATGGCTGAAAAGAGAAAAAATTCCAGGTCTAGTGATTGCGGATACTCGTTATTTAACACAAAAACTACGTGATGGAGGAGCCCAATTAGCAAAAATTATATTTGAAAAAGATATTCAATTTGAAGACCCAAATGAAAAAAATTTAGTTGCAGCCGTATCCACCCCAAGGGTGTCCAAAGAAGGAAAAGGAAATAAAACAATTATTTTGATTGATTGTGGAGTTAAGAAAAATATTATAAGAAGCTTATTAGTTAGGGGAGTCAAAGTGATTACGGTTCCCTGGAACTATGACATTTTTTTGTTAAAAGAAAAATTTGATGGAGTATTAATTTCCAATGGCCCGGGAGATCCAAAAATGTGTGACGCAACAATTGAGACAGTTAAAAAAGTTATTGCAAAAAAGATTCCAATACTTGGGATTTGTTTGGGAAATCAGATTCTATCTTTAGCAGCAGATGGTGACACGTACAAAATGAAATTTGGTCATCGCGGGCAAAATCAGCCGTGTATTATGGTTGGGACAAAACGTTGTTATTTGACAACGCAAAATCATGGTTTTGCCATCGGAAAAATTCCTAAAGGTTTCCGACCTTGGTTTGTCAATGCCAACGATGATACAAATGAAGGGATTATTCATGAAAGATTGCCTTTTATGTCAGTTCAGTTTCATCCCGAGGCGTGTCCAGGTCCAACGGATACAGAGTGGGTGTTTGATTATTTTTTAGAAAAACTATGTTAAAGCTCGACACTGAATTTTATTTCTCCGTGGGAACCCTCCCCTTTTCGGGGACTCCCAAGTCGAAAAAAATTAAGTGTCTCGCTTTTCCTAACGTTTTAAAAATTGAAAATTCAATGAAAATTGAAAACTGAAAAATGAAAATTATGAATAAGATACTAATTCTCGGTTCTGGCGCTCTCAAGATCGGTCAAGCAGGGGAATTTGATTACTCCGGCTCACAGGCCATTAAAGCTTTCAAAGAAGAAGACATTAAAACCGTTTTAATTAATCCCAACATTGCTACGATTCAAACTTCCAAAGAATTAGCGGATAAAGTTTACTTTTTACCGGTGACGACGGAATTTGTTGAGCGGGTAATTGAAAAAGAAAAACCGAACGCCATTGTACTATCTTTTGGCGGTCAGACAGCCTTGAACTGTGGGATGGACCTCTATAAAAAAGGCATTTTAAAGAAATATAATGTTCAAGTTTTAGGAACATCTGTTTCGGCAATTGATTTAACGGAAGACAGAAAAAAATTTGCCGATCATTTACACAAAATCAACGTTGCAACTCCAAAAAGTTTTGCTGTTACAACGGTAGAAACCGGTCTAAAAAAAGCTCGAGAGATAGGTTATCCAGTCATGATTCGAGCTGGTTTTTCTTTGGGGGGGCAAAAATCTGGAGTTGTCAATAATGAAAAAGAATTTATTTCTGTTGCCCAAGCGGCTTTGGCTTTTTCGCCGCAGATATTGGTAGAAAAATATCTTCATCATTTCAAGGAGATTGAATATGAAGTCGTTCGAGATAAATATGATAACTGCGTGACTGTCTGCAACATGGAAAATTTTGATCCTTTAGGAGTTCACACCGGCGAATCAATCGTCGTCGCTCCAAGTCAGACGCTAACAAATTTTGAATATCATTATTTGCGGGAACTTTCAATTAAAATTGTTAGAAGTTTAGGAATAGTCGGGGAGTGTAACGTCCAATTCGCGCTAAACCCACATCCGAAAGATAAAATTGAATACTACGTCATCGAAGTCAATGCCCGTTTGTCCCGTTCATCCGCCCTAGCCTCTAAAGCAACAGGATATCCGTTAGCTTATGTTGCGGCTAAATTAATACTCGGAAAAAGTCTGATGGAAATTAAAAATCAGGTTACTCAGGTTACCCAGTCGTTTTTTGAACCGGCCCTTGACTACATTGTGGTCAAAATTCCCCGCTGGGATATGGATAAATTTAAGGGGACGACGGAAAAAATCGGCAGTTCGATGAAGTCGGTTGGAGAAATAATGGCGATTGGCCGGACTTTTGAAGAAGCAATTCAAAAAGGCGTCAGGATGCTCGATATTGGGGTGCAAGGAGTGACTGATAATAATTTTAATTTGACCAATGATGAAATTTTAGCCAAGATAAAACAAGCTAATTCTAAAAGAATCTTTTTTATAACCAAAGCTTTAAAATTGGGAATAACTGTTCAAAAAATTTATGAATTAAGTGGAATTGACCCATGGTTTTTACATCGATTAAAAGCAATTGTGGAGGCGGAACGTGAATCAGAAAATTTATTAAAATTAAAACAATTAGGTTTTTCTGACAAGAAGATCGGTCTGCTAACAGGTAATTCGGAATTCGTAATCCGTAATTTAAGAATAAAAAATAATATAAAGCCATCCATTTTTCAAATCGACACTCTGGCTGGGGAATTTCCGGCCAAGACAAATTATTTGTACACAACCTATAACGGAAGTCATCACGATGTTGCTCCGATTAGGGAGAAGGGTGTGATGGTTTTGGGCTCTGGACCATACCGGATTGGTTCTTCAGTCGAGTTTGATTGGACCTGTGTAAACACCGCTTTGAATCTCAAAAAATACGGAAAAAAATCAATTATTATTAATTGCAATCCGGAAACCGTCTCAACTGACTACGATATTTCTGACAGATTATATTTTGAAGAACTGAGTTTTGAGCGAGTGGCTGATATATATGAATTTGAAAAGTCTTCTTCTATCATTGTTTCGGTAGGAGGACAGACTCCCAATAATATTTCCAAAAAAATCGATTTATACGGAATAAAAATTCTTGGAACTTCCGCAGTTGACATTGATCGGGCTGAAGATAGAAAAAAATTTTCCCAGCTTTTAGATGATTTAGATATAAAACAGCCTATTTGGAATAGTTTTACTGAAATGGATGTGGCTTTAAAATTTGCGCGTGAGGTAGGTTATCCAATTTTAGTTAGGCCGTCTTACGTCCTGTCCGGAGCGGCGATGAACCTTTGCTACAATCCAATCGAGTTAAAACATTTTATTGAAAAAGCAACTAATATTAATAAAAAACATCCAGTGACAATTTCTAAATATATGGTTAATGCCCGAGAAATTGAATTCGATGGTGTGGCCGAATCCGGCAAGGTCAGAGTTTTTGCCATTTCCAATCATATTGAACATGCTGGTGTTCATTCGGGCGATGCAACGATCGTCTATCCAGCTGAGCGAGTCCGATTTTTTAGTGGAGAAAGAATGATTGAGATTGCCAAGCAACTGTCAAAATCACTAAATATTTCTGGACCTTTTAATATTCAGTTTATGGTTAAGGATAATGAGGTCTATGTGATTGAGATGAATTTGCGGGCCTCGCGGACTTTTCCTTTTATTTCCAAAGTGACCGGGGTTAATTTTGCCGAAGTCATCGTCGATAGTTTTTTTGGAAAAGCGAAAGAATATAAAATTAAATATCCAAACTATGTGGCCGTCAAAGCTCCTCAATTTTCATTTGCCCGAATGGAAGGAGCCGATCCGGCCCTTGGAGTTGAGATGGGTTCAACCGGGGAAGTAGCTTGTTTTGGCGAAACAGCTGAAGAAGCCTATTTAAAATCTTTGTTATCAACAGGTTTGTCCTTAAAAAATAAAAGTGCTTTGGTGACGATTGGCGGAGACGATTTTAAACTTCGTTTTGCCGAATCAATCTGGCGGTTAAAAAATCTTGGCTTTAAACTTTACGCAACTAAAAAAACCCATCTGTTTCTTAAAACCAAAGGCGTTCGAACAAAAATAGTTTACAAACTTTTTGAAAAGAAGGGCCCGACTGTCATTGATCTGATTGAAAAACGTCAAGTCTCACTGGTCATTAATTTGAGTGAAGATTATAACAATGAAGGTTCGTTTAAGCGGGTAATTACGGATGGATATTTAATCAGGCGGGCGGCGATTGACAATAATATTCCTCTGTTTACCGATCTAAATTCCGCCAGATTTTTTGTTAATGCTTTGGATAAATATAAAATTGAAGATTTGAAGATTAAGAGTTGGGATGAGTATCTATGATTAAATTTCCTGGTTTAATTGATGTCCATGTTCATCTCCGCGATCCGGGGCAAACGGAAAAAGAAGATTTTTTTACTGGGACTTCATCTGCACTTGCCGGTGGGTTCACAACAATTTTGGACATGCCAAATAATAAGATTCCGATTACTTCAATTAAAACATTAATTGAAAAACAAAAAATTGCCAAAGAAAAAATTGTCTGCGATGTTGGTTTTTATTTTGGTTCGCTCGGCGAAAATTTAAAAGATTTTAATAAAGTCCAAGATAAAGTTTTTGGTTTAAAAATTTATCTTAATAAAACTACCGGTAATTTAATTATTGATAATAAAAATTTAAATAATATTTTTAAAGCGTGGACAACTAATAGTCCTATTCTGTTACACGCTGAAGGCAAATCGATTAATCAAGTGATTAATATTGTTTCAGAAACAGGAAAAAGAGTCCACTTCTGCCACATTGGAATAAGTTCTGATTTAAAACAGATTATTAAAGCTAAAGAAAATCGTTTACCGATTACTTGTGGTACGACTCCGCACTATTTGTTTTTAACGGAAAAAGACGCTAAAATTCTTGGCCCTTTTGGCTTGATGAAACCGTCTTTAGGATCAAAAGCCGACCAGAATTTTCTCTGGAAAAATTTAAAACATGTTGATGTGATCGAATCTGATCATGCGCCTCATACTGTTGAAGAAAAAAAATCAGATCATCCGCCATTCGGTGTTCCCGGACTGGAAACGACTTTACCACTTTTGTTAACGGCGGTTTTCGAAAATAAATTATCGATTAATCGATTAATCGAATTATGTTTTAAGAACCCCAAAAAAATATTTAATATTAAAACCGATAAAAATACTTGGGTAGAAATTGACGAAAAAGAAGAGTATATTATTGATAATAAAAAATTATTCACAAAATGCGGCTGGTCACCGTTCAACGGCTGGAAAGTAAAAGGTAAAGTGAAGCGGGTTTTTATTCGAGAAAAAAAGGTATTTGAAAATGGTAAATTATTAGTTAAACCGGGTTTTGGAAAAGTTGTTACAAATTAAATTTTTACACTTATTTTAATATGGATCTTAAAATAAATTTATTTAATAAAAAATTAAAAAATCCGCTATTTCTTCCTTCAGGAATTATAAATGAAATTGCTGGTCATAAAATGGCTGTTGACGCCGGGGCGGGGAGTGTCGTCTTAAAATCAATTACTTTAAATCCCAGAGAAGGAAACCCAATTCCAAGAGTAGCTAAATATGAATATGGCATTATCAACTCAGTTGGCTTAAGAAACCCGGGCTTAAAAGAAGGAAAAAAACAGATTAAAGATTTTATAAAAAAAACTAAAACGCCGGTAATTATCAGTGTTTTTGCCACCACCGTAAAAGATTTTAGAAAATTAGTCAGTGAAACAGCAGAGCTTAAACCTTATGCAATTGAAATTAATCTTTCCTGTCCGAATGTTGAAGGGGAATTTGGCCAGATGATTAGTAACAAAAGCGATTCTTCCCAGCAGGTAATAAAAGGAGTTAAAAAAGAGGCAGGTAAAGTTCCCTTGATTGCTAAACTCACACCGAATGTTGACCCAATATCTGAGATAGCCAAAGCTTGCGAGGCGGCCGGGGCCGATGCAATCGCAGCCATTAATACAATAGCTCCAAGCATGATAATTGATATTAATAAACGCAAACCTATTCTTGGAATGAAAAAAGGCGGTTTATCCGGACCCGGTATTCGTCCAGTAGCCATAGCCAAGATTTATGAAATTTATGAAGCAGTGAAAATTCCTATTATTGGTATGGGCGGAGTGGAAAAATGGCAGGATGTAGTTGAGATGATGATGGCCGGAGCGACTTTGGTCGGCGTTGGTTCGGCTGTTTATCTGCGCGGCTATAAAATTTATCAAGAAATATTGACCGGACTAAAAAAATATATAGAAGAAGAAAAGATTGATGACATTAAAAAATTAATCGGGGCGGCTCATTAATTATTATTCACTTGTGCTTTCTATATTTGGTGGACGATCCTTGTTACAATAATATTCAGAATTTTGGGGTTCTTGAAGATGGTTATAAATTTCAGTCCTTATAGTGGCTTTTCCCCCGCAAACCAAACAATTATATTTATATCCTGCGGGATTTTCAAAGATTCTAACAAGGAATGGTCGTGGACCCGTGTTAATAGTAGCATCTCTAATATGCATTTCACGTATTGTTATATTCTCCCTACTAAATAAATCCATCATGGGTTAATTGTATAAATAATAAAACTAAATTACAATTTTTTTAAATTATTAATTGAAATACAAGAATAGATGTTATAATCTAACTAATTTATAAATTATTTATTTTCATATGGATAATGTTGTTGATATTCTTAAAAAGGTTGGGGCTCTTATTACTAATAGTCACATTGTTTTAACATCAGGCAGACATACAGCCGCCTATATTAACCCTGATAAAATATTACCTCATACTCAGATTAATTCTCAGTTAGGCAAGATGTTTGCAGAAAAATATAAAAATAAAAATATTGAGATTGTAATAGGTCCTGCTTATGGCGGCATTATTTTTTCTCAATGGGTGGCCTATCATCTTTCCAAACTAAGAAAAAAAGAAATATTAGGAATTTTCACGGAAAAAACGGCTGATAAAAACCAAATGTTTGAAAGAGGATTTGATGAACTAGTCAAGGGTAAAAAAGTTTTAATAGTTGAAGATGTTACCGCGACCGGTTCTTCTGTAAAAAAAGTTATTATCTCTGTTAATAAAGCCGGAGGTAAGGTCATGGGGGTAAGTGTTATAGTTAATCGTGATCCCGTGAAAGTAAACTCCAAATCAATAGGAGCTCCTTTTACAGCTTTGACAGTGCTAAATATTGATTCGTATGAAGAGAAAAATTGTCCTCTATGTAAAAAACAAATTCCAATAAATATTAAAGTAGGCCATGGGCGAGAGTATCTAGAAGCAAAAAGATTGAAATAATGTCAGGCCAAAGATTATTTTAAATCCAAAAAAATCGCTTCGTATTTATAGGTCTGGATTTCCGCCTCAGCGGGAATGACACACAAATTTTGTCGTGAATAGTGGCGCGAATGTGGCGCGAAAAGATCGTTTGCAATATCGGTAGTTTATCGGTACAATATCGGTACATATGTATACTCCATATTTTAAAATTTCTCCTAAAATCACTGAATATTTGACTCAAATTGGTATTATTTACGGCTACTTAAAGAGTAGTCCGTTACCGATCAAATACCAAAAAGAATATCAAAATAGAATTTTATCCGAAATCATTCATTCCTCAACTGGCATTGAAGGTAATAGTCTTTCGGAAAAACAGGTTCGTGGCGTTTTAAAAGGGGATAAGATCAAAGGGTATGAACGAGATGTTAAAGAAGTTGAAAACTATTATAAAGCAATTAAATATATTTCAGGTCTTCCAATTAATTCTAACTTTAAAATTTCTGAAAAAATTATTTTAAAAATAAATGGACTTGTTTTAAATGGTATAAGGGATGAAGAAGCAGGAAAGTATCGAACAAAAGAATTATATGTTGGAACATATATACCTCCCAAACCTAAAGCTGTACCAATTCTTACAGTTGAGTTTGTTGATTGGTTAAATGATCCAACTCCACATAATTTAAGTCCAATCTTATATGCAGGCATTGCCCATTATAAGCTGGTGGCAATCCATCCTTTCATTGACGGCAATGGTAGAACGACGAGGATTCTTACGAAATTAATACTAAAAAAGTATGGATATGATTTTATTAAATACTTTTCACTGGAGAGTTATTATAATCGGCAAAGAAAATTCTACTATGAGGCATTAGACAGTGCCGATTCACATCGAGTCGAAGGTCAACCTGATTTATCAATCTGGCTTGAGTATTTTACATTGGCGCTATTTGTTCAGGCACAAAGGGCGCAGACGCAGATAGAAACACTAATTAAGAAAAAACCAAGACAGATTAAACTTCATTTAAATGAAAGACAAAAGAAAATTATTCTATACTTGAAGGAGCATAGTTCAATAACTACTTCAGAATATATGAAGATATCGAGCCTTAGTCCTAAAGGAGCCTATAACGATTTACAAAAACTAAATAAAGCAGGTATAATTGAAAAAAAAGGTATTTTAAAAAGCTCTTTTTATACCTTAAAAAATTAAAAATTATTAAATCAAATATATGACCTTTCAAGAAAAACTCGACAAAATTGTTAAAAAGAATAAATCGTTAGTTTGTGTGGGATTGGATCAGAACCAGCTTTCGTTCAATAAGACCATCATTGAAGCCACTGCTGACCTTGTTTGTTCATACAAGTTGAACACGGCCTTCTACGAGTCTATAGGACATGAAGGAATTAAAGCATTAAAAGACACCTGTAATTATTTAATAAAGAAATACCCGGAAATTCCCATTATCATTGATGCCAAGCGGGCGGATATTGGCAACACAAACCGCGGTTATGTTCAATTTGTTTTTACATACCTTGGAGCTGACGCCGTTACAGTTCATCCCTACTTAGGAGAAGAGGCTATAAGACCATTTTTAGACTGTAAAGATAAAGGAATAATTATATTATGTAAAACTTCAAATCCCGGGTCTGATGAATTCCAAAATCTTCAGGTTTCGATACCATCTCTGTACGATCGAGCAAAGATGGTAAGACCTTTATATCAAATTGTTGCAGAAAACGTTGCAAACAAATGGAATAAGAACAAAAATTGTATGTTAGTGGTTGGGGCTACCTATCCTAACGAACTCAAAGAAGTCAGATCGATAGTCGGGGATATGACTTTGCTTGTTCCAGGGATTGGCGCTCAAGGAGGCGATCTAGAAGCAACTTTGAAAGTTGGCTTAAATTCTAAAAAACAAGGACTGATTATAAATTCTTCGCGAGGAATCATTTTTGCCGAAAATCCACGAGAAGAGGCGATGAAGTTGAGAAATGATATTAACAAATTTTTATGATCTTCGACAAAGTAGTTATTCAATCAGGCAAGAACGGCAATAAAATAGACGTCAAGCCTCTTCTTCTTGATTCTGATAATTTCTTCGGTGATCACAAGGTTGACCATTTAGTGAAATTCAAAGACACTTATACAAAAATAATCGGTAAATATCACGGCCAGTTCGGGAAGTGGAACTTAAAATATTTGGAGAAAAACCAGATCTTTATTTTGGAAAATTATTATGACAACGCCAAATATCTAATGGATAAGATAAATGCAATTGCGCAGAAAATTGTTTTTAATTCAGTTTTTTATCACGATACTGGTATTGCTCAAGAATATTTTAATCTTGCCAAAGAAGGCTATGAACTGCTTAGTAAACATGAAAAACAGTTTAAGATCGAAGACCGAAATTTATCGGCAATTAGTTTAGAGCGAGCCGGACTCGTGACGACTAGATTGGCATTAGGGAAAAGTAAAAACGCTAAACTTAAAAATGAAATTCGTGTTGTGACCAAAAGAACTCATCTAAAAGGTAAGCCGACGACAAATTTATCAGTAACGGTTTTATGGCGAAACAAAGAACAATTAAAACAAATTAATAATCAACCTATTCTAATCAGTGATTTTGTTAATCCGGCCTCAGGTGCCTCAGCGGCCGCCTTTGTATTAGCCGCAGAAAAATTAGGAATAAAACCGAGCAAAATTTTTCACCGATCAATCAGCCTGACCCAAGCGGGAGTTTTGCTTATGAAAAAAGCTTTAACGGAGAAAGGTATCAAATCCACCTTCTATAGTGTTGGGGTTGCTTCGGAACTTAGCCCAAACTACTATCTGGTAGGCAACCGCGCCGTCGCCGATGCCGGCCACATCCTTCGTCATTTTTTACCGAAAGAGTAGTATAATTTATTTCTTATGTACGTTCCTGATAAAAAAATTCTTGAAAACTATGCCAAAGTAATGATTGATTTTGCTCTCGGCAAAGGAAAGGGGATTAAAGAAAAAGAAGTGGTTTATCTTCAATATGATACTGAAGCTTTACCGTTAGCTTTGGCCGTTTACAAAAGAATCCTAGAAAAAGGTGCTTACCCGATGGTTAAAGGGATTGAAGAAAGTTTTCAAAAGACGATGTTTGAAAATGCTTCTGATGATCAGCTAAAGTTTTTTCCAAAACAATACACAAAATCTTTGGTCGACACAATTGACCATAGAATATATTTAATTGCTCCGACCGATCCGTTTTTACTCAAGAATATTGATCCCAAAAAAGTCATTGTTGCTAACTCCGAAAAACAAATGTTGCGCCGCTGGTTATTTGAAAAAGAGGACAAAGGAAAACTAACTTGGACTCTTTGTCTTTACGGGACCGAGGGAATGGCTCGAGAGTCAAATTTGTCTTTAAAAGATTTCTGGCAGGAAATAATTAATGCCTGTTACTTAGGATCGGAAGACCCGATCGCTACATGGAAAAAAACATTTCAACAAATCAATGAACTGAAACAAAAACTTAATGACTTGCCGGTTGATACTTATCACATGATCTCAGAAAAAACTGATTTATATATTAAACTTGGTGAAAAGAGAATCTGGCAAGGAGGCAGGGGAGCCAATATTCCATCATTTGAGATTTTCACATCGCCTGATTGGCGAGGAGTCAATGGAAAAATATTTTTTAACTTTCCACTTTACCGGTATGGAAATATTATTAAAAATATTCAACTGGAATTTAAAAACGGTATTGTTGTAAAAGCAACCGCTGACAAAAATGAAAAATTACTTCGAGAAATGATTGCCCAGAAAAACGCTAACAAGATTGGAGAGTTTTCTTTAACTGATAAAAGATTTTCTAAAATTTCTAAATTTATGGCCAATACTCTTTATGATGAAAATTTTGGAGGAGAGTTTGGCAATTCTCATCTAGCAGTCGGTACTTCATATCATGATTGTTATGATGGCGATGTAAAGAAAATGGGGACAAAAGATTGGGAACGCTTGGGTTTTAATGAATCGGTTGAGCATTGTGACATTATAAATACTAACAATAAGACTGTTGAAGCAATCTTAAAAGACGGGTCAAAAATAATCATTTACAAAAATGGTCAGTTTGTGTTATAACATGTTATGCGGCTTTTGAATATTTTAAAAGAGAACGATATTATAAAAGTTTCTCCAGAAAATCACCTTTCCAAAGTTCTAAGTAAACTGTCAACCTCGCACGATGCTGCATTTGTTTTTAATGAAGATGATAAGTATGTAGGAATTGTCAGTCCATATTTTACGATGATTAAAACCTCATTACCTGCAAATACTAAAGTTGAACATTGCCTAACTCATACGGCAAAAATTTATCTTAACTATCCACTATCCAAAGTTTGCGAACTTTTTATCCAATCAAAAATTCATTATTTACCGGTTTTTGATCCCCAGAACGAAAAATTTTTAGGCATTATCTCCGCTCGCCGAATATTATCTTATTTTAAGGACCAACCGATTTTTAAAGTGAAAGTTGAAAAAATCATTAGTAAAAGATGGCAGGGTTTGATCACAGTTTTTGAAGATGATACTATCACTCAAGCGATTCATCTTTTTAAAACTAAAAAAATCTCTAAATTAATTGTCATCAATCACGATAAAAAACTAAAGGGAGTCTTGAGTTATTATGATTTAATTAACCTAATGATTAGTCCAAAATATTCCAGTCATCACGGAGAAAGAGGCAGGGAAAACATCAGCTTTTATAACTATCGAGTAAAAAACTTTGCTAAGAACTATGTCTTAACTTTGTCAAAGGAAAATCATTTGATTGAGGCGATTAATCTTATTGTTAATAAAAAAATAGGCAGCGTTATTATCATCGATACGGAAAGACGGCCTTTGGGAATTATCACGACACGGGATATCCTTCGTTTTTTTATAGACAATGAAAAATATGCTTTTATAAAATCGTTGAATCCGTTTAAGAAGATGTTTAAGAAATAAATATTTATAGTGAGCGAAGTCGAACTATGAAAAAAATATTAATTACTTTTGCCATAATTTTGTTGGCGTTTTTTTTCCGTTTTAATAATTTGAATTGGGACGAAAACTTTCATCTTCATCCGGACGAACGATTCTTAACTATGGTTGGTACAGCAATGAAATTGCCTACGTCAATGAATCAGTATTTTGATCAAAAAACTTCGCTAATGAATCCAATAAACGTAGGTTACCCCTTTTTTGTATACGGTCGATTCCCTTTAATATTAACGAAGTATTTAGCAGTTAATTTTAATTTAGATAATTATAATGACTTCACTATTTTAGGCCGCCAGTTATCAGCATTTTTTGATCTATTAACTGTTATTTTCATTATAAAAACTACGAAGTTATTAATCTATAAATTTCGCGAAGCAAGTTTCAATAAATCTCAATATATTTCAGCTGTTCCATATTGGGCGGGATTTTTTTATGCAATTGCTGTTCTTCCAATTCAACTTTCTCATTTTTTTGCCGTTGATACTTTTTTAAATTTTTTTATGTTTGGGTCGTTTTATTTTGCGTTACGGTATTCAATGATGGGCAGGAAAACCCCGCCCCTACGATACTTGATATTTTCCGCTGTATTTTTTGGGTTGGCTTTGGCCTGTAAAGTAACGGCCTTATTCATTTTGCCGTTGAACCTGTTTTTTATAATAAAGACTGTCTTCGTACGAAGACAGTCTTTAATTAAAACCATCGGTTTTGTTTTTGGATATTTCTTAATAAATTATTTCACACTTCGTTTAGCCGATCCATATTTATTTCAAAATTCAAATATTTTTGATCCGACTATAAGTAAAGTTTTTATTGAAAACATTAAATCACTAAAAGCGATGACTATCAAAGATATCAATAATTGGTTTCCTCCCATGGTTCAATGGTTGAATAAAAATACCGTTTGGCACAGCTTTGTAAATAATATAGTTTTTGGATTAGGAATACCATATGCAATTTTAGCATTAGTTGGAATGGCAAAAGTTGTTTTGTCATTCCCGTACATTCGACAAGCTCAGTATAAACTCCGGCGGGAATCCATTCCTATTTTTGTGATTTTAACATGGGTAATTGGATTTTTCATTTACCAAAGCATACAAGTTACACCAACTTTAAGATATTTCATTATTATTTACCCATTCTTAGCAATCTTTGCTGCAATTGGGACGGAGTATTTAATTAATTACAAATTTAAATTAAGAAATAAACATCTTTTATACCCAAAAAAATATAGTTATTTTTTTATTTTTATTTCAGTTTTGATATTGTTAATTTGGCCAATCATGTTTTCTTCAATTTATAAAAACAAGAATTCTCGAGTAGAAGCGTCGGAGTGGATTTATAAAAATCTACCTTCAAATAGTCTTATATTAGGAGAATCGTGGGATGATTCATTACCGCTAGGTGTCATTAACAATTATGGGAAGCAATTTATGAGTGACCAACTTCCAGTCTTTGATGCAGATACTCCAGAGAAATGGCAAAAAATGAATAATATATTGATGAGAGCTGATTACTATGTTTTGTCATCTAATCGGGGATGGGGGAGTATTATGACAGTTCCGGAAAAGTATCCATTAATGAACAAATTTTATCAGGATTTATTTAAGGGAAAAACACAGTACAAAAAAATAAAAGAGTTTAATTCTTTTCCTCAATTATCTATTAACAATTATCAATTAATAATTAATGACTCCTGGTCTGACGAAGGTTTTACCGTTTACGATCATCCTCAAGTTTTAATTTTTAAAAATGAAAGACATTCAAGTAGAACATTTTAATTCAGAAAAAAATCAATATCTTTCTGATAAATTATTTCAACCGCCTCCTCATGTTCAAGATGAATTAAATCAAATAATAACTTTAATTAAAAAAAATTCAAATAAACGTAAAGTAGTGGATTTTGGTTCAGGTACGGGTCGGTTGACGATTCCGTTACTAAAAAATGGCTTTACAATTACTTCAGTTGATATCAGTAATAAATCCCTATTAAATTTATACCATAATGCGTTAAAAATAAAAAAGCAAAAAAAATTAATTACAAAAACGGTCTTACCCGAAAATTCTAAAATAATTTGTGGTACTGATATCCTTCATCACGTAAATTTAAAAAATTATTTTCCTCTTTTTCATCAATCATTAACAAAAGATGGCTTTATAGTATTTTCTGAACCAAACATTTTAAATATTGGTTGGTCTTTATTTATTAGCTTATTTCTGGATTGGAAAATTGAAAAGGGGATTGTCCAAATAAATTATTTTAATTTAATAAAACAGCTAAGATTAGCAGGATTTAAAAAAATTAAGATTATTGGACTGTTTTTATTTCCACCAATGTTATTTAATAAAGTAATTTTCTTGAGAAAGTTTAATTTATTTTTAGGCAACTTACCCATATTAAAATTGTTCGCTTTTCGTTATATCATAACTGCTCACCGTTAATTATTTCTTCAACACAAAAAATAAAGCAGAAGCTTTATTTTGATTATTTTCATCAACGATTATTTTCTTAATAAACCGAGTCTTTATTTCATTTAAAAAAGGAATAGAAAATAAAATCCATTTACTGAATAGCTTGTAACTTATTAGAGAACCAATTGACAGATAATGGAAAATATCAAGATAGAAAGCACTTTTTTTATAGAGATATCCGTCAACTGACACGACCTTAAAATTAGGTTTTTTAAAGTGAATTTGCCACTGCTTGTTTGAAAATAAATTACGATGTGCTTGAGTTCTTCGCATATAACTAAGGTATGATTTTCCAAATATTTTTATTCCAAAAAGATTGTTTTCCCATTGATCTGTCATCACCGAAGTCAAGAAATATCCTTCGGGCTTCAAGACTCGATAAATTTCTTTTAAAGAAAAATTAATATTTGGAATATGCTCTAGGACGCAGTTAGAGATAACAGTATGAAAATAATTGTTGGGGTAGGGGATTTTATTGCCGTCGTAAAGACTTATTTTTTTATATATATTTCCTTCAATCGCTTCATTAGTCCGTTTGTTATTTGATAAATCCAGCCCAACATTAATTTTGCCTTTTCCAAACACAAGTTCGGCAAAAAAACCTTCTCCACAACCAAAATCGAGTACTTTAGCTTTGATTAATTTATTATATTTTTGAAACAACATCGCTTCCTGGCTGCGGATAATCGCCAAAAACATCGGCCGATTCTCTAAGTACTTTTTTATATAAAAATCAACCTTTTTCATATATAAATACTTCAATTAATTAAAGTGAGTAATTGATCGTAAAACTTATAAACTTTCTTTATATCAAAAATAATATTTGCGTTTTTTATTAATTCGTCATTAGTAAATTTATTTTTATTTCCTAAAATTTCTTCAATAGCTTTACTAATTTGATCAGAGTTCCTTGGTTCAACAATTATGCCCATTTTTGTCAATTTTATAGGCATTCTAACGCCGGGTAAATTGGAAGCAATTACTGGCGTCCCGACTATCATTGCCTCGGCCTGAACCATACCAAAGGCCTCAGTTTGGTTAATTGATGGCAGAACGAGAACGTCGATCGATCTATAGAAAGCGCTTAATTGCTTACTAGTCAAATTTCCAAGAAAAATGTGTTTTATTTTATATTCTCGTAATATATTAATAATTTTTTTATAGTAGTTATTCTCTCCGGCTACGTTTTTTCCGTACGGACCAGCAAAAACAAGAGCAATTGTTTCATTGTTCAATTGTTTCATTGATTGAACAAGGTATTTAAGTCCCTTTTCCGAAGAGATCCGACCCGCATATCCTATCCAAATATTATTTTTCTTTAATTTTAATAATTTGATTAAAAATTTTTTGTCTGTTACTGATTTTTCAATCGGCGGCAAAACATCGACTATTTTGTTTGCAAACTTTTTAAAATAGGGGAGAGAGTTAACATAGTCTTTTGTATAAACTACAATTTTATCTGATAAAAATAGCTGTGTTTTCATTGACAGATTTAAAAACAAATTAATTATTTTTGTAAACATATTACTTTCCAAAAATACTTGACAGTGGAAAATAGAAATAATTTTTTTATTAAATAATTTTACAACAATTGCCAAAAACAATCCCTCAAAGTTAGGTTGATTAAGAATTACTAAATCTGTTTTTAAAGTTTCTTTGATAAAGTAAATAATTGATTGTGGAGAAATAAAACCTTTTGAGATTCTAAACCAATAGGGCATACGAATTATATTTAATTGGCTTGCCCTGAGCGGAGTCGAAGGGTTACTTAGTTTGTTATCATAGCGAAAAGTTAAAACAGTTATTTTGTTTTTTTTGCTTAAATAATCAAGTATTCTTTTGGAGGAAATTGTGATACCTGATATATAGGGATAAAAATATGGAGAAAAAAATAATATCTTCACTCAATTAATTCTTTAATTTTTATAATAACTGAATTCAGATCGGGGAATTTATTTGGAAATGGTTTATTTCTGTCAAGCAAATTGTATATCCAAAATATTTTAATTTTCGAATTTCGAATTTTTAATTTCAAATTTAGGTAATTTATAATGTCCCAATTATCTTCAACAAATACATTAAGTTTTAGCTTGTTAATCATTTTTTCCTTAAACATTTGGGGTTGGTCATTTTTATTATTATAGAAATATCCTGAAAATAATTTATTGGGATCGATTATTTTATGCCAGCGAGAAAAATCGCTTTCTAACAATTCATAACGAGCCGAGACAATATAAGCTTGTATTTTTTTTTGCTTGATCAATGATAGTATTTCATTAATCCCGGGAGCCGGCCACAAACTTGATTTATGTAAAAACCACCAGATAAGTTTTTCAATCTTATTTTTTGGATAATAGAATTTATTTAAATCTCTTTTTAAAATATTTTTTTTAATAAAAGACATTATTGGTCTAATTATTCTTGCAGGATTGTAAAGAAGAACTCCGTCTAGGTCAAAACCAATTTTAAGTATTTGTTTTTTCATCGCTGATAAATTATACTAAAAACTATGTTGCCAGTACTTCTAAACCTTGGTTTTATAAAAATTTATACTTTTGGGGTATTTTTGGTTTTGGGATTTTTTTGGGCGATTTTTTTACTTTGGAAAAATATTCGCTTAACATCATTCAAAGAAGAAGATGTCTTTGATGGATTATTTTTATCAATGTTTGGCGCTCTCTTTTTTGGACGACTAATTTTCGTATTTTTAAATTTCAGGGATTTTGGTTTTAATTTATTAAAATTTGTTCTTATCAACGGTTATCCTGGTATATCTTTTTACGGATCAATCTTCGGCGGTCTTTTTATTTTGTATTTGTTTACCAATGCACGAAAATTAAATTTTGCTGATTTGATTGATTATTTAATTACTCCTCTTTTTATTGCTCTGGCTTTTGGAAAAATTGGAGCGTTTTTTTCCGGAATAGAAATTGGCACGAAAACAAATTTTTTATTTAAAATAAAATACGTTGGCTTTGATGGCTTTAGGCATTTAGTTGGCCTATATGAAGGTTTAATGTTTGTAATCGGCGTTTTGATAGCCTACAAAATATTATTTGAAATAAGAAAAGAAAGATATTATAAAGGTTTTCTTTTGAAGTTCTTTTTTTGGTTTTTAGCTTTAACTATTTTTCTGTTTGACAAAATCAAAGACAATCATCTATACTTCGTGGGTCTTAGTTTAGATTTTTTAGTTTCATTAATAATTCTGTTGACAATCAGTTTTCACTTTGTATATTATTTTAGGAATGGTATTTTTGGTTTCATAAAATATTATGGACAAAAAATTTTCAAAACAATTCATTCAGGAACAAAAAAAAAGGTTGGAGGAAGAAAGGAGAAAAAATCTTAATCAGGTAGAAGATCTTAAAAAAAATGATCCCTTTGCCGATCCTGATCATGCTTCGGATAATGCGGCTGTTGACACTGATGTCCGTGAACAGGTTGACCATGATACGATAGAGGCTGAAATTAAGGACTTACAAAAAAGAGTCACGGAAATAGATAACGCACTGAAAAAAATTAACAAAAACCAATATGGTCATTGCGAGAGATGTAAAAAACCAATTCCTCATGCAAGGCTAAAACTGATTCCAGAAGCCTCATTTTGTATTGACTGCGAAAAACGTTTAAGAAAATAAAAATAGCTGTTTTGATATCTATCGTCATTTTAATACCTTCTCAACAATCCAAACGAGTGGTTTTGTAGGTTATAAGCGGTGGACAATGTTTACAAAATGTTTTTTAATTATTTCAATGAAAAAGCTTTCATTTATTCAATTAAATAGAGCTTCAGAAATCATTGGGAATATTAGCGTCGCCTGGTTTTCCGGCGGAATAATAGTTCCTTTGTTCATTCCCAATATTAATTGGATAGAATACACAACGTACTTTGTTGTATCATTAGTTATGTCAATCGCACTTTTTGTCATATCTTTAAATATTATTGAAAAACGTGTAAAAAAAATATGAATATATTAAATTTTGGAAACACTTTTTTATTAATGGCGCTTTTTAGTAGTTTTCTCTTGATTGCTCTTTATTATTATTTTAAAAAAATAACATGACACAATTTAACCCTTACTTACTTATCATTACCTTTATTTTTATGTCCATAGCTGTATATTTGATTGTTTTTCGGTGGAATAAAAAATAAACTCTTGAAAATCTTTGTTTATCAGCGTAGGCTGATGATATGGAACCTGTTTCGGATAATTCAAATATTAATTCAATCTTGAAGATAGCATTCGTCATCCTTCTCCTGGTCCTCATCGGCGAACTTACTTATTTCTTCTACATCATTCCAAACAAAAAACCCACCACCAAAGTTATCCCAACTTTTGCCCCAACCAAAGCCCCAACCCCTATTTTAATCACCAACAAACCAGTTATTACTCTATTACCCGAATACCAAGGAAGGATAACAGAACTTGATATTTTTAAAGCTATCTCAAGTTCTGAGGCGAAAATAAAATTTTCTTTTAAACTTGAGGAAGTAAAAATACCTAGTGTGTTTTTCTTTGACAAAAATGAACTTGAAAACTTGAAAGTAATAGATTCAACAGGGAAAATTATTTCCTATAAAGATCTAAAAGTTGGTCAAAATATCAGATTTGATCTAATACGCCTAATCATAAATGTGATTGAATAAACCATATATCTATCGTCAAATTATTCCTTTCCTGACAAGTCAAATACATACTTTTGTAGGTTATAAGCGGTAGACATGCTTTTAATAAATTGGTCTAATGAGTCTCATTAGTCAAATTAGACTCATATGACAAAAACTGGCGGATACGAATCCTTGATTGTATACTGGCTTGCGGTTGAGATCTATGATCTGACAGTAATTTTTTGTAATTGTTATGTTGACAAAAAATCACGTACAACAGACCAGATGATTCAAGCGGCTAGAAGTGGAAAGCAAAATATCGTTGAAGGATCTTTAGAGCCAAGTATGGAAAGTAATATTAAGCTAACCGGAGTTGCGCGAGCAAGTTTTGGAGAATTACTCGAAGATTATAAAGATTACCTGAGGCAACATAGTTTGCCATTATGGAATAAAGATGACCCACGCATTTTAGAAATCAGAAGAATGAGAATAATCACAAATGAGACTCATATCCAATCACCCGAAAATTTTGCCAACCTTATGATCACCCTTTGCTTTAAAGAGGGCTATCTCTTAGATCAGCTTGTCAGGTCACAACAAGAGAAATTTATAAAAGATGGAGGCTTTAGGGAAAATCTTTTTAAAAAGAGGATTGAATATAAAAATAGAAAATCTTAATCTGACAATTTCTGATAGAATTTGGGCATGAATAAGAAAAATCCGCTTGACAATAATGTACAACTATTGTATGTTTTATGTATATGAATACTCAGACGGTAAATATTTCCTTACCAAAAAAACTTGTTGAGATAATGGATGATTTTGCTGAGAAACAATTTTCTACCAGAAGTGAACTTATTAGAACAGCAGTAATCAGCTATGTCAATAAAGATAAGAAATTATTTGAACTTTTTTCATACGCTGAAAAAAAAGCGAAAGAACAGAATATCAAAGAAAAAGATGTAGAGGATATAATCGATGAAATTAGAAATGGAAAATAATGATTAAAGTCGTTCTCGACACTAATATAATTGTTTCAGCAATCGTGTTTGGTGGGAAGCCAAGAGATATTATTTACTTGATTCAAGAAAGAGAGATTGAAGCTTACGTTTCTCCGTTTATTTTATACGAATTGAAAGAAGTGCTCACAAAAAAATTTAACTTCAATGATGAAAAGCTAAAAGAGTCCGAAGATTTAATCAAAGAAAGCTTTATCATTATCTCACCAAGAACCACAGTTAAATTGATTAAAGGTTATCTAATAGATAATAAAATTCTTGAGGTAGCCGTTGAGGCAAAAGTAAATTACCTAATTACAGGAGATAAAAAACACATCTTAAAATTAAAAAAAATTAAAAAAACTAAAATTGTTTCAGCGGAAGAATTCTTGCTTACGATTTAAAAAGGGACACTCTTTATAAAGACAGTCTTTAATAAGACTGTCTTTGTTTAGTCTCGGCTAAATTGACTCGGTGGTTGTGCTAAGACACAACGGCGGTAATCAATCCAATTTTTTTGATAGAATTTGGGTATCTATCATCATTTTAATCCTTTCCTAACAATCTAAAGATGTGATTTTGTAGGTTATAAGCGGTGGACTACGCACGAAATGTTAATTAGGATAAGATTATGAAAAACAATAATTCAAAAAAATTGTTTCGCTCCCAATTTGCAGAGAAGTTAATGGACTTAAGAAATATCACGATTACCGCCTTGGTATTGTCTCAGTTTATTTCTGATAAGAAATTTTCCATATCTATGTTTGTATTTGGTATTATTTTAGCTATAATTTCTTATGTTATTAGTTATTTAATTAGTAAATAATTATGGACACATTATCTTGGCTTTTTTTAACCTTAATAATCTTAGTCACAGTTGGTGGATTTCTGGTTAAAAAATATTCATAGTTATTTTCCCTTGAAAATCTTATTTAATCAGCGTAGTCTGGAGATATGTGGGTAACTGTACCGGATCCGGATGATAATCCAGATAATAGTCCTAAGATGAAAATAATATTCGTCATCCTTCTCCTGGCCCTCATCGGCGAACTTACTTATTTCTTTTACATCGCTCCAAACAAAAAACCCTCCACCAAAGTTGCCCCAGCTTTCGCTCCAACTCTCATTCCTCCAACCCCAGCCGAAACCCTCACTCCTATTTCGCCCACTATATTTCCCACAAAACAAGAATTTACGGGGAAGATAATTGGTTTTGAAAATATAACTGAAGAGTTGAACCCTAAAGAATACAAAGCAAATTTTTTTTTACATCTACTAAGAGATGATGAAAAGTCAAAAATAAAACTTCTTCTTAATTTTGATAAAAATGAACTTAGTAATTTTATAGTGAAGGATTTCACAGGTAAAACTATTTCTTACAAGAATTTAAAGATAGACAAAAACATCAAAATAAGTGGAACTTACGATTTAAATAATAGGATTTATTCAAATTATGAAATAACTATTTTAAATTAAAAATAAACTTTTTTTGCTGTGCTTATAAAAATAATCCCAAAAAATAAATTTGACAAATAAAATATAGTATGATACTATAAGTATATATGGAAATAGTCAAATTAAGAAAAACTTTTAATAAATTTACTAAAGAGTTTGTGCGAGTTATTCCGAGTATTATAGAATTAGCATCTTATACCGCTATGGCCATTTTAGGTTTTAAACTGTTGACGGATAATAGTTGTAAAGGATTAACAGCAGCTGAAATACATAGGCTTTACCCAAACGTCAAAGATGGTCAAAAAGGACATTTCGATTGGGGGTTTACTACAAAAGGTGAAGATCAAGAAATTGACAGAATATGGTTGGATGGTATTGACGGATTTGAAAAAACAACAAAAAACGCAGAGCTTGAATATGCAAAATGGTGTGATATTACAGTTAAATCAGGTAAATAAAACAATATTAGATTAATAAGAACTTAAAATCTTCCTAAAAAATAGGTTGCAATAAATTCTGACAATAACTATAATGACGTAGATGATTTATTTTAATTTAAAGAGCGAACAACTATATTTAATATTAAAATATTTTTTAATTCTTGCCTTGTTTTTTTTAGTTGGTATTTTTGGTAGTCGACCGGTTTTAGCACAATGTGTTCCGTGGGGGAATATACAGTGTGCTGGTAACTCAGATACTCTTAAATGTTGCGTAGATAGTGATGATGGAGGTCATTTTTGTTATACTTGTGCCTCCTCCTTCCTCCCCGGCACGCTTGTTAAGACTTTAACAGGAGATAAGAAGATAGAGAATATTAAGATTGGAGATGAGGTCTTATCTTTTACAAATGAGACAGTAACCTATTCCAAAGTCATTAAGATTTTCAAGTATCCCAAACCGTACTACTATACTCTCGAGGCAGGGGGATATCTGGTTGAAGTGACATACAATCATCCCTTCTACATAGGATCAAATCAATTCAAGATCGTTGAAGAACTTAAAATAGGCGATACTGTATACGTCCTTGAGAACAGTCAACTGACCGCAAAGAAGATAACCCAAAAGACAAGGGTTGACAGAGAATCATATGTCTACAACATGACCGTTGACAATACAAACACCTACTTTGCCGGTGGCTTTGCGGTGCATAATAAAGGGGGAGGAGGAGCAGATACGGTATATGGTCCAAGTTGTACGGGAGACTATGTTGTAGATTACTCCCAACCACTTAGTAGTATGTGTGGCTTACCATGGAAGGATGTAAACTATATCAAAGGGAATGCTGAGGTACAAGGTGGTTGTTGTAAAACTGGTGGGGGAAAAAAAACGTGTGGCGATTGGTATAGTTGCCCAACGCCCAATAACCCCAATAAGCTGTGTAGAGATTGTGAAGAGGAGCCAGAATTTTGCGCGAAGTATAGCTATACTACCTATGCCTGCAAGCTAATCACAACCCCAACTCCAACACGAACGCCGACTCCAACTCCCACCCCCACCCCGACGCCGACTCCCGGCCCTTGGATCAAACTTAAAGACAGTTCTTTTATCTCGAAAAACGACCTGAAGGTCGATATCCCTCTTTTACCTACCTGTACTCTATGATGCCGATGACACCACCCAGGCCTTTTTTATAATCGGGGGAAGCGGCCTGGTCGGATCTCCGTCAATTAACATCACCTATTTTAACACGGCAGCCAAGACAGGCAATCCCGAATACAAAGCCATCTTTACTCCTACCTACTCCATGACCCCTGCCTTGTTTCTCTCATATATCAAAGCCCGTAAAGAACATAAAGTTATTACAAGCTTAAATGAAATCAGCGGACCGGGGATATATGTCCTTAATGGAGATATTTCTATTGATTCCGGCTCTTCTCCCTTTAATACAGCGGGAAATATTGTTTTAATCTCAACCGGAACAGTGACAGTCGATCGGATTGCACCATCAACTACCTTTACACCGGTAGGTACAGTTGCAATTGTGGCACCAACAATAAACTTTAATAGCAATCTTACCGAAGCGACTGGAATATTTATTGGGAACACTGTCTCAACCGGCACAGATGCCGCTCAAGGATTAAAAATAATTGGAAATCTAATTGCCCAAACTTCATTTACCAATAATCGTCGCTGGTCAGACCTCAATAAGCCGGCTATATTCATTAAATTTGATCAAACAAAATATATCAACCTGCTTCCTTATTTAAGTACGGCCAACTATCAGTGGAGACAGATACGGTAAATATTGACTAATACTACCAATACTACAAATAAACAAATACTATAAATAAATAAAAAACAGTATTTTGAAACTGTTATACTCAGTTTTATGGGTGAGATTTCGTTATCTTTAGTACTAAATTTCTTTATATATTTATCAGTTCCTTTCACTTTAGCCATTGTTGCAAAAAAGGCTAAACTATCACCTCTTATAGGCTACATAGTTGGTGGCTTGGTAATCGGAAATATATTTCCTGAAATGGCAACCAGTCAAGCCATATCGAGTTTTGCCTATTTTGGAATAGTATTTTTGCTTTTTACATTAGGATTAGAAACAAACTTCGGCAGGATCCTCATTCTAAAAAAATTTATCATAATAGGTGGGTTACTTCAGCTTTTCCTGTCAATGTTATTTGTCTTTTTTTTAAGTTTATTATTTAAATTTTCGCTTCTTGAATCGTTTTTAATCGGGATAGCTCTTTCATCTTCATCAACGACCATTGTTGCAAAAATAATCCAGGATAGGGGAGAGGAATCCTCATTTATTGGTGAGATTGCGATGGGTATTCTAATTTTTCAAGACATCGCTTTTATCCCATATTTAATAATATTTACCTCAATAACCAGTAAAGATATTTCGGCCTGGGAGATTATTAAAGACACAGTATTGAGCTTAATTAAAGCAACCGCAATTATTACTGCACTGTTTTATTTTGGGCAAAAAATTATACCCAAAATTTTTAATAAAATCGCCAGGATTTCAAGAGAATTATTTGATCTTTTCATCGTTGTCTTTATTTTTTTTGTCGTTGGTTTATCAATAGTTCTCAAAATTCCTACCCTAATTGGAGCGATGGTGGCCGGAGTTTTATTAGCACAGACAATCGAACATTATCATATATTTTCCGAGGTTAGACCTCTCCGCAATCTACTTGGAGTGATATTTTTTGTCTATATTGGCAGTCATATCGAATTACGTCTGGTAATTCCTTATTTACCATCGATATTGCTATTCACGATAGGAGTGATAGTCATCAAAGCCTTAATAGTCTTAATAATTTTCTTAGTCTTAAAATTTCATTCAAAAACAAGTTTTAGTTTGTCAATGTATCTTTTTCAGATAGATGAAGATGCTTTTATTCTGATGTCATCAGCTTATTTGAGTAAGGTAATTACCCTTGAGAAATATCTATTTGTAATTACTGCAGTATTGATCACTTTTATTTTAACTCCAGTATTCATTAATAATAAAGATAAGTTTTATAAAGCTTTGCGAGAATTTATAAAAAAATATATACCTTTTTTAGAAAAATTTATTACTTATAGAATTGATAGTAACCAGTCTCCAATTGATTCATTGGAAATTAAGGATCACGTGGTGATCTGTGGTTATGGCCGAATTGGAAGTTATATTGGTCGTTCTCTGATGTTAGCCAATATTCCTTATGTGGCTATAGATTACAATCTTTATCAAGTGGAAAAGGCAAAAAAACAAGGGGCTAATATCATCTATGGAGATCCGAGCGATATTGACATTCTTGACTATGCTCAAGTTGATGTAGCAACAATAATCATTTTAGCTGTTCCGGATAGATCCTCACAGGAGGCGATTGTTCTCAACGCCAGAAAGCTTAACAGGGATATTTTTATAATAAGTCGTGTTCACCGCCAATCTGATCAGGTCAGAATGAAAGATATGGGGGCTAACTTAGTCGTTCAACCGGAATTTGAAGCCTCTTTATCAATTATTAAAAAAATCTATCTTTGGCATAAAATGGATAAACAAGACATTATTAATAAGATAAGAAGACTTAAAATAGAACATGGAATATCGTAAGAAAATATCAAATATCAAATATCAAATATCAAAGAGAAGTAGTATTATTTTTGTTTTTCTCGTAATTTGCCTAATTTATTACTTGTTTAAATCCGTTACTTCCTCGGTGTTTTTAAAAGGGAGAGATAAAATTAATGTGGTTTTTTATGGAGAAAAAACACGATTTTATTCGTTAGATCAAAAAAACGTCAACTATCTGTTATCTTTTTCCAACTTAGTTAAAGTAATTGTTCCTGGAGGTTATGGTAAATATAAAATTGGAGCAATCGGTAAATTGGCTAGTTTAGAAAAAAAACCGAATATTATAAGAAAAACTTTTTCAGCGGCAACTTCAACTTTAGTAGATCTATATTTTTATCAAAAAAAAACGACTATTTATTATGATAATTCCAGTTTGAAACAAACACCTACCTTTATGGAAATTCTTTTAACGAATTCAAACGCCAATCTAATTGACAAGCTTTTTCTCCTCTACATTTTTTCAACTAATAATAAAGAAAGCTTTCAAATAATTGATTTAGGACCTTTTGAGTCAGAGGGCAATGATAGTACATTCGACTATAATTCCTTCTACAAAAAATTTCAAGGAAGTTTTTCCCAAAAGGCCTATAGAAATTATGATATCAATGTTCAAATTACATATACAAACAGTTATAAAACCGCTCAATTAATTGGTCAGATGATTGAAGGAGAGGGGATTCGCGTTGTAGATTTGTCAGACCAGGGAAATAATTTACCTAAGTGTTTGTTAGTCAGTAATAAAGAAGTAAGTAAGTCAAAAACATTCCTGAGATTAGCAGATTTTTTCAAATGTAAAACCCGGATAGGGGAGACAACCGTATCTGATATAATTTTGGAGTTAGGAGAACTCGAAAATGAATGGGCAGTGAATTAGTTTATCAAGTTTCAAGTTTATAAAGTTATAAAGTAGAGACTTGTTTTTCTTGATAAACTTGACAAACTTTATAACTTGAAAAACTAATCATATGATATTAACGCTCTTGCTAATTTTAGCTTTGTCTTTCATTCTCGCTCTTTCCTCTATGAAGGATTTTAATGTTCCTGCGGAAATAAATCGTCTTATCCAAGGAAAAAAAGTCAGAGGCAAAATAGTTTTTTTTAAAAACAAAGTTATTCACTATCGGGCTAAGCGAAGCTAACCGTTATTCTTCCGATTCTTCACTTTTTTCTTCATGGTCAAAGGGTAGGTAATCTTTTTCTTCATTATTCAAACTTTCGGCGAGCTTTTCCAAATCAAGCAAACTAATTTCTTCGCTATCTTCCTCATTATTTTCTTCCCCGGAAGAATTTTCCATCTGAGAAAGATTAACACTCAAATCTGATGGAAAGGCAATATATTTTATCATTTTGGCGCCCTTTTTTTCTTCTTTAATAAGGACCACCGTATGTTTTAAAGATGTCTCTTTGATGTAAACTGAAAAAATACCACCGTTTTTAATAAATATTGCCAATCTTTTTGAAAGATCATCGGGAAGACAGCCGGCATATTCTTTATTTTCCGTTCTTATTTCAACTCTTCTTTTTTTGTTGATTAAAAAAACTTTCTGTCCAACTGCGAGTTTTGCAAGAACGTTTTTTGGACCGCAATTAACTAAGCTGACAGTTTTAGTTTTGCCGGGAATATCGACAAAAAGTAAAGGATCGACTGGAGGAGCGTTTAAGTAAGTTAATTTTTTTGATTCTAAAATTTTTATTTTTTCAAGATTTTTTTTAACAAAGATATTATTAGGTTGAATTTTTAGAGCTTCTAAATAGTATTGTTTTGCCTTTTTTATTTTATTTGTTTGAAGATAGGCAAATCCAAGCCGAAGAAAAGCTTCAATATTTTTCTTATCGATTTTGATAATATTTTCGTTAAATGTGATGGCTTCCGCCCATTGACCATTCATAGCATTATTTATTGCCTGCTTTTCAAAAGCTGAGAAATCTTTCATAGTTGTTTATGGACAAGTATATTTTAAAATTATTAATTGTCAAGTATAATAGGAACTAGTTTCAAGTTTGTCAAGTTTTTCAAGTTTATCAAGTAAAATGAACTAATTCTTGATGAACTTTATAACTTTATAACTTGATAAACTGGTTCTTATGTCAGGACATTCGAAATGGGCCAACATAAAAAGGAAAAAAGGGGTCAATGACAAGATAAAAGCAAATGTCTTTGCCAAGATGTCTCATTTAATTACAATTGCCGTTATAGAAGGTGGGGGAATTATTGATCCGTTAAACAATGTTAAACTGCGTTTGGCAATGGATAAGGCTAAGTCCTCCAATATGCCAAAAGAAAATATTAAACGGGCGATTGAAAAAGGATTTGGGCCTAATAGAATAATGCTAAAAGAAGTAATCTATGAAGGTTTTGGTCCATACGGCGTTTTTTTACTAATTTTATCTACCACTGATAATTCAAATAGAACAACATCTGAGATTAGGAATTTTTTGGAAAAAAATTCCGGTAAACTAGGCGCTCAAGGTTCGGTTGCTTATCTTTTTAAAAAGTGTGCTTTTGTTAGTTTTATGAAAACAGAAGTTAATGAAGAAGCAGTTTTTAAAATAGGAGAAGAATTACAAGCCTTTGATATCAATGAGGATGAAAGTCATTTTTTTGTCTTTTTTCCTTTCGGTAATTTTGGCTTGCTAAAAACTCATTTAAATAATATAAAATATGATTTAGCCGAGATTGATTACCTACCTTTGACTCCGGTTTCACTTGATCAAGATAAGGAAAAAAGAGTTTTAGACGTTATTGAAGCCTTAGAAGATCTAGAGGATGTTCAGCGGGTTTATAGTAATTTAGGTTAATTATATTATGTTCAATATAAAAACACTAAGACAGTTTTTTGAAAAAAAAGCCGGCAAGATTGATAAAAGACTTCGTCTGGTGATTTCTGTTTTAATTTTAGGCTTATTGATGCTTTTTTCAACGTTTTTTAATTTTGATAAAGCTCTTTTTTTCCTGCCGGTTTTTATCATAACTACTTTTTTATTAAGTTATTTTTCATTGCTTGAAGGGATAAAAAAGATTGGTTGGTTTGGTCTTTTTTTGATGCCAGAATTAATTACTTTATTTTTTTACTTGTTTTATTTTCTTTTTCCGGCTCGATGGTTAACCCGTTTACCGTTTATTTTTATCTATGAAGTGTCAATTTACGCTGTTTTGCTTTGTGCCAACATTTTTAATGTTGGAGTAGAGAAGAACCTTCAACTTTACAGGGCTGCTTTTTCAATCAATTTTTTTTATCAGGCAGTTGTTTCCTTTTTATTTTTTAATGTTCTTTTTTCCTTCAAATATAATTTTCTAATTAATATGATTGGGGCGGGGACAAGCGCTTTTTTATTGAGTCTTCAACTATTTTGGTCTATCAGGCTTAATCGTTACCTTGATAAAGATGTCCTTGTCTATTCTGTATTAACAGCTCTATTAATGGTAGAAACGAGCTTAATAGTTTCTTTCATTCCTTTAAGAACGGTTGTATACGCACTATTTTTGACGGCGACCTATTACAGTGTTACAGGAATCATTCACCATCACATTGATGAAAAGTTGTTTAAAGAAACAATCAGAGAGTATGTGAGCGTGTGGGTATTTGTATTAATTATTACTTTATTGTCTTTGAGTTGGTAGCCCGCCTTCGTTAAAACTACGGCGAGGCGAAGTCGGGGAGAGGGGAATGGCATTCTCACGAACGTGAATAAATAACCTATAGTAATAATAAACATACGGACGTAATAGAATTATAGGACTATAATTAAGTTTATCAAGTTATAAAGTTTGTCAAGTTTATAAAGTAGAAACAATCAAGTTCCGAGGCTAAAAATGAGGGATTGGATCGTCTCTATACTCCAGATAGTATGTCTTCAATATGTGGATAGATGCGGAAAATCGTGGCTAAACTAACAATTTAGATTGTAAACACGCTCTAAATATTATTACACTCCATTATAACATTATAATGTAGTTTAGCCTCAAAAACTTAGGTTTAGGACTTTAAAATGCTCTAAATATTTAATATGCTGAATAACGTTGGGAGAAGTGGCTAAGTCAACGCAATTGTGTATTAATAAAACTGTTAGCGAGTCAACGAGTTCGCGAGTAATCATATACAAATAAGAGAGGAGCATAAACGTTGTTCCCCGGAAGATATTAACAAAAAATTCGTACCCGAGCAACTGACGTTTTAATGGATATGTATATAGGTGGAGAAAAGAACATATATAACGTCGTAAAATGGAGCTTTTACGACGTTAACCACGACTGGAAGAAGAGAAGCGGCATGTTGGTATAACAATCTAAATTAGCAATAATTAAAATATTTAATTGTTAATTAAAAATTGATAATTGTAAATTATCCTCTTTTATTCCCTATTCTAGTTAGTGACTGTCTGCTTGGTTTTATGATTACGAATCCCCTATTAGATTTAATAGTTTATATTGTTATGAAGACCTAAAGATGATAATTAATTATTTTTAGGTACGTCTTCCCTATTCTTTTTGAGTTGAGAGGAGTGGTTATTATTTGAAGAATGGAAGGATTTCTTTTTTTAGCCGTGGATGGCAGGAGATAATATCGTATGCCAGCTTGGGGTTATTCAGGTCAAAGTTGATTGGCAAGCCTTTAAAATCCATCATGATACCTCCAGATTCTTCGATGATCAGTTTTGCCGCAGATATATCCCAAATAAACGTATGACCGTTGACGACGATATTAAAGACATTTTCGGCTACAAGACAGTTATCAATAACCATAGAATTAATGTTTCGGTAGGCAGAAATGTGGGGAAACATTTTTTCATAAATTTTAAAAAGCTTTGGATAGACTTCTGGTCGAGAGCTAATCAGGCCGCTTAAGAGGCATTGTTTTAATGGCTTATAAACCATTGTAAGCGACTCGTTATTTTTAAAGGCACCTTTTCCTTTAGTTGCAGAGTAATAATTTTTACTAGTTGGTTGGTAGACTAAGCCGGCAGTTAAAACACCTTCACAAAAATAAGCAATCGAAATACTAAATAAATCAAATCCAGTGGCAAAATTAACCGTACCATCAAGCGGGTCAATAATAAAGAGGTGCTTCTGATTATTTCCAGAGGCAAGATTTTCTTCACCGATAAAACTAATTTCTGATTCTTTTATACCTTTTTTGACTAAAAGTTTGGTAATTATTTCCTTAATCGCTTTCTGGCTTTCAACATCGGCTATAGTATAAAAGTCCTTGTGGGAAGTCTTATAGTTTAGGGTAAGGTTCTTCTTATAGTAATTTAGAAGGATAGTCCCAGCCTCAGTGGCAGCTTTTTTCATGACGTTTAGCATACGAGCATTATAATCTTCGTACAATTCTTTTGCAAAAGAGACGTTTCTGATGTCATTCCCGCGGAGGCGGGAATCCAAGCTAAATATTCATTTCAAAATGTGATTATAGTCTGGATCCCCGTCTTCACGGGGATGACAATTTATTAAAATTTGTTTTTTAGATTTATGATATGATTTTTTCACTATGATAAAAACTAATAAAAATAAACCTGATTTTTTAGAGATTAAAATCATTGAGGCTAAGAGAAAATTAATTAAAGATAGAATAGAGTCAAATAAGAAAAATAAAGAGTTTGACAAAAAATTTAAAGCTCTCATGAAAAAATGTCGAAAAGTTTTTATTTCATGTGAAATAAGTCGTGCTAAGAGGATGGCGTTATATAAAGGAATAAATTATTTATTTCCTAAAGATGAGATTGCAGAAATAAGAAGAGTTTTTAGATGGTCATAAACAGCGAATCTCCAGCCTAGAACAAAGAGTTGTTGCTCCGTGATATAATCTTCTTATGGCTGTGCTTGAGGTAAAAAATCTGACAAAAAAATTCGGTAAATTCACAGCAGTGGATAACATTTCCTTTTCACTTAAGGAAGGAGAGATATTGGGTTTGCTTGGTCCAAACGGCGCCGGCAAAACAACGACGATTCAGATGTTGCTTGGCATTACTACTCCTAATTCAGGAAGCATCAGGTATTTTGACAAGGATTTTTCTACGAATCGTCAGGAATGTTTGCAAATAATTAATTACACATCGGCTTTTAATACTCTTCAGGGAAGAACGACGGTCTGGGAAAATTTATTTGTTTTTGCTAACTTATACCAAATAGATAATTCAAAAGAAAAAATTAAAAATCTCGCCGAATATTTTGAAATTAAAAATTTATTAAATAGTCAATATAAACATTTATCATCTGGTGAAAAAACTCGGGTTAATTTTATCAAAGCCTTATTAAATGACCCAAAAATTATTCTAATGGACGAACCGACTGCGTCTCTTGATCCGGACATTGCCGATAAAACTTTGAGTTTGATTGAACAAATTAAACAAGATAATAAAATTTCTATACTTTATACGAGCCACAATATGAATGAAATCGATAGGATCTGTGACAGGGTTATATTCTTAAGTCAGGGAAAAATAGTTGCTGAAGATACGCCTCTTAACTTAACCAAAAAGATCGAAACAACAACATTACGATTGACCTTTGATAAAGGAAAAAAAATTATTGAAAAATATTTAATAGCAAATAAGCAGGAATTTGAATTTAACAAAGACAACATTGTTATTATCAAGACCAAAGAAAAATTAGTCCCCAAAATTATTTTTGGTATCAGTAGTGAAGGAATCTGGATGACTGACATAGAAATTCAAAAACCAACTCTGGAAGATGTTTTTTTACAAATTTCCCGATCAAAATAATATGTCTTGGAAGCGAATAAAAGCAATAATGATGCATGAATTTTTTATTACAAAAAGATCGTTAGAAGTAATAAATGATATTATTATATTTCCTCTTTTGTCAATAATTATCTTTGGTTTTTTAACAAATTATTTATCAGGAACGACAGGGTTAATAATTAGTAAACAAGTTTTAATAGGAATGATTTTATGGCAGGTTATCAATATGACTGAATATTCGATTGCCGTAGGTTGTCTATGGGATGTCTGGGCAAGAAATTTAACTAATATTTTTATATCTCCAATTTCTAATTTGGAATACCTAATTGCCTACACGATTACCGGATGTATCAAGTCTTTTATAGTTTTATTATTGGGAGGCATTATTTCCTTCTATTTTTTTGGCACTAATTTACTCGATTTAGGATTAATCAATCTGACCATATATTTTATTAATTTAGCCTTTTTTGGTTTTGGATTTGCAATCGTAATTCTTGGTTTAATTTTTCGTTTTGGAACCAATGTTCAAGCACTTTCTTGGGGTTTAATTGCCGTTCTCCAACCATTGATGGCGGTAATTTACCCGGTGTCAATATTACCTAAGCCTTTACAAATGATGGCTTATTTATTACCACCAACTTATGTCTTTGAAGCAGCACGAGTCAATGTTATAGATAAGGGAATTCAATGGCAGCTTATTCTTATGGCTTTTTTTCTCAACTTTATTTTTATTTTTTTGGCAATAACATTTTTTAATTTTATGTTTAACCAATCAAAAAAAACTGGTCAGTTTGCCCGGCTGGAAGGATAAACTCATAGACCTTTTAAAGAGAGTTTGTTTGAGGAAGCTTGAGTTAAGATATTGGAATCAAAAGTATAAGTGATTTGTTTTTTCTTCTGGTATTTTTCTTCAGCAAAACCAATCAATTTTTCCAATAATCTTTCAAAAGGAACCCCCGATTTTTTCCAAAGATGGTGATATAAAGTTCCGGGTAAAGTGTTAACTTCGTTGGCGTACCATTTTGCCGTTTTTTTGTCATAAAGAAAATCGACCCGGGCAATACCGGAACACCCGAGTACCTGATAAGCCTTAACGGCTGCGTCTTGAATTTCTTTAGTAGTTTTTGTATCCAATCGAGCGGGAATAATAATACTTTTAGTGGCTTTACCGGTCTGGGCACCGCCGCCCTTTAGATATTTATCTTCATAGGAAAAGAATTCGCTTTGGAAAATTGATTCTTGAAGCAGGGATGGTTGCGGATCGTCGTTGCCAATTAAGCAACAAGTAACATCCATAAGATTTTCTATTGCTTTTTCCACGATCACCTTTTCATCGTAATGAAGAGCTACTTCTATAGCAAATTCTAAATCTTTTTGATTCTTGGCCTTAGAGATCCCAATAGAAGAACCCAACCGAGCCGGTTTAATAATGACCGGCCAGTTTAGTGATTTTATTTGTTGAATAACTTTCTTTTTATCGACTCGCCATTCATTCAAATTGAAATAAACAAAATCAACCGTAGGAATATTATTGGCTTTATAAATCATCTTAGTTAAAACTTTATCCATCGTGATGGCCGATGAGGTTACGTCACAGCCAACATAGGGAACGTTTAACATCTCACAGAGTCCTTGAAAAGTTCCGTCTTCTCCATTTTGTCCATGAAAAGCGGGAAAAGCAATATCTAGGACAGCGTTACCTTTTAAAAAACCTGATTGTTTAACAATTTTGCCAGTTGACTTATTGAAGTCAATACTAAATGATTCAAGTTTTTTATCTAGATCGGCTGGGTTTTGAGTAAAAAATTTCATTGACGAAAGTCTTGCGTCAGAATACCATTTGCCTTTTTTATCTATATAAACCGGAATGACATTATATCCGCATTTTTTTAAACCGGAAATAATTAGTTGCCCAGTGAGGATAGAGACGTCGTGTTCAGGAGATCTGCTACCGAAGAACACTCCAATAGTTTTCATAGTTATATTATACATAATTATCCGGCCAGTCATTTTGGAAAAGGACTACATCACCGGACTTTACAATATTCCCAAGATTATTTTGAGCTTCCTTCATTGAGTCAAACCAAATAATATTTTTTTTATTAAACCCTGATCTAATTAACCCTCTTTCAATATCAGGTGTGACTGAATTTTTAACTAAAATTACCAAATCCGCAACGTCGTTTAATCTCTTTCCTATTCTCTGGTGGACTTCCCCGCTTTTAATTCCTATTTCAACTAATCCCGGAGTAACGAATACTTTTCTTCTTTTCTTAAATAACGATAAAGTTTTGATCGCTTCCTCTACCCCATCGGGATTGCCATTGTAACTATCGTCAATGACAAGAATATTTTTTTCCCGATTTAAAATCGGCTGTAGCCGGTGAGCCGGAGTTTTTATTTTTTTCAAACCATTTTCAATTTCCTGAGGGGTTAGCCCAAGTTTTTTTGCCAGGTAAATAACTCCGTCAATTTTGTCTAAATTATATTGACCCAACAGAGGAAAAAATATTTTTTGGTAAATATATCCGGGTGCGTCTTCATTAAATTCGATTTTTCCTTTTGAAGAATAAAAATATATTTCTTGATTATTTGGAACGAATTTTTTATAGTTATTTTTAATGAGTTTGTCTTTACCATTTAAAAGTAACAAGCCCTTTGCTCTCATATTTTGAGCGATCTCAAAAATAGTTTTAATGCTATTGTCAATCAATTTCAATCTTTCTAAATGAGCTTCATTGATTCCAGTAACAACACCAATTTGAGGAAGAGCAATCGAGCAGATATTTTTAATATCACCCGAATAATATTCCCCCATTTCAACGATTAAAATTTCTGTTTTTTCATTAACTTGGCTTAAAATAATTCTGGCAATTCCAACCGGAGTATTAACGCTTTCTGGAGTTTTGACCACTTGGTATTTTTCGGCCAAAACCGTTGCAATCAGATCCTTCATCCCCGTTTTTCCATAGCTGCCGGCAACCCCAATGATTTTTAAATTTCTTAGATTTTTTATCTTTTTTTTCGATAAAAACACTAAAAGTGCCTTAATGAAAACATCAACAGGAAGAAGCAAAACATTAATTATGATCAAAAAAATATAACTAAAATATAGTCCTAGGGCGAAGAAAAGGACTAAACTTACAATTTGGTACGGATTATTGTTAAAAAACTTTGAAACAAAAAATGACATTGATAGAATTAAAATAGAGCTTAGGGCTGTAATAAGCTTTATTTTTAAAGTAAATTTTAATGGTTTACGGAATTCACGGCTGGGGGGAATTCCCTTAGTATTGATAATTGCCTTTATAAATCGAAGCAAATCATATTCTTCCAATTGAAGAAGAAGTAGATGAAAATAAAAAAATCTGATTGGGTTGATATATTTCATAGGACTGGATTCCCGCCTCCGCGGGAATGACATTCGTTAGTCATTAATAAACTTAATCAGTTCTTTGATAAATTCTTCTGGTTGATCAACAAAACTAAAATGACCGGCTTTTTCAAAAACAATAAGTTTTGATTTAGGAATAATTTTATTCATCATTTTTCCATCATCGAGAGGTGTTATTTTGTCATTCCCCCCCCATATAATCAATACTTGCTTTTTAATTCTAGAAAAAAAAGGAGATAGATCTTCCATGACAACTTTTGTAAAAATCTTTGAAAGCTTAATATTCTCTAAGTATTCGCTACCAATTAATATATAAAATTTTTTTCTAAGAGGTTGCATAAAGCCAGGTTTAAAAATCGGTTTAATAAATTTGGAAATTATGGTCAAAATTTTTTTCTTTCTGGAGTCGTGAATAATTCCTGCAGCCCCAATTAGAATCACTTTTTCCAAAAATTCAGGATTATCAGCAGCTATTTTGAGAGCAATCCTTCCTCCGAAAGAATGGCCAATCAAATTAATGCTTTTTAATCCAAGTTTTTTGATAAACTCATAAACAATTTTTTTATAATCATCAACATCGTATACTGTATTTGGAACTTGGGATTGACCAAAACCAGGAAGATCCAAAAAATATAAAGAATAATTTTTATTGATAAGTTCAGGAATTAAACTAAACCAAAATTTGCTATCTACACCCCAACCATGAAGAAAAACAAGTGTTTTGTTAGTAGATTTTTTTCCCGGTAAAACAGAATAATAATTTATAAGCAGATCATTGATTATTATTTGATTATTGATCACTTTATATCAATTAAGATTTTTTAACAAAGTTTTAAATTCGGTATATGAATTAACCTCAACCTTTTGTCCGTTTAAGAAGAAGGTCGGGGTCGAACTAACTTCCATTTGTTCAGCCTCTCTTAGGTCTTGAGTAACACGGTTTTTAACTTCAGTCGAATCAATGTCTTTTTTAAATTTTTCTAGATCGAGTTTAAGCTCTTTGGCGTAGTTGATGAAATCTTCTTGTTGAGGATTTTTACTTTCTTTCCAGGTTAGTTGGTTGTCAAAAAGCAGATCAGTCATCTCCCAGAATTTACCTTGTCTGCCAGCGGCTTCGGTGGCATAAGCGGCCACATTAGCTTTATCATGAATTTGATAAAGTGGGAAATGACGATAGACAAAAGCGACTTTTTTAGTAATCTCAAAATCAGCGCTGACGGACGCTTCAATAGTCTTTAAAAAGTCATGGGCACCTTTACAGGCTGGGCATTGAAAGTCACTGTACTCAATTAAAAGATTTTTTCTCTCAGGCGACCATTTGGTATGATCGTTGGATTTTAATCGTTTAACTTGGGGAAAATCGGTTTGAACTGGTTGGTTAACTAATTTATAGACGCCAAAGAGAAGCAAAAAAGTTCCAAGGACAGAAACGATAGAGATTATTATTGTGTTTTTATTCATAGCTTATTAATAAAGCTTGGTAACGAAATTTTTTGACGGAAAACAAAAACCGCAAAAAATTTGTTACCTGCGCTTTAATACCTTACTGATTCAACCGATTTAACCGACTTGACTGATTTAACCGATTACATCTGATTATATCCGATTTTATCCTACTAATAATAATCCGTACATAACAGCAATGCCGAGAATAAAAGTAAAGATTTGAATAAGGCTTTTTTTTATTTTAACCTCTCTCTGAAGCTCTGGGATTAAGTCAGAACCGGCAATGTAGATAAAATTGCCAGCGGCAAAGGGAATAAGAAATTGAGTGGCATTTTTTGCATAAACGTCAAAAGTTAACAAAACAATTACTCCTAAAAAAGCGGTCAAAGCCGTAAGAAAATTTAAAAATAAGGCCCTGTTTTTAGTAAAACCGCCGTGAAGAAGAACAGCAAAATTACCCATCTCTTGGGGGATCTCATGTAGGATGACAGCGATGGTTGAAGCAATACCAACCTGAATATTTATTAAGAAGCTGGCGGCAATGATTAAACCGTCAATAAAATTATGAATTGCATCACCAAACAAACTCATTATAGAAACTGAACGAAAACGGCTGATTTTTCCGGCTAAGTGGATATGTCTTGCATGAATAAATTTTTCTAAGATTAAAGAGGCAACTATTCCCAAGAGAATATTTATCGAAACAGAAAGACTAAATCCTCTTTCTGCTACCGCTTCGGGTAAAAGGTGGATAAAAACATCTCCCAGAAGAGCGCCAGCGGAAAAACTGATAAAGTATAAAAGAATGTTTTTGAGCCTTTTTTCTTTAATGGGAAAGGTGATGATGCCAATAAAAGCAATCAAGCTGACTATTAAAACACTTGAAAGCGAATATATCCAGATTTGCATATCAACCATTCTACCAAATTTTATTTATTTTTTAGCATCGGAAATAGATACATGGCAAGACCTGTGATGAGCATTCCCAAAAAAACCACAACGAAATAAGGGCTGAGATTATTATGAAAGGATCTTATTAAACCCAAATCAATAAAAGTTAGTTTTTTGCTAATGAAAGTATATTTAAGCAAAGTTCCCGTCCCGGCCATTAATAAACCAATAACGGAAATTATCAAAACCAAAAATCTGTGAATTTTTCTGGATGAAACATATAGATTTATAGAAATCATATAATAATTTTAATATACTTTTTAAGTTCAAATCCCCTCTTTTGTGCCGCTGAGAGGAGTTGAACCTCTACGCCGTTTAAGGCACAGGTTCCTAAAACCTGCGTGTATGCCATTTCACCACAGCGGCTTTACTGAATAATTATAGCAAAACCAAACAGTCTTTTTATTTGAAAAATAAACTATAAGACTTTAATTTTTGTTAACAATTTGTGGATAACTTTAAACTATAAGATAATGTAATCAATTTTACGGCTAAAATTACGGTTAAATGCTATATACTGTATCTTGACTAGGAGAGGTGGCAGAGTGGTCGAATGCGTACGCTTGGAAAGCGTATATGGCAGAAATGTCATCGGGGGTTCAAATCCCCCCCTCTCCGCCAAATAACCTATAGTATCACAAGACACGAGTACTATAGCTCGTTAGGTTGCTCTATCTTTCTAAAAAATCAAGAAAATCTTCATAGTCTAAAACATAGCCTGGAGACGTTAAAAGACCCCAAAAACCATCGGAAGTAGTTGCTCAAGGTTCTAAGCTTTTTGAGTAATTTAGCCTGTTAGGACGTTATTTTGCTTTTTTATGCTTCGTTCCAGACCTAAAATTTTCTTTAGGCTAATATTTGTTCAGATCTAATATTAATTTGGTTTGTTCATAAAATAGTATAATCAGAGCGATGACAAAACTATATGAATATTTAACAAAAATGGAGATGGAGACTCAATTAAAAATGGTAAAAAAAGTTAATAATTTATCAATATATAAACTGTTTAAAGTTATATTTCAATGCTACTTATATTCCTTAGATTTAGAAGAAATGGAGTCTCGTGCGAATTTTTTTGATTTTGCGGCGAATGAAACATTAAGCGGCGTCTCATATCCCTGTAGTTATTTCCCCCATAAAGTCCAAATTGTTAAGGATTTAATTAATTTTTGTTATTTATATAGCGACACAATATCATTAGTAAATCCATTAGAGTTTGTATATTACTATCTCAAAGATAAAGATATAGAAACTCAAAAAGAAGAGGATTATTTCAAAATTCAATGTATTGAAAACCTACACATAATTTTAATGCTAGAGGAGGCCATTGAAGAAAAGCGCATATGCTTTACGAAACAAAACTTTTCTGCTTGTAGTTATCATTTAAAAGAAATTAATAAAAAGCAAATCGACACAAGTAATCTGCTTTATAAGTACGGTAAAAAAATATTAAAGCCTTATATTAAATCTCAAATTAAAACATTATTTGAGCCTCCTAATACGATTATTATCGAAGGCTTAGGTAATCTTTTTTTTGAAGATAAATTATCATTGACTTTTGATAAATTTCCGAAACCATTAAGGAATTATATTAGAAAATATAAAAAAGTCCCTAATGAATTCAAAATTGAATATGTGGCTGAGAAACTTCTTAACGAAGCAGTAGATAGCGTAATGGTTAATTACGGGCCAGTTTCTAAAGGATATGGAAGAACTTTTTTAACTACAAATCCTCTAGAAACAATGATATTGAATCAATTAAATGCGTATGGTGGAAATAAATCCTACTCGCATAATATTGTAAAAGGGCTGAATCATCTTGTTCCTTTTATCCGTAATATTGAACTAAAAAAAGTAATTTATATTAGAAAAAAAGAAGAAGAATCTTTTGAACGATATCGAAGTTCCATTAGAAAAGTGCTGAAGGAAACAGAAAATTGTAAAACACAAAGCGAGTTTGAGGAAGCTCTCAAAGACATAGTTAACCCTGAGGTTAGAAAGTTGGAAAATATTTTTGATAGCGGACAATTGAATTTATTAAAAATCAACTTGAAAGGAGCTGCTACTTGTATAATTAATATTGGAATAGGTCTATCTTTTAATGACCCAAAAATGATAGCTGAAGGTCTTTCAGAAGGAGCAAAGACAGTGATAGAGAGTACAATCGAACGGTATAAATTAATAAAAGACGTATCAAAAAATAACTATTACTTTTTATGGAAAATAAAAAAAGAATCTCGGCCTAATTAATAATGCTTTTTTTATCGAATCATAACAATATCAATTGTCTATTTGAAAGCTTGAATTTTGATTCGATTCCTCCAAGTATCCGGACTCTTTCCTCAGGTGTACCAAATCGCATTACATGAAGTAAATATTCTTTTACAGTATTTATTTGATCCTCTTCATATTCCATACTTTCTTTTTCTATTATGTTTTCAGGAGAATTGTGCGGAGTTAATTCAAAGCGTGGTGATCTTTCTCTCAGTACAGCACTTTTAAAATGTTGTAATCGTTTAATATCATATTTAAATTCCTGCATAAGAAAAGGTATGTTAAGTTTTATATTAGGCAAATGAGCTACTAGTTGTTTTATCAGCTCTGTTTCTGTGATATATGGTTCGTGACAGTCATAATTTTTAATACGATTACAGTGATAGTAAATATGAGCATGAAATTTTCCGCTTATTAATTTTTTATGTTTAATTTCAGCTGTTACACTTCCTCCACATGAACCACATTTACAAATTTTCTTAAAAGGAAACAATTGTTTATTCCATTGCCGTGGTACAACATCCAACTGTAATTGGACTTTATCAAATATTTGTTTACTTATAAGCGGTTCATAATTACCTTTATATAATTTGTCTCCGAATGTAAAAGATCCGTAATAGAAATGAGTCCGCAAGACTTTATAAATTCGGCTTAAGGCCATGTAACAGTTATTCCGTGTTTTGAAATCAATGCTTTTCAACCATTTTCTGATCATCCGTCCGGAATATCCCTGATTGGCTACCTTATTAAACATTTCTTTTATGGCAGGTCCCCGTTCCGGATCTATTCCAACGGTTGAAATTCTGTTGTATTTCATAATGTTTAAGTATCCAATCGGCGCAGGACCCGGTCGGATTCCTACTTCGCATTTATTTCTTAAGCCCCGTTTTACATTTATTCCTCGATTATCGTTTTCCAGTTTTGCCTGACTGCATAAAATCATCAGTAAGAACTTTTCATTAGGGTTATTACTGAAAGACTGGGAATACGTTTGAATCTTAATCAGTTTTCCCTGATCCATAAAGTCAACGATCCGTCCTAAGTCTCCCGCATTGCGGGATAATCTATCAGGCGCCCAAGTTAAAATTGAATTATATTTATTTTCCATGAGACCCTGAAGAAGCCGGTTAAATTCTGGTCGTTGTCCGGACTGTTTTGCCGAGTGGCTTTCAGTAATTATTTCGGAGACAAAAAGTTTTTCTTTTTTTGCCATCAACTTCATTTCGCTAAGTTGGCCATCGATTGACATGGCCTGCCGTTCGTCACTTTCACTACTTTTTCTAGCATACAGACAGTATTGTGTTTTAACTTCATTCATACACTCAAAGGAATGACAACAATAAGTAGATTAGTCAAGTGAATATTTCAAAAATCCTTAAACAAGTGTATAATTTAAAATGAATTTATATGAACAAAATTGTCACTACTAAAACCTATTTTGTAATTTGGTTCATAACAATTGTAAACTTCGTTTTATTAACAATTTTATTTAATAAATTCACAAATTTATTTCAAAAAGACCCCATTTTTTCTACAATTTTTGGGCCTTTATATCTTGGAAATATTTTTATAGGTGTTATAACTTTTGCCATCGGAGTGGTATCAATGTTATTAAAAAATAAAATTAATAGTAATCTTTCAGCATCTACACAAACAGTAAAAGATAATAAACAAAATAAACCCAAAACGGTTTTATTAGTAATTTCGTTTTTAGTTTTTATTATTTCGTTAATATTTTTATTTATTTCAAATATTCCTTCTTTTACTAATGATTCCACACAATTTCCTAGACTTATAATCCTAGCTTTTTTTGCATTCATATCCTTAATACTTTTTATTGCGTACTTAATTAGCTTTCCAAATAAATTAATTAGAAAAAATTCTTTAAGCAAAGAAAAACATTCATTATCGTATTGGGTTGGTCATATAATTATTTCCACTGTCCTTGCAACGTTTGTAAGTATTATATTTTTCTTCATAATGATTCCTTTTATGCAAACAGCAGATGGACTTTCATTTACAGAGAAAGCAAAAATAGGTGGAATTAATATGTGGAGAATAGTAATCATGTATGGTTTGTTAACCTCACTAATTACCTATTTCTGTTTTAGCAAAAAAAATTATCGAAGTCTTGCTAGTGTATTGATTTTATTTTGGATCTCTGGATCAATTTTTGTTTTTTATTTAAACTCCTCAGGAAAAGAAATTTCTCTTAATAATAAAAATTCAACAAATTTTATTACAACACGTAATTCATGCAATAAAGAGTTGGTACTTCAGCAAACAAAAAGTTGTATTTTGAGAGTTTTAAGAAACGATGGAGGTCATGGTTCTGGGTTTGTTATTCAGCCAGGATACTTAATAACAAATAAACATGTTATTGAGGGAGCCTCGAAACTATCTGTTTATATGAATGGAGAAAAAGAAATTAAAGTTTGGAACTATTCTCCAAATTTAGATGTGGCTATTCTAAAATTACCAGATAGTAATCCAACCTCATCTTGTAATTGGTTTGATTCAAATCAATTAGGGATTGCAGAAGAGCTATACGCATTTGGTTGGCCAAATGACCCAACTGGTGATTCAACGGTCACAAAAGGAATTTATTCAAGAACAAATAAGTATGAAGACGGAACTGAAGATATACAAACTGATACTTCAATTAATCCTGGAAATTCAGGAGGTCCTTTAGTTAATGAGTGTGGAGTTGTGGGAATTAATACATTGAGAGCTGAATGGACTCAGGAACAATCGCCAAGATTTATTGAGGGTATGAGTTTTGCGTTATCCTCAAATTTTATTCATTCAAAAATAGACGAGTTAATCAATTCGGGAAATTTATCAAAAGGGATTCCAAATACTTCTAGTTATCAAGTCAATAACGTACAACCAAATAATCAACCAGTATTTACTTTAGATGTCAATAATATTAGGTCGTATTTAAACGATATTTATAGAGTTAAGTCGTCATGGGAACAATCAAGAGGTCATGTTGATGATCAAAAATTAAACAACTTGATAGATTCATTCAATCGACAAATTGAGTTCTGTAATCATTTGGTAAATAAATTAAATGGTGGTCAACCGGCGTCTGGTGATGATATAAATTTATGGAAAGCAGTAATTAAAATGGGTGATGAATCAGCTGCGTTAACGAACGAATTAAATCGAAGATAAAGAAAAACTTCCCTTATTAAAAGGGAAGTTTTCTTGTCGATAAATCCTAATATTCAATAGTTTTACTGTTTGTTCCCGATACTCCATCAAAATAAATGGCAAAAGCGTTTAATCCAGAATTGCCATTTTTTGTGTACTGACCAACGTAATGAGTATCATAAAATTGTTCCTCATCTTTTGTCATTGTGTTATCAGTCAATTTATCTCTTAACTCTGCAGCTTTTTTATCTGTGAATACCATAATGAAGGCGTTTTTATCATCTCTCATGTCATATTTAAGTTGCAAACCAAGTCTTATCATAGTATCTTCATCTGTTAAATATGATTCTGATATCAAGATTGTTTTGCCAAACCCTCCATTATTAATATTCCATTTCTGTAGTATTTCGTAAACTACTGCATTTGAAATATCTTCTTGAATAGGTGAAGGAGTCAGGATGTCTGAATAATCAGAATTAATGGCTGTGTTCTTATTTAACTTATTAGTAATAAGAGCCGCTATGATAACGAGTACGGATAAACCGAAGATTACACCAATTATTATTCCTATGATTTTAAGTATTACTTTCAATTAATTCACCCCCTTTCTGTATTTTTGTAAACATATATTTATATTTACAGACGGGGTTCTTATACGAACAAAGCTCCCCGTCAGCTGGCTTGCGCCCATAACTCTTTCGAGTCATGACCCATCACAGGTTGCTGAACGGAGAGCTTCCGTTCTCTGTGATGGGATTTCATTGCCATGCCCTAAAAGGGTTTAGGCAATCCGAATTGTCAAAATAATTATATCACTTGTCTGTTAACAATCTACTTGATGGTATCGGGATGAGAGTTCCAAATCAAGTAGGCCCAAATAGGTTTGACAGTACTGGTCAGTCTCATCAATAAATCTTTCAATTTTACTATCGGAAATATATTCGGAATCTTCTACTCTTTTGGATATTCTCTTTAGTGGAGCTGACCCTTCCCTTATAATCTCTTCTCTTTTTTGATAATACATATTTGCTAAAGGAATCTTCTTAAACTTCTCATTCTTTCTCATATCAAATGCATATCCACATTCAATAGTAATGGATATGAGGGGTAACAACTTCATACACTCAAGCTCTAGCTGTTCATTAAATACCTTATTGAGTGATATTGAAGAAAATGCATAAATGTAAAAACACACAATATGCTCTTTAATACTTTTTTCGCATATCTCTTTGTTCTTGTCAACAACCATCAAACTGAGAAACAAAGCAAACATTTTATAGTAATACAATACAGCGTTCCGATCCATAATAAATACGAGTTCTAGTATATCGGCCCATTGTTTAAACTCCCACTCTTCTTTCCAATCTTTATTTGCGGTTAATTGATTATATTCTCTGCTACTAAAAAGACCATCGCCATAGTTCTCTATAGAATCAGGTAACTGGCTTAATTTCCCATGGACTTTATCAAATATTGATTGCATTCTAGAGTGTTCTACAAGTACCTTATTTTTCTGAGATAACAGTGTATTTTTATAAAGTTTTGTTATATTCATAATTGATTTATAAACTGTTAATTACTTCCCATTATTCTTGAGAGAAAATTCATTTTTTTCTCATCTTGTTTCACCTCCTTTATTTTCGTTAGGTTTCTAATAATTTGTAATATGTATCGACCAACTTTTATAGGTATCCTTTTTCTGAAAAGTCTTGACAGAAATTGAAAATCGTTTTGTTCACTATTTGAATTTTCGATGTAGTTTGCAATATCCACTATGTCTATAGGTGTTAAAGCTCCAAAAGACTCCGAATACCTTGGGTTATTGTGTTTCATATAGAAAATTAGGGCCGTTGTGTTTCCAGCCCTTGCCTGTTGGATAAGAGTTGATTCCATACCATCATTCATAAACTCTCTACCCTCCTTTTCAGCCTCAAGATATCTTTGGTAAAAAATTGGGTCTTCTTTAATCCATCTATAATAAGTTGTTCTACTTATTCCCGTTTTCTCACAAACCACCTGAATAATTGGCGTTTTCTTGAAACGCTCTAAAAACTCCAACTTAAGCCTATCTTGACGGTCAATGATTTTCGGGTAATTTGTTTTCATAGGTTTTTTTAGCAGTCAAGCCTGTGAATTTTTCCCAGCGCTTTTTGATAACCTCTACATATACAGATGACTTTTCCATGACATAACATCTTCTTTTTAGTTTGGTCGCGGCAATAAGAGTACTACCGGAACCACCAAAAGGCTCAATGATTAAGTCATCCCTTTTTGTTAGCACCTTTATATACGGAATCAATATTTCAACAGGCTTAACACCAAAGATTATTCCTTGTCCTGATGATTTCTCATCAGCAGCGTTAAACTCTATAAAGTCGGTTGGATTATATCTCTTGCCCTTCTCGTATGCCTCCCACTGGGGTTTTCCAGATATGGCGTAAAGTGCGGTTTCATAATCATTCTGAAGCAATTCCACCTCTGGTGTTTCATTCAACCTAATTTCATCGTTTGATACTCCAACCATTGCTATGTCGTGTTTTGAAAAGAACTTATATTTGGCCGCAAACCCTTGTGTCCTTGTTGGAACATGCCACACAATCATGTTTTTAACCTTCCAATATGCTTCCATTTCGGACCAAACATTCCTGAGGTTCTTCCAGTTTTCGTAACATATGATCGAGAAATCGTCCTTTTGAACTTTATGGATATTTGTCATCCAAAGCTTTGTAAAATCAGGGGGCAATACATCAGTTTCAAGATAGCGCCGATCCCGTTTAAGGCCGAATCCCTCCGTTGCTTTGCCATGCTTCTTTTTACCATTTAAGTAATCCAATTGATAAGGTGGATCAGTCAGACACATATCGGCCAAATCATTTTTCATTAGTTTAAGAATGTCTGTTCCGATAGTTGAATCGCCACACATGAGCCGAGATCCACCGAGTTCATAGACATCTCCTTTTTTTGTTTTTATGTCTTTTATTTGAAGCTTTTCTAATTCCTTTTTTAAGTTAAAGGTTTCAGGGATATCATTTTCAAATATTTTGTCGAGGTCCTCAGAGGTAAACCCAACATCGCCAAGAAATTTCTCATCAAACGCCTTAAGTAGATCCCAATTCCAGTCTCCAACCGCCCTGTTGAGTCTTAGGTTAAGATCTTTTTCCTTTTCCAGGTCTGATATGGTAACGTAAACAACTGGAATACTAGTTATCCCTAAGTCTTTAGCAACTTTTAACCTAAAATGACCCCCAATTAATACACCTTTCCTTTCCGGAGCATTGTTAACTAAAAGAGGGTCGACTAACCCGAACCGTTCGATACTTTTCTTCAAATTTGCGACAGCTGGCGCATCCCACTTACGGGGATTATATTCTGAAGGTTTAAGGGATGATATATCAACATATTCAACTTTCATATTATTTAGATTTTTCATATGCTCTAGGTTGTAAATTTATAATTTCAAACCCACAAAAAAGCCCACGATAAAAAAACCAATTTTAATATTAATATTAATTTTTGATTTGTTCGTCGTGGGTATTTGCCTCCTCGCGGGAATTTGGCACCCTATTGAACTTTATCAGCAGAGAAAATCATGTCATAATTACTATGTTTTCCTTTCAAAACTTATAATAATTTCAGATTAGTACTTTAAAAAATATTTGTCAAATGAATTTTTGCTGTTAGGACAATGCAACCACCTTGTCATAAAATTTTACTATATTAGCTAAAGTAAAGATGAAGCGATATAATATCATTATAAAGAAAAGTAAATTAATAAATTTAAGATTATTCTTATGAAGAATGACAAAGTAATAAAATATCTCAAAATAATTAAGAAATCAGATAAATATGACTCTGATTTTATTGATCTATTAATTAATAAAGGTCTCGATGATAAATATGATGGAGCTCATATTGCTCAATATATCATAACAATGATTGAGGAACGATATGTTAAAAATCAAAAAAATATTACTTAGTGGCTTTCGAGGAATTATAGATATTCAAGAACTCTCTATATTAAATGGTAGAAATCCTACTTCTTTAGTAATTTATGGTCTAAACAGTTCTGGTAAGACTTCCTTTGTAGATGCACTTGAATGGTTTTTATCTCCTATAAATGAAATTGAGTGGTTAAAAAGAGAAGACGCCGGTCCTCATGCTTATCCTCATCAAGAAGCTCCTGACGGAAAAACATACGTTGAAGTCGAATTCTCCGATAAAAATATTGATCTTTTGAGAAAGACTTTTAACAATCGAAAAATAACAATACCAACATTATCTTCTGAAGAGAAATTCAATAATTTATATAAATTATTTACAATCAGACCCTATCTAAGATACCTCGAAATTATTGACTTTGTTATTAATAGAACTGGAGTTGAGAAATATCAAAAACTAGCAAACTGGATGGGTTTTGAAGACGAATTAAGATTTCAAGAAAAATTAGCATTGACCATAATTCCTTCATTAAAACGAGCGAAAGAAAAAATAGTCTCTCAAAAAGAATGGATAGTAGAAGAAATAAAAAGGTTTATAGGAAAAGCAAGTATAAATAAAAACGATTTAATCGAATACTGTAATAGTATTCTTCAAAAAAATGGGAAACTTAAAATTACAGAATTATCTGACATAAACTCAATAATTAATAGTCTTGAAAAAAAGCGATCGAATAAAAACAATTCAGTTTTGCCTCTTATTACCCGAGCATTAACAATGCTAAGTTTAATTATGCTTGATAAAAATATCATATCCATATTTCAAACATTAAACACAAAAATTAAAAATTTTAATTTAAAAAAAGAATTAGCAGACAAAATAGAATATTTGAATCTTTATGAAAAAGCCACTGAAATCTTAAATAAACAAGGTAAAGAAAGTGTCTCTTGTCCCGTTTGCGGGTTAGATTGGAAAAAAACTAAGCTAATTTCACATATTAAAAAAGAACTTGAATTGCTCCAGGAAATCAAGAAAAATCACGATAATTTAATTGATCAAGTTCAAAAATTTAAGGACATTATTTCTAATGAAATAGATTCTATAGATAAAATTTTACTGCAGGTTAATCCTTTAAAAGACATCGGATTAATTATTGAGAGTAAAGATCTCGAAGCATATCGAGATATTTTAAGTACTATTTCTGTAACGTTAACTGGTAGTATCTTTGAAATAGATTTTAAAATAGACAATAATCTTCAAAACGTATTAAAAAAGGCGTTTTTAAATTTTGTTTTGATAAAAAATAAACTAAAAAAACATATTGTAAAAATACAACCAAGTAAAGAAGAGCTTGAGCTAAATCAATTGATTGAAAAGTTAAAAACGTTAGTCGAAAAACTTAAACAATATAAGTCTATAAGCAATAAATTAATTTTTTATGAAACTGAAATAAACAAATTTATTGTTATTGGAGATGTATTTTTCGAACTTGTCAAAAATGAGATAACACAGAGGTTCAAAAAAATTTCATCATTAATCGAAAAATATTTTAAAATATTAAGACCAGATAAAGACGTTAAAGGAATAGAGATAGTTTTAAATCTTGACAAAGCACGCGCTGCCGGAAGATCGGCCGAGATTCAATTGTCATACTATGACATAGTGGTTAAGCCCGCATATAAAGTTTTAAGTGAATCACTTTTAAATAGCCTTGGGTTAGCAGTTTATTTTACCTGCGTAAAAATGTTCAATACTCAAGGTAAATTTATTATTCTTGATGATATTATGAATAGTCTTGATGTAGGTCATCGGGACACATTATTAGATCTGATTGAAAAGGAATTTTCTGATTATCAAATTATTTTATTTACCCACGATCTTCATTGGTTTGAAAGAATACAAAGGAGGTTTCCAAATTGGCTTCACAAAAAAATTAAAAGTTGGACATATACCACTGGCCCCAAGATCGATAAAGTTAAAACTTCTCTCGAGGAAATTAAAGATTTATTGCAAGATGCAACTAAAGCTCATGATGCAGGAAGAAATCTTGGAATTTATATCGAAGATATTCTTAATGAATTATGTGAAAAACTTTATGTAGAAATTAGGTATCGATATATCAAAAACGATCCTCCAAGTTTAGAAGAATTATTTAACTCTTTAAGTAAACGAATTAAAGATAAATTAAATAAAAACAAAGTACTTGAATTAATTAAAAACGCCCAAAAGTATGAGCCACTATTAAGGAATGCAACAAGCCATTCAAGAAGTAACTATTCGTCTTCAATTAGTCCTGGAGAAGTAAAAAGAGCGATGGACGAATGGATTAAAGTAGAAAAAGTTTTATGGTGCTCTAAATGTAATAAATTTGTTGAATATAAACAAGAAAGGGATCAAATCGAGTGTCGTTGTGGAAATTTAAAACTGACTAGAACAAATTGATAAATGAGTATCACATTAATAAAATTAACATTATTATCTTGGTTTAAATATTGTTTTATAGATTATTAACATATTATTATATGAAATTACAATATAGTGTTATGGTCTACCTAGACTCTTTGTATTTAGTTCTCTCAAATAGAAAGCGTTGTAAAAAATTATTAAATAAACATAATCTTACTGAAGGCGATATTATCGATACATATATTAGTTTACACATAATTCTAGAAGTAAGTTTGAACGCTTTATACAGACAAATAATAACCCATCAGATTATTAAACCTATTAGTAGACTTGAGGTTATCAACAACATTGATAAAATAAGTTTTATTGATAAGACGACTCTATTTATATATAACGCACATTTTAATTTTAAAAATAACTTGGATGAATCTGCAATCCACCATAAGATAATAGAAAAGTTGAGAACCTTTTCAGGAATTAGGAATAAACTACTTCATGGCCACTCCGTTGGTTCTATCTCAATAGATGAGAATCAACCACAAGTCACCGAAACAAAAAAAGTTCTAGATTTGAATAACCTAAAAAGACAATTAAGATTATTTATTGATATTAATAATGGCTTAAGATTTTTTTTGGATCATTTAATTATTGAAGGTTCGAGAGATAATTATATTAAAGATCTTAAAAAAGAATACTTGGATTATAGTTTTATTCCTGAAGAATTTAATTTTAAAGAAAACAATCGATAAAGCTCTAAAAAATATCAATTAGAATTGATGAGTGATTAAATATGTATACCCAAAGAAATAAATATTGGCCAGCATATACTTGGAAAATACAAACCTCTTATTCTTCGGAAATAAAAAATAGGCTTTCCCCAGAAATTAAAATATCAGAAGATGATTTTGGAATAATATATTTTAATATCTTTAATAAAATAAACGCTAGTTTTTATCACTTAGAAAAACTAAAAGAAAGCCAGGAAATTGCAGTTAATTTAGGAAAAGCTTTAAGCACTATAAAAATACCAGGAACAAAGAATATAGGTTGCATCGCTGCTTCTTATTATGAGCCAGTGCAGTATGAATATGAAGCATTTCTCGTAATTATGAAGTCGTCTTTAGATTTTATCTCAATATTAATATCAAATAGCATCGGACGTAAAGATGACACGATTACCAACCTTTCTGAAGTTGCTAAGTCTAGAACTATAAGACGATCCCCATTTGCAAATAAATTATATTCTCTCACATTGATTAATCCATTCTCAAAATTAATAAATGAATTTAAGAATTCCCCGAATGGCAAAAAGTCAAAGAGAAATTTTGGAGTTCACATAGGTTCTCTGCCTATAGGAAGTATAAACGTTCCAATAGATAATCCCTCTGTTCCTATTCTTTTATCAAAAGCATTCGATCCCTATGAAAAAAATTTGAATTTTAATAATGCCCCAGACTTAATAGAATATTGTGAGAGTATGTTTTATACTACTTGTGATTTATTTATAAAAGTACTCTCGATATTTACAAGAAGCAATTTGAAACCAGGACAAAAGATGAGTATTTATGAGTTAAAAAAATCTTATGACAAACGGTCAAAATAAATCAATAATAGCTAACACTAAGTCAGCGCTCAATATAACGATTTCTGGTATGATGCCCTTTATTCAGCGTGTAATTGATCCTTTTTTAACTGCACAACCTTATTGGGGTTTTGCGATATATGCCGTAATAGGATTATATGGAGTATATTTAGCTCTCAGGCAAGATGAACTAAATGAATTGTTAATTCTTATAAAAGAACATCCAGAAGAGTTTCGTAAAGATATAGTAGAAAGTAAGGAATTTCAAAAAGGTTTTATTCAATTTTTTGATACCTACGTTAAAGAAAGATTAGAGAAAAAGAGACAAGTTTTAACAAGAATATTACTTGGATTTGCTTCTTCAACTGATAAAGATTCTTTTGAACTGGAAAGATTACAGGATACTCTATTAAGATTGTCTCCAGAGGCATTAAAAGTTCTTATCTTTATTAAAAAGGAAATATTACCAATAATAAAAGAAAACGTAGAAAAGGAAATGGCAAATTATAAAAATTCTATTCCTGAAGATAATGAGCGATTATTAGATATTACTTGGCAAAGACAGTCTGTATCAGGAACTATTATGACATGGATTCATGATAGGTATAACTCAAATAGTCCGCAAGTTAAAAAGCAATATAATATTGGATCAGAACATAATCCAGAACTTTCCGTTAAGATCGCAGCTATTGAACATAAAATAACTAAAGAAAAAACAGAATGTTGGCCCGAATTATTGGGTCTTGGTATATTTAGGATTAACGTTTCGAGTGGAAGAATAACTTATGGAGGTGGAGGGACTGGGAGTTCTTATCATATAACTGATTTTGGATTAAAATTTCTAGATTATATTATTCCCTAAATTTATTTAATATATCAAACTATATTATAGTACCAAAAACATTCTTCTTTTTTATAGTGTCCCATTTGTACCATTTAGCTTCAAGTTATAAGGATAGAAAAGTGCTAATCTGTTAAAATATACCTAAAGCTTGATGTCTGACTATAAGGATTAAACTGTTCCAGACTAAGCTGTTCCGCAATTTATTTTGAGGTTGACGCTTGTGAAGAAATTGTTATAATTAACTTGTAACTTATGGAAGGAACAACTTTTTCGTATCCAGGTCAACAAAAAAGAAAAAACATATTGCCAACAATCGTTGTTTCAATTGTTCTTTTAGCTGCTATTATTGCCAGTTACTTAATCATCAATAAGCCTAAAAAAACTGAAGTAAAGAAAGACGTTGTTGTTGAGGAAAAGCAACCAACGCCCACAGAAAAACCAAAGATAGATAAAAAAACAGTTAAAATTCAGGTTCAAAATGGCACTGGCACTCCTGGTCAGGCGGGTGTGGTTGTCAAAGCTCTTGTTGGCGCAGGTTATAGCACTGACAATATTAAGACAGAAAATGCAGATAAATATGATAATTTGACTACCTCCATCACAGCGAGAGATAATTATGAGGAGATTGTTACTGACATAAAAAATTTATTGAAAACAACTTTCGAAAAAATCACAGTTGTTTCACCAAATCTTGATAAAGAAAGCGAGTTTGATATTGTTGTGGTTACGGGTGGCAAAATATTTGAGGCAGTGACCCCCGCAACTTCGGTTACTAGTTCAGTAAGTCCAACTCCAAGCGTCACAACAACGCCTACAACTACCCCAAGTCCTACCCCAACCCCATAAATATGAAACAAAAAATAGAAACAAACAAATCTCCAAAAGCTATTGGTCCTTATTCTCAGGCAATAATTAATGGTAATTTAATATTTACCTCAGGACAAATTCATCTTACTTCAGAAGGCAAGTTGCTTGATGGAACAATTGAAGAGCAGACTCATCAAGTAATGAAAAATTTAAAAAATGTTCTTGAAAAAGCCGGTGTTACTTTTAATGAAGTTGTCAAAACAACAATTTATGTAACGGATATGTCCTGTTATGGAAAGATAAATGAAGTTTACGGTAGTTACATGACTGAACCTTTCCCCGCCCGAGAGACAGTTTGCGTCAAAGAACTTCCACTAGGTGCAAAAGTAGAGATAAGTATGATTGCGATCAAGAAATGATGATTTTCGTAATTTTTTCTGCGTTTGCTTATGAACTTATTTCTGTTATACTTAAACCAGATTGTAAGTTCTGCTTTTAAATTTTAAACAATTTTTAAGTTCTTCTTCATCATTTTTAGAAGAGCTTCGCGCTCTTACATCTAGTTAAAATTTTATTTATTTATTTTTATGTATACGAGACGTTTTCAGACATCGGGTAGGTTCAATAGATTTAGCAGGCCTGCAGGTTCATCCCGTTTTAGTGGCGGTCGTGGTCGAAATATGAAAGGCGGAAATATCCACGAATTTATTCGCAGAGCTAATGTAAAAAACACTTCGATCTCTCCTACTCAAGTTGCTGATGAAGTATTATTTTCCAGTCTTGATTTACCGGAAACTTTAAAAGCAACCATTGTCCGTCATGGATATATTAATCTAACACCAATTCAGGCACAGGGAATTCCTGCCATCAGGTCTGGTAAAGACGTGATTGGAATCGCCAACACCGGAACGGGTAAAACAGCTGCGTTTTTAATTCCATTGGTTGAAAATATTTTAAAAGATTTTAATTACAAAGCTTTGATTATTAGTCCAACGAGAGAACTTGCTTTACAAACTCGGGATGAACTAAGAAAATTTTCCGGTAATATGCCGATTTTCAGTACGTTATGTATTGGTCAATCTTCAATGCAGATGCAAGTTTCTCAATTAAGGCATAATCCTCATGTTGTAGTTGGGACACCAGGAAGACTTAAGGATTTAATCAACCGCGGTGTTTTGAAACTCGGAATGTTTAAGATGATAATCCTCGACGAAACCGATCAGATGCTTGATATGGGATTTATCCACGATATCAAAGAAATTATTTCCTATTTACCAGCCGACCGTCAGTCATTGTTTTTCTCAGCAACCGTTTCACCGGCAATTAGTATGTTAATTAATTCTTTTGTGAAAAATCCGGTTACTATTTCCGTTAAAACTCAAGAAACTCTAACCAATATTAAACAAGATTTAGTCAGACTTGATAAAAAAATCGGATCAAAGATGGAAAAACTTTCCTCGCTTTTGAGACAGGAAGAGTTCAAAAAAGTTTTGGTTTTTGGCCGGACCAAACATGGAGTGGAAAGAATGGCGAGAGACTTATTTCAAAAGGGATTTAAAGTTACTTCAATTCACGGAGATAAAGCCCAATTTCAACGTCAACAGGCAATCCGCATGTTTAAAGAAGACGTTGTGAAAATCATGGTGGCGACTGATGTGGCGGCCCGAGGACTTGATATTGCCAATGTTTCTCACGTCATCAACTATGATATTCCCCAGACTTACGAAGATTACATTCACCGCATCGGCCGAACCGGTCGGGCCAACTTAAGTGGAACAGCTTTGACGTTTGTAGAGGAATAAGTAAGTCTGTATAATTATTAACATGAACGACTATCAAGTCGAACTGGAATTTGCTAAGAAGTTGGCTCTTAAAGCCGGCGAAATAATCACAAAAAACTTTCTTCATTCAAAAATTACAACAAAAGCAAATTTAACACCCGTCACGGAAACCGACCTGGCAGTATCAAAAATGGTGACGGAAGAAATTCAAAAAACTTTTCCTAATCATCAAGTTATGGACGAAGAATTACAGCATGAAAAAAGTAATGCGGAATATCTCTGGATATGTGATCCGATTGACGGGACAATCCCCTTCTCTCATCATATCCCGACCTCAATGTTTTCTCTTGCCCTTTGTCATAATGGTGAACCGATGGTTGCTGTTACTTATGATCCTTTCATGAAAAGACTGCTTTATACAAAATCAGGCAATTCTTCTTATATGAATGAAAAAGAAATTCACATTAAACCAGGAAAATTTATAACTGGGGAATATATTTTTGGAATTCCTTATTGGAATCGAAATTTTGACACAAATAAATATCTTGATTTAGTTTTTAAAAAGAAAATTTGGATTACTTATGTAGAATCAATAGTTTATGAGTCCATGATGATTGCAACCGGAATCTCAAAAGCTTTAGTGACTGTTGCTGCCAGTCCTTGGGACCGGGCGGCTGCAAAAATGATCATCGAAAACGCCGGCGGTATTTGCACCGATGAAAATAATGAGAGATTACCCGTTTTTGGCAACCCGAAATATTTCATTGCCACCAATCATGAGGTTCATGACGAGGTGATGAAAATTATACAACAGTGTCTCCATAAATAAAATATTGGTCTATCGTCAAAAATATCTTCTTGCAACAGTCTAAAAGCATGTTTTTGTAGGTTATAAGCGATTGACAGGGATTTGGAGGTGTTATTAAATAAGGACGGACCTTAATTAAAGACAGTCCCAACTATGCCTTCAAAAAATATAATTAAAACCTATTTGAAAAATAGTTATTACCACATCTATAATCGCGGTGTCGAAAAGAGAAAGATTTTCATTGACGAACAAGATTATAAAGTTTTTTTATCATATCTGAAAATATACCTAACACCAAAAGAAGAATCGATTAAAGACATTCTGAATATTGAAGATTATAGTTCTAGCAACTTTGAGAGTAAAAACAAAATTATTACGGAAATTTATACTTTAAACAATTTTTTTGAAAAAATTGAACTCATTGGTTATGTCTTAATGCCTAATCATTTTCATTTAGAATTGAAGCAACACGGTAAAAAAGATATTGAGACTTTTATGCGCAGTTTAATTACAAAATATTCAAAGTATTTTAATAAAAAATATAATCGAGTAGGCCCATTATTTCAAAGTAGGTATAAAGCAATTTTAATTCAAAGTACCGAATACTTATTATATTTGAGTAAATATATTCATCGTAATCCACAAGAACTTTTTGTTAAAGATCAGCCGCTCGAGTCTTATCCTTGGAGTAGCTATCCTGTTTATTTAAAAAAATTTTCAATTAGTTGGTTAAAAATGGATTTTATAAATAATAATTTTTTAGAAAATGGAAACTTTTCTATTAATTTATATAAGGATTTTGTTGAGCGTGAAATTGACCAAGAAGAACTAAAAAATAAAGCGTTTAATAATTTGAAGATAGACAATTAGGGACCCTCTTTTTATAAGGTCCGTCCTTAAATAAGGACGGACCTTAATTTGATATACTATGATTGACGTGAAAAACCAATACGTGATTCGTCAGATGACAAAATCCGATCTAGACCTTGCTATTTCTTGGGCTGCTAAAGAAGGCTGGAATCCAGGACTTCATGATAGAGATGTTTTTTATAATACAGATCCTAAAGGATTTTTTATGGGATTTCTTAACGGGAAACCTATTTCTTGTCTCTCTGCTGTTTCATACGGAAAAATTTTTGGTTTTATGGGATTTTATATTGTTCATGCTGATCATCGTAACAAAGGATTTGGAATTAAAATTTGGAATAGAGCGATTGATTATTTAAAGAATCAAAATATTGGTTTAGACGGAGTCGTTGCTCAACAGGAAAACTACAAGAAATCAGGATTTAAATTAGCTTACAGAAATATTCGTTATCAAGGAACGGCTAAAAAAAACAAAACAAGTGACAGTAATATTATCAAAATAAATTCAATTCCTTTTGCCAGCTTAATAAAATATGACAGTCAACTTTTCCCTGTTCCCCGCCCCCAGTTTCTTAAACACTGGATTTCCGAGCCAGAAAGTTTGACATTAGGTTACTTAAAAAATAATAAATTATTTGGATATGGAATGATTCGCAAATGTATTACCGGTTACAAAATCGGTCCTCTTTTTGCAGATAATAAAATAATTGCTGAAGATCTATTTAAAACATTAAATAATTTTGCCGCCGGTTCTCCAATATTTCTGGATATTCCTGAAGTAAATAAACATGCACTTGAATTGGTTAATAAATATAAAATGAAGCCCATGTTTGAAACTGCTAGAATGTATACAAAGAAACCGCCAATTATTAATTTAAAAAAAGTGTTTGGCGTGACCACTTTTGAAGTTGGCTAAAAAATTATGAAAGAAAATAAAAGTTTATTTAATACGATTACACAAATTGCTATTCCCGTTTTGACAGTTGGAACTCAGATTGCGATTGCGCTAAAATATCCGCAGTGGGGATTAGTAATAAATTTGATTTCCCAACCGTTTTGGATTTATTCGTCATGGAAGGCTTACAAAAAAGCCGGTCAAGTTGGCCTTTTAGTTACAACAATAATGGTGACTATAGTTATATCTCTCGGAATAATAAATTATTTTTTTAGATAATTAATTTGATGGATAAAAAAAGATCTGAAACAACTTTATTTTTAATTGAATCTCTTGATGGTAAAATTTCTACTGGTGATAGTGATAGTCTTGATGTTGACTTAGACTTTAAACGAATTTCCGGAGTAAAAGAAGGACTTCATCAATACTACGAAATAGAAAAAACCACCGATCCTTTCTCGTTTAATACCGGGAGAGTAATGGCGAAAATTGGCGTCAATACAAGAAAAAATGAACCGATAAAAATGGACTGTAGTTTCATTATTTTAGATAATAAGCCACATCTGGATTCGAAAGGTGTGGAATATTTAGCAAAATGGGTAAAAGTTTTATATCTTGTCACAACAAATAAAAATCATTCTGCCTTTAAATTAAGATCAAAATTTAACAACATTCAAATTATTTTTTATCAAGATAAAGTCGACCTTAATAATTTGCTTTTTAAAATGAAATCGGAATATGGAGCAGAAAAAATTACAATACAATCTGGTGGAACAATTAATTCTTCGTGGATTAGACAGGGTTTGATTGACTATGTGTCAATTGTCATTGCCCCTTGTCTAGTTGGAGGGGAAAACACCCAATCACTAATTGGGGGAGAATCATTACATGATGAAGAAGATTTGAAAAAAATAAAATCTCTAAAATTGATTAAATGTGAAGTTTTGGAAGATTCCTATATTCATCTTTTTTACGATGTAATTCAAGAAACAAAGGTTGATAAAAAAATTCTCAAAACTGACATCAACATATGAAAGACGTTAAGATTGATGCAACATGGAAAGCAGTTTTAAAAGCAGAGTTCCAGAAACCATATTGGGAAGAACTGACCGAATTTGTTCGCCAACAATATTTATCAGGCAAAGCATATCCCCCAGCAAAAAATGTTTTCCGGGCCTTTGATCTTTGTCCAGTTGACAAAGTCAAAGTTGTTATCGTCGGACAAGATCCTTACCATGGACAAAGACAGGCAAACGGTTTATCTTTTGCCGTTAATGATGGAATAACTCTCCCACCGTCACTTAAAAATATTTATAAAGAAATTCACGACGATTTAGGAATTGCTCCATTACCCTCTGGTAATCTTTCCCGCTGGGCAAAGCAAGGAGTATTGATGTTAAATAGCGTTCTGACCGTTGCAGCCAATATGCCCGCGTCTCACAAAGAAAAAGGCTGGGAAAAATTTACTGATGCGGCAATAGAATCTCTTAACGAAAATCGCCAAAATATTGTTTATTTACTCTGGGGTAAATATGCCCAAACAAAAGGCGAAGTAATAAATCGAGAGAAAAATTTGGTCTTAACATCTGGTCATCCTTCACCCTATTCAGCTCATTTATTTTTTGGCAATCATCATTTTTCAAAATGCAACAAATATCTAAAGGTACATGGAATTAAAGAGATAGATTGGAGATAATTTTTTGATATAATCTGGGCATGAACATTAAAGATCTAACTCATGAAGTCGAAGAGGTTTCAAAAATTTATTCTAAAAGATTTGACATTGATCGTGACGGCAATTGGTTTGTTCTTAAACTTCAAGAAGAAATGGGTGAGCTTATTCAATCTTATTTGATGATGATTAAACAGGGTCGCCATAAAGGGAAAACAGAGGAAGAAATAAAAGATAATTTCCGAAATGAAGTTGCTGATGTTTTCAGCCATGTTCTATTATTAGCCAAATTTTATAAGATAGATTTAGAAAAAGAGGTTGAGGAAAAATGGCTGAAGTGGAAAAAATAATTTGTTACAATAACTAAGTTATGTTTAAGAAAATTAATCTTCAGATAAATAGACTTGATTTAATAATTGCCATCTACATCGCCAGTGTGGCAATAGCAGAATTGATGGGAGGAAAGACATTTCCTATTTTACAAATTGGTAAATTTACCTGGAATGCCAGTGTGGCCATTTTTGTTATCCCAATTATTTTTTCCATCAACGACGCGATTGTTGAAGTATTTGGCGTAGCCAGGGCAAAGAGCGTTTATCGATCCAGTTTAGTAACGATAGTTATATTTATGGCTTTTGCTTTTTTGGCAATCAAACTTCCCCCTTCAACCCGCTTTAAGAATAGTGAAGCCGCTTATGATTTGATTTTTGGTCAGTCGGCCAGAATTGCATTTGCCAGTTTACTTGCTTTTACAATTTCTGACTTCGTTGACATCGTTGTTTTTCAAAAAATTAGGGAAAAAATTGGTAAAAAAGCATTGTGGTTGAGAAGTAATCTTTCCAATTTTATTTCCCAGTTTATTGATACAAGTATATTTATGTTTTTGGCTTTTTATGCTTTTAACAAGGGAGTTGCTGATAATTTTTCATTTTTATTTAGTTTGATTATTCCTTATTGGCTGCTTAAATGTTTCATGTCAATCATTGAAACTCCATTTGTTTATTTGGCAGTTCGTTGGTTAAAGGGAGAGACAAAAAAATGAAAGTGACGATGGTAATGCTTTCGTCTATTGACGGAAAAACTACTCAAGGAAATAACAAAAATGTTTATGTCTGGTCTTCAAAGGAAGATCAAGAACACTTTTTTTCCCTAATTAAAAAACATAATTTAATTATCATGGGTCGGGCAACTTATGAAGCTTCGAAATCGGTAATTAAATTAGAAAAAGATAAATTAAGAATTGTTTTAACGCATAGTCCCAAAAAATATTTTAATCAATTTGTTAAGGATCAATTGGAATTTACCAATGAAAGTCCTAAAGAATTATTAAAACGATTATCATTATTAGGGTATAAACAAATCCTATTAGTCGGCGGTAGTACTATTAACGGCTTATTTTTAAAACAAAACTTAGTTGATGAATTTTATTTAACGATTGAACCGAAGATTTTTGGGTCTGGAAAAAATATTGTTGAAGGACAGTTATTAGATAAATGTTTGCAGTTAATCAGTATTAAGAAGTTAAACAAAGCTGGGACATTGCTTTTGAAGTATAAAATCAATAAATAATTAAAATTTTTATATTATACTCTTCACTATGAATAAAAAACTGCTATTATTCGTATTTTTTGGAGTTATAATAATAGGAGTTGTTGGACTATATTTTTATAATATGAAAAAAACTACCAAGACTGCGGTTCTTCATACAGAAAAAGGTGATATAACTATTTCTTTGAATTCAGATCAAACACCAAAAACAGTCAGTAATTTTGTTACTCTGGCCAAAAAAGGATTTTATAATAAAACGATCTTTCACCGGGTCATTAAAGGATTTATGATCCAAGGAGGCGATCCTAAAGGAGACGGCACTGGTGGTCCAGGATACAAATTTGACGATGAACCTTTTACGGGAGAATATACACGAGGAACGGTTGCTATGGCCAATGCCGGCCCAAATACAAATGGCAGCCAATTTTTTATTATGCAGGCTGATAATCCCCTGCCAAAAAATTATGTAATTTTTGGAAAAGTTACTGAGGGAATAGACGTAGTCGATGCAATTGCCGAGTCGTCAGTTCAGCTAAGTTCTTCCGGAGAAATGTCAACTCCAGTTACCCCAGTAAAGATTCTTTCAATTGATGTAAAATAGTTTACATGGATGCAATAAAACGATATAAAATCATTCTTTCTTTAATTACTTCGCTTGTTCTAACTTTTGTTATCACTAAGACAATTTTTTTCGCCGGTGTTCCGAAAATAAACAAAGAAAAAATTAATAGGACAATAAAAAATACTAAAGACAGTTTAACAATTTTTAAAAACACTTTTGCGTATAAAATGTCTCCAAAAAAGATTGACTATCAGCAGGTATTTTCAGATGTTCCGACGGTTGATTTTGAAATGGTTGCAATTGAACCGACTCCAATCTCGACAAACCCGTTCCCCACAATATACATTAATCCAACTGAACCACCCGTACCAACTCCAACGGAAATTATTTTAGTGAAAGCGACTCCAACTATTTATAATCGATTTCCAACGGCTATTCCAACAGTCAAAAAAAAACCTACCAGAACTCCAACTTCAAAACCAGAACCGACCGCAAAACCAATTAATGATACGTTAAAAATATCAAATCCTTTAGATCAGCCTTACTACAATCCAAGCTTAGCTTATAAATGTTATAACACAGATAAATTCATAGAGGTTTATGCCGATGGTATCAGTCCGGTTAGCTGTTACTCAAAAGTTCAATCTTTTGTCAGTTCCAACCTGACATCGGTTTCGATTTTGGGAAAAAGCATTCAAGTCCACAAAAAAGCTTATCCGGCCTTTAAAGCAGTGTCAGATGCGTTAAGTGAAAACAGCGCGGCCAAAAAATATAAAATAAACACAATTGGAGCATATATTTTTCGTTGTAATGTAAATGCTTCGACTTCAGGTAAAAACGATCTATACAGTGAAGGTTGTGTCCTTTCAGCTCATTCTTTTGGAATCGCTGTAGATATAAACTGGGATGAAAATTGTAACGGTTGTTCTTCCTTCACTATGCCTATGGAAATAGTTGATATTTTTGAATCTTATGGGTTTCGCTGGGGTGGACGGTATAAATCAGTATTTGGCTCAAGAATTGATCCAATGCACTTTGAATATATGTACGATCTGTGTAAGGATCTGAAATAGTTCATCAAGTTTGTCAAGTTGATCAAGTTTCTCAAGTATCATTTTCTTCTTTATAAACTTGGAACTTTATAACTTGATAAACTCTTTGGCGTCGTTTAATATTAATTCATGGAAATTAAGGAAGCTATTTTGCGTTTTTTAGAATACTGTGAATTAGATAAAAACCTTTCTTTAAAAACGGTAAAAATGTACAGCTACTACCTGAATTTTTTTCAAAAGTGGTTATTTTTAGATAAAAAAATTGAAGATTTTGATGTTGGGAAAATCGACGATAACATTGTCAGGAACTTCCGATTATATCTTTCTCATGAGTATAAGAATCCAGATAAGGGTGCTCTGAAGCGCCAAACTCAAAATTACTTCTTGGTAGCACTCCGAAGCTTCCTCCGCTACCTCGTCCGCCAGCGCGTCCAGTCGCTCTCTCCAGATATGGTCGAGCTCGGAAAAAATCGAGATCGAATAATAAAATTTTTGTCGCCAGTTGAATTAAAAAGATTGTTTGAAGTTGTTAATCCAAAAGACGAACAGGGGCTTAGAGATAGGACGATTTTGGAGGTCCTTTTCTCAACGGGACTCCGGGTTTCTGAACTGGTCGCCTTAAACCGTGAACAAGCCAATATTCAGTCCGGAGAGTTTGGAGTGATAGGAAAAGGCGGGAAAGCCCGAGTGGTATTTTTGTCAAAACACGCCAAAGAATGGCTGAGTCTTTATATGGCTAAAAGATCCGATCCATATAGTCCTCTTTTTATCCGTTATTCGGGCCCCAAAGGTAAAGAAGGATTGACAGATGAGAGGTTAAGGCTTTCTGCCCGTTCGATTGAAAGGATGATCGATAAGTATCGAAAAAAAGCCGGAATTCTTTTTAGGATTGGCCCACATATTCTTCGCCACAGCTATGCCACGGATCTTCTTCAACACGGCGCAGATCTTAGATCGGTTCAGGAAATGTTAGGGCACAAAAATATTGCCACGACACAGATCTATACCCATGTGACAAACTTTGGATTAAAACAGATACATGAGAAGTTTCATTCTGGCAATAAATAATTTATGAAAATATTAAAATATAAATTTGAAATTATTTTAGGATTTTTGATTGCCCTTTATATCGGCTACTTTTCATTTTTAACTATTCTCCGTCATAATAGTTTAAATTCAAATTATTATGATCTAGCAATCATGGATCAGACCGTTTATAACACTTTTAGGGGAAGAATATTAGAGCTTACAAATCCGGAAGGAATCAATAACTTTAAAAGGATGGCAATACATAACGATATTGTACTAGCTTTACTAGCCCCTTTTTATAATATATTTTCCGGCCCCCAAACGCTGTTAGTAATCCAAGCAATCGTCATCGCTTTAGGAGCGCTGCCAATTTATCTATTAAGTAAGTTGTTTTTAAAATCAAAATATTTAGGGATTATTTTTGCTTTTGTTTATTTGATGTATCCCCCACTCCAGCGAGCTAATCTTTTTGATTTTCACCCGGTAATGTTGGCAACTTCCTTTTTGCTATTTATGTTTTATTTTTTTATCTCAAAAAAATATTGGTTTTCAATAATATTTTTTATATTATCCATATTTTCAAAAGAGCAAATACCTTTAACAACAGCTGTTTTTGCTTTTTTGATGGCCATATTTGCCTACAAAGAAAATGACCGAAAAAAACTTTTTTTCTCAAGCTTGATCTTTATCGTCAGTCTGTTTTGGTTTGTTACCTCCATTTGGATAATTATTCCATATTTTAGAGAAGGACAACATTTTGCTTTATCTCGTTATCAGAATTTTGAAGGGGGACCAACAGGAGTGATAAAAGGATTATTAACAAAACCTCAAAATTACTTTAATTTAATCTTTCATATAGATAATTTAAAATATTTATTTTTATTATTATTTCCTGTCTCTTTTTTTTCTTTAGCCGCTCCAATCTTTTTATCAATGGCAATACCCGAATTTATGATAAATTTTTTAAGTACTCATTGGCAAATGCGAGGTATAGATAACCACTATACGGCGGTAATTATTCCATTTGTTTTTATAAGCGCAATATTTGGTGTAAAGGAAGTAATGAAAAGAAAAATATTGGATGCTAAGAGAATTTCAATATTAATAATTGTTTTTACCTTAATAATAAGTTATTACAAAGGATTATTACCATATTCTAAAGATTCTTCATTAAGATTATTTTTAACTCATAAATTCGAAATAGACAGTGTTAAGATTTGGGAAAATAAATTAAAGAATGAAAATATTTCTGTTTCAGCATCAGAGAAGTTAGGTTCTCATTTTAGCCAAAGAAAAAAAATATTTCGTTTTTCCGAATCCTATAAATACGCCGATTATGTCCTAATTTTAAGGAACGACATTTATAATGATTGGTTAGACAAAAAAAAATCCATAAAAGATTATGAAAAATTAAAAATTGATAAAAATTATAATATAATTTACAAGGACAATGATTTAGAAGTTTACAAAAAAATATGATTTCAATTATTATCCCATTTTATAACGAAGCAGAATCTTTACCAGTGTTAGTTGAGCAATTAATTAATACAATGGACAAGATCAAACAGGATTACGAAATCGTATTGGTTGATGATGGATCAAACGATAATTTTCTCCCGATTAAATCGGGATTCAATTTTCAATCAAACATTAAATTTTTAAAACACAAAAAAAAATTAGGAAAGGGGTCGGCATTGAAGACAGGCCTTGATAATTCTACTGGGGAAACAATTATTTTTATGGATGCGGATTTACAAGATGACCCAAAGGATATCCATAAGTTTTTAAAAAAAATTAATGAAGGCTATGATTTTGTGAACGGAATCAGAACTAATCGGCGGGAAAACTTTTTAGTAAAGAGTTATTCGTATTTAGCAACAAAATTTTTAAAAATTTTTCTCCATTCTCCCTTTACCGATATTAATTGCGGTTTCAAAGCATTTAAAAAAGAAGTTTTAAAGGACTTTAACTTTTACGGAAATAATTTTCGTTTTTTTCCACTGGCCACTTACTTAAACGGTTATAAAGTTTCAGAAATTCCAGTCGTGAACAATCAAAGAAAATACGGAAAAACAAAGTTTGGAAAATCAAAAATATTTATTGGCATTCTTGATACCCTGACCGCTTATTTTTTATTTAAATTTTCAGAAAAACCGCTTCACTTTTTTGGAATGATTGGAGGATTTTTATTTTTTACCGGTTTTTTAATAAGTTTGTATTTGACAATTGAAAGACTTTTTTTTGGAATATTATTAATAACCCGCCCATTGCTTTGGTTAGGAATACTTCTAATTATTATTGGAATTCAAATTATTATGACGGGAATTATTGGAGAGTTAATCGTATACCTAAACAAAAAATCTAGTTCTTAAAGTTCATCAAGTTATAAAGTTTGTCAAGTAAATTAAAAAAATTCTTTATAAACTTTAAAAACTTGATAAACTTGATAAACTTAATGAATGAACCCTGTTCTTGCCCTCATCATCGCCAACATCATCTGGGGTATGGCATCGCCAATCTTTAAGTTTGCGCTTACCAATATTCCTCCTTTTACTTTGGCGTTTATTCGCTTTTTTTTTGCCGGACTAATATTTTTGCCCTTGGCTTTGAATAAATGGCAAAAGTTAACAGTTAAACAATGGCTTGAGATATTATTGGTGGGCTTTTTTGGTATTACCATAAATATTTCCTTTTTCTTTTTAGGACTCCAAAAAACAGAAAGTATTAATGTGCCGGTGATCGCCTCTTCCGGTCCGGTATTTATTTATTTACTGTCAATAATATTTCTCAGGGAAAAGCCAAAATTAAAAGTATTAACGGGGATGTTGATTGCCTTAGCTGGAGTTTTATTTATTATTTTATCGCCTCTGGTTTTAGACGGGAAAAAATTTGTTTTTGGGGCAGTTGAAGGAAACCTATTTATTTTAATAGCAACTTTTGGGAGCGTCTTTCAAACGATTATAGGTCGTGATATTTTAAAGAAAATTAATGCAATTCAAGTTGCGGCAATTACTTTTTTATTTGGCAGTTTAACTTTTATACCATTTATACCGAAAGAATTTGCCAGTTGGGATATTTCTTTTCTGAATAACGCCGGATGGACTGGAATAATATTTGGCGTATTTTTTTCTTCTGCTCTTGCATACTTTTTATTTTATTATGGTGTTTCAAAACTTAAGGCTCAGGATGTAGGAATTTTTACTTATATCGATCCGTTAGCTGCAATTCTTGTTGCTGCTCCCCTGCTCCACGAATATCCAAATTTATTTTATATTATTGGAGCCATATTAATTTTTGGAGGAATTTATTTAGCTGAAGGAAGAGTACATTGGCACCCACTACACAGGTTAAGAAAATAATAAATAATAAATTTCAAATCACAAATAAATTTTAAATAATAAATATTAAATCGTTTGAAAATTATAATTTTAGATTTATGATTTATTTGGAACTTGGTATTTAGGATTTATGATTTTTTGGTAAACTATACTATGACTAAAATCTTAATCACCGGTGCAGGAGGTTACATCGGTTCCGTTGCCACTGATTTGTTTTTAAAATCGGGATACCAAGTAGTCGGTCTTGATAATTTTCAAACGGGCTATAAAGAACCGTTAGAACTTTTAAAAAACAAATACCCCAATAAGTTTAGGTATTATGAAATAGATTTAAAAAACGACCTCTCCCCTATTTTTGAAAAAGAAAAGGACATTACCGCAGTTGTTCATTACGCCGCATCATGTCTAGTTGACGAGTCGATGAAAGATCCTGGTAAATATTTTTTAAATAACGTATCGGCTACAGCAAATCTTTTGGCATCGATGGATAAATTTAATATTAAAAACATTATTTTTTCTTCAACCTGCGCAGTTTATGGCGAGGCAGAATATTACCCGATTGACGAAAAACACCCTCTACGTCCCTCGACTCCCTACGGAGCCTCCAAAAAAATGGCCGAAGAGGTAATCCAATGGTTTGGAAAAATTAAGAGGATACAGTATTGTATCCTCCGATACTTTAATGTTTGCGGAGCAACTGGCGATGGATCAATCGGCGATTCAAAAAAACCTTCGACATTATTGGTCCAAAATGCCGTCCGCGGTGCACTTGGAATCGAAAAATTTTATCTCACTTGTCCCGAAGTAGATACTCCTGATAAAACCCCAATAAGAGACTATATTGATGTAGTTGATTTAAATGAAGCCCATTTGAAAGCTTTGGAATATCTTATTAAAACTAAAAAAAGTGAAATAATAAATCTGGGAACAGGAACAGGAAGTTCAGTTCTTGAAGTTGTTAACCAAGTTAAGAAGCTAACCGGTGTCGAAATTCCGATTGAAAAAGCCAATATAAGACAAGGTGACGACGCTAAAAAAATTGCCGATATTTTAAAAGCGGAAAAAGTTTTAGGTTGGAAGCCAACCAGAAAAATTGAAGATTCAGTCAAGTCACTTATCATCTGGTACAAGAATCATCCTCAGGGATGGGAAAAATAATTGGTATAATATTAGTCGCAAGCGGGATTAGTTCATCGGTAGAATATCTGCTTTCCAAGCAGAGGGGACGAGTTCGACTCTCGTATCCCGCTCTTTAGACTGTTAGGACACTCTAAAGTAATGTTAAACAAAAAAATCTTCTTAGTTTTTATCTTCGCATTCCTTATCCGTTTAATTGTTCTTAATCAATCCTTATGGTTAGATGAGGCGGTGACAGCCAATGTTGTTAAGAACTTTAATCTCACACAAATTATTAACAAATTTTCACCGACCGATTTTCATCCTCCGCTATATTATCTATTCATGAAATTGTGGACGAATTTTTTTGGCTATTCAGAAATAGCATTAAGAATGCCATCGGTTCTGCTTAGTTTAATGACGGGTTATATTGTTTATTTAATTGGCGGAGTATGGGCAGCGGCATTTTTTCTATTTAATCCGTTAATTGTTTATTATTCTCAGGAGGCAAGGATGTATATAATGGCAACATTTTTTCTTACGACGGCTTTATATTATTTCTTGCGATCTGTAAAACTGGATTCCCGCCTTCGCGGGAATGACAAAAATTCCTTATTTTTTGGATTATTTATTTCTTTAGCGTTTTTAACCTTTTATGGATCGATATTTTTTATTGCCGCAATGTTTTTGTATTTGTTATTTATAAAACAATATAAAGTTTTTTTTGTTTCTTGTTTCTTGTTCCTTGTTTCTTTTGTTTTAATCAGTCCCCTGTTTTATCAACAGCTTATTAATTCCAAGATTGCTCTGATCAATGTAGCTAATTGGTCGGCCGTGTTGGGAAAAGCCAATATTAAAAACTTATTGTTAATTCCAATCAAGTTTTCGATTGGCAGAATTAGTTTTTATCCGAAGTGGCTGTATTGGGGAATAGCCGGAACATGGACAGGATTTGTTTTGTTTACAATAAAGACAGTCTTAAATAAGACAGTCTTTATTAAGACTGTCTTTTATTTATTTATTTTTCCGTTGGTTTTGGGATTTTTAGTTTCATTTTTTGTTCCCATGTTACAACATTTTAGATTTATCTATTTGATTCCTATCTTGGCAATCATTTTAGCCTCTGGAAAAAATACTTCAATGTATCGATACATTATATTTTTTGGATTTCTTATTTTTTCATTAGCTTATCTATTATTTCCCCAATTTCATCGGGAGGATTGGAAAAGTTTGGTTAAAAGTTTACCGAGAGATAAAATAGTTTATATGATTAAAGCTTCTGGCGATCCAGTTAAATACTACAATGAAAATTTGACTATCAATGAGTTAAAAAGTTTATCAAGTTCATCAAGTTTATCAAGTGAAATAGTTGTTATTCCATATACTGCTGATATCTACGGGCTAGATTATAAGAGCCTTTTAAATAAAAACAGTTACCAGCTAAAAAAAGAAGTCAGTTACCGTGAAGTTACTTATGAACAATGGATTAAAAAGTAGTTACAGGTATTTTTCTATATTC
>ERZ1292625.115-Hain-H41-01um-R1-115-length-130305-cov-27_pt1 | contig 130305 bp, 159 predicted proteins | sample MGYA00564400_ERZ1292625 | MGnify/ENA primary metagenome ERZ1292625 (study PRJEB36523, sample SAMEA6512639) | groundwater metagenome | collected 2019-01-08 | study: AquaDiva: Metagenomics assemblies of 32 groundwater samples | reverse complement strand
TACCGCAATTCATTCATTGGCTTGAAAGCCAAGGATTTCTTGCGGAATGATTAATGAAAGAAAGGCAGTTAGGGCTATTTTATTTAATAATAATAAGGAAGTTGCTGTGATGAATGTAGCTGAAAATAATTATCACAAAATTCCAGGCGGGGGAGTTGAGGATGGAGAGGACTTGCAAATGGCTTTAATTAGAGAAATAAAAGAAGAAGCCGGAGCAACAGCAAGAGTTATTACAGAACTTGGGAGAATTATTGAAAAAAGGACGAAATACTCTTTTAAACAAGAATCTTTTTGTTTTATTGCAGAAGCTTTAACAATAAGTGTGCCCGAATTTACAGATGATGAAAAAAAGGCAGGATTTTCCATATCTTGGATGCCCTTAGAAAAAGCGATAAATTTATTTGAAAAAGAGAGACCCGAAGAATATTCTGCAAAGTTTATGCACTTTAGAGACTTATGTTTTTTAATGGAAGCAAAAAAGTCAGATAAGTTTGTATAGGCTTTTAAAATACTTGAGACTCATCTAACTCCCGCTACTTTATTTTTTTAATTAGAATTTTCATCTTGGTTTTTTGCATACTCTCCGTCAATTCTGGTTTCTTCTGCTCGCCCAGCAGAAGTTTCAGCTCTTCTTATCTTTCTACCAATATCTTCTATTTTATCTTTTGTTATAATTAACATATCAAAACCCATTCCAACGGTAGGTTCTTTTGAAGAAGCTGTTTCAATGGTTCCCCGAACTATTTTGCGAGCATCAGGAATTGAAATACGATTCCTGTCTATTTCTTCGCTTCTAATTAATTTTTCTATATACTCTTGAGCGTCTTTTTCGCCACTTCCCAAACAAATGTAATTAAAATCGTTATTTTGAGGTATTCCCTTTAGTACTCCGAATTGATTTATGTGATATAGTGCAAGCTTTGGTTTTTTTACTGCGAGAAGAAAGGTGGATGTGTCTTCTTCACTTATCCCTTCTCTTTGCGTCATGCGGGCATTTAGTTCATTAATATCAATATATCTTCCTTTTTCTATTGCTTCCATAATTTTCTTTAAGCTCTCTTCTGGTGGTGCTTTTACAAGTGCACGGCAAAATGCAAGAGTCTCTCTGTATTCGGTTCCATAACAGGCTAAGGCCCAGGATCCATTAAAGTAAATTTTAGTTGCTTGCTTTTTAGAAATTATATTATCCTCCTCATCAACTATACTTAATTGACGATCGGCTCCCAGCACTATGCCCTCTAGTCCGTGTTCTGCATGAATTCCTACAAGTAAAGTCATAAATTAAGCCATTTTCCTGGGTTTTTAAAATTATCATATCTTTAAGGTATGTTTTAAAAACAAGGTTTATTCAAAGGGTTATGCTATTAATAGGAATAGATGATGCTGGACGCGGTCCGTTGATTGGACCGATGATTCTTGCAGGTGTGCTGATAGAAGCTAAAGATGAAGATGAGTTAAAAGAAATTGGTGCGAGAGACTCAAAGTTGCTTGCACATTCTGAAAGAATTAGAATTGAAAAGTTGATTAAAGATAAAGTTTTGGACTCAAAAATAGTTATTGCTAGCCCGGATGAAATTGATTCTTTTGTTTTTGGTAGAGAAAATTTGAATACCCTTGAGGCAAAGAAGATGGCCGAAGTTATTAATTCGCTGAATAAGGGAAAAGAAAAAACTAAAGTTCTTGTTGATTGCCCTTCAATTAATATTGAATCTTGGCGCAAAAAACTTTTGAGTTTTATTGATAATCTTGAAAATTTAGAGGTTGTTTGCGAGCATAAAGCGGACTTTAATCATCCTGTTGTATCTGCGGCTTCTATTTTGGCGAAAGTAAGACGAGAAGAAGAGGTTGATAAATTGAAGAAGGAGTATGGAGAAATTGGTTCTGGATATCCTTCTGATCCGACAACGCAGGAATTTTTGAGGGAGAGAGGAAAGGAGCTTGAGAATTCTGGTATATTCCGTAAGTCTTGGAGCACTTGGCAGACTCTTTTCGGTAAGGTGGATAGAAAAGCTAAAGGAGTTCAGAAAAAGCTGTTCTAGAGAGCATCAAATAGCTTTGAAGAAGCGTATTTATCCATTCCATCTCTATCGACTAAAAAGAAGTGTAAATGTCCACATTCTCCATTGCCATAACTTCCAGAAATTAATGCACTACCATCTTGAAAATAAATGGCCCTAATAATTTCAGGGTTTTCTTGATTGGTTTGTATTATCCTCTCACTGATTATTGTCTTCCCAATTAAATCTCTTGCTGTGAATTCACTCTCGTGAAAATCTGAATTTATACGTTCTCCTCTTCTCGAATTAAATAAGTTTCTTAGAAAAACATCTGAAAGTTCTGATGGAGGCATAGATTTAGAGGAGGGACATCTTTAAATAATTATTCTCCGAGTAGTTTTGTGGTTTACATAAAAAAGCTGGTGATGCAGGGCTTTAAGTCATTTGCGCAGAAGACAGAGATTATTTTTGATAAGGGAATAAATGTTATTATTGGGCCGAATGGAAGTGGGAAGTCATGTTCATATGATACTATAGTAACTCTTGCAGATGGAACTGAAAGAGAGATTGGGAATTTGATTGAGAAACAGATAGCAAAGGCAACAGAAGTCAAGAACATTGATGATGGGGTATATGTCGACGGAGATAATTCTATAGAAATTATTTCTCTCAATAAAATAACTATGAAATCTGAGAAAAAGAAGATTTCTAAATTTATTAAGAGAGAAGGAGATGATTTGTATAGGATAAGGACGAGAAGTGGACGAGAATTGAAGGCGACAAAATGTCACCCGATTATGTCATTCGTTGATGGAAAGGTAGAAAGCAAGATAATTAGCGATCTGGATGTTGGAGGTTTTGTGGCAGTTCCGCGGATAATTGAAATTGATTCAAATAAGCACGATCCAGAATTTGCGCGTTTAATGGGTTATATTATTGGCGATGGATATATTGCTAATGATCGTATCGAATTTGTTAATCAAGACCCTGAGATATTAGAAGATTATGAACGATTGATTGGTGAGCGAGTGTCTTGGGGAATTAGAAAAAGGTCTAACGTGAATGCGACACGCGTATACTCCAGAGATAAAGCTTTTTACGCTAAGATACGAGAGTTATACGGAAAAGATACAAAGACAATAACAAGTAGCTCTAAATGTATTCCTAATTACTTCTTGGGACTTGATAATGAAAGTGTTGCTAATTTGCTTGCTGGCCTTTTTGATACAGACGGGAGTGTTAGAAAAAATATAGGAACAATTGAATATTGCACTAAAAATAAGCAGCTTGCTCGACAGGTTCAATCGCTATTGCTACGTTTTGGCATTCTTTCTAAAATTAAAAGAAGAATGAATTGTGCTACTAATACGGAGAATAAAACGAAACATGAGTATTTTTATCTGTATATTTATGGGGCTGAGAATATACGATCATTTTACGAGAGCATTCCTTTGCGTGTAACTCATAAAAAAGATAATTTAAGACGCATTGTAGAAAAAAGACAGATTGCAAACAATAATGTTGATTTGCTACCACAAGAAATCAACTTAAAGGTAAAAGAGCTTGTTCGGTTACTTGGAATTAAAGTCAAACCATTAAAAAAAGAATATCCTTTGCTCTCGGCTTATTGCGATAATGTATGCGCGCCTTCTCGCCAGGGCATCAAAAGAGTTCTCGAAATTTGCAATCAGAAATTTGCGCTTCTCCATGAAAAATATCATTCTTTAGGGTTAGAACAACATAATTTGATAGAATTTATGGACATGCTCAACCTTTCTGCTCCGCAAACATCAATGGCCATCGGTCTCAATAAGGAAATTATACGTAATGTATGGGCTACTGGAAAATATACTGCTCGTACTGAAAACGTGCAATTACTAAAGAGCTACGTGGTAAAATCTTTCCTTACAAGAATTCAAAAAATAAGTGAAATACTAACTCTCTTGCACAATCTTTCCCATTCTGATATTCTGTGGGATGAAATCGTTTCTATTGAGAAGCTCGACAAGCCAGCATTTGTCTATGACCTTACTATTGAAGGAAATCACAATTTTGTCGCTAATTCTATTTTTGCTCATAATTCTAACATATCCGATGCATTATGTTTTGTCCTCGGGAGAATATCAAGCAAATCTATGCGTGCATCTAAAACAAGGAATTTACTTTTCATGGGCACGAAGTATGTTAAGCCATCACATGAGGCTCATGTTGAGATTGTTTTTGATAATAGTGATAGAGTTTTTGCTATGGAGAGAGATGAAGTTTCTATTGCTAGATCGGTGAGGAATAATGGGTTGAGTGTGTATAAAATAAATGGAGAGACTAAGACTAGAGGTGAAGTACTTGAGGCGCTCGCTCAAGCGGGGATTGACCCACATGGCTTTAACTTGATATTACAGGGGCAGATTCAGGCGATTGTTAAAATGCATCCTGAAGAGAGAAGAGAGGTTCTTGAGGAAGTTGCGGGGATTGCGGTATATGAATCGCGAAAGGAAAAGTCTTTACATGAACTTGGAAGAACTGATGATAGGCTGAAAGAGATAAATGCAATTTTAAGAGAGAGAACTGCTTTTTTGAGGAATTTAGAAAATGAAAGAGCTCAGGCTTTAAAGTTTAAAGAGCTGGAACTTACGATTAAGAGATGTAAGGCTTCGCTTCTCACTAGAAGAATAAATGATAAAATTAAAGAGATTACCGCCTTGGGAAAATCAATTCAAGAGCAGGGAGAGAAAAAGGAGAAGATGAGGGATAGTATTCAAAATATTCAGGGAGAGATTGACGAAATTAATTCTAGAATTGGTGAGATTAACAAACATATTCAGAGAGCTACTGGAATTGAGCAGGAGACGCTAAGAAATCAGATTGCTAATTTAAGAGCGGAGCTTGAGGGAGCAAAAGTAAGGAGAGAGAATTATATCAATAAGAGAGAGGAAATTCAGAGGAGAATAGAAGAGATTCAGAAAAATATTCCTGAATTTGAGAAAGAAATAAAGCGATTGAAGATTGAGACGCCAATTCTTGTGAAAAAGAGAGAAGAGCTTGCTAAAAAGAAAGATGAGCTTGAGAAGATAGAAGAGGAGAGGAGGAGAATTTACGCTGTAAAGACTGAATTGAATTCTTTAAGAGAGAGAATTAAGGATAGACAAATTACGCTGGCTAAAAATGCTCACGACTCTAGTGCGATTTTGAAGCAGATTGAGGACTATACTATTTCTTTGAGTTATGATAATGTTGAATCTTGCAGGGCTAATTTGAAAAGAATTGAAGGACAGATAGTTGAGCAAAAACAGATACTTTTGAATTTTAATAAGGAGGAGATTGAGCTTACTCGAATAGTTTCTTCCTTTGAAAGTGAGATAAGGTCTTCTGATAGGGTTAAAGAACAGATAAAGAAGATTGATATTTGTCCTTTATGTAAGAATAAAATGACTGAAGAGCATGTTTCTCATGTTCTAAGAGATGCAAATCAGACTCTTGAAAATGCTCGGAAAAAGATTGAGGAGTCTCAACATAAAATCGAGGTTATTATTGAAAAAAGACATGAGAAGAATGCTTTAGTTGGAGAATTTGAGAAAGAGCAGTATAAGCTTGAGCGGGAACTGACACAGCATTTGATAATAAAAGATAAGCATGAGCAGCTGAAGAAGATTGTTGCTCATGAGTCTCAAATAAAAAGGGAGATTGTGGGACTTGAAGAGCAAAGGTCCAAGTTAGAACAGAGAGCTTCTGATTTGAATAGAATTGAGGAGCTTTATGGGACTAAAATGATTGAAATTGAGGAAGCTTCTTCAATGACTGCTGATGACGTCGATAGAATTGCTATAATGAAAGAGAGAGAGCTTGAGAAAATGAAAGAGATTATTAAACATGCTAAGAGAGATTATGATTCTATGCAGGCTGAAATTAACGACATAGAGTTAAAGATGAAAGAGAGAATTAATCTTCTAGCTGAAAAAGAGGCTAGCGAGAATGCTATGAATGAGCAGTTCAAGAAGCTTTTCAAGGAAAGAGATGAATTGCAACATAAAACTCAGGAAGGAAATTATGAGCTGACTACTAGGCAAAGTGAATGGAGACAGATTGAGGAGCAGATAAATTACATAAAAGTTGGAGATGCTAAATTAAGAGCGGAGAAGGAAGCGGTTGAGATGGAGATGATTGAATTCCAAGGAATTGAACTGGTAAATGCCTCTCCTGCTCAAATAGAAGAAAGACTTAGTAAATCACAGGAAACGATAAAGACTATTGGCTCGATTAACATGAGAGCTTTAGAGATTTATGATGAGATAAGAAAGGAATATGAGAGAGTGCAAGAGAAAGTTAATACTCTGCAGAAAGAAAAGGAAGATATAATGTCTATTATATCAGAGATTGATGCTAAGAAAAAGAAAACTTTCATGAGAACTTTCCATGGGATAAATGAGAAATTTACTAGTAATTTCTCAAGGTTATCTAGCAAAGGACAGGCATTTTTGCAGATTGAAAATGAAGAAAGTATTTTTGAAGGAGGAGTTAACATTGTGATTAGGCTTGGTAAAGGAAAATTCTTTGACGTTACTTCTCTTTCTGGAGGCGAGCAAACTTTGATTGCGCTATCCCTTTTGTTTGCTATTCAAGAGTTCAAGCCTTATCATTTCTATGTTTTTGATGAGATTGATGCTGCGCTTGATAAGAGAAATTCTGAAAGATTATCTGCGTTGTTAATGCAGTATATGAAGTCTGGACAATATATTACTATTACGCATAATGATGCTTTAATTATGGATGCTAATTTGCTTTATGGAGTAAGTATGCATGATGGTGTTTCTAAGGTTTTGAGTTTGAAGGTTAGTTAGTTATTTAAATAAAGGAAATTTTTTCTTATATGGAACACTTTCCTTTGGTTGATAGATTACATACTGATGTTCTTGAAGAAAAATACGGGCCGATAAAAGCGAAAGTTCTGAAACATTCTAAAGAATTGCGCGAGGCGCATTTGGTAGACAACATGGGAGTTTCAAGAACATATTCCCTTACCTTCTTTCCGAATAAAAAGGAAACTCGCATTGCTAATGTTGAAAAAGAGATATCTAAAGGTTTTCCAATAGGCAAGGCATTTAGGAAACATGGTTATGCTATACGTAAAAATGTCGTTGAAGTTTTTATCTTTAAGCTTACATCAAAACTGAAAAAAGAATTTAAGACGACTGAGAAGAATGCTAAGGCGCGAATTTCTGAGTTCTATGCTAAGAAAAGAGGGGACGAGCCGGTCGTTTATGGATTGGTGTTGGAGATTTATTCCCCTGACTTTAGGCCTGCAGTGATAAATGCAGTAGATAAAATTCAAGACAATGCATTTACTGAAGCATTACTTAATAATGGATTTTCAAAAGAGGAAATTTGGCAACGTATTGGTAATGAGAACTATTGGGGCGATGTTAAGGCTAGATATATGAAAGCTAAGAAAGAGAGTCGGGCTGTTGAATCTATTTTTAAGAAAAAGATAATGAATTATATTAATAATTAAATTAACGTATTCCTCTTAATCTGAAAGGCTCATGAATGCCTCTGCCAAAGTCTATTATTGAGTCATCTTGAAGCCTTGAGAGCCAGCCTTGTCTTGCGAAGGTTTTTGATTGAGAATTGATATAATCTCGATTTACTATATAGAATGTAATATCTTTTATTCCGTTATTATAAAGAAATTCGCCATACTGCTTTGCTAATTTTTCTCCAAATGAGACTGCCATAACTTCTTCTGAACTTAACATTAAGGTTGGGATTTTTATGGGGTTCTCTGGAAGAGTAATTGACTCTTCAATGGCTTTTTCAATATTTTGACTTGAGGGATAAAATTCGCTCCCCGCTCCTAATCCATGAGCTTGAGTTGCCTCTCTTGCTGACAAAGTAATTGGAGAGATTCTAACTAACCTTGATTTTTCTTTAGGGATATAGATTATTCCCTCCCTTATGTAATTTCCATTTGTTGAAATAACGTGATTAGGGCTTTCTTGGATGCGTAGACGAGCATTTTCTTCAAGATTTATTATTTGATATCATTCGTTAGTTAATTCGCTAAGACCTTCGTCGAATGGTGCATAGATACTAGAAGATTCAATTTCTGAATTTGCTTTAGAGATATCTATTGTTAAAGCCATTTTAGTTAATTTTCACCTAGATAAATAGAGCGGATTGCGCCTTCAATGTAATCTATCTTTATTCCTTTTCTTTCTGCAACTCTTTCTAATACTTGATAGGCAAGACCTTTATGATTCATAGTTATTCCTAATAGGACCATTATTGCATCACTATCTTTTATTAGCGGTTTAAAATATCTTGCATAGGATTTTATTGATTTGGTTATTGGTGAGTCATGTTCTACGCTTGGTAGAGCTTCACTCCTTGCGGTTACTATCTTGTCAAGTTCAAATTTTAATTCTTTAGAAATTTCCTCTACCTCGAGTCCGATATGCTCAAAAAACCCCTCAATGCCGTTTCTTTTCCTTTGATTTTTATTGATTATTATTGCGCCTAGAAGACAATCGGAGCGGACAGTTTCTGCCCCATATGCTCGTGCTATCTTTATAGCTTGGGCATCAATATATTGGAAATTCATTTTATTTTTTCGGAAAAGAAACTAAAGCAAAAATAAAAAAAATAATTATGCTGATTAGTAGTAGCTTTCGCCGAATTCTTCTTTAGATGGTCTTCGTGTTAGTAACACAATCAGGACGATTACAAGGACTACAAAGATAATAGCTAGTACAACACTCACTAGGATTGTTGCATTAACGCTACCTGTAGCTCTTCCTTCTGCTCTTGCTGTGTAATTTTCTCGCTTGACAAGCTCGCCGTTTGACGTTATGTCAACAGAGAAATCGTATGTTCCTGCTTTTGAGGCAGTTACATCGAAAACTACGGTCTTGCTTGAACCTGCGGATACAGCGACAGCAGAATCTTCCAAATCAACACTCAAGCCTTCTGGAGTGTCAAATGAAAGCTCGTATACCTGAATTGTATCGCCTGCGTTCACTAGAGTGATTGAGTAGCTCTTAGCTTCTCCAACTCCAAAAGATTTACTTCTGGATGAAGAAACAGCAGAACTGCCTGCGCTTGAGCTTGTTACAACGACTTTCTTTGCAACTCTTGTGACTGAATCTGTATTAGAGGCTTCAATCTCAATGTTGTAAACTCCAGCAGGAGTGTCAGAAGGGATATTCAAGAATAGTCGTCTTTCAACGGCATCTTCCTTATCAGGGTTTGCCTGATCTTCAGGTGATAAATCACCGAAGTATCCTGCTGTGCTTATTCCCAATTCTGGGATTCTAACTCGTACATATGTGTCTTCTGCAAAATGTCTTCCTCTGTTCTTTAGAACGATGTCTAAAGCCAAAGCTTTTCCGGCCATTACTTGGTCGGCATTACTTACAGACAACACTTGTACTTCGTAAGAAGCACGCTGAACTTCTAGCTGAATCAATTGCGGGGTAACTTGTCTGGAGTTGCTCTCTACTGTTATTTCGAGGGCATAGCGTTCGTTCGGATCAATGTCATATGGCATCTTTATATTCAAAAGTCTGCTATATGTTCCATTTGCAATCACGTCAAATCGCTCGGTTACTTCAGATAAGCTGTTCTCGCCAAGGAGTCGTGCAACCACTCGCACATCACTTTCGTCGCTAACAGCATTGAAGATAACTCTAACTGGAATTGTTTCGCCGGCAAAAACGCCTGCGGTTCCGCTAAAGCTTTCAACGCCATTAACTGTAACGCTTCTTATATCGGCAAATGCGCTTACATTAGCAGCAGCAATTGCTACAACTGCAATAAGTGCAATCAACGACACGAAAAGTTTTGATACGTTCATGGTTTTGTTTTAAGTTTAATTAATAATCTACAATTTAGGGCGTATATAAACTTTATGGTAGCTACACTTCGATGCCTTTCTTAAGTAGCAAAAAGTATAAATAGTTCCACTTGGGTATACTCGAATGAGCGTTACGACTATCAAAATATCTCATAGTACCAAAGAGAGGATTGATAAGCTGAAAAAATATAGAAGAGAGACTTATGATGAGGTTATGCATAGGCTTTTGGAAATTCTTAACTTATGTAAGTCAAATCCTGATGCCGCTAGAGGGAAGTTAATGGCTATTGATAAGGTGAGAAAGGAAGAATTTAACTGATTTTTTTGTAAATCTTGAGACCTTCTTGAGAATCTTGAATCATTGTTGGAGATTCATTGATTATTGTTATTGATTTGTCTTTGGGTAGCTCTTTTAGCAAAGAATTCCATTCTTCTTTTGTTGTTGTCTTGTGGCTTTTTTCGCCTTTATCTCCGTAGATTATTCCGGAAAAATGGACGTGCCACTCTTTTTGGGGAAATAGTGCTTTGACTTTGCTATAATCAACGCTTTTATCTCTTGCGAGAATATGTGCAAAGTCTATGCAGAAAGAGCAACCTGTGTCTCTGACTAGGCGAGATACTTCTTCTACGCTGCCGAAAACATTAACTTTGCCCATTGTTTCTGGAGCTAGCTTGATTGACCAGTTGTTCTTTTTTATTTCTTTTAGAATTTCTGCTATGCGGTTTTTGACATTGAGGTAAGTCTGTTCTTTATCATCGCTATAATAACCTGGGTGAATAACTAGAGTTTTTGCGCCTAGCCAATGGCCTACTTTGCAGGCTTCTAGAATGCGTTGCTTTGTAGATTCTGCTTTCTCTTGCTCTTTAGCATTGAGATTGATAAAATATGAGCCATGAATGCTTAGGCTGATGCCCAACTCACGGGCCTTGGCCCCGATTGCTTGCGCATCTGTTTGAGATTTTATGTATGCACTGTAAGTGAAGGCTATCTCGCATGCCCTAAATCCTAGTTTATGATATTGTTCTAGTTGCCCTATTGCAGTTTTAACAGGACCTAGTCCTGCCGGACCAAATGAAATCATGCTATCTTGAAAGGTTTTATATATTAAACCTTATCGGAATTTAAATGAAAGCGCAATCTAGAATAAAAACTCAGCCAAGAAGCGAGCCAAAAAAGCCGAAGCCTAAGATAGAGCGCATAAGATTGGATAGGAGAATAGAAGCGGACTTGAATGATTTTTTCTTTTTTAAAGGGAATCCTTTTTTTGACTTTTCTAGAAAGCTTAAGCCTCATGAGTCTTTTTTATTCGATAGAGAGGCGATAGGCACATTTATGGAATTTAAGCCCGAACAAGAGCAAGAATATTATCTTGATTCCTTGAGACACGCGGGAGAAAGGCTGACTGAACAGGGTAAAGATAGGGAAATTTTAGGATATGAAGTTATTCCTATAAAAAATTATTTTACTATTTTAGGCGAGCCACGTTATCCGCAATACTCTTCTTCGGGTTATTTGATTTTTGCTTATGTTGCTGAATAAATATAATTTAAAATCCATTTAAATTAGTTGCTATCTCGCCCAAATTATCTAGAATGTATTGATGGATTTTCTTTATTATTAAGCCTTGAAGATCTTCTTTCAATTGCCCATGGCAACGAGCCATATCTTTTTCTGGGAAGGCTAATGTTCCTTTAGGATATAGACAATTCATTGAGCTACCTTCGTAATTTCTTAGTTCTAAATCACCTTCTTTTGCTTGAAGTAAAGTTACTTTTATTAGACATTGGTTTGCTCTTTTCCCTTGAATTTCATAACCCCATGATGCTTGAGGTTCTTCATGCACATAAGAGGCTAGAGAACAGCGAACCATTTCCTTTTGGAAACATGAGAGAGAATTGCATGCTGTGTAACTTAGAGTAAAATGAAGTGCAAGAGAAAGAACGATTACTAAAACAAGTATGAAGGTTACAAGACCAGCACTCTCTTTCATGAGATATTATGATTATTTGGATATATAAATTATGGGTTCAGTTTGATTTGCGATAGTTTTTAAAATGATAATTCAATGATTTTTATGGCTAGAGAGATATTTTTTCTTGATTGGAATGTTGATTTGCTATTTGGATTTGAGAATAGAGTATTATCTGAGGGTATTGAATCAATAAGGAAAGGAATTGCTTTAGGAGATAAAATACCTCCGGTAATTGTTGAGACTTATTATAACCCCATTCTTCAGGAATTTGAAAATATAACTGGGATTGTTGATTGCACTGGTGCGCCAGACATAGATTTTGATAAATCTAGAATTTATAGGCTTAGTGATTCTGTTATTCATCCTAAGACTTTGGTTCTTGATGGGGGCCATCATAGGGCCGTTGCCCATTATCTTGAGCGTAAGCCATTGCCTTGTAGATGGCCAAATGATGACGATAAAAGAGGAGTTACTTTAGGCACTTATAATCCGTTTATTTGGAAATTTATTCATGAAATACCTATTATAGAAGGCGTTCTTATTGGAAAAGAGCTATTAGAGTTTGATCATAGAAAAGTAGTGCATGGATTTTATAGATAAATTAAAGACTAACCAGATGTATGGAAGTTTGAACTGAAGCGAAGTTTGTTGCTCCAAGATATTTTATGCCTTTTTCTTCACAGGCAAAAACTATTGAGGATATTGCTTGACCGTCAACAACTACTGCAAGAATTGGCTCTTGGGAGCGATTGATTGTTGCCGCTGCTGAAGAGGTCGCAACAGTTCTTAGTATGCTTCCGCTTGTGGAAAGAAGAATTGTCTTTTTGGTATTTTTTATTTCTTTGTAGGATTCGCGCATTAGTGCTTTGATGTCGCCTTCAAAAGCCGTTATGTTTTTTTTTTGATAGCCGTCATCGCTTGTATACTCGATGCGTTTCATGAAATCTTCTACTGGAACTCTTTTTCTTAGAGCCATGAGTATTTCTTTGCCGGTTAGCTCTTCAACTTCTTTGCCGTCTGGAGCTACTGCGACATACATTATTGTAGCGTTACTTATTACGTTCTTTGCGATTAACTTTCCTCCGCGGTCTCCATCAACAAATAGAGTTAGCTCTTTCTGTTCTCCAAGTTTTGCTATTCCTCTTGGAAGTTTCGCTCCGTCCATACCGATTACATTATTTACTCTATTCTTTAGAAGATTAACAACGTCTGCACGGCCTTCAACAACTATAACTTCGTTACCCGATAGATCTCCGGCTGGAAGTTTTTCTTCGCCGTATTCTTGTATTCTTGCAGCTCTTGATTCTTCTTTAAGATTTTTTGCCATTTCTGGATTGTCTGATGAATCAAGTTGTTCAAGTAATTTCTTTGCGCGGTCGATAATGTAGTCTCTCTTATTACCTCTGACATCTTCAATTTTTGTAACTTCGATTTTTGCTTCTGTTGGGCCTATTCGGTCTATTGTTTCTAAAGTTGCTGCGATGATGGTAGTCTCAGATTTATCAAGGGCGCTTGGAAGTCTTATTTCGCCGACTGACTTGCCATCTATAGTGTTAAGGTCAACTTCTATTCTTCCGATTTTTCCTTCTTTTTGCAATTCGCGCATTTCTAATTCTGCACCTAGAAGACCTTCAGTCTGTCCGAAGATAGCTCCGATTACATCTGGTTTTTCGACAGGACCTTGCGAACTAAATGTCGCATAGACCATGTACTTTATTGATACTGGACTTACTTTTGCCATTTTCTTTTGGCTCTATTCAGAAAGATATAATTTTTACTATATACTAAAAAGATAAGCAAACGCTTAATCTTTCGGTGAATATGAGTAATCAAGAGAAAGATATAACGTATTTAAATGTTTTGAATGAACAAGTAACTTTTATCAGAGAGTTTTTCCCGTCGATTTTTTTGCAAAACATTTATAAATAACACAAGACGACTTGGGATATAAAAAGATGGTGATGAAAACCAACCTTGGTGATGAAAAGGAAGAGTCCTATGTTTTGGACGATAATGAGGTCGACCATTTGTTTGACGACCTTGATGGCTCTTCTTTAGAATAATTTTATTTTTTTGCCCTTTGGGCTTTTTTATTTTTTTAATTCCCCATATACAATAATGTCCTTGTATCTATCAATATTTCTACCTGAGCTACTTTCTGGACTTATTAATTCCTGATTTATAATATGCATATATCGCTCCAGGTAATTTATCGCTTCTTTGTCAGTGTTAAAGAAGAGGTTATGTGATGGTATCTTGGGGCCTATAGGAAGACTTACTATTATGTTGCTTGGAGAAACAATTTTTATATTCTCCCAAAAATTTTCAGGCTTTTCTAAGTGTTCTAAAACTTCAATGCAAACAACTAGAGATTTTCCATTTATATCATTCTTAATTTCTTTCCAAGTTTCTTTTTTTTCTATATCTCCTTCTATAAAAATCGCTTTTGATTTTAAATAATTAATAATTTCTTTTGAGATTGTTATTGCTGAGTCAAACTTATCGATATATACCAAAAAAGGTAATTTTTTGGCTTTTTTTAATGGTAAGTAAGGCAAGCTAAACCCTACTTCTATTATTGAATCAAAGAGATTATACTTTTTTAGTAAAAGGTCGTATCTCTTATTAAACCAACTTTTTTCGGAAAAATTTTTAAGATGAACTAACCTTGTTTTAATATCATTATAAATCTGGTTGTCATAATTATCAAAATGATTGTTATAATAGTTTCGATGGTTTTCAAAATCTTTTTTTGATATTTTAAATTTCTTTAGCAAATAATTAAATAAATCTTCATTCACCTGATGGGTAGAATTTAAAGTTTATTAAGTTTTTTGCAACTAGATAAATTACATCTGTATATGGCCGTCGCGTAGACGATAGAAATCTCTAATATTTCCGAGCTTTTCGTATAGCTTTAATAATTGATCTTGGGCTTCTTTCTTTTCGATTGCGTTCAAGTCGAGAGTTAGATATTTTTCATAAGCTTTCTTAGCTATTTGTCTTTTGTCACGCTTTATGTTGAATTGTGCCAAATCTGAATAGAATTTCTTGTAGTTTGATTTTATTTCTATTTTTTCACGCTCATTTCCTAATGCAAGAGCTTGAGCAAGCATTAAATCTGCGTCTTGGAAGTTTGTTCCTCTGACGTACAACTCTGCGGTTTTCATATAATCTTGAATTTTGCCTTTGAATGTAGTGTTTATCTCTGCGGCAGATTTCATCAACTTTCCTGCTTCTAGAAGCATTCCTTTATCTTCATACATTGCAGATAGTTTTGTTAAAACAAATTTGCGAGTGTCAAAATCAAGGTGAGTGCCTAAAGCTCTTTGTAAGTAATCTATTTTTACGTAGTCCCCCATACTTCCTAGACGGGCTTCAATCTCTTGTCTTGTCCTCTCTTTTACTTCCATACTATCTTGATTGAGGATTTATTTATAAGTATTGTGGTGGCGGTAAAGATTTATCAAGTCAGGCATCTTTGTTGCATGATGAAATGGGGTAAGGGACTATGGGCTTTGTTTATCTTCAATGCGCTTTATCTTGCGGCATTTATTATCTATTACTTTAGCATCGGGAATTATGAATTTCTCATTTATATTGGCGTTGTTGTTCTATTAGGGTTGATTATTCTATTTACGCTTAAGTATAGCAAGCTTGATCTTTTTGCGCTCTGAGGTTTGACTATTTGGGGTTTACTGCATATGCTTGGGGGAAGTTTGCGTGTGGGAGATGGCGTTTTATATCGTTATAGAATTATTGATATTATAGACAAAGGCGGAGACTTTTATATTTTGAAGATGGATCAATTCATTCATTTTTATGGTTTCTTAGTTACTGCGATTGTTATTTACCAACTATTACAACAGCATATGGATAGTCAGAGAAATAAGAAGATGATTATCTTTATCGCTTGGATTGGAGCAATGGGCCTTGGAGCATTAAATGAAATAGTTGAATTTATGGCTTTCGTTGTTCTATCTGAAACTGGAGTTGGTGATGTTTATAATACTGGATTGGATTTGATATTTAATAGTCTTGGGGCGATTGTTGGTGCTTTCATTCAGCACTTTAGAATGCGAATTAAAAGATAACTATGAAAAAAGAAATAAATGCAATTAAAGAGAGAAATAGGAGAGTAGAAATAGACAAATCTTGGGAAATTAGTAAAACAAGAAGAGGAATTATTGCGATTATTACTTATTTACTTGCGGTTTTATTTTTGACCTTGATTAATGCACCCTATCCTTGGCTAAACGCTCTTGTGCCGACATTTGGATTTATTCTTTCTACCTTGACTTTGCCTATTTTCAAGCAAATGTGGATAAATCTACTTAAAAAATAATTAACATATTCTGTAAGGAAAACACTTATAAAACAACTTAATCTCACAAAGTGAGCCCGGATGGCACAGCGGTTACTGCGCGGGATTGCTAATCCCGTTACTCGCAAGAGTTCCCCAAGTTCAAATCTTGGTCCGGGCGTATTCTTTAAGGGATATATACATGGTGAAAAAAGTGTACGCTTTATAAAGAGGGATTTTCTCGCTTTGTTAGGTTGTAGAATTTGATAACTTTTCTTCTATTTGGAGTATTCAAGCTTATTTCTTTTGTTCTATCTTCTGCGGCAAGTTTTAGCTTTTGTAAGGCACTTCTATGTTTTATCCCTATTTTTCTTGCTTCTTCTGGAGTAAGTTTAATAATAAATTCTCTAAATTTTTCTAGGTCTTCATAGATTTCATTCATGTGACTTTCCAAAGGGTCTAATTCCACTTCATCCGATTCTTTACCTATATAGATAACCTTTTCTGGGAAAATATGTTTTCTTCGTAAGAGACCAATAGAACCCTCAAATTTGCTTTCGGGATGTGAAATATAGTCTTCAAATGTTTTTCCAAGAGTTTTCCAATATTCTTTTCCCTGATAGATTTTTCCTGTTTTCGACTTATAATCAACAAATGGTTTTTTAACTATCTCTTGTGGATTATCATTTAATGGAGCAATTGGTTTAATGATTTTGCCTTCTTTGTTTATCTGTCTGCCGTATCCTACAAGAATAAAGTTCAAGGGTTTAATATGTTCATGAAGAGGTTTTCCCTCATTAAATATCCTAAATCTATCAAGCAAGTAACTCGTAGAAATACTAAAGGGAGATATAGAGAAATAATTATCATAATATTCTATAATCTTACTCTCTGATTCGGGGTCATAATGCATTCGTAAAATATCTTTCCATACTTCTTTATGCCATTTTTGATCTTCATCTGTTTCATTTTTCTTTGCAAAAGGATTAGTTAAGTAACCAAGACCATGAAGTTTGTAGAATAGTTTCTTTCCATCCGGAATAATGATTTTTTCACCCTCTTTTCTGTATAAACAGTACCGTTTACTACTAATTCCATAAAACCATATATCTTCCATACCCTCTTCCATTTCTAAAATAGATTTGTCAAAACTGTAAGGATTCAGTTTTCTAAAATTCTCTCGTATTTCATCTGCTAGATGTGGAGGCACAAAACAGCTGTCTGTGTCCATGTAAGCATGATTCTCTCCTTTATCTAAAATGCATTTTTCACAAAGAGCGAGCAATAGTCTTGCTCCAGAAGTAATTACTGATCCAATTATTGGGTTAAAGTAAGTTCCTTGCTTCTCCAACTTGCCTTCTGAAACAAATTGTTTATCACTATAAATATTAATATTGTCTATTTCTTTTTGAGGATGTAATTCTATGTAAATACCGTATGACGTTGCATTATTTAGTATTTTCAATGCTCGTTGTTGACAATCAAGCATTTTGTATTCTGAACTTTCCTTACCTTTCTCCTTTTCAACTACTTTCATTTTATTTTTTATTTCTTGTCTTTTTTCAACAAGTAGTCTAAAGGGATTGTCGGTTCTTGGGTCAATAAGAATTTTATAAACAGAATCTCTTGTGAGTTGTTTTTGTACTCCTTCTGCTGTAAATTTCCACGCTTTGAGGATTTTTGGTCTTTTTCCAGATAATAAAACAGAGGCCAAAACATCGGGAAGAAAATAATAGAGTGACTTATTATGAGTAAATGGGTTAACTCCGATAGTATAACTACCAGAATTTTCATCATAGTCGCCTCTAAATGGAAGAATGTCTCCATCTGGCACTAATTCAACTAATTGTACACAATTATTCCATACATTTTTATCAAAAGCCCTTTCCTCATTAAATTCATCAATCATCTTCTGTACTTCCAGAGTATTATCATCGCAACTTATCTTTTCAGCAATCACAAATTTCCAAATGTCTAATAGTAAGGTAATCGTAGGATAGGTACTGAAAAAATCAAGCACCGTTACTTTAGTCGGTTCTCTACGTATTTTTACCTCACATCTCCCACCATAATAACCACTCATAATTTTCCCAAGAGTTTCATTTGAAAAATTATTATTAAGAATGTTAAAAGGCATAATATTAAGTTGACGAAGTGCTTGTTTCCCCAGTGAAGCAGCAGACATAACTTTTGTTGGATTGAGATCCAATCCATACTCCTTAAACTCTCGTATAACTTTCTTATAAACTTCATAAGTTGCTTGAACATCTATGATATTATAATCAATATATTCAGGAGTGATTTTTCCATGTGTTTTAACTTCTTTTTTCTTAATTTTTGTTTGGAAAAGGTCACATGCTTTTTCTAAAGAAAGAGAACGCTCATCGGTAAGTGTGCAAGCAAGGTTTTGAACATCTAAGAAATAACCTGAGAAGATTTTCTTTAGTTTACCATTTTCACCTTTTTCTTTTCCTTCTCCACGAACAAATTGAATATTAAAATATCTGCCTGTAAATTGCTTAATTCTTAGTCTAGGTCTAAAGGTATTCTTAAATAAAGTTAAAGAAAATCCTCCTTTTCCTTCTTTCCTTCCTGGACTATAGTCTTGTATAAGTCGTGAGAGGTCAAATTTTAGATTGAAACCAACACATAAGCTTCTTCTTTCATAAACCTCTAAGAAGAAAATTTCCATAAATTCATCTAATGTAAATAAACGAAGAACATGTTTCTCAGCATACTTTTTTAGTATATCAGCTTCTTCCTTATTTACATTATACTCATCGTAAAATAAACCCCCATACTCTCTTTGATGAAACTCAAGAACCTCAAAATAACCAAATTTTAAATTGAGAAATTCATCTGCTGTTGTTTCCGTATCAAAAACAAACACTCTATTAAATTTCTTATTAGGATAATGAAAAGGCAACCTGGGAGGTTTATCTTCTCCCTCGGGTTGTTTACTTTTTATTTTCTCGGTGAGTACTCGGATCGCTATGTTCATTATGAGTAGTAAGGAGTTTCATCCTAATAAGAGTTGCTTTCACCTCAGCCATTCTCATTTCAATTGCTGCATGAGATAGAGAAATAAAATCAATTCGGTCTTGCAAAGTTAGTTGAGCAGTTCTCCACTCTGGCGGTATGGAATTTTGATGATAGGTAATGACAGAATGACAATTTAAACATAATACTCTTGTATGTTTTGGATAAGAGGCCTTAGTTGATTCATGGTGGTCTTCTAAGACTACTCTTTTAAGGGCAAAAGGATTGATTTCTCCACATACTTCACAAATACCATATTGAGAAAACCTTCTATCTTGCATTCTTATTTTCAATTTCGTAATAAATGCTTCATTATCTTCCATAAATCGGCCTATCCCCCTCACGTTCATACATCTCATCTAATTCGTAAAGTTTTTTTAGATTAGTCTCAAAAGAATATTTTCTCCCATAAACATCCTTTATTTTTTTATATTTGAAGGGTTTTAGAAATGATTCATCTCCTGTTCTAATAGATTCTTTTACAGCATAGAGATATTTACTGATAAGAGAAGCATAGTGTGAATTGTCTATAATAACATAAACGGTCTTTCCATTTGAATAAAACCATCTTTCTCTTTGTATTCTATTATCTTTTCTTCCAAACCAACTATCTCCTTTTCGAAATAACGTTTTACCTGCATGTATAAGTAGGTCTTGCAAAGTAATGTTGTTTTCAAATAACGACAATTCAATCTTCTTACCTTTGATAATATCGGATACTACATACAGAGCTTTTATCCTCAAATCCCTTTCATATGAAGTAAGAAAGTTCCAAGGTTTACGAGAAAGGTCAATTGTTGCAAATTTAAGAATTCTTAATTCTTTTAGAGTAGCTTTTGGAAAGAGTTTATGAAGTCTTATTATTCTCTTGACATAGTGGCCTGTCTTAGAATGTGATCTTTTCCATTTAGAATAAGTTTCCCAGCCTTTCCTATTGGAGAAGGAAGTCATTTTCTCTCCACACTAGAACTTATCTTGATAATCGAAGCAATAGGAAGTATATGTTCTGTATAATCTCCTTTCACATGAATGAACGTTTCATTTACATCAACCAGAATTCCACGAAGTACTTGAGAAGTGTTTATTTCTTGGATAACTACCTTGATTAGTTTTCCTTTTAACTTGTTTAATAGTTCGGTTGGGATGTTTTGTCTTGTCATTCTTTTACCTGTAGTAAAACTTATATACTTGCCTTGTTTCTAATATTATAAGTTACTTAGATAAAATACGGTCTTATTAAAGTATTTACCTAAGGTAAAAGGTTAAACCTTTGTCCTTCTAAAGAAAAAGGTAAAACAAGACATGATAAACAAGACAAGTCAAAACTGGCAATTAGTAGTAGGTAAAAAGCCTAAAGAAGTATTCAATTCTTATTTCTTAGGATGGAAAACTCAGTTAGAGGTTTCTAAAGAACTTACAGGAAAAAATCACCCAGATCGCCATGTTAACAAATATCATACTATTTTTATAAAGAATAATTATCTCCTAGAAAGAAATGAATATAATGAAGAAAGAAATAGGAAAGTTCCACTTTCTACATCTACTATTAAACCCTATTTAGATTATTTGAAGGATCAGCATCCAAACCTATTGAATCCTAAAATATCAATCTTTATTCAAATATTAACAAATGAATTTGAGCTACGGAAAAAGATGATAGGAGAAAATAGAGACATTATTAGAGGAATTAATGAAATGCTTATTCTTTATTGGCATTCTCAAACTTTGATTTCATTACTTAGAGAATCAATGGCTAAAGACGATGTTTCCTTTTATGAATTATTTTCAAAATCAGAAAATGTTCTCGCAAAACAATTTGTAAAACTTGAATTAGAAGAAAAAGACTTGTGGCCTTCCGCAAAAGAAAGAGAACAGTGGTGGACAGATTTTCTTAAAGCACACGCAATAGATTCATCTTTCTTTTTCACATTTAGAGACACTCTACAAAATAAAATTATTGAGGAAGCTAAAAAATGAAAATGCTCTTATTAAACGGACACGGAATTAACATGCATGTAGATGGAGCTAAACTCTATGTTAAAGACGGAAGATTTTCAGTTGATGATGAACCGAAAGAATATGTGTTTTCTCCTAAGAGAATGGAATTTGATAATATAGTCATTTATGGGAGATCTGGAGACATGAGCATCGATGCTATTCGTTGGCTTATCAAACATAATGTACAAGTTACTATTCTTAATTGGGACGGAAAACTGCTTACAACAATGCTTCCTCCTGAAAGTGTTCAAGTAAAAACTAAATTTGCACAATATGAATCTTATAAGAATCCAATATTAAGAGTAGACATCGCAAGACAAATCATTCAGACTAAACTAGAACGCTCAAAAACCTTGTTAGATTGGCTAAAGACCAGATATCCTGATGTTGATTATGACTTTACAGCAGAAGAAGACCGTCTAGTGAGAGCTGCCACAATTCCAGAGATTATTAGGGCAGAAGCACGAATTGCTGGTCAGTATTGGAAACAAATCATAAACATTATTCCAGACAAGTATGAGTTTGTTACAAGACAATATGCTGATACGCCTTTTGGAGCTGGAGATGTTGTTAACTGTATGCTTAATTATGGGTATGCTCTACTAGAAGCTGAATGTTTACGGGCAATCCATGCAGCTGGGCTCGATCCACATGTTGGATTTTTGCATGAAATGAAGATGGGAAGCAATAGTTTAGCTTATGATATGCAAGAACCCTTTAGATTTCTCATAGATTTGGCTATTATTTCAATAATTGAGAAAGGTTTAATGGAAAAAAGCGATTTTATCAGAACAGAGAACTACAATCTAAGACTAAGGCCATCAGGCGCTAAGAAGATTATCAATGAGATTAATAATGAGATTAACAAGAAGATTAACTATCAAGGCATGCAGTACAGTTGGCATTATGTACTTATGACAAAAACACGAGAATTGGCGCATTTTCTCGCAGATAAGAAGGAAAGTATCGAGTTTAACAAACCCACAATAGTGTTAAATCGCATAGATACGGAAGATTTACGACAACAAATTATCGATATTTCATACGTAGAATGGAAGAAACTCGGTTTTTCGAAGGGAACTTTGCATTATATGAAGCAAAATGCGACACAAAATAAGCCCTTTACAGTCAATAAACATGTAAAAGAACGCTTAGAAGAGTTAAAAGTAGGGATTAAAAGCATTAAAACAGGCATTAAATAAGCATTATAAGGAATTAAGCATTAGGATTACAAAAGACTACGAGGATTACAGTAAACCCTATTGAATTAAGGATTAAGAAGATTAAAGTGTTAAAAACTTAATCCTTGCCTAATTTTAGACTAAATTCACTAGCAATTTCATCAGATGGGTCGATTTCTAGAGCTTTCTTAAAACATAAAAACGCTTCTTCTTTAGACATATTTAACAAAACCAGTGCAAGTCCCTTTTTATTCCACCAGAAACCTTCTTTTGGATCAAACTCTACTAGTGTATTTAAACAACGCAGAGCTTCTTCATATCTTCCCAAGTCTATAAGCATTAGAGTCTTGCTACCCAAGGAAGAAAGATTATGTGGATCAGCTTCTAATTCTATGTCACATTTTTCTATTCCCTCTAAATATGTTAAAAGAATCCGTGAAAGTGGATTGTCCATCTCTGATTTTAGTATAACGATTGCTCTAGCATCACCCTTATCTCCAAATTGTTTCATTTTCTTCTCAAGTGCTTCCCCTAGATTTCCAGGAAGCCCACCACCTTGTAAGAATTTTCTCACACTATCATACATGCACGTCCTAAGATAATCCTGGTTAAATAAATGCTTGCGATAACGTTACTACTAAGTTTTTCAGGCCTAGTCAAAACATCATTTTAATTTAACTGTGGTGAATGGACGGCCGTTCTTATCATTCTTAGGATGTTTTATAGTCAGAACCTTATCAAAGAATTCCAATTCCTCTATTTGGGTCTTGATCGTATGAGAGTTAGTGTTTACCTTAATATCCAAGTCTCTTAAGGAAAGCTCTCCATGGTGTCTCAACACTCTAAGAATGTCTTTCTTTATATCAAGTGCCTTTCTTCTGGACATGATACCAAGAGATAGCAAGGCTTAAAAGTTACATGTCATTAATTGGTAACATGTACAATGGAGCTAAAAAATGCCAACGCTAAATTGGATAGGAAAAGAGCAAGTGGTAAATCACGATAAGCTTGTATCATTCAGATTATTGAAAAAAGTGAAATCCCTATCAGTCGGCGAAAGTTCTCAAAACCTTATCATTCATGGAGATAATCTTGAAGCCCTAAAATCACTTATGCCCTACTATTATGGTAAGATAAAATGCATCTATATAGACCCGCCTTACAACACTGGAAATGAAAATTGGGTTTACAATGATAAGGTTAATTCTCCAAAAATAAAGAAGTGGCTAGGTAAGGTGGTTGGCGGAGAATCTGAAGACTTATGCAGACATGATAAGTGGCTCTGCATGATGTATCCTAGATTAAAACTCCTTAAAGATTTGTTAAGCGATAGTGGTGTTATTTTCATAAGTATTGATGATTATGAATTTGATCACTTAAAACTTATACTAGATGAAATTTTCGGTAGAGAAAACCACATAAACACTTTAATTTGGAGGAAAAATGCAGGAGCTTCTAATGATGTAAAATATTTTGGAATAGAGCATGAATATATTTTATGTTATTCTAAGAAAATAGGTAAAGTAGATAGATTTTTTACAGGGTTATTAGATAAACATAGATTAGAATACAAACATAAGGATTCTAATTTTAATAAATTCGGTGCTTATAAAAGATATAATCTTTATCAGCCGGGAATAGATGAAAATCGACCTAATTTACAATATGAAATAGATGCCCCCGATGGATCAAAAATTAGCATTAAACCGCATATTTGGAGGTATAGCAAAGAAACATTTTTACAGGCAAAGAAAGAAGGCAAAATAGATTTTGTAAAAAATAAGAAATCAGGTGAATGGCAAGTATTTACTAAAATATATCTGCACGAAAGTGGAGAAGAAAGAAGGATTAAACCTAGAAGTATTTTTTCTGAGCAGGGTTTTACCTTAGATGGAAATCGAGAGTTAAAGGAAATCTTTGGAGAAAAAGTATTCAACTATCCAAAACCATCGAGTCTTATCAGATATCTAATAGCAATAATTACTCATGATCATAAAGAATCTATTATATTAGACTCTTTTGCCGGGACAGGAACAACAGGACACGCAGTTCTACAATTAAATAAAAAAGACAAAGGAGATAGGAGGTTTATTCTGATAGAAATGGAAGATCACGTTGCTAAAAAAGTAACTGTCGAAAGAATAAAAAGAGCTATTGAGAAGGAAGACCATAATGGAGGTTTTGAATTCTGCGAATTAGATAAACCATTATTCAATGAAGAGGGAAAGATAGATGAAGAATGCACATTTGAACAACTTGCCAATTATATTTATTTTACGGAAACACAAACGAACTTAGATAAAAAGCAAATAAAGAACAGTCTAATTGGAAGCCTTAACGAAACAGATTATTATCTTATCTTTAAGGAAAGGGGTAAAAATATACTCAATAAATCTTTTCTAAAGAGTATAAAGAAAGATGATAATAACCGAGTTATTTACGCAGATAAATGTCTTCTTGATGAAGAAAACTTAGAGAAACATAAAATTCAGTTTAAACAAATTCCTTATGAGGTGAGAATTTACTAATGGAACTAAAGAAATATCAAGAAAAAGCAATTCAAGAGTTAAAAGATTATCTAAAGGAATTAAATAAGTTTGGAGCAAAGCATGCCTTTATCTCAAAAGCGGCAGAGAAATATAATGAAGAGTTCTTTGGGAATGTACCATTTGTATGTATTAAGATCCCAACAGGTGGCGGTAAGACTCTTGTTGCTTGTCATTCAATTAAAGAAATAATTGATATTTCCTTAGAAAATAAGTTAGAAAGAGGAATAATAATATGGTTTGTTCCTTCTGAAGCGATTAAATCTCAAACATTAAGAAAGCTTAATGATAAAAAAGACTTTCATAGACAAATCTTAGATGAATATTTTGATAATAAAATAAGAATTTTCTCTAATGAAGAATCTCTAAGAATAAGAAAGCAAGATGTAGAAAATAATCTTTGTATTATCGTATCTAGTCTTGATTCCTTTAGAAAAGACAAGAAATTACAGAATAAATATAAAGTTTATCAAGAAAACGGTGAACTCATAAGTCATTTTGAAAATCTAGCAGAGGATAGCAAACTAGAGAAAGACGAGTCGGGTACTGTGATTAATTCCTTGGCTAATGTCATAAGAATTAGTAATCCTTTAATTGTAATAGATGAAGGACATAGAACAAAAACAGATTTATCTATTCAATTTTTGAAAGACCTTAACCCCTGTTTTATCATAGAATATACTGCAACTCCAAGAAAAGAAAGTAATGTTTTGGTAAAGACTAGCTCTGTTGAATTAAAAGAAGAGAAGATGGTTAAAATTCCAATAGTTTTAGAGAGCGTTTCCCAATGGCAACAAGCAGTAACTAGAGGAATACTTAAGAGAAAAGAATTGTCTGATATTGCGAAGAAAGAGAAGGGCGAATATATTAGACCTATTGCACTCCTACAAGCACAACAAGAAAAGGAAAGTGATAAGACTACTGTTGTTACAGTTCAACATATAAAAGATTTCTTAATGAAAGAACATAAGATTCCTGACGAAGAAATTGCAATAAAAACTTCTTCTCAAAACCAGTTAGAAGGAGTAGACTTATTCAGTAAGAAATGTCCAATAAACTATATCATCACAGTTAATGCTTTGGCTGAAGGATGGGATTGCTCGTTTGCCTACATTTTAATATCAGTAGCAAATATCGGATCTAAAATATCTGTTGAGCAGATTATAGGTAGAATTGTAAGGCTTCCTAATGCCAAAGAAAAAAAGAATCCTGAACTAAACAATTCCTATATATTTGCAACAGGTAAGAATTTCAACGAAGTAGCAAATGAGATTATAGATGGATTAGAAACAAACGGCTTTAGCAGATATGACTTAATCAATGCACAAGAGAAAAATCCAAAATATGAGTTCGAAGTAGGAAAAACTGTAAAAGACGACTTATTTGCCCCGATCATGGCTTTTGAAGATGAGCCTTTAGAGTTTGCAGACCTTATAGGGGAAGATTTTGAACTTTCCAAGCAAGACACTCAATTTGATTTTAAGATTCATTATGACAATGATGGCAGACTTCTTTTAGATATACATAAAGAAAACGAATGGGTAAAAGAAAGGCAGACAACTCTCAATATTACCTATTTAGATAAGAATTTCTCTGAAAAAGAACTTATTTCATGGTTAGACGGAAAACTTAAGTTTGTCATGATTGACCAAGGAGATAAGATTAAATTTTTGGACAAGGCAGTTGAATATCAGCTTAAGAAATATAGTTTATCGGAACTATCAGTTAATCGTTTTATTTTTAAAGATAAATTAGATGAGATTATCCGAGACAGACTTATTGAGTATGCAAAGAAACAATTTGACAAATCTATAAAAGATAAGAAGATTAAAATAAAAGAGTTTGAGAAATTCTCAGATAAAGTTATGATTGCTGATAGAGTCGGAGAAAAGTTTAAGAGAAATTTTTATGAAGATATTGGAAAGTTAAACAAAGAAGAACATGCCTTTATTTCAAGGTTAGATTCAGAAGCCTTGCCAAATATCAAATTTTGGGTAAGAAATAAAGAAAAGAAAGATCCGTTTTATATACAAGGATGGAGACCAAATAAATTCTATCCTGATTTTATAGCAATAACGAGTAGAGGCAACTTTCTAGCTATCGAGTGGAAGGGCGGAGATAGAATAAGCAACGAAGATACTGGCTATAAAGTTGAGATTGCCAATAAGTGGGCTGAGCTAGGTAAGGGTAAGCTACATTTCTTTTTAGCACATACTGGTAATACAGAAGAAGTGTTAAATAAAATTAAGGTATTGTAATTACTAAGTAGTAACTAATAGAAAAGTTTATAAATAGGAGTTTTATAGAATTACTATGGGATTAAAGCTAAATGCAACAAGAGAAGTATATCAGGAATTTTACGGCCAGAATGTAAAGCAAATGCCGAAATTGATAGCGGATGGCAGAGTTCCTATGAATGTTTCTCAATTGATGCAAAGACGACTTGATGTTAGAAATTCTGATAAGGCCGTTAAAACTTCTTATATGGATAATTATTTCGATACTGGAGATGCCGTTGTGTATCACCCAGATGGGAGAGTAAAGATTGTTCTTGATTCTCAAACTTTAAGAGATATGACTCCTGAAAGTCCAAGAAGTAATGGTGCTTTAACTTTAACAGATGATGTTTACAATGCTTTACAAGGAGAAGAATTCAAGAAAGGAAAACTTGGAAAGACAGAAACTCCACTTTCAAGAGAAGATGTTAAAGCTCATCCTGTATGGAAAGTGTTAGCTAGAGATCAGACATTACTTAATGATTATACTGATTTTATCTTTGCGGAAGGCAAGGAAAGATTTAGTTATGATACTGCAATGGGAGTTTACCCAGATTCAGCAGGCGACGCTCCAAAGATGAGGGCGTGGGTTGTCGACTGGCTCGAGTACGGGTCGTATGCGCTCGGCGGGGGCGATCTTGACTATGACGATGGCCGTTTGCTCGGTATAGCGCCGGAGGCGCTTAGTGCGCCCGGAAAAGGTGCTTCAAACATAAAAGCATATACTATGGCAGATTTACAGGCTTTTGACGGTGCAATGAAAGGATTAGAAGGAGTTCTAAACCCTGACGTATTAAAACCATTTGCTGCATTAAGAAAGAAACTTTAAATTAGTCTTCTATCTGTTTGATAAATGGATAAGAAACAGATTCTACAAAAACTATTCTATATAGATAAACTGTATGAACAAGAACACGTTACTAATAAATCAAATTCTTCAATTGAGAAGAAAATTAAAGATATAAAAAAGAGAGTTTCTCCACTTACAAAAGAGCAGATTAGAAGTAAACTAAATTCGGGAGACTTTATGTGGTTCGACAGATTAAACGAGAAGTATTGTCAACTAATTGAAGTTTCTTTAGACTCGTTATGTTTAGATGATTTTCATGGAGGTTTAGAAAGAGGAACAAAATTGAAAGATTCCAGTAAAATGAATAGTCAAGAATCTATTCAAAGAATTTCTTTATTATATCCTGTTGTAGATGAAATATTATTTCAGATTCCAATAATCGTTAGAAAATATGGGGAGTTGTTTGAAGTTATTTTAGGAAATCATAGAGCTATGTGTTTAATTAAAAGAGGAGAAAAGAAGTCTAAAGTACTACTCATGTGCGATAGCGATAATAAAAACACTTATTCAAGCTTAGATTTTATCAATTGAATAATAGTTAATATATTGCAATAAACCTTTTATACACCTATTATTAAAATTCTAAGTCCTGGCAACCGTGGGAAACTATGAGAAGCTGGGTTATACGCTCGTTCACTGTGGCAATTTATTGTCATAAAATACAGCCATAACACCTAATGCGTGAAATGGTGGTGATAAGAGTAATAAGTGAATGGGCTATGCTCTGGGGCGTGGATTGTCAACAGGCTCGAGAACAGGTCGAATGCGAACGGCAGGAACAATCTTGACAATGACAATGGCCGTTTGCTCGGAATAACTCACTTGTTTCCAGGACTCTTATTCTTCCACTTCTTTTTTGATTTAATATTAGCCATCACGCATGCAATTTCATCGTATGTTATTGATTTATCATGCAATCTCTTTTTGATATCTCGCAATCTTTCTTTTCTACGATATATTTTTCTTATAATTGCATGGATTTTATTATGTGGAAGAATTTCCCACACTGAAAGTTGTTTATGTTCTATTAAATTAGCCAAATGTCCCCAGACTGTTGCTTCTTTTATTCCTTCTTTGACCGAGATTTCTTTTATTCTGAGACCTTTCTTATAATGAAATAATGTCTTTTGAACTGAAAATTGTAATTCACTTTCTTTAACTCTCTTAATGTAATTGGCATAATTCTTTTTATTGTGAACTAAGAGCTTGTTTCCATGAGAAAACGATGTATTGAAGTTTCTAATGAGATACTTTCGGTACTTGTACGTATTTGCGTGAGAACAATAAGCGAGCCATCCTTCTAAGGCTTCTAGTACTTTTTCTCTCCCGATTAGTTCTTCATCAAATAATATTTTGAGATTATTGAATTTCCGTTCAAAATTCCTTAAATTGCTTTTTCTTATAAGTTTATGATAGAAAAAACTCTGAAACCTAAGAAGTTTATACCACTATTCAGTCTTAAAACATTTGATTTGCTTGGATGTAGTTCTATTTTCAAACGTTCATCTAAAAAAGTATTAATCTCTTGCTTCCACTTACCTAGTTGCTCCTTTGATTCATGCAAAATAACAAAATCATCCACATATCTTATGTAGTATTTAGCCTTTAATTTGTGCTTGACAAAAACATCTAATTCGTTAAGATATAGGTTCGCAAAGAACTGACTTGTTAAATTTCCCAAAGGCATGCCCTTTATCCTATGGTTAACTGACAAGATTCTTTCTATGAGCCAGATAATTTTTTCATCTTTAATCTTCTTCCGTAATATTCCTATAAGGATTTGATGGTCAATTTCTTCAAAATAGTGCTTAATATCTGCTTTTAACACATAAGCCTCTCTTGTATTGTTCTTAGATACCTTTCTTTTGAAAACATCAAATCGCTCTAAAGCTTTGAGCGTTCCTTTCCCTATTTGATTTGCGTGCGAGTCATAGATGAATCCCTTCTGAAAGGTATAAACGATAATATTACAAAGCGCATGATGAACAACTCTATCTCTAAAGGCTGATTTTGATATTTTCCTTGTTTTAGGGTCTCTTAACGTGAATGTTTTTAGTTCACACGGTTGATAGGTCTGATGAGTAAGCTCTTCCTGTAATTTAATCAAGTTTTCTCTAAGGTCTCTTTGAAATCGTTTTACATATCTTCGCTTTGTCTTTCCTCTTTTGGCGTTTTGCCAGGCTAAAATAAGGTTATCATAATCGTAAATTTGAGGATAGAGGATGGTAGAGGTTTCCATGTGAGAACATTACACCATTTTTGGTGAACTATGTTAATATATAAAATTACCCTAAATTTGGTGTAATGACAACCTCAACAACCCTAAAGAACCCTCAAGTGTATGATAGAATAAAAGCCATGTCAAACATGATGCGATTCGCTGTCCTTGAACTCACCCAACATAAGGATCTCAGTATTACTGAGCTAGCGTCTAACCTGAATCTAGCCTACACTAAAGTGGCCGATTATGTTAAGATGCTTGAAAATTTAGGCCTCATATCAAAGACAAAAGTCGGAAAAGAAGTAAAGGTAAGAAGCAGGGTTATTTTCTCAAAAAGTCAAGTTGTGTTCAATTATTAAGAGATTTAATATTAGTGATAGAATAACTTAAGAAAGTAGACAATCTCTAAAGTCTAGTATGAATCAGGTAAAAAAGCTCAATATAGACCAATTAGAGGCAGTTAATTTTGTAAGCGGAAATCTCCTAATTATGGCAAGTGCAGGTACCGGAAAAACCACAACGATTGTAGAGAGATATGTAAATATGATTGAAAATCATGGATACAAGCCGAGAGAAATAATGATGACTACATTCACTAATAAGGCAGCTAAAGATATGGTAAAGAAAATTGTTGAAAGAACGGGATCTGAACCTCCTTACATTGGGACTATGCATTCACTATTTCTTAGAATACTAAGAGATAATGTTAAATTTACTTCCTTAGCCGAGGGATTTACCTTAATCGATGATGAAGCTGATAAAAAGAAGATAGTCAAACAAATAATGACTAGAGAGAATATAGACTACAAGGGAGACAATCTGAAATATTTTGTTAGTTGGATTGGAAAATTCAAAAGTCGAGGTATTCTTGCTGAAAACTTATCAGAAAAATCAAGCCTGGATGACAATATTCAAGGTGGTGTTGTCGAAGAAGCTCTCGATGATGATATTATAAAAGTAGACCCAAACTTAAGAAAATATGTGAACAAAGTATATAAAAAATATGAGGAAGAACTGAAAAAAAGAAATTTAATAGACTTTGATGATATTCTTATCTTAACTCATAAATTATTTGATAAGAATAAAGAAATAAGGGAAAAGTATGCAAAAAGATTTAAGGCTATTATGGTGGATGAAGCTCAGGATCTCAATGTTGTTCAAAAAAATATTCTTAATCTATTGAAGAACAACAACCTATGTCTTATTGGAGACGATTGTCAGAATATCTATGAATGGAGGGGATCTTCAAATCAACTCGTTTTTGATTTCAGCGAAAACGAGAAGACTATTTTCTTAAAAGAAAATTATCGTTCTGGCAAGAATATTATTGATTCTGTCAATAAAGTTATAGGCTCTATGAAGTTTAAGATAGACAAACAACTAAACTGCACTAAGAGCCATGCTGGGAACGTTGCAATTGAATCTTTCTCTAATTTTGATGAAGAACTTGAATTTATAGCCTATCAGATTAAAGAATTAATTAGTAAGGAAACTCCTAAAGACCAAATAGCAGTTTTGTTTAGAACCAATAGAATAGGAAAAGACGTTGAACGTGAGTTGAAAAAGAATAAAATTCCTTGTCATTTAGCTAAGTCTAAAGACTTCTTTGAAAGAGAGGAAATAAAAGACATTACTGCTTTCCTAAAATTAAAGGTCAATCCGCATTCTATTATTGATTTTGAAAGAATTTTTACCTTACTTGATGGTTTAGGTAAGACAACTGTCAAAAAGTTTGAAGATATCTCGTTAACAAGGGGCTGTTCATTAATAGAGGCATTAGACTTTTATGATGAAGTTAAATTAAGCCAGGATAAAATAAACCAAGTTAAAAAATTAAAAGACTTAATTATTAATTTTAAAGAAGATCCAATCTCATCTTTTCTAAAGGACTTTGGTTATAGGACCAGAATTGTAAATAAGTATCGAGAGGAGCCTGGAAGATTACAAGATAAAATAGAAAACATTGACGTTTTAAAGGAACTCTTTAAGGAATATGGTCCAGCTAAGGACCAGATACAAGATTTTTTGGATAGCCTGATTGAACTAGACAAAAAAGACAAAACAAAAGACAAAGTTATTCTCAGTACAATACATAGTGCGAAGGGACTTGAATGGGAACACGTTTTTCTTATTTCCTGTAATGAGAAAACTTTACCGTTCTATACTAAAGAGCTAGATACCAACAAGAGAGATAGTGAACTAAGATTATTTTACGTAGCTATTTCCAGAGCAAAGAATTCTCTTGTTATCACACACTACGATGAGAATGGTTGGGGAAGAGAGAACGAGAGATCTCATTTTCTAGATATAATTGAATAATATTCTCTAGGCTAGAAAAGTTTATACATAGCCAATTAATCCTCTTTCTATGGAAAAACAAGAGGTAAATTTAAAACCTGTAATGAAAGTGGTTATAGACAATGTTGAGTCTTCGCCACTTGGGCAATACGCATTAGATTATCTTAAAGAAAAATCTGAAAATCCTTACCTTGACTATAAGCTGGTAATAGATGTTTCAAAAGGATCTGACTTTCCCGAGATAGTAAAAGATATACTAGCTTTCAGTAATTATGGAGGTGGTTGGATTTTAATAGGTTGGAAAGATGAAAAACGAAAACCTATCCCTGTAGGCCTCCGAGAAGATTATAAGGTAGATCAAGCAACTCTTCAAGAAAAATTCAATTCATATGTTGATGAGCCTTTAGAGATACTTTATCATGAAGAAATTATTGAGATAGGAAACATTCCTAAGAGGTTTGCTTATATTTACATACCGCCTTCTCGTTCTCTGCTTGTTCCAAAGAAAGATGGTGAATATGACAAAGATGGGAAACCAAAATCAGTATTCAAGAAAGGAGAATTATTTTATAGGAGGGGAACTCAAAGCATACATCCAACTTCTTACGAAATTGAAATAATTAAGAAGAGAATAGAAAAGACTGATTATCAAACTTCTGTCTTGAGCGGAGAACCTGATGATGTAGAAGAAGAAATTTTTAGTAATTTATTTGAGATTATAAAATTACCTAAATACGTTTTTCTAGGAGAGGGTAAGTTTGAAGATGATGTCTCAATTAAACAATACTTGTATGAGAGAAGTATAAGACCAGACTTCTATAAAAAGTTTAAAAGTTGGAATAAAAAAATAGTTACTTTTGAGAATCTACAAGATAGTAAAAATCCTTATTCGGGATTAGTTACAAGCTCGGCTTCGAGAGAACTAGTTGAATCTTGGCTAGATGATCCAGAGAAATCAAAGATTATTATTGAACTACTTAACAAAGAAATAACTTTTTTAGCAATAAATAGAGGTTTATATTATCATCGTGATGGCTACAAACTTTATTATCCATCTAATTCTGAAAAAAGAAAAGAAAGTTGGGCTGGGAGATATGTTCGATCAGATAGGCAAGTGGCGAGTAGAATGTGGGCTGAGCAACTGAAAAGATATATTTATTGTCATATGGCTTTTCAAGCGAGTACAATTATATTGAATAAGAGATTATTTCTTAAAATAAACCCAACTTTTGTTATAACTGATGATGGAAAAAGAGTTGTTTCTGGGCCGGAGGAGGGAGCAGTAATAACTCGTCTTTCCTATAATAGATACAACAGTATGTATCTTAATACTCTTTTATTTTGGATACACCAACTTGGTGAGGGAGAAAATATCAAAGTACAAGACTATTTAGAAATAAGTTCGAAACCTTCGTCTACTAAAGTTTCAAAAGGAATCCTTTTTGATATTCCATCTTCAGAGTTTAGATTAGAAATTGAAGATAGTGAAGAAATCGAACACATGGAGGAAGAAAATGATTTTTGATTCAGAATTTCTAAACGAGAGTAATCTTGTCTTTGGAGACTTTAAGGAAGAAAAAGACCCTCGACTAGGACTAAAATACCATGGCCCCTATAGATACGAAACAGAAAGCGTTTCTTTAAGCAAAGTCTCTGTAGGCATAATCGGAGACAGTAACACCATAGAGAAGGTTAAAAAAATACTTGACCTGATAAAAAAACCAATTGAAAACAAAGAATCAAATAAGTGGCTATATCCTCCTTATCCAGGCATGTCTAAAGATACAAAGTTTAATTGTTCTATTGACATTGCTAAGAATTGGCAAGAGACCGTTCAACAATATGAAATTGAAAAAATAAAAAACATTATAGATGTAAATGAAAGAATAGGTTCAGCAGTAGAATTATATCTGTCTAAGATAAAAAACATAATGGCGGATGATAATCCTCCGGAAGTTATTATCTGCTGTCTACCGAAAGAGATAGAGGAATATTGCGGGATATCTCTTAGAACGAGAGGAGCTAAAATAGTCAAGACGTCTGAATTGGGGAAAAAGATAGATGACCTAAAGAAGAAAAGCCAAATGTTTCTAACTGAGTGGGGTGTAACTATGAAATCTCCTAGTCAGCAAATTCCAAAAGGTTATGATTTTAGAAATGCTTTAAAAGGAAAAGTGATGAGCATCAGTCCAACAAAGCCTATACAAATCTTAAGAGAATCTACTATAGACGTTATACTAAATTATGATCCTGCTGGTAAAAGAAAACAGGACCCATCTTCCTTTGCTTGGAATTTTTCTACAGCTTTATTTTACAAGGCAAACGGAAAACCTTGGAGGCTAGCAAAACTTAGAGACGATACTTGTTATGTTGGAATTTCTTTTTATAGAGATAAATTAACATCAAATCAGGATATTCAGACTTCCATGGCTCAAGTTTTTACACATGATGGACAAGGGTTGGTTTTAAGAGGAACTGAAGTTTATGTCGATGAAGAAACCAAAGAACCCCATTTATCTGAGAAACAGGCGGAGGAGTTATTAGTTCAATCCATTGAAAGATATAAGAATAGGGCCGGAAGAGATCCAGTGAGAGTTGTTGTCCATAAATCTACTTTATTTACCAAAGCTGAAAAAAATGGATTCTCTAAAGCGATAGGTACTGCAAAAAGAGATTACGTTACATTGTCTAAAAGGAAGGGGATTAGATTTATGAGAAAAGGATCCTACCCTGTGTTAAGAGGTACGCTTATCAATCTGGATAAAGGAGAGCATCTATTGTACACTATAGGGTATATCCCAAGATTAAGAACTTATCCAGGAAATAGTATTCCTCAACCAGTTTTAATTAATCATGATGGAGATTCAGAAATAAAAGAGATTTGTGAAGAGATATTAGGTTTAACTAAATTAAATTGGAATACTACTGCGTTTTGTACAGAAATGCCTATAACTTTGGCATTTTCAAAGAAAGTAGGAGAGATTTTATCCGAAGCAGATAGGAACGTTCCACTTCAAACGCATTATATGTTTTATATGTAAATAGAAGAAAAGTTATCAAATTCTACAACCTAACAAAGCGAGAAAATCCCTCTTTATAAAGCGTACACTTTTTTCACCATGTATATATCCCGGCGTATTCTTTAAATAAAACCTTTGCTACTAATTACTATGAAAAAATCTAAAGAAGCGATGCATAAAATGCCTGCAGATTTACGAAAAGCTATGGGCTCTAACGCGAAGGTTATGGAAGCCTGGAAAAGTCTTACGCCACTTGCGCATAATGAGTGGATTTGCTGGGTTACCTCTGTTAAAAAGCCGGAAACAAGGGAGTATCATATACAGAGAGTATGTGAAGATCTTATCAATGGAAAGCGCAGACCTTGCTGTTGGGCTGGATGCAAGCATCGCTGAAAATTATATAAAGATTAAAGATACTGAGGATTATGAATAAAATAATAAAAAGAGCGATTCTTAACTCACTTGGAACTACGGCATATATTCTCTTAGTAGTTTCTTTTATCTTTTCTCTTCAGACTTTTTCCTCTGAACCAGATACTATACTTATTCCAATTGCTATGCTTTTGCTATTTGTCTGTTCCGCAGCGATTACGGGATTCTTGGTGCTTGGAAAACCTGTAATGTTATATCTGGACGGAAAAAAGAATGATGCCGTTTGGTTGCTTGGATATACTATTGGAATGCTGTTTTTGATAACTATTGTAGCATTTGTTTTTTTGATAGCAACATTATAATTAACGCTAGTAGGATAGATTTATAAGTTGATATTTGGGTTAATTTTCATGAGATATGATAAGGCGATTGTAGTTTTAACTAATGGGATGATGCGAGCGCCTGAAAGAAAGATAGGTTGGAAGCCTGACCTAGCAGCACATATGCGTATTGCAGCAGGAGCTAAACTTTATCATGATTTTATGGATAGTAAATCTGAAAAGGCTGCGCTTGTGGTTATTGCTGGCGGGAAGATTAATGGCGCAAATAATCCTTCTTTATCAAGCGTTCTGGGAGATATTGCAATTCGCAAATATGGAATTAATCCTAGACATATAGCCTTGGAAGAAAATTCTATTGATACGACTCAAAATGCGGAATTTACCATGGGTCTTCTTAGAGAAAGAGAGTTCTTTGGTGATATGACGCTCATAACAAGCAGATATCACTTACCGCGTTCTATGGACTCGTTTGCACATTATGGTGCGATTATTGAGAATGCGGTTGTTGCTGAAGATGTGCTTAAAGATATTTCTCCTCATCATAGAAGATTTGTCAATGCTTACAATAAGGATTGTGGTTTGATTCCTATTTGGGCACGTAATTTGGTTCTTCATTTATTACTTTTAACAAGAGGACCAAAGTTTCTTCAACAACTTGCGCGACGTGAGCTTGAAAAGAAAGGCGAGCGTTACGTGCCTACAAAATAATTAGATAATGCTTCTAATAAGTAATACTTATTAATTCCAATTTCTACTTATGTGATGAAAAAGGCAAAAGATGTTGGGAGTTATATTATCTTTTTGAAAAGAAACGAAAGATTTAACCACCAATTTCCTAGACTCCAATTTTTGCCAGTATTGATAAATGCGAGTCCGAGAAGTATTATAATATTTATAATATGGTCGTCAACAAAAGGATGATGTTCTGGAGGGAATACTGCTGTCCACATTAAGAAGAGCATTAATGCACCTACAAGACTACCGAATCTGATTAGGAATCCAAATGTGAGCGTTAAGCCAACTCCGAGAAGACCGAACATAAAGAGCCAATCAACTATTGGGAGACTCGCGAGAGATTGATAAAAGCCGGCTAGGGGGCCTTTTGTTGCATAGCTCAAATAGCCGAAAGTTGGAGAGCCACCATTGAGCCAAGCTTTATCGCACATAATTTCTAGCTTTTGTGTTTCTGTATTTAGACAGGTTGCGAAGCCCAATCCTATAAGCTTATCAAAAAAGGCCCAGAGAAAAATAAGCCCGATGAGAATTCTTAAAATTGAAAATAAATAGTCTTTTTTATCCTTGGAATTCATCTCTTACCTCTTTATGAATAAGTAATATTATCTTAGAGCAAATATAAACTTATCTCTTTGAAAATGAGCTTATTGCTGGCATATATCTGGATATATTAGTAACGTTTAAAACCTAACTTGAATTTTGTTTTTTGTGAACGTGAAAATTATTTTTGCTGTTTTGATATTTCTTGTTGTTATTAATTCGGTTTATTTTATTAGAATGAATCAGGAACGGGATGTTGTTGATGACTCTGGAACTTCTGGACCTCTTGAGGATGTTAATGTGTCTAATGAAACAATAGAAAATGTAGGGCCTTTAAGCAATGCAATAACTACTTCGGCCCTTGGAGAACATAATTCAAGAGATGATTGTTGGGTATCTTTTGAAGGGAAAGTGTATGATATAACTTCTTATTTGCCGAGGCATCCTGGGGGAGTTAATAGGATATTGAATTATTGTGGAACTTCTTCTGGATTTGAAAACGCTTTTACTGGACAGCATGGGCAAAGTAAGGTGAGTTTGTTAATGAAAGTTGGAGTTTTTATTGGAGATTTTGATGTTCTAGGAGAAATTCAATGAATCTTGAGAAATATTCCTATCCTTTGTTGTCTATTTCTTTAGCAGTTGTATTTTTATATTTTGGCTTTTCGCAAATTAGCTCGCCGGATGATTGGGCTGAACTTGTGCCTGATTTTTTGACGGGAGTTATATTGACTGCGAATAATTGGGTTATATTTAATGGAATTCTTGAATTGACTTTTGGGATATTCTTGCTTATTGGTCTTTATAGTAGATTTTCCGCTTTGATTTTGGGAATTCATTTACTTTTTATAGCGTTTTCTATTGGTTTTAATCCGGTAGGAATTAGAGATTTTGGTCTGGCGATGGCGACTATTGCTCTTTTTTTAATGAATAAAAAATATGGTGTTGACTTCTGGGTGGCCAACGGAAAGAGTGTTAAATAGATTTATTAAGTATAATTTCTATTGTTAGATATGGGATTTAAAAGTTCAATTTTTAGGGAGAGCATGGACCCTTTTGTTAGTGGATTTTTCGGCGGACTTTTTGGAACTGTTGTTGCTATTGGAATAATGGTTGCACTAATCTTTTTCATCGCTCTATATTGTTATTTTGCTTTGGCTTGGCAGACCATTGCACGAAGGCAGAAACATAAATCTCCTTGGCTTGCTTGGATACCTTTTGCTAATATGTCTATGATTTTGCAGATGGGCGGATTCCATTGGGCTTGGATTTTCTTGATGTTGATTCCAATAGCTGGTTGGCTTGCGATACTTGTATTACTTGTGATTGCTACCTGGAGAATTTTTGAGAAAGCTAATTACCCTGGATGGTTTAGCTTATCTATGATTATTCCTAAAATCGGATGGGTTCTATATTTTGTAGCGATAGGCTTTGTTGCTTGGAAGCCGAAGATGAGAAGATAATTTTTTATGGCTAAAGTAAAAACTGAAGAAGCTATTTTTGCAGCGGGGTGTTTCTGGGGAGTTGAATATGCTTTTGCTAAAGTTAAAGGAGTTATTTCGGCGGAATCTGGATATACTGGAGGAGTTGTTGTGGGTCCGAACTATGAGCAGGTTTGTTCTGGTAAAACTGGACATGCCGAAGCGGTTAAAGTTGTGTTTGATTCTGATAAAATAAGTTATACTGAATTGTTGCGAGTTTTTTGGAAGTGTCATAATCCTACAACTATGAATAGACAAGGGGCGGATGTTGGAAGTCAATATCGCTCGGCGATATTTTACACGAGCGAGAAGCAAAAGAAAGAGGCACTAAAGTCTAGAGAAGAGTTACAGAAAAAATTAGATAGAAAAATAGTTACTGAAATTTCTAAAGCGGGAGTGTTTTATCGCGCGGAAGAATATCATCAGAAATATGCTGAGAAAAATGGCGCGAGTTGTCATATTTAGTAAAGGTTTATTAATCGAGAGCTTTTTTGTTTTCATGGACGAATCTGGCAAAAGATTTAACAAAAATTATTTGTTTGGAAAAAATGCTGAGAGTATTTTTGAATTTCTGGTTAAGTCAATGGAAGGATATAAAATAATAAAGTTTGGGGTGGAAAACCATATTGAAGAATTGAAGAAAAACTTGAAGGGAAATTATACTGATTCTGCAGAAAAAATAAAATCTATGCCTGACTTTATTGTTTTAGATAATAATAATCAAATCATGTTTTTTGAAGTAAAAAGTACGAGATTTATTGATAAAAGGCAATCAAATAAGCTTTTATTTAAATTTCAAAAAAATTCAATTGATAGATATTTAAAATTTTGGAGTGCAACCAAACTTTTTGTTGTACATCAAGAAAAACCTTACTTTTATATTGTGGATTTGAAGGACATAGACCCAATTAGGCATAAACATAGAGAAAACTTGGGAAAAGATGTAAAAAATACTATTAGCTCCAAACGTCTAATGGATGAGTGGAATTTCAAAGATGTTCAAAAAAGTATTAAAGAAATTTTCCCAAAAATTGATGAAGATAATGTAAAAATCGCTAGTACAAAAATTATGGCTCTTGAACCAGAAGAAATAGATAATATGGGCTTAGACATCTAGAAACGTTTAAATAACAATTGCGCTTATTTTATTTATGAATAAAGAGTGGCAGAATGCTTCGCTTCTTGCCTTGAGGATTATTGTTGGAGTTATATTCGTTTATCATGGATGGCCTAAGTTGTTTACTTCGCCTGAATTACTTGGATTGAACGGATTTGTTGGTTTTCTTGTTGGAGCTGTTGAAGTCCTGTTTGGTATTCTCCTTATTCTTGGTGCTGGATTTCCTTGGGCGACTTATCCTTTAATGGTAATTATTTTAGTTGCTCTGGCTTTTGTGCAGATTCCGGGATGTTTTGCAAAGGCAAGTTTAACTTCTGGATTTGAAAGAGACTTTTTGATACTTGCCGTTTTATTTGTATTGAATGCTTTTGGCGCGGGAAAATATGCCTTGCAAAAATCTAGTGTGAGATAGAGATTGTTTTTTAGTATAACAATTATTAAAAGGGATTCTGGATTTTTAATTTAATGACTAGAGATTTTGCTAAATTATTTCCTATAAAAAAACCTATTATTGGAATGATTCATCTTGCTGGAAATGGACGAGATGGAAAGATTAAGAGAGCTTTGGATGAATTGGGCATTTACGAGGAAGAGGGAGTTGATGGGGCGATAATTGAGGATTATCATGGAAATTATTCAAATTTGCTTGATGCTCTGCAACAAAGTGAGAGGGGTTTTAAAATTGTCAGAGGAGTCAATTATCTTCATAATCCTTATGAGGGATTCCAATTTGCTGCGAATTATGGGGCAAAGTTTGTTCAGTTTGATAACGTAAGCGGAGGAATTGATTTCTCAACTCTCGGGCTATTAAGAGGAAAATTTCCGAATATTTCTCTTCTTGGTGGAGTGAGATTCAAATATACTAAAGATACTGGAAATTCTCTTGAGAAAGATTTAACTTTAGCTATGGGAATATGTGAGGCTATTGTCACAACTGGGGAAGGCACAGGAATTGAGACTCCTACTGATAAACTTAGAGCTTTCAAATATCATCTTGGAGATTTTCCTTTAGTTGTTGGGGCTGGTGTGAATGCGAAGAATGCTTATGAACAATTGAGGGTTTGTGATGGAGCAATTATAGGTAGCTATTTCAAACCCAATGGGGACACTCAAATGCCCGTTGATAGAATAAGAGTTAGAGAGCTAATGGATATTGTTAGAGAAGTTAGAAGATGTTTTGATAACTAAAGGATTATATAACGCATTAGCAATTTATTATTATGAGAATTAGATATTCATTTTCTTCGCGAAAGACAGGAATTATAGTTGGAACTAATAAGCATAAGAAGGCATTCCCTCTTATTCTCCTTGAAGTTGTTGGAATGGCAGATATTGTTCTTGAGATTTTGGATGCACGTTTTATTGACCAAACGAGAAATCGCGAAATTGAAAAACTTGTTCGTGAAGAAGGGAAACAACTCATTTATATTTTAAATAAGGCTGACTTGACTGATATGAAAAAGGCTGAAGAAGAGGCTGCCGCGCTTGAATTAGTGCCTTGGGTATTTTTCTCTTGCACAAAGAAGATTGGGAGGAATGAGTTGAGAAAGAGAATTCAGATTGAGGCCAAGAGATTGAAATTGAAGAGGAAAGTGCTTGTGGGGGTTATTGGCTATCCTAATACTGGTAAATCTAGTTTGATGAATGTTTTAACTAGGCGAGCTTCTGCGCCAGTATCGCCGATATCCGGACATACAAAAGGAATTCAGAAAGTGCGATTTGGAAAAGATATTGCTATTTTGGATAGCCCAGGAGTTATTCCGGATCATGAGGGAACTAGAGCTGGAAGAGATATTTTGGCTAAACATACTGCTATTGGAATAAGAAGATTTGATAGTGTTAAAAATCCTGAATTGATGGTTGTGCAACTTATGCGTCAATATCCTGGGCTAATTGAAAAATATTATCATCTCTCTTTAAAAGCCGATGATGATTTTCTTGAGGTTCTTGGGAAACAAAGAAATTTTCTCAAGAAACATGGATTTGTTGATACAGATAGGACTGCTCGGCTAGTGCTGAAAGATTGGCAAGAAGGAAGAATTAAGGCTTAGATTTAAGTAGTATTTCTTGGGATAATTTTATGGTTAAATTGAATGTAATCAAAGATTGCGGGAATTGTAATGGTTGCCATATTCTTGGGAATATGCTGATGAGAATGAATACTTGGAAGTTAACTGATGAAGAATTTAATATGGTAAGAGCAAAAGATTCTTGCGGTTCATGCAAGAGAAAACCTGAAGAGATAAAAAATTATAATGCTAAAACAGGTTATGATTATAAATTGGAGATAATTGAAGGTAAATTGGCTAGTGTTCCTTTGGATATTCCTTCTCCTTTTGAAGACCTTTGGGCGAGGGTAGATAGTGGCACAAGAGATTTGGGTGAAATGCCTAAAATGTTTGGAGATAAAATGCATCCTGATGCAATTATGAGAATTCAGAATTTTATCGCAAATAAAGTCTATGAAGAAAGAGAGATCTAATTTATATGAAAATTGATAAAGTTTATATCGCTAGTTTGAGAATTTTAGATATGAAATCAAAGGGATTAATAGGTTTGCTTTCTGGAGCTCTTTTTTAGCGGGCTGTGGAGAGAAAAGAGAAGAAATAATTATTTATGGGATTGGGGAAGTTATTGGAGATGTAAATCTTGAGGGGGTTGCTGATTTTACTGGAGTTATTGATACTTTTACTTGTATAATGTATATAGATTACGTAGCGGAAGGTATGATGGAAGAGGTTAGGGAGAAATATGGTCTTTGTGTTGCGTCTTCAGTTAAGGCATTAACTGATGAGAAGAGGAATTATGCTTCTAGAGTAATGCGTGAAAATGCCTTATAGAACGACTTCATAAGATTTATATAGTGAGAGTTTTTAGGGGAAATGTAAGAAGGAGTCCAGTACTAGTTCTTATAGAAAACAAGAAAATGAAACAATTAGGATGAAAGGAGGACTCAATATAAGATATGGCATTTGATAGAGACGGCGGAGACAGAGGCGGTTTCGGACGCGGAGGCGGAGGAGATCGACGTGGCGGAGGAGGCGGTGGCTTCAGACGTGGCGGCGGTGGATTCGGCGGACGCGGAGGAGGCGGTGGAGGAGGATTCAGAAGAGATTTTGGACCTCGCACAATGCACAAGATAACCTGCTCTGAATGTGGAAACGAAGGAGAAGTTCCATTCAAACCTCGTGAAGGCACTCCTGTATTATGCAAGAGTTGCTTCATGAAGAAGAAAGGAATTACGCCAAGAAACGAAGACAACGAAGAAAGCTCTGAAAGTTCAAACGAAGAGCAATAAACGCTAAATAAATATTATTTTTATTTTTTAATTAAGTTTTTAGGTCTTCATTTGAGGACCTATATTTTTTTAAATGGACTATCTATTGGGGTAGATGAGAAAATCTTTAGCTGTGCATCTTATTTCTTGTGTTATTAGCTATGGAATTCCTTATGCTGAAAATGCAGTTGTTGGAGGTTACTCTTGTAATATTGAAATGGAAAGAGAGTATATTTTTGATAGAAGAAGAGTTGTGTTTGAGAAGAAGAAAAGGCTGAATTAAGAGTTTTATTTAGAATCGTGAGATTATTAAATAAGGGAATATTAGGTTTTATATGAGAAAGAGATTGATTAGCAAGTTTCATGTTGCTTATCATTTGAAGAGAAGGTTCGTAGTAATTTTTGCGATTCTTTTGATGCTTCTTATTTATTTTTTTAAGAACGCTTCTATTGTTTTGAGAGTTTTTTCTGCTATTGGATTTGTAGTTGCTTTTTATGCATTAGATCATGGATTTGATATAAGGTTCAGGAAGAGACATTATGCTTTCATTTTTATCATCGCGATTGCAAGTTTTCTTTTTAGTCCTGCTTATTATCTTTATCCTAACTATGATAAGATACAGCATTTCATTCAGCCCATCTTGGTTTCCTCAATAGTTTTCTACATGATTTCCTATCTGAATATTGAGAGAAAATATCGTTTGTTATTGGCGTTTATGGTAACTATGGGCTTATTGGGAATGTTTGAAATCGCAGAGTATGGGCTAGATTATTTATTTGATTTAAAGCTTCAAGGAGTTTATTTGAGAGAATATAGCGGGCTTGAGAAATTTAATCTTCTTATGGACCCGCTTGATGATACCATGGCGGACTTGCTTATAGGAATTTTTGGCTCTGGAGCTTATTTCCTTGGACATGTATTTTTTGGAAAAAGATATTATTCAAAATATAAAAATCCATATTAAGATTTAGAAACCTTCTGGCCTTCGGGAGTATCTTCAACTATAAATCCGAGGGATTTAATCTGCTCACGAATTTTATCTGCAAGTTTGAAATCTTTTTTCTCTCGGGCTTCTTGACGTGAGACTAAGAGAGATTGGACATTTTCTGGTATTTGGTCATCTTGAGTGATTAAGAGTTCTAAGCCTAGAACTGAATCTGCTTTTTCTAAAAATTGCTTCTTTGCTTTGGAGTTATATTGTGTGTCTTCTAGGGCTTTCCAGAGAATTTGAATTGCTTCAGGCATGTTTAAATCATTGTTTAATGCTTTGGCGAATTGCTTTTCATAATCTTTTTTTGCTTTGCCGCCTTCTATGTTTTGAACTTTTCTTTTTAGTCGCTCGTAAGCGGATTTTGCGGCTTCTAAATGGCTTAAAGTGAAATTTAGTGGCTTGCGATAGTGTGTTAAAAGGCAGAGATAACGGAAGTGCATTGGATTGTAGCCTAGCTTTTCTAGCTCTGAAATTGTGTAAAGTCCGCCTTTACTTTTGCTTACTTTCTCGCCTTTGAAATTTAAGAAAGCGCCATGTAGCCAGTATTTTACGAATTTCTTTCCAGTTGCCGATTCGCTTTGCGCTATTTCATTCGTGTGATGAATCGGGATGTGGTCTATTCCGCCAGTATGAATGTCAAAGCTTTTTCCTAAATATTTCATGCTCATTGCAGAGCATTCTAGATGCCATCCCGGAAAGCCTAGACCCCAAGGGCTTTGATATTCTTGCTGTCTCTCTCCGGGATTTTGCGAGAATTTCCAGAGTGCAAAATCTGTTTTGTGTTTTTTTTCGCCAATATCTATTCGCTTTCCAGCTTCTAAGCCTTTGAGATTGATTTTTGCAAGTTTACCATAATTTTTGAATTTTGTGCTATTGAAATAGATTCCATCATGAGTTTTATAGGTGAATCCTTTTTTTTCTAATTCTTTGATTAGGGCAATTTGCTCTTTGATATGTTCTGTTGCTTTGGGCATAAAATTTGGAATTAGAATATTGAGTTTTTTCATGTCGCTTAAAAAGACTTGAGTGTAGAAGTCTGCAATTTCTTCAGCAGATTTGTGCTCTCTTAAAACTGCGGATTCCATTCTATCCTCGCCCGCGTCTGCATCGGAAGTTAGATGGCCTACGTCAGTTATGTTCATAACGTGTTTTACTTTGTAGCCGTTGTAATCTAAAACTCTTTTTAATATATCAGAGAAGATATAGGTACGCATATTTCCTACATGAGGATACCAATATACTGTTGGGCCGCAGGAATACATCCCGACTTCTTTTTTTATTGGTTTGAATGATTCTTTCTTTCGAGATAGAGTATTGTAAAGATTTAGCATATAGCTAGTATTATTTGAGTGTTTTAATAGTTTATTGATGAGAAACACGACGCGGGGAAATATTTGATTTGGGCGGGAGGTCATAATTTCTTTTGCGATTAGCAGGGAAATATTCCGGTTGTCTATTTATTTCATTTTGAGAGTTATTTTCTAGAACGTCTTCCCAGAAAAATCTTTGCTCTAAAAGTTGTCTTGAGGGCGTTAAAAAAAATGCAACAACATGACTAAATGGTAATTCGTAGGGCAACATAGTTTTTTGAAAGAAAACTCGTTAATAAATCTTGCTATAATTCGGAGGGAATATGATAAATTCCCCATGTGTTTTTGTCGGCATTTGCTATTTCTGTTATTTCATTGAAACCTATTGACTTGCAAAAACCGATTGTAGAATTGTTTCTTATGGGCTTATGAAGAATTTCTGCATATACATCGCATCTTTTCCCTATTATATCTTTGAAGAAAGCATCAAACAAAGCCTTACCGACTCCCTGATTGGTATGTTGTTTTTGAACCCCTAGTTGATCTACTAAAACGAATTGTTTTTTCTTTCCGAAATAGAAAGAGAATGTTTCATCTTCTCCCGTGATTATTTTCTTTTGAACTAATTTTGTAAGAACTTTTTCGTCAAAGCAAAACATAAAACCTATTGCCTCTCCGTCGCGTTCGGCTATGTAAAAATATGGTGTGTGTTCTATTCTTTTTTTGTAACCTTCTAAGTCTGTAACATAGACTAGGAAGCCGTTTTTTTGTGGGTTTTCTTTGTTTATTTTAAGAGAATTTGCTATTTCGTAAACTTTTTGTGCGTCTTGAGGAACTGCTTTTCGTATCTTTAAGTTAACCCAAGCGTTTTCCTGCATTCGTAAAGATAAATCTGATTGAGTCATTGTATTCCTTATCGGTAATATCTCCTTCCGTCATTTTTATGTAACCTTTTTTAGAATTGAGGGTATTTATTTGTTTGTGTTTTGGCTTATTATTTCTTTGTAAAGCGTCCGATAAGGAAATAGAAAGAATACTGGGGAATTTTGAGATTGATAATAAGATTTAATTACCACACATTATTATGCGAGTGGGAGCGTTCGTGCTTTGAAAACTCGGCATCCCAATCTTTTCCTAAAGTTCTGTAATCTATATTTCTTCCTTGTTCTTTTGCGAGGTTTATGCCTAACTGCATGCCTTTAGAAGTTCCTAAATCTGTATAGACTGCAGTTGTTGCTTTGAGATGTGAGATTATTTCTTTTCCTGCCATTATTCCCCTATCTCTCTCTTCTTGGATGTTATCATCGAGAATGCCTGATTGAGTATAAAATAAATGCGAAGCAAAGGGAAATTCACCTTTTAGAATTGAATCTCTGACGCAAGCTCTTGCGTATCTTATATTTCTTCTTAGTTCTCCTTCTGTCCTAGCAGAGTAAGGGGTTTCTATGTCAACAAATTGGGGCATTGGTTTGAGATGATAAAAGAGGTTTAAAATCATTGTTGATATGGGCGACTACAATTGCCTGTTGTGTAGTCACCTAAAAAATTATTTGAGGAATTTTGCTGAAACAAGCACATTTAAAAAGCCTTGAAAACACGAAAGAATGAAGCGTGTAGCGCTTGTGTGTGAAACAGCCCCTTACGGGAATCTGTTTCTAGATATCACTTAATACATTACACGAATTTGAGTAAAATGGAAAAATTCAAGAAGTTAGGAATAAGCGGAGACCTTCTGCGAGCGATTCAAGATAGTAAGTACACTGAACCGAGTGAAATTCAAGAGAAAGCGATTCCTTATGTCGTTGCTGGGCGCGATGTCGTGGGTAGTGCGGCTACAGGTTCTGGAAAGACGCTTGCTTTTGGTGCGGCTATTGTTGATAGAATTGCTCATACTGAAAAAATTCAGGCTTTAATTATGGCGCCGACACGCGAGTTGGCTGAACAAGTTGCTCAATCTCTTAAAAAATATGCTCGTTATAAGAAGTTGAATATTGCGACTATTTACGGGGGTGTTGATATAAAGCCACAGATGAGAGATTTGAGATATGCTGATGTTGTTGTTGGAACTCCTGGAAGATTGCTTGACCATCTCCAGAGAGGAACTATAGATTTGAAACACGTAAAAGTCTTAATTTTAGATGAGGCAGATAGAATGTTGGACATGGGGTTCATTGAGGATGTTGAAACTATAATTAAGAATTGTCCTAAGGAAAGGCAGACTTTGCTATTTTCTGCTACTCTAAGTCAAGATGTTAAGCACCTCTCTAGGAAATACTTGCGTGATGCTGTTGACGTTTCAGTTGAATCTTATGTTGATGCTTCTAAATTGACGCAAGTTTATTATGATGTGCCTAAACAGGGAAAGTTTTCTTTGCTTGTCCATTTGCTTAAGCAAGAGAGAGCTGGACTTGTGATGGTGTTTTGTAATACGAGAAGAAATGCGGATTTCGTAGCTAAGAATCTTTATAAGATGCAGATTGACGCAATGGCCCTACATGGCGGATTGACACAAAATAAAAGAAATAGAATTATGGAAAAATTCAAATCTGGGCAGGCAGTTATTTTGGTTTGCACTGACGTGGCTGCTAGAGGGCTTGATATAAAGAATGTTTCTCATGTTTACAATTATGATATTCCAAAAAATCCTAAGGAATATGTCCACAGAATTGGGAGAACTGCTAGGGCTGGGAAGGATGGAATTGCTGTCAATGTTGTTTCAGAGAGAGACTATGATAATTTCCGACGTATACTTCTGGATGACGAGCTGAAAATTGATAAAGTTGAATTGCCTGAGTTCGAGAGTATCATGATTAGGTTTGATGACAGAGGAGATAGAGAAGGAAGAGGAGGCTTTGGTGGACGCGGAGGGGGAAGATATAGAGATAGAGGACAGCAAGAGAGTCGGGGTAGTGGAGATTACAAGCCAAGATGGCGACACGATAGAGGAAGAAGATAGTTATCACTTTAAAATCAATTAGTCTAACGAAAGGGTTAAAAAGAGATTATCTCTTTTATGTTTGTATATACCCATTCTTGCTAAGCCAAGGATGGGTTTATTTTTTAAATTAATTTTTTAATAAATTTTTTCATTTCATCTAGGGTTTTTAATTGCATAAAGCTTGCTCTTGCTTTAGAGGAATTTGGAAAGTCAGATAAGAAATAACCGCCGAGAGATTTTATTCGTGGTAGCTCGATGACTTTGTGCTTTTCTGCAAGTTGTAAATATTCTAAGAATGAATTTAGTCGTTCGTGTTTTGTTGTTTGCAGCTCTTGACCGGTTTTAAGATAATGCAATATATTGCGGAAAATTAGGGGATTGCCTATCGCTGCACGTGCTATCATGACTGCGTCTGCACATTCAAGCATTTTTTTTGCTGATTCCCCTGAATTAACGTCGCCATTTCCGATTACTGGAATTTTTAATGCTTTCTTGACTTCTTTTATCCAAAGCCAATCTGCCGGAGTTTTGTAGCTTTCATGAGAAAGACGAGCGTGGATTGTTATTGCATCTGCGCCAGCTTTTTCTATTATCTTTGCAATTTTTAACACATTATTTTTCTTATAGCCTAGACGGATTTTTGCGGTCACTGAATAGCCAGAGGATTTTAGAACTTTGATATAACTGGCGATTTTTAATGGAGTTTTTAGTAGATAACTTCCTGATGCATTGTCTGTAATTCTTATTGATGGACAACCGCAATTTATGTCTACTAAATCGTATTCTTTTATATAGGGAATTACTTTTTTGAAATCATCTACTTTGGGTGCGGTAATTTGAATCCCTAGTGGGCGGTCTTCGCTTGAAGTTATTAGCATGCGCTTTGTCTTTTCGTTTTCATGCAAAATTGCCCCAATATTGAGCATTTCAGTATACGCCAACGATGCGCCATATTTTCTACATAGAATACGATAAGCTATATCTGTGACGTCTACCATTGGCGCTAGGAGTAAAGGACTGGAGAGTTTTATTTTTCCTATATGTAGAGTCATCCACTTTAGAGAAATAAGATGTTTATAACTTTTTACGAAGAGTTTTTTAATGATGTTTTCCATATTTTAAAATGTTAAAAAGAGGAATTTCTGGAGTTGTTATATTTACTATTTTTATTCTCGTTTTGGCTATGGGTTTTGGCGTCTTTTGGTTTGGTATTAAGCCAATAATTAGTTCTCTTAATAATAATATTGGAGTGGTTGAAGAAGAAGAAGATGTTTTGGAAAGCAACATCGTTTGTGCTAATGTAAGTTTTCAAATAAATTCTTGCTTTACAAATTACATAGATAATATAAGTTATGTAAATGTCCGAAGGGTTGATTTCGGCGGGGCTATTGGAGGAGTTAGGTTGGTATTTAATACTCCTGAAGGAATAAAAACCTATTCAAGTAATGTCGCCCCCAATTATTCTGCATCTATTGTGTATAGAATTGAGGATGAGGCAATTTCTAGAGCTTCTAATGTTGATATTTCTGTAGTTATTGGAGTTTCTGCTTGTTCCCTAATTGGTAGTCCTGTGATTTGTTCTGGTGATGTTGTGGAAGAACGAGTAGTTAATGAAACTGAAGGGATTTGTTCTGATGATATTGATAATGATAGCGATGGGCTTATCGATTGGCCCGCTGACTCTGGTTGTGTGAGCGCGGATGATGAAGATGAGAATGAAGATAAATCAAAGGGAGAGATTTACGCACTTATGTGGTCCAATCCAAACTCTGAAGAAAGACCCTATCTAAGCAAAATTTATAGCAGTTATAATTCTGCAAATTCTGCAGACTCTATAGCTAATGAGGCAAAAAGTATTCTCGACGAGCAACCAGAAGGACATAGAGCAATGATAATATTTAATCTTGCAATAGATTGGCTTAAGTTGACTGGAAACTCAACAGACGGATATCCAATTTGCCCTACACAATGGGGGGTTGCAAATTGTATTTGGTGGGATAATGGGGCGACAAATACTAAAATTATAGTAGATGATTTTCTTAGCAAATATAAATCAAAAGGAGGAGAACTGGACTTTTTGATTGTTGATATAGAGTCAGGGTTTAGCAACTGGCATATTGGCTCGGGCTTTTCTGATGAAGCACAGAAAGCTAAATGGAAAACTATCAGCGACGATGTTAATGGTCTGGGAATAGCTCAGATAAAGAGCGACATTGGTTTTACTGATTTAACGAGTGTACATAATTGGCAGAGTGGAAATAATTATAAGATTTGGAATCTGGTTAATGAAAAAAGAAAGAGAGATTATATCAACAAGGCATTTTATGAACCTTTGGAAAATAATTTTGAGGGTGCAAAATTTGGAAATTATGAAAGTGCGAATAATTTTGACGTAATTGTTTCTGGCTCAGGAGATGTACCTTTAATTGATATTAATAGTCATGGTACTGTGACTATCAGTGCGCCTGGACTTGGGAGCGGAGATATTTTTCATGCTGGAAATAGACAAGGACCTAACTTGTACGGATGGCTTGGACAGATTACTTGGTCAGGAAGAGGGCCTGATGGAATAAATTATCCAAATAGTGCTTTTAATTCATTTAGATATAGTGTTAATCAAATGCGAGCGACAGTTTTGAACGATGATGACAAAGTCACTCCATGGATTGCAAGACGAAGTTTTCCTGGAGATTCTGGAGGGCCTCAAATAGGGATGGTCAATAGTGATTTCTGGCAGGAGAGTGTTTTACATTCTGCTTTAGCTGGTGCGGATGATTTTATATTTTGGGCACCACAAAATCCTAACCCTGCGGGGCTTGATAGTGATCAAGAAAAATTATCAGGTACTCTCGCTGAATTTAACACAATCGCCGGATTTTCAGATAAAAGGAGTTTACTTGATAACGACGGAACTGGAGATTATTACGGCTCTGGAAAGCCCTGGAAGGAACTTGCTCCTTGGGGAGAAGATTTTGTTTTGACTGGGATGTTGTCTGGAGGAAGAAAAGTCTGGAGATTTGCTCCTGAAGTTTCTTTGTCTGGTTCTTCTTGTTCTAATGTTGATTGCACAAATATTGCGAACAATCAAGTTTCATGCAAGAGTGCGACGAAGAACATTATTTTTGAGCAGGCGCGAGTTTACACTCCTGCCAGTTCAGTTTCAAGTTGTGGAAAATGGATAGTGCAGGCGTCTGATGCACGAGAGCCATCTGCAAATTAAAGATAGTAGAAGAGTTTTTTAATGATGTTTTCCATATTTTGAAATGTTAAAAGGGGGTTTGTCAGGCATAGTTACTTCTGTGCTTATTATATTGCTTGTTGTTATATCTGCTGGGATTTTATGGGTTGGAGTGAAGCATGTGATTTTCTCTCTTGGTGATTCTTCTGATGATGGCTCTGGAAGTTCGGTGGGAATTGATAGAGCAACTAGTTGTATAAATGCAAATCTTCAGATTATTTCTTGCATTACCGACGTTACAAGGGGACTAACTTCTGTTCAAGTTCGTAGAGGATTGCCTGAAGGTTCTCTTGATGGAGTTAGGTTGGTATTTAATACTCCTAATGGAATTGAGACATTCTCAACAACTTTTTTTCCTGAAACATTTGAAACTAAAGTTTATCAGATTTCTGATGTTGATGTTGCTCAATCATTTAATGTTGACGTCGCTGGAATTATTGGAGTTTCTGCTTGTTCCCTAATTGGTAGTCCTGTTGTTTGCTCAAATGGTGATGTTGATGAAACTGCTCCGATAATAAATCAAGCTGCTTGTTCTGATAATTCTGACTCTTCTTCTGCAAATAGTGGGAATGATGGAGATGGTTTGATAGATTGGCCTTTTGACCCTGGATGTTCTAGCGAGGATGATGCTAATGAACAGGATCCTGCGAGAAATAATCTTTTCGCATTAGCATGGACAATAGGTCCTGTGAATGAGCCATTTATTTCGCATATTTATCATTACCAAGGAAATGGCCCAGCTGGAGGTGATTTAAGCCAAGTTGATATTGCAAGAAATTTCTTGATGGGACAACCGAATGGTAAAAAAGCCATGATAATTCTTACTAGGGATGACCAGTCTAGTTTACTTACAAGAAACATTGATGATAGAATTAGTTTTAGTGAAGAGGAAATTCAAGATGATGGTGTTTCAGGAATAGAAAGCACAGCTAATCTTATCTGGTGGGATAATGGGGCTGATGAAACTGCTTTATTTGTGGAGGAGTTAATGCGTCTGTATAAAAATCAAGGAAGTGGTGAAGAGGGCGAACTTGATATACTATTAACAGATATAGAATCAGGGTTTAGTAACTGGCAAATAGATAGTCAAATAAATCTCTCTAATCAAGAAGCACGCTGGAGGGCAATTGGTGCAGACTCCGGATATGAGGCTATTAGGGCAAGCATGGGTTTTCCAGAATATCTTGTAAATGTGGAGATGCAAAATGGGCAATATCTTGTTGATAATGTGGATAATAGAGTGGGCTATGCCTATAGAATATGGAATATGGTAACTGAAATACATAGGCGCGATTATTTTAATATTTCCTTTTTAAATACTTCGCAAAACTTATTTCCGAATATAAAATATGCAAGCTATGGTAGTGCGAATAATTGGGATACTATTGTTGCTGGCTCGGGAGATGTTCCACTTGAAGACTTAAATGGAAATGGTATTGCTACTATTAGTGCGCCTGGTCTTAATCCCCAAGATGATATTCATATAGGAAATAGACAATCGCCTAATCTTTATGGTTGGTTGGGGCAAATTACATTAGCTGGTAATGGGCCTGATGGAATAAATTATCCTTCTACTAGTTTTAACTCTTTCAGATATAGTGTTAATCAAATGCGTGCTTCTGTCCTCAATGACGAAGACAAGGTAATTCCGTGGATTGCAAGAAAAAGCTGGGAAGGAGGTACAAATGAGGAGTGCGATTTGGGTGGTCCTCTAGTGGCTATGGCTAATACTGACTATTGGCAGGAGAGTGTTTTACATTCTGCTTTAGCTGGTGCGGATGATTTTATATTTTGGGCACCTTCTTCAATTTGTAATGGGGGGGCTATGATAACTCCTGAAGCGGATTTGCTAAGAATTGATGAAGATCGCGATATGCTGTCTAATACTCTTGCTGAGTTTAATTTGATTGCTGGTTTTTCTGATAGACAGAGTTTGCTTGATAATGATAGAACAGGAGATGCTTATGGTGCTGGAAAATCTTGGAAAGAACTGGCTCATTGGGGTAATGATTATGTTCTAACTGGAATGGCTTCTGGTGGGAGAAAAGTCTGGAGATTTAGTCCTCTTGATAGTGCAGGATATTCTGTTGATGGAAATTATAGTGAAGGAGTTAGATTTTCTCGCGTGGACAGAACAATAACTTTTTCAGAAGGAATTATTTGGAATCCACAAAATCCTGTTTCAACAAAAGGATATTGGATTGTTCAGCCTTTGAACGGAATAGTTAACATAACTACTTGTTCTCTTTCCTTTGGATGCAGTGAGGTTATTGGTTAGCGTATTGGAATAACAAAGCTTTTATAGCTCTTAAACTCGGATTTAATATGGAAAAAGACATTGATAGAATTGCAAAGAATCATGAGACTGATATAGTAATTAGAATTGATGATTTTAACGGGCGCAAGGGGCTTACTATTCGCGAGTTCGTGAAATCTGAAAGATATACTGGATTTACTAAAGCGGGAACTAGAATTCCTGCGGATAAGTTTGCCGTGTTTAAGGCCGCGATAAATTCTATTGATGAAAAAGATTTGGCCGAGATAATAGGCGAAGAGATTAAGCGTGAGAAAACAGACGTTTCTAAAAAGCCAACTCAAAAAGTTGAAATGGAAGAAGTTGAATTTTAGAGTTTTGGATTATTGTCTTCTAATTCAAGAAGACCTTCGAAATTTATCTCGTCTGAAATTTCTTCTGATGATAATATTAAACTTGCTCTTATTCTATCTGCCTCTTCTTTAGATTTTTTCTCTAGTAAATTAATTAGATTTCTTGATAGACCCTTTAATTCTCCATTTCTAGGTTCTTGATAGGGGAAGATTAGCTCTGATTCTCTTGGAGTAATTTCAAAGCCCAAGCCGACTAATGCAGAGTAATCTGATTTGAGAATTCTTATCCCGATGTTATTTGGATTGCTTCGAGGAGATTTTGATAGTCTTGCTCTAAAAATTTCATAGGGCTTGCGAGCGGTTCCTCTCTCTATAATATCTGCAGGATAAACTACTTGGGGTTTTGGATTTTTACCTTGACTTTCGCCTTCTATTCCGTAGCCTTCTTTGGTCATGAATTATCGCATAATTGAGGGTATAAAAAGATTAATGTGTTTTGTTGCTAGTTAGATTTTGTCTTTGCGATGGTAGTAAAATTTTCCTTTTCTCTCAATACGAGATAGATTAAATCCTTCTATACCCTTATAGCCTTCGCCTGCTTCTGTAAATACAAATAAATTATTTTTTATTATTTCATCAAGCATTCTTTTAGCAAAGGTCTTATCTATCCCAATTCTTTCTAGACGATTGTAGAGTTGGCTTTCTTCAACTCCTGAAGCACAACATGGCTTCTTAAGAATTTCATGTAAATATTTTGCACCTACTTCTTCAAGAGGATAGGTGTCAATAATTCTTGGTCTTGAAATTCCTTTGACATTTTCACCAATCTTAACAAGGCAGCGATAAACTCCAGGGTGATCACGATGTAGATATTCTGAACGGACTTGAGGTTCTTCTATTCTTTTCATTTCTTGACAATTTTATGAATGTTTAAAAAACTATGCCGAGTAGAAATTTAAGATTTTATTTATTATTTACCTGATAATTTAGAAGTTATTTCTTTTCCTGAAAATCTGTAACTTCTAACAAATTCCCCGTTACCTTCTTGGAGGAAGACTTCGTACGCAGGTCTAGATTTTGAGCCCGATTGGTTTACTATATCTTCTCTTCCATCTCCGTTAATGTCTTTATGATAAATTAAGTCTATACGAGAACTATCCACTAAAAGATAAGTAGCTACACCGCCTCCTCCTGCCAAGATTGTTGTTCCTATTATTCCTCTGATTATCATATTTCTTGATTTTTTATCATTTATTAATTCTCTAAATTCACTTAAGCCCATAATTTTTACCATTAGTTAACCTTTTTAAATCTACTCTTTGTGTCTTTATTATGACAAACGAAACTAAAATACGTCAGCCAATCATAACAGTATGCGGTCACGTAGACCACGGCAAAACATCTTTACTTGATGCCTTTAGAGGCTCGAGTGTGCAGGAAGGCGAAGCGGGGGGGATAACGCAGAAGATTTCATTTACTAGATTTCCAATTGAGAAAGTGCATGAGATGTGCCCGCTTATAAAAGAGAAGAATGTTGATATTAAAATTCCTGGATTTCTTTTTATTGATACGCCTGGACATGCTGCTTTTACTAATTTGCGGAAGAGAGGGGGTTCGTTGGCGGATTTAGCGATTGTTGTTGTTGATATTAAAGAAGGAATAAAACCGCAAACTGCTGAAGTGCTTTCTATATTAAAGACGCATAAAACTCCTTTTGTTATTGCGTTGAATAAAATTGATAATTTATCTGGCTGGAAACGCAGAGATTCAATGAAAGAGAGTATTGATATGTTGCCTGTTAATGTGAGAGAGGAATTTGACACTGCTCTCTTTACATTTCAGGGTTCTTTACATAGTCATGGTTTTGAATCTAGTTTGTATTACGAGATTGAGGATTTTAAGAAGCAAGTTGCTATAGTGCCTTGTTCTGCTCGGACTGGACAGGGAATTTCTGAGCTTCTCTTTATGCTATGTGGATTATGTCAAAGATTCTTGACTGAACAATTGACTTTGACTGAAGAGGCAAAGGGAGTCATTCTTGAGATTAAGAAAGAGAAAAGCATGGAGCAAGTTGAGGCGATTATTTACGATGGGAAAATTGATGAAGGCGATGAAATTGCTATCGCTAGTTTTGGAGAGCCGATAATTACTAAAATTCGTGCGATTGAGGAGATACAACCTTTGTCTTTTAAATATAAATCCGCGTCTTCTGTTTTGGCGGCGACGGGTTTGAGATTGAGGCTTGCTAATACTGAAGATATCTTGCCGGGAATGCCGTTTGAGGAAATCAGAGGAAATTTAGAGGAAATTAAATCGAGATTTAAAAAAGAAGTTTCGGGTTCTATTGAGCTAGATTCAAGTGGAATAATTGCGAAAGCAGATTCACTTGGAAGTCTTGAAGCTTTACTTGTATTGTTGAGACAGGCGCAAGTTTCTATTTTGAAAGCCTCAATTGGGCCTATTGGAAAAGCTGATATAAGTGCGGCTAAAGCGATAATGCAGACTAACGAACTTGATGGAGTTATTGTTGGGTTTAATGTTCCGATTGAAGAGGTTGATAAAGGAAATGTTAAAATATTTACGCACGATGTTGTTTATAAGTTGATTGATGATTTGAAACTTTGGAGAGAGAAAAAGACTAAGGAGATTGAAAAAGAAAGACTGATGGGGTTGGCTACGATTTGTAAGCTACAAATACTTAGCCAATATGTTTTTAGAAATTCTAATCCTGCGATATTTGGAGTTAAAGTGCTTGGGGGCAAGTTGAGAGTGGGGATCCCTTTAATTGATAATGCTGGAGAAGAGATTGCGCATGTAAAGGGAATTCAGTCTGATAAAAAGAGTGTTAATGAAGCTGAAGCCGGATTGGAGGTGGCGCTCTCTCTTACTGGAGTAAATTTTGAACGACAACTCTCGGATAAGAAATTCTTGTATTCGAATATTTCGGAGATGCAATTTAAAGCTTTCAAGAAAAATAAAGATTTGCTTAATGCGCAAGAACTTGGAGTTTTGCAAGAGTTAGCGGAAATTAAAAGAAGAAAGAATGGAAGTTGGGGTGCATGAGAAGAACTTATAGTGCTGGCGGTGTTGTGCTGAATAATGAGAATAAGGTTCTTGTTGTTAGTCAACGTGGTAGAGCATGGTCATTGCCGAAGGGACATTTGGAAAAGGGAGAGCGCGCGTTAGTTGCGGCTAAAAGAGAAATTAAAGAAGAGAGTGGTGTGTCGGATTTAGAATTTGTAAAAGAACTTGGAACTTATGAAAGACATAAGATGACTAGTGAAAATAAAGATAATCTCGATGAGTTAAAGGTCATTACAATATTACTTTTTACTACAAATAATGATAAGATTGCGCCAGAAGATCCTGAAAATCCGGAGGCCAGATGGGTTGATATTGATGATGTCGCGAATTTATTGACGCATCCGAAAGATAAGGCTTTCTTTACTAGTGTTAAGAGTGAAGTTATGAGTTTTGTTAAGCTAAGAAATAATTGCAAATGTTCTCTTCAATATAAATAAGGAATGGAGATTTTTTAGAAGAGTCGAACTCGGAAGATTTATAAAAATCAAAATTATTATGATAGTGATTAGAGGTAATGGATAATATAATATTATGTTAATATTAAAATAAAATGGAAATTAAAAAAGAGTTGTTAGTGCTAATGTTTATAGGAATTCTTTTGCTTGGTGGCTATACTGCAAAAAAAATAGCAGAAGATGATCTCTCTGAACCAGTTGAAGCAAATGAATCAGAACTAGGAGAAGTGCAAACTGATGAAGACGTAGAGAACATCGTTTGGTGGAAACCAAATCCAAATACATCGTGGCAATGGCAATTACTGGGAACAATAAATCAGAACCATGATGTTGATATGTATGATCTGGATTTATTTGATAATTCAAAAGAAGTAATAAATGCGTTGCAAAATAGAGGTATAAAGGTTATTTGCTATTTTAGTGCTGGAAGTTATGAAAACTGGAGAATTGACAAAGATGATTTTCCAAATGAGGTTCAGGGAAAAACTCTTGAAGGATGGGAAGATGAGAAATGGCTTGACATTTCCAAAATTGACTTGCTTGCGCCGATTATGAGGAACAGATTGGATTTAGCAGTAGAAAAGGGTTGTGATGGTGTTGAGCCAGATAATGTGGACGGTTATTTGAACGATAATGGGTTTGATTTAACCTATCAAGACCAATTGGTTTATAACAAATGGCTTGCAGAAGAATCTCATAAAAGAGGATTAACAGTTGGTTTGAAAAATGACTTAGAGCAAATTCCCGAATTAGTTGATTATTTTGATTTTGCTTTAAATGAACAATGTTTTGAATATGACGAGTGCGAAACTCTTTTGCCATTTATTGAACAAGATAAGGCTGTTTTTGGCGTAGAATATGAGTTACAACCAGCAGAATTTTGCAGCAAGGCAAACGAATTAAACTTTGATTGGTTGAAGATGGAATATGATTTGGATGGCGGAAGAATCTCTTGTAGATAGTTAAAATTCTATAATTCTAACGTTGCATTTTTGTATATCTAATGAACTACTCGACGCACAAGCTGTGGGGTAAAACGATTTAATAAACACTAATCATTTATATGCAAAGCCCTAATTAGACAAACCTTTAAAAAGCACATTTATTCTCTGCATATATGCCATTCAAAGTTAACATAGCTGACAAAGGAAAGACTTGGAAAATCGAGTCTGGTAGTGAGGAACTTATCGGTAAAAAACTTGGAGATAAGATTCATGGAAAAGATGTTGCGGAAACTCTAGAAGGATATGAATTTACTATTGCTGGAGCTTCCGATATTTCTGGATTGCCTCATGGAAAAGATGTTGAAGGGCCAAATTTGAAGCGCGTTCTCTTAACTAGAGGATGGGGAATGCACGATAAACATGAGGGAATTAGAAGAAGAAAAAGCGTTCGCGGTAAGCAGTTGTCTGAAAAGACTAGTCAGATTAATATTGTTGTTGTTAAACACGGTAGCGCTAAACTTGCAGATTTATTTCCGGATCAAAATAAACCTAAAGAAAAGCCACAAGAGCCTGCTGTTTAAGATGCCATTAGGTTATGATTTTGGCGAGAGAATGAAAGAATCTTGTTTTGGTTTATCTGAGCGACCTGTTATTTCTTGGAGCGCACCTTCTGAAGAGCCAATTCCGGATAGGGCTTGGAATGTCTCGATTACTAGGGCAATAAGACATGTTTGTGGTGGCGCCCGTAGTGTTGAACCTTTAAGTGATGAGGCTTTAAGGGTAGCTTTAACTAATAGAAGTTATTGTTGGCCAACATAAGCTTTAAAATAGGCTTTTGTATCTTACTTTTATGAAAGAACTACCTACTTTGAATGTAATAATTGCAGGACATATTGACCATGGTAAAACTACTTTGTTGCAGAGGTTGAGTGGAAAGTGGACCGATACACATTCTGAAGAGATGAAACGCGGTATAACTATAAAATTAGGATATGCAGATATTACTATTTTTGAAAATAATGGTGAATATAATCGAGAGAGTAAAGGCAAAGCTTTGAGATATGTGTCTTTCATTGATGCTCCGGGACATGAGATGTTAATGGCCACTATGTTATCTGGAACTGCGATTGTTGATGCTGCGCTTTTGGTTGTTGCTGCGAATGAGGGAATAAAGCCACAGACTAGAGAGCATTTAATTGCACTTCAAGCTAAACGAGTAAAGAATGTTATCGTATTACAAAATAAAGTTGATTTAGTTTCTAAAGAGCAGGCTAAGAAAAATTATAATGAAATTCTCGAGTTATTTAAAGCAGTTAGAGGAGAGAAGCCAATAGTTATTCCTGTGTCCGCCCAACAGAATGTAAATATTTCTAAAATTTATCAGGCGCTATGTGAGCTGCCAATTCCGGAAAGAGATTTAGAGGGCGATCCGATGTTTATTGTTGCTAGAAGTTTTGATATTAACAAGCCTGGAACTACGCCTGAGAAACTAAGCGGGGCAGTTCTTGGGGGCACTTTAAAGAAGGGGATTTTACGTGTTGGGGATGAAATTGAAATTAAGCCTGGTATTGCGGTTAAGGAAGCTAATCAGATTCATTATAAAACCTTGAGGACTAGAATAAATAAATTGTTTAAAGGTTCTGGAGAAGTTAACGAGATAACTCCTGGGGGGAGCGTTAGCATTGAGACCAGTTTAGATATGGCTTTGGGAAAGAGCGATTTGCTTTCTGGTGCTGTGGTTTCTCATTCAGGTAAACTTCCGGAGATTGCTTTTGCTTTGAAAATGAAATATAAATTATTTTCGGAAGTTTTGGGAGCGCAGGCAAAAACTAATGTTGATGCTTTAAAGCCGAGTGAGACTATTATGATGAGTATTAACACTTCGGTAACTATTGGAATGATTAAGAAACTTGGGAAAGATGAAGCTGAAGTTCACTTACGTATTCCTATTGTGCCTTTTAAGGGGGAGAATATTGCGATTGCTCGTAATATTGCTAACCATTGGCGACTAATTGGTTATGGCGAGATTTTGTAGAATAGAAGGATTTTTAAGCTGGATTAGCTTCTGATTTTTAATAATTGTCCCATGTGGTTTCCATATGGGACTTCTTTTTTAGATTAATTCTTTTCTAAGATTTATTGAGTCATTACAGTAATTTCTTAAAATATAGGATGAACTTTTAGGAAAGAAGGCATTTATTACTCTTTTACCTATTTTTTGAACTGCCTTGATTGCAGGAACGAAATCTTCGTCTCCAGAAACAAGAATAGCTATATCATAAAGATTTTCATATGCGCCACTAATAATATCGGTTGTGAGACAAACATCATCTCCTTTTATGGCGAATGTAACAGAGCCATCTTTTAGAATTATTTTCTTCAAATTGCATAAAACAATATTAAATTTAGGTATTCTCTTTAGTTTTTCTAAAAATTTTAGGTGATTTTTATATTTTTCTTCGTCAAAATACTTGTCAAGGAGAGCCGTATAGTAAAATATATTGACTATTTCTCTTTTGTTTTCTAGTTTGCTTATTATTTTTTCAAAATTATATTTAATTTTATATTTTTTTAAACTATGATAAAGATTGCTTCCGTCAATGAAAATTGCAACACGCTCTTTTTCGCTCACCTGATTAGAGGCTTTTTTTGTTAATAAAGACTCTGGGAAAAGATTAAATTAACTTTGGAACCCGGTCTTACCGAAGCAATACTGGGGAGTATATTTTTATCATAAATCTCTTTGCCTTAAAAGCCTTGCGTTATAGGTATCTCTGCTGAAAGATTTAAAAGATATGTCTGTATTGAATTATATGAGCAAGGTCCTTCAAACGGTTGCGGGTTATCTTTTAGCTGGAGCAATTGCTACTCAAGGGCAAATAGCTTCTCAAAAGAGATTTTTCTCAAGAAAGATTTTATGATTTATTAGGAAAAGATATTTCTGATGCTCGTGAATATCTCGAAAGCCATAGACGTTATGCTTTTTCTCCTATAATGAAATGGGTTGAGCTTGATAGTAAAGAACTTGCTGAAAACTATAAGCAGTATCATTCTTACCTTTGGAATAAAGTTGCTAAAGGATAGCAATCTTTTTATTTTTAACTTTCTTGCGTTCTAGATTTTAAGAGCATAATAATTATTTTCTAGATATAACTGAAACTTCGCTCCAAGGGCGACAAACTTCTTTATCGATGTTAGCTGCAGTTAAAGGACAATCTTCCCATTTTAAGTAGCTTACCAGTAATTTTCTGTCTTTTATTCTTCTAGAGCTATGAAAAAGATTATCCATTTTAAGTAAGTGTCCCGCGTGTTCGTTGAGATAAACAAGTAATGGATAAATTATCGCTTTACCTTTATCTGCTAATGTTCGACCAATTTCAGAGATTAGATATTGTGCATGTCCCTTTGATTCATCGACTATTGATCTCATTGGATCAAATTCTTCATAGAATGGTTCTCCGGATTTAGGGAAAGACAAAATGCCGTCTCTTGAGGTAGCTAACGCATGATTCAGAGTTGTATTTTGAAATGAGACTATAAGGTCAAGAGATCGGTCCCCTGCTGGAATTCCTCCGCTACCTGCCCTATGACCCATCTTCTTGTAAACTGCGGCCCTTCTGGGGCTTTAGAGTCTATGCCTCTTGCATGTATTCCCTGACTAATTAAATAATTTACTAGAGACCCATTGCCACAACCTACGTCCATTACTTGCTTGCCTTGCAGACTTGCAATGACTTTATTATTTATTCCGAGAACTGCTAGCTGGTATTCTAAGGGGACGTTTAGACAAGATTTGTCTAAATCATTTTCTTTGCTAGTTCCTATTAATCTTAAGTATTCCATAATTTTTCTTAAGAACGGGCTTTTTAAACTTGCCCATAGCAATCTTTTTAACTTCCTTGCATTCTGGAGTTCATGGAGGACTTTCTTTCTTGTGTTGATAAGCCGTGTGTGATACTTGCAGGAGCGGGAACGGGAAAAACGCGAACTATCTCGGATAAGGTCACATATCTTGTGAAAAATAAGATCTTCTCACCTGGAAGAATTGCTTGTGTTACTTTTTCAAATGAGGCGGTCGATTCTTTACATAAGCGCCTAGTTGGAATGGTTGGCGAGCAAGCAGTTCCTATTGTGCGGACTTTTCATGGATTGTGTGGGGATTTGCTAAGAGAGTATGGCGAGAAAATTGGAATATCAAAGAAGTTTAAGATTATAACTCCTGAAGATGGAATGATAATGCTTTATCAATATTTTAAGACCATTCCAATTAGATGTAGCCAGTATATTGAGGCGATTGGGGCTTTGAAAGAATCTTCTATTATGCTTGAAAAGTATGAATCTTTTTTGAAAAATAGCGCAAAAGATTTTCCTGATAATCCTGAAGCTGAACTTGAGAAGCTTACCTTGAGACATCATTCAACTAGATTGGAGAAAGAGGAAAAAGATGAGATTAAAAAAGAAATTGAGCGGCTTGGAACGTATGTGCAACAGAGAAGATTTTTGCAAAGCTGGAGGGGCTATGAAAAAATAAAGTTAAAATATAATATGCTTGATTATTCTGACTTGCATTATTATGCTTTAAAATTACTGGAGAAAGAGCCAAGTTTGGCGAGTAATTTTGGATATCTTATAGTTGATGAATTTCAGGACACAAATAAGATACAGTTAGACTTGCTATTTGCTCTTGCGCCTAGAGGGAATATTACTATAGTCGGAGATTTGAATCAGTCTATTTATCAGTTTAGAGGAGCTTATGGCGGAACTTTTGATGAATTTAAGAAGCGATATGGGAAAACGGAATTTGTTAAGTTGGATAAGTCACATCGCTCTCCAAATAAAATATTGAAAGTTGCACATAAGGCTATTGAAAATAATTACAAAGATAAAGATGAATGCTTTTCAGTTTTGAATGCGAGAGAAATCGAAGGCGAGAAAGTTAATGTGATTGAATTGCTTGATAGCAAAGAAGAAGTGAGAAAGATTGTGGAGATTATTGAGTCTGAAATTAAGAGCGGTGTTCTTGGAGGAGAAATTTGTGTGCTTTTTAGAACACATAATCAGGCAAACTTGCTAAAGAAAGCGTTGCAAGGTAGAGGAATTGTGTTTAGCTCATCAAAAAGGCAATCTTTACTTGCTCATACTAGGATTGAGCTTATCAGGAATTTGTGTGTGATATTAGATAAAATATTTCAGGCTAAATCTGGGGGAAGTAACGCTTGGTGGGGATTTGCTAAGATTCAAGGAATTGATGGAGAGGAGTTAGGAAAGTTTGGAAAATATGTTCGAGAGCACAAAGGGGCCGAGGGCTTGTCTTTGTATCTGCTGAAAAATGTTCCTGAAATTTTTTCTAATGAATCTAAGAAAAAATTTGAGATTATGCAGGTTTTGTTGAGGGAATTGGAGAAATTAAAAGGCCAACAGCTATCTGCTTTGATAGCAAATATTGCTTCAAGAGTTTCAAGGGAAGAGGATGGAGAGAATGCTATAATCCAAACTTTTACTGAATATGCTAAAGAATTTAGTGAGCGTGAGTATGCCGACCTAGAGAGCTTTCTTGCACATTTGGACGCTAGGACGCATCTTGGGCTAGACTTGGCGATGCCTAAAGCTAAAAGCGAGGGAGTGAGAATAATGACTGCCCATGCTACTAAGGGGCTTGAATATGAGATTGTTATAATTGCTAATTTAGTTCAAGGTAAATTTCCTATTACTACAATTTCTGGAAATAAGCTTATTCCTGCTGATTTTAACTTGACTTCTGAGGAAGAGCAAGAGGAGCAACAACTTGCTGAAGAAAGGAGATTGTTTTACGTGGCCTGTACTAGAACTAAGAAGCGACTTTATTTGACTTATGCGCAGAAATATGGTGCAAAGAATTTAGAGGTTAGTCAATTTCTGAATGAAATTGATTTTAAGAATAATGAGAATGTTACCTTCTTGAGAGATTTAGATAAAACCGAGGAGATTGACTCAGATTTTGGAGTAACTGAAAAGATTGAAGTTAAGAAAGACATTACATTTTCTCCTTCGGCGTTAAATTTGTTCAAAGATTGTCAAAAAAAATATGAGTATAAGTATGTGTTTAATATGCCTGAAGAAATTGTGACTTGGGAGCAACGCTCTCTTGGTAGCTTTGTGCATTTGATTATTGAAGAGGGCGTTAAAGAGCTTTTTACTAGCGATAGGCAATTTATTTCTCTTGCTGAACAGATGGCCCTCAAGGCAGAGTGGAGAGGAGTTAATTTGAAAGAGGCAGAGCATCTTTTAAAAATATTTTTCGAGAGAAATAAAAATAAGTATAATAAAGAGTCTAAGAACGAGCAGTCTTTATTTCTTTCGCTTGATGGTTTGCGTTTTATAGGTTATGCTGATAGAATTGATTTCCATCTTGATTGGATTGAGATTATTGATTATAAAACTGGAGCGCATGTGCCTTACGGACGTGAGAGAGATTGGCAGTTAGGATTTTATGCTTTAGCGGCTCAAAGATTGGGGAATGTGAAGCGTGTGACTCTTGATGTTTTTAAGAATGAGAAGCCGTTGGAATATGAGATTGATAACATGGGTATTGCTAGAGACTCTAGGAGCAATAGGATGGCTTTTTCTTTGCATGAAGTTAGGAAGGAGATAATTGAGGCGGCTAAAGAAATTCTTGAATGTTATAAGAAAGGTTTTGCTTTTTGTAAGGCCGAGAAGAATTGCGAGTTTTGTGCGAAGATTGAGAAGTGAATCAAAAAATTTTATTCAGTTTCTAATAAGCTTCTTGCAAGATTTATGTCTGTAGTATTTACTGAATAACCGCTCCCTGCTAGATAGTCAATTAAATCTCGGTTGACTGCCCTTGGATGACTCGATAGATAACTACGAATATGATTTAATCCAGCCTCGTCTAACGAAGATGATTTTTCAACCTTTCGCGAAGAGCCGATGCTACGAGCTTCCTCGATGGAATTTGCTATTGGAGGACTAAGACTCATCCTCTGAATCACATCTCCACTTGGGCCCCCCATCTTCATGGCCATTCTCATAGATTGTTCGTATGTCATTTTTTTGTGAGTATATTTGGCTATTTAGTTCTTTTGGTTTGATTGTTTAGATATTTCCTTAAACGAGCATTAATCTCGCCTGCCCCAAAAACTTGTGAAAGTTCTTTAACGTGCCTTGTATAAAAATCTCTTAAACTAAGAATAGAGGATTCTGCATATAAATGGGACGCAAGACCAAATAAGAATCTGGACTCTCTTAAGTCAGTTTGAACAAGAGAAGCCGCCTTCTCTACTATTGCAAGAGCATTTTCTGGATATATCGCAAGAGCGTTATCTAGAAAAGCGGGATTGTTCTCTAAGAAAAAGAGTTTGTAGTTAAAGAGAGAATCATTTCCCCCAATAGTTTTGTATTTTTCCAAAAAACCTTGCCTTACAGAATAATTTCCAAGCATGTTTTCTATATCTGCACAAAGACCATTAAGCTCTCTGTTTTCTGGCCACATTTGTAGCCCTCTTTCGGCTAGTTGTTTAGATTCTTTCGTTTCGCCATTATTAATTTTTTCAATAGCCCTATCTTTTAAAACAAAACTTACTGCTTGAGCATATGTAATACTTCTTTCAGACTCGCCACCCTTAACTTCTCCAGATTCAGTTGAGGTAGTTTCAAAAGCTCTACCTCCTGCTACTAAAACAAGGTGTTCAAGGGGCACAAATCGGTAGCCTATTGATTCGTCAGAGTTTGATTCAATTTGAGGATCTGCTAGATTTGGTTTATCATACGCTATCTCTTGATTATATCGTTCAACAAATTTTCTTTCTTCTTTAGAAATTATATCTTGGGGATTTATCAAAACTCTTGGTGTAAAAGCCACATCTCTGCTATCAAGTATTGCTCCGATAATGAGGGGTAGGCCTAAGCAGTTGCCTGCTCTTTTATTCAGAACGTCTTGGGCAGTAAAATTGTTAGAATCATAGCAAAAACCTTCTTTTTTTAGATGTGAAGAAACTGCAATGACTGCATCATATGGGTCTTTTGGAAGGATTGGTAGAGTTCTAACTAACTTCTCAAACTTGCTAATTACATTTTCAGGAGCATCGGAAGCTTCTAAATATAAGTTAATTGCTTTTTGCATATGAACATTTTTTTAGCAGAGTATATAAAGATATCGTTTCTTTATAGTAGTTACAAATTGGGATTAAAATATCCTATAGTGGAAAACACAAATAATTGAACAGAAAACTGTGTTCACTTTGACGTCAAGAACAGAGTTTTTGAGAACTCCCAAGGTATTGCTGAGAAGTTAATTCATATATCCTGTCATCTACAGATAAACCTTCAATTTCTCTTGAGCTTGGCACTCGGCCAGATAAAGAAAAACCTCTTTTTTCTAAAATCTTTATTGATGGGGCATTGTTCTCTGTGACTCTTCCCCATATTTTTTGTAGATTTTCTGTCATGAAACCAAAATCTAAAACCAAATCCAGAGCTTCTGTTGCAAAACCTTGATTTCTATAATCTTTGCCAATCCAATAGCCTGCTTCTGCCGTTCTTTTCGTTCTGTCTACTCTTTGCAACCCAGCCATTCCGATAATCTTTTCTGTAAACTCAATTCCGAGAAAATAAGCTTTGTCATTATTAATTGACGCTCTTGTTCCGTCTATTAGTTTTTTAGCGTGTTCTGGTAAAAAGGGAAAGGGAATGGGCGTATATTTTGCTATTTCAGAATCATTTGCAATAGCAACTAAATCTGATGCGTCCTCTCTCCTTAGACCCCTAAGTATGATTCTCTTTCCTTCTAATTTTATTTTTCTGCTTTTGCTCATGAAATTTACTAAAAAGTGAGATTATAAACTTTTATTTAGAGATTTTGAGAAGTAGATTATGAATTAATAACAAATAGTTATAACTTAAAAATGACAAAAGATTTAAAAACTACAAACTAGGGGATATTTTATGAAATTGCTTGTAAAACGGGATACTAACCTTCTGGTAAAAACTGAAGGCACCGCACAAATTGATAGTGATGTGCCCAAAAGTCTTAGAGTTCCTAGAGTTGTAAGTCCTGAACTTGTTGAACACTTTAAGGATAGGTCTGAAAATGATGACTTAATGATAGCGCAACGGGGGGATTATGATGAAATTGAAAAACATTTGACTTCAGATGAACTTGATGGAAGTCCAATTAGTCGAATAACTAGGGGATTGCTTGGTATAGAGCCTCAAATAATCCCGGGTTTATGGAGCGGGTATCGTTCAACTTTAGTATATTGTTCTAAAACAGATAGACTATTTAGATTAAAGGGGGTTGCTCTCAATCCTGAAAATCCAAAAATTGTAAACACTGATGATGGGTGGATTATTGCGGGCGGGCAGAAAGCGCATAATGCGAAATATGAAAAAGAACAGTCAGATAAATGGGCTAAGACTCTTGAATGGCATGGTATTGAGCCTGCTATGAAAGTTAAGGGTCTCTGGGAATATCCTGTTTTGGCTCGCAAAGTAAGACCTACTGCAACGCTTTCGGAAGTTGTTGGAGATACTAGAGTAGATGAAGTCCTTGTTCTTTTAGACCACCTTTATACTAGAGGACTTCGAGGAGATATGAGAAAAGATATTACAACAGGAAAACCTATCTTTTGTTATGGTGGAGAAACTTCTACTGGGAGAAAATTAATTCAAGCTACAAAAGAACTTATGTATGATATTGGATACACTACTGGAAGACTTAAAAAACTTATGGATAAAAGTGGGCAAACATGGAGCTGTCCTGATTCTTCGGGGAGTAATGCTCACTGGGGAAATATAGTTCTCTCAAATGGAACGAATAAACTTAAAGTTGGAATTGTTGATTTTGATGCTTCATGCGATTCTTTTGAGCTTGGCAAACGAGAAATACGAAGACAACAAAGGCGAGAATATGATTTTCTTACTAATATTAAACATCTTAATCCTATAAGCTCTCGCGCTATTGTCGGAGGCAAAATAAGTAGAGGATTGATTAATACCGAAGATGGGCCAAGGGTAGTTGGTATTATGGGCGCACGAGAAGAATTTATCAGAGGGATTATTGAAGGGTATGCTTTTACTGGTGATAAATATAATAACGAGATTGACATAGGCAAACTTGATGCAGTTTTTACTTTGTTAAGAGAAAGTGGAGTGCCATTTACTTTTGATGTCGGTAGAGCAAGAGCTGGAGATGATAGTATTTTTTCAAAGTTATCTAATCGGAATGATGATAGAAATAGCTATATTTTACGGAATGATGATAGAGAGTACTATGATTTATTTGGAAGTAACAATATCCTCAAGAAAAAACAAAAATCCTATTCTGGTTCTATATTGGAAGATGTTATAAATTATAACTCTTCATTCCAAAGTTTTGATGATTAGCTTTAAAGAAAGTGTCTTTTATTTATTTTGCTAACTTATTTTTGTGCGAAGATTGAGAAATAGAAGTTTTATAAACTTACTAGCTTTTTTGAAGAAAGATGGTGAACGAAATAACTTCCTTGATTATTTATTTTATTAAACTAAGCTTTACTCCAGAGGTATTATGGGAAATAGTTCCTTTGTTTTTTGCTACCATTATTATATTAAGCTATTTCGAGAAATATAAGCACGAAAGAGAAAATTGGGGGGCTTATTTATCTAACTCTTTAGTTCTGTTTTTTGTATCTCTTGGATTATTTAGATATATTTATGGAATTGGAATTGGAGGTTTTGATAATTTTATAACTTATTCTGGTAAGAGCATTGCGGCTATTTTTGTGCTGTTTATTGGATGGGCAATACTAAAGTTTAATTTTAATCATATACTGCCTGAAAAATTCGCAAAACATTTGAGCTCCGTATTGACTTTACATCTTTTTGCCTATGCAATTATTCTATTTGTACATTCTAATCTTGGAGTCGGCTTGGGTGTTGTAGTTGCATTGTTATTCATAATTGTAGTTATTTCAATAGTATTGAATATCATTAAGATACCACTAAAGATGTTTTTTGCTTATGCCGAAAAAATTAAGGAGAAGGAGCGGATAGGTTATATTAAAGAGGAAGAATTTGAGATAAAAGAGATGGAAAAGAAACTTAAAGAGTTAAGGACTGAGTTGAAAAAAGTTGAGCTGAAGAAAGCTGAAAAAGAAAAAAAAGAAGCCATGAGGATTAAGAAGGAAATCAAAAAAATAAGATGACCGCGGAGGAGATTTATTTCAAAGATATTAAGTCTTGGAGGTTATGGCTTGAAAAGAATCATCTGAAGGAAAGTAAGATTGCGGTTATTAGATATAAGAAGCATACTGGTAAAAATTCTCCTACACACTTGGAATTTATGCATGAGGCAATTTGTTTTGGATGGATAGATACTACGGTTAAGAGAATTGATGATGAAAAATATGTTATAAGGTTCGCAAAAAGAACAGATAAGAGTAGATGGAGTAATAATACTATGAAATATGGGAAGAAGCTACTTGATGAGGATAGAATGGTTGAGAATGGGAAGAAGAGATATTTAGAGGGTTTAGGAAAAGAGACTATTGATCACGGGCTTGAAAACTTGGAAATGCCTAAGGAGCTAGAGCTTGCTTTGAAAAAAAATAAAATGGCTAGGGAAAATTTTGAGAAATTCGGAAAATCTTACAAAAAGATGTATTATAGATGGATTGTTAGAGCTAAGGGGATTGAAACAAAAAAGAAGAGAATTCTTGCGGTTGTTGCTAGGGCCTTAGAAAGAAAGAGTAAATGGTAAGCCGAGTTTAGTATAAAAAAATAAAAATTAAATAAAAAAAGAAAATTCTACTTGGTGTTAATGTCTTGCTAGCGAGAATACGTTCTTTATTGCAACTATGATTGTTGCAGGAACGAATATCATTAGCAATCCGCCAAGAGTTCTTGCGAACACTGGAACGGTTTCCATTGCGCCCATTCCAAGATATGATACGATAATTAAGATTGCTCCAGACATAAGGAAATGATGTGTTTCATGTTCGTTTATGTTAAGCAGACCAACTATCAAACCAATTATTACCATCACTAATGGCCAGCTACCTCCAGAAACATTGAAGACAGCAAGTGCAAGTGCAAGGATTACGCCAATAAGAAAGGCCCAACTTCCAAAATGATTTGAACTGTTTTTCATCTTTACCTCCTTTTATCTAGAATATTTTACATAGTTAAGGAGCATTTATATATGTTTTCTTCTGTTTGTCCATGAGGAGATATGATTCAGTTTTTAGATGCTAGATGGATTTTCTTTTTGATAATTCTTTTTGGACTTATAGTTGCATTTTATAAGAGAGATGAGTTATTGCCTGTGAGTTTGTTAACTGGAGGAATATTTGCTTTAGGGTTTACGCTATCTTCTAGTAAACTCTATTTTTTCTCTGTGGCCGTTGTTGCTTATGGATTCTTAATTGCTAAAATGTCTGAAAAAGAGATTGGAGTAATAAAAAATAAAATTATTTTAGTTTTCTCTTTGCTCGTTGTGATTTCAATTATTTTCTTTTTCCTAAAGAGATGGGAAGTTATCTTTTTTGCTTCTGGGGTAATTATGACCGGAATTAGTCTTTTATATATAAAGAGCAAGGTATAAAAGTGTATTATTTAACTTAAGATTATGGAAATAAAAAACGAAGAACATGTGCTGGAATTTTGGGCTAAAGAAGGAATCTATGGGGCTTCAAAAAAGAAAAATTCCAATGGAAAAAAGTTCTATATGATGGATGGTCCGCCTTATGCGACTGGACATATACACCTCGGAACTGCTTTGAACAAGACTTCTAAAGATATTGCTATGAGGATGAAAAGAATGCAAGGATACGATGTTTTTGATAGACCAGGATATGATACACATGGAGTCCCTATTGAACTACAAGTTGAGAAGGAGATTGACTCGAAATCAAAGCGAGATATTGAGAAATTTGGTGTTGAAAATTTTATTGAAAGGTGCAAGAAGTTTGCTACGCAACATATTGATATTATGAACCGGGAGTTTTTGAATTTGGGCGTGTGGATGGATTGGGAAAATCCTTATCTTACTTTATCTGATGACTACATTGAAGCGATATGGCATGCTTTCAAAGAAGCACATAAAAAAGGTCTGCTTTATCTTGGAAAATATCCAATTCATGTTTGTCCTAGATGTGAGACTGCGGTAGCCTATAATGAAATAGAATATGCTAAGCAAAAAGATAATTCTGTGTACGTTAAATTTCCAATTGTAGATAAGAAAAATAGTTATTTGATTATCTGGACAACTACTCCTTGGACATTACCTGCAAATACTGGAGTTATGGTTGGGCCTAAAATAAGCTATAGAGAAATGGAGCTTAAAAATGAGGAAAAATGGATTGTAGCTTCTGAACTTGCGGATAAGTTGGCTCAGAAATTTGGCGTTGAGTGTAAAAAATTTAAGGAAATTAAGGGTAATGAACTTGAGGGTTTGAAATATTCTAACCCGCTAAAAGGACATATTAATGTTAAAGTTAATAATGGGTATAGAGTAGTTTTATCTGATAGATACGTTACAACCAACGAAGGTACTGGACTTGTGCATTGCGCTCCAGGACATGGAAAAGAGGACTATGAAGTTGGTAGGGAGAATAATCTTGATATGCTTTGTCCTGTTGGCTCCGATGGAATACTAGACTCTAGTGCTGGAAAATATGCGGGAAAAAAAGCGAGAATTGTCGATGGAGAGATAATTGAAGATTTGAAGAAAGATGGGTTTCTAGTTCTAGCTGAGAAGCATGAGCATGATTATCCATTATGTTGGAGGGACAAGTCCCCTTTGTTAATGATAACGCAACCGCAATGGTTTTTGAAAATATCTGCAATTCATAAAAAACTATTGGAAGAAAATGAAAAAACCAATTGGGTTCCAGACTATATGAAACTTAGAATGAAGGCTTGGCTTGAGGGAATAAGTGATTGGCCAATTTCAAGACAAAGATATTGGGGCACTCCTTTGCCTATCTGGTCCGGCGAAGATGGAGAGGTGATAGTTGTTGGTAGTTTAGAAGAGCTAAAAAAGCTTTCTGGTGTGAAAGATATTGAATTGCATAAGCCTGGAATTGATAAGATTACAATAAAAAAAGGCGGAAAGATATTCAAAAGAATTCCTGAAGTTTTGGACGTGTGGTTTGACTCTGGAGTTTCAAGCTGGGCAGCATTAGGATTCCCTGCAGATAAGAAGAAGTTTAAGAAATACTGGCCTGCTGATTTTAATGTAGAAGGAAAAGATCAATTTAGAGGATGGTGGAACTCACAGTTGATACTTAGCACTATTGCTTTTGATAAAAAGCCATTTTTGAATGTTTCAGTTCATGGGATGATTTTAGATATAAGTAAGAGAAAGATGTCTAAATCTCTTGGCAATATTGTCTCTCCTGAAGATATTATAAAAAAATATAGTCGGGATTACTTGAGATACTACCTTGCAAAAATGTCTCGAGGAGAGGATATTACTTTTGATGAAAAAGATTTTAAGGAGATACAGGGATTCTTTAGAGTTCTGACAAATGTTAACGCCTTTGCTAATCAACTTCAAGCGAAGAAAGCAAGAAGAAATATCGAGGACAGATGGATTTTATCAAAATTTAATAATTTGATTAAAGAGATTATGACTGGATATAATAATTATAGGTTTTATGAGGTTGTACAGAAGATTGAGAGATTCCTAGTTTTTGATTTGAGTAAGACATATATTCAGATGATAAGAGAAAGAGCGGATGAAACTTTTGATATTGTTAATGAAATAAGGCTCGGGCTTCTGAAAATACTTGCGCCAATTATTCCTTTTTCTACAGAGATATTATGGCAAGAACTTAAGACTAGGGGTTTAGTTAAGGAAAAATCTGTTCATCTCTCTGAAATGCCTTCGTTTGATGCAAAGAAAGTTGATAATGAACTTGAGAAAGAATTTGAACTTGTCGTTAAATATATTGAACTTGGACTGAGGGAAAGAGATAAGGCGGGAGTTGGTTTGAAATGGCCTTTACAAAAAGCTTTGCTGACTGGGGAGAAGGTTGGTGCGGAACTTGGGGAAATTGTTGCGAGGCAATTAAATGTCAAAAAGATAGAATTTTCTAAAGGTGTCGAGTTAAGAACGGAACTAGACTTGAATATGACTGACGAACTTGAAGCTGAAGGTTTTGCTAGAGAAATAGCTAGAAAAATACAGGCAGAAAGGAAGAATCTTGGGCTTATAAAGAGCGATGAGATATTTTTAACTCTTAGATTAGATAAAGAGCTTTATAAAAGAGTTATGAAAAATAAAGATTATATTGCTAATAGAGTAAATGCTAAAAAAATTAATTTTACCGAGGAGAATTGTGAGTTTAATTTTGAAATAAAAAATGAGAAAATTGGATTCTCGTTTACTAAGATTTGATTGAAAAAACATTTAAATAGTCTGTCTCTCTAGAATGATAGTAAAATGATAGTCAAAGAAGAATTTCTAGGTCGTTTGAGGAAAATATTCGACTTGAATTTGTATGAAGTTAAGGTTTGGGCTTCTCTGCTTTCCAGAGGAGTTTCTACTGCTGGGGAGTTAAGTAATATTTCTGATGTTCCGCGAAGTAGGACTTATGATGTTTTAGAATCCTTAGAAAAGAGAGGATTTATTGTTATGAAGCTTGGGAAGCCAATAAAGTTTATCGCACTAAAGCCTGAGGATGTTGTTGAAAGAGTTAAAAGAAATTTAGTTGTTAATGCTCAAGAAAAGTCGAAGAGACTTGAGCAGCTAAAAGGAGATGATGTTCTTAATGAGCTTAGTTCACTTTATACTAATGGAGTAAAATATATTGAACCTGCTGATCTTTCTGGAAGTTTGAAAGGTAGACAGAATATTCATAATCATCTTGATATGATGATTAAGGGTGCAGAGAAAAGTGTTTCTATTGTGACAACTGCTGAAGGACTTAGCAGAAAGATGGAAGCCTTGATGCCTGCTCTTGAGAAAGCAAAGAAGAGGGGAGTTTCTGTTAAAATTGCTGCGCCTATAACTTCTGGAAATTATAAAGTCGCTAAGGAATTATCAAAGGTTGCGGAAGTTCGTGGACTTTCTAAACCACAGGGAAGATTTACCATTGTTGATGAAAAGCAGATGATGTTTATGTTACTTGATGATAAGACCGTTCATCCAAGTTATGACGTTGCTGTATGGCTTGCGAGCGATTATTTTGCTCAATCTGTAGCACAGATGTTTGGCATGACTTGGGATTCTTTCACGCCTTTGAGTAAAGTTAAGATTTAAGATTTTTATTTTTAAAATTTATATTCGTATTTATCAAAGTTGATTTTATTATTTTCTATTTCGATACCTTCGGATTTTAACAATTTTATCTTTGCGCTTAAACCTAGGGCAAAGCCACCTAGCTTTCCGCTCGTGTTTATTACTCGATGACAGGGAACTTGGGGAGCATAAGGATTCTTGTTCATTGCATTTCCGACTGCGCGATATGCTTTTGTTTTTAAAACTTGCGCTAAAGACTTGTAAGTTGTGACTTTTCCTTTTGGAACTTTTCTTAATATTTCGTAGCAACGTTCATTGAAACTATTCTTCATTTGCCTTTTTTAATAAGCCAGATATTTTTTCTCTTATATGGGGCTCACTAATTGGATCATAATTAAAAGTTATTGTGCTATTTCCTCCGTTGGATTCCATGCTTAAATGAATCTCGCCGACTGCTCCGAGATACAATTCTCTAGCCCGGGATAAATCTCTTGCGTTAACAAGACCAAGAGAATTTTTTGGAATTGAATCTCCATTTGAAAGAACTATTCTGTACACTGGCTCGCTACCTGTATGACTCCTATAATCTCCTCTTCCAGAACTTATATGTATCACCACGCCGAATAGCAATTTGATAACTATTTAAGCACTCTGCCTGTCTGAAGATACCATAATTGCAAGTCTAGCTTCGCTGGCGTTGTCTCAAGACTTGAAGCTAAATTCTGAAATATTTTTTCATTATCAAGATAAATCTTTTTGTTTAGAGATTTTGGCTTTTCTATAATGTTGTTATCTGCTAAAATATTCAAAATGTGCCTGTCTAAAATTGCTAAACTTTTATGGCCCGTGTTTCTTAGAAAATGAGAGGCTTCCTTATAGCCAAGGCCATTTATATTTTGAACAAGCCATTCTCTTGCTTTAAATTCGTTTTCTTTTTTTACTATAGATTGTATTATTTCTTTGATATTTTTATTTTGTCTTGCTTGGATTATGTATTTGGCTTTGTTATTATGAAATCTGTGTTTATGTTCTCTTATTGTTCTCGCTAAATTTTCTTGAGAGAGTTTGGTGAAGCCATCGTATCCTAGAGTTTTTTGAATGTTGATTGCAGTTTGTGCTTTTGAGTTTGCCGTTAACAGACAAAAGCAGAGTTCTGAAAACCAGTCTTCGTTCGTTTTTTGATTGAAAGAGCTGAATTCTGATATTCGCAAGTCTATTATTTGCTTATATTCTTCTGGAATAGAGTTTATTTTTGCTTTTAATTCTGATATTTTTGACATTAAAATTTATAGATTATAATATTTAAAAATTATTGTCTTGCTTGACTTACTTCTCGTTTCATTCTTGTTTGACCATTCTCTTTACTCTCTTGCTCAACCCTCCTCACATGCTCGGAGATTCGCTGCGGAGTAAGATTTTTTGTTTATTCTCGCTCGACCCTTCTCACAGGCTCGAAGACTCGCATCGATAAACAAAAATGCGGGAGGGAGGATTCGAACCTCCGAAGGCACTAAGCCACAAGATTTCTTCCGAAATCTAATGCTTCACGCGCTCTAACGAGCGCGGGACGTCTTAAGTCTTGCGCATTTAACCGCTTTGCTACCCCCGCACATTAAATTAGCGAAATAAAGGTATAAAAGATTATGCTTATTCAGAAACTAAAGAATCTAAAGCATGAACTCGTGTATCTGCAAGCCAGAGGCTATATGATACTAATACATCTCTTTTTACATAATCAGTTCTGGCGATTAGTCTAAGTGGGGCTTCTTTAGGTTTTTCTAATTTGGATTTTAACCTATAGTTTGTATTTGCTCTTGTCGTCCATTTTCTTAATAAATTTCTAGCTTCTTCTTGGCCTAATCTTTGGCTCACCTTCTCCCTTAGTTCTTTGAAGGCATATTCTCCCATATTAGTCAGAATCAATATTATTAATAATTTCAGGCATGCTTGAACTAACGTGACGAAGGACTTCTTCAGAAGTAGCTTTCCAATTTTCTTCTTTAAATTTGAGCGCTCTTGAAGCTCCAGCCATTACTGCTATCTTCAACATCTCGTCTCCTTTTACCATATAACATTTTGAATAGTAGGCTATTTAAAAATTGTTGTTCTAATCGTCATATGAACTTGTTTGAAATTTATAAGAAAAAAAGAATTGTCAATATAAATGTAAATATAATAATTGCAAGTTTGGCTTCTATTTTTCTTGCTTTATACCCTGTTTATTTGACAAAGATGATTGCTGATTCTCCTAGAGCGATTGCATTAATTTCATTTGGGATTGATGCTTTGATTGATTTTGGAATTTTTATTATACTTCATGGATTTTTGAATAAAAAACAAATCAGTCAAGGAAAGATTTCAAGCTCATTGAAAAAAGATATCTTTAGAATTCAAGCTGAAAGGATCGTCTTATCTGTATTTTATTTTGTTTTTGCGACAGGAGGACATTATTTTCTAATCACCAAAGGGTTTGATAGGACTAGTGCTTTCGCTTTATCCTATATTTTTGCTCTTTTACTAACTAGAGGAATACATACTTTTTATGGTCTTAAAACTGGATTGTTTGAGCCTCTAAAGAAATAGATTGATAACGTTCGAACTCCGATTGGGATCTATGAATTGTAAAACCATAATGCCCGATTCTTTCTTTATAATCGTTAATAATTTCATCTTCTGAAGATAATCCTAATATGGCTAAAGCAGTAATGACTCTATCAAGACTTTCTGGTGCAGGATGAACGCTTGTTGTGCCCCATATCAATCCATTTTCAAGCAAAGTAAGAATTTTGTCTGAATGACTCTGGGTTAGGCCTGTTTTCTCTGATAGTTTTTTGATGTTCTTGCCCTTGGAAATCTTTCCTTATGGATAAGGGCTTTAATTTTATCTCCGACTTCTCTGCTATAACGTTCTTCTTATTTTAAGGTTATTATCACCATTGTTAAGTCTTGAGGGGAAAAATATCAATTTTCTTCTTTCCGTCTTGGAAGAGGCAATATTTAATTCTATGATTTTGGTGGGCGTCAGTTAAACATAATGCTTCTTTGACCATAGAACCTACTATTTCAATTTCACGACCATAGGCATACGCAGGAGCCTTTACTACATAAGATCTACCATGATGCATTTCTTGTCTTATATCTATTGCCGGAGGTTTTCCTCGGAAGACGAGTTTGCCTGGTTTTTCCTTTGATGCGAACTCAGGAGTTACTATAACTTCAATGCAATCTTTCGCCATAAAAATATGACTTTTTTGCTTATTTAAAAGTATCTTAAGCCTCTATTTGGCTCTGAACTTTTCGGGAACCTCGCTAGTGGCTTTGAACCGCCTAATCTCGTAACTTAGTTATCTAATGTTCTAGGAGTTTATTTACTTTGCTATTTTTAAGCAACTGCTAATTCTTTTAATCTCTCTTCTGCGGCAGTTACCAGTTCAGGAAGGCCAGTTAAATGATCTATTGTGCCATAAGTAACTCCTCTATTAGAACCTAATGTTCTTTTTATAAGTTCTCCTTCATCAGCGTCGTGATCTACAACTGCATTCCCACTTATTGCAAGATAATGTGATCCATACTGCTGTCTAAGAGCCTCTGCGTTTTCTCTAACATATTTTCTAGCTCCTAAAATTTGTTCTAGTACTTGTCTTTCAGTTATCATATAATTCTGGCTTTTATCAGGTTTTTAAGCTTTTCTAGAAGGACTTCCAACAAACACCGCAGTGTTTGTTGGTTATAAGCCTCTAGGGAGAATTGAACTCCCGACCTTTGCATTACGAGTGCAACGCTCTAACCGCTGAGCTATAGAGGCATGATTATATTTGAGTTTGGAGGGTTTTAAATTTGATGCCGAAAAGTTTAAATACCTCTTTTGGAGGGTTTATTTATGAATAAGATGTTCTTTGCGGGAGTCGCTTTGACTTTAGCTTTAGTTACTATGTTGAGTATTTTTGGATTTGCTTCTGAAGATTTTAATAGCGGGATAGATAGTAATGCTGCTCTTGAAGGTTCTGTTACTGAAAACTCTTTTGTCGTAATTGATGATAAAGATGAAGTTGTGAATACTCCTCAAAGTTCAAGCAGTTCTGGAAGCTCAAAAAGTAGAAATAGCGATAACGGAATTATTAATAGAGTGGTTCCAGTAAATCTTGGATTAAATGTATCTTCTAATATTACTGCATTTATTGATGTGGGATATGATAAAACTTGGCTTGGAACTGATTTGCCAATTTATCTAGAGTTACAGAGTGATGTTGCTATTGAAAATGATGAAGCGATTAGAATTGAACTTAGTGGAATTGGTACAGGCTCAGGTAACCCGCTTGTACAAACGTGCTCTTTTATGCATGGAGACTCATCTACAAGTTGTCCTGAATTGAGCGTTCTTTCTACTGTAAGTGAGCAGGATGGAACTGTTAGCATCATAACTCTTATGCTATCTACAAACAATTATAACGCAGGGGTATACGGCCTTGAGATGTCTGTGCAAAAAACAGGAGAGATTGTTGCTGATAAGGCTAATCCAATCAAATTCTTATTGCTTGACCCTAATAAGAAGGGCGATGTCAATGGAGACGGCGTTGCTGATGTGATTGATGTCGAAATTGTAAGATACCTAATAGGTAGAGCTGAAACAGGCAGAGCTGATGTAGATGGAGATAAAATGGTAAACTTTAATGATATAACTGAAATTCTTGCAAACTGGGGATACTAGATTTAAGTTTAGAAAATTTATATACTCTTCTTATTATGCTAGATTATGATTAAAAAAAGAAGTGTAAGATTTGTTCTTATTGGTTTTTTTCTTGTTGTTCTTTTAATTGCAGGCTATTTTTTTTATGATAGTTTTTTTGCTAAACCTCAGTATTCTACTTGGACGCCTAGAGAGATAACACAGGAAAATTTACCTTCAGAATTGGGCAAGTTTGCAGTAGTACAGGATATGCCTGAAAGTGGGATTATAGGCTTGAGAGTTGGGGAGGAAGATTATACTATCTCTGGAAATTCTGTTTCTTCTGGGGCTAGCGAAAGAGCGGATGTTTATGTTTCTATTCCAGAAAGCTACCTTGATAAGATTGGAGAACAAGGATGGTGTTCTGGATTGCAACAGGCGAGGACAAATGGAGATTTGATTGTTGATATTAGGGGCCCTGAGGCCTCTTTGGGTTTAAAATATAGGGCTCTGTTGAAATATGGCGGTTGTCTTGGATAGATTTATTAAGAAAGTTTAAGACTTGATGAAATGAGGGAAATTGTTGTTAAACTTCTTAAGAAGGTTGTGAAAGATGAACTTGATATTGAGGAACTTATTGAAAAGCCGAAAGATGATTCTTTGGGAGATTATGCATTTCCATGCTTTGCTCTTGCTAAATTTATGAAGAAGAATCCTGTAGAAATTGCTAAAGAACTAGCGAGCAAGATAATCAAAACTGAGGAGATTGAGAAAGTTCAAGCCTCTGGTCCTTACGTTAATTTCTTTGTTAGTAGAAAAATGCTAGCGAGTGGAACAATTTTGGAAGTCAAGAAGAAAAGAGATAAATACGGCTCTTCGAAAATTGGAGCTGAAAAAGTAGTTGTTATTGATATGTCTTCTCCGAATATTGCAAAACCATTCGGAATAGGACATCTTAGATCTACTATAATTGGAAACTCTATTGCAAAGACGCTAAGTTTTAGCGGATATAAAGTAAAAAAGTTGAATTATTTGGGAGACTGGGGGACTCCATTTGGAAAAATTATAGCGGGATATAAAGAATTTGGAAATTCTAAATTGTTAAAAAAAGAGCCTTTAAAACATCTTCTGGAAGTTTATGTAAAAGCCTCTTCTGATGAAAGATTTGATGAATTGGGAAGGAATTGGTTTAGAAAAATGGAGCAAGGAGATAAAGAGGCTTTGAAAATATGGGCTGAATTTCGCAAACTAAGTTTGGATGAATTCAAAAAAATTTACAAACTTCTGAATGTGAAATTTGATGTATTTTCTGGAGAGTCGGAATATAATTCTAAAATGGACTCAACTATTGGGCTATTGAAGAAGAAAAGTTTACTTGAGCTAAGTGATGGTGCTTGGGTTGTGAACCTTGAGAGATATAATCTTGGAGTTTGCTTGATTAAGAAAGCCGATGGAGGAACTCTTTATGCTACAAGAGATATAACTGCCGCTATTGATAGACACAATAGATTTGGAGCAGATTATCTTCTTTACGAAGTGGGCGCTGAACAGAAGCTACATTTTAGGCAGTTTTTCAAAGTGCTTGAACTACTTGGATTTAATTGGGCAGCTAAGTGCGTTCATATTGATCACGGGTTGTATTTGGATGGAGATGGAAAAAAGTTTGCTACAAGAAAGGGCAAGACTGTTTTTATGAAAGATATTTTAGAGGAAACTGCCAACCTTGCCAAAAAGGAAATTTTGAAGAGAGAAAAGATTAGCGATAAAGAACTTGAGCGACGCGCGCTGGCAATTGCTAGAGCCGCTATCTTTTATGGTGATTTGAAAAATAATAGAAGCACAGATGTTGTTTTTGATATTGATAGATTTGTTTCTTTTGAGGGAGATACCGGGCCTTACTTGCTTTATAGCTACGCTCGGGCAAAGAATATTTTAAAGAAAAATAAGGGAAAAAAAATGATTATTACTGGGGTTAATGACTCTGAAAAAAAAGTTGTTTCTGAAATTGCTCGATTTCCAGAAGTTGTTCGACAATCTTCACTTGATTACTCGCCAAATTTAATTGCACATTATGCTTATGATTTATCGCAGACATTTAATGAATTTTATCATTCTTGTAAAGTCATCGGGAGTGCCGAAGAGAACTTTAGGCTTACACTTGTTGAAGCTTTTGCGCAGACCTTAAAGAATGCGCTTGGTCTTTTGGGCATTGATGTTATTGAGAGAATGTAGCACAATAATCATTAAATACCTGATTTTTTGCTTGGATATATGGATGCTTTGACTTTGATGTTGATTGTGACTGGAATTTTAATATTTTTTCTAGTATTTTTTGTATTTTTATTTCTAATAATTCCTCCTCGTGTGGAAAAGAAGGATGATGACTATAAGGCGATTAAAGAGCAAGTTGAGGAAGAAGTTGTTTCTGAAACTGTGCCGTATAAGATGAGAAAGAAATCGGTTAGATATGGCGAGATTTAGAAAAGATGGTTTTGTCTTTGGCTGAGACTATTAAGAGAGATATTGAGCCAGATGAATTTTTAGATGTGCTTAAGAGCATAGAAAGTTTGGGGAAAGTTGATAGTATGGAAAGAGGAGATTTTTTCAATTACTTGGGATTAGTAAGGCCTCGCACTACGAATTATATTATATCCGATACTCCTGTTGGCAAGTGTATTGTTAGTGCAAACATTGAGAGCTTTATTCCGAGAAGGGATGGGACTAGCGAATTTTGTTTGGAAATTTTTATTTATGATGATAAAAAAGTAGAAGCGAAGGAAATGTTATGAAGATGGGCTGAATAGGGTTTGGAAGAAGGTTTAAAAACACTTTACTGTCTTAGTTTATGTAGACGAGCCGGCGGGGTAGCCCTCCGCTATTTGCAAACGGGCTTTAGGCAGGCTTAAAGGAGCGCGTGAGAACTTGTCGTTTGCGTCTCGTACTGGACGTTGACGCTATGTCCGGTTCGATCGTGCTCTTGTGAATCGGGTCAGGCCTTGATCGGAGCAGCCCTAAACAGGAAACGCGGTGCTTACCGGGTTGCATGGCCGAGAAAGGCGCGAATCAACTCAGGCGGTTTGTTTGAGCAGACTCCCCGTCTACACTTTTATTTTTTTGATAATAATGTTTATTAAGTGCCCGAATGAGGTTTTCTTATGATAGATGATGTTGAATTTTACAATTTTAGCAGAGATGCGATTTATATTGTGAGAGAAGATAAAATAAGAGAATTTGAAGAGCCACAAAGTGTTTCTTTTTATTATGATGATATATTGGGGCGCCTTTCTAGAACCTTAATTGAGAAATCTGGATTTCCTCATTTGAAATCAAAAGAAGAAATTGAAGCAGAGATAAGAGAAAGATTTGGAAATTTTAATGGTTGGCTAGTTGAGGGAAAAGTTCTCGATGGTTGGTCAAGCCAAGGCCTCTTCGCTGTAAAAAATTACTTTTGACTAATCTTTAAATACAACGAAGTTATATTTAATTTATGGAAAGAGGACAATTTTTCTTGATGGCTGCTATTGTAATTGTTGGCGCGCTTCTTGGGCTTACTGTTGTTGTAAATTACGTTCAGAAAAGCGGAGAGAATGAAAGATTTTATGATTTGGGAAAGGAGATTGGTTTTGAAGCAAGGCAAGTTAGTGATTATGGTACTTATAATGACTATGAAGGCGAAGGTCAAGGTACAGACGATTTGATAAGACGTTTGATTGAAGATTATGCACCTTATATTGAAAGAGATAGAGTTGTTTTTGTTTATGGAAATTCTGAAGAACTTCATGCCTATACACTTACTCAAGATGGAGTTGGCTGCATTGGCATTGATACGGGAGGTTTAGTAACTTGCGAGGGTGTCGCAAGAACACAAGTTAATGAGGTGCCTGCTATTTCCCAAACTGGAGATTTGGTAAGAGTTAGTATTGACGGAATAGATTATAATTTTAATTTGGAAAATGGACAGAACTTTTATTTTGTTCTCGTAAGGGAGGAAAATGAAGATAGGTTTGTTACAACTGGATAAAAAAGGAGTTAGCCCTATTATCGGTTATGTGCTTCTTGTTGTTATAGCTCTTGCGCTTGCTGGAGGAGTATATAATTTTCTTGCTAATTATGCGCCTCCTGATGCTGAGAGATGTCCGGATGATGTTGCGCTCGTGATAAGGAGTTTAAGCTGTTCTGGGGGAAAAGTAAATATTACTTTAGATAATAAGGGGTTATTTAGTGTAGATGGTGTTTTGATTAAAATTGGGGAAGAGGGAAGAATTGTGAAGCTAGACTTGCTTCCTTGTGACGATTCTTCTTGCAAGGTTTATTTTATTAATTATAATCAAGATTATGAAGACGGGCTAAAACCTGGGCAGAGCGTTAGCTACTTTGAAGAGAATCCTCTTCTGGGAACTGGGGAGAGAGAAGTAGAGATTCAGCCGATTATACTTGCTTCTGGAAATGTGAAAAAGGATATAATCTGCTCGGGGGCAATTATAAAACAGAAGCTTACTTGTTCACTATAAATATAAAAAGCTGATTTTCTCTAATGGAATATGAAAAGAGGGGTTTCGCCGGTTGTTGCTACTGTGCTTCTTATCGCTATAACTGTCGTTTTGGCTGCGATAATTTTTCTTTGGGCTCAAAGCTTTCTTAGGGAGGGGGCGCAGAAAAATGATAGGGCTGTTGAGTTGTCATGTGATAAGATAGTTTTTTCTGCTGAACTTTATAACGACAATAACGGAGTTAGAACACTTGGGATAAGTAATAGCGGGAATGTTCCAATCTTTGGTTTTGAATTTAGAGGAGCTCGCGATGGAAGTATAACTCCGGAGAGTGTTCAAGATAGCAATGGAGATAGTAAACTAAACCCTGGTGAATCTAATAATTTTGTTATTGGAGATTATGATAGTGGGCTTGTTGTCCCTGTTTTGCTTGCTGAAGCTTCTGGAGGAAATAGAGTTACTTATCCTTGCCCTGATTCCACTGGAAAGAATGTTCAACTCATTTCATAGCAAAGTATAAAAAAGAGATTCCTTTTTGATGAGAATGAAAAGAGGGGTTTCGCCGGTTGTTGCTACTGTTTTGCTTCTCGTGATAACTGTGGCTTTAATATCTGTGCTTGCTGCTTTTGTCATCCCATTTGTTAGAAATAGCCTTGACGGCGGAAGTGATTGCTTTGAAACAATAAATAAGTTAACGCTTGTTGGAACGGATTATGCTTGTCTTGATGCTTCTGGAACAACAGAATTGACGGGAATATCTGTTCAGAGAGGAGCTATTGATATTGAGGGATTTACACTGATACTTCATAATGCCGGAAGTGCAACTCCTTATAAAATTACAGAAGATGGTGATTTGGGGGGAGTTATCAAGATGCTAGGAGCTTCAGATAATGTCTTAAATATTCCTGCTAAAGGAGGATTGAGAACTTATGTTGCAACTGGTTCTTTCAGCAAGATTGAGGTTGCGCCGATTATTGGTTCAAAGAGTTGTGATGTTAGTGATTCTATAGATTTGGTTCCGTGTGAGGAAGGTATTACGCTAAGTTAAAATGAAGAGGGGACAAGTTTGGATTGAGACGGTTATTTATACGCTAGTTGGACTTGCGCTTATTGGGCTTGTACTTGGGGTTGTTACGCCGAGAATAAATGAATATCGTGATAAGGCAGTAATTGAGCAAACAATCTCCGTTATGAATTCTATAGACTCTGTAATAAAAGCAATCTCTACAGATCCTGGAAATGCTAGAGTAATTGATGTTAGGATAAAAGAAGGAGTTATTTCTGTGGATTCTGAAAATGAAAAAATATCTTATCTGCTTGAAGATAGTGATATTGTATATTCTGAAGAAGGAATTGAGACTCAAATAGGAAATATTGATGTACTGACAAGCAAAGTCGGAGATAGAGTTGATGTAATGCTCTCTTTGGATTATTCTGGAAGATTTGATATTGTTGAAGAGGCCGATAGCGAGAGAATTTTTGCACCTTCTCCTGTGCCTTATAGATTTAGATTTGAAAATATTGGGCTACTTGAAGGAGGAGATTTCTATCGAATAGACTTTAGGGAAATTTCTAGTGGATAGGTTTAAATTTAAGTAAATTCTTCTTTTAACGAAAAAGATGGTAATAAATATTAATGTAAATCCTTCAGTTCCTGCTCTGCCGAGAATTGAAGATAAGACTAAACTTGACGTGAGATATTCGTTGATTGCGCCTTACGCTGGAGTTCACATATATTGGAATGAAAAAGAGGGGGAGTTGATTTATGAGGTTGAAGAGCCCCTACTTAAACCTCAAGAGGAGCAGTGGCTTAAGATGATTGAATCTGCCATGGTTGAATTGATGAATATAAATGTTGCAGAAGAAAGAACTCTTGAAAGTATGATTGATTATATTGACAAGACTGCAAGATTGGTTATACAGGAAATGGATCTTTCTTTCCCTGAGAATGTTTATGAAAAAATGTTTTATTATTTATATAGAAATTTTATTGGGTTTAATGAAATTGATCCTCTAATAAAGGATTATTTTATTGAAGATATTGAGTGTAATGGTATCAATACGCCGATTTACATAGTTCATAGGGCCTATAGAAATCTTAAGACTAATATTGTTTACAAAGATGTAAATGAAGTCGCTAGCTTCGTTGAGAAGCTTGCGCAGAGATGTGGAAGGTATATCTCTTATGCTCAACCTTTGCTTGATGGGACTTTGCCAGATGGGAACAGAGTAAATGCTACTTATACTAAGGACGTGACGTCTAGAGGACCGACGTTTACAATAAGAAAGTTTACTCATGTTCCTTGGACGCCGACTCAGCTTATTGCTCTTGGTAGTTTAAGTCCGGAGATTCTTGCTTATTTTTGGCTTTTGACGCAGTATAAATCAAACATTATGATTGCCGGTGGTACATCGTCTGGAAAAACTACTCTGCTTAATGCACTTGCTTTTTTCATTCCGCCAGAGGCAAGAGTAATTTCAATTGAAGATACAAGAGAGATAAATTTGCCTCGAGAGAATTGGCTTCCGGCTGTAGCAAGAACATCAATTGGAGTTGGTAAGGTTGGAGAAGTTGATTTATTTGATTTGCTTAAGAACTCTTTTCGTCAAAATCCAGATTACGTTATTGTTGGAGAGGTTAGAGGAAAGGAGGCTTTCGTTTTATTTCAGGGTATGGCTTCTGGTCATGCTTCGATAAGTACAATTCACGCAGATTCTCTTGATACGGTTATAAGAAGACTTGAAACTCCTCCGATAAGTCTCTCTCCTACATTGGTAAATTCTCTTGATTGTGTTGTTATTATGACTCATGCGATAGTAAATAATAAACAAACAAGAAGGCTGAAAGAAATTGTTGAAGTTGTTAATGTTGACAAGGACGGGACGGCTTTGATAAATACTCCTTTTACATGGAATCCTGCACAAGATGTCTTTTATTTCAAGAAAGAAAGTAGAGTCTTTGATAAAATTTCAACTAGATATGGAATTCCAAATGAAAAGCTTCAAGAGGAATTCAAGAAGAGAGCAAAATTGCTGTACTCTCTTTTTCAGAAAAAAGTATTTGGGTTTGACGAAATGCGAAAAATTGTTAACGACTACTATAGAAACCCTGACGCCGTTTTGAAGCAATACGCCGTTGGTTGAAAGGTATATAAATAACATTCATTATTTATTAAAATGAAGAGAGGAGATGCTATGGTTCTGGCTCAGCTTATAATTTCTATGAAAGAAAAGATTGTTGATTTTGAAAAGTCTTTTAATGATAAGAATGTAGATAATTTTCAAAAGACAAAAAAACAACTTCTTGAGTTAAGTGAAAGGATTGATTCTTTGATATGATAGACGAGATAAAGAAAAACCTGGCGGTTGAGCTTGAGATGACTAGGCAGTTGATTGGATTTATTGAGCATAGGAATAGTAGCGAGAATGAGAAGAAACTTATTGAGGGAGTTAGTGCCTCTTTGAGGAATAGGATAAAGATTCTTAATGATTCTTGCAAGGAAATGATTTCTTCAACTAGTCTTGCACAAAATTTGCTTGGAAAGGATATTAAGAGAAAAATTGAAAAGATAGAATTTGGAAATGAAAGCGTTGCGGTAAAAAAGATTGACAAGAATAAATATCTTGAGGAATTGAGCATAAGTGAAAATTTCTTGAAGAGAATGAAAAGACAGGCTAAGGAAAAGCCAGTAGCGATCAGTGCATTCAAGGGGGCTAATTTCTATGGGAGATTATCAAATAAGATTTTCCTTAATCGTTCAAATAGTCTTGTGAAGGGTCCTTTTTTCAGAGAAATGATTAAAGATCTTGACAGGAGCAATATGAGAATTCTTGGGACTACTTATATTTCTATGGTTTTCTTGACTGGAATAATTACATTTGTTTTAGGCATATTCTTGGCTTTCTTCTTTTATTTTTATTCTATTGGGATTGAATTTCCTTATGTTAATGCTTCAGAAGGGGGCTTCATTAGATTGTTGAAGATTATATGGATTCCTTTCTCTTTGCCTTTGCTTTCTGGAATTGTATTTTACTTCTATCCATATACTGAGAAAAGATCGGCTGCGGCTAGAATCGATGGAGAGTTGCCTTTTGTTGTAATACATATGCGTTCAATTTCTGGAAGCGGTGTTGAACCGACGCAGATATTTAGAATTGTTGGGAGAAGCAAAGAATATCCTTATACTGGAAATGAAATTAAGAAAGTTCTTAATCAGGTTCACGTTTATGGTTATGACTTGATTAATGCTCTGAAAAATGTTGCAAGCGTTACCCCAAGTCAAAAATTCGCTGAATTGCTAAACGGATTGGGCTCTGCAATAAGTTCTGGCGGAGACTTGAAGACATTTTTTGAAAAGCGTGCAGAAACTCTTCTTTTGAGTTATAGGATAGATAGGGAGAGATTTACGAAAGTTGCGGAGACATTCATGGATATTTATATAAGCGTTGTTATTGCAACTCCGATGATTCTTCTTTTGCTTTTGGTGATGATTTCTGTATCTGGATTTAATGTTAGATTTTCTATAGGTCAGATGACTTTTGCTATAATCGCAATTGTTATTTTTGTTAATATCATATTCCTTTGGCTATTGGGGGTTAGACAGCCTTCATACTAATGAAGATTACAAAAACGAGCATTCTTGGCTTTATTGGGGGAGTTGTGGTTATTGCTGTTGCTCTTGTTTTCTTTTTATATGAGCCAATATTTTTCTTCTTAATTGGAATTGGCGCACTAGTCTTGATAATGCCTTTCTTTATTGGGCTTATTGTTGAAAGTAAGAAAGAGAAAGAGATGGATGAGCAATTTTTAGAATTCTCGAGAAATCTTGCTGAAAGTGTTAAAACTGGAACGCCGATAGGCAAGAGCATTATTCATATGTCTGAAAAGAATTATGGAAGCTTGACTCCTTATATTCGCAAGCTAGCGAATCAAATAACTCTTGGTATTCCGACTAGTAGAGCTTTCAATACTTTCGCGCAAGATGTTGGCAGTAGGACTGTTAAGAGGGCAGTGACTTTAATACAAGAGGCGGAGAGTGCTGGAGGAGAGATTGATTATATTCTTGATTCGGTGGCTGAATCAGTAAGTCAAATTGAAAAGTTAAAGATTGAAAGGAAGAGCTCTGTGTCTAATCTTGTTGTTCAAGGATATATTATATTTCTTGTTTTTGTCGGCATTATGTTGGTTATGCAGTTTAAGATATTACCTTTAACTAGCGGAATTGCGCCGGTTGGCTCTCTTGGGGGATTGGATAATACTTTGGCGGGAGCAGACAATCTTGGGGGCCTTGCTAATAGCGCTGATGCTGCTGCGAATGCTGAAAAGCTGGCTAGGCCTTTTCTTTATCTACTTCTTACGCAGGGAATTTGTGCTGGGCTTACTATAGGGAAGATATCTGAAGGTAAAATAAAAAATGGAATAAAACATTCTATAATTCTTTTGCTTTTGTCTTTCTTGATATGGTCTGGAGCTAATGCTTTTATTGGTTAAGATTTTTTAATAAAATAGAATATTTCATTTGGAGTAGACCAGATTGAAAACTTTAGATTTAGACGATTACAGAGTTGTTCAATCCAGCCTCTTTGAGGGTGATTCATTGGTTTTCCTGAAAGGGTTTTTGTTGAGAAGCTAATTATTATGTCCTTACAATTTAGGGATTTAATAATTTCTTCCGTTCTTTTATGTCCTTTTTCTTCTATAACATCCACTAGTTTTAACATAAGGCATAAGTCTGCTTTCGGGAATGAACTTGAAGTTTTGACATCTAGAATCATAGTATCTCCTTCAATTTTCTCTTTCTTGAAGAAATTGCTAACTATTTTGAGATAGTTTTCGTTTATGTCTGTTGCTATGTATTTTACGTGTTTTTTTGCGATAGCAAGAGGATTTAGACCGCAACCGATATCAAGAATTGATTTAGGATTTAGAGAGTAAATCTTTTTCTTTAATTCTGGATAAATTGCTAATCTCTCACGGGTTGAACTATGTGCTTCAAGAATGGATTGGTCTTTATTCTCTATTAAATTGGAATCTAGGAATCTTCCTGCAGATTTTCTTAGCATTGCTCTTGTTTCTTTTATTATTAATTTTTCTTCTTTTGGTGATCTGGGAGTTGAATGTTTTTTTAAGACCTTGTCAAGGGCTTGAGAGACAAATGAATCTGCTAGACCAGATAGCTCTTTTTTCTCCTTTATCTTTCTTATTAAATCTTTCATGGGAAAATCACGCAATAGGTATTTAAAGATACTACGATAAATATTTTTATGACGAAAGGGGTATCGCACATAGAGGTTATTATATCATTTATTTTGTTTGTTGGGTTTGTCGCTTTTGGATTGTATTTCTTTAACCCCGTCGATAATACGAGAGTTTTAGATTCAGTTCTTTACTATGCTACTGATGAAGTGATGAAAAATTTAAGCACGAATGTCTATATTTATGGAGTTAATCTTGTTCCAAGTGACGATGACTCTGGGACGATTGTTGGTTTTTTGAGAATTGGAGTATTTGGTGCTGATGCCGGTTCTGCAAGAGGCGTACGTGTGCAAGGACCTCGAGGAGAAGATGTCCCAACTTATTATAATGAAGGGAAGATTTATTTTTCTAAATTGTTTCGCTTTTTAAAATTTTCATTTGGGGACCTTTCTACAATGCAACAGAGCCAACTTACTCAACCTCAACAGGGGGCTTTGGAATTAGCTCCTGAAGAATATGTCGTTTCAAGTTCAGAAATTAGAGAAATTTATAGTGAAAGTTCTGCATTGATTCTAGCTCAGAATTATAATAGAAGTTATGAGGCTATTAAAGAGAAATTCAACATTCCAAGAAGAACTGATTTTGATTTCTATATTAACCTTGGGGGTGAGAAGATTGTTTCTGCGGAGAAGGACATTCCGGAAAATATTGAGGTATATTCTGCTCAAAGGAGAATTGAGATAATAAGAAACTCTACTGGAGAGATAGATTTTGCCGACCTTGTTGTAAGGGTGTGGTAATGTTTAAAACGAAAGGGGCTTTATAGAGTGATGAATAATCGTGGCTGGTTGAAAATTGTTGAGGCAAGTATATCGATTATTATTGTAATTAGTGCATTGTTTCTTCTTTATAACAATAATAATCCTGCGGCCACTACTGGAGTTGATTTGATAGCGAGGCAAATTTTAGATGAAGTTGCAAGAAATGAATCTTTAAGGCTGGAGATTTTGACAAATACTTCTAATGCTCAGGCCAACCTTAATTCTATGATTGACAACCTCATTAAATCTGGAGAGTTTAGTTTTGAGGCTAGAATATGTGAAATTGATGATTCTTGTGGAAAGAGTGCTTATTTTGCTGGAGAGGTTTTTGCTGCTGAAAGAATAATTGCAGCTACGGTTATAGATTCTCCTACTCTTGTTGAAAGTAAGAAGATAAGGCTCTTTATGTGGAGAACTAATGAATGATTAAAGATGAAATATGTATTGTTTGTCTAATTAAAGGATATGCTGGGAAATATCATAATTCATTAGTTAAAGAAATATCTAGTAATTTTGGTACAAATGACTTATCGCAAAGGATTCCCCCACATGTTACAATTAAAAGTCCTTTTTTCACAAAAAATATTAATGAGATTGAAGAAGTAATTTATGACTTTTCTAAAAAGCTAAAAAAATCTTCTTTTAACCTTGAGGGATTTGACCACTTTAGGAAAAATGTAATTTTTATTAATGTGATTGCGAATGATTACATAATTAATATTGCTAGAAATCTCATGGAACTACTTAGAAAAATTAAGGGTATTACTTTTAGCGAATATGAAGATAAGCAAATACATTATCATGCAACGATAGCATATTGCGAATCTGAAAAAATATTTAATGCAATATGGTCTTATCTTTCTAATAAGAGGCCTGAATATAATGTTTATTTTAACAATATTACTATCTTAAAGAAAGTAAAAGACAAGTGGAAAATTCATAAAGAATTTGATATTGGATAGAATTATTAACCTTATTTTGTAATTTAGTTGATGAAAGAGAAGCTTGTTAAATTAAGCGAAAATATTTATGAGTTGCCTGCTGAAAATGGAATGCTTGTGCCTGCAAGGATATTTGTTTCGCCTGCGCTTTTAAAAAATGTTGATGATTCTTGCTTGGGACAACTTGTTAATGCCTCTAAAATGCCTGGAATTATGGGTGCTGCTTTGGGTATGAGTGATGTGCACGTTGGTTATGGGTTGCCTATTGGAGGAGTTATTGCATTTGATTCGAAAGATGGAGTTATTTCTCCTGAAGCTGTGGGCTACGATATAAATTGCGGCGTGCGACTTTTGAGGACTGATTTATCTTTTACTCAAGTTGAGAAAAAGAAAGAAGCTCTTGTGAATGAGCTTTTTAAGACGATTCCTTCGGGAAATGGGCATCTGAAATATATTGATTTATCTAAAAAAGATATTGATGAAATTCTTGATAATGGAATGAGTTGGGCTAAAGAAAAGGGATTTGCAAGTTTATCTGATTGTAATCTTTCAGAGGATGAAGGGCGAATAAAAAAAGCAAATTCTAAATTTGTTTCTCAAGAGGCTAAGAGACGTGGAATGAGCCAAATTGGAACTCTTGGCGCTGGAAATCATTTTCTTGAGGTACAACGTGTTGAAAAGATATTTGATGCTAAAGTGGCTAAAGCTTTTGGACTTAAGAAAGATATGGTCTGTATAATGATACACTCTGGAAGTCGTGGTTTGGGACATCAAGTTGCAGACGAATATATTAAAAAAATGAGGGATAAAAATTCTAGAGAGATGATGGCTTTTGCGCCGATTAAATCAGAAATAGGACAGAGATATTTAGGGGCTATGAGTGCGGCTGCTAATTTCGCTTTTGTTAATAGACAATTGATGACTCATGCTATAAGGGAAGTGTTTGATCGGGTTTTTGCGAATGGTAAAGTTGAGTTAGTTTATGATTTGACGCATAATATTGCTAAAATGGAAAACTTGGTGATTGGCGATAAAAAACTTGAAGTTTGCGTGCATCGCAAAGGGGCTACTAGATCTTTTGGTGCTGGAAGGAAGGAACTTCCATTAAAATATCGTTCTCTTGGAAGCCCGATATTTATTCCAGGTAGTATGGGCACAGCGTCTTTTGTTATGGTTGGGACTCATAAGGCTGAAGAAATTTCTTTGGCTTCTGCGCCGCATGGAGCGGGAAGAGTTATTTCGAGAACTAACGCGATGATGAAATTTAAGCCCGTAGATGTACGGAAAGGTCTTGAGAAAAAAGGAATTATTTTAAGAGCGAGAAGTGAGAAAGGAATATCTGAAGAAGCACCAGAAGTTTACAAAGATGTTGATGAAGTTGTGCGTGTGACTAAAGAGTTGGGCATTGCAAAAATTGTTGCAAAACTAAAGCCGATTGTGGTTATTAAGGGTTAATTCAATATACTTGATAATGTTTATAAAGTTCTCAAAACTTGGTGATTGATGAGAAAGAGGGCGTTGTTTTTGTTTGTTTTTGTTTTTATTTTTTCCTTTTTTGTGATTGTTTTTTTATCTGGATTGGGGAGTGCTTTTTATGCTGATTGTAATTCTAATTCTGCTAGAATAATTTTTAGACTTTCTGCAGAAAATAATGCGCATGCCTCTGAATACAATAGTCCTGCTAGCGCCCCGATTACCATTTGTATTGATGATATTTTTCCCAATAGAGTTTATCCTGCTTCTCCATCTAGAGGGGCGACTAGTAATGATGATTTATTTTATATTTCAAATGGATTTAATGCTCATGGAGATAGCGGCTATAATTTAGGACAACCTACCGATCCGGGAAGCCCATATTTCGCAAATTATTTTGGCGGTTTGAGTTGTATTGCAAGAAATAATGCTTGCTTGTCTACTGAAGTGCCTCTTGTTGCTTTATCTAGTGACCATAACGCACATTTTGCAGCTCCTGGAACTGCAGGATATAGTGTTTTGATTTGTTGTGATTCTTCAATTCCTTGTATATCTGGATTCACTGAAAATGCAAATGGGCAGTGTACTAGTGGTTCTTCATGTGGAAATAATGTCTGTGAATCTGGATCGGGAGAAAATGCTGGAACTTGTGCTACTGATTGTGCCCCTCCAGGAACATTCTCGGTAAACAGCCCTCCTACCTTTTTTTGTTCGGGAGTTACTAACCGAGTGACTTTGACCTTTAGCACTTCTTCAAATGCTGATGCTTACGGGTCTTATTATTGCACAGGAGTTGGATGCCCATTGCCTTCTGATCAAACTTCAACGAGCATAGTTTCATTTCCAAGTGATGCAGTTGGGGGATTCATAACTAAAACTTTTGATTTACCTTCTTCTGGTTATTATAGATTTATTGTAAGAGCAACGAATCCTTATGATCAGACTCATGCAGATAATTTTATAACAAGTTCAAATATTGTTGAAGGAAACGCTCCAAGCTGCGGGAGCACTGCTGTAATTAATGTTGCTGAATGGAGAAGAATTGATGGCGGTGTTCAAGTCTTAACAGATAGTAACGTTAATCAGACTGTTCGTCTTTATGTTTCTGGGAGTAATTTGCCTACTGGAGCAAAGATAAGATTGGAAATTTATGAAGAAGATGTTTTCCCACTTCCAAACGATGATATTTTAATTGGGACTTCCGCTCCCGTATTAAATGTTGTAAATGGAGTTGGATATTATGATTGGTTTATTAGCGATGGAGCGATGACTTCAAGTTCAAGTGATGAGGGGTTGAATTCTGATAGAGAATTTAAGTTTAAAGCGACTGTTCTTGATAGTGGCGGAAATGTTTTGAATCCAAATGTTGAAGGAATTAGCAATGAACTAAAGGTTTCTGAAACTCCTGGACCTAATTTGCCTCCGATAGCGAATATTTCCGCTCCTGTTGATAGGGGAATTTACTTTCAGGGAACTAGCGTGTTGTTTAATCAGTCTAGTTTTGATCCTAATGGGCCTAGCGGATTGATTTACAAGTGGACTATTGATGAAGATAATTATCAAGATGCTAAACATAACTTTACATATGATTTTAATTCTGCTGGACAAAAGACAGTTACTTTGAGAGTTACGGATTCTGGAGGAAAGTGGGATGAGCAGCAAGTTAGTATTTTGGTTCTTGGAAGCCCTGGAGCTTTGGCTTACATTGATGCTCCGAGACATAGAGAAGTTGTTCCTGCAACTTTAATTCCTGGGCAGAGTGGAACGAGATTAAATATAACATATAATGGGACGAGTAGTTTTATTATCGATAGTGATGGTGCGAATCCTTGTCCTGCTGTTACTTGCCTTGCTGGAATTTGTCCTTTGCAAACTCAGAACAATCCTACTGCTGTTTTGTGTGTGGGTAAACCAAATATAACTCTTACTGGAATTGGTGGAAATCTAGCTTTTACTAATACAAACTTTACTTGGAAGTTTAGCGATGGGTTTACTATTGTTAATAGGACTGGAGTTGCAAATGCTGTTGGAAATAAGGTATTTGGTAGTAAATATGCTGGCGAGGCAAGAATAAACTTGAGCGTGCAATATGCAAACTCCGGAATTGGCGTTGCTAGCACAACGCAAAGAATATTTACGCTTGGTCAATGCGTCAATAATGGGAATACTTGGATAGTAAAAGATGCTAATGGTAAAAAAACTGGTGAATTGACCACGACTGACGCTACAAATGGATGCCTTGGAGGAGATGGACAGAATGGTACTAGTGATGATTGCTGTCCGAATGGGTGGGGCTGTCTTAAAGATGGCGGAGATTCAGATTATAGATGCAGACAACTCGCTAATTTGAATACTACAGATATTTGCTCACAACAAACTTCTCAAGGGAGTTGTTTGAATGTTTCCAGAAATATTTTAATGACTGATCCATTGTGGGGAATTAATAGATGCGATGAAATTAATTCAACAACTGGGAATATAATTGAATGTGGATGCATTTGGAAAACCGGAAGTCCAAATAGGTGCATATTTAGTTCGTCCAGTCTTGATAATGATGGAGGAAATACTTGGAGTTGCTCTTCAACATATTCGCAAAGTGAGTGTGTAAATGGATATGCGACTCTTAATATTGATAATACTTTCTTGCAGGGAGACTCTATTTTGAATTCAACTCAAGCTGGTTGCGATGATGAAATAAGACAGGTTCTATGTGGAAGGCCAGTTGTTGAGTTGCCCTTCTTTGGGAATAGTCAATTGGTTGTTGCTGTGCTTCTGATCGTGGGAATTTATCTTGTCTTATCATTAAGACATAAACGGAGAAGATGAAAAGATTACTATTAGGTTTTTTTATATTTAGTTTGTTTTTTTTGCAACTAGCTGGCGCATTGGTGAGTGTTAATAGTAGTTCAATTGAAAGATTTTATCAAGGTGGAGATAATATAAGGGGAAATATTGTGATGAGTTTTAGAGATGTTAAGCTAGATTCGGAAATTACAAGCAATATTGAGGGTAAGAAAAGCTTACGAAGCTGGATTGGGAATAGTGGTTTTATTTCTGGCGTTAATTATAATTGTAGTACAAGTTCGTGTCAGAATCTGCTAAAAAAAGGAGAGGTTATTAATAGTTTTGAGTTGAGAAATGAAAGTATTGTCGGTTTTGTTGTTGAAGGACGTTCTTTTATTGGGCTTGATTCGCTTAGCTTTAAGGTGAATGGAAATAGTGAGCCTTCTTGTGTTCCTCCGCTTGTTATTGAATTCGCGAGCGACGAGGATTTAATTTTAACTAGTAGCTCGTATATTGATGAGCCTTGCTTCAATCCAAATTACGGATGTTTCAATCCGAATGTAAGTGTAAGTTCTGCTGAAATTCCTTCTGATGGGCAATACTGCGAAAAGATAAGACTTTTACCTGCTCCGGCATATAAGCTTGGAGCTGGGGTAAGTTATAATGGTGGCGCAAATGCTCAACTTGTTATGAAGCTTTATGGAGTTGATGCTTCGCTTTTAGGCGAATGTAACTTGCCCAATGTTAGCTCTAGCGGGCAGAATGTGAATTGTATTTTGCCTTATAGTGGATTTGAGGAGAAGGACTATTTTGTTTGTATAAAGGCAAAATCTGCCTCAAGATATACTATAAGGACTGAAGGAAGTGGTGCTTGTGGAACAGTAAATTTCGGAGAGACTTACCCGAGAGATTATGAAATTTATGCTCAAGGACTTAAGTTTGCTTCTGCTTCTATTAACGTTAATGAAAGTTCATTTTTATCTTCAACTGGATTTGGATTAAAGGGAAAAGTTGAGGAATATATTGAGAGAAATTATGGGGACAATTGTGAGCCCTATTGCATTATACCTTTTAAGATAAGAGGTCAAGAACAAGATGTTTCTTTTAACTCTGTTGAATCGTCTTATGATATTGATGGTGCTTTGAATATCCGAACTGGAGAGATTTATAGCGTTATGAAAGATAGCGTTCTGTTTAACGCCAACTCTTTGAATCTTGATTTGAGTAAACTTGGATTTAAAATTCCTCTTGGAAAAGAAACTAAAAACTTTATTCTTTTTATCGATGGGCAGAAAGTTTTGAATGAATCTATAACTGTCTCTCCTAGTTTTGATTTTAGTCTTGGGCCTAGTATAGCTCGAATTGGGATAAACACTAGATTTGGGATTTCTACTAATCGCAACTTGACGTCTGTTAAATGGGATTTTGGAGATGGAGGGGTTGTAAATTCTGTTGGAAAGAATGCTGTTCATAGATACACGCAAACAGGAATTTTTAATTTGAGCGTTGAAGTAAGCGATAGCTCTGGAGCCAGTAGCAGAAAGACCATACAAGTACGAGTAGGCGAGGCTAAAGAATCTGCTAATCTTACTATTGAAGATTATCGTCAAAGAGTAAATAGCTTCAATCAGAAAATAGCTTCTTATCCCCCTTGGGTTCAGACTAAAATAAAGGCGGTTGTTGATGTTGAAAATAATGCGGCAGTTGTTGAGAGTCTGGCTAGAGCTTATTTATCGGCTGAGAATGAGACCGATTATGTTAATATAATAAATAATTTATTAGCAATAAAAATTCCGCGAGAGTTAGTTAGTGCTAAGAAGGGTGTCCTGCCTTTGATTTCTGGAATTGAAGGTCTTGATAAAAGTCTTGCTGAGCAACTGACTGGAACGACTATACCTGATGAGTTTGCATTTGTTTCTAACCTTGCTTTCTGGACTAGTGAAAATTATAATGCTGAAATTCAATATGAAAATATAAATGCTATATATGATGTTGATAGTGAGCCTTTCTTTAGCTTGTTTAAAGTATCTCCTCGTGCTATAGGCGAGATAGGGGAAGATTATTTTGTTATAGGGTATGATGCCGCTGCAATAAAATCTAACGAAGGTTATGATGAAAGAGTTTTGAATGGCGGTGTGGCCTACAGAATATCTGGAAATATAGATTATGAATTTCTAATTTTGGATTCTATTAGTCCAAGCGATATTGGAGCATTTATTTCTCCTATTGATATTGATGCTCTCCTTGTATCAGATAGTGTGCCTATGTGTAGACTTGATGGTTTTTGCGATGTTAATTCTCTAGAGAGTGTAGAGAGTTGTCCACAAGATTGTAAGTCAAATGCTAAATTCTATGTTGGAACCTCGCTATTTCTTCTGGGTCTTCTTGGGATAGTTTTGGGTATTTTGTGGTGGTGGTATAGAACAAGATATGAGCGTTCTCTATTTCCTAATAAAAATGATTTGGCTAACTTGATTTTCTATATAAGAGGGCAAAAGAAGACTGGATTTAGCGATAAGCAAATTAGAGAGAGATTAAAAAAGGCTAACTGGACTGGGGAACAGATAAATTATGCTTTAAATAAAATAGAAAAAGAAACTAAAAAAGTGGAGAAAAAATAGCGCAAGGTTTATTAAACGCTATTGCATTTAGAGAAAATGATGGGAATTTTGAAGAGATGGTGGGGTTCTTTTTTTGGTAGAAAGAATAATATTAAGATTGGATTTTATGGTCCGCCTAATGCTGGTAAGACGAGCTTGGCGAATATAATTTGCGAGGATTGGACTGGAGAGAGCTTTGGTTCTATTAGTGAAGTGCCTCATGAGACTAGACATGTTGAATTCAAAGAAAAGGTTGAGATAAAGCATAAGGGGAAAAATTTGACATTGAAAATTGTTGATACTCCTGGAATTGCAACTAAAGTTGATTATGAAGATTTTTTGAAATTTGGGTTGGATAAAACTACTGCTAAAAAAAGAGCTAAGGAGGCGACTCAAGGGATAATTGAAAGTATTAAATGGCTTGATGATATGGATGCCGTTATTGTTGTACTTGATGCAACACAAAATCCTTATTCGCAAGTAAACATTACTATTATAGGTAATCTTGTTGCACGTAAGATTCCTGTATTGATTGTTGCTAATAAAATTGATTTGAGAAGAGCAGATAGTAAGAAGATTGAATCGGCTTTTCCAGATTATGAAGTTGTTGGTATCTCTGCTAAAAAGAGATTGAATATGGATGATTTTTATGAGGCACTTTTCCGCCTTGCAAAAAAAGCATAACATGAAAAAAATAAAAGGGTTGAGCTTGCAGATTATTCCTTTTTCGGAAATTAGAGATTTAAGTATTACAGATAGAGTTAAGAAATTGCTTAATCTTGTTCTTGGAAATAAAGTGGTTATCCTTCAAGGGAGACTTAGAGTTGAAGAGGAGATAAGATTGATTGAAGACACTATGGCTCTGGTGGATCATTTGAAATCTTTTAAGGGAATTGAACTTGCTGTGATTGAGCCAGATTCTAGGAATCAATCTATTTTTTATAAGATGAGAAAGGGTATTGCTACAACTTTGATGGGGCATAGTAATGCTATAACTATTATTGGTCCTGCTTCTATTGTGAAAGAGATAAAGAGAGACCCGCGGAAACTAGAGGTTTTACTAGGGTAAATTTACATAGCATTATTGTAAATATCTTATGTGCCTAAGTGCCCGCACTAACTCTAAATCTTCTGGTTGCTTAATTTCTTTTAAAGATTTCCCGATTAGTAAGTTTCTACGAGAACGCACTATTTTCAATTCTGAAGAATCTATGTGGCCGATTATGCTGGCCCATACTCCTTCTATTTGCTCTCCTTCTATTTTAAAATAGTCTTCAGGCATGGAGCCTAATGCGAAACTAGTCATCTGAAGTTCCATCCTTAAAAGAGCTTCTTCTTTTTTATTTCTTGTTTCAGCATTAGTAACCCAATTTATTTCTTTTTCAAGGTGGGTTGAGGCAAGTTTTCGCCTTTCACAAATTTTATCGATTTCAGAATAGGCTCTAATATAACTTTCGTCCAGAAATTTTCTTATTTCTCTTGAATGGGGAGTAATTATACCAACTCCTGAACATACTCTACATGGAAAGGGATATATTCCGTTATAAAGCTCTGAGTAAAAGCCCACCCCCTCACAAAGCTCGCATGCTCCTTCGTTCATATGTTGAGATTTAGAAACAATTTAAAAGGTTTGTTGTGGTGAATACTTTTGGGATAGCTAAATCTTTATTAAGCTCTTACTTTATTCTGTTTAATGCCTCATAGTTGTGTTCATTGTTCATCAATTTATCCAGATGCCTCGCCTGAAATATTAAATGGATGCAGTAAATGCGGGAGTAAGTTCTTTTTTTATTTGACTGGCGAAAAATTGAAAAAAATGAAGGAAAATTCTGCAGTTATTGAGCTTAATTCTAGTGAAAGAAAGCAAATTGAGGCTGACGTGAGAGATATTGTGGGAATAAGTGAAGATGAAGATACTCCAATAATAATGGATTTTGAAAGCATAAAAGTGATTAAGCCCGGAAAATATATTATTGATTTACATAATCTTTTTACTCGCGAGAGGCCGTTGATATATACTCTTGAAGATGGTAAATATATCATTGATTTAACCTCACAAATTTCTGGCAAAGAGATTTAAAAAGTTAGAAATCTATATTTTTTTATGAATTCTGTTATTAATAGCTTTAAGAAATCGCTGGTTCCTGAAAGAGATTTTCTTAGTGAAATGACTTCTGAAACTAAAGAATTTATCAAGCTTCTTGAAGGCGAAATTAGAAAGCAGAAAGCTAGAGCGGATGTTTTCATTGGAGGTAGTTTTGTTAAAGGGACTATGCTAAAGAGTGAAAAATATGATGTAGATATTTTTGTGAGATTTAATTCTGAAGATAAGATTTTGGGACTTGAGAAAATAATATCTAAAGTTGTCAAAAAAATTGGTAAGAAATGCTTGAAGGTTCATGGAAGCAGGGACTACTTTCAGATTGATATGGGCGAGTTTTGCTTTGAAGTTGTGCCTGTGCTTAAGATTTCTAGGCCTAAAGATGCGCTAAACGTGACTGATTTGAGCTATTTTCATGTTAACTATGTTAAACGGAAGGCGAGAGGTTTGGAAGGCGAGATAAGATTGGCTAAGGCTTTTTTTAAGGCGTCTGGAGTTTATGGTGCGGAGAGCTACATTCAGGGATTTTCAGGGTATGGTGTTGAGTGTTTGATTATACATTATAAGAGTTTTCTTAAAATGCTGAAAAGTATTGTTAGTTCTAATGAGCAAATTATAATTGATTCAGGCAAGCATTATCGTAATTCTAGAGAGGTTTTGATTGAGTTAAATGAGAGTAAGCGTAAAGGGCCAATTGTTCTTGTTGATCCGACTTTTAAGGAACGTAATGTGCTGGCTGCGCTGAATAAGGAGAGTTTTGATAAAGTTCGCGAGCTAGCTGGAAGATTCCTAAAAGCGCCTAGCGAGAGATTTTTTATCGCTGATGAGATTAATTTGGAAGCTTTGAAGAGAAAGGCTGTTAAGGCTAAGGCTGAGCTTTTAGTTTTTAATATTGAAACGCAAAGACAAGCGGGAGATATTGCTGGAACTAAGATGAAGAAGTTTTCTAGATTTGTTGAGAGATATTTGGAAAAGCAATACTCAATTTTAGCGAGTGAATTTGACTATTCTGGCGCTGATAAAGCTAAGGTGTATTTCATTGTTAAGCCTAAGAAAGAGGTTATCTTGAGGGGTCCGCCTGCTTTTATGTCTGAGTATGTCGGAGTTTTTAGAAAAAAGCATAGAAATGCTGTTTTGAAGAGAGGAAGATGGTATGCTTCTGCTAAAGTTGGAAATGCTCAAGATTATGCTGAATTATTGATAAAAGATAAGAAGATTTTGGAACAAATGGATATTTCTAAAGTTGAATTAGAGATTGTCTAGTTTTAACCAATTTTAATCATAAGCTCTTTCTCTTTTGTCAATGTCAAAAACAACAATTTCTTTTTTGTCTTGAAAAACATAATATTGTATCCTATATAAGCCAACTCTAACGCGAAATGCTTTCCCACTTTTTCCGACAACCCTCACAACTTCTTGAGGGAACGGATTTAACTTTAATTCGTCTAACTTTCCCCAAACTCTGTCTCTTATATCTTTTTCAGCTTTTTTAAGAAACTTTTCTGATTTAGGACCTAAAAAAATGTTAAACACATTCAATCACCTAATTCTTTTCTTAAATCCTCGTATCTTTTGGTTTTCCCGTTCTTATGCGCTTCAAGTGCTTCTTCCAAAACAATCTCTTCATCTGAAGACATGACTATATCTATATTGATTATGCGATTTTTTATGAGCTGAACTTCTCTTCTAAGGGCTAAAAGCTCAAGATATACTTTTTCAATATTTACTATTTCAGACATAATTTGTTGACAATTCTTTTCTATATAAAATCTTCTATTAGACGAACGTGATAATCTAAAGTTGGTTTAGAGTTCGTCTAGCTTAAAATTTCGTATTCCTCTTTTAGTGTGTCCATGTTCTGTAAAATGGCGATTGTTTTCTGCGGTTTTGGCGATTTTGCCTATTTTATCATATTGTTTATTTCCTAAAAAACGAACGATTAAAAAAGTCGCAGAAATAGACAATAGTGTTCCTGCAAAATAATATATTGGGGAAGGATTAGTCATTTTGCTTGTTAACCCCATAAGCCCAGTAATAGAGCCACAAACACCTGTTGTTATTCCGGCTAGTAAAGACAATGGACTAATAAACTCTGGGAAGTAAAGTGTCACGAGACGATTCTTGATAATTTCTTGCCTGCGCTCATCTTGATTATACCCACATTCTTTTAAATCGCGAATCCATCCTCTTAATTCTTCATTTTGATAAAGGTTATCATTGATTTTCATTTTTATTTGGTCTGCGATAAAGTTGATAACCTGAACCTACGAGCCCTAATAGAGTTAAACTTGAACCGATTATCGTCATTGCATTACTATAAGGGCGAAAGCTATATTTTTTTTCGTTATATTGTGCGATTAACTCTTGCCTTAGTCCTTCGGTAACTAGAGCTTTATTATGCAAGTCTTTGGGGATTTCTGGTGTCCAGCTAAAATCTTTTGCTAGATAAGCTTCTAATTTTGGAGATTCTGTTAGTATTGGGGTTTTTAATATTCTTTCTATATGCCTTAAATCATTTCTTATATTGTTTATGCGAAGGTCTATGATTATCGGTGCTGACACACAGATAATTGAACCTGTTAAAGCGGTTACAATAGATGTGATTAATTTTGTTGATGTTTTCATTTTATTTGACCTTTTGCTGACTTTTAACTATTTCGCTGTTACTTAGTCATTGAGTCATACATTCCAGTAAAGGAATCAATGAAGAAAGGGGCATTAAGCCAGATAGCGACATCTTCGTCTGCGCTTTCAGGATTTATCATGAAAAGCATTTCGCTTTTATCTGCGACGAAGAAACGGCCCATTTTATCTGATTGTTTGATTTTTAAGTTATTTCTGCTTGCAACTTTGCGAACTTTGTCTTCTGCTCCAACTAGAGATATTTTAAGTTTTATATTGCTATTTTGAAGCTTTTCTAGTGTTGGGCCTAAAACTCTTGATTTGCTTTCGAAATCTTCTACAGTTGTATGAATAGTTATTTCTTTTTGAGCGCCGATAAGCAATTCTCTTAGCTTTGGGAGAATATTTGAGCGACCTCTGACGAAGCCTGAAAGGTCTTCTGCTTTCACAGGACTTATGCCTGTTTTATGAAGCTCTTCAAGTTCAGCATATTCTGGCATTCCCTTAAGAGTGCCTAGAAGTTTGACTTTATCGTTAGCTTCGTTCATAACGTGCATTTTCATCTTTTCAAGGATTACTTTTGGTTCTACTGCGATGTATTTTACTGGCTTTCCGATTTTGATTATTGCGAATCCTCTTTTTGCTAGAGATTCTAGAACGTCATAAGTTCTGCTTCTTGGAACTCCTGATATTTCAGCTGTTTCGCCTGCTGACACTAGCCCTTTGCTAAGTAAGGCAAGCCATACTTTAGTTTCATAAATATTTAGGTCAAAGTAGTCTTTGATTTTCTTTACTAGTTCTGGTTTTATCATACTCCAGTAGCTATATATCGGTATTTAAATGTTTCTGTTGTTGTAACTTTATGGTGACATTGCTATGAGAAGGTTTAAATAGCATTTCACTAACTTCTTTAAATGAATTACGAAAAATTTACCTTGGCAAATGGCTTAAGAGTAGTGATATGTCCTCGAGATAGTGAAACTACTTTTGTCAGATTAAAGCATCATTTTGGAGCCAGAGATGAGTCTAGGGGAGATGAGGGTCTTGCCCATTTTGTTGAACATACTACTATTCGAGGAGGAGGTCATAAATATAAGACTGCTCAAATGTGGGAAAAGTTGACAGGTTTTGGACAGTACGACGCATTTACTAATATGCACGAGACAGTCTACTCTGTGCATGGCTTGCCTAATGAACTGCCTGAAATGTTGTCTATACTTGCAGACTCTACTCTAAACCCTAGTTTTGATGAGACTATTGTTGAACAAGAAAGACAAGCAGTTTTAAGAGAAATTCAAGATTATAAAAAAATGCCCGGAATGGTAAAAGCATTAAATAGAATATCTGCCCTTTACTATTTTGAGCCTGATGCACCAAGTGCTCGAGAGTCTAGCACTATTGGAGAAGAAGATGTAGTGAGAAAGGCTAGTTCTAGAGACCTACAAAGAGTGCACGCTCGAGGTTATGCGCCAAATAATGCGGATTTAATTATTGTCGGTGCGTTAAATAATAAATTAAGAGAGCAGATTTCTATTTTTGAAGAACATCCTAAAAAAGATTTTTCTTTGGGTTCTCTTGGTAAAAAAAATAAAAGAGGCATTGAAATATATAGATATCCTTCAATTAACCAAGATGCTAAAGGAGATAACATTTCGTTTGATATTCATATCCCTCTGCCAGCGATTCCCCATCCAGATATTGCTCCTTTGATTGTTTGCAATAGGATTTTAGGAGCTGGAGCTGATTCTCTGCTCTATAGAAAGGTAAGAGAAGAGCTTGGGCTAGCCTACCAGATTAGTTCTTCAATGAACAGAAATGTTCAAGTTGCGAGCAATATTGATATACAAGGGTCAATTCATGGAAAGAGAACTGAAGAGGGTTTAACTAGTGTTTTTGCTATTATAGATATACTTAAACAAGGATTGGTAGCTCCTGAAAGAGTGGAAAGAGTAAAGAAAGATATAAGATTTGCTGAATTAGTGAGAAATACTAGCTTAGAGTCAATTGCTAACAGACTAAATGGACTATTAGAAGAAGGCAAAGAATATGATGAAGTTGCTAGAGAACTCCTAGAAGTAACTCCTGAAGATGTTCAGAGAGTTGCACAAACATACCTTCCTTCTAACTATGGAGATAAGGAATTCTTGCTTTTTATTGAAGATCCAAGTTTAAAAGAGATTCAAAAAATTGCTTAATAAAAAAATTATTTTTAGAATAGTTAAGCAATCAAATACGCAATGGCTAAACCTACAAAACATCCTGCGGAGATGAAAGGCATTGCGGGATAGAACTTGCCTTTTTCTGAATAGTAGAGTAATATTGAGAGGGCAATAGTTGCGAAGATTGAAATTATTAAAGCTGGAAAGAAGCCCCAGATTCTCAAAACTACTCCTGCAAGGATAATTGGGAATACTACATCTCCCCCGCCTAAGATTGCTACGCTAACTTTTAATTTCTTTTGCGATTTTTTATTTTTTAGTTTTTGCATTAGAGCGTAATCTTTCGGAGCCATATATGGAATGAAAAATCCACTGAAGATTTTGAGCTTTTCAATTTGATATTTTGCCATCTTTTGCATGAAGCCTGCATGCCAGACTGCGTAGATATCATAAATTGAGATTAATATGAGAAGACCAATGACTGAGGGTATCGTTAATATTGGAATGAAGACTGAGGCTATACCTGGATAGATTAGTAACTCGGTTAGATTATGAACGATTATATTCCGTTTGAAAATTTTTATGTAAGCTAGAGGGAGTGCAATTATTACGGCAAGAATGGCTGCTTTTTGCATTGGGGCTAATGGGGCTAAGAATGAATTTAGCGCTAAAGCTATGCCGATTGTGACGACAGCAAAGAACCATATTTTTAGAACTATATCTGCTTTTAGGCGCATTATTAGAAAAACTAAAAGAACAGCGATAATTACCCCTGCGAGAATTGAAAATACTGAAATTTGAGGTGATATTCCTTGGGGAGGATTAAAGCCATAAGGAATGTCATAAACATCAATAACTTCTGTTGTGTTTGTAGACAAGTCAATTTCCACTTTTTGTTCTGGGAGATAAGCATTCGCAACGTATAGGCCAATGAGTTGGGCTGTGAAAAACATCAATATCAAAAGTAGTGTTATTTTTATTGAGTGTTTCATTGCCTATTATTGTTTTATGAATATTTAAATGTCTTGAAAATCAGCTAGATCTTTTGTAGTGAAAATCTTGATTTCTTTTTGAGCCAAAAAATGCTTATCATCGCTCCAAATTCCGTTGGCTTTGATAGATAAATATAGTGCGATGAATGGAGCATCTTTTTTGTCTGATATTATTTTTTCTGCCTCTGAGACAAAATTTGAGTATTCGGCTCTTTCAATTATTGAAATTCTCTTGAATAATATGGAAAATAGATTATCAAATTCTAATTCATCCATCTCGGATTTACATAATATCTCTTCTTTGTATTTATAAATTTCTTCTATGGCAAATTCTGGAGCTATGAATTCATGGAATTTATTGGATAGGATTGCCCTTGAATAGCCGTCCTTAATTAAAGCAGCGATGATTCTGTTTGTATCAATGACAATTTTCATTAGACATTCAAGCCATGTCTTCTTGCTATTCCCCTCTTAATTTTGTTTCCGATTTCTTCTACATCTTTCTCAGTGAATTTGCTTTTTGAAACTAGCTTGTCTAGCAGTTCAAGTTTCTCTGCCTCTTCCCACATAGCACGCCTTGCTATTTCACTCCATTTTATTTGCGTATGTTTTCTTATAAGAGTCATAAGTTCTTCTGGTACGGATAAAGTCATATTTGTCATAAGTAGATTATGTGTGCCTACTTATTTAAAGTTTTCTATTTGGGCGATATTTTGCTCATCTTTATGATAAAATTAACTCTTACCAGTTTTTTAGTTCTTGCAAAAAATCGTTAAATAAATTCACTTTTTTATTAGCGCGTCTCTAGTAGGCAATATTTCTATAAAATTTTTACCATAAACTCTATGAAACTCTTCTACAGACGAAAATCTCTGTCCCCCCTCGGGCTTTGGATCGCAATTTTTACAATAAGGGAGGGCTACAGGAAAAGTGTCTTTTATCCATTCTTGGTAAAACGGACTACCCGGACTTTCTCCATTATCTGACCTTGTGTATACATCCCGGACTATAGTTATAATGTTCCCATTACAAGAAAAACAATGAGGCATTGCGCTTGATGGACTTTTGGGTTGTACAATTATGGTACCAGTATCGCTCATTTTAAAGAAATAGGCCTCCTCGTTCTCAGCATAGGGCATGCGTTCTCCTCTTCTCGGAGAAATATGCCATTTAATTTCTTGTTTACCAAAATGTACTTTTGATAATTTCTTAACTAAATCTTCCTTTGGCATTTTAAAGAGATTTTTTTGAGATTATTAAACATTATTATGATTGAAAATCTATATTTCCTTTTTAATTTACTTCAACCTAATAGTCTCAAGATTTCTTGGAACTATAGTTTCAACATGATTCAACTTATAGAGTGATGAAGCTAAATCAAGACACTTTGAAACTTCACCATGATTAATTATTACTTTCTTTGGACGAGGATTCATACGGCTTATATATTGTAATAGCTCGTTTCGCCCTGAATGTGCCGATAGTCCATACATTGTTTCAACGCGCATTTTCACATGCACAGTTTCATCGTTTGCTTTTACTGGGGAAGTTCCTTCTTGAACTGCACGGCCCAGAGAGCCGGGCCCTTGATATGAGCCGAAGATAATTAAATTTTTTGGATTGTCCGCAAAATGTTTGAAATATTCTACTGAAGCTCCGCCTACTAGCATACCTGAAGTTGCGATGACAATGCAAGGTCCGCCCTCAATTACTTCTTTTCTTTCTGCTGGAGAGCCAACATGTTTTAGAATTGGAGATAGGAATGGATTATTATCTTGGAATATTTGATTTCTAATTGAATTACTCATAAAATCTGGATAAGCGGTATGAATTGCATTGATGTCACGAAGAATTCCATCTAAATAAACTGGAATTTGGGGTAGTTGACCTGTTCTGACTGCTTCTTCAACTCTTAAGACTGTTTCTTGTGCGTGGCCTAAGCCTAACTCTGGAAGGAGAATTTTTCCTCCATTATTTATTGTTTCTCTTGCTAATTCAAGGAATTTTGCTTCGACTTCTTGTCTTGGAGGTAAGATATCATTTTTTGAGCCGTAAGTTGATTCTAATGTGACGGTTTCAACTCTTGGAAAATAATTTACCGCTGGATCTAGAAGTCTGGATTTGCGATAGTTAGTGTCTGCGCTATAAACAAAATTATGTAGTCCGTTGCCTATGTTTATGTGAACTACTGCTGAACCTAAGACATGGCCTGCATTATAGAAAGTTATTCTTATGTCGGGGGCTATGTCTGAAACTTCGCCGTAATTTAGGCAGATTGAATGTCTTACCATTTCTTTAATGTCTTCTGGTTTGTAAATTGGAGAGTCTGCTTGTTTGTATGCAACGCCGACATAATCTAGTGCTAGAAGTGCTGAGATATCGCGTGTTGGCGCAGTCATATAGACTGGGCCTTTATAGCCCATTTTGTATAAATATGGAATTAAGCCAGAGTGGTCTGTGTGAGCGTGAGATAGAATGATTGCGTCTATTGAATTCAAGTCTCCAACTTCAGCTACATCTAGATATGGGAATTTTTCTGGGCCGTCTGCAATTCCAGGATTTATTCCGCAGTCTAACAAAATTCTTGACTTTGGCGTATGAAGAAGAAGGCAAGAACGACCAACTTGACGACCACTGCCTAGATATGTAAGGCGAACCCACATGTCCATCTTTTCTGAAGTCCAATCTGTGTAAATTTTCTTTCCTAAATCGTGTAAGAATTTGCGACGATAGACGTTATTAGCGTATAAGACTGAACGGATTTTTTCTGTTATTTTTGATGGGATTGCTGGGCTTCTCTGAACTACTGGGAGCCACATTGTTGAATTTCTTATATCCGAGAGAATAGAACCTTGTTTTCCTATTACCATACCTGGTTTTTTAGATTCAATTATTACTATGCTTCTTTGTTTGTCAAAGATTATGTTTTCAATATCTGCTTCTTCTGGAACTAAAGCTCTAATAGTTTTTTCTGTTTCATCTTCACTTGCGAGTATCTTTTGGTCTGCTCTAAGTTCAATGCGTTTTTTTACTTTGTCTACAAGTTCTTTTATTTTTCCCTCTCCTGTTTTAAAGAAAGTTTTATCGTCCGTGTAAAGAACTATGTTCGCCGCTTCAAAAATCGCTTCTGTAATGACTTTAGGCAATTCATCTAGTATACTTTTCAAAAGGTCAGGCATTTTTAATCCTAGTTATAAGTTGGTGTAATCTTCTGTGAAATTACTTGCTTAATCCCGTCTTTAGTTACGGTAAAGACATCAATTCCATTTCCAGAACCTACATCACGCTGAGTGGAAGATTTGAGGGCTTCAATTGCTAATTCTACGCCTTCTTTTACTGACATATCTGGACGCCATTGTCTTTCTAAAAGCCCGAGAATATAAGGCATTCCTGATGAGAAGTTTGCATCAAAGTCTTCTACTGGATAAGCTCCGCCTGCTGGTTCTATTGTGAATAATTGGGTTTTGCCGTCTTCGTTTACTCCAGCTACTAGCATTCCAACCATTGAGGGGATCATTGAAGGTGTTCTTATATTTCTATAAATCATCATTCCGAGAAGATTTGCTGACTCTTGAACGGTTGGGCGGACTTTTGTCTTTAACTCTTTTAGCTTTAATTCTGCGGCGATTACTCTTTGTGTTAAGTCTATGTCTGAACTCATGCCCGTGCCTGAAAGAAGAATATAATCATTTATCTTTACAACTTTTTGGCTGTTTTTGTTCATTACTATGCTCCCAGCCGTTGCTCGCCTATCTGCGCCCATCACAATGCCATCTTTACAGACAATACCTACTAGGCTTGTGTTAGATTTCATAAAATTACTTTGCATATCTTGATTCATAGAAACTCCTCTCAGTGCAAGTGATGTATAGAGGTATTTAAGGTTTTTGGTTATCAACTCAACTATAATATCTGCTTGATTAAAAAGAATCTAGGGTTAGCACTCTTAGAGGCATAGGATAGAGAGAATCTGCACCTTGAGATCCGACGGCTCCATTGACTGCTGCTTTATACCAAGGTATTAAGGAATCTGGGTGAACTTTGTTATGATAAATATCTTGCGTTCTGATTTCTCCTTCGCAAGCGCTAATGCGAGCTCCTTCATCGTCAAATCTGATAAGTTCACAATTTTTAATAAAATCGCAGGCCAATCCTTCTCTTATTTGTGCTATCGGAATTTCTCGAAGACCAACCCCATATCCTCCGACTGCAAAATTGGTCGCTTCGGGAGTTATGTGGAGATATAAATGAGGCTGCATCATAAAAATATCGAAAAGATGTTGAAGTCGCTTATCAATGTCCAATATTCTTTTACCTAAAGCAGCCAAAGAATTTCTTCTATAGTGCGGAAAAGGATTGAAAGCTACTGCCTCAACTTTGGGATTATGTGCTTGTGCATAAGAAAGCAATAATTCGTGTGTCTTCCTATCTTTTTTTATAGCTTCAACTGGAGCAAGATAAACTGCACTGTCTGAAAGTTTTGCTAGACCATTCTCAATATTGCTTGCTTTTCCTTTTTCACTTGCTTCACGCAATTTATCAAATTCCCCTTCACTAAATACACTATTCATACAAATAAACCCTACACGTCCTATTTAAACCTTTGTATTGTAACTACTATATAATAACATCTTTCTATTGGGTTTTACTTTCAATAATAGTCTTGCCGTTTTCTTTTCTTAGCTTTATGATATTATCAACGAAACCTTCAATCTTTTGCTCGTGGCTGACTATTATGAGTTGATTTAGATTGAGTTCATGGAGAATGTCGCGGACTTTGTCTAATTGTTGCTCGGAAAAGCCGTCTGTCGGTTCATCAAGAATAAGCATATCTTTTGTTTTAATATTACTGAACATTGAGTTAATAAGCTGATTTAAAGCAAGGCGATATGCTAAAGCAACGGCTGTTCTTTCTCCACCAGATAAAAAGCTATAATCAAGTTCATAGTCTCCTTGTAGGATTATTGGCGTGAAAGTTTCATCAAGCTGAACATAGAATGTGTCTGTGGTAAGCAAAGAAAACCATTTGCTGAAAAGATTTGAAAATTCCATTCGGAGTTTTAGCATTATGTTTCTTTCTGTATAGGTAACTATATTCAAAAATTCATTGCTCATCCAGTTTTCAATTTTGTTTATGTAAGATATTCTTAATTGTATTTTTTCTTTCTCCTGAATTGTTTTTTCAAGTATCGCTATATCTTTTCCTAACAGCTCTTCTTCTTTCTTTAATTCGGCATAGAAAATCTCCGACTTTTTTTCTTCGTTGAAAAGATTACGAAGCTCTTCTTCTTTTAGTCTGAAGAGGTTATCATATTTAGTGAATTCAAGAACTGCTTGTTTTAGAATCATTAAATGAGAGTTTAAGAAATCAATATCTTTTTTTAGCGAATCTTGGCTTTTTACTATTACTGAAAGCTGTTCAGAAGATTTCTTTGCTTCTTCATCTTTTATCCTAGATAATTCTTGCTCTGACTTTTCAGAGAAAAGTTGCTTGCCTAGAAGATTGCATTTTTCTATTTCAGCCTCGATAAATTTTAACTCGTTCTGCAGTTGAATTAGCTCTTTGTCAAGCTCCGATTGTTTAGATTCGACTTCATTTAGAATATTATGTTTGTGAAAATCTGAGACATCTTGTAGGCATGTTGGGCAAATTTTTATCTCAAAAATCCTTGCTCTTTTCTGAAATTCTTCATTTTTCTTTGAAGTAATAAGTTTTAACTTGGATGAATTTTCTATATACTTTGAGTTTAAAGAGCTACTTAATGTGTCATTCTGGGAAATTTTCGCAAGGATTTCTTCATAGACTTTTTTGTCAAAGCTTTTTCCCGAGGGTTTTAATTTCTCTATATCAGATATATTTTTTGTTATCTCTCCAAGCTGTTGAGATTTTGCGCTAACAAGAACTTGTGTTTTTTCAATTTCTTTTTCAAAATTTCTTTTTTCGCTTATCTTTTGTTCTAAAGATTTTACTTCTAATTCAACTTCCTTTCTTTTTGATTTATTTTCAGCTATTATTTTTTGTTGGGAAATGGCTTTAGCGTTTAGAACTATTAAATTCTGTTTGTTTGCTTGTATTTTCTCTCTATAAACTTCAAGCTCTTTGACTTCTGAAGTTAAAAGGCGGAACTCTTCGCGTAAACGTGAGGTCATTATCGCTAGATTCTCGCGTATTTTTCTGTATTTATCAATTCCGAAAATATGACGTATTACATTCAATCGAGATTCTTGATCTTCCATTATAATTTGTTTCATTTCTTCTTGCGGAGAATATACTGTATATCTGTAAAGGAGATTTGTGCGTTTGATAAATTCTTCAGGATAATGAAGTAATGCTAGAACGCGAGTTTTTAGCTCTGTGACTGATAGCTCTTCTCTTAGGCCTTGATAGGTGAGAAATGCGCTTTCATGGCTTATTGACTTTGGACCTCGCTTTAGAGTTCTTTCGATTATTATTGGCTCATTATCAATTTCAAATTCTAAAGAAACAGAACCCTCTGATTCTCCGCCTGATAAAAGACCAGAGGCTTTTTGTCCTGGTTGAAGTCCGAATAGGGCGAATTCTATAGCTAGAAGGATAGTTGTCTTTCCCGAGCCTATATCGCCTGATAAAAGAGTTGAACCTTCGGGGAATACTATCTCTCCGGAGGAATAGCTCCTTATATTGTTTATAATTAACTTGAGTAGTTTCATAGTTGCAATACTCTCCTTGCTTCTTCTAATAGCCTTTCTTCAAATATTGCTGTTCGTTCATCTTCTTTTTTTTCAACTTGAAGCACGGAGAAAAGAGGAATTATTAGTTTATTCAAATCGGTATTATTTTTTTCAATGTATTCTTTAAGGATGTTCTCTTCTAGATTTTCAGAGCTAAGAGAAATTGGTATTGCTGAATCTCCTATTTGCAATCTACTAAGGTTTTTGAGAATTGTGAATGCACCTTGCTTTGAAGCTTGAGAATCAACTTCTTTAAAATTAATATCTGCGAGTTTGCCTTCAATTATTGTTCCTGAAAGACGAAGGATTACTATTTTATCTTTCAAGTCATGTTTTTTCAGCTCTTCTTTTATTTGTTCTGAAGTTCTTTGTGCATTTTCAACTTTAAAGTCGAATATCTTAACATCTTTTAGCTTTATTTCGCGTCTTTCAAATTTTCCTGAAGTATCTGAAATATAGAATGAACCGCCTTGGAGCTCTTCTAGTTCTAGAGCGTTGTTTGGAAATGTTGGTCCGCAATATATTCTATTTTGCCTTTGATAGTTTATGTGTAAATGTGCAAGTGCAAGATAATCTGTTTTTGGTAATTTTTCATGTTCAACTGCTGGAATTGGTAAAGAACCTATTGCATCTCTTATTGTTGTGTGAAGCATTAATATGCTGAATAGTCCGGGAGCTTCGTGAAGCCTGATTTTTCCTATGTCGTCAACTTCTAGGCCTGATTTTTTACCCGGATAGCCGTAGATTGCTACGTTCTTATAGAGCGTCGGTAGGAGATAGATGAATCCGTTTCTATCTTCCTTTTGGAAAACATTTTTTACGAAGCCTGCTTGTTCTAGGACATCAAGAAAGCTTTTCCCGGCAACTGAATAGTCATGACTGCCCGCTATTAAAAATACTGGAATTCCTGCATCGTAGATTTTCTTGAACTCTCTAAATGCATCTTTGATTATTTCTATTGGAGGATAGGCTGAATCAAATAAATCTCCAGCGATTAAAATGAAAGAAACTTTTTCTTTTATTGAAGTATCTATTGCAAAGCGAAAGCTGTCCATGTTTAACTTCATCAATTCTGGCTGACGCCAACCACCAAGATGGCAATCGCCCATATGTGTAAATTTCATATAAGTTCTTCTTAGAAGGGTTATAAATAGATTGTTCGTCTTGAGTTTATTATTGTTTTTTACTAAATTTCAATACTTCAAGGGTTTCCATGAAAACTTTTTCTTTTGCTAAAGAAGAGATTTTTAGCTTTTTTTCCTTGCATAAGTTATCTATTCTTTTTCTTGGAGTGAGGGAGGATAGAACAATTAAAATTATTCCGGATTTTGATAGGTGACTTGGGGCTTGAGACAAAAACTTTAGGATGAATTCATCTCCTTCTTTTCCGCCAGAGGTTATTTTTGCGCTTTCGCTGTCTTCACGCTTGTCAAATGGGAGATAAGGAGGATTGCAGATTATAACGTCAAATTTGCCTTTTATCTTTGAAAATAAGTTTGACTTTATTGCTTTGAGACCTTGATTTTTTAGCTCGGCTATTGATTCTTTATCTATGTCGACACATAAAACAGATTTAGCTTTAGCTTTTATTGCAGATTTTGCTTGAATTCCTGAACCTGAACACATATCTAGAATTTTTTTCCCTTTTGCAAATCTTGAAACAGATCTTGAAAGTAAGAATGAATCTTCTGAGGGTTGATAAATCATTTAACCTCTTAGAAATGCAACTATTTGTTCTTTGAAGACTAAAGAGGCCATTAATGTAATTATCAGAAGACCTAAGATTGATAGGAGAATTATTAGCATCCAAGGAATATTTCTTCTTGGGACATACTGAGTCTGAATTTGTTTTTGTTGCATTTGCTGATTTTGCTGAAAAACTTGTTGATTTTGTGCTTGTGGCCTATGCGTAAAATCTAAAGGGTTGAATTTTTTTGTAGGGGCTTGTTGAGAGACTTGTAAACCTGAAGATTGAATGAATGTTGCTGCTTCGCGAACTTCTTTTTCAATATATCCTGCATTTGTGAAACTTCTAATGGCCTCTTCTAATGAAGAGCCCCTTTCTAATGCGTTTTTTAAACCTCCTAGAATATCTTCCCTCATGCCAAAGTTAGTTTATGCTCGTTGAAAAGCACATGGACGTTTTTATTCAATTTGTATCCCATTTCAACTGCAAGTCTAGCACCTGCTTTTAACTTTTCAGTATCCCCATGCGAGGGAATTACATTCTCTGGTTTTGTAAGCTTAAGTAAATCTCTTAAATCTTCGCGACCGCCGTGGCCTGAAACGTGGACATTGTCAAAAATTCTTACATGATGTTTTTTTAGCTTTGTTTCAAGCTCTTGTCTGTTCGCCTGGTTTACAGGTGTTGGAATTGTTTTTGAAGAAAATATGACGTGGTCATCTGCAGATAATTTGTAAGGCAAAACATTACGGACCATTCTGTCTAAAATTGAGCCTGGCTCGCCTTGATGCCCGGTGCAGACAATCATTGAACGACCTTTATTTTTGTTTGCTTGTTTTAGAGCTTTTTCCATTTGCGCGCGATAACTTACTAGATTTGCTTGTTTTAGAAATGGAGCTTGTCCGATCTTATCTGCTGCTTTGACATATTTGCTTAGACTGCGTCCAACTAAAATTACTTCTCTGTTGAGTTTCCGCCCGAATTCAACTATTGATTTTAATCTTGCGATATGTGATGAGAACGTCGTTATCACGATGCCCGATTTGCGATTGTCTGTTGTGAATAAAACATCTTCTAGCAACCCGCGAGCTATTTTTTCAGATGGCGTTTTTCGCTCGTCTGCTGCATAAAGGCAATCAACAATTAAAGCTTTAATTCCTATTTTTGATAACTCTTTTAGTCTGCGATAATTTGGAGGATCTCCCATTACCGGAGTATTGTCAAATTTATAGTCATTGCCGTAAACCACGATGCCATAAGGAGTATGAACGGCTATCATCGAACTTTGTATTGTTGAATGAGTCATATTGATAAATTCAACTTTGTAATCGCGCTTGCCTTTAATTATGTATGAGCCGTTTAGTTGAACTGGAATCATCCTGTTTTTTATTTTTGTTCCATTGTCTGCTATCAAAGTCTTTAGCACTTCAATTGTATAAGGCGTTGATAATATTTCCGCGTTGTATCTATCTGAAATATATTGTATCGCGCCGACGTGATCTAGATGAGCGTGAGAAACTAAAATTGCTCTTACTTTGCTTCGAAGATTTCTTCTATCTAAAACTAAGTCATCGGGTAAGGCTCCGAGAGCTCGCATGCCTACTTCTGTTGGAATTTTTTCACGTTCTTCAACGCCTACAATCGCGGGAAGAAAAAGTCCTGCGTCAAATATAATTACGTCGTCATCACACTCTATTGCAGTCATGTTTTTGCCGACTTCGTTGTAACCGCCTATTGTGTGTATTGTTAACATAACTCAATATGACCATTGGCGGTTTAAATAGGTTTTTAAGAAACTTAAAATGTATTTGCTATTTCTTCCTCTTTGAATAATCTTTGATTTTGTAAAATAATTTTTCAAGGAAAAAACCTACAAAATAGTAAAAAAGACCCATGATTGGGATAATAATAGCGTAAATTAAAATAGCAGTTATTGATTTGTTAGCCCCTATGTAATCCAATAACATAATTAAGGGATAAACCAATATCAATGGAATCCCTAGTGCAAAAACAGAAACTACGAAAGGCATTATGCCACAAGCCTCTGACCATCTAAGGTGGCAGAATGAAAATTCCTTATAAAAGAATATTATAGAAATAATAACTGCTATGAGCGCAAGTGTGTTTCCCAACTTACTTTTAAAAAGTTGCATATCGTTTATAATTTATTTGGATTATAAATCCTTTTATTATTACTCGTAAACTATAAATAACTCTTTTCTTTTGCTATGATATGGGGCAAGAGCATGTGCATGTTAAACATTTTAGAAAGCACAGAAATATTTTATATGGACTATCTGGATTGATGTTGATTTTGCAGATTGGGCTTTTCATTTTCATGTTAAGTTATGTTGCTAGGATTGAGCTACAGCAGAGAGATTTTGAGCAAAAATCGCTTGATGAAATTTCTAACTTGCGTCAGGAGAGTAGATATGCGACTGAAGAACTTGCGAAAAGAATTGTAAGACAAGATGAATCTTTTCGAGAAAGAATAGATTTGCTTAGTTCAAGTCTTGGAGATTTTTCTGGAGTGGCTGAAGAGACTATTCAGGGTGTTGTTAGCGTTGGAACTGATTTATCTACTGGTAGCGGGTTTGCTATTGACTCTAGAGGGTATATTGTTACTAATGACCATGTTCTTTCTGGCGCTAGAATCGTGCAAGTTCAAACATATGATGGAGAAGTATATGATGCAGAAATTATAATGAGTAATTCCACCATAGATATTGCTTTCTTGAAAATTGATGCAGAAATTAGAGCTTTACCCTTGGCAAATTCTGATGAACTGCAAATAGGGCAGAGGGTAATTGCTATAGGGAATCCTCTTGGCTTAAGCTTTAGCGTGACTGAGGGAATTGTTTCTGGAGTGCATAGGTTGGGGCCTAATGGATTGAATTGGTATATTCAAACTGATGTTACTTTGAATCCTGGAAATTCAGGCGGACCTTTAATAAATACTAATGGAGAAGTTGTTGGAATAAATAATTTTAAGATTGGAGACGCTGAAGGACTTGGGTTTGCGCTTGAAAGCAATAAAGTTTCTTCTGCGATAAGCTCTTTTGTTGAGGTTGAAAATGCTTAAACATTCTTCAACAATGAGATTGAATAGAAGATATCTATTTGTTAAGGCTTCTGAAAAGCAAGTTAAAGAGGCCATAATTGATTACATAGGCTTGTTGGGCTGGGCGAACGCCTCTCCTATTTTTGTTGCACATGAAAAAGGGCTTATCGTTGGAATAGATAGAAAGAGTCTTGTAAATGTTCGTGCCGCATTTGCACTTTCTGCACATGATATTGTGGTTCTTGGAGTTTCCGGGACATTAAAAGGCGTTGAGAAACATCTAAAGTTGCGTAAGACTTAAATAGACTGCTTTCAAATATCGCTTGGAGTAAAAAGATGGAAATACCAAGTGAAATGCAACATCAGCAAATGGGCTATGATAGGGCCGCTACAATGTTCTCTCCTGATGGGCATTTGCTTCAAGTTGAATATGCTGAAAAGACTGTGCGTTTAGGTAGCACTAGCATTGCTGTGGTTTGTAAAGATGGAATTGTTTTTGTTGCTGATAGAAGAATTCGAGATAAATTGATAACTCCTGAATCTGCTAATAAAATTTTAGAAATTGATAGTCATGTTGTTGGTACTGCTGCGGGAATTTTATCAGATGCTAGAGTTCTAGTTGATGAGGCTCAAGTTGTTGCTCAACAGCATAGAGTTACTTATGACTCTCCTATTGAACCTATCAGCGTGATTAAGATGATTGCAGATAAGAAACAGATGTCTACGCAATATGGCGGATTAAGACCTTATGGTGTTTCGTTGATGGTCGGCGGTGTTAGCAAAAATAAGGCTTATCTTTACACATCAGATGTAACTGGGAATTATTTCTCTTATCGTGCTAATGCAATTGGAGAAAATGATGAACAGATAAAAGAGATATTAAGAAGCGAATTCAAAGAAGAAATGAACATGGATGAAGGGATAAAGTTCATTTTAGGAATATTCAAAAAGATTTTAGGTAAAAATTTTGAGACCGATAGATTTGATGTTGCTCACATCGGACTAAAAGACCAGGCGATCGTGAGATTGCATGGCGATTCTTTGAAAAAGCATATTAAGTAGGTTTATTAATTGATTATTAGTGGCTATTTTATGGAAATCTTGCTTGAGGATTATGTTGTGAGAAGATATATTGAAAATGTTTCTGTGGATTTTGGGGATTCTTCTGTTGGAAGCATTAGAAGCAGTGGAAAAAACATTGGAACTTTTTCTTCGGGATTTATTGAGTCTAATCGTGGCCAATTTGGAGCTAACTTGGGAAATGAAGTTGATCCTTTTAATGAGTTGATTTTTGTCTTAGCTCAAGCGAATTTGAATGTTGTAAATAGAGAAAGTTTATAAAACACGCTTATGTTGAGAGCCTATGCCTATTGTTGTTGCACGCACTAAAGTGAAGGGAAAGAATTTTGAGATTTCTGTAGATTTTGATGAGGCTATGAAAGTTAAGCAAGGAACTGGAGACATTACTAGGGCTTTGAATTCTAATACGATTTATACTGATGTTAAAAAAGGAAATGCTGCGCCTAACTCTGAGTTGAGTGTTGCTTTTGGGACTACTGAGCTATATGGTATTGCTATGCAAATAATAAAAAGCGGAGAAGTGCAGAAGCCACAGGAGGCGCGGGATGCTGAAAGAGAGATGCGTGTTAAGAGGCTTATTGACTTAGTAGTTAGAAATGCCGTTGATCAACATGGAAGGCCATATACTTTTGATAGAATTCAAAAAGGGATGCATGAAATTCATTATAATGTTGATAATCGTCCAGCTGAGCAACAGCTAGGAGAATTTCTTGAAAAGTTAAAGACTATTTTACCTATTAAAGTTGAGACAAAACATATACGATTGACTATTCCTGCTAGATTTTCGGGGCAAGTTTATGGTTTGTTGAAAGACCATAAGGAAAGTGAAGAATGGTTGGCTAACGGAGATTTGCAAGTCGTTATGAACTTGCCTGCTGGAATGCAATTAGATTTTTATGATAAACTTAATTCGGTTACGCATGGCGCTATCGTTAGTGAAGAAATTAAATAGAAAGATGAGTAAAAATAATATCGCTAGTTGGGAAGAGGTTCTAAAGTCTCAACCTGAATCATATCAAAAATGGTTTATTGAAGAAAAGAGATATTTATTAAAAAATATCAAGCCTAAATCAAAAGTATTGGAGGTTGGATGCGGGGATGGGAGAAGCATACATGATATCATTGGATTAACGCAGGATATTGTTGGAATAGATTATGATGAAACTGCTGTTGAACATGCAAAAGAAAAGCTAAAAAATTACCCTTCAGTTAAAATAATGCTTGCCGATGGAAGAAATCTGCCATTTGAAGATAATGTCTTTGATTATGTAATTTGTATGACTACCTTTGCTAACTTTGGAGAGGACAAATTCAAAGCATTAAATGAGATGAAAAGAGTTCTCAAATCTAAGGACAAGATTATAATAAGCGTTTTCTCTGAGGATGCTCTTCCAGAGAGAATCAAAGTTTATGAGAAGATTATGGGTGAAAAGGGTTTTGAAGTAAAAGAAAATGGAAAAGTAATATTTCGTTATTTTGGACAAGATAATGTATCTGAGCAATTTTCAGATAAGCAACTTATTTCTATATTTAAAAAAGCGGGCTTGAGAGTTGAAGATATAAAAAAGATAAATATTGCATATATTTGCAAAATTTCGAAATGACTCTTAGGTAATGTTAAACAACCATATAGAAATCTTTAAAAAGCCGTTTTAACAGCCATAATGAACGGAAATCAATTACGATTAGCTGTTTAAATTACAATTATCATGAATAGCATTAACGAAGCCCACGAGGCTGTTGAGGAAGAATTTTCTGAGCCGAGTAAGAGAAGTGTAGTTGTACCTGGAGAAATAGTTGTTTCTGGAGAAGATTATCTCCCTGGTGAGGGAGTTAGACGTGAAGGTGAGAACGTTGTTGCTAGTCGCTTTGGCCTTGCGGAGCAATTAGGTAGAGTTGTTAAAGTTATTCCATTAACCGGTGCTTATGTTCCGAGAAGAAATAATGTTGTTATTGGTAGAATAACTGATGTTCTTCATAATGGATGGCTTTCGGATATTGATTGCCCTGGAAACGGATTTTTACCTATTGCTGAATCACCAAGATTTATCAATCAATATGAGATGGATCAATTTTTAGCTATTGGAGATATTATTTCTGCTAAAATATGGTCAATAAAGGGAAGAGGAATAGATTTGACAATCAAAGGAAAGGGTCTTGGAAAACTTGAAGGCGGTTTTATATTTCGTGTTAGTCCGAGTCGTGTACCAAGGATTATTGGACGAGAGGGAAGTATGATTGGATTGATAAAAGATAATACTGGATGTTCTATTACTCTTGGACAGAATGGATGGGTTTGGATAAATGGGCCCGACACAGAGGCGATGATTCGCGCTAGAAAAGCAGTTCAATATATTGCAGATAATGTTCACATAGGAGGCCTGACTGATCATATGGATGATTGGTTTAAGAAAAATTAAAATGAAAAGAATGAGCGGGCGAAAAATGAATGAGATGAGACCTATAATGGCTAAGGTTGGAATTATTCCTAATGCTGATGGAAGCGCAATGTTCTCATTTGGAAAGACTGTTGCTATTGCTGCAGTTTATGGGCCACGACAATTACATCCCCAGCATATGCAAGACCCAGCTACTGGAATTTTAAGAGTAAATTATGATTTGCTTAGTTTCTCTGTGTCTGATAGAAAAAGACCTGGACCTTCAAGAAGAAGCAATGAGATTTCAAAAATGATTGAATGGGCGCTTATTCCTGTGCTGAACTTGAAAGATTTTCCAAATACGGTTATTGATGTTCAGATTTATATTCCTCAAGCAGATGCTAGTACAAGAGTTGCTGGGATAAATGCGGCTTCTATGGCTCTTGCTCATGCGGGAATTCCAATGAAAGATTTAGTATGTTCAGTTTCCGTCGGTAAGCTTGATAAAGAACTTGTTGTTGATGTTGATAAAGAAGAAGAAGATTTCAAAGAGGGTGAGGGAGCTACGGACTTTCCTCTTGCTAAAGTTGCACATGGGGATGAATTTACCTTATTACAACTTGATGGAAAGATTCAGCCTGAATTGATTAGCAAGGCTTTAGCCATGGCTTCTGATGCGTGCGATGAAATTTATGAAGTGCAGAAAAAAGCACTTAAGGGATCTGTGGGAGAATGATGGACACTTCTAACTTAAGTAAAGAGTTTTTGAGTAAATTATTTTCTGATGGAAAAAGGTTTGACTCGAGAGGATTACTTGATTTGGCACATGTTGAAATAAGTTTTGATGTTTCTAGCAAAGCAGAGGGAAGCGCTCGCGTTAAACTTGGAAAGACTGAAGTTATTGCAGGCATTAAGTTGTCCCCGGGGGATCCTTATCCTGATTCATTAGATAAAGGAAACTTGACTGTTTCTGGGGATTTATTGCCTCTAGCATCGCCGAGATTTGAACTTGGACCTCCTGGATTTGATGGAATTGAAGGGCCAAGATTAATTGATAGAATGATTCGTGAATCTGGAATGATTTCTCTTGACAAACTGGTGATAAAGAAAGGCGGAAAAGTTTGGAATGTTTTCATTGACGTCTATCCAATAAATGATGATGGAAGTTTGATTGATGCTTCTGCTATCGCTTGTGTTGCTGCTCTTAAACAGGCTATGTTGCCGGAGCTGAATGATGATTTGAGAATTGATTATGATAAAGAAGCTAAAGAGAAGTTGCCTTTGAGTAATCAATTGCCGTTGTCATTTACTTTCTTCAAACTTGGTAAAAATATTATACTTCATCCAACTAGAGAAGAAGAAGAAGCTTGTGAAGGAAAAGTTACTTTTGGAATATCTAAATGGAATGGACAATATATGATTCATTCTGGTCAGAAAGGCATGGCTTCTCCTTTTAGTGCTGAAGAAATTGGAAATATTGCTAAAATTCTTCCTGAAAAGTACGAAGAGCTATGTAAGAAGGTTAATAAATTCATTAAATAATCAAATATGATGCATACACACTTTACTAAATATGAAACTGCGAGAATTATTGGAGCTAGAGCCTTACAGATTGCTATGGATGCTCCTTTGCTTTTGAAGTTATCTGACGCTGAATTGAAAGAAATGAGATATGATCCGTTAAAGATTGCGCAAAGAGAATTAGATGATGGGGTTTTACCGATAAATATTCATCGTCCCTTGCCTAAGAAAAGATTTGATAAGTTGAAAGAAGTAAAAGAAGAAGAAATTGATGATCAAAAGATAATTGAGAAAGAGAAAGAAATAGAGGAAGAAATAGTTGAGAAAGCTGTTGAAGAAGGATTTGCGGCTGAAGATGATGTTGATAATCTAGGCGATGAGCCTGAAGCTAAAGAAGAGTAAGTGAATTTAATTTTAGGACATTCTTATTAATTCTTCGGTTGTATAGACGTGAACAATGATTTGCTTTTCTTTTAGATCTTTATCATTACTCCATAAACTACAATTTAATTTTAAGGCTAAAGCCAGATAAATTGTGTCCTTTTCGTCTGGGGATATTTTTTCAGCTTCTTCCATGAATGGTTCAATTTCTTCTTTTGGTATTAATATGACATTTCTCTCAAATAAATTAAAGAGACTGGTAAAATCTTTTTCATCTCTGCTAGTTTTATTCTTTAAATAATCTTTATATTTGTTAAATTCTTCAAAAATAAATTCTGGTGCATATAGGGTGTGCTCAAATAAGATATCAGAAGTTCCACTTTCCTTTAATAAGGCTGCAAAAAGAATATTTGAATCTATCACTAAATTCATTTCTAACCCCTTTTGTATCTCTTTGCTAAATTTTTATTTAGCTCTCTGCCTAATTTTAAAGCATCTTCTTCTGTAAGTGTGCTGTCGGACTTGAATTTTCTCAAAAATTCTAAATCTTTTATTCTTTGCACAAAGGCCTGCCTAGCTATTTCAGACCAGTTCACTTCTGGAAACTTGCCCATTTTATCTTTCAGTTCTGACGGCACTGCTAAAGTCATCGTTGTCATTTTCTATCTCTAGTTATGTGTAAATATGTATGTTATGCTTAAATATATAAACCTTGTGATTTAGATAAGTGGTAGCCTTATCGTCACTCATGCTCTACAAAATATTTGAGAAGTTTTATTAACAATCTTCTGCTATTTTTTTTATGATTTTGAAAGAGGTTAAAGCTAGAAGTATTTTAGATTCTCGTTCTGAAAGGACAATTGAAGTTTTTGTCAATGGGGCGATTGCAAGTTCTCCTTCTGGTAAATCTACTGGAATTTATGAATCTAAAACTTTCTATAAGAGTTTAGATTTTTGCATCAAGTTTCTAAATAGTTGGAATGAGGAGATTGAGATTGATAAATTTGGGGACTTGGAAAAAGTTGAAAAGTTAATATGCTCAAGATTAAAATTGAAAAAACCAGAGCTATTTGGGGGAAATTCTTTGTTTGGCTTTGAGTCTGCGATTTTGAAGGCGCTTGCTTGTGAACAAAAAAAGGAATTGTGGCAAGTTGTAAATCCTCGTGCTAAAAAAATGCCAGTTCCTGTCGGTAATGCTATTGGCGGAGGGTTGCATAGTTCTAGTTTTAAAGTTCATCCGATATTTCAGGAATTTTTGTTGATACCTAAAGAGAAAAGTTTTTTGAAAAATTTTAGAACTATGAAAGAAGTTTATGAGCAACTTGGACGGCAATTTAATGCAGAAAAAATAAATGATGAAGGTGCTTGGCATGTTGCTCAAGATGATGAGGCTATACTGAAAGAAATTTTTAATTACCGCTCTCTAGTTGATATCGGAGTAGATTTTGCCGCTTCCAGCTTTTTTGAAAAGGGATTGTATCAATATCACAAAGATGAGAGAACTCCGAGTTTTCAGGTAAAACATATTATTGAACTTGCGAAGCTATATGGCGTGTTTTATCTTGAAGATCCTGTAGAACAGAATGACTTTGCGGGATTTAAGAAAATAAATCGTGAAGTCTCTAACTCTTTGATTGTCGGTGATGACTTGACAGCGACGCATTTAGATAGAATAAAAAAAGCACATTCTATGGGATGTATAAATGCGGTTATTGTAAAGCCTAATCAGCATGGCTCTCTTCTGCACTTGAAAGATATTTCTGAATATTGTAAAAAACATAAAATAGTTATGATATTTTCACATCGCTCTGGAGAAACGCTCGATGACTCGCTTGCGGATTATGCTTTTGGCTTTAGCGCAGATTATATTAAATGTGGAATTGCGACAAAATGGCGAGAGGCGAAGCTTAATCGCCTTATAGAAATAGAGAAAATCTTTAAATACTAACTTGCACGTTAAGATAAATGAGTGCAGTGTGGGGTGTGAGTAAAAGAGGGTTGAGTGATATTATTACCAATGTTCTTATCATTCTTCTTGTTTTAGTTGCTGTTGGAATTATCTGGGCTTTTGTCAAACCATTTTTATCAACTTCTCTTTCAAGTTCTGGTCCTGTTTCTGATAGCTATACTGCAAGACTTGCTGTTTTGCCGAGAAGCGTAGATACAACAACTATTCCAGGGACATTGTCTCTTGTTGTTGAACGTAAAGCTGGAGGAGCAAATGCAGTGATAAATAAAGTTAAGGTTGTTTTGAAGGGTACTGAAGCGACTAAGTCTTATGAATGTGAGATAACTGGTCTTGATGAACTTGAGACTGCTCCTTGTACTATTGGTTATGGTAATGATGGACTTGGTACGATTGTTGAAATTTCTTTAGTTCCTGTTTTCACAGTTGATGGGGAAGAAACTACTGGGCAGATAACTGATGTTTATGATGTTGCGAGTGGGACTAGTACGACGCCTGCTCAAGATTGTGGAAATGTAATTCGTGAAGGTTCAGAGCAGTGTGATGGAAGCATAGGTTCTGAGACATGTGCCTCGCGTAGCGGTGTAGGATACACTGGAACATTGACTTGTGTGAATCCTGATTTGCCAAACGAATGCACTTTTGATACTTCATTATGCTTTGCGCCTTCTTGTGATAACGATGGAGTTATAGATGGTGCTTGGGAGCAGTGTGACGATGGTAACATAGTTGGTAGCCCAGTTGATGGATGTTCTTCTTCATGTACGATTGATAGTGGATGGACTTGTGGGAATTTGCCAAGCCAAGCTAGTCAGTGTTTGCAATTTACTGTTAGTTCGCCGAGTGGAGTGTATGATAAACAGCATAGTAACTTTTGGTTAAACTTCGTTTATAATATTCCTGGTGCTGATGCAAATAGCTGCTCTTATTTATCAAATCCTGCGACACAGCAAGCTGTTGCCTCAGGAACGACTGGTCTTTCTTGCGTTAGCCAAAATATTAATTTAAGATATCGGGAAAATGCTGGATTATGCTCTTACGAGCCTAACCTAGATATCAGTAATAATGGAGGTTCTAATGTACAGGTAAGCGCTGTTGGAGGTACTGCTGCTGAGAGAACTCAATTTAATAACGCTGTTAGAGCAACAGATAATATTAACCCTAACTTTATTATTTGTCCAAGTTCAAACTATGCGTTAAATCTTACTGGAGTTAAGGGCGGCGTTTCTCTCTCTCGTTCAATAAACTTTAATGTTAAGGCTTGCCTTGGTGAAATTAATATGGACGGCTTTGTTAATTCTGAAGAAGAAGGTCTATTGAATGTTTTAGATGTCATTGGATCTGGTGGAACCAATTGTCCGAGTGGAAATCCTCAATATTGCACAGGAGATTTAGATGGTGATGGGATAATTTTGGGTGATGTCGGAGAAACCGATTTTGTTTATTTTCAAAATAATTTTAGATTTAATAATAAGTTTGGGTCTTGTAGATCCTCAGCTTCTGGAGGGTTATGCGGGAATGGAATTATTGATACTGGAGAGACTTGCGAATCTTCTATACCTTTGCCTGGAGGCCTATCCACTGGATGTAATATTCTTGCTGGTGGAACAGTCACTTATCCTGGAACGCGCGCCTGCACGAATTGTTTGGTCTCCTGTGATATTGGGGGAGCTTATTGCGGAAACAACCTCGTTGATTTTAATTCCGGCGAGATTTGCGATGGAACAGACCTTGGAGGATCTGCAACGTGCAATGACCTCTTTCCTGGAACAAGTGGTGTGCTTGCGTGTAATCCATCTTGTGACGATTATGATATTAGTAATTGCTCCTAGGAACATTTAAATATACTTCTTGGCGAGAATAAATACTTTGCACGTACCGACTGCAACAACCTCGGAGCAACTCGTGCGCTAATTATAAAATAATTACAATGGCGAAAAAGAAAAGCTTAGTTGAAGAGATTGAAAGTGAAGTAGCTGTAGCTGGAAAGAAAACTAAAGAGGTTATTGAGCAAGTTGTTGAGGCAGTTGAAGAGATTGTTGTTGGAAAGAAGGATAAAAAAGAAGAAAGTGATGAAGATAAAAAAGAAAGAATTGAAAAATTAAAGGCTAAGCTGAAAGAAAAGGCGAAAGCTCTTGAGGGTAAAGTTTCTGAAGCTAAGAAAGTTGATATTAAAGAGGAAGTTAAAGGCGATAAAGAAGATAAGAAAGATACTCTTGTGCCTATTGAAGATTATTTGAAAGCGTCTATACACTTAGGTACTAGAGTAATAACGCCCGATATGAGAAGTTATGTTTATAGAAGAAGGGCTGATGGGCTTGCTGTATTTAATACTGCTTTGCTTGACGATAAGTTGCGAGAAGGGGCCGAGTATTTAGCGAAATTTGCTCCTAAAGATATTATTATTGTTTGTAAGAGGGAGGCGGGCTGGAAAGCTGTTGAAAAATTTGCTAAAACTTTAGGTATAAAATTCTTTACTAAAAAATACCCTTCTGGTGTTTTGACTAATACAAATTTGGAGAATTTCTTTGAAACAGATTTGGTATTTATTTGTGATCCTTGGCTTGACAAGAACGCTCTTGCGGATGCAAATAGAATAAGATTGAAAGTTATGAGTATTTGCGACACAAATAATTTCACTCAAGGAATAGATTGTATTGTTCCTGGAAATAATAAAAGCTGGAAGAGTTTGGGAATGATTTTCTATTTGCTCACGAAGTTATATATTGAGAAGCGGAAGCTTGATATTGAAGTTCCGCCTGTTCAAGAGTTCGTAGAAGGCTGGGATAATCTGCAACCTCCTGCTTAAATTTTTAGTATAACAATCTTTAAAAGTAATTTTTATTTAGCTAATTATGCCTGAAAATATTTTAGCTGAGAAAATTTTTGGAAAATGTGTTTTTTGTAATTTGGGAGATGCTGAAAAAAGGAATGTTGTTGAAAAGACCTTTGTAGTGCCGCCGATGTTAGGTTATGAAGATCGTGGTTCAAGCAATAGGATGGAGTATTCTTGTGGACTTGGAGATATTGGAAAAGATTGTGTTATCCCGAGAATTGTTCAGATGAGTTACGAAGGCGTTCAACTTGGCTCTCAAGATTCTCCGAGAAGGATTGGTTAAAATGCGTTTGTATGTTGGCCATGAGATTTCTAGAGGGGCTCTTGATTTTTATAAAAAAACACTTTCCTTTTTAGATTCGAATGAAATACCAATTAAGAAATCGCGAATTCCCCATATTACTCTAAAGTCTCCTTTTGTTATTAGCAACTATAGGGCTTTTAGTAATTTAATAGAAGAATTTGCAAGAGAATCAAAAACTGCTCTTTATGGATTAGAGGAATTTTGCTTTTTTCAGGAAGATTCTGAAGATATAACTGCATTAAAAGTGGCTCCCTCTCCTGGATTTATTGAGATGCATGAAGCTCTCTTAGAGAAAGTTAGATCTTTTGATCCAAATATATTTTTTAGTCCTTATGATAGCTCAAATAAAATGCACCATATTAGTTTAGTCAAATCTAAAGATGTTGGTTCAAAATTGACTAAAAGAGCTTATGATATTTTGAAAGATAGAAAAATTCCAGAATCTGAAATGGCTTTGGATGAACTTTGTATTTTTGAAAAGACTGATGAAGGGACGAGAGTGCGAGAGAGATTTCAGCTTTCTTGATGATTTTTCGTCGCTGATTTATGAGAAAGGTTTATATAGTCTCGAATAGCAAAAACTTAATCTATGCTCACGAACGTGCGTGCCTTACCGAAACGAGTTGAGCTCGACGCTGGTAAGGTATGAGGTATGCGATGCACAAAGTTGTATAATAAACCAAGATTCGTTTGAATTTTGACTAACAAGAAATTAAATTTCTTCCAATACGAAAATATTTATTTATTTTCAAAGCCGTTTTTTTTAAGAGCCAGAGTGTAAACATCCAAAGTCTTCATTGACTTTAGAATCATAATAATATCATGGATCTCTCCAATATCATGAGAACAGATAAGAATATCTGAAATCCAGTTTATCCTGCTGGCGGTTGCGGCTATCTGGTTTGCACTTAGACATGCAAGTCTTCTGAAAGGAGGCGCACTGCTCAGTAACACGTAGCTAATCTGCCCTCACGCCGGTGATACCCTCGGGAAACTGAGGCTAAACACCGATAGGCGACATTCTCTGAAATGATTTGTCGCTCAAAGATGTTGTGAGGATGAGGCTGCGGCTGATTAGGTAGTTGGCGGGGTAAATGCCCACCAAGCCAATGATCAGTAAGGGCCTTTAGCGAGGAAGCCCTGAGAGGGAGTCTGAGACACTACTCCCAGCCCTACGGGGTGCAGCAGTCGGGAAAATTCTGCAATGTACGCAAGTATGACAGAGCAAGCCAGAGTGTTTTTCTTCGGAAAAACTTTTGTGCGATGTAAAAAGTCGCACGAATAAGGACTGGGAGAGACTGGTGCCAGCCGCCGCGGTAATCCCAGCAGTCCAAGTCGCA
>ERZ1292625.114-Hain-H41-01um-R1-114-length-131116-cov-13_pt1 | contig 131116 bp, 100 predicted proteins | sample MGYA00564400_ERZ1292625 | MGnify/ENA primary metagenome ERZ1292625 (study PRJEB36523, sample SAMEA6512639) | groundwater metagenome | collected 2019-01-08 | study: AquaDiva: Metagenomics assemblies of 32 groundwater samples | reverse complement strand
ACTTACCGTGCTGCCCTCACAGCCGGTGGCAGCCACAGGAGCGGTTCCTATCACGGCCAGAGCATCAACACTAAGGGTTACATTTTGAGTAAATGATTGACTACAATTCGGTACTGAACTTGTAATCGTAATGCCCGTAATCTGCAAATTCTGACCATCATTGACTGAAGAGAGATTGACAGTTATGAAACTTCCAGCACCTCCTCCATTTGCGGCAACGCCTGCGAAAGGAGCTTGAGCGACCCCATTAATCGAATAATTTATCGTTGAAGTACTACCCGGTAAAAGGCCTACCAAATCAATAACTGCTCCAAATCCATCGCAAACCGATACAGCTTGCACAGCTCCTGTTAAGGTTGGTAGAGCATCAACGGTTATTTGAATTTGATCCGTACCTACTATTCCATTGCCATCAGTAACATCAACTTGATAAGTAACCGGCAAGCCTGCAACATAGGCGGCAGTAAATACCGGATTCGGGATAGTGCTTGCACTCAAGCCAGCTCCGGTCCATAGATAAGTAACCGTAGGATCACCACCTACCAGGCTAGTAGTTATGGTAAATGAATCCCCATCACAAATCAGATATGGATCTGGGGCGCTTGTAATAGTTACAATTGGATCAGCCTTTGTAATCCCGGTAAACACAGATGTTTGCCCGCCTGTTAAAACTGCACCCGTAAATTCGAGTTCGTTATTTGCAGCGTCTAAGTCCAGATTCTTTACCCATGGATTTGTCAACCTATCAAATGTGCCATCCAATTGGGCAGCCTTTATGGAAGCCTCTGATCCTCCTATTATATCTGAATCCAAATAAGTTCCTATAATATCAGCACCTGTAATACCTGTAGTTGTAACATCCCAATAACGACTTAAGAAAAATGTTGCACTTGCATTATTAGGATGCTTGGCATCAACAACTGAAACTCCAATAGTACCTCCAGTTGTTGGAGTGATTATAATAGGAGAATATTCGACAGAACCTGTATTATCACCGACAGGGAAAGTAAAAGGCACTGCTCCGCTAAAAAATTTTTGCACCTCACTGCCAGCCGTAGCGATGATCATTCTGGTGCTCGAAAAAGCTCCTGTAATTGTAGCCGAAGCACCTAGCGTCAACGTGTTGGCAGCAATTAAATTGAAGTTCCCGGTATTTAATGCAAGCGTCTCATTTACGTTAATATCACCACCTGCTATAGCCTGGCCAGTTGATTGACTAATAGCTAGAATTTCATAAGAAGTTGGAAAAATGGTTTGGTTAGTTCCAGAATAATTAACTGTATTGTTAAGTCCGGAGGCGTCAATTGAAATACCACTTAAGCTGCCCCCAAGATTTAATGTAGCACCTGCAGCTTGAACCAAACTGCCCGATCCACTCAATGAACCCGCAACTGTTAGGATATTCGTATTTGTCAATGCAATATCTGACTGGACGGTAGATATTGAAAAGGTTCCTAATAATGTCTGTGGATTTGTTTCAAAAGTATGAAGACCTGTTCCGGCTGTAAACGACCCAGTGTTTGTTATACCTCCTTCAAAATTAACAGCTGAATTTCCAGCGTTATTCCAGGTTGCTCCTGTGGCTACTGTTACTAATCCTGTAAATGTTTTTGTACCTGTTGCCGAAGATATTGTAAGGTTTCCGCTTGCTCCGCTTCCAACTGAAGTGGTACCAGTTACTGTTAAATCGAATCCTGCTGCTGTGAACGTAGTTCCATTCAATATGGAAAGATTACCTCCTATTATGGTCGAGACACCTATGGAGGTATTGGTTGTGCCACTGGTGACTACTTCATTAAAGGTTGTGCTGGTACTGCCACCAATAGTCTGAGTGGTTCCATTAAAAGTCAAGATTCCTGCTCCGGCTGCAAATGTTCCCCCATTATTTGTAAAATCGGCTCCAACACTCGTGCTAGCTCCCGCAGTATAGGTTCCAGCCGTGAGCGTCACCGTACCTGTCGCATTCAAAGTTGATGGAGCCGTGAAGTTTCCAAGTGTCTGTGTAAAATTTGAAACATTTAGGGTCGTAGTGCCTCCACCAACTGTAACCGTTCCTCCTCCTTTATTGACTACAACGTTGTTGAAAGATTGAGTAGCAGCCGTTCCATTAATTGCCTGTGGCCCAGCTCCATCGAAATTTATTGTACTACCTGCATTAGTAAATGTCCCTCCGTTATTGATCCAATCTGCGGCTACATTGTGAGTAAACGCCCCTCCGATAAAAGTAGTCCCAGTCCCTAACGTCACTGACCCACCAATGGTGAGTCCCACAACAGCTGTTGCGCTTGCAGTGCCCGAAAAAGTAAAATCTTCTGTTATTGATGTGGTCCCAACCGCCAATGTTTTCACACCACTTCCAGAGAGTTCCAGATTTGCAAAGTTTGTACTTTTGACGGTTTGAGCTACCCCAGAATAGTTGACGGTATTACCTGAGTTAGTTGCAGTCAACGTAGTAATACCAGAAGTACCACCAATTGTGAGTGTTGCATTTGATGCCTGGGTCAAACCACCAGTTCCGCTCAGCGCTGTATTAACAGTTAGGTCATTGTTATTGGTAAGAACAGTAGGCACATTGACAGTAACACTTGGTATGACAAATGAACCCGTTAGCGCCTGGATCGCACTGGTGTTAAATGTTTGCACCCCTGTGCCGGCTGTAAAAGTCCCTGAATTTGTTATACCGCCACGGAAAACGACAACGTCATTCCCTGAGTTATTCCAGGTACCACCAGCATTTACAGTCACCAGGCCATCGAACCTTTTACCACCAGGCGTTGAGGAAATTATTAAGCTTCCACTGGTCCCGCCACCCACCGTAGTAGTGCCGTTTACAATAATGCCAAAAGCTGGTATTGTAAATGATGTTCCATCTCCAATTGACAGGTCGCCATTTATTGTAAGACCTATAACAGTGGTGGTTGTCGCGGTTCCACTCAAAACTAAATCACCACCAATAACTGTCGTTGCAGTCTGAAGTGCCTTTGCACCACTACCTGAGAGTGTCAAATTTGTATAAGCTACACCTTGAACAGTTTGCGCACCTGCAGCACTATAATTCACAGTAGCACCGGCACCATTAAATGTAAATGTTGAAACCCCTTGGTTGCCAGATGTTGCTATCGCTGTTGTATTTCCAAGCACAAGCGTTCCGGTAGAAGCACCTGAGTTGAGCGTGACTAACGTTGTGCTGTTAACATTATCAGCTGTTACACAACTCAATGTTCCGGTAAGCGTCACTGAGCCTGATTGTAATTGAAAGATTGGGCGACTGTCAAATGTACCAGATCGAAGTGCAGTGAGAGTTAAATCTCCTGCTACATTTAGTGATCTAATTGTCGTGGTAATAACTGGGTCAACATTATCTACTGTAGGAACGGCATTGCCTCCAATGCTCATTGAACCCGCATTAATTGTTCCAACCCCATTTACAAAACCAGTCGTGGGAATAGTTGCAAGGTTCGGGAAAACTAATCCGTTTGTTATGGTTAGCGTTACCGTGCCATTTACCGTTAGGGTTGAGCCATTTCCAACGGTCATGGAAAGGCTTGTCCTGTCACTATCCACAGTTAATGTGAACCCATCACCAATTATGATATCGTCACCTACTGCTGGAATTGTACCTAAAGGCCATGGAGCATCTGGAACAGTTGAACTCCAATTTCCTGATCCCGTTGTGGTTATTGTTGCTGACCATGCTGACTCCGCAGATAATAAGGATAAGATAACCACCAGTATCCAGCCTGGACTCTTCACAGAAAAAAATGTAAACAGGGTTTTCAAATGGTAAATTCTAGTTTATTAATTGGTATTCGTAAACTAGATACCACTGAATCAGCTATTGGCCGCAGACTTGCTGTTTTTAAAGGGAAAACATTAATAAACCTGGTTTGAATAAAAAAGACATGCAAAAGTGATACTTGATCAAAACAAAGGAAAAAATGTAAAAACCTTAGTCTTAAAAGTTTAGGCATAAAGCAGGTGAACAACTATATAGCTTTTATATGGATACAGACCTCCAAAAGTAACCGTTTCTATTCTAAAAAATGCCACTATTCAAGAAATTTGCCGTCTTTATTCAATTTGATCAACGCCATTTTTTTTTGAGCCTCATCGCCAATAGCCATGGTGCCCGTGAGTATAATTCTGCCATCTGGCAATTCTGCAACTGCCCCAATGTAATCGTCCCTTTGGCCACCAAAAATTAAACTCTGCGGGTTATCGATAGGCCATGCAAAATTCCCTTCATTATCAATCTTGGTTAAAAAGAAGCTATTCTCTGTAGTTGTCGACTTCTCATTGGTCAATACAAAATAACCCGATGAGGAAGAAGGATATACGCTGACTTTGGCCTTATCACTTTCCAATGTTCCAAGGGCTACTGTCAGGGGCCTTTTAAACTGGTAATCAACTGACTCTTCAAACGTCAGTGTCTTCCGGAGCTTATTGACATAAATATTATAATTACCTGTACCAGAGGTGCTGGAAGAAGTACCTGCTAATAAAAACCCTTCCCCGGACTGTACAGGGCTTGTAATTACCGAAGTTAATTTTTCATCAGTACCAGCATCACCAGGATACATTTGATTATCACTAGGAACGCCTGTAGTCCCCAACTTATATACCCAAAAATTAAAATCAGTAATACCCGAACCAGTGCTTATATCAATATTAGAATATCCAAATACGTAATAAATTAATGGATCCACCTGATAGACTTTTGAAGCTCCATCTGTTCCTATTGTACCAGAAGTTCTGGTCCAACTAGCTTCATCGAAAATGGTAAGACTATTCGTAAATCTGAGATGCAGTACATCCTGAATATCCTCTGTTGCAAAACCACCACTGCCCTTTGATGCAATGCTCGTTGTTGTACCTGCCACTATAAATCCGTCCGAGGTTTGAGAAACCGAACTTGCATCATCATTGGCTTCTGCACCCGATGGTGAAATGGTTTTCATCCCAATCAGAACACTGTCAATCTTAATTCCTTCCAGTGTAACTGTCATTAACAAAATATCATTCTCTGCAGAACCCTTCTTTGAATTAGCTAAAACTACTAACCTGCCATCCGTAGTCAATTCAATATCCTTAGCCTCTTCATCAAATTTTCCTCCAAACGTTTTCTCCCAGATTAACTTACCATCGGCATCCGTCTTCACCATGTAAAGTTGTTTGCCCGTTGTGCTGCCAGTTGCATTTGAATTGCCTAACAGATAAATGGATCCATCTGCTCCTACTACTGCATCCACTCCCTCCTGGTCACCATCACCACCATAATATTTGATAAAATAATTTTTTGTTGGGTCCTCGATGGTACTGGCCGTTTCACAAGCATACAACAGCAGGCAGGCTGACGAAATAATAAGCACAATATCGCGTGATCTCTTACTTATCATCGGACTTCTTCTCCTTTTTGATTGTTCTCATTGTTTTGCTGGTGCGCATATTCTTAAGGCGTGACGGATGATAAATAGGCTTTACAAAACCGATTGAGAACGATACATTATCCAACCGGAAGTAGTCGCCAACAAAGGAATACTTTGTGGCAGTCTCTACCATCTCATTTTCATAATCCTCAAGTTTTGTAGACTCATAGAAATTCGTCTCTGACTTTGTCAGGTTAGTATGTCCTGCCATGTAGCGAACATCTGCAAAGATAAAGTCCTTCCCTATTTTGTAGCGCAATCCACCGCCAACTACTAAAGATCTATTAAACACTCGTCTTTTATATCCAAGATTTACATCAGAGCCTGTAGTGGGAACCTGACCTTCACTTGCCAAATTAAAGTTGTTCGTATAGATCAACTGTGCAGTGGGAGCAAGTAATAGGTTTAATGAATACCCCGCATAACCAAACGGTCTTATCTTTCCTTCGGCATCTGCATACTTTACGTAGAGAGGAATGTCGAACCAATTCTGCTTCTCCAACACCGAAAGATTGTCTTGTTTGAAACTTCCACTGTAATTAATTTTAAAGCTCTTCCGTGAATAGGTCAATTCGCTACACAGACTTAAATTTTCATTAATGTTCCAATCTATGCCACCTCCAAATTGGAATCCCAATTTCAAACTATGTTGGGTATTGACCGGCTCGGAAAATGTATTGACTTCATAAATTAACCTGTAGAGTGAGGTGTTGCCCCCAACACGAAGATGAGGTGTAAAGATCGGAGTGGTCTTAAATTTTTTGCTCAAATAAAAAATATCGATTGCATCTTTTGAAACATCAGCAACATATTCCGGATCTGCTCTTAATAATTTCATATAACTATCTTCCGCGGCAATCGGGTCATCAATTAACAGATAAGACTGTGCCAACAACAGGTAGGCCCGAATACTTTGTTCAGTAGAGAATTTTGATAAGCAATCTTTCAAAATGGAAGGCAGGCCGTAAAAGTGGCCCAAATTAAACTCATCCTGGGCGTATGTTAGAGTTTGCTCACATTCCGAATCATTCTGGGCAAAGGATGAAAAGGTAGCTGCTAAGAAAAGTAAGCAGGTAAAAAAAAAATCCTTGCGCATCTTCTTACGTTATAAATCTTTTATTAACAAACTTTTGCACGTGTTTTCATAGGGTATGCCATTGGCAATGTAGATGCCCCATTCTTCCTGAGTCATATTGCGCGGTAGCTTAGGACAAACTTCTTCTGCTAACATTTTAGGATCGGTAGGCCACACCCTGATCTCGCCATTGTTGCAAGACGTGAGTAAAAAATCTGAACCAGCAGAAAAAGCTAAGTCCCATACCTGTCCATTATTATTATCCATGAGTATAGGCAAATCTTCTTCATGATCTACTACCCACATCTGCAAGCGTTTATCTAATCCGGCACTCGCCAGCAATAAACCATCCGGGCTAAACTGAATGTCAGAAACACCTGCTTTATGACCACCCAATTCTTTCATCTGCTTTTGAAAAACCAAATCATAAAGCTTCACCGTACCTTTAAAAGGAACACCCTTTTCATTTAATAATTCGGTGCCATAAGCAATCAATTGCTTGGTTGGATGAAACGCAACGGATAAAATCCGGTTAGGTGCTTCCCTTGCTAGAACGGTTATGGTGTTGTTATTCGAAAGATCAATATGGATTAGCTCGCCTGAAGGTGACGCCCCTACAATTGATTTACCATCCGAACTTATATCAATAGACTTTAAATTATAGGGCACGGTCATCAACAACTTACTCAGCCCTGTTTTATGGTTAGTGAGGCGCAACGTCTTATCCGAAGATGCAGAGATAAAACCAGAGTCATCCGGTAAAAATTTAATATCATTCACAAACCCTTTGTGGCCAATTACTTTCAGCGGCTTGTCCCTGGTTATCAGGTTGTAGATTTGTATATACGATGAGTCACTTCCATTAATTAGGTACTCTTCATCTTTGCTCAATGCCAGCACTCGATTTGGAAATGGATTGGAGCCAATATTTTCTTTGTCCGTTGCAAGCGTGGCATAATCGCCCTTTACAATAAATCCATCATTACCTGTGGTGTAAAAAGTGCTGCCTGATTTAGAGACTGCAACAGCAAACATTTTATTTTTTAAACCTCCTGGCACTTTAACTGCATTGTAGTTTAATCCTGAAAGCTTGGTTAAAGCCGAATAAAGCCCTCTGAAAACATAAGGGTCGTATTTCCTTCCTTCATATTTAGTGTGGAATAAATAACCTTGCATGGACAGTAATCCCGCAAGCTCTTGATCATCCATGGTTTCCGCTTTGGCTTCCAGCGATTGGGCAACCGAGAGATATAAAAGTCTATTCGCCCTATCAAAATTTTCCCGCGCTATTTCCGTTTGGCGCTCCGCCTCTAATCTGGCTAACGACTCTTTGCCCTGTGCATTTATAGCAATTTCCTCCTGCCTTTTCGCTTCCAGAAATTGTCTTTCGGCTTCATCCTTTGCAATCTTAGTTTCAGCTAACGCTTTCTGCAAATTATCCAGGGCCTTTGTTAGAGAATTTTGCTTCTCAATTGCCGTTAATGTTGCTTTCTGCGCAATCTCCTTTTGGTCATCTGCATCTTTTTTCGCAAGCAGAGCTTTTGCGGTTTCCTCTTTAGCAATGATCGCTTGCTGTTCAGCTTTTATCTGTTGTGTGAGACCGTAAAAGAAGAAGAACAAAGCAATAATAAAAGCAGATCCTAATATAAGGGACGTTATCCTTGCCCTGCGCAGTCTTCTGCGCTGCAACATTTCCTGGTTCTTGAGTTCAGCTTCATAGGTGATACGGCTGGTATCCAGAAATACAATGGCACGCTCAAATGCAATGTCGTATCGCTGTGCCCAGGTACGTGTCGGCTTTTGTTTTTTCTGCCAGTTTAATGCCAGTTGAAGGTCAGGTGGCCTCCATAAACCTGTTTTGCCGATCTGATACATGGCCGCTGCCTCCGATATGCGCCTATACATCCCTGCCGACTCGTGCTCTTCATCCACCCATCCTGAAAGTCGATTCCAAATCCGCATCATACTTTCATGAGAGAGTTCAATATTAGAACCAGCCTGGAGTGGAACCTGGGGTCCAGGCATCAACAATGACCTTCCTGATTTCCGGAAATGATCTACTACATTCACTACTTCTCTTTCGCTGGCTTCGGCAATTTCGGCCACAACACTTATCTTCACCGGCCTTCTCATTTCCTGATTGTCCTGATTCTTTTCTGTTGTGTTTTTGAAAAGAATTTCCGCTATCTCTTTCTCGCGGGAAGAAAGTTCATCATATGCCTCATTTGCGTGAAGTGAAAGCGCCTGAGTAATTTTACCAATGGCATTATAGTGGCGAACATCCATTGGCTCACCTTCCTCATGATTTGCCTTCCAGTAATCCCACGTTCGCATAAGCGCGTGCTGCATAATAGGAAGTTGATCCTGATTGTCGCCAATATCGCTTAAGAGTTTCTTCACCAGACGCTGAGATATTCTTCCGTCTCCAACAGCAACGGGTCCCTCTATTGCCATACGCTTTTGTTCCCGCGTCATCTGAGGCACCAGGTAATTACTGGTATTAATCATCTGAGTAAGTCCGGGAAAAGCGGAACAATCTCCGATAAAATCAGAACGCATATTGATAGCAATGTAGATGGGAACGACCTTCTGGTTAACGGCTGTTAGAATAAGGTTCACGTAAGCAGCAGCTTCATTAGAAAAGTCTTCACCTTGCGAAGCCTTGTAGCGGAAAAGTTCCTCAAATTGATCAAGTGAGATGAATACATTTTCTCCGGCCTTTGTTTGTATGAATTTTGAAACCTCGATTAATCCGTCTGGGCCACTTCGGAGTACGGCACCAATGATCGATCGATAAATAGACTTATCTTTCTCATCGATCTGACCTTCTTTTATTAACAGATCAGTAATCGCATTTGTCAAATTGGCGATAGGAGCATTCCCAGGCCTGGTGGTAATAACTTGCCAGTGAGGGCTGGTATGTGTCATGAAGCCCCCGTACAAAACGGGAACGAGACCACAATACAACAAACTGGATTTACCGCTTCCGGAATATCCCATTATCGTAATGGTGTGATTCTGCGAAAGCTTCATTAAGATCTCATCTACCTGCCCCTCGCGGCCAAAGAAAAGATGGCATTCCTCGATAGAGAACGGTCGAAGTCCCGGAAAAGGGTTAATCCCAAACCCTTCACCCACAGGTGACATCTCAGGTAATTCTTCCTCAAACGAATCAACTTTTACAGAATAATCAACCATTTATTTTGAGATCAAACATGTAATTTAACAAAGAATCTAAGACTTTGAGAATCTCTGATACTATACTAAAGTTAAAAAAACTCCTAAAGAGTTCGTTCAGACTGCCACCAAGTTTAAAAAATCTTTGAAATTTACTGTATTATCAAATATATTCCAATACCCTGTCAGCTAGTTTGACATTTTCTGCCAATAACTCATAAAACAGCTCCTTGTTGATCCGGAGTAAGGCAGTCTCTTCTTTTGCCACCAGGATATTTGAGTTGACAAAACCAGGCGCTGAAACCATTTCACCAATAAATTGCCCTCTGACAAATTGAGATGCAATTCTACCCTTCTCAAAATAATCAGCTGTACCTTTATAAATGATATAAAAATTATTATTCTTTTTCTCATCCGTAATCAAAGATTGACCTTCGGTCAAATTAACTTCATCGGAAATATCGGCAAGAAATGAAAGGCTCAATCCTGAAATACCTTCAAAGAATTTAAGGCCCTGATAAAAAAATACTTTGTCAATTACCTTAAGCTTTATTTGACGGTTTTCCGCAATAATCACCTGATCCAAATCTTGCTTCGCATCCTCCCCAAGCCTGGCTGCGTTTGTGTGATATGATTGTGTATTGATTTCAAAAAGAGCCCATGCCGCCACTTCTCTTATCAACTTATCGGGGTTAAATAATTGTGCAATTAGGTCAAGTTCAAAATCAGTTATTTTTAGCTTTCCAATCTGCCGTACTACCGTGGCTTTTGTCCACCGGTTTGTTTGTTTAAAGTCCCTGTTTATTAAAAATTTGAGTACTAACTTTTCATCAAGATTAACCCGTGGATAAAAAGCTTCTAGACGGCTGATTCTTTCAGAATTGGTAAGATCATCCAGCACTGGAATAACCCGCTCCTTTAATTGATCGGATAAGAAGACATCCAATAGTTCTACAGCAAAGGTTGTATCTTCGGTGGTGCCACTTTCAATGTGTTCTTTTACAAGTTGAATGGATCGCGTATCATACAACATGGCAAGGAGCATGTAAACATGCTCAATATCGTTCTGGTCTTCTTGTTCAAGGGCAATGATTACATCTCTTGCACTACCATCCGATGAAACTTCCAGCATAGCGCCAATATTCCAACTGATATCGGCAATATCAGATTCTATTGCATATTTTATGCGTGTGATCTGGGAAACACCCGCTTTAAAACCGCATTCACCCAGCGATAGCAACACTTGCGAAACCACCACTTTGTCAGGGTAATCAATTTTATTCCAGAGCAAATCCTTGGCCCGCTGCCCTCCTATTCTACCCATTACCTGAACGATTTTGTGTAACGTTTGAGCATTTTGGCCTGAACGATAAAAGGCACTTTCCAACAGATTCAATGATTTTCCAGCAATCAATGTTAATGCATTCATAGCCTGGTTGCTAAATAATGGATTTGTCAGGTTCTCAATCAATGCAAAAATAACTTCATTGTTATGCTTCTTTATTGAAGTCATAATGGCTGTGTACCGAACTTTTGGTTCTGGATCATTTAATAATTCAATCAATAACGAAATATTCTCTTCAGCAGAAGAGTGCAACAGTAACTCTGCCGAATACTGCCGGTCTTCAACAGATGCCGACCTTGATAATTTCTGTATACGGGTTTTAGTAATTTCCCCACCGCTATTTAAAATCAATTGCAAATCAGTCTTCGTCAAAACATTTTTGGAACCTGAATCTGTTTTGTCCTGATCTAACTTGATCACATAGTGATCTGAAACGGATAGACCTTTTAGTTCATTCATTTTTTCCTGAGCGTATTCCCGCGCTTGCTCGTGATTATTTCGCATCAGACCATTTGCCCATGTGTTTATTTGGCCCGGGTTAATCTTCTCTAGGAGCTTGTATGAAAAAATGGCTTTAGAACTATCGGTATTACCTAACCAATTTTCAAGGCGCTGAGTTACGTGGGCAAATCCAATCTCTAATTTATCTGAATGCACTTCTGTGCTCTCAAGTTTAGCACGTATTTTATTACGATACCCATTGTACAAACTGGTGTTGATGACCATGTAAGCCCCTACCAAAAATAAAATAATAATGGAAATCCACATGATATTGAACAAAGGCAATAAGGCGAAACCAAAAATAATTATGCCTGCCAGGAATCTTCCTGATTCATTTATTACGCCTTCCACCTTTGATTGTATGCCAAATCGAAGCCGGTTATCAAGCGGTATGAAAAGGAGTTTGTATACTGGGCTTTCCAATGATTCGCGAAGCGAATTATTTGCCAGACGTGTTAAGGCAACAAAAAGGAAGAAGAAAATGAATGCATCAGGCGATTGAATATTATCATAGCCGAAAAATGTTCCGGTTAATACTGTTCCAATTGCAAACAGGCCAACAACAACCGGAAGGATAAATAATGAAACGCGGATTCCATAATTTGCAAGTATTTTGTTATTGACAAATGTTTGCATGATCAAGCTGATCGAATAAATAGCACCATTAAAATACGCCAGGAAGTTAGTAAGCTCTCGTTGATTAGGATATTGTTTGTTGAGAGAATCCTGAAAAGAATATTGCGTAAAAATAAACGTGATCATAGAGATGATGATGAACAAACTCATCAGAACAATGTAACGATCTTTGAATATGCTTCCGAAACTGGTCTGCTTCCTTACGCTTTCTTCAAAGTCCTTTGGATTATTTTTATCAAGCGGAAATTTGAGTGAAATGATTATGAAGCAGATGGCTGATCCTAAGATGCTGATATTACATATAATCAAATAGTTGGATGTCTCAGGGAAATAAGAAGCTGTTAGTGGAATTAGAAAGTTAGAGATGATGATCGCTGAGAGCTGCCCGGTGTCAATCCATCCGATAATCCGTTTTGATTGTTTAAAATTAAATAGCCGACCAAAGACTCCCCAATAACTAAGAAGTAATATGGCAGTCATCGGCCCGGTAAAACAATACATGGCAAATAAAACGTATTCATGATACGCCTTATCCCCAAAATTGTACTCATAATAAATTGTGCTTGTAAAAAAAACAACAGAGAGAATCGCAGTTGTGGCCAGGCTGGTAAACTTAAATCGGTTCTGGGCTGCTGAAAAGATCAGGGTAGCTGCAATGCCTAAAACACCTGACGCCAAAAACGCTTTGTTTAATTGGCCACTGATTTGATTTAAAAATAATGACTCGGCAGTTACCTGGTAGGTGGCAATAAAAATACCCATGAAGAATCCTGTTGCCAACATTAACATCACTGGCAGGCGTTCCTCAGGTCTTACATTCAATACAGTAAAGATGGATCTCATTTCGTGAGAAAATTAATATTAATTGCGCAAAAAAGGAAAAGCTGGCTTTTAAGAGGCCAGCTTACTTCACCAGGTACAACCGGTTTGTATCACTTCTTCTTCACCAGAGTGCTATCCACTTTTGCTCCTGTTTCTAGTTGCTCAGCCTTGTACGCTTCATTAAGACCTACAATAACATCTTGTGTTATGTCGAGGGTGTTTCCACCATAGAGAACATCGCTCGTAGGATCGAATTTCAACACCAATTGAATGCCTTTCTCCTCACTATATTTTTTTAGAAAACCAGTGATCTTACCATATAATTCAACTGTCATTTTTCCTTCGTCACCCGATAATTCCTGCGATAGACTTTCCTGATACAGACGCAGGTTTTGTTGCTTTTTATTGAGATCCTCCTCGATGGCTTTTGCCTGGCCAATGGTAAGATTGCCAACATTGCGTTGATATGCTTCATAATCGTTTTGGAGACTTTGTGCTCGGCCTCGCAATTCCTGATCTAGCTTTTTACTTTTAGATTCAAGTTTCCCACGGTTTATTTTGAAATAATCGTAGTATTTAAGCACTGAATCGGAATTTATATACGCCATTTTCAGATCACCTGGGGCAGCAACCTCAGTAGATGGTGATTGCGTTGGTTTTCCCGCAAAGTGGAGATAAAACAAGAAGGCTACAGCAACAAAAAGTACTGCATTAAGAATAAGGGAAATGTTTTTCATTGAAAATCAGTTTAGGGCGGCAAATATAAGCAGATTGTTGGATTAGGAATTTCTGACTTGATTAAAAATTGTAAGGACTTAGAAGGCCACGATGGTATTTTGAAACGGGGCTTAAGATCAGTCACTTTCTTCTTGTTGCGTTTCGAAGGAATAAAGCGTTTCATCCAAAACAAGTAATCCTTCATTGAAGTCTCGAATGAATTTTTCAATGACTTTTGGAGTAATTTGGTCGACATTTAATCCAACATTCAATCCAATTCCACTATCAAGAAGTGAGTCAACGTCCACATGTTCTTTTACCCTCACCTCGCCTTCATCTTGCAGCTCCATAATGATCTCCGCCATATAAAGCCCGATTTCTTCTTCCATATCATCCAACGGCTTTAAATTCCCATTCTCATCTTCATTATAGGCAATCTTTTTATATTGAGGAAAATGTTGCGAGGCTTTATGCTCCGCAATTTCAAATAATTCACTCTCATGATGCAACCGCAAGGTGTACATCACGGAATCAAAGATGACTTCATGGTGCTTGTGCTTTCCAATAAAGTAGAAGTGAACACACTCTGAATTGTTTTCGTCAGCATCCTCCAACACATAGCTCCGGCCTGTTGATTTAATTTTATCCTTGTAGCCTTCCAGCATTTTTTGATTGGAAACCATATTATTTGAAATCGTCATTAGGAAGATACAACTGCAGGATGTTAAAACACCATTATTTATAAAAAAAGTACAGATTTCTGCAATGGTGAGTCAATCCTTGAACCATTCAGCATACATTGGATAATTTTTAGCGGTGCGTTCAATGGCAGCTGTCATTTCCGGCCCAACATCTTTCACATATTTGGCAGGCATACCGGCATAAATAGATCCTGGTTTTACGATTGTGCCAGGCAGAACAACGGCACCAGCAGCAATTACCGAACCTGTGCCTATCACCGCATCGTCCATTAAAATAGCTCCCATACCTATCAGCACATTATCTTCTATTGTGCAGCCATGAACAACGGCAGTGTGCGCAATAGAAACACTACTACCAATTACCGTTTTTGCTTTTTGATACGTACAATGAATAATCGCTCCATCCTGAATGTTAGAATTGTTTCCAATGGTGATGGAGTTTACATCCCCGCGAACAACTGCATTAAACCACACCGTACAATTATCCCCCATCACTACTTCACCAGCCACCACCGCGTTATCGGCCAAAAAGCAATTATTTCCAAATTTTGGTGTTAGCCCTCTTACCGTTTTTATGATTGCCATTTCTATTGATTAATTAATTTACTGGTCGAAATCTACAATCATACGGCACCATCAACAATTATTGTTAGTAAATCGTAATTCCACTGACAAGATGTCATCTTTTAAGGCTAAAAGTGTTAATTTTGTGCCTTCATATGTATTCAATGGACCATTTGATAAAAGATATCGAAGTTTTGCCTGCCCATGAGGACGGATTTTATAAGGAAATGAATGTGTCCAAAAACAACCTAACCGGACAGCCACGTAAGCTTTATATTGAAAGCTATGGCTGCCAGATGAATTTTTCTGATAGCGAAATAGTTGCCTCAATCTTACAAAAAGATGGTTTTGACACGACTTCCGATATTTTACAGGCGGATGTAATTTTCCTTAATACTTGTTCCATCCGCGAGAAAGCGGAGCAAACTATAAGAGATCGACTAACGCACATTAAAGGTTTTAAGAAACTGAAGCCTGAACTTCTGGTAGGTGTTCTGGGATGTATGGCGGAACGTTTGAAATCTAAATTGCTCGATGAAGAAAAAATTGTTGACCTGGTTGCGGGACCAGATGCATACCGTGATCTTCCAAAATTAATATCACAAGTTGATGAGGGGGACAAAGCGGTTAATACCTTCTTATCAAGGGAAGAAACGTATGCGGATATAAGTCCTGTCCGGCTGAACTCCAATGGTGTCACCGCTTTCATCTCCATCATGAGAGGATGTGACAACATGTGCTCTTTTTGCGTAGTGCCATTCACGCGAGGCCGTGAACGCAGTAGGGATCCTCATTCCATTGTATCTGAAGCAACCGATTTATTCGAAAGGGGATTTAGGGAAGTAACACTCCTTGGGCAAAATGTTGATTCGTATAAATGGAGCGCTGTTGAAAATAACAAAGCCCGTCTGGAAAAAACTGAAGTTAATGACATCGTCACCTTTGCTAACTTATTAGAACTGGTGGCAAATGTAAATGCTGAACTGCGAATTCGTTTTTCCACTTCACATCCGAAAGATATTAGCGATGACGTACTTCATATAATGGCCCGCCATGAAAACATTTGTAAGTACATACACTTGCCCGTGCAAAGTGGCAATAGCCGTATTCTTGAAATGATGAACAGAGGCTACACCCGTGAATGGTATTTGGAACGAGTCCATCGAATTCGTGAGATTTTGGGAGATGATTGTGGCATTTCTTCAGATATGATTTCAGGATTCTGCACCGAAACGGAAGCAGACCATCAAGATACCTTGTCGCTGATGGAATTAGTTGGATACGACTACGCCTACATGTTCACCTACTCAGAAAGACCGGGAACATTGGCAGAAAAAAAATATGAAGACAATATCCCCATAGATGTAAAGAAGCGGAGACTTGATGATATCATATGTAAGCAAAGGAACCTTTCTTTTCAACGCTACAAGCAAAACATCGGCAACGTGCAGCGAGTTTTAATTGAAGGTCCTTCAAAGAAGGACAAACATCAACTGCAAGGAAGAACATCGGCTAACCGAGTGGTGGTGTTTCCAAAAGAAAATAAAAAGAAAGGCGAATACATCAATGTATTAATAGAAGATTGCACAAGCGGCACCTTGATTGGAAAGATTGTTAATTAAGTATGGTGATCACAGATTCAGAAATTCTAAGTGTTAAACAACGGTTTGGGATGATCGGCAATTCGCCACATTTGAACCATGCCGTGCGGGTGGCCATGCAAGTTGCTCCTACTGACATGTCGGTGCTGATTACCGGTGAAAGTGGAAGTGGTAAGGAGTCATTTTCAAAAATCATTCATCACCTAAGTCCACGTAAGCATGGTCAGTTTATCGCCATTAATTGTGGATCCATACCAGAAGGAACGATAGACTCTGAACTTTTCGGTCATGAGAAGGGCTCCTTCACAGGTGCGCATGAAGCGCGTAAAGGATATTTTGAGGTAACAAATGGAGGAACCATTTTCCTTGATGAAATTGGCGAAATGCCGCTGGCAACGCAAGCCCGGCTATTGCGAGTGTTGGAAAATGGGGAATTTATTAAGGTGGGTTCTTCAAAAGTTCTGAAAACCGATGTTCGGGTAGTAGCCGCCACCAACATCAATCTCCTTCACAAAGTGGAGGAAGGGAAATTTCGCGAAGACTTGTACTACCGCCTAAGTACGGTACCCATTTTTGTTCCCGCCCTTCGTGAGCGAGGAAAAGATATTGAACTCTTGTTTAGGAAGTTTGCGGGCGACTTCGCTGAGAAATACAAAGTAAAACCAATTGCGCTTACGGAAGAAGCAAAAAATATTCTGATCAAGTACCGTTTTCCCGGTAATATCCGGCAATTAAAAAACCTGGTAGAGCAAATCTCTGTACTCTCCTCAGATCAACAGGAAATTGATGGAGATAAACTTCAACAATACTTACCAAAAGAATCGAACCTGCCGGCCATTTACCACGGCCTAAAAGAAAAAGATAATATCTCCGAACGGGAAATATTATACAAAGTTCTGTTTGAGATGCGTAAGGATGTAAACGATTTGAAAAAGATCGTAATGGAAAATACCGGTAATCCATCCAAAGTCACGCAGGTAGGTAAAGACAATGCCGGACTATTTGAAGAACCCAAGCTAGAGGCTACCTCTAACCGTGAACCACTAGTATTTAATATATCTCCTGAATTATCAAGTAATAAGGCCACTAACGAGGCAGAGGAGGTGCAGGATATTTCACACGAGTCTGAGGATGATTCTCTTTCTATTGAAAAAAAGGAAAAAGAACTGATCCTGAGGGCTCTCAATAAAAACAACAACAAAAGAAAATATGCAGCTCGGGATTTGGGTATTTCCGAGAGAACGCTATACAGGAAAATCAAACAATACGAACTTGAAGAATAAACTCTCAGCGCTTGGAGGGTTGGCCGCTATCGTAGTGTTACTTTCCGCGTCAGGATGCGGAATATATTCTTTTTCAGGGGCTTCTACCGCTGCTAAGAACATTACAGTAGAACAGTTTTTTAACAACACTGATCTGGCGCCAGCCAACGTGGCCCAAACTTTCACGAACAAACTAAAAGACTATTACCAGCGAAACTCCAGCTTAAAAGTAGTTCCTGAGAATGGTGAACTTCAAGTGGATGGGGCTATTACAGAATACAGAATTAATCCCATCGCTCCAGTCTCCTCTGGAAATCAAACCATCGATGCGGCAGCTCTTACCAGACTTACCATCTCGGTCAAAATTAATTACATTGATGGACTGGAACCAAAAAATAACTTCAAAGATAAGACCTTTAGTTTCTATGCTGATTTCCCTAACACAGAGAATCTGACTGATGTTCAGGAAGACCTTGAAAAAAAAATATTTGATCAGATTCTGATTGATATTTTTAATGCCACTGTTGCCAATTGGTAGTGAGGTAGGATTATTCCAGTCAAATTTTCGTCCGGTCACTATTGCATGACTTTCTTATTTCCAGTACATTTACCCTTACCATTTTCAAAAATTTGTGGAAAAAGAACACCTCTTGTTTCTCACGCGAAATTTTAGTTCACTTACTGCTGAAGAGGCCAGAGAATTGATTTCTGTTAAAACAAAATTCCCCTATTGTCAACTTATTCATAATCTAGCTGCCAGAGGTGCTCTGGACAACCAGTTGGAAAGCAGAGACCAAGAGTTACAAGTAAGCGCAATTTATTCCACTGATCGAAGCGTGCTTAAATCGATAATGGCCGCAACGCGAAGTCAGCGGTTGGAAATAGTTGCTAAGGCATCCCCTTTACCGGAATTAAATTTGCCTCAACCAAAGCTTACCGTTACTCCAGAACCTATACAAACCCTGTCGGGAGATGATTTAAGAGCAGAAATTGCTCAAGACCTTGGCCTTCTGAGAAAACTCAAGCATGAATTTGAAATTAGTTTTCGGGTAGATGGAGCAAGTGACACAATCATCAAACAAGAGGAACAAAAAATAAAACCTACGCTGGAAATTAGCGAGCCAAACTCAGAGAACTTGATTAAAGAAATAAAAAGTACCAAAAAAAAAATTAAGCCTGAAGGAACCAAGCAAAAGGAACAAATTGAAATCATCAACCAATTTATAAAAACCCAACCCACCATTTCTAACTCCAAAATTAAGGCACCTATTCAAACCGCCACGACAGATTTAACTGAAAACAACCAGGCTTTTGGAGATAATATTATCTCTGAAACACTTGTTGACATACTCCTAAAGCAAGGAAAAAAAGACAAAGCATTAGAGGTGTTGAAGAAACTGATTTGGAAGTTTCCACAAAAAAAGGCTTACTTTGCGGCTCAAATTGAAGAACTGAAGAAATAAAGTATGTATATCTTACTAGTAAGCGGAGCCATTTTCTTTGCCATTTTGGTTATTTTAGTGGTATTAGCTCAAAATTCAAAAGGTGGCGGATTATCCAACCAATTCGGGGGTTCTGGTGCAAGTAATCTTATTGGAGTAAAAAAAACAGGCGACTTACTAGAGCGCCTCACATGGGGATTTGCCATTGCAATCATGGTTTTATCGTTGGCAACCAACTTAACCAATCCAGCTAATGTGGCTACTGATGAAATTATTGAGCGTGCTAAGGAACAACAATCGGCCCCTGGGCTTGACCTTAAAAAGTCCATTCAGAATAACGATAGCACTAAGAATTAGTGTAATAAAATAACCGAATTCAGGAAGCCCTTTACTGGGCTTTTTTCGTTCTAAGCCAACGTTATCTTCTTAATTAATAGTCTCTTTGCTACCGGCATCAAAGTTTGTACAGTCGGAATTTTAAGTTTTGAAACGACCAAGTAGGTGGCTGGATTTGGTAAATCTGTAAATTGGCGAATCAACTTTAACTTCATTTGCTCATACGTATTCGATAGACTCTTTTCACAAGTAGAAATATGATGGGTATGGATTCCCCGCAATTTCTCATTACTGTTATCAAAAATTGTAACCTGATAGCGGTAAATATTAGTTTCTTTTTCAGGAGGCTGTGTCACAAATAAATAACCCTCCTGGGCATATAGCGATGTGAGACCAACTGGTGAAATTTCACAATTTGATTCCACCTGTTCATAAAGAAACGACCCTTCATCTAGCGTTGATTTAAACTTTGGCAAGGCGTACTCGATAATCGATTCAATTTCCTGCATGACCACATCATCTTCAATAATTTTCTCGTAATTGATCTTCAAGTTTTGAAGATGCTCAATTGAAAGTCTTTGGGGGAATTGATCGTAAATCATTGCCTTATTCTCCTTCACAGCCATGATATTGCGGTGATGAAAAACCAAGTCAGATAAAAATGGATAAAGCTCTACCCTACTAAACGATTGTTTTACCTTCTGCAAATAAGCTAGTAGCAAGTACTTCTTATACTCGAAATCCACCAATCCTTCTGTTAGCCAATTTTCATTCAATTGATCCATATTCATAAGGAGCATTAAGCCAGTTCAATCGCCAACGACCAAATTATGCGAAACTGATCCAAATTCTGCCATACTGCCACATTAATTTATTAACCATGTCAGGTATGACAATTTTCTTCATATTTACTGCCCGAACCCGGAAAGTCTGTCCTATTTGTTGGGATAAGTATATAATGGCATGAATATCGTCAAATCCGGGTTTGTAACTTTATTTCATAACAAAAAATAATTTAAACCAATATGGCAAAAATCAATTTTAAACCAAATGAAGACAGAGTGCTTGTCGAAGCAGCACCTGCAGAACAAAAAACAGCTTCTGGCCTTATCATCCCTGATACCGCGAAAGAGAAGCCCCAAAAAGGAAAAGTAATCGCTATCGGTGAAGGAATAAAAGATAAGCCCGTTACTGTTAAAGTTGGCGACAACGTTCTTTACGGAAAATACTCCGGAACGGAGATCAACATCGATGGCAAAGAATACCTTATCATGAGGAATTCTGACATCTTCGGGATTATTTAATTTTCAAACTAATATAAAGATAAATACCATGGCTAAAGAAATTACATTCGATACAACCGCCCGTGATAAAATAAAGAAAGGCGTTGACAAATTGGCAAATGCTGTTAAGGTTACTCTTGGTCCTAAAGGCCGTAACGTAATCATTGACAAGAAATTCGGAGCACCAACTGTTACAAAAGACGGAGTTTCCGTAGCAAAAGAAATTGAATTAAAAGATCCTATTGAAAACATGGGTGCTCAGCTTGTGAAAGAAGTTGCTTCTAAAACTGCTGATGCTGCTGGTGATGGTACAACCACCGCTACTGTCTTGGCACAAGCTATTTACTCAAATGGCATCAAAAATGTTGCTGCCGGTGCAAATCCAATGGATTTGAAACGCGGTATCGACAAAGCAGTCATTGCCGTAATTGAGCACTTGAAAAAGCAATCCAAAAAATTAAAAGATTCAAGTGAGATATCCCAGGTAGCTACTATCTCTTCCAATAGCGATGCTGAAATTGGAAAGATGATTGCAGCGGCAATGGAAAAAGTAGGAAAAGACGGTGTTATCACTGTTGAAGAGGCCAAAGGAACACAAACTGAAGTGAAGACAGTTGAAGGGATGCAGTTTGATCGCGGATACCTCTCCCCTTACTTTGTAACCAATACAGAGAAAATGGAAGCTGACCTTGAAACTCCTTACATCCTGATCTACGATAAGAAGATCAGCAGTATGAAAGAACTTCTACCTATTCTTGAGCAAACCGCCCAAACGGGTAAGCCATTGGTTATTGTTTCTGAGGATGTCGAAGGCGAAGCTTTAGCTACCTTAGTAGTGAACAAAATTCGTGGTGCTCTCCGCGTGGCGGCTGTTAAAGCCCCAGGTTTTGGCGATCGCAGAAAAGCTATGTTAGAAGATATTGCTATCCTCACAGGCGGCAAAGTGATCTCGGAAGAAACAGGTATGAAACTGGAAGATGCCAAATTAGAATATCTTGGCCGTGCAGAGAAAATAACCATCGATAAGGACAACACTACCATCATAAATGGCTCTGGCAAGAAAAGCGAGATCCAAGGTCGTGTTAGCCAGATCAAATCCCAAATTGATGTAACAACATCAGATTATGACAAAGAAAAATTACAAGAGCGTCTTGCTAAACTTTCCGGAGGTGTGGCCATCCTGTATATTGGAGCGGCAACGGAAGTTGAAATGAAGGAGAAGAAAGATCGTGTTGATGATGCCTTGCATGCCACCCGGGCTGCTGTTCAGGAAGGAATCGTTCCTGGAGGTGGAGTGGCTTACATCCGTGCAATAGATGCCTTGAAAGATTTGAATCAATTAGGATTGGACAATGAAGATCAGGCTACGGGTGTTAACATAGTTCGCTTATCGCTGGAATCACCTTTACGAGTAATAGCAGAAAATGCAGGACAGGAAGGATCAGTGATCGTGAACAAAGTTCGTGATGGAAAGAAGGACTTCGGGTACAATGCCCTTGAAAACACGTTTGAAAATTTCTTCGAAGCAGGTATCATCGATCCAACTAAAGTGACTCGCCTTGCTTTAGAGAATGCAGCATCAATTGCAGGCTTACTTCTAACAACAGAGGCAGTCGTTTCTGAGATTGCCGAAGAGAAAGAAGGACCATCAATGCCTCCAGGCGGTGGCATGGGTGGCATGATGTAATTCGATCTTGTCCACTAAAAAAGCCTTATCCCCGATTGCGGGATGGGGCTTTTTTTATGCTAAGATCGGATTCTGGCCACTAGATTCTCGGTTGGTAAACCACAAAACTTGTATTAAGAATCCAACATCAAGATTCAGCCTCTTGGACAGGTTTTATTCCTCCTTTTTTAATAATTTAGCGCAACATATCCATTTTACTTATGGTGATCCACAAATCCTTCGCTGACTTTGTTTTGTTTTTATACATTCATATGGCTCATGCCGATCGTGAGTTTCATACTGAAGAGAAGGAAGTAATTCTCGAAAGAATACCTAAAATTTTCCCACATGAAGGCGATCCACGTAAGAAACTAGAAAACGCCATAAGTGAATATGAAAGTATCGATCGAAGTCAAGTAACCTCACTTATTCGTGATACATTTAAGCATTTTGATCACGTGAAGTTTGCCCAGAAATATAAAGTCTATACCGATATGTATGCTATCATTCATGCTGATGGAAAGGTCCATGAATTGGAAACGAAAGCATTGAGAGAATTAAAACAGATTATAGATCTCGGTGCTGAGAAGAACTAACTCATCATTATTGATTTGAATTAAAGGACTGATTTTTTACTTACATTACCCTACTTTCTTATTTCCAATACGGTACAACATCGTTGCCATTCCCGCAAAGAAAAGTACACCCAGAATAGCATAACCATTTGCACCGAGTAGGTTGGTCAAACCGTGTTCTGCGCTGATCTCTTTTAGTTTATTGAACACGTTGTCATTTACTGAAAGTAATGCCACAATAACACCGGCCAAAGCTCCACCCGCAATCAATCCCGTAGCAAAAAGACTTCCCCTGCCTAAATCACCATCTTGTTTTGCCACCCCTCTTTTCTCTGCTTTCCAATCAATCAAGCCTTTAATTGCACCCCCAATAAAAATCGGGAGAGTTGTCGATAATGGAAGGTACAGCCCAATTGCAAATGCAAGTGCCTTAATACCACATAGCTCAATCATGATGGCAATGAAAACACCAACGATCACATATTGCCAATCCAAATTAAAGGATAAAATTCCCTTTGCCAACGTAGCCATCAATGTAGCTTGCGGAGCAGGGTACCGTTCACTTCCAATGGCGTGAGTAATTCCCTGCGCGGCCATATCTGCTGTAGGTGTATCCAGTACTTTTACTACAACGCCAATAGCAATAGATGAAACAATGGCGCCAATGAATAAAGCAATTTGTTGATAGCGGGGAGTGGCTCCAATAATATATCCGGTTTTAAGGTCTTGTGAAGTTGCACCTGCATTGGCTGCAGCAATACAGATCATTCCACCTACAACAAGCGCTAAGGGTTCGTATAGTCTTCCACTCCATCCTACGGCCGTAAAAATAAGGCATGTTCCCATTAGAGTGGCTATCGTCATTCCGGAAATGGGGCTATTACTTGAGCCCACCAGTCCAACTATCCTGCTCGCAACCGTTACAAAGAAAAAACCAAAGATGATAATCAGTATTCCAATAAGTAATTTTTGTAAAACCCCATCACCTGGAATGCCTGGCAAAATAGTCATCAATACTACCAACGCAATACTTCCAAAAATGACCACTTTGAATGAGAGGTCTCGATCTGTCCGCAATATGCCCTCTTCACTTTTCTCTTTAAGTGACGCAATACTGTCGCGGAATGAGCTGACAATGGTAGGGATGGTTTTGATCAGTGTGATGAACCCACCCGCGGCCACAGCCCCTGCACCAATTTGACGTATGTACGCAAAGTATAACGCGCTTGAAGGATTCGCAAAAGTTTTAGAAACGGGGTCCCAACCTCCTTTGCCTCCGGAAGTACCAATATCAGCAAGGTATCCTAAAGTCACCAACTGATGGGCCACATTTTCAAAAGGAACCAAGGTAGATAACAACGGAATAATAGCCCACCATGCCAATACAGAACCTGCAACCAATACTCCGCCAATCTTCGGTCCGATGATGTAGCCAACACCTAGGTACTCGGGCGTGATCTCTCCATTAGTCGTTGCAGAAGGCCAAAACTTGTTGAATTGACTAGTTACATAGCCAGGAGTCTCCGCAATTACATGAAAGACCTTCTGAAGGATAGCATACCCCATAGCCACCCCCATTCCCATAAAGGCAGTTGCCGCAAATACTCCACCCTTCTCACCTGCTTGCAATACCGATGCACACGCTGTTCCTTCCGGATATGGCAAGGTGTCGTGCTCTTTTACAATCAATGATCTTCGCAATGGAATCATCATCATGGTTCCCAGCATACCACCGAATGCCGCAAGAATTAATACGGTGAGGTAATCAAAATAACTTTCACCAACGCTAATTCCATTTTCTCCAGGCGATAAAAAAAGAAAACCGGGAAGGGTGAACACAACACCTGCAGCAATTGATTCACCTGCCGATCCCGTAGTTTGTATGATATTGTTTTCAAGTATGGTGGTCTTTAAAAATTTCCTTCCCAACGTGATAGCAATTACTGCTATTGGTATGGAAGCAGAAACGGTTAGTCCTGCCTTCAGTGCCAGGTACACCGTTGAACATCCAAAAAGAATACCGAAGAGTGAACCAAACACAACTGACTTCACCGTAAATTCTGCTATTCTTTGTTCAGGCGCAATATAAGGCTTGAACTTTACCTGTGCTTCCATGAATTATTTAATTTGAGGTTAACGAATATCTCCCATTAGTTTTTTAAGCGGCTTATTGAATAACAAAACAATAACTCCTGATGCGAGCATCGTGATTACTACTCCCCGGAACAAATCAACTAATAGCTGAGGATTGGCTGTGATGGCAACATCATCAAATTCGCCTGAAAATAATCCAGCAATCAAGTTACCCAATGCAAGCGACATAAACCAAATACCCATCATCTGGCCTACCAATCTTTTTGGAGAGAGTTTTGAAACTGCACTTAGTCCGATCGGATAAAGACATATCTCACCAAACGTATGAAAAATATAGGTAAAAATAAGCCACGTTGGAAGTGCTTTACTACCCGCAACAATGATCATGGAGCCACCCATCATCACCGCATATCCTAATCCCATAAAGATAAGTCCTAATGAAAGTTTAACTGGTGTTGAAGGATTTAAACTACGCTTTGAAAGCCATACCCACAGCCAGGCAAATAAAGGCACGAAGATAATCACTGCTCCCGCGGGCACAGTTTGAAACCAACCCGCTGGAAATTCAAAACTTCCAATAAAGCGATTAGTATAGCGGTCTGCAAATAAAGTCAAAGACGACCCTTGCTGTTCATAGCCAGTATAAAACATGGCCGAGGCTAAAAAGAACATCCCTATTACTTTTATTTTGTTCTTTTCATCTTTGTCGAGTTGTTCAAACAATAATATATATCCAAAGTAAAGTATAACACTTCCACTAATGGCATAGGTTGAAATTTTAGCAATAGTAATTGGATTGATTGTAATCGTTCGTGTGAACAGGAGCGACAGGAATGCAGTAAGCATCAATCCAAAAATCATCAATCCAGTCTTGAAGTTTTTTTCTTTTTTCGCTTGAAAAATTGGGTCAGAATGTTTGGCCGGTTCCAGACCTGCCGTACCCAGGTATTTCTCCGTGAGTTTATATTGAATAACTCCCATTAGCATGCCAATGCCGGCCGCAGCAAAACCATAATGCCAGTTAATATTCTCCCCTAAATAACTGGTGATGATGGGTGCGATTGTAGCTCCAATATTAATGCCCATGTAAAAAATAGAGAACCCTGCATCACGTTTAGCCTGATCAGTTGATGAATAAAGTTCACCTACCAGACTACTGATATTCGGCTTCAACAAACCAGTGCCCATAACAATAAATAATAAACCCAAAAAGAATGTCTCCGTCAATGGAAAGGCAAGGCAAAAATGACCAAGAGTGATTAGGCACCCTCCATAGAAAACGGACTTCCTCAAGCCAAAAAACTTATCAGCAAGCCACCCCCCTGGTAATGCTAACAAATACACAAACATGGTGTACAACCCGTATACCGCTCCTCCGGTTTTTTCATCCAGTCCCATCCCGCCTTCTTCGACAGTTGCCACCATAAACAACAATAGTAGGGCGCGCATTCCATAATAACTGAAACGTTCCCACATCTCTGTGAAGAACAAGGTGGCAAGCCCGCGAGGATGACCAAAGAACGTTTTACCCGCATTCATGAAGAAAGCTAGATTTTTAGGTTTTCGAAAAGTAGCCTTATTAATTCACTTAGGCAACCAATCGTGTAGGTGCTCCCCAAAGCAAAAAGCCCGGATTTCTCAGGGCTTAATGACTACACTATACATTTTGTTCAATCTCCGGCTCCACACTCCATTTCTCAGGAGAGCGCCAGAGACTAGACAGCAGTAACTCACGCATGAAAATAAATTCTTTCGGTAGTTTGTCATACATGCGCTCAAATAACTCCGCGTGTTCAGAGAGTTCTTTCTTCCACGCTTCACGGTCAACCACCATAAGCGATTCAAATTGTTGTTTTGTGAAGGCTAGTCCGTTCCAATCTATATCATCATAATGTGGCATCCAGCCGATAGGACTTTCCACGGCATTTGATTTGCCTTGTATTTTTTCAACAATCCATTTCAATATCCTCATGTTCTCACCAAAGCCTGGCCAAAGGAAATTTCCGTTTTCATCTTTACGAAACCAATTCACACCAAAAATTCGTGGCGGATTGGGAATGTCGCGGCCAAATTGAAGCCAATGATTAAAGTAATCTCCCATGTGATAGCCACAGAATGGCAGCATGGCAAAAGGATCTCTTCTTACTTTTCCAACTTCACCAAATGCCGCAGCTGTAGTTTCCGAGCCCATGGTAGCGGCAAGATAGACTCCATAATTCCAGTTGTGAGCTTGATAGATCAATGGAATGGTTGTGCTTCTTCTGCCACCAAAAACAAATGCACCGATTGGAACACCATTAGGATTTTCCCAATCAGGGTCAATGCAAGGTGACTGAGATGCCGGCACAGTAAAACGCGAATTAGGATGTGCCGCAGGCTTGCCCGATGCCGGATCCCACTTTTGTCCACGCCAGTCTATTAAATTCTTTGGTGGCTCTTTTGTCATTCCTTCCCACCAAACATCGCCATCTTCAGTGAGTGCAACATTTGTAAAGATGGTGTTCTTCGCAATCGTCTTCATGGCGTTAGGATTGCTTTTAATGTTCGTACCTGGTGCCACTCCAAAGTATCCAGCTTCAGGATTGATGGCATGCAGCTTTCCATCTTTGCTTGGTTTAATCCACGCTATATCATCTCCAACTGTGGTAACTTTCCATCCGTCCAATTGCACAGGAGGAATAAGCATAGCGAAATTGGTTTTCCCGCAGGCACTCGGGAATGCAGCTGCCACATAACTCTTTTCCTTCTTAGGGCTCTCAACACCAAGTATCAGCATATGCTCTGCAAGCCATCCTTCCTCCTGCGCCATGGAAGAGGCAATGCGCAAGGCAAAACACTTCTTCCCAAGAAGGGCATTACCTCCGTACCCTGAACCGTAGGAAACAATTGATCTCTCTTCCGGATAATGAACGATATACTTAGTTGTTGGATTGCACGGCCATTTTGAATCAACCTGACCCTCTTTCAAAGGTGCCCCTGAGGTGTGAAGGCATTTCACGTATTCACCATTTGCACCCAACACCTCTATTACTTTCTTACCAACACGAGTCATAATGTGCATGTTGGCGACAACATATTCTGAATCCGTAATTTCAATTCCAAAGTGAGAAAGTGGTGAGCCTATGGGACCCATACAATATGGAATGACGTACATGGTGCGACCTTTCATACATCCTTCGAGAAGTTTGCTGAGACTTTGTTTCATCTCGCGCGGATCGACCCAATTATTAGTAGGGCCGGCATCTTCTTTTCTGCGGCAACAGATAAAGGTTCGATCTTCAACTCGGGCGACATCACTGGGATCGGAAAAGCAGGCAAAGCTGTTCGGTCTCTTTGATTCGTTTAGACGAATGAAAGTACCTTTCGCAATCAATAGATTACACATTTCATCATATTCAGTCTTGGACCCATCGCACCATTGAATTGTATCGGGCAAGCACAAATCTGAAATTTGTTTTACCCACATGTTTAAGTCATTGTGGATCAGACTATAGGTGCTCTTTGTATTCGATGGCTCTCCCATATAAAAGGTTAGATTATTTCAAGTTCAAGCCGACAAAATTACAAGAAAATAGCGAAAAAGAAAGGATTCAAACGATTGCGGAGTATTCCTGAAAGGGAAAGCTGGCTACTTTCAGATCAGTCTTTTAATCCATTCATAGGCCGATTTCTGATCAGAAAAAACACCAAGATTGACATGATGACTTTTGAATTTTTCTTCTGCATCCATTTTAAATTTCTCCATGGGATAATCGGCAAAAATACTCGCTCCTAATATGACGGCATGGATGGTAACACCTGATTCTTTAAATATAACTTCCTCCCATGTATTTTGCAACCACTTTTCCACCTCAGCACTCAATTCACCCAACATTTCTGTGTCGGCAAGCCAAGCGAGGTTTTTGTAGGATTTTCGTATATCGCGATACAATCTGGCTATTTCAATAAGCCCATTTTCAAATTGCTCGCCCGTTGGCTCTTTAAGCCACCGATGTTTCAAAACCGGAATAGAATCGTCCAGTTCACAGTTTACTAATTCAGTATGAAAAATATTGATAATCATTAGCCTCCAGGGAAATTTTACTTCGAATATAACGAGCTAACAATCGAAAAGAAAGGATGACTTTAAAACTCAACGCGATAGACCAAAACCGGAATAATACCCAGTTGATATTTTGTAGTAATCGCTTGAAGAAAAGTATCGTAATAATGATATGCCACATTTTGTGTGTTCAATAGATTCTGAATGTCCAGAGCGAATGTACGGGTATAACCCGGTTTATTCTTACGCCAACTTAACCGCAAATCAGCACGAAAATAATCCGATAGTTGCACAGTGTATCCATTTTGATAGTTGTATTGTGTACTTCCTACCAAAGCAGAAAGCGGTGCATCAATTGGTGCTTCTCGCAAGCCTCCTAAATATAATATTCTTGTATTCAAACCAAACGTGTTGCGTTTTTTCTGCCACTCTTTGCCAGTCAGAAAACTACTCGTGAATCTTCCACTGAAACGGGTAAAATACCCTACAACATTATATTGAGACTGGTAAAGAGAACCGCTCAACATAAAATAAATCTGACTGTAATACTTCTTCTCAATATACGCTTCTATCCCATAGTTTAAACCTTTTCCTATGTTCTGAAGGTCAGATCGCGAAAAATCCTCTAGTTGATTTAATGTAGAGTAAGTAAGCTCAAAGGGACGACCTGGAACATTGTAAACCTGATGATAATAAATATTAGAAACCAACTTTAAATCCCTGGTAAATGTGTACTTAAATTCAGTTGAGAATTGATGAGCCTTCGTTAATTCCAGATTCTGATTTCCGAATTGAAGGTAGGTTTGTATTTGTTGCCACTGACCTGTCAATCCGTAAGAAAGTGTAATCTCTCCTTTCGGAAAATAATGTGCCAGGCTAACTCGGGGTTCAAAAGAGGAAGCTTTGTTATAGCTAAAATTGACGTAGCGAATGCCTGCATTCAATTTCCAGGAAGTACCAAAACGCTGTGACCATGTTGAGTAGGGTTGCCACATTATACCACTTACTTTACCATTTATGCTGGGATAAAATGTTTCAAAATAAAGGGGAGTAACCGTGGTTGAAACCAATTTATTATCAAGATAATTTACCATGATGCCCATTTCCAAATTTCCTTTTTGACCCAACTTATAAAGAGATTTCAAAAAACTGGAGAAAAGAACTTTGTTGTTTGCATATTGATCTGTGTAAATATAAGGGTATGGGACTACCTCACTTTGAGCATTGCGTTCCTGAGTTTGACCCGAGAGCGAACCACCTAAACTGAGATTGAGGCGGTCACGGGACTTGAATTGATTTACAAATCCTATACCATAAACCTTACCCTCATAATCAATATCATAACGATCCTTCTCTTCTTCCCATACACTGTCTGGTTTTGCATTGAAAATAGTTGAACTTAACCCTCCAAAGCCAAACACGGAAAGATTTCCATCATTCTTTTGCTGGTGATCAAGATGAAAGGAAAAATCCTGAAAATTAATTGCCTCATCGCCAAAGTCTACACCCATCTGAGATAATAGCCCAACAGTTGAATAGCGATAATTTGCAACAAAAGAAGTGCGTTTATTTTTATCGATCGGTCCTTCCGCAGCAATGTCCAATCCTATTAGGCTGGCCTGTGCTGTATATTGCATTTTATTTTTGTTGCCCGTCCGTAGTTTTAGATCCATTACACCTGATAGTGCATTTCCATAATTGGCAGGTAATGCACCAGAATAAAAATCAGTCCTATCCAATAGTTGTGCACTCAGCACATTCACTCCACCACCGTTTGCAGCAGGTTTATCGCTAAAAGTGCCAGCGTTACCTAAATGATTTGGGCTTACAATATCTAAACCTTGCAATCTCCATAGTAAGCCATTGGGTGAATATCCCTTTACAACAATGGAGTTGCTTTGATCGCTGGCTGCAACAACACCTGGATACGATGTGGCCATTCGGATGGGATCAAAAAAATTGGCAGGAACACGCATTGACTTTTCCATTGAAATAGATGTTACACCCGCAATACCTTCTGTTCGGTTTGCTTTTACTTCCACTTCTTTCAACACAGTTGATGATTCTAATAGGTCTACAGTAACTATGGATTCCTTACCGGAAATAACAAGTAGTTCGTCTTCAAATGATGCAAATCCAGTAAATGAAACTAATAACTTGTATCTTCCCGGGGCTACATTCTGAATACTGAAATTGCCAAGGGAATCTACTACTGAACCCCCTACCAATTGATCAGATTTGAAAATTGAAACACTGGCACTAACTAGTGGCTTTTGAGAGATCTGATCCTTTATATTCCCACTAATAGTCTGACCCAATTCCTGAGCAACAGTTGCTACTGAGAACAGGCAGTAGCTTAAGAATAACACAAAAAATAGTCTCATTTTTTAAGCACAGATAATAAATAACCCCAGCAAAAAGCCAGGGTTACAAATCTAAAATAGAATTTCTCTATTTAATCAACTATTAAAGAATCGTCTTCAGGTAATCAATGGAATTTTTTGTGCTCTCCATTGGCGAAGATGGGTAAGTCTCTTGTTCCATAAAAAAATGTTTCATTCCTGATTGTTTCGCTTTTGCAAATAATGCTTTAAAGTCAATAGACCCAGTGCCAATATCAGCGTTATTCTCTCTATTGACTTTGTCCATATCTTTAACATGCCAGAGTTCAAATCTTCCAGGATACTTTTCGAAGTATTTGAGGGGGTCTTTTCCTGCATTTACAACCCAATATAAGTCCATCTCTATGGTTACTAATTTAGGGTCAAGGTTTTCCAACATTGCATCAAATACCAATTTTCCTTCCACTTCTGAAAACTCGAAAGCGTGGTTATGATAGCCCATTCGCAAATTATAATTCTTCGCTACCTCTCCTGCTTTGTTCATCGAATTGCATGTGCTTTTCAGTGTATCCATTGAACTGTAAAATTTCTTACCCATCGAAGGCACCACTACGTATTCCTGTCCCATTTCCTTTGCATCTGCACAAGCTCTCTCCCACCCGCTTCCAGTTGCCATGTCAAGACCATAATGGCCACTGGTAACTTTCACTCCAAGACCTCTTAAATATTTCCCGAACTCGGCCGCAGGCATACCAAACAAAATTCCGTCTTTATAGTCATAGGTCTCAACATGCGAATAACCCATTGATGCTACTGCACTCAATGTCCCCTTTACGTCCTTCATGATGATATCGCGTAAGGTATACAACTGTAATCCAATGGATTTACTGTCCATCGTTTTGGCTATGATCGATGGCAGTGTCAGAGAGCCAGCAACGGCAAGCGCTGAATGCTGTAGAAAGGTCCTTCTTTTCATAGGATTCAATTTTAAAATTACTATGCAAGCAAATTACTAATTCGTAAATAATACCATTAATTATAGCTCTTTGATTTTGATACTTCTGTACCAAACCTGATCACCGTGATCTTGCAGGGAAATGTGGCCCTTCATTACTTTCCCAAAGTCAGACATGTCTTTGAATTTACTTCCTGCGATAAGAGTTTTCCATTCAGGTGAATTCATATTAACACTTGTCACTTCAGCACCATTGAGCCAAAATGAATAATTTCCTTTGTTCGCTTTTATAACCGCTTCGTTCCATTCGCCTGCAGGTTTGACAGTCTCCACCTTGCATGAAATTAAATCGTATAAGTCTCCCGCTCTGTGCTTAATTATTTTTGCGTCTGGATGACAAGCGTTATCCAAGACTTGAAACTCAGGTCCCGTATGCCACACATACTTGTAACTACCTTCCTGCACATTGAAGATGATACCGCTATTTCCACACGCCTGAATTTTCCATTCAATGCTTAGTTCATAATTTTCATAGATACCTTCGGTGATAATATCACCCCCATCACCGGTTTGCCAATCTTTCTTATTCGAAGCATCTAAATACAACGTTCCATCATTCACTTTCCAGGCAGCACCAATCTTGTCGCTATTAAAATTTCTCCAACCTTTGGTGGTGGTCCCATCAAACAACAATTTCCATCCAGCTTGCTTTTCCTCCACAGTCAATGTATTGGGGACTTGTGCATTCGCGATGGCTGAAGCAGCTACAACCAGTAATACCAGGTATCGTTTCATATTCAATGTTCTTTTTCACCATCTAATGATAACACATAACGGGCCATGTTTTCTGCATTTTCTGTAGAAATATCGGCATGAGCTGCCATGGGTATTTCACCCCAATTGCCCTGCCCACCGGCAATGATCTTTTGCGCCAGCATTTTTACATTGGCCTCAGTGAATTCATATTTCTTGGCAACATCAGTGTGTGATGGACCAATGATCTTATTCACAGGGTGATGGCACGTTTTGCAATCACTCGCTTTCACCAACGCATCGCCCATGGCCACTAAATCGACCGCAGGTTTTGTTTCTGTCGATTCATTTACATTAAATTCTTCGGTGTTTTTCTTCTCTTTCGGACCGCACGCAATAATTGTGACAGCCATCGTGCCTACTGCAAATAGGAATACTAATTTTTTCATTTCTTATTACGTTTTAAATTATACCAAGTACTTTTTTATTCAACTTAGGATTTTTTCCTGCTGAGGCAAAATCATCAAATGCTCTTTCAGTAACTCTGATGATATGATCTTTTATAAAAGGTGCACCTTCTTCAGCTCCTTGTTCAGGATGCTTGATGCAACATTCCCATTCCAACACAGCCCAACCGGCATAGTTGTATTGCGCCAGCTTAGAAAAAATAGATTGGAAATCCACTTGACCATCACCTAAGGAACGGAATCGACCAGGACGATTTACCCAATCCTGGTAGCCACCATAAACACCACTTTTTCCACTTGGATTAAACTCTGCATCCTTAACATGGAACATTTTGATGAATGAATGATAGAAATCGATGTATTGCAAATAATCTAACTGCTGAAGCACAAAATGACTGGGGTCATAGAGAATATTAGCCCGCTTGTGTTTACCTGTTGCCTCCCAAAAACGCTCGAAGGTGATGCCATCGTGAAGGTCCTCCCCGGGATGTATTTCATAACAGACATCTACCCCTGCTTTATCGAATGCATTCAATATAGGAAGCCATCGTTTTGCTAATTCTTTAAAGCCATCTTCAACCAAACCAGAAGGCCTCTGAGGCCATGGATATACGGTGTGCCACATTAGAGAACCTGAAAATGTTGCATGGGCATTTAGGCTAAGGTTCTTGCTGGCTTTGGCGGCAAGCTTCAATTGTTCTACTGCCCAGGCTGTCCGCTCTTTAGGTTTGCCATGAACTGACTTGGGCGCGAACCCGTCAAACATGATATCATAGGCTGGATGAACTGCTACCAACTGGCCTTGCAAATGAGTTGATAATTCTGTGATCTGCAGTCCGCAGGATTCTACTGTCTCCCGAATTTCATCTGCGTAGTCTTTGCTTTCGGCTGCTTTCTTCAAATCGATGCATCGGCCATCCCAGGAGGGAATTTGCACCCCAACATATCCCATTGATGCCGCCCATTTGCAAATTGTTTTAAGGTTATTAAAAGGCGGTTCATCGCCCATAAACTGTGCTAAGAAAATACCAGGTCCTTTAATTGTCCGCATAATTCCTATTTGTTAAACTTCAAATGCTGTCCATTTCTCTTTGCTTTGGCCACTCTTAACAACAGCATCAATAAATGCCATACCTCTTATGCCATCTTCAACTGATGGAAAGTCTAATGAAGCTTCAGATGGTTTGGTGCCATCCATTCTTGCAGAAAGAGTCAGAGCAAAATTTCGATAGAGATTTGCGAATGCTTCCAGGTAGCCTTCTGGGTGACCTGCCGGTGTGCGGCAATTGTGAATGGCTGTTGCCGATAAATATCCATTGGTGCCTGCACGCAAAACCTGAGTTGGTTTACCATGCCATCTTACAATCAAAGTGTTAGGCTCCTGCTGAGCCCATTCCAATCCACCATGCTCCCCGTATATTCTAATTTTCAATGCATTCTCTTCCCCAGCCGCCACTTGCGATGCCATCAGAACTCCAGCTGCTCCGTTATCAAATTTCAATAATACATTTCCATCGTCATCCAATGCCCGGCCTTCAACAAGGATATTAAGGTCGGCACACAAGTAAGTGATTTTACTACCTGAAATATATTCTGCCAGGTGGGCGGCATGTGTTCCAATGTCACCCATCGCTCCGGCTTTACCAGATTTCTTAGGATCAGTTCGCCAGGCAGCTTGCGCGTTCCCTTCTCTTTCACTCAATTTGCTTAACCAGCCTTGAGGATACTCAACATATATCTTTCTGATCTTACCGAGAGCACCTTCCTTTACCATCGCTTTAGCTTGCTTCACCATCGGGTAACCGGAATAGGTATGCGTAAGTAGTAAAATCAAACCAGTTTCCTGTACTTTCTTTTTCAACTGCTTTGCTTCATCTAATGTGAATGTGATTGGTTTTTCTACCACAACATGAAAGCCTTTATCCAGGGCCATCATGGCTGGGGCAAAGTGTGCGAAGTTGGGGGTAACAATGGTGACGAAATCGATGCGCTTGTCGGATGGAAGTTTGCTTTCCTTTTCCAGCATCTCATCAAATGTGAGATAGGTTCTGTCCTCTGTCAGGAACAGGGCTTTACCACTGTCTTTTGCGATTTCCGGAACAATACTAAGTGCACCGCTCACGACTTCGATAAGACCATCCATATTTGCAGCAAGTCGGTGAATGGCGCCAATGAAGGCATCTTTGCCTCCTCCTACCATTCCCATGCGTAATTTTCGATTCATATTTTTTGAATTAGGTTGAGCAATTTATCTAAAAGTAATTAAAGTGAGCATACCATTTTATGAATGGTAGATCATAGGTAAAATTCTAAATATAGCGGTTTATCATATTTTCAAAATACTCCTGCTTTCCGCTGATTTGGTCAGGCTCACCGTTGTTATGCGCCAACTCCCGAAGCTCTCCTAAAGCGAGCTTACCCAGTTCAAATTGCCTGCCTTTTCCGGAATCATACGAGGAATATCGTTGCTTGCGAAGTTCTTTGTACTCGGACTGTTCCAAGACTGATTGAGCTACTAACAGGGCGCGAGCAAAGGTATCCATACCTCCAATATGGGCGTGGAAAATATCCTCAAGATCAGTCGAATTCCGCCTCGTCTTAGCGTCAAAATTTATTCCGCCTGATTTAAAACCACCACTTTCTAAAACAACAAGTAATGATTCCGCAAGCTCGAAAAGGTTATTTGGGAATTGGTCAGTGTCCCATCCATTCTGATAGTCGCCACGGTTAGCATCCATACTTCCCAGCATTCCGGCATCAGCCGCTACCTGTAGCTCATGCTGAAAGGTATGATGTGCTAGTGTAGCATGGTTCACTTCCAGGTTCAGTTTAAAGTCGTCCATTAAACCAAATTCACGTAGGAATCCAATTACGGTTGCTGCATCAAAATCGTATTGATGCTTGGAAGGTTCCATCGGTTTAGGCTCAATCAGGAACGTTCCTTTGAAGCCATTTTTACGGGCGTAGTCTTTTGCCATGTGTAAGAAGCGCGCCATGTGATCTTGCTCACGCTTCATATTTGTATTTAACAATGTCAGGTATCCCTCTCTTCCACCCCAGAAAACATAATTAGCACCCCCTAGTTGTATGGTGGCATCTAAAGCATTCTTCACCTGGGCACCTGCATGGCAGACTACATTAAAATCCGGGTTGGTAGCTGCGCCATTCATGTAGCGAGGATTAGAGAAAAGATTGGCTGTCCCCCACAGAAGTTTTACACCAGATGCTTGCTGCTTCTTTCTCGCATATTCAACAACTATGCCCAGCCTTCGCTCAGACTCTTTTAACTGAGGAGCTTCATCGACTATATCATAATCATGAAAACAGTAGAAAGGTGCACCTATCTTGGTAATAAATTCAAAAGCAGCATCCATCTTCTCCTTGGCACGGTCTACAGGATCGGGATTAACGGACCATGGAAAATTTTTCGTGCCGACACCAAACGGGTCTCCACCAATACCACAGAAGGTATGCCAATAAGCTATAGCAAAGCGTAAATACTCTCCCATGCTCTTCTTACCCACCTTGCGCTTTGCGTCATAATATTTAAATGCTAAAGGATTGTCAGAATCCTTTCCTTCGTACTTTATTTGGCCAATGCCTTTAAAGTATTCCTTGTCTCCGAGTGTTAGTTTCATAAAAGTGTATTCAATTGAGTCTTCCAGTCTTGGAATGCAGTTGTGTATTGTAGCGATTTATTTTTATCCGGTACTTCCAGTTGTATCACCTTTAAACTACGGAACGCTTCAGGAAAAGAATGAAATATGCCCGCGCCAACGCCAGCACCCAAAGCTGCTCCTTTGGCACCATCCGTATCATAAAGTTCTAATCGCGCGCCAATGGTGTTTACGAATGCTTCGCGAAATAAAGGACTCAAAAACATATTTGCATTTCCTGCGCGGATCACTTCTGTCTTCAAACCCATTTCCTGAAGAATATCAAAGCCGTATTTTAGCGCGAAGACAATTCCTTCTTGAGCGGCCCTGAAAAGATGCGATTGATTATGTCTGTTAAAATTCAATCCATGGAAGGAAGACGTAACGTCCCTATTTTCCAAGATACGTTCAGTTCCATTCCCGAAAGGAAGTACAATCAATCCATCAGCACCGATAGGCGCTTCCGCGGCAATTGAGTTGATCTGTTCGTAGTCGTAAGCTGATCCACTACTTCTGATGTTTTTTTTGAGCCAGCTATTTAATATACCGGTTCCATTGATGCACAGCAGCACGCCATTCCGTATTGATTCACTGCTGTTAACATGTATGAATGCGTTTACCCTAGATCGGGGATCAAAGGCATTCTTATCAGTCACACTATAGATGACACCTGACGTTCCAGCGGTCGCTGCCGTTTCCCCTGGATTTAAAACATTGAGTGAAAAAGCATTATTAGGTTGATCACCGGCTCGATAAGAAATTTTTATTCCAGGCTTCAAGCCTAACTCAGTAGCGACCGGTTCTCTTAATTTACCCTGAGGAGCAAAAACAGGGACAACTGTTGCAATCAGACTTTTATCTATGCCATAGTAATCAAGAAGTTTTTTAGAGATAGCCTTTCCCTGATAATCCCAAAACATACCTTCGGAGAGTCCAGTTTCTGTAGTGGTTATGTCGCCAGTGAGTTTCAAGGCAATATAATCGCCCGGTAACATGACTTTATAAATTCGCTCGTAAATGCCCGGTTCATTTTCCTGTACCCATTTTAGCTTTGATGCCGTGAAGTTCCCTGGTGAATTAAGTAAATGCTGGAGGCAGTAGCGATCGCCAAGTTCGGCAAAAGCCTTATTTCCAAGTTCCACGGCCCTGCTATCGCACCATATGATGGATGGCCTTAATGGCTTATGCTCTTTATCAACCACCACAAGGCCATGCATCTGATACGATATACCTATCGCTGCAACTTCCATTGAATTGATTTCTGTCTTTCGGAGTGCGGACGTAATGCTCTTTAACGTGTGCTCCCACCAAACATCAGGATGCTGCTCTGCCCAGCCAGGATGTGGTGAACTCACTGTCATTTCTTCAGCAGGGGATTGTGCAGAAGATACTGTTTCACCAGTTGACGCATCAACAATAGAAGCTTTGATGGAAGAGGTGCCGACATCTATACCAATCAGGTATTGGCTCATGTGTTATCTTTTATAAAAAAAATCTACTAATAGTTATTTTGACCATAATTTGGAGCAATATTACATAACTTCAAAACATTGTAACTTTTTTTCGCCCCTGAATCCAAAGACCCAAATAATCACCTTACACCCCAAAAATCGTTTGCAGAAGAAAATTTTTAAACTGATATTTCCTCTACCAAAAAACCAAACCGCACGAATCATGACCGATCAAAACCACAAAAGACTATTTTACGGGAGCTGTTTTGCATTAATCACAACCGCCTTTTCTTTCAGTATACGAGCCGGTATTCTACCAGAACTTGGAGTAACATTTAAACTTACGGCTGAGCAGCTTGGGTTCATTAACTCCATGTGGTTTATTGGTTTCCCCATTTCAATGGTTTTTGGGGGCATATTTTACGGAACAATAGGGCCCAAAAGAATCATGATCTTTGCCTTTTTTGCCCATACTCTTGGCATTCTTTTAACGATTTTCTCGGGTGGATATATGGGTCTGTTGATCTCCACATTACTGATTGGACTTGGTAATGGATGCACGGAAGCTGCTTGTAACCCCATGATTGCAGCTACCTATACCGGGAAGCAAATGAATACGTTGCTTAATCGGTTTCACATGTGGTTTCCTGGTGGCATCGTACTTGGAAGTTTAGTGTCACTTCTAATGACAAAAATGAATTTGGGTTGGGCAGCACAAATATGGATTATTCTTATTCCTACTGTGATCTACGCCTACCTGTTTTATGGAGAAGCTTTTCCAGAACCAAAAAAGGAGATTGCCTCGTTTACCCAAAATCTGAAAGCGATGGCCACACCACTTTTTATTTTCATGTGTGTCTGTATGACCCTAACCGCTATTTCTGAGTTCGGACCACAGCAATGGACTGGCATAATTATGGCGAAGAGTGGTGCTGAACCCATGGTAATCTTAGCTTTAGTCACAGGACTAATGGCTGTGGGAAGATACTTCGGTGGCGAGTTCGTTCATAAGTTTGATCAGACCGGTGTACTATTAGGTTCCGCGGTTTTCACTGCGATTGGAATCTTTCTGTTCAGCACGCAGACTGGTCCGATGGCCTATGTAGCTGCCATCTTTTTTGCTATGGGGGTATGTTATTTCTGGCCAAACATGATTGGATTCATAGCTGAAAAAATACCATTAAGTGGTGCGATAGGGATGTCCATCGTAGGTGCTTTTGGTATGTTTTCAACCTCCATCTGGCAACCGATCATTGGCGGCTGGATTGACAGCTCGCGTGTGGAGGCTGCGGCCATGAATTTGGAAGGTGATGCACTGGAATTAGCGGCTGGGCAAGCTACTCTTCAAACCATGGTTACATTCCCAGCGATATTAATCGTGCTGTTCGCCATACTACTTATTTGGGTGCGCAAAATCAAAGCAGCATCACCAGCAGCCCATTGATTGAACACAAATAATACAGATCTTCAGTTGGTCTTCATAACATTGAAAAGGATGTCTCATCGGCATCCTTTTTATTTTTGATATTAGTTTGGTTGTTATTTTAGAAACTTCTTTTCGCATTCTATTTGGACATACACTTTCTTATTTTCGCGGATTGTTAAACTCACGATTTGAATGCCTGAAAATTCCTCCACCAATATCACCCAGGATTTAAAGAAAATTGCTTTCTGGGGAATACTTAGCGCAAGCGTTGTCTATGTTGTTGGCTGGTTCATCAATGTAATGGATCCTGATTCCGCGCAGTATGCTTCGATTACAAGAGAGATGTTGGAGCGGGGAGACTTTCTAACGTTTACAGACCAGGGTCGTGAATATTTGGATAAACCTCCCCTATTGTTTTGGTTAAGTGGTATCTCGTTTAAAATCTTTGGAATCAATAATGTTGCCTTTCGTATCCCAGCGTTTCTGGCTACTCTGCTGGCCCTTTATTCTACTTTCAAATTAACAACATTGTATTACGATAAGAAAACTGGTTATCTCGCTGCGTTGATCCTGGCAACCTTACAAGCAACCTTTCTTATTAATCATGATGTAAGGACAGATACAAACCTGATCTGCTGGTTTGTTTTCAGTATGTGGCAAGTGGCAGCCTATCTTGAAAACAAAAAACCGCTACATTTTATATTGGCCTTTATAGGAATAGGGCTAGCCATGCTAGCAAAAGGACCCATTGGTTTAGTGGCACCTGGTCTTGGCATATTCATGCATCTCATATTAAGAAAAGAATGGAAAACTCTTTTCAATCCTGTTTGGATGTTCGGACTATTGATTTTAGCCCTTGTTCTCCTACCCATGTCCTATGGATTGTATACTCAATTTGATCAGCACCCTGAAAAAATTGTGAATGGATTAACCGGAGTTTCAGGACTCAGATTTTATTATTGGACTCAGAGCTTTGGCAGGATAACAGGCGAGAATGCTTGGAATAATAATGCTGGTCCATTTTTTCTCTTACACAGCACACTCTGGGCCTTTTTTCCATGGAGCATTTTCCTTGCGCTTGGATTAATTAAAGAAGCAAAAAATATTTTTCAACAGCTGACAGGAAAACCCAAGCAAAAAGAATTCTTAGTCTTTTTTGGTTTTTTACTTCCCTTTATGGCTTTATCTGCCAGCGCCTATCAATTGCCACACTATGCATTTATTGTCTTTCCACTGGGCGCCATTATTACTAGCAAATACATATTAGAAGTGATCTATGAATCGGGGCTTTCTTATGCTCGGCTACTTTACATCATTCAGACTATTGTTCTGTTTATTCTATTGATAGTAGTCTTTGCGCTTGTTTGGTTTTGTTTTCCAAAGCAAAATCTGGTGGCCATTATTATTTATGTTACGTTGGTGACTGCCTTCCTTGGCTTAACTTTTTTTGTAAGGACCCGGCACAAGCTAATTTTGGTTTGCACAATTTCAGCAATAGGCATTAACCTGATATTAAACACTTACTTTTATCCAGAACTACTCAAATACCAAGCTGGGTCTGAAATGGCAACAAAGGCTTTAGAGAATGGTCTGACAAAAGGAAACTTCTACTGCTTTAAGGCTGGGCAACCATGGGCCATGAATTTCTATACAGATATGACAATACCTGCAACTGACGACTTTGAAAACCTTATCGTAAAAAGAAATATTCTAATCTTTACAAGAGAAGAGTTTCTCGAAGAGTTTAGAAGCAGAAGGCCTGACTTACAAGTTATCCATTGCATGGGAGAGTATCCCGTATCAACGCCCAGAATGAAATTTTTAAACCCAGCAACTCGGGAAGAGACTCTGAAAAGAAAGTGCCTCATTAAATTATAATCTGAAACGCATGTCAACTCTGTCCATCATTATACCTGTTTACAATGAAGAGAAGACCGTACATAAGATTCTCGACAAAATAAAAAATGTAACCCTCATTGGAGGGATCGGAAAAGAGATCATCGTTGTAAATGATTGCTCTTCTGATTTGACCGAAAACCGTGTATTGCATTATATCAACGAGCACAAGGAAATGAATATGAGGTATTACTCCCATGACATAAATCAAGGAAAAGGTGCTGCTCTTCACACCGGCATAAACAAGGCAACGGGAGACTATGTAATCATCCAAGACGCTGACCTGGAGTATGACCCCAATGAGTATAACCTTATTCTTAAACCATTTTTTGATGAAGTGGCGGATGTCGTCTACGGCTCGCGGTTTATGGGTGGCCGCCCTCATCGGATTCTTTTCTTCTGGCACTCTATCGGCAATAAAATTCTTACTTCCATTTCAAATGTATTTACAAATCTAAACCTGACCGATATGGAAACCTGCTACAAGTGCTTTCGCAGGGAATACATTCAAAAAATAGTTTTGAAAGAAAAAAGATTTGGATTTGAACCGGAAGTGACTGCTAAAATTGCCAAGTTCAATAAAATAAGGATATATGAAGTTGGGATTTCATATTACGGAAGAACCTATGAAGAAGGAAAGAAAATAAAGTGGAAAGATGGCTTTCGCGCTATCTACTGTATTCTGAAATACAATCTGTTTGATAGCGAATACTTAAAAAAGTAACCTTCGCATCTTTTTCAGTTCTTCCATTTCTTTTCGTAAAGTGCGTATTTCTTTCAACACTTCCTTAAATCTGGTTTCAAGCTCCTGCCCCATCTACAAAGATACATCCTTATCATTAAGCTGAATGATCAATGATTCGCCTGATTCCAAAAGTGTCTCCGTCTTGTCTTTTGAAATTTTCACTTTGATAACACGGCCACGGAATTCTACTCGGAAAGAATAGGATTTCCACTGACTTGGTAAGTACGGGTTAAAATGAAGCTTGCCATCTAAAATTTTCATACCACCAAATCCCTTTACCAGACTCATCCACGTGCCAGCCATAGATGTGATGTGGCATCCATCTTCCGTATCATTATTATAATCATCTAAATCAAGACGCGCTGTTCGTAAGTAGAAGTCGTACGCATGATCTTTGTACCCAATCTTTGAAGCTAGAATAACATGAACGCAGGGAGACAATGATGATTCGTGAACCGTCATCGGTTCATAAAAATCGAAGTTGCGTTTGATCTGTTCATTCGAAAAATCTTCTTCGAATAAATACATGCACTGTAATACATCGGCCTGTTTAATGAAACACGAACGAAGTATTCTATCCCACGACCACTTTTGATTTAATGGCCTGTCTTCCGGGCGAAGATCGCTAACCTTTAGAAGCTCCTTATCTAGAAAACCATCTTGCTGCAGAAAAATCCCTCGTTTGGTATCCTCGGGATAATACATTTTATCGATAATGTCTTTCCACTTAGCTGTTTCCTGTACTTCCGTAAAATTTGTCAATCCGGCAATTTCATTAAATCTCTTGCCGTCCGATTTTTTAACCTGTTCAATAGCCCAGGTTGTATACCTGAGTGTCCAGGCTGCCAGATAATTGGTGTACCAGTTATTATTTACATTGTTCTCATATTCATTAGGGCCAGTTACGCCAAGCATAACATACCTATTTTTATCGGCTGACCAATTTACACGCTGTGCCCAAAAACGAGATATGCCAATTAATACTTCCAACCCGTATTCATTGAGATAGGCTACATCGCCTGTGTAGTTGATATAATCACGAATGGCATAGGCCATCGCACTTGTACGGTGTATTTCCTCAAAAGTAATTTCCCATTCGTTATGGCACTCTTCTCCATTCATGGTTACAAATGGATAGAACGCTGCTCCACCTGTAAATCCAAGTTTCTTTGCATTCTCAATTGCCTTTGGTAAGTGCTTATACCGGTACACTAAAAGATTGCGGGCAACTTTGGGATCTGCCGTGCTTAAAAAGAATGGAAGGCAATAGGCTTCCGTGTCCCAATAGGTGCTTCCACCATACTTCTCACCGGTAAACCCTTTGGGGCCAATGTTCAATCTTTCATCTTCGCCAGTATACGTTTGAGTAAGTTGGAAGATATTGAAACGTATACCCTGCTGCGCTGCGATATCACCATCTATGGTAATGTCACATTCCTCCCACTTGTGGGCCCAAACGGCCGCGTGATCTTCAAAAAGTTTTTGATACCCTTTCTTCGTAATCTCCTCCAATTTGGCACGACAAAGGTTAACGATAAATTCCTTTGGGTGGTTCTCTGATGAAAGAACAGCAGCGTACTTGGTTACACTAAACTCCACACCTTCCTTCAGTTCTATATCAACAACATTGTCAGCGTATTTCTCTCTTGTATTCGTAAACACTTTTCCTTTAATCTGCCTGCCGCCTGTTTCTAAATGGTATTCAATTCCTGTGCATACATGGAAAAATGTTTTTTTTGTTTGAGTAGTAACTATTGCCCATCCCATCTGAGATTCCTGATAGACTTCATCCCAAAAGTTTTCATCGTAGTTAGAATCCTTATTAACTACGTCTGCATCCACAGGCAGAGTAATCGTAGCTTTGGACGAAAAATTGAGCGCTGTGATAGAGTAGTGAATAGCCCCTATCTCACCATCGGCCATCGAACAAAAGCGCTTTGAATCAATAGCTACTTTTTTCCCATCAGCAAATGTTGCCATGAACGACCGATGTAAAAGTCCTTGTTTCATATCCAGAACCCGGACAAAATTCTCCGCTTTGCATTTCGCCAAATCAAGATTCTGGTCACCGATTTTTACTTTAATCCCAATCCAGCTAGGTGCGTTCAATACTTTAGCAAAATATTCCGGGTAACCGTTTTTCCACCATCCAACGCGAGTCTTGTCAGGATAATAAACCCCTGCCACATAGGTCCCCTGATGTGTATCACCTGAATAGTCTTCTTCAAAATTAGCTCGCTGTCCCATACGACCATTACCGATGCTAAATACACTTTCCGAAATGCGGTTTAAGTGTGGGTCAAATCCTTCTTCAATAATGTGCCACGGATGATGTTTTAAATACTGCTTCATATAATAAATTCAAGATTAAAGAATTAAAATTCAGTGATTAAAGTCTCAAGCTTAAAATCACCAGTCTTTTTGATAACTAAGTTCGCTTTTCCCAATTTGCTCATAGTACCTATTCCAATGCATTTCATGCCAGCGGCAATTGCTGCCACCACTCCTGCCTCCGCATCCTCAAAAACAACACAGTGACGAGGAGCGACCCCAAGTTTTGAAGCTGCTAATAAAAATATTTCCGGATCAGGTTTGCTTCGGGTGGTCATGGTGCCATCGACAATGACATCAAATTCATTTTGAATATTAAGTAGCTTAATTACGGTAGCCGCATTTTTACTGCTTGAGGCCAGCGCAACTTTAAGGCCTTTCGATCTGATGCCATTGAGTAATTCTTTCACTCCGGGAAACATTTCTTCCGGCTTAATTGTATTTATAAATTCTACAAACCAACCATTTTTTTTATCGGCCAATCGATCTTTTTCATGATCCGATACCTTAATTCCACCCAAATCAAGTATGATTTCCAATGAGCGCATTCTGCTTACTCCTTTCAGCAGCTCATTTTGTTCAACGGTTAGATCTATACCCAGTTCACTTGCCAATCTTTTCCAGGCGAGGTAATGGTAACGCGCAGTGTCAACAATAACACCATCAAGATCGAATATGGCTGCCTTTATCACATTATAAATTTTAATAGGGGCTAAAAATAGGTTTCCTTAATGATTCTATCTGTTTCTTCAAGTGATTTAAATACCGCAAAGGTTTTCCCTTGTGTTCGCAAAGCACCCAGCGCATTTCCATACTGCACTGCGCTAATATAATCACCAGGCTGTTGCAGCAATCCAAATCCTACCCCTCCTGCAAAAGAATCCCCACAGCCAGTCGTATCAATTACCTCTTTGACTTTTACAGCGGGTATCATCACCTCTTTAATCTTACCCCTTACTTTGTAATAAACGAGGCAACCTCTGGAGTCCACGGTGATGCAAACGCATTTAACCCCAAGCTGTATGCAATGAGTAGCAAACTTTAAAAGTTCATCACGGTCGGGTTCTTCCGAAGTTGTAAAATCCTGTCGCTCATATTCCTTCTTAAACCAAGATGCCTGAGCTTCTTCTAAATTCATTTTTAAGACATGGATATACGGGAGCCACTGATCTCGATCTATCCAAAACTTTCGTTGACGTTCCCCATTTGCCAGACACGCAGTTGTGGGGCCATGTGCATCAAAAATGATAGTCCCCTTGCTTTTCTTTTTTAAATATTTCAGTGTGTCCAGCGAAATTTCATAGTCACTAATTGGGATGAAAACAAATACATCACAATCCAAAATCTCTTTTACATCTTCCGGAACGATTGGGTCCATGAATCCAGTTTGTCGCTCAACACGGTTGTTAACATCTAAAAATCGAAGGCTAATAATATCACCTTGATCGTTTTTGTTTGAAATGTATTTTGTGTTTATCCCAGCATACCCCTTCAATACTTCCATCACATTATCTTTATCCACAGAACGAAGATGGACTACTGGGATAATTTCAATTTGCTCTCCCGCCATGACTGACAAAGCTATTACCGGATGTGTAACACAACCCCACTTTTGGATTAAGTCACCCTGATGGGTAACAATGTGATCTCTCGGGATTGGACCAAGTACAGCAATTCGTTTCATATTAAAAATGATAAATACATCAAGATATTGACCCGTAATAGTAAAACATTCAAGTAAACTTAAGCCACTAAGAATGCTGCTCCAAATACTCCTGCACTATCACCAAGTTTAGGCTTTAGTACGGGTGTATCTAATCGATTATTAAAAATATGTTTCTTTAATGAGTCTCTTCCTTCTGTATAAATAACATCAATATTACCTACACCTCCCCCAATGACAATTACATCGGGATCCAGTATATTGACTATCACACTCAATGCTAATCCAAAAAAATGAACAAGCCTTTCAATTGTCTGCTTCGCAAATGGGTCGGCCCCTGCTTTGTATAATTCATATACGTCACGCATCGTTTTTTGCTGACCACTAATGGATGCATAGTATTTTTCCAAAGCCGGCCCTGCTAATACTTTCTCCACACATCCACTCTTGCCGCAATAGCACAACCCACCCGATTCATCCAAAAAATTATGACCCCACTCTCCCCCTATTCCCTGTAACCCGTTGATCACCTTTCCATCTACTACCACTCCACCTCCCACTCCGGTTCCCATAATTACTCCAAATACGACTTTTGCATTTGGGTATTTTTCCTTGGCTATACCCATATTGGCCTCAGCTAATGCAAAACAATTGGCATCGTTTGCTATTGAAATTTCCAAGCCTAATAGATTTTCAAGATCATTCTTCAGAGGTCTTCCATTCAGGCTGGTTGAGTTACTGTTCTTCATCAGGCCCAAGCCTGGATCCAGTGTTCCCGGTGTGGCAATGCCAATCTTCCTGGGTTTATAACCAGCCGAAGCTTCCATTTTATCGACCACTAATTTTATCCTGCCAAGAATATGGTCATAACCCTTGTGCCCTTCCGTAGCCAACCGATCTCTAAATATAACTTTTGGATCAACCGCAGAATTCAAAATGGCACCTTCGACTTTGGTGCCACCCAGGTCAATTCCCCATAGAGTATTGTTCATCTGTCTATGCTATTAGTTCTAAAATTTGAATACAACTGCTTCCCATGGCCTCATCAGCTCACGGTCCACGTCATTATAATTACCGATTAAGCGATCATTAACTCCGAAGCCATTCTTTGGAAATTTAACAGTATGATTGGAGAAATTAAGCATGATGAAGAGTTTTTCTTTTTCCAACTCACGGGCAAATACAAACAAATTCTCTTGCTCAGTTTCCATGGGCAAATACTGTCCGTAAGTTAAAACCGGATTAGCCTTTCGCAGGGCCACCATTTGAATGAAATAATTCAAAACTGAATTTTCATCCCCTTGTTGAACTTCGACATTAATGGTTGATTTGTTTGTATTGACATTCATCCATGCTTCTCCCTTGGTAAAGCCTCCTTCCGGTCCGGCATTCCATTGCATGGGTGTTCGGGCATTATCACGGCCAGCGTAATTAGCCACTTTTAAGAATTCGCCTTCAGGAACACCAAGTTTTTCGGCTACTTTCCAGCCGCTTATCGTTTCAATATCCTTTGATTCAGATATTGCATTCAGCTTTGTGTTGGTCATACCAATTTCATCACCTTGAAAAATAAAGGGAGTACCTCGCATCGAAAGCATAAGGGTGATTAGAAGTTTAGATGACTTTTCCCAATGCTCTTTATCATTTCCCCACCGAGAAACCATTCGGGGAAAATCATGATTGCCAAGGAAGACGCTTCCCCATCCCTTCCTTTCAAAGGCCTGATCCCAGGTGGAAAATACTTTCTTGAAATCATTCATTGACCAGGGTTTGGGGTCAAACCTCCCGCCTGTACCCTGGTCCATAAACATATGACCAAAATGAAAAATCATATCTAACCCATGATCATCGTCCAAATATTCCAATGCATTTTGAGGATTTATGCCAGGTCCTTCGCCAACGGTCATCACATCATATTTGCTCCAAACTTCTTCATTTGCCTCACGAATAAATTCTTTTAGCCGTGGGCCATTAGCATAGTATTTTTCTATGGTTTCATTAAAATCGGGAGTATCAGTATCCGGAAAATCAATACGTTTAGAAATTGCCGAGATGACATCAAGCCTCAATCCATCCACTCCTTTCTCCAACCAAAACTTCATAAGTCCCTGAACCTCTTTCCTCAGCATCGGGTTTTCCCAATTCAGGTCCGGTTGCTTTTTTGAAAACAAATGCAAATAATATTCTCCAGTCGTTTCATCAAGTTGCCAGGCATTCCCACCAAAAAATGAGGGCCAATTATTTGGTGGATTTCCATTTTTTCCGGATTTCCAAAAATAATAGTCACGGTACGGATTGCTTTTTGACTTCCGGGATTCAACAAACCACGGATGCTCATCAGACGAGTGATTGAGTACTAAATCCATAATAAGATGCATGCCTCTTTCGTGAAGACCGGAAAGCAGTTCATCGAAATCACGCAGTGAACCAAACTCTGGTTGAATATCATAGTAGTCACTAATGTCATATCCTCCATCATCATTGGGAGATTTATAAATTGGATTCAGCCAAACAGCATCAACACCCAGTCTCTTAATGTAATCCAGCTTATGAATAATCCCCCTCAAATCACCTATACCATCACCATTGCTGTCGTTAAAACTTCGCGGATAAATCTGGTAAACCACTGCTTCTTTCCACCAAGTTCTTTTAAGCATTTGGCTCGGTCTTAAGAAAATTTTATTTCGATTACCCGTAAAATCAGAAGTCCAAAAACAAACAAAAATACCTTCATGATTCAAAAGTGGTTATATTCTTAATGAGAAGATTGATTTGTGCTAATTCAAGATCAAACTTTTTATCACTCCAGCCTATCTTGATTTTCATTTCATGCCCAATGGCTAATAAATTCTCTTTTACCAAATTAATTTCAAAATACATTAGACCAGTTCTACGCACTAAAAAATCCTGCAATGAGCAAATCATCTCATTTTGTAAACAAAAGTCCAATTGCGCCATCAGCAATGAAAGTTCCGAAAATTCTTTTTTTAATTCCAAAGTAGACAGTATTTGATCTGTTTGCCTTCCATAATTTTCGACCAGATACTTTGCTTTGGTTTCCGAAAGTCCCAGTTGATTAAGTCGTTTGGCGACAGTATCAATGTACGTCTTCACATCATTATAACCAACAAAACTGGATTGCATTAATTTGATTTGGCTAGTACTGCAAGGTTTAAGATTCCTGTTGTCAAAACTTTTTTCAATTACCAAATCTAACACGCGCTCAGCCATCTTTCGATATCCAGTGAGCTTACCTCCGGCAATTGAGATCAACCCTGTTTTTGATTCGAAAATCTCATCTTTCCGGGAAAGCTCAGAAGCAGATTTACCCTCTTCGTGGATCAAAGGTCGCAACCCAGCCCAACTTGATTCCACATCTTGTAAGGTTAACTTCGCTGATGGAAAATTCATGTTAACGGCTGAAATCAAATAAAGGGCATCCTCATGGGAAGTGAAAACTTCATTCTTATCCCCGGAGTAGTTGGTATCCGTAGTTCCGACATAGGTACTTCGTCCGCGTGGAATAGCAAAAATCATTCGGCCATCCTCCACATTAAAGTAAATAGATTGCTTTACTGGAAGTTTTTTGTTGGGCACCACTATATGTACACCCTTTGTGAGGCGCAGAGTCTTACCTTCCTTAGACTTATTGATCTCGCGCAGTTCATCTACCCAAGGTCCTGCCGCATTCACGACCATTATTGATTGAATTAAAATCAAATCCTCCGTAAGCAGGTCCTTCACTTTTACACCCGAAATTTTTCCGTTATCATAGATAAAATCTGTAACGATAGCATAGCTGATGATTGTAGCGCCATGTTGAACTGCAGTCTTAATAATTTCTATGGTAAGTCTGGCATCGTCTGTTCTGTATTCTGCATAAATGGCGCCACCCTTCACGTCATCTTTTCGTAGTAATGGCTCCTGTTTTAACGTTTGGAGTCTGGTAAGCATCCTTCGCTGATCTTCGCGTTTTACCCCGGCAAGCCAATCGTACATTTTAAGTCCAATAGAAGTTAGCCAATAACCCATGCCCCTTTTCTCAGAAAGAGGAAGCAGCATCTTTTCAGGCACCACCAAGTGAGGCGCCAACGAATGGACAACCGCACGTTCACTACCTACTTCTTTTACAAGTCCAAACTCAAGCTGCTTTAAATAGCGAAGGCCACCGTGAATTAATTTTGTGGAGCGGCTACTGGTGCCAAAAGCAAAATCATTCTTTTCAACCAATGCAACATTCAATCCACGCGAGGCCGCATCCAGCGCAATGCCCGCACCTGTTATCCCACCTCCAATAACTAATAGATCGAAATTTTCGGATCGAAGTTTTGAAACAATAGCAGGTCTTTCAAAAATTGAATAGCTCATTGAATAAGGAAGTAGAAATGTGTTAAAATAAAATCCAAAATCACCAAATTTAAGTTGTCCATCAATCTACCCAACCTTTAGTTCTCTCTACGGCTTTGAGCCAGCCTTTATAGAGCTTTATCCTTGTTGGTTCGTCCATTTGGGGCGTAAAGCGCTTCTGGATTTTCCTGTTTTTAAGAATTGCTTCTTTCTTCCACAATCCAATTTGAATCCCGGCAAAGTAAGCAGCACCCATAGCAGTAGACTCAATGACCTCCGGTCGCTCAACTTCTGATCCTAAAATATCGGATTGAAACTGCATCAGTATATTATTGGCGCAAGCGCCTCCATCAACTTTCAGGATGGCCAGTTTTACTCCGGCATCTTCCTGCATTGCATTTAGAATGTCTTTGGTTTGGTATGCCAAAGACTCTAGCGTGGCTTTAATGATGTGATCCTTGCCGGTATCGCGCGTCAACCCAAAAATGGCACCCCTCGCATACATGTCCCAATAAGGAGCCCCAAGACCGGCAAAGGCGGGAACAACGTATACTTCATTTGAACCCAAGGCTTTTGTAGCAAAATACTCAGAGTCTTTTGATTGATCAATCAGGCGGAGACTATCGCGAAGCCATTGTACAGCAGCTCCTGCAATAAACACACTGCCCTCTAAAGCATACTCTACCTTACCATCAAGCCCCCATGCTATGGTGGTTATCAATCCGTTTTTTGATAATTGAATTTTTGAACCCGTATTCATCAACATGAAGCAGCCTGTACCATAGGTATTTTTTGCCATACCCGGTTCAAAGCACGCTTGCCCAAATAAAGCGGCTTGTTGATCACCGGCTACACCTGCAATAGGAATTTCCTTTCCCTTCCATGTCCAAGATCCAAAATTAGCTGCCGAAGGTTTTACTTCTGGTAAAATTGAGTTTGGTATATTTAATTCTTTCAAGAGTTTCTCATCCCACTTGAGTTCACGAATGTTAAACAACATGGTGCGGGAGGCATTGGAGTAATCTGTTGCATGAGATTTATCGCTTGTAAGTTTCCAGATCAACCAGGTGTCAACCGTGCCAAAAGCCAGTTCTCCTTTCTCTGCCTTCTGTCTCGCGCCCTCTACATTATCAAGTATCCATTTGATCTTTGTTCCTGAAAAATAAGAATCGATTACCAGCCCCGTAGCCTCACGTACATACTCGGTGAGTCCTTTTGACTTTAACTCTTCACAACTAGAAGCAGTACGTTTATCTTGCCATACAATCGCATTGTAAATTGGTACACCTGTCTTTCTATCCCAGACTATGGTTGTCTCGCGTTGGTTGGTAATCCCAATTGCGGCAATGGAGTTGGCATCAACAGCATAATCAGAAATCAACTTATTCAATACAGCATATTGTGAATTCCATATTTCCTCAGGGTCATGCTCTACCCATCCGGACTTTGGAAAAATCTGTTGAAATTCCTGTTGGGCAATTCCCTTGATAGCGCCCTGCTCATCGAAAAGAACGGCCCTGGAGCTTGTAGTGCCCTGGTCTAGTGCAATAATGTATTTTGACATAAGTAAATCTTAGAAGACTAACTGATGAATCCAAGCGCCAACTAACCCACCGATAACTGGCCCTACAACGGGGACCCAGGCATACGACCAATCTGAACTTCCTTTGCCTGCGATGGGCAAAATAAAATGAGCAATTCGAGGTCCAAGATCACGTGCCGGATTAATCGCAAACCCAGTTGTACCACCAAGGCTTAAACCAATTGATATGATCAATAATCCCACAACAATTGGATTTAAACCTTCTGTAAAATTATTGGCGCCAATAAATAGTAAGGCTAAAACTAATACAGCCGTAGCTATGATTTCGCTAATTAAATTCGCAAAATGATTTCGGATTGCTGGTCCCGTTGAAAATACAGCAAGCTTAGTAGATGGATCAAGTGTATTTTTCCAATGTGGTAAATAGTGCAACCAAACAACGGTGGCTCCGACAAAACCACCTGAAATCTGAGCTAAAATATAGCCAGCTACCAGGTTAGTTGGGAAATCACCTGTGATGGCAAATGCTAATGTTATAGCCGGATTTAAATGAGCCCCACTGATATTACCAACTGCATAAATAGCAAGTACAACGGCTAATCCCCAGCCTACAACAATTGCAAGCCAGCCAGCATTTTCAGATTTTGTTCCCTTGAGTACTACACCCGCTACCACACCATCTCCTAAAATGATCAGGAGCATAGTACCAAAAAATTCTGCTGCATAATTGTTCATGGTTATTTTTTATGTTTAAACATCTCAATGACCTCCCGAAAAAGTGGGAGCCTCTTCATTAGAAATTTGAACCTTCACAAGCATAGTAGCAAACGATGCAATCAAAAGTAATGCACCTGCGAAAGTTATAGCGTAGCCTGGATTTTCTCCCAGTAAATTTTTATAAACATAACCAAATGTTAAGGTCTGAATGATCATTGGTATAACAATCATCATATTAATAATTCCCATATAGACACCATATCTTTCCTTTGGTATGCTACCAACTACCATGATATACGGTACCCCCATCATACTTGCCCACGCCACACCGAAACCAATCATCGGGGCGAAGAGTAAAAATTTGTTTTCAATATGTGGCACGATAAACAAAGAAATGGCTGCAAATGCCAGGCACATGGCATGTACATTTTTCGCACTAATTTTTCGGGCTAGCCAAACTAATCCAAAGGCAGACGTGAAGGTAACAATATTGTAAAAGCCATTGACCAAACCCGTCCAGCCAACGGCCTCTTCGTATAATTTTGGATCGGCACTTGAAGTGGCATGCCACACCGACTTAGCAATGCTATGAGAAATGAACTGAAAATAACAAAACATGGCATACCATTGAAACAAATAAACAAGTGCCAATTGCCATAAGGGAGCAGGCATATCCTTAATGGCAGAAAAAATTTCTTTAACCGGAGCCATCAAGCCCTTGGGATGAGCTTTAAGTGCCTTCAATTCTTCCTCTGTTGGAGGAATTTCCGGAGTGGTAGAAACTGACCATAGAACCGAACCAATGGAACAGATTGCGCCAACAAAAAAGGAGCCGAATACCCAATAAGGAATTCCAGACTGACCGTCATCCGTCATGGTGGTGCCCGTAATTAATTTTTGAAAAAAATAAAGCGAAAGATTGGCTAACGTAATACCCAGTCCGGTAAAAAAACTCTGAGTTAAGAAACCTGTGGCCCGCTGTTGCGCATTTAATTTGTCAGCAATGAAAGCACGGTAGGGCTCCATTGCAGTATTGTTGGCCGCATCCAATATCCACAACAATCCCACAGCCATCCACAATGCCCTGCTGAATGGAAAAAGGAACAGGCAAAGGCTGCAGAAAATAGCGCCTATTAAAAAGTAGGGTTTTCTTCTCCCCCATCTAGGTGACCAGGTCTTATCACTTAAGGCACCAATAATAGGTTGGATCAGCAACCCGGTCATGGGTCCTGCCAAATTTAACAAAGGAAGTTCATCGGGACTGGCATGCAAAAAAGTGTACAACGGATTGATCGCAGTCTGCTGCAAGCCAAAGCTGTATTGAATGCCAAGAAAACCGACATTCATATTGATGATTTGTGAGAAGGAAAGTTGTGGCTTGAAGGACATCGGCTAGGAATAAATATTAAACAGATAATTGAACACTTCTGTCTAAACTTAATACTATATTTTGGGTTTTTAAAGCAAGACTTTCATCTACAGACGATCCAAGCTGGCAAAATTATTTCTGCACACTTTATTTTTTTCAGGTCTGCCCATTCCTGGTAAGCGGGATAATCTTCCTGGATTGTAGTTGGCAACTGGCTAGAAGTAGGTCATTCATTTATGTGAACCCTAATGAATTTGAAAAAGAAATATACTTTGGGAATGTTTGAAGAGATTAATTAGCAGTTGCTTCTTCCATACGTGTTCTGATCTTATTTTTGATGAAACTTCCAACGGCATTGCCCTGCACTTTGCCAACTTCACAGGCTGGCTTATAATGTATCCCTCCATATACCCTGCTAATAGCAGCCTCATCTCTGGCTTGTTGAAAGGACGCAAAGCTTCGGGCCGTCATACCATACTCCATTTCGGTTGAATCTATGAAGGCAAATGTTTCTCCAAACAAGTCAGTTAAGGCAACTTCAGCTGAACTTGAAATTACACTATGCCCACTGGTATACTCCGGGAATGGCGGTGTTTGTAATAATGGCACCCAATTCTCATCAATGTATTGATTAATATACGATTCAGGTCGGATCAATTTGCTCCTATATTTCTCATCCCAACAACTGATGAAGCCATCCATTAATGAAACGGATACTCTTACATACGCTTCGGCAGTTTGAACCATGTCTAATTTGGATTGTTGACAGGCTACTCTGGTGATATTCATCCAATGTCCACCTGGAGAAATCTTTTTTGTGGCAAACATAACATGCCCCTTCACATTCATGACAAATGGATTACAGTCCCAGAAGAAGGCAATGTTAGACTGTTCCTCCGTCAGGCTTTTTCCGATTTCATAAGTTTCATTAGCGTCATTATAAAACTGTGATTTCTTGTCTGTAGAAAATGGCGTTGGCTTAGCCGGAATGAACTGCGTTGCCGAATCAATCGCAAACGGCCTGATCTTATTCCAATGAGGTTCAATAGCATCCATATAAGCAGGTGGTGTAGGCTTCCAGGTTGATGGATCACTTAGGATCGAATACTTGGGGAAAGAACGGGATTGCTTATAATTATCTTTTGAAGACCATGCCAAAATATGATCGGCTACTGCTTCTCCATAGGCAACAGATCGATCAAATACATCATCTGGAATTCCTGTTTCCTTAAACTCTTGCATAATTTGTGTGTAAAATTCATCCATCTTATCTTCGGAGAAAACAAGCGCCTTTCCAACTTTCATCATGGATTGAACAGCCGCAAGAGGGAAGCAGTATTCTTTTCCAGGTTCAGGCTGAGGCACCGAATCCAAACCGGTTAACTGACCTGCCAGAGACAAAAACTTTTTATCTTGCGGTACCAGTGCTTCATAACCAGCCACACTGACGTAAGCATAAATCCTGCTTGCTACAGGTGGCGAAAAAATATCATAGACAATAAGGTCAGTTACTTTTTTTAAAGTACGATGCAAAAAATCTGGATTTTGCACCTTTGTCTTGTATTCTCCGGAATTGGAAGCACATCCAAAAACCAACAGCGTCAAAACAACCCATTTAAGCCGATTCATAGTATAAAAATTTATAGTATAAAATTTAGCAATATTACCTCAAAGGAGATCCAATTGAAATGATCTTTGTCAGTTTTATCAATAAACAAAGGCAAGTCATTTGACCACGTAATTCAATCTATTTATACCAACACCTCTTATCTCTAAACTTTTCCACTTTGAGGGCAACTTTGTTTTAAGCTGCTGAATACCTGTGTCTGTAATTTGCAATCCACCTAACCCGAAAATCAGAGATTGAAGTGTGCCCCCAGCACCTGTTGCAAAATAAGGATTGGTGCCTCCTGCTGTTTCAGCCAATACACCAAAAGGTGGAACTTCATTTGGCTTATAACTTTTAATAAACAGTTCATATGATTTCTCTGGATTTCCGATTCTGGCGTAAAGTGTAGCTAGAGCCGAGTGCGCCATGGCTGGTCCATCGGGCGACATACGAGCTTCATAATACTTCAGGTCCTTTTCAATTTGAGCTTTATCAGTAATAATCTCTAATGGATAAGATAAGAGATTTGCATCAACTTGTTTAATCTCAACACCATCGTATGTTTCATTTTCTTTGGTTGTGCCGTCAGGAAATTTCAGGATTGGAATATTTTGAGCTACTACTTCCCAATCAGCGTTTGGAGCAATGCCCAACTCCTTCGCGGATTGAGTTGCATATCTCAATACAGTGATGGCCATGCCATTGGTAAAGGCATTGTTATCAATGTTCTCTTGCCATTCGTTGGCACCGATAACATTATTAATCTCGTACCGGCCTGGTTCTTTACGCTCTACCCTGCTCGACCAGAAGTCAGCAACTTCTTTTAGGAGAGGATAGCCGCGATCGCGCAGCCATTGCTTATCTTTTGTGACTTGATAATATTTCCAGAATGCCCAACCAACACAGCCTGAGATGTGTTGCTGAAACGGACCCGTAAGTGCCCACACAGGTGTCACCTCTTGACCTTCACTTGCCGATTCCCAGGGAAACATTGCTCCTTTATATCCGTGGCTAAAAGCATTCTGTTTTGCTGCATCCAATCTTTGAAAACGATACTCCAACAATGACTTTGCCAGCTCCGGTTTCAACGCCAGCAGAGGCGGATACATCCACAGTTCGGTATCCCAAAAAACATGGCCGTTATAACCAAGACCCGATAAACCCATTGGGGACAAACTGAAAGCTGTGCCTTCACGGGCAAAAGAATAGAGATGATACAGTGCAAAACGAACATCGCGTTGAGCCTGAGGATCACCTTCAATTACTATATCGCTATTCCATAGTTCTTCCCATGCTCTCAGATGTGCATTCATTAATCTGTCGCGACCTTCTAACATTGCATAAATAGTTAGTCGCTCTGCTTCATTGTGTGCATCCGAAATATGAGCGGATGAAATCACCGATCCTACCACACAGAAACTAAACTTCTCCCCTGCCTTCAATTGTTTTGCGAATTTTGTCAAATGCATGTTGTAATCCCAATCTTCGTGCACGAGAGGCGGAATTTCATTCTTATCAAAAATAAAACTAGTTGATGCAGCAACCGTATGTTTCCCCGAAGGACTCTTTCCAACTGAAGTCATTAAAGGAATCTTCACATGAGGTCGGTCAATAACAGCATACAAGTTTTTAACATCGCGAAGTATATCTGGTGATTCAATTACACTTGCCGGGCTTATTATTACGTCTTTCTTTGCTTCAATTTCAATTATGGTAAGTGCGCTAAATGGCAAATGCCGCAGGGCTGCTAGAGAGTGCTTCACATGAATTTTATCTTGATAATCGAATTCGGTGATGAGCAACGCCTTCTTCATGTCCAGGTATTGTCTGAATTTTGAAATGTTTTTGGAGCTAATGCGCTGGTTGTCTATATCGAGGTTCATATTAATAAAATTGAACCCTTTCAAAATATTATCAACTCTGCCCCTGCCGTACGTGTCAAACGCTCCATTCAACACAACATCCTTCACCTTCATCGGTTCGGGTGACGACACCAGACCCACTATACCATTAGCTACTGTAACACCATAATAATTAGCCGGATCAATATTCTTAGCTTCAATAATCCAATTGTCTGATTGGCTATAGCTGGAAAAAGTAACTAAAACTAAAAGAACAATATTTAAGCGATGCTTCATGTTACTTAATTTTAAAAGCTTTGAGACTGTCATTATTCTGTGAAAATAGATAAACCTTTCCATTTTTCGAAGTGCGAACAACTGCGATGTCCCTGCCCTCTCCCTTGACAACTAGTCCTGATTCAGAATTTGAAGTCTTCATAATAGCTACCCAAACAGTGACAGATATCCAACAGTACTCTCAAACAAACACATGATTCAATGCTGGTAGTCCCGAATTTATTGCTATCCAAGTTGTTCCCTCATCCGTTGAAAGATAGGGGCCATTCAATGTTCCAGCAAATATGTTTATCCCATTAGAGGCCAAAGAAATAATATTATCTGTTTGGCTAGTTATAGACCAACTGTTGCCATTGTTTGAGGAAACAAAAAGTCCACGTTGCATATTTGATTTTTAGATGGAGCCTGGTTCAACTATTCTCGATGAACTTGTAATCAGCTCTCGTCTTATAGACAGTAATATTAAAGAATCGCCCAGCCATAACTAACTTTAAAAGACAAAACCGTACAAATACAGTAGCAGATGTGTAATTTGTTTACAATTTGGTTGAAAATACTGAGATATTAAAACCCGAGCTAGATCCTTTTAACCCCTTAGTCCGATTCATTTTTTAGAAATTAATTTACAACCTCTAGCTTATGGGTTGCTGAAAAGGGCCTTCCTCCGGTTGCTAGACCTTCTATCCGAATCTGCAGTTCTCCAACATCGTCAGAGCAATAGAATTCTACAGTGGCTTTGCCACCAGCATCAGTTGTAATACTCGGGTTCCAAAATATTGTCGATCTAAAATCCGGTTTGTTGGGTTGGCTATGCTTTTGATTCTGTGCATTGAACGCAAGGGGTCTACATATTCCTTGCACAAGCTTGGAAACATCGTCAAGGGGTTCTCTTACATTACCTCTCTTTGTTTGAACAATTATTATTCCACACCTCCCCATAAGGCCAAGAGGTATTAATTTCTTAGGAGTATTTACAATCTTCACCGAAACTAAATCGGCAGGATTGAGCGAAAGAAAAAAATCAGTATTCTTTGTAGCAATACCATCAATAATATAAAGCGGATCATCTGTTGGCATGGCCATGGGTGATAGTAAGGAAATCCGTACTATGCTTTTCTTACTGGTTTTTCGATGATAGACGGAAGGGATTACTTCTTTGATCACCTCGGCCATCGTTGGCATTAGGACATAATCCTTCAAATTAATTTTTATATCTGCTGCATTGATTTCATCTTCAAAATCTTCGTTTGCTTTGTTAACGTTATCTTCTATTACTTCGGGCGATGATGAATAAATATCAAACGACTTATCAATTAATCTGCACTTTTTATTAAAAGAAGCATAGCGATCAGGATTTTCTGTTTTCCGGAAGGCTGGTGGGTTTGGTAATTGAAGCAATGAATCTTCCCACTTAACTTTTATATTAGAAATTTCCTTTTGTTTTGAGTGTGCCATGTAAAAAAACTCATCAGTTTCAAAAATATCCGGAATAGCCAGTCCCATTTTTCCCTTTTCTAAGGTAAATGTTTGATAACGCATTTTACTCTTTTGGAGATAAAACATAATCTGTGTTAAATCAGGAACAGGTTCAGGAGGATCATTGAAATAGATTTGTCCCATCCTTTGAATCCCACTCGTAAAGGTGTACCTGGGCTTTTCAAGATCATTAGATACTATCTTCTTCCACGGAACTTCTTCTGTTTCCAGAATAAGAAAATTATCTACTTGCTTTACCCAGCTGGAGTCAGATCGATTAATATGCAGTTTGTTCCGATCATTCGATAGAGTAATAAGGTCATCAACAAAAGAATTCTCAGTATCATCAAAGAGTGAAGCATTCAGCACCTTCATCGAGAACTCGCCTTGAACAGGTTGCCCATTTTCATCCAATAAGGAGAGCTCAACTTTAACTTTTTCTCTGTTTTTATAAGTCGCGTTTGTCGTTAAAATATTTGCCATCACAGAACGAACAGGTGGTATGTAAAAATCCCGGCCCGCTAATAGCTTTCCATCCTGATCAAGTATTGACAAGTGGGCAATGCCTTCCGGAAATTTTTCTATCGGTATCTGAACATCTACAAAGTCCTTACTTTCTTGTTGGAAAACATCAGAATGGAGAATTTTACCTTGTGTGTTTACCACAATCAATAATTCTTTTTTGCGAAGATCCGAATCAACAGGCGATGTGATAACAACTCTAGCGGGCTCACCTTCTAATGAAGGTTGAAGCAACAAGCTACATCCATCTGCTTCGATTGGAGGAAGTTCAACCTTCATTGATTCACCCAACACTTGTGCGAAATAGGAAGCATTGGGCGCTGGAGTGAAGATAATATTGCCTAATCCGTTAGAATCAATTTGTGTTTGGCCTACCTCCTGTCCGGTTGCATAAACTATCTGTACAACCGATCCTGCAAGGTGTGTCCAGATACTAACTTTATTAGAGACATTGCCAATCAAACGTCCGCCCTCAGATTTTACTCTGAAAAATGGTTTTGTGTCCGGAAGAATTTCGTTATCCCTTGTAATTATTATTTCCTTTTTGAATACAGATGAGGGACCGAAATTTTTCATCCAACTGCTATGAGCCGTAACCAGGTACATGCCGGCCTGCAATGCATCGGGTATAGCAAATTGATTGTGACCAACACCGTCATATACACTAAATAAAAGATGGAGTTTACTAGCACCTATTGAATCAATCAGGTTAAGTTCAATCAATTGTTTACCGGGTACTCCAGTCAGGTCTTCGTTAAGAAAATAGGCTTTGAACCAGACCGTATCTCCAGGTGAATACTTATTCTGGTTGAACACTAGATGTGCATACGCTTTAGACCATATGGCCTGATAGGCATCATACCGTTGTAATACTTGTTGCTTATTTATGGATTGGGCACTGCTTCTTACAAGGATGAATAGAAAAATAATAGTTATCCAAGCGTGGCTCATTCCCAATTAATTGGTTTTGTTGAAGAGGCGTTGTGATAAAACTGATAACACGGCAGCGTAAGAAAATCAATGGGAGTAAGTAGATAAGGAACGTCTCTCGGATAGATATACAATTTTTTCTTTAGGGATGATGTTGCCCAAAATATACCAACCACTGATTCATTCGTATTAATCGATTTGATATTTCCTTTGATTTCTCCGGACAGCGGTTGAAATATACTGGAGGCACCTTCCTTTTGAGCACGGACGATTTTAAAGAATTCAAATGCTTTTCTTGAAAGACTCATTTGTTCAACCTCAACCAGATATTTTTCATGGAACGTTGCATTGTTAATCGGCACTTCGCCCACCTTAATATTTTTAAATTGGTTGGCTGTTATGAATTGTACATCGGAAAGTTGCGGAGCTTCTTCAAAATCATTTACCCAGCAGGTACAACAGGTACAATCGGCTCTCCGTTCTAAAGTCCCTCCACTAGGTCCAGGCACAATAACATAACCGCTACACGGAAAGGGATCTTTATAGGGCCTATACGGAGGAGTATTGGTGAAGTGAAGTTCAGGATAGGTAATTACCTTATAGGTTCCTGTGTACTTCCAACGAACGTAGGTCCCAGCATCACTACCAGACTTTGCATCCACAAAAACATTAAACACATCGGCTCTTATTTCTCCAAAACTCTCCACTATTGTTCTGGGTTCGAACTCAAATCGGATATTCTCAATCTCTCCAACTTGATTAATTCGTTCAGGTTCGGATTCAAAGACAAGACCCTCAGATGATTCAATCCGTATATAATAGGAGTGTCCGATTTGGCCTTGCATGGAACCTCCGGTGCTATACAAACCTGGTCTTATCTCAGAAAATTCCTCAACATTACCCTCATCATCAAATAATTTGATGCTTGCATTTTCCACAGGTACCCGATACGAAGAGTCTGCATCAAGACTTATTCCTTTTGAAACAGTGACGGTATAGGGTCCCGGATTGTCGGAGATCATTCCTTCAACTACTGTGAGGAGCTGAGCTTCCGGAACATCAAATTCAATTCGTTCCACACAAGCACTCAACATGAGAAAGGTAATCAGCCATCGTACCTTTATTGACTCAATCATGAAAGTCTGCTTTGGCTTCATCAAAAGTTGATATTATAACTGACTGATGGAAATATAGTTCCTATAATGGAAAGCTGGTACGGTTTCGGAATCCCATTTCCCGAGCTCTTAAAGAAAACAGTATAAGGATTTTTACGGGCATAAACATTGTAAACGGATATGACCCAAGTTCCTTCAAACAGTTTTTTAAGTTTATGATTTCCTTCAATCACAAGTGCGACATCCAGTCGGTGATAGTCCGGAATCCGGTATTGATTACGAGCAGAGAAAAAAGCAACCGTAGTATTTTCTAAAACAAAAGCCGAAAGTGGGATAGTCACTGGTCTACCAGTATGATAGGTGAAGTTTCCTGTAAAGAAATGTCTGCGCGAGAGATTAATTTTCCAAGCCAAGTTAAGTATATGGGGTTGATCAAAATTAGCCGGGTATTGCTTGCCACTATTGATTGATTCGCTTGAGGTTGGTCCGGCTATTGTCCGAAAGCTGCGTGAGTAGGTGTAATTTAATGATCCGGTTAGCCGGCCCGTATTTTTCGATAAAAAAGTCTCAACACCATAAGACTCACCCTTCCCTTGGAGTAAATCTGTTTCGAGGAGCGGATTTAAAATCAGTTGTGCCCCATCTTTAAAATCAAGAATGTTATTAATAGTCTTATAAAATACCTCAACAGAGGTTCCATATTTTCGTTGACTAAAATCTTTAAAGTAACCCACGGAGATTTGATCCGCGCGTTGAGGTTTGAAATAATATCCACTGGGTTGCCAAATGTCTACAGGTGTAACTGCGGTTGAATTGGTCACCAAATGCAGGTATTGAAACATCCGACTGCAGCCCAGCTTGAAGGAAGCTGTGGGACTCGCCATCCATCGAAGTGATAGCCGTGGTTCAAGCCCGAAATATGTTTTGATGGTCTGTCCACTTTTCACATACATAGTATCTATTACATTCGTAATCTCGCGTGCAACACCTTCTTTATATAGGTTGATTGTGGCGGGTCCATAGGAAGAAAAGATTGGAAGTCTAAGTCCTGCTTCAACAAATATACGCTCATTGACTGACCAATCATCCGATACATAGAGTGCGTTCTCAATAGAGTTTTGTTTATCCATTGATACCGGCTTTGCATTAGATTGTGGTGATTCGGGTTTAAGTGATCCCGGATTAAACCGATAATACACAAGTTGCCATCCATAATTAAGTTTGTGTTTACCTTTATTATAATGGAAAGCCGCCTTTAATACTGTGGAAGTTATTCGATATGAAAGTGATGACGCTGTCAGATAATTTTGGTTATCTACTTTATAATCATACGAACTAAGCCCCATCACAAACTCCGAACTTAACGTAGTTGAAAATTGATGATCAAGTCGGACAGAACCTTGAAGGTTGTTCCATTTATATGTAGTGTCTCCTGCCAGGCTAAAACTATCTTTACTTGAATACCCGGTAAAGGAAAGCTTTGAATGGTTCTTTAAAATATGTGTAAGTTTCAGCGTTCCATCATAAAAGAAAACTGAACTGTTGCGAAGATCAATGTAGTCGGTTCGAATGGCCCGGATCAGATAATTGGAGTAGGTAGATCGGAACGAAGCAGCAATTGAAGTTTTTTCCTTGCTGAGGGGACCATTAATCATGAAGTTACTGGTGATCAATCCAATTCCGGCTTTGCCATTCCATTTCTCTAAATCACCATCCTTTGATTGAATATCCAGCACCGAAGAAACCCTGCCCCCGAATTCGGCAGGAATGCCACCTCTATAAAAGGAAACATCCCGGATGGCTTCCGGATTAAATGCTGTAAGAAAACCAAATAGATGCGAACTGTTAAATACAGGCAGCCCATCGTAGAGGATCAGGTTCTGATCTACACTACCACCGCGAACGTTGAAGCCAGAAGCTGCTTCACCCACTGTAGTTACGCCAGGCAAATTCTGCACTTGTTTTATCAGATCTACTTCCCCTAAAAATGAAGGAGCGCGTTTCAACTCTTGCATGGAAAGTTGAGTTTGGCCGATTCCGCTGGTGGTTATCTCTTGAATGACCTGGCCTTGAACTACTACTTCATCAAGTAAGAATGGAACCTTCTCCATATCCAGATTGATCTCTCCATTTTTATAAGCCACCAAGTCAATGACTTTAGTTTCGTAGTCAACAAAACTGAAGCTTAGCACGTGCGCTCCTGGTGTAAATGTCAAAGTATACCTACCCGTTTCATCCGTTGTAGTTCCTTCCTGTGTGCCACTGATTTGGATATTCGTTCGATGCAAAGGCTCGCCAGTTTTCAAATCTATTACCTTACCAGAAATAACAATCTTTTGACCCATTTTTTCGTCCCCGATTTCCCCAAAGTGATATCTCTCTATTTTCTTTTTCTGGCGTACAGCCGTTTCAATGGCAGTATTGTGAATAAAAGCCTGAGTTGGGTCCTTAATAAAAACTATCGCGTTCGGATACATTGCGAAATAGTTAAGATCAGTTCCCAACAAAAGTTCGTTCAATACTTGAGCCAGCGTCTGCCCTTCATAGTTCTGCGAGACCGTGATTGGAATAATCCATTCTGGGAGGAAATAAAATCTAGCCGTATTCTCTTGAGACATTTCGTTGAGAACCGTGGCCAGTGGCTTTCCTTGTTCAGAGCCATCAAGTTTTACGTAAAGAATTTGAGCATCTATCCAAAGAGGGCAAAAAAATAATATTAAAAGTAGTCTTCTTTTAAACATAAATACCCTGCGGAAAAATAACCCGAAGTCATGATGATAGTTTTGATACCCGGTAACAAGCTAAAACCAAATCATGAATTGCAAAGTTGAAAGTGAAATATATTAACATTTAAAGTGATAATCAATTAATTGCGTCCTATCTACACTAAATTTAATTCTCGTATCTTCAGAGAAATAAGAGTCTAACAAGAGATGTTGTCGGAATTATTTTGGTACATAATTATCTATTCCATTTTGCGCGTTCTTATTTTACGTAAAATGAAATTACCCACTGCAGTTCCTTGTGTAACATCAACCTCACAAGCAGGCTTATAATGTATCCCTCCATATACTCTACTAATAGCAGCCTCATCTTGGCTTGTGGAAAGGACGCAAAGCTTCGAGCCGTCATACCATATTTTAAGCCAATCATACTGAAATACAAACTTCCAGAATAAAACTGAAAATTAAATTCAGGTCATTTTCAATTCTAACACGATTACTTTTTCCTGAAAGTCAAAAGCGTTTGATTATTTCTGGAAACAAGGTAGATAAGCTTGCCTGTATCTGCCTCTTTCATGATGGCTATATCACGCCCTTCACCAAGGGTAATAAATCCAGACTGGTCGGGTCGTATGGGTTCAAAATTTCCCTTTCCGTCTCCCATCAAGACCAGGCCCACGCCTGCATCGTAGGAACCAAAATCTGGCTGAGTGGCACTTAGATTTCCTGTCAGCAACACATCAGGAATTCCATCATCATTCAGGTCGCAGGATTTTATACCATAAACAGGAAAGTATTGCGCTTCCATCGGCAGCGGAATCAACTCAAATTTATCACCATCATTTCTTAAGAACACAGATTTAAGTTGTTCAACTTTCATCAATGCCGAATTACCTTTCTGTAAAGGAGTGATGATATCCTCGAGTTTTACATCACGGTAGTCCATGTAATGCAGAAATTTTTTCTTCAGTGATGGAATTTGTTTTACCAGCTGATCACGCGAACTAAACGGATAACTGCTATCTCCGTTAAAATAAACCATGATATGATCAGATCCACCATTTGAATCAAAATCTCCAAGATACATTGACAAGGGCTTTTGCTGGGAGGCTTTTATTCTTGAATTTAATCCAAGATTGCCGAGCATCAAATCATCATCACCATCGCCATCAAAATCGTCCACTTCAATTGTATTCCACCATCCCTTTGTATTATCCAGGCCATACGCGTTTGCCATATTTAAAAAGCGATGGTCCTTCTGTTGTATAAGCACCGTTACGGGCATCCACTCTCCTGCTAAAACCAAATCCTGAAGATTGTCCTTATTAATGTCAATCCACGCAGCATCTTTCACCATGCCAGGCCTCACCTGTGTTGGATTATCAAAGGTACTTTGCCCAAGCCAGGATGGATCAAATTGAAAAACACCCTTGCCCTTATTTTGTAAAAGAAAACTGACGGGACTCATACCATATAAAAATGGCATGACGGAAGCACCGATAAACAGATCGACATCACCATCCGAATCATAGTCGTAAGGCCTTACACAAGAGGCGTGAAGCAATATTTTTGAGAATGCTGATGATGAATAGGTAAAATTTCCTTTACCATCATTGAGGTAAAGTCGTGGGGTGAGCAAATCAAATTCTTTCATCTCTTCCTGTCCTCCAGAAACCACAACAAGATCCTGGTCACCATCGCCATCAGCGTCAAAGAAAGCGGCATCGGTGTCTTCCGCTAATACATGCATCGCTAATGCATTGGATTTTACTAAAACCAATTCACCATTCGGTTTTTGTTTGAAGATTGAACCCGCTTGTCCTTTCGCTCCGCCAATAAAAAAATCATCAAGACCATCCTGATTAATGTCAGCGACCGCAAGCGGAGGGCCTTCCGTGCTCAGCATATGCGGAATCAACGACTCACGATTGAATGCGTTGAAGTCATCTTCATTGTGTTTTATGTTCACTTTGGATACTAGCTGCAATAATGGTGTCGGAAAGGTCAGAGACTCACCGAACTGATTGCGATGATCGTATTCAATTATAACTTCATTGGAGCTAACTGTTTGCTGGGAAACTTTTCCGTCAGGCCAGATAATCTTTACATTCACTGAATCGTCTGTTGTGGGAAGCCCGAAAGTCATTGCATAATCGGAAGAAGAACACCAGCCGCGTGATGGAAATAATTCCTGCATCTGAACCTGATCACCGCTAGTGACTGTTACTGTAGCACCCACTGCCTTCTGATTTGCCTTGATGGATTTTGCGCTTAGGTTGACCTTTAAAAAATTTGCGCTAGCTGAGTTATTCTGATAGAGAAGAGCATCACCATTTATCTGGTTTACTACCAGGTCAGGATCTCCGTCATTGTCAAGATCGCCATAGGCTGCACCATTCGAAAATCCAGGAAGGTACAGCCCCCATTCTTTTGTCTTATCTTCAAAAGTAAGATCACCTCGATTCTTAAAAATAAAGTTGCTCACCTTGCCTTCCGGCATCATGTTCGCCAAAATAAAATCGGATTCCTTGCTGGCCTCCTGAATAGAGTCATTGGAAATGAAGTTAATGTAATCGAGATCATTTGGTCTTCGAACGATGCCATTGGAAATAAAAACATCTTTTAGTCCATCGCCATCAAAATCCACAGCCAGTGGACACCAGCTCCAATCCGTAGCAGGCAATCCTGCTGCCTGGGCCACATCTGAGAAAACAACACGGCCACTGTCTATCCGGCCACGGTTGACCTGCAGTGTATTGCGTGAAACCTGTTTACCATAACCAAAATTCAGTTTGAACTTATATACCTCATATGAATCCTCACCTGCTGATGTTTTTATGACTGCTTCATCCCGAGGCAACATATCCATCGTTAATATGTCGGTCCACAAATCATTATTCAAATCTGCCATTTCATTTCCCATACTGAATCTGCTGGTATGTGCGAGGCTTTTATCAGACTCTTGCGAAAATGTGCCATTCTTCAGATTTATGTACAGGTAATCATTCTCAGCAAAATCATTGGAAACATAAATGTCAGGAAAGCCATCACGATTAAAATCAGAGATTCCGATTCCTAATCCATATCCTAGCTGGCTCGACAATATCCCCGCTTCCTTTGTTACATCCTTGAAATACGATGCGCCTGTCTTAGTATACTGATTTTGATATAACCGGTCGCCCGATAATGAATCAACCTGATTTCGCATGGATATATTGCCATAGGATCGTTGAGGGTGAACGGAATGATTGAGCAGGTACATATCCAGATCTCCATCCCGATCGTAATCAAAAAAAGCGGCATGTGTAGAGAATCCTTCGAAGTTTAATCCGAATGCATCTGCGCTTTTGGTAAATGTGAGATCACCATTATTAATGAACAGCTGATTAAACCCATTGAAATTCTTATATCGGCCAACGCCACACAGGTAAATATCAAGTAAACCATCGGCATTCACATCCGCCATGGTTATCCCGGTTTTCCAGTTTCCACCTCCTTCCACGCCTGCTTTTGAAGTGATATCCTCAAACCTAAAATTGCCTTTGTTTAGGTATAGCTTATTAGGTCCCTGATTGCTGGAAAAATAAATGTCTGATAAGCCATCATTATTGATATCGCCAATGGCCACTCCACCTCCATTATAAAAATAAAGGTATTCGATAATGTTAAATTCTTCATCTTCGATTAAGTTGTTTTGAAAACTAATGGAAGAATGAGAAGGCGGAATCAACGTAAACTGGCTTGCAGGAACGTGCTCCTTTTTGATTTGACACGCTGATAGTATCAGGATGGTCATCATCCAAATTTTCCATACCGAGAATAAACTGTATTGATACTTCAACTTATCTGATCTTATAGAACAACACTGAATCATTATTGCGAGCCACCACAAGTAGCTTTGCTCCTGATAGATTTACTCTTGTGAAATCCCTGACCTCTCCGTCAATCGATAAGCCAGAGTTTCTCGAGTCCACCGCTTTAAATTCTCCATTTCCATCTCCCTTAAGAAATACACCAAAGCTGGCATCATATCGGCCGGCTTCCGGTTTTACGCGATATAAATTGCCTCCAAGTAGTATGTCCAGGTTTTCGTCATGATCAAAATCAAAAACTTCAATGGCATACATGGTGGAGAATTGTGCTTCAACGGGGAGGCTTTTAAATGTGAATTTACCTTTTCCATCATTAAGCATGATTCCGGTGGAGAAATCAAATGCTTCAAGTTTAACCGCATCTTTCAGTTCTTCTTCCGTAAATATATCCTGAATGGTCTGGTCTTTATAGTTTTCATATTTAAGATACTTCTTTTTTAAGGATGGAATCTGCATCAACAGGTCATGACGAAGCACCATCGGATAACTCGCATTACCATTATACGTGCATATGATTTGCTCCCTGGTCCCATTTTTATCAAAATCATTTACATACATGGTCACCGGCTTTTCAACAGACGCTCTGAACCGTGTATTGTGGCCATGATTAGCGAATACAAAATCAATATCACCATCCTGATCAAGGTCAGCGGCTTTAATTCTATTCCACCATCCATTGGTTAATTTCAATCCGGAAAACTCTGTCTTGTCCGTTAACTTTCCTGCCACATTAATAAAGACTTTTATGGGCATATACTCTCCCACCACCAACAGGTCGAGGTCGTTATCTCCATCAATGTCGGACCAGGAAGCATCTGTTATCAGCCCCACCTTAATTAAGCCAGGGGCAACCGAAGCCGTTACGTCTGAGAATTCACCTTTCCCGTTATTATTTAAAATATATCCGTTCGTGGGGAGTCCATATAAAAATGACTGACCTCTTATTCCAACAAATAAATCAAGATCACCATCCTGATCATAATCCCCTGCCTGCACTGTTGAGGAATTTTCCAAAGCTGTTGTGGGCAACACCTGAGGCGATTTCGCAAAGTTGCCTTCGCCATCATTGATATACAAGCGGTCAGCAAGCGCATTGGAAATGGTAGCAAATTCACTGCTGCCACTGCAAACATATAAGTCCATGTCCTGATCGTTATCAGCATCAAAAAATAAGTTGGCCTGGTCTTCTGATATCTTGTCAGTTTGAAATACCGTTTCGCTTACTGATTTGAATCCTCCATCCGTTGTCTGAACGTACATGGTGCCAGGACTATCCTTTGCTCCTCCGATATAAAGGTCTTCAAGTCCATCTCCGTTGACATCTGCTTTCGAGATTCTTGGTCCTTCCGTGCTAAGCATATGATAGAGAAGTTTATCACGATCGAAGTCAACAAATTCACTTTCATGATGGATGTAATTGAACGGTGTCTCTGAAAGTTTCTCAAACATGGTCGCTGTAGGAATTGACTTTTCATAAATGACTTCAACACCATCATTTTGATTTAAAATCAAATTCTGATTCGTAGCCACATTTTGAAGCACCGTCTCTCTGCCATCCGGCCATTGAATGCGAACCCGGTTAACGGTATCTAATTTACCCAAACCAATGTTGGGTCTTGGATCTACCGATGATTCAAAACCACGATTCGGAATCTGCTCTATGGAAAAGAGTTGATCATTATGTTCGATGACAATCTTTGTACCAAAGGCAAATGAATTCTTGCCAATCCCCTGAAGAGAAAATTTTAAGTAACGGTTTGCCGGGTTTAAAACATTAGTTTCATTGCGTATTACCGATGCCGTCTCATTAACATGACTGATCACAAGATCAAGATCACCGTCATTATCAAGGTCTCCATATGCAGAGCCGTTTGAAAAATTTGGGCCACCCAAACCCCATTCTTCTGCCTTATTCACGAACGAAAGATTTCCTTGATTATGAAATGCATAATCCGGAACCGGATTAGAAGGAATTAGTTCTACCAACTTCTGATAATTAACCTGATTGTTTGTAACAATAGATTTCACCACTTCTTCGTTTAAAACATATTGCAAATAATCCTGATTAGTTAAATCCTGGTATATACCATTTGCGACAAACACATCTTTCAATCCATCATTGTCCATATCAAACATTAATGCTCCCCAGCTCCAGTCTGTGGCTTCCATGTCTATGAGCCGGCCAATTTCACTGAAGGTGTCATTTCCGTTATTTAGCTGAAACATGTTGCGTGTGAACTGGTGGTAATAATCGTTGGTAACACCGTATTGGTATCGGTCCCAGTTTTCGAATGTAGTCACCGTTTTTATTCGGTCGTTCCTTTCCGGGAGCATCTCGGTGACAAATATATCCGACCAACCATCATTATTAATATCCGCCAGATCGGCACCCATGGACGCTCCACTGATTGATTTCATTTGTTCCGGCAGACACTCTTTAAACTTGCCATTATGATTATTCAGATAGAGGTAGTCCCGCTCAAAAAAATCGTTGGATACATAAATGTCCAACCATCCATCATTGTTCACATCACCCACGGTGGCGCCAAGTCCAAAGCCGATGATACTTCCAAATATGCCGGCATGCTCACTCACATCGGTAAAATGATCACCATCGTTTCTCATTAGCTTATCTCCACCCAACTGATCACGTTTAGGACGTTCATTTTTCATCAGGTTGAAACTTCCAATGGACTGATAGGAATTGTTCAGAATGTATAAATCCAGGTCATTATCCCGATCATAATCAAAGAATACGGCATGCGTGGTGAACCCTTTATCGGCAATTCCAAATTCTTTTGCCCGCTCGGTGAACGTAAGATCACCATTGTTAATGAACAACTCATTCTCCTTGTCATCTCCTTTGATGTCTCCCGAATTACAAACATATATATCGAGCCAACCGTCACCGTTCACATCGGCAAGACTTACCCCGGTTGACCATGCTTTTGTTCCCGATACTCCTGCTTTGTCGGTGATATCTTCAAATCTGAAATTTCCCTTGTTAAGGTATAATTTATTAGGACCCTGATTGGCAGTTAAGTACATATCAATAAGACCATCATTGTTTACATCGCCTAACCCAACACCACCACCATTATAAAAATTCCGATAAGTATAAATATTGAACTCCTGGCTGAATATCAACGTATTCTTAAAATTTACACCAGTAGAGTCTGATGAAAGCGGGGTAAATAGTTTTGCTTTCTTCTCCTGAACTTGCCGGGAACAACTGATGGTCAATACCAACAACGAGGTGCAAAAAAAATAAATAGAGAACTTTACACTCATTTCTCCTAAATATCAATCTTTGGCACAACGTCTTTCGTTATTGAATGCTGATACTTAGGATGTAGAATATCCTGAATTTTAACAACAACATTTTGCTCATCCTTAATGTAAACTACCATTCTCCGGTTACCATCTAGTTTGATTGGATAATCTTTGCTATTTATAGTGGCAGTCACGAATTCATTTCCCTTATAACCAAGCATCAATAATTTCAGGACTTTCTCTTTTAACTTTTCAGATTGAAATAGCTCATTCCATGGCGCCCAGGATGGGTAGCTAAATTCAAGGTTCATTTCGATGATTTTATTGTTCTTATCAAACACCGGTATGAAAAGCATTCGCATGGAGGTAGGCTGGTCATGTACCAGGGAGTCCACGAAGTCATATTGAACCGTGCCACTGTAAGGGCCGGCTGTAATCATGTGTTGTTTGTTTAAATCATAGCATTTACCAAAATACTCATCATTAGTGTCTCCCAGATTAATTCCAAACACAATAGAATCCATTCTGATGCCTTTGGAAAGTTCCGACTTCACGAGCTTTGTATAGTCAGACTGAAAGCATCCACTCAAAATTAAACACATAGTAAAAATGCTACTTGCGTATTTTAAAAATTTCCAAGTCATCATCATATTTTGCAAATAAAATAAATTTGTCCCCATTAACTTCGACATATTCAATATCCCTTATTTGTCCGGTTACACGAAGGTCCTGACCTTGTTTAAACATAAATCGATGATCCTTAAGTATACCCTTAAAAAACCATCCATGTGACGCATCCTGCCTGCCAAACTGTGGTTTCACCTGGTACTGATTTCCACCTGCTATTAAATCACTTATTCCATCGTTATCAAAGTCTCCAATCAATAGACAATAGATAGTTGAAAATTGTGCCCGCAAAGGTAGTTCTATTCTTTCATATCCATTTGGTCCGGAAAGCAACATTAGTGAAGCCAATTGATTAACCTGATAGATTTTAGAATCCTTAAGTATGTCCCCAGGAAACAGTTCATCAATCGATTTTTTTGAATAATCCTTATAATACAAAAGGGACTTTTTAAAGGAAGGTAGCTGAGAAAGAAACTCATCCTTATCGACTATAGGAAAGTACTTATCGCCCTGTTGGGTGCAATAAATTTGTTCTTTCGAACCATTCCTGTCAAAATCATCGAAGTACATTCTGTCGCCTGGTTTAAAAAAAGAATTGAGTCCTTGATTTCCTACTACAAAATCAGGCTTGCCATCCTTATTCAAATCGGCCGTTTCAATATCATGCCACCAACCTTCCGTATTCAATAATTTCCAATCAGTAGAAACATTTGATAATTTTCCTTTGTCATTTCTTAGTGCGATGATCGGCATCCAATCTCCAACAATCATTACATCATTCCATCCATCGCTATCAAAATCAACTATTGCCGCATCAGTTATCATTCCTATATTTAACAGATCGGGTGCATAATTGCTGGTAACATCTTCAAATTGTCCCTTGCCATCATTTTGTAACAAAAATCCCCTTCCTTCAAAGCCATAAACAAATGGATCAAATCGCTCACCCACCAAAAGATCCAGATCTCCGTCTTTATCAAAATCAATTGGCATGACCATACTTGTTGAGAAAGCGCCAAAAGGTAAGGGATAAGGAGACTCCGTTAATGTTCCCTTTCCGTCATTAAGAAAAATTTTATCTGCCTGGGCATTGGATATGTTTGGGAAAAATCGACCTCCGGTTGCCATGTAAAAATCAAGATCGCTATCGCCATCAGCATCAAACAGCGCCCCTTTCGTCTCTTCAGCTAAGGCCAATTTACTTAGAGCATCGGACTCGAAAAAGTCAATCTTTTCTATACCAATGTGTAGGAATTTACCAGGCTGATCCTTTCCTCCATCCATATAAATCTCATCAGCCCCATCCTGATCAATATCACCTTTTAACAAGTAAGGCATCTCATTGCTATACATCATCGGGAGTAAACGATCCCTGTTAAAATCAACTAATCCACTACCCACGTGCCTCAATAAATGATTGGACACTATATCCATTTTAAAATCATTACCTTCTCCTGATTTTTTTGCCACATTGTGGCGCATATTTTGGTGATCTTCTTTAGCGATTTGAAGTTTCTGATTGACAGGTGTGTTGTAAAGTACGGTGTAATCATGATCCGGCCACCGGATTATTAGTGAATCTATTACCGTGACATCCTCGCCCAGACCGATGGTCATGAAGGGTTGCACAGAACTTTGATAACCTCGTGTTACAAAATTATCTGCCACAAATGTCTTTGATCCGCAATGGGCGGTTAATTGGGATCCTACCGCGAAAGAATTTCCACTCCGGGATGTCAGCGCAACGCTGATGCTTTTATATTGGGATGTATCGGTGTTATTTTTATAGATGACGGAATGTGCGTTCATATTATTAACAACCAAATCAAGATCTCCATCATTATCGAGGTCGCCATAGGCACTTCCGCTGGAATACATGGGTTCATCCAGACCCCAATCGTGTGCTATACTTTTAAAATTAAAATTTCCATCATTTAGATAGGCATAATTAATAAATGAAGAGGAGGGCATTAAATCGATCAACTTAACAATCGCATTCTTTTCCTCTTTGATTATTTTCCTCACATTATCCTCGGCACCGGTGTAGGTCAGATAATCTCTATCCAGCAAATCCTTATAAATGCCATTCGCAATAAATATATCTCTCCTGCCATCATTATTCATGTCAAATAACAAGGCACCCCAACTCCATTCAGAAGCGGCTACCCCTGCCAATCTTCCGATATCAACGTATTCCGTTTCACCAATTTTCTTCTGCAGGACATTTCGCGGATATTGATGATAATATCCATTTTGAATATTCAATTCATACTTATTCCAGCTTTCATAAACCATCTTGGTCTTTTTCCGGTTAAGTGAATCCGGTAACATTTCTGTTACAAATAATTCCGGTTCTCCATCATTATCGAGGTCAGCAAAATCAGCACCCATAGAGCCCAAGCTGATGGATTCGAAATAATCTGTTAATGATTCAGTGAACGCGCCTCCCTGATCATTGATGTATAGATAGTCTCTTTCAAAAAAATCATTGGAGACAAAAATATCCGTCCAGGTATCGTTGTTAAAATCACCCAGGGTGATACCTAACCCAAAACCAATATTACTCCTATAAATATTGGCCAGCTCTGTGTAATCCTTGAATCTTCCATTTTCATTTATGAAAAATTTATTTCCACCATTTTGCGGATCAGGAATTGATCTCTGGTCCTTGACCAGATCATAATTACCAATTGATTTAAATGAGTTAGTCAGCAGATAGCAATCCAGGTCACCGTCTTTGTCATAATCAAAAAAAGCTGCCTGCACTGACAACCCGATAACATCCAATCCATACTCCTTCGACTTTTCGGAAAACGTTAAGTCTCCATTGTTAATGAATAATTCATTGTTTCGGTTGGGTGCATCCGGATTACCGGATTTGCTGACATAAATATCCAATAACCCATCGGCATTGATGTCTACGAAAGTTACTCCGGTAGACCAAACTCCCTTGCATGCTACGCCCGCGGTTTCAGTGATGTCTTTGAATCGAAGGTTGCCTTCGTTCAGATATAATTTATTATCGGCCTGGTTGCCTGCAAAATAAATTTCGGCAAGACCGTCATTATTAATATCCCCTATGGCAACGCCAGCGCCATTATAAAAATTCCGGTAGGTATAGGGGTTTAGTTGTTCAGTAAAAGTGAGGGTATTCTGAAAATCAACACCACTCTCCCGGGTAATATTGGTGAAAAGCGATGGTGGTTGAGTGCGTTCGCGCGAGCACCCACACAAAACACAAAGTAAGGAAATCAAACATAGTCTCATTGCTAAATAAAAATAGCGTTCAACCTAGGTTGAACGCTATTTCAAAATTACAAAACTACCAGCAACTAAAAATTAGTAACCAGGGTTTTGTGTAAGATTCGTTGCTGCTACAATTGCTGAGTTTGGAATTGGCATCAGATTCTTGTTAGGATCATTATGTGCAGGTTTTTCCCACCATGCATTTCCCCATGCACCGAAACGAATCAAATCAGTGCGTCTTAATGCTTCCTGGAACAACTCTCTTCCACGTTCAGCTAATAAATCACCACCATCGGAAGAAATTGAAGGAAGATCAGAAACTCCAGCGCGCGCGCGCAGTTTATTAATTTCGATCAAAGCTTCACCTGTCTTACCCTGCCTCCACAAAGCCTCTCCCCTATTCAAAAGGACTTCACCCAATCTCAACAAAGGATAATCATTATCCGCATCGGGGTTTTGTCCAACCTTAAAGCTGAACTTTCCAAGTCTTGCTCCCCCCTGACGTGAACCGTTAGGAAATAATTCATTGACGAACGGAGTGTAATTTATTGGTGCACCATCTGGGTCTGCTTTATCAAAAGCAAGATCCAGGATAGGAGTTTTAACTTCGGGATCAACATTATAGGCGTACTGTGGTCCTGAAATAAAACTAGCTGCCTTTCTCTTATCAGCATCCTCAAAAGAATTATAGAATGCCTCCAATGTGGAATAACCATTCCAGGGCTGCTGAGCAAGTTTGAAGGTCAGCTGGCTTGGGTAGTGAAGCGTCATATAAGGAAATTGCATTCCAGTGCCTGTGGCCTCATCAAATGGAGCAACGAAGATATGCTCCACGTTTTCCACATTATCGGGTGAAAACACTTTCTTAAAGTCAGGTTCAAGTGAGTAGTTACCGGAATTGATAACCATATCAGCTGCATCAATTGACTTCTGCAGATCGGTGTCATCAAAAGCAGCCAAGTCTTTATACACTTTGGCATTCAGATATAATCTTGCCAATAATGCATAGGCTGCACCCTGGCTGGCTCTGCCGTATTCTCCTCTACCTGCAGGAAGATCCGTAATAGAAGCCAATAGTTCGGCTTCTACAAAATTATAAACAGCGAGACGGTTTGATTGCGAAACGTCCACACCCGGAGTGGTAACAATTTTAACATTGCCATACAGATCAAGTAATCTCCAGTAGAAATAAGCTCTTAACATTCTCAACTGCGCCTGCTTTTCAAGCGGAAGACCGGCCTCCTTTAATAAGTCGTTGCATTGGAAAATACCACCATAGGCATCATTCCATGCACCCTCAACACCAATCATACCCGATGACCTAAAGTTATGCTGGTGTGAAACGATCAATTCACCTCCATCATACCAGTCGCCACCTTTCTGGGTGACCACAACTTCATCAGATGGAATTTCCTGTAGGGAGAAATAGCCTCCGTGACCTCCAGTACCATTAAGCACTCTTGAAAATGCACCACCAAGACCATCGTTTGGTGTAGGCTTATTCACGTTGGTTTTAGTACCAACACCAGGGTTAGCTGGCGTGATCGATTTGGTATAGCTATCTACTATCTCCTCTTCAAGATCAGTACAAGAGAACGCACCAAAAGAAAGTGCAATTATCAATGTAGATTTAAATAAATTTTTCATATATCTCTTCATCATTTTTATTACAGACCGATATTAATACCAAAAGTAAATGTTCTGGACTGGAAGTAGCTTTGTCTTCTGTCAATTCCCGGTGACAACACATCCAGTGATGTGGGCGCAAAATTAGCATTATCAACTGCCCCAATATCCGCCAATTGTGGCTCGGGGTCAACACCAGTATAATTAGTAATTACAAATGCATTTTGCACGCTTCCATAGAACCTAATGCTCTTAAATGCAGTTGACGAAGTTTTAAAGTTATATCCAAGGGTGATGTTATCCAGCTTAAAGAAACCGGCTTTCTCCACATACAAGGAGCTATACTGTGCGGAAGTTAAGCCAGCAACAGCCTTATCAGTCTGAATTCTATTGTATGAGTTAATAGCTCCTGGATCCAACGGCTCATAGAAAGCGCGGAAACTGTTTACAAGGCTATGACCAAATGCAGCTCTGAAGAATGCATTCAAATCCCAGTTTTTAAAGGTTAACTGGTTTGTCCAACCAAATTCAGCTGCAGGGATTCCTTGTCCTAATTCCTTAAAGTCACCATCATCAGCTAAGGCTTGACCCGGAGCTGAAATTATCTGACCGTCACCATTAAGATCCTTAAAACGAGGAGCTCCATTTCCTTCAACACCGTCAAATACAGGTCCCCAAATCTGACCAATTTTTTCACCTTCAGCTACGCGTATCATGTATGTACCATTCTGTCCTGGAGCACCCAATTCTCCACGAACCTGCTTATCTACGATGAATTCCTCCAGGGTAGTGTTATATTTGCTGAACACAATACCTGGTGTCCAGCGTACTTGACCGAGGTTGATGTCATTATAGTTCAATGTCAATTCAATACCATTGGTCTTCAACTTGCCGGCATTCTCAAACCGAAAACCTGAAGCATAAACAGCTGGATCAACTTCTCTCTCAAGGATGAAATCTTTGATATTTCTGGTATAAACATCCAACGCACCCGTCAGATGGGTACCGATGCCAAAATCAACACCCAGGTTAATCTCCTCCTTCTGCTCCCACTTCAAATCAGGGTTGGCATCTCTTGTTTTGGTAATGTTACCTCCCTGGTTAAATGAGTAAGTGTACAAGTCCTGAGCCAAACCAGACTGACCTGGAAGCGAGCCTGTAACACCGTATCCCACTCTTACCTTAAGGGCCTTGAAACTATTCATGTTTGCATAGTGTAAGATGTCCACTCCAACACCGGCCGCAGGGAAAATACCATAGCGGTTATCCTCACCAAGTTTGGTGGATCCTTCCCTTCTTACAGAAGCATTAAAAAATATACCTTTGTCAATAGTTAAGTTAACTCGTGCAAACAGCGCAGTAATTTGGTTTTTAGGGGAAGCACTGCTGTTAACATTAACAAGACTGGCGAGACCTGAAAGTCTATCTCCGGCATTTTCCAAGGCATTGTATCCAAGGTCATCACTCGGGAAGTTTCCAAATTCAAGAAACATGTCTTCAAACTGATCTTCCTGGAATGAATATCCACCAGTTACGCTAAGATCAACCTTATTGAAGTCTTTGGAATAGGTTCCATAGGCTTCAAATAAAGTGAATTGCCTGTCTGAAGTATATCTTCTGGCCAAACCGCCACGGTTCAAACCTCTGTATAATGAATTTCTTGAGTAATATTCACCGTTCAGGTTGGTTTCAAATTGCTGACCAAAGTTTGCAGTTGCTGTTAAGCCTTCTACGATGGTATAATCAATCTTTGCATTATAGTTAATATTCTTTCTTTTACCCTCATTCACGTTTTGATCAAGGATTGCAACCGGGTTAAAGTTATCAAACAAGATAGCCTGATAGTAATCGCCATTATCAAACTTGATAGGTGCTGTTGGATTGAAAAGAACAGCATAACGCAAGGCATCATTAAATGAGAAATTGCTCTTTCTGTTTGTCAATGCCATATTCAGGTCTACTTTCAGTTTATCGTCCAGGGCAGAGTGAGATAAATTTGCTCTGGTGTTAATCTGATCAAAACCTGATTTTTCAAGAATACCATTGATATTCCTGAAGTTTGTTGACAGCCTGAATGTGGTGCTTTTAGTTCCACCGGAAACAGCGATGTTATGTACGTTTGAAACACCTGTTCTGGTAACTTCATCCTGCCAATCCGTTACTGAACCCAGGTCGTTACCTCCTGCTGCCACATATTCGCCTGCGCTCATATTAGGCTGCATTCTGATTGGAGTTGCAGCGGCAACGTAACCATTATATTCAAAGCCAACAGCACCGCCTCTTTTTGAACCTCTTTTGGTAGTAACAAGAATTACCCCACTAGAACCACGACTACCATAGATAGCAGCGGCAGATCCATCCTTTAATACGTTAATGGATTCAATATCATTGGGGTCAACATTTGATAACGATGCACCAATAACACCATCAATAACTACTAATGGCTCTGTATTTGATCCAACGGTTGAAATACCTCTTAAACGAATGGTTGCATTTGAGTTAGGGTCACCGCCTCGGTTATAGATGCTAAGACCTGCAACTTTTCCTGCCAACAATTGAGAAGGGTCGTTAATGTTACCTTGGTTGAATTCCTTTTCGGTCAGGACCACCACAGAACTAGTAATCTCCTTTTTCTCCTGAGTACCGTATCCAGTTACAACGATCTCACTTAAGGAAACAACATCAGTTAGCATCGATACATTTATCGTGCTCTGTGTTCCAACAACAATTTCCTGAGTAGCATAACCAATAAAAGAAAAAACCAAAGTAGCATTAGGGCTAATATTGATTTTAAAGTTACCATCAGCATCCGACACAGTTCCTGAGCTGGTCCCTTTGATTTGGATATTAGCCCCTGGAATCCCTGCGCCATCATCAGCTGATGTAACTTTTCCTGATACTACCCTTTCCTGAGCCGTTGCCACGAATGAGGCAAAAAGCAACACAAAGATAGTATACCTGCGAATCGACAGATACAATCTAATCATACATTTTTGAGTTTAGGTTTATTATTTGAGTGATTACTGAGTTCTAATTGTTAATTTTAATGGCATAAATACTATTAAAACTAAAATCAATATTAATTTGAAATTTCTGGTTCTCAACAAAAAAATGCCCTTTTTTTCAGAAATAATAATGTAAACGGCATCGCAACCGTTTGCGTAATGTTTGACTATCTTTATATCCTATTTAGAAAAACCAATGAAATTTGTTCAAGTAACCATCAAAGACATTGCCCGGGAACTCGGTATTTCTCCTTCCACCGTTTCACGGGCCCTCAAAGATCATCCGGATATTAGTCGTGCCACCAAAAAAGCAGTCAACGATCTCGCTGAAAAATTAAACTATCAGCCCAATATTGTAGCCTTAAACCTGCGACAGAAAAAGACGAATACAATTGGTGTTATTATTCCTGAGATCGTGCACTTCTTCTTTTCTACCGTAATTAGTGGCATCGAAGATGTTGCGTATCAAGGTGGTTACAGTGTAATTCTGTCGCAATCTAATGAATCTTATCAGCGGGAGGTGACCGATATGAAGGCACTTTTCAATAGCCGTGTAGACGGTATGCTCTTATCCTTGTCACGCGAAACGACAAACTACGATCATATAGAGTCTATCATCTCTAAAGGGGTTCCCATTGTTTTTTATGACAGGATGTATAAAAATCCCAATACCAGCAATGTAATTGTGGATGACTATTTAGGCGCCAAAGAAGCGGTGCTGCACCTAATAGAGCAAGGTTGCAAAAGAATAGCACATCTTGAAGGTGCCTCAAAACTGCTATTGAGTGAAGATCGACTGCGTGGATATAAGGATGCATTAGAAGAGAACGGCATGGAGTTTAAAAGTGATCTGCTTATTGATTGTCCCAACGGAAATTTTGAAGAAGGCAAAGCGATGACAAAGAAATTGCTGGCCATGCCAAAACCACCTGACGCCATTTTTGCTAATAATGATCCTTTGGCAATGGGCGCTATGATGGCCATTAAAGAACTTGGCCTTAAAATACCTCAGGATGTTGCCGTTGTTGGCTTTAGCAACTGGTTCTTAGGAGAATTGATGGAACCCTCTTTGACAACAGTGGATCAACCTGGCTTTGAGATGGGTCAGGAAGCGGCTCGTCTTCTCATTAAACAAATCGAGATGAAAGAAAAGGAGTTGGAAGATTACAAGCCTGAAACCAAAATTCTTAAAACCCGGCTGATTATTAGAAACTCTTCACTTCGCAAAACTGGCAAGAAAAAATAGCGCAATCGTTTTCTATGTTATTAACTAAGGTTTTGTAGGTTAAGTAGTCGGCAAAGCCTTTACTTTAGGGAACAACTATTCACCAACCCTAATGAATTTCAAGTCTGTCACCAGTAAAAGCCTGGGTCATTTAAAATCCTTTACGCGATCAGAAACCGAAATCACAGGCACTACCGATTATGGACATTTTAAAATAACCCTTTATACTCCTTCTATCATTAGGGTATGTATTTCATCGGAACCACAATTCGAAGACTTTTCTTATTCCATAATTAGGCAACCGACACCTTCAATATTCGACTTGGTCGATGATTCTGATGAAGTCTTAATTTCAACTTCGGAGACCAAACTTGTTTTTTCAAAAAATCCCGTGCGGTTTACGTTCACGGATTTGCATGGTAACATTGTAAATGAAGATGATAAAGGATTAGGCACAGCGTGGATAGGTGAGCAATCAACCACCTACAAGAAATTGCAAGATGGAGAGCGCTTTATCGGCCTTGGAGAAAAGACAGGCCATTTGGACAGGAAAGGTTCAGGCTACCAGAATTGGAATACTGACGCCTACGGTTATCACTCAGGCACAGATCCGCTGTATTGCTCCACGCCTTTCTACATCGGCATTCATCATCAACTGGTATACGGTATTTTCCTGGACAATACGCATAAAACATTTTTCAATTTTGGTGCTTCTAATAATCGTTTCGCCAGCTTTTCTGCCGATGCGGGTGAAATGAATTATTATTTCCTGGCAGGAAAAAGCGTTGCGCAAATTATTCAACAGTATACATGGCTCACGGGTCGTATGGAATTGCCACCCTTGTGGAGTATCGCCTACCAGCAATGCCGGTACAGCTATTATCCGGATACTGAAGTACTGAATGTGGCCAGAACATTCCGCGAGAAAAAAATCCCAGCTGATACCATTGTATTTGATATCCATTACATGGACAAATACAAAATCTTTACCTGGGATTCTAAGAATTTTGCCAACCCCAAAGCCATGATCGATGCTTTAAAGGAAATGGGGTTTGAGGTGGTGATCATGTGTGACCCCGGAATAAAAATGGAAGAAGGATATGAGCCCTATGAAGATGGAGTAAGGAAGAATGCTTTTCTCAAATATCCGGATGGAGAGAATTATTCCGGCCAAGTTTGGCCTGGCTGGTGTCACTTCCCTGATTTCACCAACGCCTTAACGCGAGAATGGTGGGCTGAAAAATTCAAAAGCTATGTTGACATTGGTGTAGAAGGTTTCTGGAATGACATGAATGAAATTGCCACATGGGGAAATACCCTCCCTGAAAATATTGAATTTGATTTTGATGGAAATAAAGCAACAACTCGCAGGGGCCGAAATGTGTATGGCTTTCAAATGGCGCGCAGTACTTATGAGGGCACAAAAAAATTACTTAATGGAAAACGGCCGTTCAACTTAACCCGATCAGCATTCTCAGGTGTTCAGCGTTATTCAGCTGTGTGGACGGGTGATAATGTTGCCTATGATGAACATATGATGCTGGGTATACGCCTGGTGAACAGTATGGGCCTGACCGGAATTGCTTTTGCAGGTTATGATGTTGGCGGATTCGTAGGCGATGCCTCTTCTAAACTATTTGCACGATGGATTTCCATTGGAGCGCTCTCACCTTTCTTCCGCGGCCATTCCATGATCAATAGTCGTGACTCAGAGCCGTGGTCCTATGGCGAAGAAGTAGAACAAATTGCCAGAAACTATATTCGATTGCGATATCAACTGCTACCGTATATCTATTCGTTATTTCATGATGCTTCGCAAACCGGAATGCCTGTGCAACGCTCGTTGGCAATCGGTTATTCATTTAATGCAAGGATATACGATCACCAGTTTCAACATCAATACCTGTTTGGCCCTTCTATCCTCGTGGCCCCGGTGGAAAGTAATAAAGATGTTACGAAAGTTTATTTACCAGCGGGAGAATGGTATTATTTACATGACTCCAGAAAAATAGATGGTGAACAGGACTTCTATATGGATTGCCCCATTCATAAGCTACCTGTATTTATTAAAGCAGGGGCCATCCTGCCAATGCAAAGGGCGGTTAGCCATACAAAAGAAAAAGTAGATCAACTTGATCTTCATATTTACGCAGGAAAAGAAGATAGTTCATTTGAACTGTATGAGGATGACGGAAGTACATTCCGTTATCAAACAGGGGCCTTCTCGAAACGATCTATCCATTTCCGTAGTGCTAAGAAAAAAATCATCCTGGACGAAACAGAGGGAAGTTTTGAATCCCTCTATTCTAAAATTAAACTTGTGCTTCACGGATTTTCCATGGAGCACATTAATTTAGGCCAACAACATAGTAGTGTTCAAAAAGAAAAAACTAGTTTCTTTATTCCGTATGAAAAATATGATCCAATCCATGATCCGGAAAAAGTATTTGAAGAAGATGTTTTAACTTTCGTATTTCAAAATCAAAAAAGTAAAATTGAAATCAGTTGGTAAGTTTTTGATAACAATTTTAGAGACAGCAATGAATTCAAGATTTAAAAATTCAAAGTCTCTTTAATGTTGAATATTGATCTTGAGGTATAAACTATAAAAAGTTATGGCGACACTAAAACCTAAACTTTCCTTCTGGCAGATTTGGAACATGAGTTTCGGATTTCTTGGAATTCAATTTGGTTTTGCTTTACAAAATGCAAATACCAGCCGCATCTTTGAAACACTTGGAGCACAGCCCAACGAACTCGCTATGTTTTGGCTTGCAGCTCCCATCACCGGACTCATCATTCAACCCATCATAGGCTTCTACAGCGACCGAACCTGGCACAAAACCTGGGGACGCAGAAGACCCTACTTTGCCGTGGGTGCACTTCTGGCGTCACTTGCCTTGCTCATCATGCCAAATTCATCTGCACTATGGATGGCGGTAAGCGTTTTATGGATCATGGACGCCTCCATTAACATCAGTATGGAACCATTCAGGGCCTTTGTGGGCGATATGTTGCCCCCTTCGCAACGAACAACAGGGTTTGCTATGCAAAGCTTCTTTATCGGAACAGGGGCGATCGTTGCTTCCTTCCTACCCTGGATATTTACAAACTGGCTTGGTATTTCCAACACGGCAGAAGCTAATACCATTCCTGATTCTGTGAAGTATTCTTTTTATATCGGGGGAGGCATGCTTTTCATTACGGTGATGTGGACAGTCTTCAGCACAAAAGAATATCCTCCAGATGAAAAGGCTGAACAAAATCTTCGGAACCGTGAGAAAAGAAAAATTGATGACGAGTTATTTTATCAAAACAAATTCTCAAAATCAGGTTGGTCTTTATTGGGTGCAGGAATTATAATATCATTAATTGTATTCTTTTTACACCTGGAAAAAGAGCTGTATGTTTTAGGTTTCGGATTTGGCTTATTTGGATTGGCTCACTCAATTTCTGCTGTTTACATCAAGCAAGGCAGATCCTATCTTGGTCTTGTTCATATTGTAAAAGATTTCAATACCATGCCGAAGACAATGTTACAGCTTGCCTCGGTACAGTTCTTCTCCTGGTTCGCTTTATTTGCCATGTGGATTTACACAACTCCTGCCGTCACCAGTCATATTTTCAGATCTACTGAGCCAACCTCTGAAGCTTACAATACAGGTGCTGACTTAGTAGGAAATCTCTTTGGTGTTTACAACGGTATTGCAGCAATTGCAGCGCTTTTTCTACCCATTCTGGCCAAATACACCAGCAGAAGAATAACCCATCTATGCGCCTTACTTTGTGGAGGAATAGGATTGATTTCATTTTACTTTGTATCCGATCCGTTTTGGTTATGGTTTTCAATGATCGGTATCGGAATTTCATGGGCAAGTATTTTATCCATCCCCTATGCACTCCTATCTGGTTCGTTGCCTGCAGAAAAAATGGGATATTATATGGGAGTCTTTAATTTTTTTATTGTTATCCCTCAAATCGTAGCAGGCACCATACTTGGATTTATGCTAAATAATTTCTTCGATGGGCAACCTATATTCATTTTAGTAGCAGGGGGCATTTCGATGATTATCGCAGGTGTACTTTGCCTGAGAGTAGATGACAAAGACGAAGTTGTAATCCGGGCATAGGGTTATTACCTTTAGCTAAATTCGGTTTATGAAGGTTGTTTCGCTCGTTGCTTTTCTTTGTTTTTCACTTTACGGGTTTTCGCAAGACTTCACAAAATATACAGATCCTATTCATCAGTTGAGCATGGCTTTTTCAAAACCATCTGCTATCGATGAGTTGTGGGGCAGCCTAAAAAAATCAAATCAAATTCCATTTGTGGCGGGCGACTCGGTGGCCTTTCTTTATCGGGGTGCCGCGAAATCTGTTGAGTGGATGGGAGATTTCAACGGATGGGGGTATGATAAAAAGTTTAATAACAAAGGAAAGCAAATTTCAAATACAGATGTTTGGATCTTAAAGGCATCCTTCCCTAAAAATGCCAGGCTCGATTACAAAATTGTGTTAGGCGGATATACCTACATCCTGGATCCTGAAAACCCCAATCAACAGTGGTCAGGGGTTGGTGGCGGAAGTCCTAATTCAGAGTTGAGAATGCCTGATTGGAAAGAAGATACGGCACTTGAACATCGTGATGGCATTCCCCACGGAAAAGTTAAAAGCGAAATTTTATTTCAAAGTAAAGCACTTGGATATCAAATTACCTATAGTGTGTATTTGCCTTATGGCTATCAAGACTTGGGTAATCTTCCTGTTATATACGTGACTGATGGTTTCGAATATATGCATCCTAAAATGGGCAACATGGTTACTATTTTAGATAATTTGATTCTAGATAAAAAAATAATTCCAATCATCGCAATTTTCATCGATCATCGGGAACCTGTTAACCGATCTAATAATCGGAGAATGGACGAACTGGCGATGAATGAAAAGTATATGAAATTTTTTACGGCTGAATTTATACCACTTATTGAACAAAATTATCCGGTTACAAAAGGAAGAGAGAATCGCGCTATACTCGGAACTTCCATGGGCGGACTTACGTCAGCTTACTTTATTTTTTCCAGGCCTGAGGTTTTTGGTATGGCCGGAATCCAATCACCTTCGTTCTGGTCAAAACCACAGATTTATTCTCTTTGCGATTCCGTCTCAAACTCAACAACAAAAATTTCAATGACCTCAGGTGTAATTCATGATGCGAGCGAAAGCACACGTAGGATGAAAACCATTTTAGAAAAAAATTCGTGCATCTATACCTATCGTGAAACAAATGAAGGCCATTCGTGGGGAAACTGGCGAAATCTAATTGATGACATCCTGATTGATTTTTTTGGAGTAAAGTAGCCACCTAAAACCAAATCAGTCAACACGCTTAGAATATCACAAAAGAACAATTAATTTTAAGGCATTGAATTTGTTGTCACTATTCCAAAATCGTTTGATGAGATATCCTTTAGTTTCTTCTCTGCTCATTTCTGTTCTTTTTCTTAACTCTTGCAGCTCAGGAAAAAGTGCATATAAACATGGTGATTACTTTGAAGCTGTACTGACTGCTGTTCAGCGATTGCGTCAAAATCCCGATCATAAAAAATCCAAAGAAGTACTTAGCCTGAGTTACCAACCGGCCATCAATTATTTGGAAACTGATGCCCAAAATCAAATTGCTTCAAATGCCAATTTCAAATGGCGTTCAGCTGTTCAGAACTATGAAAAAATCAATCAGTTATACGAAGAAATCCGTACCTCCCCGGGAGCGCTGCGAGTTATTCCCAACCCTGTAAATAAGTACAATGAATTAACTGAAGTAAAAGCCAAAGCCGCTGAAGAAAGTTATGAAGCTGGTGTGAATGCTATGCTTAAAAACACACGGCAGGATGCCAAGCAGGCTTACTTTTTATTCAAAGAAGCTGGCACACTATCTCCTGGCTATCGCGAATCTATCGAAATGATGAATCAGGCAGAATACAATGCCACCTTGCGAGTTGCCTACGAGGAATTAAATACCACACGCTACAACCTGGGCAGTTTACAACCCGCAGTGACTTCAGTAAAGCGGCAGTTTCTTGAATTCTATCCCGAGCAGGAAGCAAAAAACGGTACTCTCCCGATTGATCAAAATTTAAAAATCATATTAGCGGGATATGCGGAAGGGAAACCCACCATAACAAACCGAACTGAAAACTTAGTCGATAGTGTGAAGTCTGGTGAAAAAACAGTTAATGGAGTGAAGACTCCGACCTACCAAAAAGTGACAGCAAAAATTACATATTACGACAAAAGCGTACTTGCGCGTGGTGAAGTGACGATTATTATCACTGATAAAAATGGAGCAACAATAAAAAATTCTTCTATATCAGGCTCCTATCATTGGCAAACAAATTGGGCCTCATTTACAGGAGATGTCCGCGCTTTGGCTGATCGCCATAAGAAGCTTTGTGAAAAAAAAGAATCAAACCCTTCCGCTTCCGAACTTATGAACAAAGTAAAAGCAGAACTAGACAAAAACCTGAGTGCGGAGTTAAAAGGCTTTTACAGTCAATATTGAGTTTTAGTGGTTCAGCGCGTTTCAAATTCCCAGCGTTGGGCCAAGGCCTGCAACAAAGTTTGTATAACCATTCCTGGGTCGGTGAGTCCTCCAAGGTCTTTTCGCGAAAAGCAATCAGACCTTGGAGGACTTTCGGCAATGGAAATGAGGGGTTATATATAATTATCAAAACCTTTTTTAAGTAAAACCGGTTGATTATTTTATGAAGTCGAATTGATGACCCCGAAAACTGGCAATAGAAATTATGGATGAATCAAAACAAACAGCAACGTTTGGCGCAGGTTGCTTTTGGTGCACAGAAGCTGTATTTCTTAGTGTGAAAGGTGTCACGAAAGTTGAATCGGGATACTCTGGCGGACAAGTAAAAAATCCATCCTATCGAGAGATCTGCACTGGTAAAACCGGCCATGCAGAAGTAACTCAAATTACCTTTGATCCTGAAATTGTTTCATTTGAAGAACTCCTTGAAATCTTTTGGAATACGCATGATCCCACCACGCTCAATCGTCAAGGTGCAGATGCAGGTACCCAATACAGGTCGGTGGTGTTTTATCACAACGAAGAACAGAAAAGGACAGCGAGTGAATATAAGAAGCAGTTGGAAGTCTCTGGCACTTACAAAGCGCCAATTGTAACAGAGATTAGTTCATTGCCTAATTTCTACAAAGCCGAAGACTATCATCAAAACTATTATGCGCTCAATTCCAGTCAGGGCTACTGCGAATATGTAATCAGGCCAAAGGTGGATAAATTCAAAAAACGATTTAGTGATAAATTAAAACAGCTTTCCTAGTGGCGGTATAGGCGGCAAAACGATTGTAATTATCTTAATTCAGCCGCTAATCAATAAAATCAAGAGAAAATTCAAAACTTTGAAACCCTTGAACTTGCAGTTCGTTGAACTGTACATGAGCAGAGAGGTCTTCTCATAGGTTTAGGTTTAGGTAAACAAAAAACCCCTCAGACGGAGGGGTTTTTTGCATTTAGCTGCAGTTCATTTTTTTTCTGGTAAGACCGAGGAATTATTCAATACTTCATTTCATCATGCTAATCTGACATAATAATTCGCGTTTGAGCAGCAATATTTCAGCATTTGCGGTTAACACATTGTCGCTAATATGACCTTCTGTTACTTTTTAAAAACCATTTTTGCACATTAGCAGTTAATTAAGCAAACTTCCAAAGCTTATGCGAAAAATCAAATTCCTTTCATTAACCATCATTTTAATCTCTCTTTCCGCTTGCGCTCAAAAAAAGACTGATGAAAAGGTTGTAGAGCAAGACAATGAATTCAAGAAAAAGACGAATGAAGAGTGGAAAAAAGAACTTAGTGCTCTTCAATACGATGTTTTGCGAGAAAAAGGAACTGAACAGGCCTTTACAGGAGAATATTGGAACAATCATGAAAAGGGGATTTATTACTGCTCAGGTTGCCATCAGGAATTATTTAATTCAGAAACAAAGTTTGAATCAGGAACAGGTTGGCCAAGTTTTTATAAACCCATAAAGGAAAACCTGGTATCTGTAGGCACCGATAACAGCTACGGTATGGTGCGTGATGAAGTAGTATGTGGTCGCTGCGGTGGTCACCTGGGTCATGTCTTCCCAGATGGCCCAAAGCCAACCGGGCTTCGCTACTGCTTAAATTCCGTTTCTTTGAAATTTGAAAAGAAATAACTCAATAAATTTAAAGTTGAAGATTCAAAATTCAAGAATGAGAGGGCGATCAATCTTGAATTTATAAATTTTGAATTGGGATTTTCATTAACTTTTCAAAAAACTGAAATCCTATGTGCAGACTCATGGCCTACAAAGGCACCCCCATTATCATGGACAAGTTGCTCTATCAACCCAAGAACTCGTTGGTCAATCAAAGCAGTAATGCGAGGGAAATCGAGGAGCCACTCAATGGCGATGGATTTGGTATCGGCTGGTATGTGCCTGAAATTAATTATGAACCCATTACGTTCGTATCGGTAAATCCAGCCTGGAGTAACAGAAATCTGCGCAATCTCGCACCAAAAATTGAAACCGAATGTATGCTCGCTCATGTGCGCGCAGCTAGTGTAGGTGAAGTATCCGAATCAAACTGCCATCCGTTCCAGTATAAAAACCTGTTGATGGCACATAATGGAGGCGTGGAAAATTTTGGAAGAATTAAACGCCATATTCGAGGGCCCCTTAATGATGAACTTTACAATTGGATAAAAGGCCAAACTGACTCTGAACATATCTTTGCCTACCTGCTTGACTACTTATTTAAAAATCACAAAACGGTTAACCCAGAGGCGGTAGTGGATGCATTCGAAAATACATTTGTTACTTTGAAAAAATTAATGAATGACTACGGTATTGAAGAAGAAGCCTATTTGAATATGGTAATCACCAATGGATTATTCATTGTGGGCACTCGTTATTGTACTAATGCTAAAGAAGAGCCCCTTACATTATATCATTCAGAAGGAAGCCGGTACGTGGTTGAGGATGGCATTACTAAAATGGAGGCCCCAGAAGATGATGATCACGCAGTCTTAATAGTCTCCGAGAAACTTACCGATGATAAAAGTTGGACGATGATTCCGGCCAATCATTTTGTAATAATTGAGCAGTCATTAAATGTTAAAGTCCGGCCAATAAAAGCATAATTGAAGGCATTGGGTCATAGGTATTGGGGACCAAGCCCTGGGAGTTTGGCAATTGCTTATCTCATGAAGAAGTTTGAAGAAATACAACTGCTGAGGAAAGTTTGGTGGTATTGGATTATTTTTATTCCGTTTGCTTTATTTGAAATATGGGGTTTAATAAACTCCGTAGGCGCAAGTTATGACGACCAAATAAACAGCCAACTCATTATTCTTAGTTCAATTCCTGTTGTCTTAGCCGTATTCTTATTCTTCGCAAGATTAAAGACTGAGTTTAACGAAAATGAAATAGTTGTTAAACTAAACCCAGTCTTTATCACTAGAACAATTCCTTGGAATCAGATTAGCAAAGTTTATATTCGGAAATACGAGCTGGGCGAATTCAAAGCCATAGGTTCAGGCGCAATACCAATTGGAAAAAGAGGTATTGCTTATCATCTTTTCAGTGAGTACGGCTTGCAAATTGAGACAACTGATGGCTACAAGGTTCTTATTGGAACCCGGAAACCAAAATCATTGCAGGAATTCCTAAAGAGGTTGAACAAATTATAATGTCACAAATATGTAAAGACGCAAATGTGCAAAGACGTAAAATTTTTCGTCTCTAAGACAAAACACGTTCAACATCTACCTTTACATCCAAAGTCTGTTTGCCCGAACTGAACACAATTCCTTTGATGGGCGCCACATCGTGGTAGTCACGGCCAATAGCAACCGTGATATGTTTATCGGATGGAAGAAGACAATTAGTAGGATCAAACTCAACCCATCCGATGTCCGGAAAGTAGACAGACACCCACGCATGAGAAGCATCACTGCCGACTAATTTCTCTTTGCCTGGAGGTGGCATTGTTTCTATGTAGCCGCTCACATAACGGGCAGGTATGCCCATGTTGCGCAAGCAAGCGATCATTAAATGAGCAAAATCCTGACATACGCCTTTCTTCGCTTTCACTACAGTCTCCACTGGTGTGTTGATCGTGGTGAAGCCTGGCTTAAATTCAATGCTCCTATAAATTTTTTGCATGAGTGCCTGGCAACTATGCCAGAGTGTTGTCTCGTCAAAAAAGCAATCTGACGCAAAATTCTTTATCACTTCACTGTCTGGTATATATTGTGAAGGAAGTACAAATTCAATTTCATCCTGGTTCTCCTCAGGATTTTGCAAAAGCGTTTGTTTTACCTCTTTCGACAAAACACCAGATACCACTGCAAGGTCCGCATTGGTCCCGCCATCTATAATTACTTCACTCAAGGATGTAATTTCGAGATGATCATGTTCTTTGTAGCTGGAGAAGAATAACAAAGAATTGCCATAGAAATCTGTCCTATAGTTCATCTCATCAGGCACAGGTAAAATCTTTATCTCAGCAGAAATACGCTGATGTTGAGGTAAATTCAGTGGAGTTAAGCATAGCCTGTTGTGGCAGGCGCTTACCGGCTCCTGATATTTGTATTCGGTTATATGGCGGACTTTATATCTCATCTTAAACTTCTAAAGTAAGCTCTATTGGCTCGTGATATTTGAATCCAGCTATATAGAAGACATTGTATATCATCTTAAACCTCCAGATCAAATCCATTTTTCTCTCCCTGGTATTGATAGGTAGAGTGGCTAAAATAATGTGCGTTTAGTTTACCAGACAAAACAGAAAGTTTAGCACTCAAACTTTCACAAAAAAGATCAAGTTCTTTTCTGTAATTGCTTTCAGGATCAAGCGTAATCAATTTATCAATTGTAATGAGTCGTGCCAAGCTATAACATTCAAAGGAAAGGTTTGCTATCTCATTATTACGACCCTTATTTTCACCTTTCGGAAGCTGGTCAATAAATCTTTGCAATTGTTCTAGCTGAGCGAGAATTGAAATCGGATTTTGTTTATTCAAAAACAATAAATCAAGTGCGGGTTCCACCTCAAAATACGTGCGGTACACCGAGCGGTAATTAGATATATTCTGATTACTAATTAGAAGAGCCTCCAATACCTGAAACTCATCGTTTTCTTCGTACTGGAAAGTTAAGAGCGACCGATATTGAGTAAGCTCCAAAGACAACTCTTCCAGAAGCTGGCCAATCCTGTACATAACCCAACCCTCTCCTCTGTACATACTTTGGCGGTTCATCTCTAAAAAAGATAAAAGGCTACCATTCATCCGGTCGAGCAGGCCAAACACATGCCGGATGCCTTGCGGTTCCAGCAACGCCAGTCTTCGTTTTACACTTTCAACATCATCAATAATCCTCCAGTTGTCGACCGGCCACCGGTCTCGCACTGCATACATGGCTTTCAATAAATTGTTGAGCGTAAAAAGGATCCCGCCTTGCAAGGCGGGGTTACAAATAAGTTGATGCAATTCCTTTAATCGGTTTTCTACCAGAAAATCGTCTTTCTCTTCTTCCCAAAGGCCAGGATAAGTTCCTGTTAAATGTGTCACCGTACGAAGCAGCGCCTTTTGCGCTTCTGATTCTTGCCCATTGTTCAGATAGCCCGTCTGGCTCAAGTTTCGCAGAACTATCCGAACAAACCGGGAGGTGCGAAGGACCCGCTGTGAATAGCGGCCTACCCAAAAAAGGTTTTCAGCAGCACGGCTGGGAAGGACGGATTTCCTTTTTAAATCGTAATTATGGAGCAATGAAGGTCCAGAATTGTGCACTTGAACTTCTACCCACGTGTCTTTTGCGATCCCTCCGTCCTGGTTTGAAACCAAGAAGCTTCCTTTCTCAGGGGAGCATCTGGTTAGACCTCCTGGCATAATTTCATATTTTCCTTTCGCAGCAACCAGGAAAGTTCGAAATACTGTATAGCGGGGTTCAAGCTTGCCATTGGTAAAAACTGGGGTGGTAGAAAACCCTACTTCTTCCTGTCCAACATATAGGTACGGTTGAGCTTTGATTTGTGTGACTAGATCCGCTTTCAATGCCCTGGTTAGTCTGCTTCCCATTACCGTTTCAAATCCCAACGACCGGTCGATTTTTTTTATAACTAACCTATCAATGTTCTGAATGACATGATCTAATTCTTTTTTTTGCCCACACCACCAGGTGGCCACCATTTGGAAAATAGGATCTTCATTAAGAAAATATTTGAAGATGTTGTGCATAAACGCCATCAGGCCCGTATTTTCAAGAATGCTACTCCCAAGAGGATTGGCAACAGCTACATTTCCTTTTCGTATCGCTTCGAGCAAACCAGGTATACCGAGATGAGAATCTTCCCGCAATTCCAGAGGATCACAAAAACTGTCATCGACCCTTCGCAGGATAATGTCCACTTTTTCAAGTCCTTCAACTGTTTTGATCCAGACAAATCCATTGCGTACAACAAGATCTTCACCCTGTACCAGAGTGAATCCAAGAGAAGAGGCAAGGAAAGCATGCTCAAAATAAGTTTCATTTCTTGGACCAGGAGTAAGGAGCACAATTCGTGGCTGTTCTTTTTCCTGAGGGGCGATCTCGACAAAAGCATGCATTATGCTATTAAAGAAGCCACCAAGTTTAGTAGTATTGTGATTTTTAAAAATCTCTGGTGCTACCCTACTAAGAGCACGTCTGTTTTCAACTGCATAACCCATTCCTGAAGGGGCCTGCGTGCGGTCCTTCAATATCCAGACTTGGCCATCTGGGCCTCGCGAAAGATCGGCAGCATACAAGATCAACTGATTTTCACCCGGCAATCTTATTTTATCGCACGGACGGAGGAAACCAGAGTGAGCATAAATTAATTCTGGTGGTATTATACCCTGCCTTAATAATTTTCGTTCTCCGTATAAATCTTCCAGTATCTTGTTCAACACAAAGGCCCGTTGCTTCATCCCTTTTTCCGTTATCCGCCATTCAGCTGCGGAAATTATCAACGGCATAGTATCCAATAACCACGGCCGGTTAAGTCCATCCGAATCTCCATAAACATTATAGGTAACTCCGTTTTCCTGCAGGAGCTTAAGTAATTCCTGCTGCCTGTTTTTGAGCTCAACAGTCCCGATACCCTCAACATTGGACATTAATTTTTTCCAATGCTCTTTCACCTCACCATCAAATCCAAAACATTCATCTATTAACGATTCAGTAGCAAAATAGCCGCGCGGCATTGCTCCTGATAATGCTTTAGTGTTTGTTTGCTCCATGCTTCCAGGATTCATAGTTGTCGCAAGTCTAATGTGTTCGGATATTCTGGACTTAGTTTTAATGGTGGTGGATCAAAGTTCTTCGGAACATCATTCTTTTCCAAATACCGGGCAATACCTGTATAAATTACTGCTGGTGTTAGAGGACCCTGGGTATGTCCCTCAGTCCAAAAGCGACTAATTCTTCTGCCTTCAGCTTCATATGAATTTACCGGAAATGAATCATAATTTCTTCCGCCAGGATGCGTGACATGGTACGTGCAACCCCCGATTGATCTGCTGTTCCACGTATCAATAATATCAAAGACTAACGGGACATCTTTATCCAGGGTCGGGTGTAATGCTGAAGGTGGACTCCATGCCCGATATCGAACCCCTGCAACATACTCGCCTTTTACAGGCGTTTCCTTTAATGGTACAGGAGCTCCGTGACAAGTAATCATGTATCGCTCATAATTAAAATTCTTCACTTTAACCTCTATTCTTTCCACGGATGAATCCACAAAGCGGGCTGCGCTTCCGCTAGCTGATTCTTCGCCCAGTACGTGCCATGGCTCGATACCCATCCGCAATTCCAATTCAATATTTTGAACCTTTATTTTTCCGTGAAGCGGAAATCGAAATTCAAAAAATGGTTCTAACCACTGAAGTTGAAACGGATAACCTGCTGCCTGCAAATCATTCATCACTTCCTCCAAATCTTGTTGCACATAATGAGGCAACATGTATTTATCGTAGAGCATAGTGCCCCACCTCACTAATTTTCGTTTATATGGATTTTTCCAAACCCAAGCTACGAGGCATCGCAACAACAGCAACTGCACGATACACATTTGCTTGTTGGGTGGCATATCAAAAGCGCGTAGCTCAAGAATACCCAACCTTCCTGTAGAACTATCAGGCGAATATAATTTATCGATACAAAATTCTGCGCGATGTGTATTTCCTGTAATGTCTACAAGTAGATTCCTGAATATGCGGTCCACCATCCAAAACGGAACTTCTTTATCATCTGGAATCTGGCTAAAGGCAATCTCCAGTTCATACAACATCTCCTGACGGCCTTCGTCCACTCGAGGTGCCTGGCTGGTTGGCCCAATGAATTGAGAAGAAAAAAGATAAGACAAGCCCGGATGAATTTGCCAATACGTAATAAGACTTCTTAACAAATCAGGCCTTCTTAGTAATGGACTATCCGCAGGAGTTATTCCACCGATCGTAATATGATTGCCTCCCCCTGTGCCTGTATGCTTTCCATCTAACATGAATTTTTCGGATCCCAGTCTGCTCAATCTTGCCTGTTCAAAAAGGATATCATAATTGTTAACCAGCTCTTTCCATGTTTTAGCAGGATGAATGTTCACTTCCAAAACACCTGGGTCAGGCGAAAGTGAAAGTTTTGTGACCCGATTGTCGCGGGGTGGTTCGTAACCTTCGATGACCACTTTCAAATTTAGGTTTTGTGTAGCTGCTTCAATGCAAGCAAGTAAATCAAAGTAATGTTCTGCATACTGAAGGGGGGGCATAAAGAAATATATCTTGCCTTCACGTACTTCAATACACAAGGCCGTTTTGATTGTAAATACTTCTACAGCAGGAACATGCACTTCTTCTTTCTCTTTTTTTACAATCTTTTTATTCGTTCCAGGTTTCTCTTTTTCGGCCTCACCCTCTTCAGAGGAGAGGGAACTCGGCTGCACAAATTCTCTTGGTAATTCTGAAGATGTTGGAGCATTGTAACGATTGGCAACAGTGTGATGAAAATTCCCGAGTGATGGAAGCTCTTCAAACGGGCTGCGCTCTACCGGCTTCTGAATTTTTGCTTTGCTTATATAGGGTAATGATTTCAATGGAAGTCTCAAGCCGATGGCTGAATTTCCGGGAATCAGGATAAGGCGATCGTTTCGAAATTCCCAATGGCACGATATCCACCGGTTATTCCAAAAATTCCACTCCATCGGAATAACATATCCTACTGGCTTGCCCAATCCTTTTGCCAAAAGCTCAGAAAGTCTTTTCCTTTCTAATGAGTCATTAAGATTCGATTGGTAAGGGTCAAGGTTGGCTGGAACTTTTCCCTCTTCCCACAGAAAGAAGAAAGCATCTTCCAAGGCAGGATGAATATGTTCTGCAGGAATATTGAGAAACTTCGTCAACTCAGTAGCCAGTCTCTGTACATCTTCAATTGAATAATTTGAACGGCCTTCTTCAACATCAAATAGAGCATCATTCTTCCAAACCGGATTCCCATCGTTTCGCCAAATGGCGGAATATTGCCATCGCGGAAGAGGCTCACCCGGATACCATTTTCCCTGGCCCTTGTGAAGAAGTCCTCCTCGCCCGAATGAATTTCGAAGCCGATTGATTAATTGTGCTCCTAAAATTCTTTTGTGCGGGCCATCCGCAGTAGTGTTCCACTCCTTTCCCTCCATATCATCCACTGAAACGAAAGTAGGCTCCCCACCCATTGTGAGGCGGACATCACCTTTTTGCAAATCTTCATCAACTTTATTTCCAAGGCCAATAATGGTTGCCCATTGTTCTTCACTATATGGTTTGGTTACACGCGGATCTTCATGGATACGGAAGACTTCGTTCTTAAAACTAAACTTTGTTTCACATACATCGGTCATACCCGTTACGGGGGCGGCACTCACTGGATCAGGCGTACAACATAAAGGGATGTGACCCTCACCTGCAAATAAACCAGAAGTGGGATCAAGTCCGATCCATCCGGCACCCGGAACATAAACTTCCGTCCATGCGTGCAAATCTGTAAAATCGACAACCGTACCAGAGGGTCCATCAAGGGCTTGCTGATCTGCTTTCAATTGAATCAGGTAACCTGAAACAAAACGTGCCGCCATACCAAGATGCCGGAAAATTTGAACTAAAAGCAAGGCCGAATCACGGCAAGATCCACTATGAATGCCAAGAGTTTGCTCACAGGTCTGAACTCCATGTTCCAATCTAATTGTATAATCAACACTTTTCTGTACTTCTTGGTTGAGATACACCAGGAAGTCAATCATCCGGACTTTCTTTGTCCTATCAATTCTCTTTACCCATGATTGAAGGATAGGCCCATTTTCTGATACTTCAAAATAGGGCAGTAGTTCTTTCTTGAGTTGTGTTGTGTAACTGAACGGAAACGTTTCTGCATAGTTTTCAATAAAGAAATCAAACGGATTGATCACAATAATTTCAGCAATCACTTCCACCTCAAATTGAAGCGAGGTGGTTTTTTCTGGAAAGACCACCCGTGCCAAAAAATTTCCGAAGGGATCCTGCTGCCAGTTAAGAAAATTTTCTTCCGGTTTTATCTTTAAGGAATAGGATAAAACAGGAGTACGGCAATGTGCGGCTGGCCGTAACCGAAAGGTATGTGGTGACAGATTTACCGGACGGTCATACTCATACGTGGTTTGATGCCTGATGGCAACCTTTATTGACATTATTTTAGTTGGGCTAATTCACCTTAATAATAACCCATTTCGAAGATAGATCATAAAGCAACAACTTTTTGTTAAAATCAAACGATTGTATTGCTTGAAAAGTAGGTAATAAACAATAGGCAATGATCTGGGTCTTTACGAGCATCAGAGTGGAATTGTGCGGAAGCGCGAAGCAGTCAAAAACTCTTCTTCGATTTTGGGAGATCGCTTCAGTCCATCGCGCTTTCCAGCGCTGGTATTCGCGATGACGTAGAATATTAGCACATCCCATCATTAAGTTTTAATTTTCCAAAAAAAATAGACAGTGCAATACGATGTTGTAATAGTCGGTGGTGGCATAGTAGGACTTGCAACCGCCCTTCAGTTAAAGAATTCGAATCCAAGCCTCAAACTTGTCCTTATCGAAAAAGAAGATGAGTTGGCAAAGCACCAGACGGGCAACAATAGTGGTGTTATCCACTCTGGTCTATATTATAAGCCAGGTAGTTTAAAGGCTTCCAATTGTATTCATGGATATCATCTGCTAGTTGATTTCTGCAAACAAAATGAAATTCCATTTGATCTTTGCGGAAAGATTGTAGTGGCCTCTGAAGAAAAAGAATTGCCCTTACTAGAAAATCTTTTTATCCGCGGTGGACAAAATGGTCTTCAAAATTTAAAGAAATTACGAAAGGAAGAACTCACAGATTACGAACCTCATGTCACTGGTCTTGCCGGAATTGTTGTTCCGCAAACCGGAATTGTCGATTATAAAAAGGTAGCACAAAAGTATGGAGAGTTGATTCAGAAAATGGATGGCCAAATCCAGTTAAACGAAAAGGTACTGGACATTCAAAAATCAGATACTAACAGTGTTGTCATTACGCAAAAGGCGAGCTATACCACCAAACTTGTTATCAATTGTGCCGGCTTATATTCCGACAAAGTTGCCAGAATGACTGTCCCAAAGTTGAACGTGAAAATAATTCCCTTTAGAGGAGAATATTTTAAACTAAAGAAAGAGAAAGAGTATTTGGTTAAAAACTTAATTTATCCTGTGCCCGACCCAAATTTTCCCTTCCTCGGTGTGCATTTTACCCGTATGGCTAAAGGTGGAGTTGAGGCTGGACCCAATGCAGTACTTGCCTTTCAACGCGAAGGCTATAAAAAATCAGACATCAATCTTTCTGAGCTAGCCGAAACGTTGGCTTGGCCGGGATTTCAAAAAGTGGCAGCCAAGTATTGGCGTACAGGATTTGGAGAGATGTATCGTTCATTTTCGAAAGCAGCTTTTACAAAAGCATTGCAAAAATTAATTCCTGAAATTCAAGAATCAGATCTTGTTGAAGGCGGGGCTGGTGTTCGTGCTCAGGCATGTGATCGCAATGGTGGCCTGGTAGATGATTTCTTGATCCTGGAAGAAAAACATGTAATTAACGTGTGTAATGCTCCCTCTCCTGCTGCAACCTCCTCCTTGGCAATTGGTGAAACTGTGTCTGCGCTGGCGCTGAAGAGACTATGACTTTGTGCAATAATATTCTTCTAGTACCAGGTACCTGATCCTGACTTAATAGCCGTAACTTCTATCTCTACCAAATAATCCGGATCGATCAATGCGCTAATCTCTATCATTGAGGTAACAGGCTTGATATTCTTAAAAAATTCTCCATGTGCTTTCCCAATTTCCTCCCACTGACTGATATCCGTAACAAATAGCCGGGTGCGGATAACATCCTCTATCGTAAACTCAGCCTGATTCAGTACTTTTTCAATTTTCTGAAGGATGAATTTCGTCTGGGTATAAAAATCACCTTTTCCTACCACACCATTTTCATCTGTGGCAACAGTTCCTGACACTTCCAGTTGATTGCCAATTTGAACTGCACGTGAATAGCCGACAATATCCTCCCATATTGCACCAGACGAAAAGTTTTTTCTTGCTGACATACATTTTAGTTGATTAAATCACAGACAAGGTAAGCGATCAGGGATTAATTCGCTATAGCTGTCATTTAGTATAGGAATAACAATCACAGAAAAACTTCGTGGTAAAGGCACTCCAAATTGAACTGGCTTCGGTTCCTAAAATAATTTCTTGATTGTGAAGATTTTTGTGGTATTAATCAAAAGAATAACAAATATTTGAGTTTCCAATAAAACAGACCAATGAGAGAGACTACGGTTCAGGAATTAAAAAGACTAAGAGATTCAGGTGCCGAATTTCAATTAATCGATGTTCGTGAGCCTCATGAATACGATATCTGTAACCTTGAAGGAGAATTGATCCCTATGGCAGCGGTACCCAGCAGCACCAATAAAATTTCACGCGATAAGCCAGTGATTATATATTGCAGAAGTGGTAAGCGAAGTGGGGAAATGGTTTTATGGCTGGAGAAATATGAAGGATATGAAAATCTTAGCAACCTTAAAGGTGGCGTGCTGGCCTGGGCCAAGGAAATTGATCCGAGCATGCCGGTTTACTAGATAATGCTGGCATCAAGGTAGGGGGACTTGGTCCGCTTTTCATCCATTTTTAAAATGAATTTTTAGCCAGTTGCGTTTATTGCAACTGGTTCGTTTCAAATTCCTCACGTTGGGCCAAGGCCAGCAACGAAGTTTGTATAACCATTCCTGGGTCGGTGAGTCCTCCAAGGTCTTTTCGCGAAAAGCAATCAGACCTTGGAGGATTTTCGGCAATGGAAATGAGGGTTATATATAATTTATTACTATCTGCAATAAATTGGCAATCTCCCAATTTTCTGGATTTTCATGATGGTTTTTTGCAAACTTTTCAAAGCAAACTTGCAGACTTTAAAAATCGCATGCTTCATTTTTCGGTTTACATTTGACTCACTATTTCGCAAGGGGCAACCTAAACATCGTCTTATGAAAACCATTATTTCAATTATACTTATCCTCCTTCTTGCTACGAGCATAAAGGCACAGGAAAATGTGAAGACAGAAATTCAGTTTGAAAATACCAACACAAAAAAACAGGTCAGGGTGATGGTTGGTGATGATGTGGTTATAAAATTCAAAAGGCCCGACATAACACTGAACACGAAAATCCTATCGCTAACTGACACTTCTCTTGTAGTGACAATGAAGCAGGATCCCTTTAAATTGATTGTGTATCTCAGTAATATTTATTCCATAACCATCACACGGCAAGGAAATCTTTCGCGTTTTGGGCAAGTGACTGCAGGTCAGGATTCATTGGTGTATCGCATTGAAACAACCAATGGCAATGAATACATCGGTTTTATTACCTCACAGGATCAGGAAAAATTACTCTTGAAAACTGAACAATTAGGTGAAATAACGATTCGTAAAAATGACATTCGAAATATCGAATCAATAAATGTGCAGCAGATAAAAGGAGGAGTACTCTGGTTTGATAACCCACAAGCATCACGCTATTTCTGGGCGCCCAATGGTTATGGTATAAAAAAAGGTGAAGGTTACTATCAAAATATTTGGATACTTTTCAATCAGGTGACATATGCGCCTTCTGATTACTTTTCAATTGGCGTGGGCACTATTCCACTATTCTTGTTTTCAAGTCCTACGCCTGTATGGATGACCGCAAAAGTCTCCGTTCCCATTAAAAAAGACAAAATCAATCTTGGGGCCGGTATCTTTTCGGGTACTGTGCTGGGTGAAGATAACAGTGGATTCGGCATTGCCTTTGGCATTATGACGTTTGGCTCGCGAGATAAGAATGCGAGCATAGGATTGGGATATGGCTATGCAGGAGGGGATTGGGCCAAGAAGCCGATGATAACGTTTAGCAGCATGATGCGTATTGGTCCACGCAGTTATTTTCTTACAGAGAATTACTACATCAATGCCGGTGGTGAACAAACAGTCTTAATTTCCTTGGGTGGGAGGAGAATTGTTAAACGCATGGGTTTGGATTTTGGTCTCTTTATACCCTTTATGTCCGAGCTGGAAACATTCATCGCTATTCCATGGCTGGGTATTACAGCACCTATCGGCCGAAGGTAAAAATGCCATTGGGCAAATGTAGCTTAAGTTGAATTTACCCAATGCTGAAGATCTAATCACAAATCACTATTGACTATTTCCTATGGCCTGATCAAGGTCAGCGATAACATCTTTCAAATCTTCCAGTCCAACGGAGACTCTGATCAATCCTGGAGTAATACCTACTGCTTCCCGTTCTTCATTTGTTAATTTCGAATGCGTGGTGGAAGCTGGATGTGTAGCGATGGTTCGCGTGTCGCCAAGGTTGGCAGAATGCGAAATCATCTTCAGAGAATTCAGGAACTTCCTACCGCGATCAATTCCTCCCGTAATTTCAAAAGTCACTATACCACCACCATGTCTCATCTGCTTTTTTGCCAATTCATACTGAGGATGTGATTTAAGAAATGGATACTTAACTCTCAATATTGCAGAATTGCCCTCTAAATAGGTGGCAAGCTCTAATGCATTCTGGCAATGGCGCTCCATGCGCACCGCCAAGGTCTCCAAACTTTTTGAAAGTAGCCAGGCATTGAAGGGAGACATCGATGGACCAGTATGTCGGGCAAAAAATCTTACCTCTTTGATGAGCTCCTTTGTTCCCAGTACTGCACCGCCAATCACCCGGCCTTGTCCATCAATAAACTTTGTAGCGGAGTGAGTAACTAAGTGAGCTCCCCATTGGGCAGGATTCTGCAAATAAGGAGTAGCAAAGCAATTGTCCACATTCAAAATCAAATTGTGCTTTTTAGCAAGCTTTCCTAACCACTCGATATCAATTATGTCCAACGCGGGATTTGATGGTGTCTCCACAAAAATCATTTTCGTGTTAGGTTGAATTTTCCCTTCCCATGATTCAGGATCGGTGATATCTGCATAGGTATAGGATATATTGATCTTAGGAAAAATGACATTCAATATCTGATGGGTTGATCCAAACACTGAACGGGAAGCAAGAATATGGTCACCAGTCTTCAAAATAGATGCCATGCTAATATACATGGCCGCCATACCTGATGCAGTCGCAATTCCATCTTCAGTACCTTCGAGCAAGCAAAGCTTTTGAATGAATTCAGTATTATTGGGATTTGAAAACCTTGTGTAAATATTTCCTGGAACCTCATCGGCAAATAAAGCGCGCGCCTGTTCAGCATCATCAAAAACAAAGCTGGAGGTTAAATAAAGTGGTACAGAATGCTCACGAAAATCAGTTCGCTCATGTTGGGAGCGTATCGCATCTGTCTGCGAGTAGCTGCCCTTTCGATTCTTTTCTTCTTTGCTCATGTTGTAATGACTTCAAAACTATACGTCACTTTTGCTGTAGACTCCAATGTCTTCGCCACCGAACAATATTTCTCTACAGACAAACTTACTGCTTTCTGCACTTTATCGCGATCCAGCATACCATAAAGCTTGAAGTGTGCATGCACTTCAGTGTATAAAGAAGGAGTTGCATCTTTTTCGCGCTCCCCTGTTACCGTCACTTTAATGTCCTTCAAGTCCTGTTTCTGTTTTTTTAAGATGCTAATGATATCAATCGAACTACACCCTCCCATAGCTGCAAGTAATAGTTGCATTGGCCGCATTCCTTTGTTCTTTCCTCCAATATCCGGAGATGCATCGATGTGAACGGTATTGCCGATTTCATTGACGGCTTCCAAATGGAAATCATCGCTGACACGATTGAGTTCTATCTTTACCATGCTACTTTTCTTTATCAGGATAAATTAAACTTACTATTACAAATGTGCCCAAACTAATAATAGTGGCAGGCACAAGAGCTGGAATTGAAATTTCATAAACACGAAAATAAATCCAGGAAGAAAGCCCAGTGATCATGGAAGACATGGCTCCATAACTGCTTGATCTTTTCCAGTACAATCCAAACATCAATGGGGCAAACAAAGATACCAGACTTAGGATAGAAGACTCCCCTACCAATTCGTAAATATTAGATCGCATGCAGGCCATTATAGTCGCCATGCTTGCAAAAACCAAGACGGAAATACGGGTGATTAACAACAGTCGTTTATCCGTATATTTTTCTTTAGCCAGGGGCTTCAATATGTTTTCCGAAAAAATGGCAGCCGGGGCAAGAATGGCAGAACTAGTAGTACTCATGATGGCGGAAAGTAGCGATCCAAAAAAAAGAATTTGTATAGGCAATGAAGTATGTGCCAGCACCATGTTTGGCAGCGCTAATTGGTGATCCCCTGAGAGATGATCAGGATATAATTGTTTTGTGCAAAGGCTAATAAATAATGGCAGCATGGCCACCGTCAGGTATAACAAGGCGGCAATGTAACAAGACCGTACTGCTGTAGTGACTGAATTTGAAGACATGGTCCTCTGAAAGACATCTTGCGATGGAATTGAACCAAGGCCCAACACCGACCATGCTGCCAGATAGGTGGTCACTTCTTTCCATTCAAGCGCAGGAAAAAATTTAAAGTTCTCCTTTGGCACATCGTTTAAGACTGTCATAAAACCTCCAGCTTTATCTGCAAGAATAAAAGCAAGCATTGCAAGACCAACGATAATAATAATGCTTTGAATAAAATCAGTAATCGAAATGGCCCACATACCCCCAATGTATGTATAGAATGTTACAACTAACGCACTGATCACAACTCCCTGCCATGTTTCCATTCCGGTTACCACATTGAGGATTAACCCCATTGCCACAAGTTGAGCTGCAATGTAGCCTACATAAGGCGGGGCCAGAAAAATGCTGGCCACTAATTCTGTTTTTTTGCCAAAACGTACTTTAAAAAAATCACCAAGTGTGAGTAGGTTCATGTTGTACAGTTTGCGGGCAAAGAACAATCCGAACAACAGCAAGCATAAAGAGGCGCCAAATGGGTCTTCTATTACAGAATATAGTCCACCCTTTATAAATTCTGATGAAGCACCAAAAACAGTTTCTGATCCAAACCATGTTGCGAACAGAGCGGAAGAACTAAGCATGAGCGGCAAACTGCGACCGGCTAACATAAAGTCTCCGGATGTCTTTACTTTGCGCGAAGCCCAATACCCCACCAATATGGTAAGGGCAAGATAGGCAATGATAGAAAAAAGTAACAAGTCAGGTTTTATTCTGGAGTAAGAATAAAAGTAAAAAACATATACCTTTTTCCAATTTCCAATCTCAAAACAATGTGCTGCAAGGCATTTATTTTCTATTTGGGCTTCTTGATCTGAAACGTGCGGCTAATGTTGAATCCAAAATGAATATCACCAGCGCCAAAATCACCATCTGTTTCGGCCACTACTGCACGCTCAATCATACCAAGGCTATTGGTAAATAATAGCTGAAACACGTGGCCACCCGTTTCAATGTCCAAACCAAAACCGATTGAATTATAATACGGAGTATTTTCGTGAGGGTTGAGTCGGTAATAATATTCACCACTTAACGCAAGACTTCGGGTTATTTTATATCTACCCCCAATACCAATTGCTATGTCATCATTATTTTCTTCGCTCTGTTCAACAGTGTTGCGATGGACAAAAATGGGTGTTATCTGAGCGGAGAAATTAGTTGAAAACTTGCGGGCGAACATAACCTGGGCAACATAAGACAGGCGATCTTCAAATGTTATCAACGGATTTTCTTCTTCGCTGGGGGACGTCTTTACATTGGTCGTGCCCATAGCTGTAATGGTAACTGGAAAATTACGCGCTCCTGTACTTTGCCGTGCGATCTTGTAACGTAGGAAACCATCATACGTTTTATCTGTGGAACTGCGGCCAATACCGATACCTAATTTGTCTGTTAATCCATATTCGAAACCAAGGCGGACGAAAGCATCATCAAGTCCCCAGAGCGTATAAGCACCGGAATTAATAGTCCCAAAACGGTGGGAAAAAATAAACTCAAGAGCGCCCATTGGTTTGGTTTCAACGGATTGACCGTTGATGATTCGCGTTCCCTTAAAGGTTTGACCTATATACGTGATCTCGGGTTTTTGACTTGCCTCCAATTCTTTCATTAAGTCCTCTTGAGCAAACACCAAGGTGAACGAAAGCAAACTGATCAAGAGTGTTATAATCTTTTTCATTCTGTTAGTTATTGGGCTTTATACGTAAATTCTATTTTTGTCTCTACTTCTTCCGCTATGTTTTGCCACAAGAGTTGTGGAATCGCAATATTATAATCAGCAAGCTTCACTATAAATTTTGATTTCATTACCACTTTTCCATTAATAAACTCAACTGTGCCTGAGACCTCGATATCTTTTACCACCCCATGCATTGTCAGTTTCCCAGCAGCGTTAGCCTGCTGCTCTCCTACTGCCGTATTTTGAAAACCAGTAATCTTACCTTGAAAAGTAGCCTTAGGAAATTTTTCTGTCTCCATGTACTTCTCATTGAAGTGCTCCTTCATAAGAGATTTTTCAAATTCAAAATCTTTGATGGGAATAGAAAAGACCACATCTCCCGTTGTCACATTTAAAATACTCACCGATTTTGAATTTTTAGCGGCTATGTCTTCTATCGCACCATCCGAAAAAAAACTAACAGCGCTGCTCTCTGCTGTATACTTTTGGGCTTGAGAAAACAGGCTTAGTCCTACCAGAATAAACACAAGTATGATCTTCTTCATATAATCAGCTTTATGAAATCAATTATTAAGTGCCCCATCATCTACCCAGCATGTGATTTGGTCAATTTGATTTTGAGTTAGGGGTGTTCCTGGCGGCATAGTCTTATTTGCTGTCCGTGATTGAATGCCGCTTGCATTTGCTTTTGCGGTGGCATACGTACTCCAATCACGTGTTGATCCCAGTGAGCCATTATGACAGCCAGAAATATTGCATTTAGTATCTAGAATAGTTTTAATGTCATTGGCATAGCTTATGGAAGAGTTACCTCGGGGTACAGTCACATTCAATAACAGAGGGCAATCATCTCCGTCCTTCACTGTCACGGTGTAATTTCCGAATTTCAAATTTTCAAATGTGCTTACATCGCTAAAGCTTCCTGTGTCAAATTGATATTTGTAAGGTGGCTTACCTTGAGATGCGTTAATGGTAATTGATCCATTATCAGAAAAACAATCGGTATCGGGATTTGTCGCGGCAACTGCAACAAGCGTAGAACCTGAAGAAGTGAGTTCTACAACCTGGGTGCTTGTGCACCCAAAAAGATCTTTAGCTGTTACCGTATAAGAGCCAGGACCAAGGTTAGAAAAAAGCCCGGAGGTCTGATACACACCAGCGTTTAAGCTAAAATCATATGGTCCTTCTCCTCCAGATGCCGAAACTGTAATACTTCCATCGATGGACTTACAGCCGGTTACGTCTTGCTTGGATTCAAGGACTATTGAAAGATCAGATTGCGTACAGTCAAAAGACTCTGACAGGTCGTTGTATGCACAGGAAAATAAAAACAAGAATAAGACAGGATATAATTTTCCAAGGTCAAGATGTATCATAGATTAAACATAGTTCGGTTTATAGAGATCGAAGTTCGACCTATTTAAAGAATCTAAGGTAAAGAAAAAGTGTGGTAATTAGTTATCGGCTGCCCCATCTTCTACCCAGCAAGCAATCTTGGCAATTTGCTCATCTGTTAACGCAGTCTTTCCTGCCGGAGGCATTGATTTGGCGGTAGTTCGTTCTTTCACACTCGTTGCGTTGCTCTTGAGAGTCTCGAAAACAGACCAGTTCCGAGATACGCCATTATCTCCATTATGGCAGCCACTTACAGCACAATTTGTATCAATAATTGTCTTGATTTCATCCTTAAAACTAATCCCTGTATTACCACGGGCTACGGGGGCACTCACCGAGATTATGCATCCTTCTGCATCCTTAACTTTGACCGTGTGGTCTCCATTGTTCAGGTTAGAAAAAACAGCTATCGATCCAAAGCTTCCCTCATCTAGTTGAAACTGATAAGGAGCTTTTCCTAATGATGCCGACACCGTGATAGAACCATTACTGATCAGACATTGGTTATTTGCTGTTGTGGCAACTGAAGCGTTTAGGGTAATAAGCGATTTTACTTCTACCTCCAATGTTGCCTCGCATTGATTGGCGTCTGCTACTGTAATCGAGACCTTGCCAACACCCAATGATGAATAAATACCTGTATTGTTTTTTGCCCCAGCTAAATCATAGGAATAAGGTGCAGTTCCTCCTTCTGCAACAACCTCCACTTTTCCAGTAGCATCGGCACAACTTATGTCGGTAACCGTTTTTTGTTTTAGCACCAGGCCTGACTTGGCGCAATCAATTGCCACTTCCTCATCGTTGCCACACGATGAAAGCATTATAGCAAAACTAAAAGAAGAGATTGCAAGCAGTGAATTTTTGAGTAAGCTCATACGTAAAATGATGTTTAAACAAATTTAAGGAATTCAACAGTCAGGCTATCCTACTCAATCAAATTTGGGTATGCGTGCTAAAAAAATACCTTGAATGAGGTGATAAGAAACAGCGTAAGAAGGAATTTACGTGTGAATTCAGGAAGGTCTTAAATGAGAAAATCCCCCAAAGTCCTGGACCCCGGGGGATAATCTTGTCTATAGTTGGCTTTAATCTGATACTAAGGTATATTCACAACATATGCTTACAAATCCAAATACGATTATTGGATCGTGAAAGCAGATGAATTGCTTTTTTTAGCGATGGATTGACTTGGACGTGTCCATTATCATGGTATCCCTGACCGGTATTGCAGGCTGCTTCAGATATTGCTTGATGATTCTTTCTTTAAGTTGTGGCTTAGATCCCGGAAAGGTAGTACGGCTGCTGATATCGTAGCTGAGATAAATGAGCGCCAAGAAAAAACAAACAGCAAAGCCCGTAAACACTTTTTTTGAGCGAGACATGAAGTTTATGATTTATTCCGGGGCGTAAAAGTAATCCACTTAAGCAACTCATAAAAAAAGGGGTCGTACCCCTTTTTTTATGTTGATTTTTACATCAATTACTTTGCTTTCTTCACCACAGCTTCAAAAGCCTGGGGATGATTCATGGCAAGGTCCGCAAGCACTTTGCGATTCAAATCCACGCCTGCTTTTTTTAACTTACCCATCAACTCAGAATACGACATACCATGGAGTCTTGCTCCGGCATTGATCCTCTGAATCCATAGCGCCCTGAAATCTCTTTTCTTTGCTTTGCGATCACGATACGCATACACTAATCCTTTTTCGACTGCGTTTTTCGCTACAGTCCAAACGTTTTTTTTACGACCAAAGAAACCTTTGGCCAACTCAAGTACGCGTTTGCGTCTTGTCCGTGATGCTGCACTGTTTACTGAACGTGGCATAAATTTTTAATTTTTTGGTCGGTGGCGCCTTTCTGTTTCAAAGAGCTTGTTTGCCAAAAACCGGGTTGAACATATAAACCATTTATCCACCTTGGCGTAAAGCTAGGCAGACAACCTTCCGAAATTAACTCGGCCGGATTTTATTTAAACCAAATACGGAAGCATCGCTTTAACATTACCCTCGTCAACTTTCTTAACGGTGGTCTTGTGGCTCAGTCTTCTTTTTTGTTTCGTTGTTTTCTTAGTTAGGATATGACTTTTATAGGCTCTTTTGCGTTTAATCTTACCGGTACCGGTAACCTTAAAACGTTTCTTAGCTCCTGACTTGGTTTTTAACTTCGGCATTTTTATAATCGTTATTAGTTGTTCGTGGTCATCCGTATTACTTCTTACCCGATTTTGGGGCGAGCATCAGGTACATTCGCTTTCCTTCCAACTTAGGCATCTGTTCTACTTTTCCAACTTCCTCCAGTGCCTGCGCAAATCTGAGTAACAAAATTTCTCCTCGTTCTTTATACACGATGGATCTTCCTACAAAATGCACATACGACTTGACTTTCGCACCTTCCTTGAGGAAGTTAATGGCATGCTTAACTTTGAAGTTAAAGTCATGGTCATCAGTGTTTGGGCCAAAACGAATCTCTTTCAAGACCGTTTTTTGAGCATTTGATTTGATCTCCTTCTGCTTCTTCTTATGCTCGTATTTGAATTTTGAATAATCAACAATCTTACATACCGGAGGATCAGCACTAGGTGATATCTCAACCAAGTCGAGTCCTTGATCCTGAGCCATTTTAATGGCTGCGGATGTCGTATACACATCGACTTTGATGTTTTCTCCAACTACCCGTACACGAGGAGCTGTGATTCTCTCATTTACTTTGAAGGGTTCTTCTACGAACCGCCTTGGTCCCCTATTGAAAGGTCTGTTACTACTGCTACTACCTGGTAAAATTGCCACCTATTGGGTTTAAGTTTTTCTAAATCTTTAAGCTGCCTGGATTCATTTTCGCCAAGCAGGGCGCAAATATCGCCAATATTTACATTATTCAAAATAAATTCCACCTATTGGACTGACCCCATTGAGTCTTAGTGATTACGGTAGCAAGGTTCAGAAAGACTCCTAATTCCTTCTACTAAAATCCTGATAATTAAGTCTTAAAGCCTAATTTGGAGGTGCAACCTCATCAGCGAACTTGGCAGCAAATTCATCCAATCCCATAGAACCCTGATCACCAGCACTATGCTTTCGAAGAGCCACTCTTTTCTCCAATACTTCTTTTTCACCTACAATAAGCATATATGGCACTTTCTTAATTTCAGCATCTCTGATCTTACGACCTATTTTTTCATCGCGATCATCCAAGAAGCCCCTAATATCTTTAGCTTTCAGAGTATCAATCACCTCTTGGGCATATGAATTGAACTTCTCAGAAATAGGCAAGACCGCAATCTGTTCTGGCGCCAGCCACAAAGGGAAGTTACCAGCGCAATGTTCTATCAAAACCGCTACAAAACGTTCCAGCGAGCCAAAGGGAGCCCGATGGATCATAACTGGCCTGTGTTTCTGATTATCCGAACCGATATATTCAAGTTCAAAACGTTGTGGCAGTTGATAATCCACCTGAATGGTCCCTAATTGCCAGCTACGGCCTAATGCATCTTTCACCATGAAGTCTAGTTTAGGACCATAAAATGCGGCTTCGCCTTTAACAGCTACCGTAATTAGTCCTCGTTCATCTGCGGCCTCCTGGATTTCCTTTTCTGCTCTATCCCAAAGAGCATCCTCACCAATATATTTGGATTTATTTTCAGGATCTCGTAAGGAAACCTGGGCCGTAAAGTTTTCAAACCCCAATGATTTGAATACATGGAGAACAAGATCGATTACTTTGATGAACTCTTCTTTCACCTGATCGGGCCGGCAAAAAATGTGAGCATCATCTTGCGTAAACCCACGAACACGTGTCAGGCCATGTAGTTCTCCGCTTTGCTCGTATCGATATACAGTTCCGAATTCCGCATAACGAATAGGAAGTTCCTTGTATGATCTTGGCTTCACTTTATAAATCTCACAATGGTGAGGACAATTCATTGGCTTCAGGAGAAACTCTTCACTTTCATCCGGTGTATGGATTGGCTGAAACGAATCCTTACCATATTTCTCATAATGGCCCGAGGTGATATATAGTTGCTTGCTTCCAATGTGTGGTGTAACCACCGGATCGTAGCCCGCTTTAATTTGTGCTTTACGCATGAACTGTTCCAGGCGCTCACGAAGAATAGTTCCCTTGGGTAACCAAAGAGGTAAGCCCATACCTACTTTTTCTGAAAAAGCGAATAACTCCAACTCTTTACCTAACTTCCGATGGTCACGCTTCTTTGCTTCCTCCAGCATAAAGAGGTATTCCTCCAGTTCTTTTTGTTTTGGAAATGAAATTCCATAAACGCGAGTAAGCATTTTGTTCTTTTCATTTCCTCGCCAGTATGCGCCAGCAACATTCAGAAGCTTAATGGCCTTGATCAATCCGGTGGAAGGAATATGAGGGCCACGGCACAGATCAGTGAAATTACCTTGTTTATAAAATGTAATTGATCCGTCCTGTAAGCCATCAATCAATTCCAATTTATATTCATCACCCTTCTCACTAAAGTAATTAATTGCATCTTTCTTTGATACATCGCTTCGAACAAACGTGCTGTTAGTCTTTGTCAGTTCGATCATCTTCTTTTCTACAGCAACCAACTCCTCATCGCCAAAAGGTCTTTCACCTAAATCAACATCGTAGTAGAAACCATTTTCAATGGGAGGGCCAATGCCAAACTTGACTCCAGGATATAGCGCTTCAAGTGCCTCAGCAAACAAGTGAGCAGAAGAGTGCCAGAAAGCATATTTGCCACCTTTATCATTCCAGGTAAATATTTTGATAGTGGAATCTGCAGTGATCGGACGGCCCAAGTCCAAGTTGTCACCATTCACCTCAATAGATAGTGAACTACGTGCAAGTCCCTCACTGATGCTCTTTGCAATCTCTATGCCCTTAACCCCTTTCGGAAATTCTTTGACTGAACCATCCGGAAGAGTAATCTTTACAATACTCATTTGGTAAAATTTTCAGGTGCAAATATGCTGTTTTCTGTGCTTCAATTAAAATGGGATGTAAAAATCGGTGCAGATTAGAATTGGAATTGCGCTGTAAAAAGGATTCCAAATTTGCGAGCTTTCTGATTATTTATAGTATGATCCAGGTAGGATAAACGATGAACAAAATCTACCCGTAAAAACCGGAAAATATTTTCCACGCCATACCCTAATTCCACATAAGGCTTGCCATTGATAAAAAATCCAACGGGAAGGGCCTCTTCCCCATCTGCCGTGACGGGTGAGATTATGGCTTGATTGGATTCACGCATACCTCCAACAATCGCATTTACAGTACCCAGTAATCGCCAATTCAATTTCTTGAGTAAGGGGACCCTATTCAGTAAAAATCCTTCGAAATAATGTTGATATTGCAATGACGCGAAATGATCACTAACAAACTCACCGTAATTCATTAAGTTATACGTGACTGTAGAATATATTGGTGACTGATTTCCGAGGTGAAGGGACAACATTGGGTAAGGTAGTGTATTAAAAACATTCTCGCCAGTTAATGTCAAATAAGAATACCCTAATGGACCCCATTTCATCCGCTTTTTAATGGTCAATCTAAGCTTGTCGTAATCAAAGTCAGAGCCGAAAACTCCTTCAACACCATGAGTATACTTTAGAGTAATTACAGGCCATTTGTTTGTGCCTAAACTAATACGTTCGTTATCGTTTAAAATAAAAAACTCATCACGCGCGTATCGGGACTCAAGCGTTACTTCTGACGATTGGAAATTTTCCAGTACTTCCGAATTTGAATCACCTGGGCTTTCCAGATACCCAAAGTTATAGGTCGGTTCAAATGTCCAATGACGAAATGAAACTTTCTGAGAGAATCCTTTAAATAATTCCCGCTGAAAGGCCGCTCTGTATTCATTAAAATAATACGCCCTTCTGTAAAAACCCCAACGTGTGGCTGCCAGGAACAATGGATTATCCGCGAGTGTTTCATCATCAACACCTATTCTGGCGATATCACTCCGTACACGAAATGATACTGTGGTCCACTTATCCCTGGAAATAATCCGTTGAGCAGAAGCCATATACTTTATCCGGGTGTCATTAAAACCGTAGCCCATTTGCCAGGCATAAATCCACTTCTTGCTAAACTCCATGTTCGTCTTGAAACCAAAATTCAAACGTAAACCCTCAATATTATTCCAGGCCATAAAACCAAGATATGGGCCAATCTCTACTTTGCCCGCTTTCACATAACCATCTACAACAGCTTTAATAATATCCGTATAGGTTTTTACAACAGGTATATTGCGAAGCGTGTCAATCATTTTATACACATTTTTTTCCGCTTCACTCAAAGGCTCATGGCGAAGGGTGTCCCAATATTTTTCTTCCTCATACTGGCGAACATCTTCAGCTACCTGAATAGGCCTTTCATAAAAAGTCAAGTCATGCGGTTCATTGACTACAATATTTTTATTACTTGTATAAAACTTCGCCAGCATACCGGCTGAATTTGGACTTAGTTCACCTACATCAATCAATACTCGATTCTTGAGCGGTATCCAGGGGCCTAATTCAGTAGTAACTAACTCTTGTTGAATTCGAATTTTCTCGATGAAGTTTAAATTTGCCTCCTTGCCAACGCTCGCATCAATTTGCTTAAGCGCAAATTCATTTTTGGTAATCCATATCGTTCCCCTGAAGGCAAGCTCCTGCTCACTCCTCGGAAAAAAATCAAGACGATAACAATAGTCATTGCCAATAAAAAGACTATCGGTTAAATCATAATCATAGTAAAGCCTCCAGCCATCTGCTATGGGTGAAACAAATTCTTTGGTAGCAATATTTAGCCAATTCTGATAAAAATTATACTCCTGAAAAGAGGATCCAATAAACTGAGTGATCATAGTGCCATCCTCCATTCCCACTCCGTTAATCTTTGATTTTAGAATCTTCTCCGTCTTAAGAGAAGGGTTGTCCCGGTAGTATAGTTTGGAAACGCTCTCTGTAATAAAGACTGGAAGTATAGGATTACCATCTTCACCAGCCATTCTCTCAACACTGTCTAAGACTTGGGTAATCTTTTGAATAACCGTTCTTTTCCTGAATTCGTCAGTAAGATGGTCAGCATCAATTTCAATTTTCGTGTAGGTGTCATACTCGTAAGCGGTCAGTTTGCGCTTGTCATTATTATTTTTTTCACGAACTACTTTTCGGAGAATTTCAAAAGCAGGGTTCTCGCCAGAATTAATAACAATTTCTTGAAGCTTAATAATATTTTCCTCCAATTGAATATTAACAACTTGCTTAATCCCACGTTTGATGCCTTTGTCTCGTGGTTTGTATCCAATGTACGAGGCCGTTATCGAATCCACGCGGAGAGTTGTCTTTATTCTAAAATGACCGTCAAAGTCAGTGGTAGCACCGGCAGAAGTGCCTTTAAAAATAACATTGACAAAGGGAATAGGGTCTCCGGAATTGGAATCCGTTACTTTGCCTTCAACAATAGTTTCTTGTGCCTTTGCCAGACTGGTGAATAATACCAAAAGAACTAAAGGAAAAACTAGTACGCGCAGCCCAAAAAAACGTCTCACAGATATGATTAAAAGGTAAAATTAATCATTTATACGTTTGATTGAATTGCCAGGTAAAAACTCAAAGGAATTATTTTGACCTTTGAAGTTCTAAATATCCAGTGGTTCTTTATCCCCCAGGTGACGTGGGGCAGTTTTTAAAATATAGAGATCAAGAATGGCCTTCGCGCGGGCGAAATATTCGCGAAAATAAACGGTAAATACCTCCTCTTGTGCCGGCTCAGAGGCAACTACTGCAACGGCATCAATGTTATAATAATTGCTAATGAAAATAGCACGGTAGCAATGAAAAGGCTGCGTTATAATGGTAATCCTGTCTTGCCCAAATATCTCTTTGCTTCGAACAACAGAGTCAAGCGTACGAAGACCTGCGTAATCCAGAGTGATGGCAGATGCGGGGACACCTAATTTCACCAGTGCCTTTTTCATCTCCATTGGCTCATTGTAATACTTGGTCCGGTTATCACCACTAAGAATAAAATGGTTCACTTTCCTTTCATGATAAAGGGCAGCGGCAGTCTTTATGCGATTTTCAAAAAATGGGTTAGGCAATCCACTGGTAAGTTTGTTGCTTGTGCCAAGTACCAAGCCTACCTCATTCACCGGTAGCTGACGGTAATCCGAGAACACTTTATCCTCTGTGCTTTTAATCACCCAGATATTTCCAACCCATACCACGCATAAAAGAAATGCGATTAACAGAAACAGTCGCCACACAACCTTCCTCCAAAAAACCATAGACAAAAAATAGATTAAAGCGTATATCTGAGAATCGAAGTACGATACACAGGTGTGCAAAGCTACTCAATTGACCGGAGAAACTCTTTCTCGATGATGTCAGATCGCTTCACAATCTTTTTATACCACTGCAATCGCAAGATTTCTTTTTCTGATGTCGTTAGTTGCCACGAAGCATTTGATTGACGAAGTTTAGGGATGACCGTATTTAAACAGATGGCTGCACTGACAGAAATATTTAAACTCTCCGTAAAGCCATACATCGGGATTTTAACTTTTACATCGGCATGTTCCAGAGCATACTTAGAAGCTCCATCCAACTCATTTCCCATCACAATGGCAAGGGGTTGGTCGGTAACAGATATTTCATCAATGGAGCTTCCATTTGCTTCCGGCTCAGTTACCAAAATCCGATAGCCCTTTCCTTTTAAATTTTTAAAACATTCCTCAATGTTATTGGAACCTTTTGACCTATATCGGATAAGATCAATCCATTTGTTTGCACCTTTAATTACTTTCTTATTGACAGAGTAGGAACTTTTACTTTCAACCACATGAATATCTTGTAAACCCATACATTCGCAGGTGCGTACAACAGCACTTGCATTCTGCGATTGAAAAATATCTTCTAAAACAACCGTGATGTAGCGGGTGCGCTGTTCCAGCACTTTTTCAAGAAATGTTTTTTTATGCTCAGAGATGAACTGAGCAAAATGGTCAATCACTAATTGGTTCTTTTCTTCGGGAGTCATTGAACAATTGATATCTTAGGCTGTTAAAATTCCAAAGTAACTAAAAGATGAGCGAATCAAAGAATTGTCTGATGGAGGTGCATCTACCCTTCGCAAAACGTGGCGGTCACCTTAAGGTAAAACTCTAATTATCTGAAATTCTTATTTTTGCATCAATTTTTTGAAAATAATGCAATTCTCCAGGATGAAGTAATGCAATATCTTTTTCCCAACGATTTCATCTTTGGCACCAGTACGGCAGCAGCACAAATTGAAACCGCCTTTGACCACGACTGGCAAGGAGTAAAGGCAAACGATGGAAATGTTTTTGATCGCACCACCGATCATGAACTTCGCTTTAAAGAAGATGCTGAAATCTTTGCATCACTTCACCCTATTATCGTATGGGACCGATGTGGAGCAAACTGCAACGAGAACCTTTTGGAAACTTTCATCCGGAAACAATTATCGAATACAAATCGTTTCTAGATAGTTTAAAGATGAATGGCACCAAGATCATGATGGTGCTTCATCATTTTACTAACCCAACCTGGTTTGCCAAACGTGGTGGCTGGGAAAAGGAAGAGAACATCAAACTGTGGGTTGACTTTGCCTAGAAAGCAGTTGATACTTTTGGTGAATACGTCAGTCATTGGAATACCATGAACCTAACGTATATGCCAGCAACGGATGGATCACCGGCTTCTTCCCTCCTTTTAAAAAAAAACCTGAGCTTAGGCAAAAAGCAATCGTTGATTATGCACAGATTTTACATCAGGCCTTGCAAGATGGAATAGACATTCGTGGATATTTCTGGTGGAGCACATGGGACAATTTTGAATGGCACCTGGTACCCGCAATGAAATTTGGACTTTATGAATGCGATGTTCTCACCAAAGAAAGAAGAATGCGAAAAAGTGCTGAGGTGTTTCGGAAATTAGAGCATTATAAGATGTTGGATAAGGTTTAAACTGCATCAATTCAAAGAACTCCTATACTCTAGTGGTGTGACACCAACATGTTGTTTGAACAATCTGGTAAAGTGCTGCGGATATTTGAATCCTAACTCATAGGCAATTTCACTCAGCGACTTATTTGCGTCAAAAATTCTTTCTTTTGCAACAGTAACCAATTTCAGTGTGATGTACTCGTGCGCTGATTTACCTGTCTCCTTTTTGATAAGGTCGCCAAAATAGTTTGCGGAGAGATTCAATTCACTCGCGCAATATGCAACAGATGGCAACCCAACTTCCTGTGGTTTTTTGGATGTAAAAAATTCATTGAGCAAGGTTTCAAACCGTTCCAGAATTCCTTTATGAACATTGTCGCGTGTAATGAACTGGCGATCGTAAAATCGAACGCAATAATTTAAGAGTAGTTCTATATTGTCCGCAATCAATACTTTGCTATGCTTGTCAACGGCATGTTCTAACTCATATTTGATTTTAGAAAAAGAATCTAAAACGAGTTGGCGTTCGCGTTCAGAAACGTGAAGTGCTTCATTGACATTGTAGCTAAAGAACGTGTAGTCATCAATATGACGTCCCAATGAAGTTCCTCTGATTAGATCCGGATGAAACGCGATACCGTATCCTTTAGGTTGATGCAACTCTGGGCCACCATTGTTGCCAAGCATTTGGCCCGGCCCTATAAATATAATTGTGCCTTCCTGGTAATCATAGGTATGTTTTCCATATCGAAGATCACCGCATTGAACATCCTTTAACAAAACCAGATAAAACCCAAAATAGGTTTTTCTTAATCTCCTCGGGGCGGCTTTTGAAAAATCAATCACACTTACAAGAGGGTGCAGCGTTTCATGATTGTTGAATGTGTTGTATTGGCTGACGGTATCGAACTTTAATATCTCTTCCATATTCGGCTTTGAAATTTCACCTCAATATTAAGAATTCTAACTTCTATTCCGCTGCCGACCGAACTAATCGGTGAAATTGGTAGGTAAATCTGTAATCTGTATAAGTGCCTAACAGGAAAATGACAACATCTTTGTAAGATGACTATGAGATAATAACGTACTTTCTAAAAATAATGTTCAATTAATTAAATACCATTATGAAATCAGCGACTTTAGCGCTTTGCTTTTTATTGATAACAATACAATCATCACAAGCACAAACAAACTCCGACACTTCTTCTAAAAATCAGGCCGTAGAACAAGAGATCATCAATCTCTCTAAAGAGAAGTGGCAGTGGATGGCAGACAAGAATGTGGACAAGCTTGCAACACTCTTCCACGAAAAATCAAAATTTGTACACATGAGTGGAACGTGGAAAAAGGATGAGGAACTCGAAATTATTAAAACCGGCAGTATTTGGTACAAGAAAACGGATGTTCACGATGTTGCCGTAGAAATTGTTGACGACCTCGCTATCGTTTGGAGCCGCATTACGCTGCTGGCTGATGTTCGCGGCAATGAGGTGACAACACAATTTACGGTAACCGAAGCCTATAAAAAAGAAAAGAAGGAGTGGAAATTGTTAGCCCTCACATTTAGTAGTGTGCGGGATACACATGTCATTAAGCATTAATCGAAATCATTTTTAAATCATTAAAATAATTTTATATGAAAACATTAATTCCCGGACTAATATTAGTATTTGTGAGTGCACATACTTTTGCTCAAAGTTCTACAACTGAACAGGAAATCATTAACCTATCCAAAGATAAATGGCAGTGGATGGCAGACAAGAATGTAGATAAACTGAAAGATCTTTTCCATGAGAAGGCTGAATTTGTACATATGGGAGGATCCTGGGGAACAACACAGGAACTCAATGTCATTGGAAGCGGTGGAATCCATTATAAGAAAGCGGATATCCATGATGTATCCGTGAAAATCATTGACAACACCGCTATTGTATTAAACAGGATCACCCTGCTGGCTGTAGTGGGCGGCAATGAAGTCACCAATCCATTTATTGTAACGGAAGTGTATGTAAAAGAAAATGGTAAGTGGAAATTGGGATCACTTTCATTTACCAAAACGATGACGCCAAACTGAAAGCGGATTATCGATTTGAAAAGCTCTTAGAAAATGAATAAAGCATACTTTAACGTAAAAAAATAATCTTCCACCATGGCTATTTATAATTTAAAGATTAATGGGACTACAAAACAAGTTGATGTAGATCCCGCCACTCCTGTTCTTTGGGTATTGAGGGAGCATCTGAATATGCCAGGCACAAAGTATGGCTGTGGCATTGCCATGTGCGGTGCATGTACGATTCATGTGAATGGCACGGCAGTCCGGTCTTGTCAATTACCGGTTAGCACCATTGGCAACAAGGAGGTGACAACGATCGAGGGGCTTTCAGCAAATGGTGAACATCCTGTTCAAAAAGCCTGGCTTGAACATGATGTAGCGCAATGTGGCTATTGCCAAACAGGTCAGATCATGACAGCAGCAGCCTTGTTAAAAACAAACCCCAATCCGACTGATACTCAAATTGAGAATGCGATGTCAGGAAATATTTGCCGGTGTGGTACCTATCTGCGCATAAAAGAGGCCATCAAATCAGTGGCTGAACAGAATTAATATGGACCGAAATATCATTACTATAAACTAATTAAAGATGGAAAAGATTAAAACTTCACTAAGCAGACGGTCATTTTTAAAATCATCAATGCTTGCAGGCGGTGGCCTGATGATTAGTTTTAGCGGATTGGCACTATTAAGGCCTGAGGAAAATATAATTGATGCTAATCTTCCTGATCAATGGAATGAAATAACAGGCTATATCAAAATTACCAATGACAATATCGTCAAAATTCTTAATCCTAATCCGGAATTTGGACAAAATGTGATGACCTCACTCCCTATGATTGTAGCAGAAGAATTGGATGTGGAGTGGCAAAAATTAGTGGTAGAAATGGGGCCGCACGACAATGTGAAATTAGGGCCGCAATTTGCAGGTGGAAGCAATTCAATCAGGATGTATTGGAAACCACTCCGGGAGGCAGGTGCCGCAGCGCGCCAAATGTTGAGAGAGGCTGCATCACAAACCTGGGGTGTACCAGTGGAAGAAGTGACAACAAAAGCCGGGATGCTCAATCATGTAAAAAGCGGCAAGTCAGGAAAGTATGGCGACTTTGCATCAAAGGCTGCTGCGATGTCCATACCAAAAGCGGTCGTGCTAAAAGATGTAAAGAATTTCAATATAGTACGAAGCTCCAGGAAAAATGTAGAAGGTTTGAACATCGTAACCGGTAAACCTCTTTTTGCAATGGACTATACGCATGAAGGAATGCTGATTGCCATGATTGAACATCCACCCGCTTTCGGGAAGAAACTTAAATCTTTTGATGCATCTGAATCCCTGAAAATGCCTGGCATCAAAGATGTTTTCAGCATGAAATTGTATGAAGACGGTTTCGAACAGGCTGGTTTCGATACCCGAACATTTAATGATTTGCTGGTAGTGGTAGGCAATACCACCTGGCAAGTTATGAATGCCCGTAAAAAACTAAAAGTAACGTGGGAACCTAACAGCGAAACAAAAGAAATCATTGGAGGTTTTCGTGGTAAAACTGAGGTCGTTATTCCAGCGGGGCTTGAAAGTACCAGTACGCAGTTGGAAAAAATGGCCGACTACGCAAAGAAACCAGCGCAACAATTACGAAAAGACGGAGACCCTGAAACTGCATTCAAAAATGCAGCCCAAATTCTAGAACGCACCTATACCGCTCCATTTTTGGCGCACAACTGTATGGAGCCTATGAATTTCTTCGCCCATGTTACAGAAGAAAAAGCCTTGCTAATAGGACCTCATCAGGCACCGGGTTGGATAGAACCTACATTATCAAAAATTTTGAATCTGCCAGCCGATAAAATTGAAATCCAGATGACCCGGATGGGTGGAGGCTTTGGCCTTAGAGCTTACGGACATTATATTACAGAAGCTGCTCTTATCTCTAAAAAAGTAAAAGCCCCTATTAAACTAGTTTATAGTCGTGAAGACGATATGACCTACGGAATTTATCGGCCTATGTACACGGCAACTTATCGTGCAGCATTGGATGCAAATAAAAATTTAATTGCATTTCATGTGAAAGGGGGAGGCATTCCTGAGAATCCCATTCATGCAAACAGGTTTCCGGCTGGTGCCGTTGATAACTACCTCGCTGAAGGTTGGACAATACCATCAAACATAACGATTGGAGCATTCCGGGCTCCGCGATCAAACTTCAATGCAGCTGCTGAACAATCTTTCCTGGATGAATTGGCTGAAGTTATGGGCAAGGATCCAATAGATTTCAGGCTCGAACTTTTAAAGAGAGCCAAAGAAAACCCGGTTGGGAAGAACAATGAGTATGATGCTGACAGGTATGCGGGTGTTTTGAAGTTGGTTAAAGAAAAATCCGGATGGAATAATCCGGAAAATAAAAAATACAGCCGTGGAGTTGCTGCTTACTTCTGTCACGCTTCTTATGCGGCTCATGTTGTGGATATAGTAAAAAAGGATGGTCAACCTTATGTTGAACAGGTTTTCAGTGCTTTGGATTGTGGCGTTGTAATTAATCCAGATGGAGCAATTAACATGGTGCAAGGTGCTGTAGTGGATGGAATAGGAAATGCTTTCTATGGAGGGTTAACTCATAAAGATGGTGCTCCGGAACAAAACAACTTCAACCGATACAGAATGATCCGACTCAGAGAAGCACCTAAAAAAATTGATGTCAGTTTTGTAGAAAATGATATTGATCCAACCGGTTTGGGCGAACCTCCATTTCCGCCAGTTTTTGGAGCAGTGGCAAATGCATTATATAAAAACATGGGCAAACGATTTTATAATCAACCGTTTATAAATGATTTTACGGACAAAAATTAAGATTCGGAGGGCACAGTCTTCACGGTGCAGCACACTTTCATTTACCAAAACGATGACACCACCCGCTGAGCAACCGAAGAGCTAACTGAGAAATTCAATGACGAAGCTACTGACGGTATTTTTTGGTCTTATCTCTATGTGTTGTTCATCACAGACGAATGACACCAAACCGAAAGAGGATTTTACTAATCGTTCGGAAAAAATACTGATCGTCTATTTGTCGCGAACAAACAACACGAAAGCAATTGCCGAGATCATTCATGACAATGTTGGTGGAACTCTTGTAGCGTTAGAGTTGGATCATCCATACCCGGAAAACTATAAGGCTATTGTCAATCAGGTTGCGAGAGAAAACGAAACTGGTTTTCTCCCACCTTTAAAAACAAAAATTGACAGCATTCAAAAATATGCTGTTGTGTTTGTCGGATTTCCAACCTGGGGTATGCAATTGCCACCTCCAATGAAAAGCTTTTTGAAACAATATAATCTGAGCGGAAAAACAATTGTCCCTTTCAATACCAATGGTGGTTATGGTATCGGAAGTACGTTCGACACAGTTAAAGAATTATGTCCCAACAGTACAGTCGTTGAAGGATTCTCTATCAAAGGCGGAGTGGAAAGGGATGGGATTCTTTTCGTGATGGAAGGCGACAAAGAAAAACAAGCACAACTCGAAGTCAAAAAGTGGTTGCAGAAAATTGGAATGGTTAACTGATAAAATTCCCAAACAACTTCATCATGTTCAAAATAAAAACATACTTCTTATCTTTTTTTTCATTATTGTTTATGAATGGTGAAGTTACAAATGCACAGAGTGCGTCTGAAGCAAAACAAACGCTTACGGAGAAGCAACGGGCCATAACTTTAATCTCATCATTCACAACAAAAGGTGATTTACCGAAACTAAAGCAAGCACTCAATACAGGCCTCGATGCCGGACTTACGATCAATGAATGCAAAGAAGTGTTAGTTCATTTATACGCGTACTGCGGATTTCCAAGAAGTATACAAGGCCTCAATACATTAATAGCTACACTTGACGAAAGAAAAGCAAAAGGCATCAAAGACAATATTGGAAAAGCGGCCACTCCAATAAACGACACGAATAAATACGAGACGGGGTGGAAGAACCTCGCAAAACTTGGTGGACGTCCGACAGACGGCCCCATAGAAAAACCTACAAGTGGCTATGGAGCTTTTAGTCCTGAGATAGATCGGTTTCTCAAAGAGCATTTATTCGCAGACCTTTTTTCAAGAGATGTTCTGACTTATGCCGAGCGCGAGCTTACTTCCATATCTGTGCTCATTGCGCTTGGTAGCGGAGTTGAACCGATGCTAGGCTCACATATTGGTTTGGCAATGAAGCAAGGACTGACTAAGAAGCAAATTGAAGAAGTATTTGCATTGGTTGAAAAATGGGTAAGCAAAGCGGATGCTGATGCGGCCCGAAAAGTACTTTCAGAAATCTTATCCAGAAACTAAGATTTCAAGGAGAGCAGCATGGCTTAGACAACAAAAAAAGAATATTAAACAACGGACACCATCCCATAACTATAAATCAAGCAAAATGAAAAAACTATCAATAGGAATTACGTTGCTACTCTTCGCATGGAGTTCACATGCTCAACAGACTGCTGCAACAGATATTAAAACAAAATCTGGAATTGTTCACGGAGCGAAAGAGGGAGATGTCGCGTCTTTCAAGGGCATTCCTTATGCTGCACCACCAGTGGGTGTCAATCGCTGACGTCCACCGCAACCAGTAACTCCATGGAAGGAAGTTCGTGATGCAACCAAAGATTGTGCTGATTGTCCGCAGCGTGCCTGGCCCGGCTCCACAGCAATCCAATCCGAAGATTGCCTTTTTCTTAATGTGTGGACACCGACTACCGCTACGAAGAAATCAAAATTGCCAGTCATGGTTTGGATCCACGGAGGCGGTTTCACAGGCGGTAGTGGCTCCGGCCCTGGCTCTGCAGGTGATGCGTTTGCCAAACAAGGCGTCATCCTGACCACTATCAATTACCGACTTGGCCGCCTCGGTCATTTTGCATTCCCCGCATTGAGCAAAGAACATCCGGAAGAATTTAAGGGCAGCTACGCCTATATGGATCAGATTGCCGCGCTTAAGTGGATCAAGGAAAACATTGCCGCCTTTGGGGGCGATCCGAATAACGTAACAATTTTTGGTTTTTCCGCAGGTGGAGTATCAGTACATTCACTGCTAACAATACCCGCTGCAAAAGGACTTTTCCATAAAGCTATAGGAGAATCGAGTGGCGGACGTGATGGTGTTCTTACCGGCCGACCGATCAATAAAGAAAATGCAGATCCTCTCTATGCTGTTTCAGCGGAAACAATCGGAATAAACTTTGCACGCAAGCATAAGATTCAGACCACAGACGCGTCCGCGTTGGCGAAGCTTCGCTCATTGACCGTGGAAGAAATTGTGGATGGAGGTCAGGAAAACGATAGCTCTGGCGTTCGTATTTATTCAGGTCCAATTTTCGATGGTAAACTGGTGGTAGAAACAGCGGAGAGCGCCTACAAGGCAGGCAGGCCGGCACGTGTTCCACTCATTATCGGAAATTGCAGTGCGGAAATAGGCGGAGCCTTTGTTAGTACCAGCAAGTCAAAGGAAGAATTATTTGCACTTTTTGGCGAACTTGAAGCGGAGGCTAAAGCCGCTTTCGATCCTGAAGGCAATAAAGAATTCGCTGAGGTACTCACAAAGTTTAACACAGACTGGGTATGGGGCGAGCCAGCACGGATGACAGCAAGAGCTTTTGTAACCAAAGGTGCACCAACTTACGTGTATCAATTCGGTTACGTCCCTGCCGCAATGAGGACGCGGGCTCCGTATGGTGCCGGTCACGGATCTGAAGTTTCTTTTGTCTTCAACACGCTCAATGCCCGATGGGGAGCCCCTGGCGAGGCAGCACCTGAAGAGAAAGAGTTAGCGAGAATCATGAACACCTATTGGACAAACTTCGCCAAAACAGGTAATCCTAATGGTACCGGTGTGCCGGTTTGGCCTCTTTATGATACTCAAAAAGAAGAGATCATGGATATTGAGTTAGATGGTAAACCAGTCATCAAGCCCGATCCGCGGAAAGCAAGATTTAATGTGATTGAAAAGGCATTTAGGCAGCGGGCTCGTCTGCAATCACGCGGTATTTAACCGCTGAAGTTATATAGATGGATCGGCTAGCGGTACGAAAGAAAAAGCAAGGCTGGATGTGATTGAGAAGGCAGTTGAGATAAAGTAAAATACTCATTGCGGTCAATTGAGTGTAGTACGATATAAGTGGAACGGGATTTTACAATTAAAAATTAAACACATGAACACAGCAAAAATTTTTCTTTATTTCATCAGTAGTCTGACGATATTTAGTTGTTCAGGTCAGGACAAAGATTCAGATCCAGCGGTTGTCACTCCGGTTGGTATTCCGGTTGAAACAAATCGTGCCAATACAAACTACACACCTGCTTTCGCAGGACAAACACGAATTGGTGGAGTAAAAACAACTACTGCAATTCAAGCCACCGTTATCACTTCAGCATTAAGTGCGCCATGGGGCATTACCAGTCTTCCAGATGGGAGATTATTAATAACACAAAAGGGTGGACAACTCCGCATAGTTACCACAGCGGGTGCAGTAAGCAATCCGATCACAGGCCTTCCCGCTGTAAATTCAGGTGGTCAGGGAGGACTGCTGGGCTTATGCATCGATCCGCAGTTTGCCACGAACAGAATGGTCTACTGGGTTTTTTCTGAACGAAGTACGGATGGGAATTTGACGGCAGTCGCCAAGGGTAGGCTTTCAGATAATGAAACTACCATCGAAAACCCAACGGTGATTTATCGTGCTACTCCAGCCGACAATAGCGAGGCACATTATGGCGGCCGTATCCTGTTCGATGCCAATGGAGATCTATTTATAAGCACGGGAGAGCGCGCATGGCCAAGAACCAGGGATTTAGCTCAATCGGTTAGTACCGGACTAGGTAAGATCATTCACATTACAAAGGATGGACAACCCGCAGCTGGAAATCCAACCTTTAGTGCTGCAGGAGCACTGCCAGGGTTATACAGTTTTGGTCACAGAAATCCCCAGGGTTTAGCTATTCATCCAAAAACCGGGGAGCTATGGCAAAGTGAATTTGGACCGCGTGGCGGTGATGAGATCAATCGAATCCGTGCCGGTGCAAATTATGGATGGCCTGTGATCACGTATGGGATCGATTATAACGGTCAGACCATGGGCGCAGGAATCCAGCAGCAAGAGGGTATGACACAGCCTGTATATTATTGGGATCCGGTTATTTCGCCAAGCGGAATTACATTTTATAAAGGGAACCGAATTCCCGAGTGGGAAAACAATCTGTTTATTGGTGCGCTGAGTGGTCAACACATCGCTCGGCTTGTCATCGATAGCAACAATAAAGTGGTTGGTGAAGAAAGATTGCTTGCAGGCGAGGGTCAACGTTTCAGGGATATAACACAGGGCACAGACAAGGCGTTGTATGCTATTACGGATGCAGGCAAGTTGTATAGGATCGATAGGCAATAAACAGTAGTCATGGGAAGATTTAAAAAGAGTTTTCGTAAGAAGTAATTGAAGTGATCCTAAGTATTCCAAGACGATTAGCGATAGCAACTGTGAGCGAAACGCAACATCAAATAGTAAAAGCATCACAGCGAATCTCGGCTGCGTTTTTGGAGCTGCTCGAACAGCAGTTTCCAATCAAGGATCAACGTCCAATTCGCATGCGCTATGCATCTCAGTTTGCCGACAAGCTAAACATCCATGTCAATCATTTGAACAGAGCAATCAAGGAGACCCTGAACAAGACCACCACGCAAGTTATTTCTGAACGCATTCTGCAGGAAGCTAAAATTCTTTTGCATACTAGTAATTTGAGCGTGGCTGAGATTGCTTACGTTTTGGGTTTTACCGAATCAACCCATTTCAACAACTTCTTCAGAAAGCACACGCAGATTAACCCAACAAAATTTCGTTCTGGTTGATTTTCACAGAGTCGTACAAACTGATCTGTACTCCCGTTTATCGACCTTTAAACGAACTGTTTGATTTTCGTTATGTAATGTTTAATCTGAGTAGCTACATTAGGTATAAATAATACTTTCTTATAAACCTGAAAGACTATAAAAAACAGCATCAATCAAATAACGCTATGACCGAATCACACACTTCAATAAGCAGGCGATCCTTTCTGAAAACCTCCGCGTTGGCAGGAGGTGGACTCATGCTCAGCTTTGGATGGATTCCTTCTTTGGGAGAAAAAAGTATTCACGTCTTTGATGAAGTAAACGACCTCACCTTCATCAATGGTTATTTAAAAATTGCTTCGAATGGTAGGGTCACCATCATGTCACCTAATCCGGAAGGCGGGCAGAATGTAAAAACGTCCATGCCTATGATTGTGGCCGAAGAACTTGACGTGGATTGGAAGGATGTAGTCGTAGAACAAGCCAACCTGGATACGAAATACTACACCCGTCAATTTATTGGTGGCAGTCAGGCTATTCGCCAAAGCTGGAATATATTAAGAACTGCCGGTGCTTCTGCGCGTCAGATGCTTTGCACCGCTGCCGCACAATCATGGCAAGTGCCTTTCGGGGAGATCACCACCGAAAAAGGTGTTATCCATCACAAAGGTAGTGGCAAGTCTGTTACGTATGGCGCAATGGCTTCTGCCGCTGCCAAAATCGAAGTGCCCAAAGAAGTGAAACTGAAAGACAAAAAAGATTTCAGGATCATCGGCACGACAAAGAAAAATGTGGACGGATTGAAAATCGTCTCCGGAAAACCCCTCTTTGGAATGGATACCCAACGCGAGGGCATGCTCATCGCGATGATCGTACATCCTCCCGCCTTTGGTATGAAACTAAAATCAATCAACGATGCGAGTGCGAAAGCGATGCCGGGCATCAAAGATGTTTTCACAGTCAAATCCATGAATGATGATTATGAAAGACAATTTTTTGACACGTGTACATTCCCTGAAGTGGTAGCCATTGTTGGCAGCACTACCTGGGAGGTAATGAATGCAAAGAAAGCATTGAAGATCGAGTGGGAACCATTTGCAGATTACTCGATTAAGAGAAATGCGTTTGGTCAAAAGCTGACGGTGACAGTTCCTGGTGGACTTGAAAGTACAGCCAAGCATAATGCTTCCCTAAAAGAGTTTATGGATAAGCCTGCCACGATCGTTCGAAAAGACGGCAACCCGGAAGAAGCATTTAAGAGTGCTGCACGCATCATCGAACGAACTTTCAACGGTCCATTTCTGGCGCACAACTGCATGGAGCCAATGAATTTCTTTGCGGATGTTACGGCAGAGAAAGCATTGCTCATTGGTCCACTCCAAAAACCCGAACTGACTGAACAAACTTTATCGGCACGCTTAGGCCTGCCGTTGGATAAAATTGAAATTGAGATGACGCGCCTCGGTGGCGGATTTGGACGGAGGTCATATGCCCATTGGCTTTTGGAAGCGGCTCTTATTTCACAAAAAGTAGGTGCGCCTGTGAAACTCATCTATACGCGCGAAGACGATATGACTTCGGGCATTTACCGACCCACCTATAGCGCTAAGTACCGAGCGGCATTGGACGCCAATAATAATTTGATTGCCTTTCACGTGAAAGCAGGCGGAATTCCGGAAAGCCCACTGGAGCCAAACCGCTTTCCTGCCGGTGCGATAGATCACTACCTCGCGGAAGAATTTATCATAAGCTCAAACCTCACCACCGGATCATTTCGTGCACCACGATCGAACTTTATTGCAGCAGCAGAGCAAGCATTTCTGGATGAAGTAGCAGAAGCGATGGGAAAAGATCCGTTTGATTTCCGTCTTGAACTTCTGGATCGCGCCATGAAAAAACCGGTTGGCACACGCAACGATTACGATGCCAATCGATATGCCGGTGTGTTGAAACTCGCACGAGAAAAATCGGAATGGGACAAAAAAGTGGCGAACACGCATCGCGGAGTTTCGGCATACTTCTGTCATAACTCATACGTGGCCCAGGTTCTCGATCTTACTATGGTAAAAGGCCAGCCGGTGATACAACGGGTATGTTGTGCAGTGGACTGTGGCATTGTTATCAATCCGGATGCGGCAACCAACCTGGCCGAAGGTGCTATAGTAGACGCAGTAGGCACTGCCATGTATGGAAGTCTTACCTTCAAGGATGGCGTGCCGGATAAGAATAACTTTAACAAGTACCGGATGATTCGTTTCAGTGAGGCACCAAAGGAGATTGATGTGCACTTTGTGCAAAGTGATATTGACCCAACGGGCATGGGAGAACCAACGTACCCACCAACTTTTGGAGCACTTGCCAATGCGTTGTATAAAGCAACCGGGAAGCGGATTTACAATCAACCTTTTGTCTCTACTCTTTCGTGACGGATAAATGGCAATGCTAAATAAAATTTCTATGTTGAAAAGTATTCAATTTTCTTTTCTCCTTTTCACAGCAGTAACTCAGGGCTTGTCTCAAACCAATCCTGTGCTCGAAGCATTCCCTGAGGAAACTATTTTGCATGGCAACATTCCATATAACAATGATAACCTACCAAAACACCTGTTGGACATATATTTACCTCCCAATGCAAAAGGAAAATTACCCCTGGTGATTTTCATTCACGGTGGTGGCTGGTTAAGTAGGGTTCACTCAAAAAGTCATCGATTTTGATTTTTTCAAAAAAATTGGCCAGAA